>VOFH01002133.1_pt1:57500-648430 | contig 648430 bp, 659 predicted proteins | sample 5384091 | NCBI WGS metagenome assembly VOFH01 (sample SAMN12384727, study PRJNA508395) | human gut metagenome | isolation source: healthy gut G | host: Homo sapiens
CGAGTACTGGGACGAGCTGGTTGAAATCATGGAATGGACGAAAACGCACGTTCATTCCACTCTGCACATCTGCTGGGGCGCGCAGGCCGGTCTTTATTACCATTACGGTATCCCAAAGTACGAGCTTTCGCACAAAATGAGCGGTATTTTCAAGCATCACGTGCTGTTCCCGCACGAACCGCTGATGCGCGGCTTTGATGATCTGTTCTGTGCGCCGCACTCGCGCCACACCGAAGTCCGCGCCGACGACATCCGCAAGCATTCCGAGCTGCGCCTGCTCGCAGAGTCCCACGAGGCCGGTGTTTATATCGTAGAAGCTGTCAACGGCCGGCAGATTTTTATGCTCGGTCACGGCGAATACGACTCGGACACGCTGAAAAAAGAGTACGAGCGCGACCTCGCGAAGGGTCTGAACCCGATGTGCCTAAGCACTATTTCCGCAACGATGACCCGTCCGCGGACGTTCTCGTCACCTGGAAAGCGCACGCACACCTCTTCTACACCAACTGGATCAACTACTACGTCTACCAGACCACCCCCTTCCAGCTGGAAAACTGAAAAAAGCTCTGTTCTGCCGGTTTACACCGCGAACAGAGCCTTTTTTAATTCATTTTCGGGAACAGGAGCCGTCAACAAGCGTGTTGTGCTTGAGGTAAATCTGGCCCGCCTGCTCATAAAAGCCGAATGCACCGAGGGCGCAGAAGTTGTTGCAGTAGTCGCACGCGCGGCGCAGCTGGTTCTCGTGGCCTTCCGGCGCACCCTGAAACAGTGTCACGAAGAACTGGAGCAGACCCATGTTTTCGTCCGGAAGCTGCATCGGGATAAAGCACGCCTCGATCACAACGTCCTTCGCGACCTTGCCCTGCCGCATCGCCTCGCAGCGGAGAATAGTCGGCGCGCCCTCTTTCTGCATGATCTCCGCACGGACGCCGTTCTGGTTCAGCACGCCATTCATACAGCCTAAAATCTGATTTTGCTGTTCAGTTTTCATTTTTTCCCCTTCTTTCATTAACGCAGAATACAGGGTGGGCCAAGTTCAGCCCACCCTGTAATAAAGCGGAATTTTTACTTTACACCGATATCCGTACGGTAATGCACCTTGTCAAAGTGGATCTTCTTGACGTCGGCGTAGGCCTTCTGAATGGCCTCATCGAGCGTGGGCGCAGTCGCAGTCACGCCGAGGACACGGCCGCCGTTCGTGACGAGCTTGCCGTCCTTGACAGCGGTGCCTGCGTGGAACACGAACGAATCGGTCACATCGTCCAGACCGGTGATCTCCTTGCCCTTCTCGTAAGCCTTCGGGTAGCCGCCGGACGCCATGCAGACGCAGCACGCTGCGTTGTCTGCCCACTTGATGTCGATATCCTCGAGCTTTTCGTCAATGACGGCATTGAAAATATCGAACAGGTCGGTGTCCAGTCGGGACAGGACAGCCTGGGTCTCCGGGTCGCCGAAGCGGGCGTTGTACTCGATGACGCGCGGGCCCTTCGGGGTCAGCATCAGACCGAAATACAGCACACCCTTGAACGGACGGCCCTCTTTTTCCATCGCAGCAACGGTCGGCTTGAAGATGGTCTCCATGCACTCCGCCGCGATGTCGTCGGTATAGAAACGGGACGGCGAGAAAGCGCCCATACCGCCGGTGTTCGGGCCTTCGTCGTGGTCGTAAGCACGCTTGTGGTCCTGCGCCGAGGGCATGGTCTTGAGGTGCTTGCCGTCCACAAACGCCAGAACGGAAACCTCCGGGCCGGTCAGGAACTCCTCGATGACGACGCGCGCGCCGGCGCCGCCGAATGCACCGCCGTCAATCGCGTCCTTGACCGCCTCAATGGCTTCTTCCTCGGTCATGGCGACCGTAACACCCTTGCCGAGCGCAAGACCATCCGCCTTGACAACGATCGGCGCGCCGTTCTTCTTGATGTACTCGATCGCGTCCGCCGAGTTCTCAAAAACGGCATAGCCTGCGGTCGGGATATTGTATTTCTGCATCAGATCCTTGGCAAAGGACTTGCTGCCCTCGATGATGGCAGCGTTCTTGCGCGGACCGAAGGCGCGGATGCCTGCGGCCTCGAGCGCGTCAACCATGCCGAGTGCAAGCGGGTCGTCCGGTGCGACCATAACGAGATCCGGCTTGTGCTCCTTGGCGAAAGCAACCATGCCGTCGATGTCGGTCGCCTTGATGGCAACGCACTCTGCCTCAGCGGCGATGCCGCCGTTGCCCGGGGCACACCAAATGTAGTCCACCTTGGGGCTTTTTTTCAAAGTGTGGACGATCGCGTGCTCACGGCCGCCGCCGCCGATAACCAAAACTTTCATTCTTGTTCCTCCGTTTGTAGGTATATGCGCTGTGCGCGGAACATTTCTACGATCAGTGCTACTGTGCCGATGGAGATGCAGGTATTGGCCAGCGTCCACACGGTGTTAAACAGATAATCGTTCAGCCAGCCGGGGGCGCTGACGAGCACGAGGATGTAGCCCGCACTCCAGATCACCAGCAGGACCCATTCGGGCAGGGTGCTGTGCTCGATCTTCTGCATCTGCTCTTTCACGCCCATCAGCAGCATACAGCCGGTGAGCAGCAGCGGCACAAGACCGATATAGTACAGCGCGATGCGCAGCAGTCCGGGCGGAATAACGGCCGGGCCGAGCGCAAGCGAGAATACCATCTTGACATCGGCTGCGATGCTTGCCCGCATATACCAGCGCGACACGCCCTGCACGGACAACGCACCCGCCGATACCAGCGCGAACGCCAGCATCTGCAGCGCCCAGTTCTCCTGTGCGGCAAGGCAGAGCAGAAATCCGCCTGCGATGGCTAAATAGGCATAATAGCCCTTGAGCAGCTTCATTTTTAGTGATGGAACAGGCGCATACCGGTGAACGCCATGGTAATGCCGTACTTGTTCGCGGTCTCGATCACGTTGTCATCGCGGATGGAGCCGCCCGGCTGTACGATGTACTGAACGCCGGACTTGCGTGCACGTTCTACGTTATCGCCAAACGGGAAGAACGCATCCGAGCCGACGGTCACGCCGGTGTTCTTCGCGATCCATGCCTTCTTCTCCTCTGCGGTGAGCACCTCGGGCTTTACCTTGAAGGTCTTCTGCCATACGCCCTCTGCGAGGACATCCTCGTACTCATCCGAGGTATAAACGTCGATGGCGTTGTCGCGGTCCGGGCGGCGGATGCCATCAACGAACTGAAGGCCGAGCACCTTCGGGTGCTGGCGAACGAACCAGTTGTCCGCCTTGCTGCCCGCCAGACGGGTGCAGTGGATACGGCTCTGCTGACCTGCGCCGACGCCGATGGTCATGCCGTCCTTGACGTAGCAGACCGAGTTGGACTGGGTGTACTTGAGCGTGATGAGCGCGAGGATCATGTCGTGCTTCGCGCTCTCCGGCAGATCCTTGTTCTCGGTAACGATGTTGTTCAGCAGGCTCTCGCTGATCTCGTAGTTGTTGTAGCCCTGCTCGAAGCGGATGCCGAAAATGTCGCGCTGCTCGATCGGCTTCGGCTCGTAGTCCGGATCGATCTTGACCACGTTATAGCCGCCCTTGCGCTTGGTTTTCAGGATCTCGAGCGCTTCTGCGGTGAAATCCGGGGCGATGATGCCATCAGAGACCTCGTGTGCGAGGTAGGATGCGGTATCCGCATCACAGGTATCCGACAGCGCCGCCCAGTCGCCGTAGGAGCACAGACGGTCCGCGCCGCGTGCGCGGATGTAGGCGCAGGCGATGGGAGACAGCTCCTTGTCGGTATCGACGAAGTACATCTGCTTCTCAATATCGGTCAGCGGCTTGCCGAGCGCCGCGCCGGCCGGAGAAACGTGCTTGAAGGAAGCCGCTGCCGGCATTCCGGTCGCCTTCTTGAGCGCGCGAACGAGCTGCCACGAGTTGAAGGCGTCGCAGAAGTTGATATAACCCGGCTTGCCATTGAGAACCTCGATGGGGAGCTCGCCCTCGGTCATGAAGATGCGAGCCGGCTTCTGGTTAGGGTTACAGCCGTACTTTAAGGCTAATTCTTTCATAAATAGTCCTTTCTGCTCATCAGGACGCAGTTATTCTGCGTTCTTGTTGCGGATCTCCTGCTCATATTCGCCGGTCTCGAGGTCGACGTAGCGGACGAAGAGCGAGACCTTGTTCTGCTCGTTGAGGCTGTTCCAGAGCAGGTTGGTGAATTCCTTGATCGGCAGCTCGATGCGGACGCATTTCGGCTCGCCGCGGAACGGGAGCAGCGGGTCGCCGTCGCACAGGTAGGTATGGATAAAGTGACCCAGACCGGCAACCGGCTTGTCATACTCGTAGAAAAAGCGCTTGTTCGCGGTGCGGTCCGAGGTGAAGTTCTTGAGGATGGACAGGCTGTAGGAGCCGTCCGGGTTGACCACGCCCGAGATGCGGGAGGTATAGTTCGGGGCATCCGGCTCAAACTGACGGGTGCGGAGCGCCTCAAAGTAGCTCTTGCCCTGCTTGAGGAAATCGACGATGGTGTCGGTCTGGTCGCCGTTGGTCACGACGAGCGTGCCGTCATACAGGCGGACCGGATGATAGATGATCAGCGACGGGTCGACCATCTTCGACGGGTCGAACGCCTCGGTGCGGATGCCGTCCTCGGTCTCGGTGAACACGCGGTTGCGGCTGTTCTCCGAGCGGCCCATGATGAAATATGCGATGACATTCTTTTTATTGTCCGACGTGCGGCCGAGAATGATGCCGCGACCCGGATAAGCGTTGCTCATCAGCTCCTGGCCGATGTCAAAAACGTTCTTACTCATAGCTGTCACTCCTGTCTTGTAACGATGGCGCCGCTGACCGAAAGTCTGCCGGCGCAGAAATCCGACACTGCCTGCGGCAGCAGGATCCATTCCGCATTCTGCATCACGCGCTTCTGAAGGCTCTCCGGGGTGTCTCCCGGCTCGACCTCGACGGCCTTCTGCGCGATGATCGCGCCGCCGTCTACGACCTCACTTACAAAGTGTACGGTCGCGCCCGTGACCTTGACGCCCTTGGCGAGCGCCGCCTCATGCACACGCAGGCCGTAAAATCCCTCGCCGCAGAACGACGGGATGAGCGACGGGTGGACATTGATGATGCGGTTTTCATATTTTGCACAAAAGCTGTCGGGCAGCACGGTCATAAATCCCGCCAGGACGATAAGACCGATCTCCTTTTCGCGCAGCAGCGCGTCGAGCGCCTCGCCGTAGCGCTCCGCCGAGTCGTATTCCTTTCGGCGCAGCACGGCGGTCTCGATGCCTGCCTTCGCCGCCCGCTCGAGCGCGAAGGCGTTCGGATTGGACGAAACGACAAGGCGGATGCCGCCGTTTTCGATCTTTCCCGCCTCCTCGGCGTCGATCAGCGCCTGAAGGTTGGTTCCGCCGCCCGAAACCAGAACTGCAATATTAGTCATTTGTATTCTCCAGAATTTTCGCACAGTCGTGCGCGTTTCGATGGGAAACGGGCGGCAAAGCGCCCGTTTCCGTCTGTCGTTAAGATTCACTCCTACGCAGATTGTCGGCGAAACGTCAGTTTCGCGACAGTCTTATACCAGCTCTACACCCTTATCGCCGGCAGTGCACTCGCCGATGACGAACGCCGTCTCGCCCGCAGCGGAGATCGCTGCGACGGCACGGGAAACGTCCTCTGCTGCGACAGCCAGAACCAGACCTGCGCCCATGTTGAACGTATTGTACATATCGCGCTCCGGGATCTTGCCGGTCTTTGCGATCAGGTCGAATACCGGCGGAACCGGAACGGCCTTCTTCTCGATCTTCGCGACGATGCCCTCCGGCAGCATGCGCGGCACGTTCTCATAGAAGCCGCCGCCGGTGATATGGCTGATGCCCTTGACGTCTACCTTGCCGATGAGCGACTGGATCGCCTTGACGTAGATCTTGGTCGGGGTCAACAGCTCCTCGCCGAGGCTCTTGCCGAACTCATCGATATAGCGGCGGACCGACTTCTCGTTGATGCCGAGGGTCTTGCGCACGAGCGAATAGCCGTTGGAGTGTACGCCCGAGGACGCAACGCCGATCAGCGCATCGCCCGGCTTGATGGTCGTGCCGTCGATCATCTTTTCCTTATCGACCATGCCGACCGAGAAGCCGGCCATGTCGTACTCGTCTACCGGATAGAAGCCCGGCATCTCGGCGGTCTCGCCGCCGATCAGCGCGCAGCCCGCCTGACGGCAGCCCTCCGCGATGCCGGAAACCATCTGTGCGATCTTTTCGGGCTGGTTTTTGCCGACTGCGATATAGTCGAGGAAGAACAGCGGCTGTGCACCGCAGCAGGCGATGTCGTTGACGCACATGGCAACGCAGTCGATGCCGACCGTGTCATGCTTGTCCATCAGGAACGCCAGCTTGAGCTTGGTGCCCACGCCGTCCGTGCCGGAAACCAGAATGGGGTCGGCCATGCCCTTGAACTCCGGGCGGAACAGACCGCCGAAGCCGCCGAGCGTACCCATGACGCCCTTGACGTAGGTGCTCTCGACCATCGGCTTCATCAGCTTGACTGCCTCGTAACCTGCGGTGACGTCTACACCGGCTGCCTTGTAGCTTTCAGAACGGCTCTCGCTCATATTTACACACTCACTTTCATTTACTCTTTGTTGCTGAGAGGGATTTCCATCTCAAACATATTCTTCTCCGCCTCATCGGGTACCGGAATGGGGTACTCGCCCGAGAAGCAGGCATCGCAGAAGCCGAGCTTGCAGCCGACCGCGATCTTGCGGCAGGCCTCGAGCGACAGGAAGCCGAGCGAGTCTACGCCGATGATCTCGCGCATTTCCTCAACCGTGCGATTGTGGGCGAGCAGCTGGCTGCGCTCGGGGATATCCGTGCCGAAGAAGCAGGGATGACGGAACGGGGGCGCGGAAATGCGCATATGGACCTCGGCCGCGCCTGCGTCGCGCAGCAGCTTGACCAGACGGCCGCAGGTCGTGCCGCGAACGATCGAGTCGTCGACCATGATGACGCGCTTGCCCTCGACCGCGGTGCGCAGGGCGTTCAGCTTGAGGCGCACCGAGCGCTCGCGCTTGTCCTGACCCGGCTGAATGAAGGTACGGGCGATATAGCGGTTTTTAATGAGACCGACGCCGTACGGGATGCCCGAGAACTTCGCGTAGCCGATGGCCGCCGGGATGCCCGAGTCGGGCACGCCGATAACGACGTCCGCGCCGACCGGATGCTCAATGGACAGATACTTGCCGGCCTCCTGACGGGCAAGCTCGACCGACGCGCCGTCGATGATGGAGTCCGGACGGGCGAAATAAATATACTCAAATACGCAGGCGGAGGTCTTGCACTCAATGTCGCAGTGCATCGAGCGCAGCTCGCCGTTTTCTACGACGCAGACCTCACCCGGCTCCACGTCGCGGATAAACTTCGCGCCGAGCGCGTCGAGCGCGCAGGTCTCGGAGGCGAATACGTAGCAGTCGCCGTCCAGCAGACCGATGCAGAGCGGACGGAAGCCGTGGGGGTCGCGCGCAGCGATGAGCTTGCGCGGAGACATGACGACGAGCGAATACGCGCCCTCGATGCGCTTCATGGTGCTCAGCACGGCCTCCTCGATGGAGGCGCACTTGAGGCGCTCCTTGACGATGGTGTAGACCAGGACCTCGGTATCGTTCGAGGAACGGAAAATGCCGCCGTCCAGCTCGATCTCGCGGCGCAGCTCGCCCGCGTTTACGAGGTTGCCGTTGTGCGCAACGGCGAGGTTGCCCTTGACATGGGTGATGGAGATCGGCTGTGCATTCTCGCGGCGCGTGTCGCCGGTCGTAGAGTAGCGGACATGGCCGATCGCCATGGAGCCCGGCATCCGGTCGAGCGTTTTCTGGTCGAAAACGGCGCTGACCAGACCGACATCCTTATGGCAGTGAATGACGCCGTTCTTGTTTACGGCGATGCCGGCTGCCTCCTGACCGCGGTGCTGCAATGCGAACAGCGCGGTGTAGGCGTCGTGTGCGGCGGAGATTTCCTTGCCCTCGGGCGCCGCGATGCCGAATACGCCGCACTCCTCGTGTACCTTGTCAAACGGAGTGCTGCTCTGTCTTTTAATACGATATTTCATAGAATATTTAGCCTTTTCCTGTCCGTGCGCGCGGCTTACTTGCCCATGACGCGCTTCATGATCTCCTGATATGCCTCTTCGACACCGCCCAGATCGCGACGGAAGCGGTCCTTGTCGAGCTTCTCCTTGGTGGTCTTGTCCCACAGGCGGCAGGTATCCGGGGTGATCTCGTCCGCCAGAACGATCTTGCCGTCGGCGGTCTTGCCGAACTCGAGCTTGAAGTCAACGAGGAGTACGTTCAGCGAGTCGAAGTACTGCTTCATGACCTCGTTTACCTTGAACGCCATGGACTTGATGGTCTCGATCTCCTCGCGGGTCGCAGCCTTGAGCGCTACCGCATGGTAAGCGTTCATCAGCGGGTCGCCCAGATCGTCGTTCTTGTAGGAGAACTCGATGGTCGGCTCGTCGAACACGATGCCTTCCTCAACGCCGAAGCGCTTTGCGAAGGAACCGGCGGAAATGTTGCGGATGATGACCTCGAGCGGTACGATGGAGACCTTCTTGACCACAGTCTCGCGCTCGGAGAGCTGCTCGACGAAATGCGTCGGCACGCCCTGCTTCTCCAGCAGCTGGAACATATGGTTGCTCATGACGTTGTTGATGACGCCCTTGCCGGCGATCGAGCCCTTCTTGAGGCCGTTGAATGCGGTCGCATCGTCCTTGTAGTCTACGATGACCAGGTTCGGGTCGTCGGTTGCGAATACCTTCTTGGCCTTGCCTTCGTACAGCTGTTCTTTCTTTTCCATGTCCAATTCCTCCATTTTAATATATGTGTGTTAATTTGAAACTACTGCGGGACCGGAAGCGCTGCTCCCGGTCAGCGTTTGCAGGTTGTACGCCGCGCCGTCAATGGAAGCGGCGGAGCGCCTTTACCTCGCCGGGGATACGGGGTTACGCGAACTGTGCGCGAACCTTTTCGTCCTTTGCGGTCACTTCCGCTGCCATGTCGGCCTTGAAAGCCGCGAGTTTGGCTGCGAGAGCCTCATCCGACAGCGCGATCATCTGCGCTGCGAGGATGGCTGCGTTGTCCGCGCCGTCGATCGCAACCGTTGCGACCGGGATGCCCTTTGGCATCTGCACGATGGAAAGCAGGCTGTCCATGCCGCCCATCACGCTCGTCGCCATCGGAACGCCGATGACCGGGAGCGTGGTGTAGGCTGCGAGAACGCCGCCCAGATGCGCTGCCTTGCCCGCCGCCGCGATGATGACGCCGAAGCCCTCCGCCGCCGCATTTTTCGCAAGCTGCTCTGCGACAGCCGGGGTGCGGTGTGCCGAGCAGATGCGGACCTCGACGGGAATGTCGAAGGACTTCAGGCGATCGACGCATTTTTCCATCACCTTGAGGTCGCTGTCCGAGCCCATGACGACCAGAACCTTTTTCATGTGGTACTCCTCCTCAAAAACAAATTAGGACACGGAGATATACCCGTGTCCTAAAGATGCTCAATTAGCTGCACCGATGCCAAAAAAATTGCAGTAATCCCCGAAAACGCAGAACTGTGCGATTGCATTTCGCTTTAAGAATACGCTGCCGGTCATGTGCTGCACCTCTTTCCTGAAACTATCGGTGGTGTTACAACAATATTCTATCGAATTAAACCTTGCAATGCAAGGCTTTTACACGTTTTTTCTTTTCTTTGTGCAAATGCCCAAACTTACCCGTTACTTTTCCGGGGTTTCGTGCAGAACGCCCTTTTTATACAGAACGTCCTCCATCTGCCGGACGCGCTCGGTCCACGAACACTGCTCGCCGTAGGCAAGGCGCTTTTCGACCTTTTCCGGCGCATTTTCTCGTGCCGCCTCGTCGCACAGCGCGAGAAATTCGTCCGCATCATGCGCGATATACACCACGTCCCTGAAATCCTCGACCTGAAGCGGCTCACGGGTCGAAACGACCGGCTTGCCGGTCGCGAGATACTCATAGAACTTGAGCGGCGAAACGTCCTTGGAGAGCGCGCCCGCCCGGAATACGTTCAGACAGACGTCCATCTGTGCGAGGTAGGCCGGCAGCTCGGGCTGCGGCACGAGTCCGTGGAACACGATATTTTTGTACTGCTTCAGATGCGACAGGTCCACGCCCGGCAGCGTCCGGCCGATCAGGAAAACAGTCGCATCCGGCCGATCCTTTGCCAGCTTTTCGATCAGCGCGTAATCGATGCACTCCTGCAGCATGCCCACAAAGCCGTAGACCGGATGCTTCAGCCCCTTCATGTCCTCCGGACAGGACAGCGCGTCCTTTTCGGTCTGCACGCGCGAGAAGATCTCATAGGCCGCGCCGTTCGGGATCATTTTCGTGGTCGGGTTGATCTTTTCGAGCGTTTCCGCCAGACCGACCGCAGTCGCGAACACCTGATCCGCCGGCTTCGCAAGGTCGCGCTCCATGCCGTCCACGACCTCGGGCGTAATGTGTCCCTTGTAGGCGGAATGGCGGTCCACGCAGTCATAGACCAGACTGCTGTGCGGCACCTGCTCAACGATGTCGCAGGAGGACGGCGAATAGCACCACAGCACGGTCTCGTCTCCGAAGCCGTGTTCGCGCATCTTTCTGCGCACGAAAGCTGCCTGCCGCTTCTGGTTGAGCTTATTTACCCAGCGGAACTTGTTGAAGAACGGCAGCACGGGCGGCAGGGCATAGACCGTGATATTCTCATGCCCTTCGACCTTTTCGCCGGGCTGCCTGTATTTGCTGATGTAGGCGGATGCCTTTTTATCCTTGAGCGGCGCAATGATCGACACCGGAGGGTCGAAATACAGCACCTCGCTGTTCCGCAGCCGGCTCATGACGTTCTGCTTGCGCGTCGGCAGCGGATGATAGTTGGTTGTCGAAAGACAAACGACATGGTTTTTCATATCATAACCCCTTTTGGTTGTTTAAGCGCGAAGAAAACACGGACTGCCGGTCAGATGTCAGTCCCCGGACAGCCGGAGCAGCGCAGCTGCCCCCTTTACGTTTTCCTGTTCCCTGTCGCGCAGCATTTCCGCCGTGCGGTGCACCTCGCTGTCGAGCGCGCCCGAAACGCACTCGTCGATCAGGCGGCACAGCTCGTCCGCGCGGACGGAGGAGAGCTGAAGGCAGGTCCGGCTGCCGATATACTTGAGGAAGCCGTCCACCTTGATGTCGTAGCTCATGCCGACGACCGGCACGCCCTGCCCCGCCGAGAACATCAGCGAGTGCAGGCGAATGCCCACGACGGTTTTCATGCGCGCGAGAATGCCGATGGTCGTCTCGATCGGCTGGCGGATGCGGACCGCGTGCCACGGGCAGTGCAGCAGCGCGCCCACGCGCTCGGCCGGCATGAGGTCGCTCGGGAACTCGATGGGCACGAACACCGGCGTGAGGCCGTGCTTTTCATAGGCATAGTCCGCCGCCGCCGCGATCTCGGGCAGCGCGTCGTCCAGTCCCTTCCAGTTGCGCAGGCCGAAGCCGATATAGCTCCCGTCCGGGTCGATGCCGCACTTTTCGAGCGCGAGATTGACGATCTCGTGCGGCGCGGGCGTCAGGATGATGGTCGGGTCGGCAGACACGCAGATATCCGGATGCACAACGCCCATTTCGCTCAGCAACGCACGGGAATTGTCGTCGCGCAGCGTGATGCGGTCGACCGAGGCGTCGATGGTCTTTGCGGCCATCCTGCGGTTGGCCGCGCGGTTGATCGGGCCGATGCCGCAGCCGTACATCATGACCTTGCAGCCGCGCTTTTTCGCCGCGCGGAGCGTGTAGCAGTAATACCACAGCGAGCGCGTCGAGGTAACGTCCTGCATGAGCGAGCCGCCGCCGTTGATGTAGAGCGCGGCGCGGCGGAACTTCCGCAGCACGGAAAACACGTTGAATGTATAGACCGCGTTCGTGCGGTAGACCACACGGGTCTCGCGTGGACGGCGCGACATGACCGTGATGGTGCGCAGCGGATCGAGTTCACGCATCTCCTGCACGATCGCCTCAAGAATGGCGTCATCGCCCGCGTTGCCGCGTCCGTATGCGCCGCAGATGACGATGCTCTCGCGCTCGTCCTTCGGCCGGTGAAAGCGTGCGATGACATGGCGGTAGTTCGCCTCCTGCCGCTCGCACATCTTGTCCTTGGAGAAATCCCGGGACGCCTTGGCGTAGAGCGCCTCCGCGAAGGTATGGCGGAGCGCCGCGTCGTTCGCGAGCCGCGCCATGTATTCCGCGAGCTTTTTGTCGTCTCCGACCGGGAAGATATAGCCGTTCTCGCCCGTGTCGATGAGCTCCGGCATGCCGCCGACGTCCGAGCAGATGGTCGCGCAGCCGGCGCACACGCCCTCGAGAATGGAGTACGGGAAGGTCTCGGACACCGAGGACAGCAGATTGATGTCCATCGCACGGAAAAACGGCATAACGGGCGAAACCCAGCCGCAGAACGTCACGCGCTCGCGCACGCCGAGCTGGTCGCACAGCTTTTTCAGCATATCCGCATCCTCGCCGTCGCCTGCGATGAACAGACGCAGCTGCGGCGCGGTCTTGAGCGCCTCCGCGAAGCCGCGCACGGTCGTCGCGATGTCCTTGACGGCGGTCAGACGCGCCGCGATGCCGCAGAGCACATCCCCCTCCTCGATCTCCGCGCCGTAGGTCTCGCGGAGGTAGGCTGCACGGTCGAACTCGCCCTCCGGGCGGTTGAATTCCATGCCGTTGTAGATCTTTACGATGCGCTCCGGGTCAAAGCCGCGCTCGATGAGCGTGCGCGCCATGCGGTCCGCGACCGGCTGATAGAAGTCGAGAAAGCGCAGCGCGATGGCGTTTGCCGTGCCGAGGGTGTGCTGCTTGAGCGGACTGCCGAGGTAGTCCAGACGGTAGTCCGAATGCACGGTCGTTATGATGGGGATGCGGCGGCTGCGCCGCACCATCGCGCCCATCAGGTTCGCGCGCCCGCCGTGGCAGTGGATGATGTCCGGCTTGAACTCGTCCACCAGATCGCGCATGGTCCGTGCCGCGCGGAACGGATTGTGCCGCTCGATGACGCGCACATCAATGCCCCGTTCTCTCGCCTCGTCCGCGAACGGACCGGCCCGGAACGAGATCAGCATGACGTCGTTCGTCCGGCTCAGTCCGGTTACGGTATTCATAATCTGGGTCTTGGCGCCGCCAACGTCGCCGCCGCCCATCACATGCATCACTCGCAAGTCTGTATCCTCCCAGCTGTATACGTTCAGATAGTATTAGTATACCACACTGTCCGGTCAAATGCAAAGAAAAGGAGCCTTCCGCGCGGCCGCCGGCGCAAAGACTCCCCTGATTTTCGCTGTTTACTTGTCCTTGAGCAAGGTGTTCAGCTCGTCCATAAAAGTATTGATATCCTTGAACTGACGGTAGACAGACGCAAAGCGCACATAGGCCACCTCGTCGACCGAGCGCAGCTGCTCCATGACCAGCTCGCCGATGGTCTTGCTCGAGACCTCGCTCTCGAGCGCACTGAATACGCGCTGCTCGACATTATCCACGATCTGCTCGAGCTGCATGAGCGAAACCGGACGCTTCTCGCACGCCTTGACCAGACCGCCGAGCAGCTTCTGCCGGTCATAGGGCTGCCGCGTGCCGTCGCGCTTGACGAGCATGAGCGGCATGCGTTCTACGGTTTCGTATGTGGTAAACCGCTTGAAACACTTGAGGCATTCGCGCCGGCGCCGGATGCTCGTTCCCTCATCGGTCGGTCGAGAATCAACAACCTTGCTGTCATCATGGCCGCAAAACGGACATTTCATTCGGCTCCACCCCTTCATGATACAATAACCTGTAATACTCTGCGGATATTATACCACCCGTTGTATCTCCATGTCAACAACTGCACTTCAATTTAGGGCAATACCGCATAATTGAACAAGAGTGATTTGCGAGTGAATTTTGCGTACTGACGAGGCACAGTTTTGCGGTAATACTTGATGTATTACCGTGAAACTGCAACAAAGTCAGGGCACAAAATTTCCGCAAAGCACCGCCGCTTTAATTGTGCGGTGTTGCCTTAGTATACCAGCATGAAAAAGGACACCCGAAGGTGTCCTTTTTGCATGATCAGATGCGCTTTTTGCGGAACTTCTTGCGGAATACGTTCCACAGGCTGCAAGACAGCAGTACCGAGGACCAGCCGCCTGCGAGGATACCGACGATCAGCGGCAGGGTGAACTGCTTGAGGGACGGTACGCCGAGGATGAATACCATGCCGATGGTGAACAGCGTGGTCAGCGTGGTGTTGATGGTACGGCCCATGGTCTGCCATACGCTGCGCTCTGCAACAGACGCGAAGTCCTCGCGCGCGCGGTGCGCAGGTTCTCACGAACGCGGTCGAATACGATGATGGATGCGTTGATCGAGTAGCCGAGGATGGTCAGCGCCGCTGCGATGAAGTTGCTGTCGAGCGGAATCTGGAGCCATACGTAAACGCTCAGCATGATGAGCAGGTCATGAATCAGGCAGCAAACCGCAGCCATGCCGCTCGTCAGCTCGAAGCGGAAGGTGATGTACAGCATCATCAGCACGATAGCAAGTACCGCACAGACAACGGCCGAGCGCTGAAGGTCGGAGCCGACCGACGCAGAAACGTCGTTGTTGTTCAGGATGTCGGTGTCAGCGAGGCTGTACTGCGAAAGCATCTTGTCGATGACAGCCGCACGCTGCTCAGAGGTGATCGAGGTCGAGCGGATAAGAACGTCCTCGTTGCCGTCGCCGGAGGAGGTGACGGAGGAAGCGTCCACGCCGGTCGCGTCCTTGAACAGGTCGGAAACCTCGGTCTGGATATCCTGCGTTACCACAGTGTGCATGTTGAACTCCATCTCGGTGCCGCCTGCGAAGTCAATGCTCAGGTTGAACAGGTTCTTGCCGAACGGCAGAAGAATGAGGGCAACCAGACCGGTGACAACGAGAAGTGCGGAAATGCCGCCGAAGATCTTGAAGTTTTTGAGGATAGCGAAGCGCTGCTTGCCTGCCTCGCGGTCGCGCAGACCGTAAGCCTTCGGATTGCGGACGCGGAAGTCAACCATGCGGTTGAGCAGGAAGTGGGTAACGGTCAGTGCGGTGAACATGGAAACGATAACGCCGATGCCAAGGGTGGTGGCGAAGCCGACGATCGTACCGGTGCCGAGGAAGAACAGTACCGCACAGGCGATCAGGGTGGTGATGTTGGAGTCAAGGATTGCGGTGAACGCACGCTTGAAGCCGGAGTCAATCGCGCTCTTGACGGTCTTGCCATTCTTGAGCTCTTCCTTGACGCGCTCGAAGATGATGACGTTTGCATCTACCGCCATGCCGATGGACAGGATGATACCTGCGATGCCCGGCAGGGACAGGTTAACGCGAACGAGGCTGAAGATGAGCGCTTCAATTACCATGTAGAAGCACAGTGCGATGGACGCGACCAGACCCGGGATGCGGTAAACGATCAGCATGAACAGCATGACGAGCGCGATGCCGATCAGGCCGGCGATCAGGCTGGTGCGCATAGCGTCGGCGCCGAGCTGCGGGCCGACCGAGCGAAGCTCTACCTGCTTGAGGGAGAACGGGATCTGGCCTGCGTTGATCAGGTCAGCCAGCTCGGATGCGCTGTCGCGGGTGAACGAGCCGGAGATGACGCAGCTGTCGCTGTCGATCTGAGAGGAAACGGACGGAGAGGAGATAACCTGATTGTCCATGACGATGGCCATGATGTTGGTGCCGTCGGTGCGGGCTGCGATATTGCCGGTCGCCTCAGTGAACTTCTTCTGGCCCTCGGAGGTGAACTGAACCTGAACGTAGTGAACGTCGGTGACCTCGTTGCCGGTCGGACGGCCGTAGCCGTAGGTTGCCTTCTTGATGTCCGAGCCGGTCAGCCATTCCTTGCCGTCAGCGTCGATAAAGGTCAGCTGAGCGGTGGTGCCGAGGGTCTGGACAGCCTCCTCCGGGTTGGTGATCTGCGGGATCTCGACCGTGACGCGGTTCTCGCCCCACAGGGCGACGGTCGCCTCGGTGAAGCCCTTGTCGGTCAGACGCTGACGAATGACCTTCTGGACCGAGTTCATGTCGTCGGCGAGGTTGGCCTGATTATAGCCGTCCGGGATCTCTGCCTCGTAGACAATACGGGAGCCGCCTACCAGGTCAAGACCCAGACGGATGCCGTTTTCGTTGTCGAGGATGCTCGGGATGATCGCCTTGAGGGACGATGCAGCGGTGGTGTCAGCGGACTCCGCCGCATCAGCCGAACTAGTGGTGGTTTCGGCAGAAGTATCCGTGCTATCGGATGCTGCGTCCGTCTGCGTGTCCGCAGAGTCGGACTGGGTGGTCTCTGCATTCCGGAAGGGCATGGTCCAGCCGCCCGGAATGTACACTCCCGTTACCGCCGTAACGCCGAGAAAACAGATCAGCAGCAGTACAGCGATAAAGGAAACTACACTCTTTTTCAATGAAAGTGCCTCCTTAATGGTTGATTCGTAACTGAATAAGTATAGCGCAAAAGCGCAGAAAAGTCAATCGCACAGTCGTGCATCCGGGGCAGATTTCCGCCTCGGATGCCGCGAGTTTTACAGATTGATCTCTACCTTGATCTCCTCGCCGGTCAGATAGGGCGCGATCGCCGGGCGAACGCACTCGGAAAGGAACTCATCGACCTGCGACGGGCAGCGGCCGATGTAGGCGGACGGGTCGAGGTGCTCGAGGATCTGCTCGCGCGTCATGCCGAACATCGGGTCGCCTGCGATACGGTCGACCATATCGTTCTCGAGGCCCTCCTCCTTGATGCGCTTGCCGGCCGCCATGGAGTGCTCGCGGATGCGCTCATGCAGCTCCTGACGGTTGCCGCCGCGCTTTACCGCGTCCATCATGATGTTCTCGGTAGCCATGAAGGGCAGCTCGTTCATCACATGCGCCTCGATGACCTTGGGGTAAACGACAAGGCCGGAAACGACGTTGATCATGATGCCGAGGATAGCGTCGACCGCGAGGAACGCTTCCGGAACCGAAATACGCTTGTTCGCGGAGTCGTCGAGCGTGCGCTCGAACCACTGGGTCGCGGAGGTGAACGCCGGGTTGAGGCTGTCGGTGATAACGTAGCGCGCGAGTGCGCAGATACGCTCGGAGCGCATCGGATTGCGCTTGTACGGCATAGCAGAGGAACCGATCTGGTTCTTCTCGAACGGCTCCTCGACCTCCTTGAGGTGCTGGAGCAGGCGCAGGTCGGTCGCGAACTTGGACGCGGACTCCGCGATGCCGGCGAGGGTCGCGAGGGTCTGCGCGTCGATCTTGCGCGAGTAGGTCTGGCCGGAAACCGGAACGACGCCCGCGAAGCCGAAATCGTCCGCGATGCGCTTCTCAAGCTCCTTGACCTTGCTCTCGTCGCCGTCGAACAGCTCCATGAAGGAGGCCTGCGTGCCGGTCGTGCCCTTGCTGCCGAGCATGCGCAGGTTCTCGATGCGGTATTCGACCTCGCCGAGGTCCATCAGCAGCTCGTTCATCCAGAGCGTCGCGCGCTTGCCGACGGTGGTCAGCTGCGCCGGCTGGAAGTGGGTGAAGCCGAGGGTCGGCTGCGCCTTGTGCGCGTCGGCGAACTGCGCGAGCTTGTCCAGAACGGTCGCGAGCTTTTTGCGCACGAGCAGCAGACCCTCGCGGATCTGGATGATGTCAGTGTTGTCGCCGACATACGCGCTCGTCGCACCGAGGTGGATGATGCCTGCGGCCTTGGGCGCGACCTTGCCGAAGGTGTAAACGTGTGCCATAACGTCATGGCGCACCTCCTTCTCGCGCTGACGGGCCACATCATAGTCGATATCGGTGATGTGCGCCTCCATCTCGTCCACCTGTTCCTGGGTGATGGGCAGGCCGAGCGCCATCTCAGCCTTCGCCAGCGATACCCACAGGCGGCGCCAGGTCGAGAATTTCATGTCCGAGGAGAAGTTATACAGCATCTCCTTCGAGGCATAGCGCGAAGAAAGCGGGCTTTCGTACACGTTGTTCATGTCTTTTTCGTCCTTTCCGGTGTAGTTTACTGATTATTCGAGCAAAACAACAGCCTTTTGGCAGTCTGTTTTCAGTTTACCACTTTATCGGTCGATTTTCAAGAATAACCGCCCTTCTTTGCGCTATCTTGTAGCAATAAACAAAGAACCGCCGATACTGTCGAAAAACTTCATTTTTCCGACAATATGTGTTCTGACTTCGCAGAACACGGATCGTCCGAACGTTCCCATACGGAAACATTCTCCCTCCTAAGGCAGGAAAGCCGAGGCATATGTCCCCGGTTTTCTTGAAATCACTGCGCGATTTCTCGTTCCGTGTGCGCTGCCGCGCGGCTGCTGTTCCTGCATGAAAACAAACTTTATCGACAGACCGGAAGCGGCACTCCGGAAGGAGTGCCGCTCAGCATCTATTCGGTTTTCAGGCGTTTTTAATGAACACTTCCAGACGGTCGAGACCCTTGTCGATCTCGGTCAGCGAGGTCGCGTAGCTCCAGCGGACAAAGCCCGGCGCCGCGAACGCCGTACACGGCACGGTCGCAACCAGCCCTTTTTCGAGGAACAGCTGAGAGAAGTCCTCGGCGGACTCGATGACCTTGCCGTACATGGTCTTGCCGATAAAGCCGGTCATGTTCATCATGACATAGAACGCACCCTCCGGCTTGATGCAGGAAACGCCCTCGATCCTGTTCATGCGCTCGACAAGATGGTCGCGGCGCTTCTCGAACGCTTCCTTCATGACCTGCATATCCTCCTGCGGGCCGGTCAGCGCAGTGATGGCCGCGTGCTGAGAGATGGTGCTCGGTGCGGAGGTGGAGTGGCTGAGGTAGTTCGCCATGACCTTGGCCAGTGCGGGGTTGGAGGCCGAATAGCCGATACGCCAGCCGGTCATGGCATAGCTCTTGGACACGCCGTTGACCAGAATGGTGCGGTTCTTCGCGTCCTCGCTCAGCGAAGCAAAGGAAACGAACTCGTTGTTGTCGTATACGAGGTTGCAGTAGATCTCGTCCGCGATCACGTAAACGTTGCGGCGGCAACAGACCTCTGCGATCGCCTCCAGCTCCGCGCGGGTGTAGACCATGCCGGTCGGGTTGGAGGGAGAATTGAGCATGAATACCTTGGTGTTGTCCGTGATGGCGGCGTCAAGCTGCTCTGCGGTGATCTTGAAGTCCGCTTCTTCGGTCGCCGCGACGATGACCGGGACCGCGCCCGCCTGCTTGACCATCTCGGAATAGCTGACCCAGTACGGCGCCGCGATAACGACCTCATCGCCCGGGTTGCACAGCGTCATCAGCGCGATATAGACCGAGTGCTTTGCGCCGGAGGCAACGACGATCTGCGTCGGCTCATAGTCCAGACCGCAGTCCTCCTTCAGACGGTAGCACGCCGCCTTGCGCAGATCCATCAGACCTGCGGCCGGGGTGTACTTGGTCTGGTTGTTCTCAATAGCCTCGATACCGGCCTGCTTGATATGCTCGGGCGTCGGGAAATCCGGCTCGCCGGCGCCAAAGCCGACAACATCCTTGCCTTCTGCCTTCATCTGCTTGAACAGCGAGTCGATAGCGAGCGTCGTAGACGCCTGTACACCCGCTGCAATTCTGGAAATCGGTTTCAATGCCACTGCTCAGCACTCCCTTATATCTCTCAAAAAAATTGTCTTCTGTATTTTTTATTATATGCTTCCCATTGTGATTTTGCAAGTCTGCGCTGCAAAAACTGCAAAAATATTCAGATAGAAAAAACCGCCCCCGAGGGCGGTTTTGTTTGTGGAAACAGTCTAAATTCAGGGGCGGCGCGCAGGGTCATGCGCAAAGATGATGAGCGCCGCACCTTTTTCGATCGTCACGGAAAAGCTGCTGCCGGGCGCCGCTTCGTTCGAGATCGAAACCATGCCGGCGCGCGTGACCCGTCCGTTTTCGAGCGGATACTTTGCATTTTCAATCGTAACGCCCGTCAGAACCGCGTCCAGAGGCACAATGGAGAAATACCTGTAAGCTGACGGCATTATGAATTTTTCCCGTCCTCCCTCATGCAAAACGATGCGGTTGCAGCTGTCGAGGATGGTCAGGCGCCCTCCCATCTCTCGCGCCTCCTCGAGCAGCGAGAGATTTGCGAGCATATGGTCGATGCGTCCGCCGGTCGCGCAGACGAGCGTTGCCTCGCGGCAGCCGCGGCGGAACACCTCGCGCAGACAGGACTGCGTGTCGGTGTCGTCCTTCTCGGGCTTCAGCCGGATGACCTCGTCTCCCTCGGTCTCGGGCATGGAGTCGCAGTCCGAGATCATGAAGTCCGGGTGCAGGCCGAGCGCGCGCGCGTGGCGCAGACCGCCGTCGGCGCAGGCAATCAGCGCGTCCGGATGCTCCCCGAGGAACGCGCGGATGTAACTGTAATCTGTTTCGGGCGCGGCTGCAAAGATCAGCGCGTGCCGCCCTTCGTAAGCTCCCATTCCTTCAGATCCTTTACGCTTTCATAGAGTTTGACATAGCTTTCATGGCGCGTTTTCGCGATTTCGCCGTTTTCGACCGCCGCAAGGATGGCGCAGCCCTTTTCCTTGACATGGGCGCAGCCGGTGAATCTGCACCGGCCGAGATAGGGCGCGAACTCCGGAAAGGCGTATTCCAGATCGCGCGCCAGCACGAGATCCATCTGCTCGGTCTCGAACGAGGAAAAGCCCGGCGTGTCCGCGATATAGCCGCCGCCCTCGATAGGATGCAGCTCGACATGGCGCGTGGTATGGCGGCCGCGGCCAATGCGGTCGGAGATCGCGCCGACCTCCGCACCGAACGAGCTGTCGAGGCGGTTGAGTACGCTCGACTTGCCGACGCCCGAGTTGCCTGCGAAGGCGGATACCTTTCCGCAGATGCGCTCGCGCAGCGCGTCGATGCCGTCGCCCGTCCGCGCGCTCACGCGCAGCACCTCGATACCGCTCTTCCGGTAGGTCTCATACAGCTCGTCGCCCGCGTCCGCGTCGGTCTTGTTGATCACGACGAGCGGCGTGATCTCCTTGTGTACCGCGATGGCCGTCACCTTGTCGATGAGAAACGGGTCGGTCACGGGAGGCGCGGCGCTCGCGACCGCTACAACAAGGTCGAGGTTCGCGACCGCCGGACGGATGAGGCTGTTTCTGCGCGGCGCGATGCTCATGAGATAGCCCGTCCCGTCCGGCTGCACCTCAAGCTGAACGCGGTCGCCCACAATGGGTTTCCCAACGGTCTTGCGGAATTTTCCGCGCGCCTTGCACTCGATCAGCCCTTCCGGCGTATCCACATAATAAAATCCGCCGATGCCCTTGAGAATAATGCCTTCGGTCAAAAATACGCTTCCTTTCCTCATTCTGCAAGGGACGCAGCCGCGCAGTGTGCGGTGCGTCCCTTTGTGTCGTTTAATTGAAACTGTACGTCTGTGTCGTGGACGAGCCGTCTACGCTCACCGTGACCTCATGGTCGCCGGCCGTAGACTGCACGGTGACGGCGATGCTGCCCTGACTGGTGGATGGAGTGTCGTCATACTGAATGACGCCGTCTACATAGATCACGACATGGGCGGTATCCGCGCTGTCGGGCAGCGCTACCGGAATGGTCGCGCTTCCTTCCGCCGGTGTGGGCGGAAGTCTGCCCGGCGTGTCGTCCTCGCTCGAACCGGTGTTGCCGCCGGTCGTGCCGCTGTCCGGCTTCTGCTCGTCGGCCTTTTTGCCCTTGGAGATCTGGATATTGACCGTCGTGCCCTGATTTACCGAGCTGTTCGCGTCGATCGACTGCCATACGACCGTGCCCTCCGGCTTGTCGCTCTCGACCTGATCGACCGAGCCGAGGCTCAGACCGCGCTCGGACAGCGCACGCTGCGCCGCCTCCTGCGTCATGCCGGTCAGGCTCGGCACATCGGCGGATTTTTGCTCCTTGCCGAGGCTGATATAGACCGTCAGCGTCTCGCCGCGCGCAAGCTCCGTGCCGGCCTCGGGGTCGGTGCGGATGACCTTGCCCTCCTCGACGTCGTCGCTGTATTCCTTTTCTTCCTTGAGCTCGATGCCGTGCGCGTCAAGCGACGCCGCCACGTAATCGAGAGATTTTCCGGTAAAGTCGACCACCTTGTAGGTATCCTTGACGTTGTCGCCGCCGGCCGAGACCGTGACGGTGATGACCGAGCCCTTGATGGCCTGCTGGCCCTCGTCGGGGTCCTGGTCAAGGATCTCTCCGGCCGGGCGGTCGGATTCCTGCCGCGAGGAGGCTTCCTTGATCTCGAAGTTGTTCATGACATCGGAATCCGCGTAAACGTCATCGATCGTGCGGCCGATGAGGTCGGGAACGTCGATTTTCGCGGATTTGCTGCCGCCGGTGAACATGAGCACCGCAACGACGAGCAGCGAGATGACCGCGACGACCGCGACCGCCATGCCGGCAGCCATCGCCGGGCGCTCGCTCAGCTTTTCGAAGAAATCCGACGACTCCCGCTCGCGCACAGAGGTGCGGCGGCGCGCCGGAGCCTCCCGGCGTGCGCTGTGCGGTTCACTGCGGCGGCGCGGTGCCGCCGGGATGGCGGCCGTATCCTCCGCTGCCGCATGACGGGCGGCGCGCTGCACCTCCCGTCCGATGACCTGCGTCTCGCCCGAGCTGTCGTCCGAGGCGGTATAATAGAACTGCGTGTCCGGGTCCTCGCGCACGCGCGCAAGGTCGGCGCACAGCTCGTCCGCCGAAGCATAGCGTCTGCTGATGTTCGCGCACATCGCGTGCATGACGATGGCGTCCAGTCCCTTCGGGATGTCCGGGACCAGCTCGCTCGGCATCGGCGGCACGGCGTTGATATGCTGCATGACGATCTGGAGCGCGGTCTCGCCCTCGAACGGGAGCCTGCCGGTCAGCATCTCGTACATGACCACGCCGAGCGAATAAATATCCGTGCGGTAGTCGATCTTGCTGCCCTTGGCCTGCTCGGGCGAGATATAATGCACCGAGCCGATGGCCTCCTGCACGACGCGGGTCTCCTGTGTTGTAGCAAAGGAGGCAATGCCGAAGTCGGTCAGCTTGGCGGTGCCGTCCCGCAGGATGATGACGTTCTGCGGCTTGATGTCCTGATGGATGATGCCGCGCGAATGCGCATGAACGAGGGCGCTCGAGATCTGTTCTGCGAAGAAAATGCTCTCCTGCCACGACAGACGGCCCTTCTGCTGCAAATATTCCTTGAGGGTCACGCCTTCGATGAGCTCCATCACGATATAATCCGTGCCGTCCTCGTTTCCGACGTCATAGACCGAAACGATATTGTGATGGCTGAGCTTGGCGACAGCACGGGACTCGATGGCGAAGCGCTTGCGAATGTCGGGGTCCTTGGCGAACTCCTCCTTGAGGATCTTGATCGCCACATATCGTCCGAGTACGGTATCGCGCGCGCGGTAGACTACCGCCATGCCGCCGACGCCGACCACATCGATCAGCTCATAGCGACCGCCGAGCAGCCTGCCGATATACTTGTCGTTTTCCATGAGGGTCACGCCTCCTGTTTCGCGCCGCAGGTAAACAGCGCGACCGTAATATTATCGCGGCCACCGCCCTCGAGCGCGAGGGTCAGCAGCTCCCGGCCCTTATCTTCGAGCGTGCCTGCGCCCGCAAGCACCTCGGCGATCTTCCCGTCCTCGACCATGCCGGTCAGGCCGTCCGAGCAGAGCAGAAGGATGTCGCCGTCCGCAAGCGTCTGCTCAAACAGGTCGCCCTCCACCGTCGCATCCACGCCGACCGCCCGGGTGATCAGATTTTTCTGCGGATGGGAGCGCGCGTCGGCTTCGCTGATGCGGCCGAGGCGGCGCATTTCTTCAACGTAGGAATGATCCTCGCTGATCTGGTGCAGCATTCCGCCGCTCATGATGTACGCGCGGCTGTCGCCGACGTTCATGATGCTCGCGCTCCCGCCCTGCACGAAGGCGCCGACAAGCGTCGTGCCCATGCCGCGGAACTCAGGCTGGCGGCCGGCGAGACCAAACACGGTGTCGTTCGCCCGGTCGAGGGCGCGCCGCAGCGTCTCGTGGCGCATCGTCTCGTCCGCACCAGCCTCGAGCGCCGGCTTTGCCTCCTCGACAAAGCGTTCCGCCGCAAAACGGCTCGCGACATTGCCTGCGTTCGCGCCGCCCATGCCGTCGCACACGAGAACGAGCGCGCTGTCCCTGTCCGGGCACGCTTCGATTCGGTAAATATCCTGATTGGTCGGACGCACGCGCCCCTTATCGGTAATTCCGAAGTATTCCATTGCCTTCTGCCTCCTCAGACACAGGTTATCCTTGCTCCTTCATCTCGCGCCGGCGAAGCTGACCGCAGGCGGCGTCGATGTCCGGACCGAGCTTTCGTCTGACGGTCGCGGTCACGCCGCGCTTTTCGAGCGCCTGCTGAAAGCGGCGCACGGTCTCCGGCTTCGAGGGCGAGAGCGGACTTTCCTCCACCTCGTTGAGCGGGATGAGGTTGACATGGCCCGGCCGGCCGCGGAGCAGCTTCGCGAGCTTTTCCGCCTGCCACGGCCGGTCGGTCTTGTCCCGTGCCATCATATACTCGTAGGAAATCCGGCGGCCTGTGGTATCGAAATAATACCGGCACGCCTGCATCAGCCGTTCCACGGGATAGGCGTCGTTGACCGGCATGATGGACGAACGGGTCTCGTCGTCCGGCGCGTGCAGCGATACCGAAAGCGTGATCTGAAGCTTTTCCTTTGCCAGTGTCTCTATTTTATCAGCAATTCCGCTCGTTGACAAGGATATATGCCGCTGTCCGATGTTAATTCCCTCCGGGCAGCTGACAAGGTGCAGGAATTTCAGCACGTTGTCGTAGTTGTCGAGCGGCTCGCCCGTGCCCATCAGCACGATATTCGAGACTTTTTCGCCGCTGTCCTTCTGCATGAACAGGATCTCGTCCAAGATCTCACCGGCGGAAAGATTGCGCTTTTTGCCGTTCAGGCCGGACGCGCAGAATTTGCAGCCCATGCGGCAGCCGACCTGCGTCGAGACGCAGACCGAAACGCCGTGCTCGTAGTGCATGAGGACGGACTCCACGCAGTCGCCGTCGCGCATGCGCCACAGGTACTTTACCGTACCGTCTACCTTGCTTACCTGCTTGCGTGCGACCTCGGGAACGGTCAGGATGAAGTTCTCCGCGAGCCGTGCGCGCAGCTCCTTGGAGAGATTGCTCATCTCGTCGAAGGAGGAAACGCCCTCGTGCAGCCACTTGAAGATCTGTCCTGCGCGGAACGGCTTTTCCCCCATGTCCTTCAAAGCCGATTTTAATTCATCTATCGTTAAACATTTGATTTCTGTCATGGCTCTTTCAATTTCCAATCCGTTTTAATTTCGCAATAAAGAACCCATCCGTGTCGTGCTCGGGCGGCAGGAGCGTCACCATGCCGTCCGCCCGCCCGCCGCAGACCGGATGCGACCACGGCGCGGGCGCGAACTCCGGATGCGCCGCGAGAAAGGCACGCACCACGTCCTCATTCTCGCGCTGCAAAATCGTGCAGGTCGAGTAAACGAGCGTGCCGCCCGGTTTAACGTACCGTGCGCAGTTTTCCAGAATGGCGAGCTGCAAAGCAGGCAGCTTTGCGATCTCGTCCGGGTCCTTGTAGCGCGTTTCCGGCTTTTTGCGGATGATGCCGAGGCCCGAGCACGGCACGTCGCACAGCACGGTATCCGCGCTCTCCGCCCACTCCGCGCGGAACGCGGAGGCGTCCTGAAGCTCGGTGCGGATGTTCGGCAGACCGAGACGCGCCGCGCCCTCTTGAATGCGCTTCAGCTTGTGCTCGTAGATGTCGCACGAGGTCAGGCTGCCCTTCCCCTGCATTTTCTCCGCCATCGCGAAGCTCTTGCCGCCGGGGGCGGCGCAGCAGTCGAGGACGGCCGTGCCCGGCTTTGGATCGGCGACGAACGCCGCGAGCGCACTCGCCGCGTCCTGCACGGTGATGCGTCCCTCACGGAACGCCTCAGTCGCGGCCGCGTCGCCGCCCGTGCACAGCAGGATGTCTGCGAACGCGCGGTGCGGCGTGACCGTCATCCCGGCGCGCTCGAGCTCGGCCTCCGCCTCGTCCGGCGTGGTCTTCATCCTGTTGACGCGCACCGAGACCGGCGTGTCGGCGTTGTCCGCCTGACAGATGCGCTCGGTCAGCTTCTGACCGAACTGCTCGGAGAGCAGGCGCACGAGCCATTCGGGATGGCTGTACCGGAGCGCGTAGTAGCTCTCCTTGTCCGGGCAGTCGAGCCGCGGCAGCGCGTTCTTTTCGACCGCCTCCGCCGCCTTGCGCATGACGGCGTTGGCGAAGGATACCGTGCGGTCGTTCGCGTGGCAGTAGTGCCGCACGAGCGATACCGTTTCCGCAACCGCCGCGTGCGCCGGGATCTTGTCCATCAGAATGAGCTGATACAGTCCCATGCGCAGACACGCGAGCACGCGCGGCGCGATCTTTTTAAGCCGCAGAGAGGAAAACCTGCGCAGATACCAGTCGAGCAGCAGCTCGTTCTGCACCGTGCCGTAGGTCAGACGCGCGGCGAGCGCAGCGTCCCGGCCGTCCAGACCGGCGCGGGGAGAGATAATGATGCAGCGCGCCGTCCGACCACGCGCCCTCCTCCGCCATGGAAAACAGCGAAAAAGCGGCGACCTCGCGCGGCGTTTTGGGTCTTTTATCGATCATCGCGGTTTCTTCCTCCGAAAATGAGCAGCAGTCGGAGCAGCTGCGCGAGCGATACCGCAAGCGCCGCCACATAGGTCATCGCAGCCGCCGTCAGCGTTTTTTTCGCCATGCCGTACTCGTCCTCATCGAGCAGACGCGCCGAACCGATGGCTTCGAGCGCCCGGTGAGAGGCGTCAAGCTCGACCGGCAGCGTCACGAGCTGGAACACGGTCGAAAGCGCAAACGCGATGATGCCGACCTTGATGAGCACACCGAAATTCAGCACGAGACCCATCAGAATGAGCGGCATGGCGGCGGTCGCGCCGACCTGCGTCAGCGGAACGATAGCGTTGCGCAGACGGATGGGCGAATAGCCGACCGCATACTGCACCGCATGGCCCGCCTCATGCGCGGCCACGCCGATGGACGCGACCGAGGTGGACTGATAGACCGACGCGGACAGGCGGATGGTGTTCGTCCGCGGATCAAAATGGTCGGTCAGCTTTCCGGCGACATATTCGATGTTGACGCCCGACACGCCGTTTGCACGCAGCACGGCCTGAGCCGCCTGCGCGCCGGTCAGTCCCCGGCGGCTCATGACGCGCGAGTAGCGGTTGAACGTGCCGTTGACCTGCGACTGCGCCCAGAACGCGAACAGCACGCACGGCAGCACCAGCACGATATAGTACATATCAATTCCGTAATAACCCATATACGGCATGGAAAAACCTCCCTTGATTGCTGGGATTACTCGCCCAGTCTGCTGCCCTTTTCGACGGCATGGCCGCGCAGGAAATCGGTCGCCTTCATGCGTTTGCCGCCGACGAGCTGAATTTCGGTCAGCGTCAGCGCGCCCTCGCCGCACGCAACCGTCAGGCCCTTTTTCGGGTCGGCCTCAAGCACTGTGCCCGGCTCGCCGCAGCCGTTTGTCTGCTCGGCCGCATAGATCTTGAGCCGCTCGCCTGCAAGGCTGGTCAGCGCGATCGGCCACGGATTGAGACCGCGCACCAGACAGTCGAGCTCGCGCGCGGACTTCGACCAGTCGATGACCGCCATCTTCTTGTCGAGCATATGCGCGTAGCAGCTTTCCGCGTCGTTCTGCGGACGCGGTGTGATCTCATCCAGTCTGACGAGCGTTTCGGTCAAAAGTTCCGCGCCCGACTGCGCAAGGCGGTCGAACAGCTCGCCGGCAGTCTCGCGTGCGCCGACCGGCGTCTCGCAGGTCAGCAGCATATCGCCGGTGTCCAGTCCCTCCGCCATCAGCATGGTGGTAACGCCGGCTTTCTCGTCGCCTGCGATGACCGCCCACTGAATCGGCGCCGCGCCGCGCCAGCGCGGCAGGAGCGAGCCGTGGACGTTGATGCAGCCGCGCGGCGGAATGTCGAGCACGGCCTTCGGCAGCAGCTTGCCGTAGGCAACGACGATGATGACCTCGGGAGCAAGCTCATGCAGACGCGCCTGCTCCTCCTCTTTTTTGAGCGTATCCGGCTGAAAGACCGGAATGTTATGCTGAAGCGCCAGCTCCTTGACCGGGGGCGCGGTCAGGATCTGCTTGCGGCCCTGCGGCTTGTCCGGCTGCGTGTAGACCGCCGCGACCTCATGTCCGGCGTCCAGAAGCGCCTGAAGGCTCGGTACGGCGAAATCCGGCGTACCCATGAAAACAACGCGCATTATTCCTCGCCCTCCTGCGGCATCTCAACGTCAACGTACTCCTCGACCTTTTCGATGAACAGGTGGCCGTCGAGGTGCTCGGTTTCGTGGCAGAAGCACTGCGCAACGACGCCCTCGCCCTCGCGCTCGAACCAGTTGCCGTCGCGGTCCTGCGCGCGGATCCTTGCCCAGGTCGGACGGGTGACGTAGCCGTAAACGCCCGGAACGGACAGGCAGCCCTCTACGACGCGCTCCGCGCCGCGCTGCTCGATGACCTCGGGGTTTACAAGCTCGACCATTTCCTCCGGGTCCTTGTTGATGTCGAGCAGCACGACAACGCGGCGGAGAATGCCGATCTGCGGGGCGGCAAGGCCGACGCCGCCCGAGTTTTCGAGCGTCTCGCGCATATCGTCGATCAGTACATGCAGACGGTCGTCGAACTTTTCGACCGGACGGCAGTGCTTTGCCAGCTGTTCGTCGCCCTTGGTAAGAATTTTGCGAAGTGCCATGATTATTTATCCTCCAAATTCAGCTTTTCTGTGTAGATATTGAGTGTTTTCTGTATATTGTCCCCGTCAAGCTCGGGAAACGGAACGACCGGCTTCGGCTCGCCCCCGCCCACGTGCTTTTCAAACCACGCGACGTCGTGCCATGCGCCGAACTTCCAACCGGATTTATGCCAGACGCCCGCATCCTCAAAGCCGAGCCTGTGCTGCATGCCGACGCTTCTCGGGTTCGGCATGGTCACGCAGCTGTAAAGATGGCGAAGGCCCTGCATCTCGAGCAGCTCGATGAGGCAGGCGAGCAGCACCGTGCCGATGCCGCGCCCGTGCGTACCCTGCTTCAGGTAGACGGACAGCTCCGCATCCCAGTCGTACGCCGCGCGCTCACGGATGCGGTGCGCGTAGGCGTAGCCGATGATCTCGCCGTCCCTTTCGCACACGAGATAGGGAAACTGCGCGGCGGTCTCGCGGATGCGGTCGGAAAACGCCGCGTCCGTCGGCACCTCGTACTCGAACGTGATGGTCGTGTCCGTGATGTACGGTGCGTAGATCGCGCAGAGCGCCGCACCGTCCTCCGCCTTCGCTCTGCGAATAATGAACTTGCTCATGGGTATCGCTCCTTGCCGGGATCAATGAAATAGAAGTCCGGGGTCCGCTTACAGATCCGGGTTGCTGTCCGCGAAAACGGTCACGCCGCGGTTGCGGCTGTCGAGCATGAACTCGCGCAGCACGCCCGAGACCAGACCGCGAAACCGCGCGCTGTCTCTCGCGCGCATGGTCAGATGGTAGCGGTAACGCCCCATGACCTTGACGACCTGCGCCGCCGCCGGCCCCAGAACGGGCGCTTTTACGTCCGCATACTGGCCTTCCATCAGGCTGAGCAGGCGGTTTTTGAGCGCGAGCAGGCTTTTCAGTACCTGCTGCTCGACCTCGCCCGCCGCGGTCAGCACCGTAAACGCGCAGACCGGCGGACAGCGCAGCGCCTCGCGCGTTTCCATTTCGCTTTCATAGAATTTTTCGTAGTCCTGCCGCGCTGCGGTCAGAATGACCGGATGGGTCGGACTGTAGGTCTGGATGACCGCGCGGCCGGTGTCGAAGCGCCGTCCGGCACGCCCCACGACCTGCGTGATGAGGGAAAACGTGCGCTCCCTCGCACGGTAATCCTGCGCGTAAAGGCTCTGGTCCGCGTCGAGCACGCCGACGAGCGTCACGTTTTCGAAATCCAGTCCCTTCGTGACCATCTGCGTGCCGAGCAGGATGTCCGCTTCGCCGCGCGCAAAGGCGGAAAACAGCTTTTCGTGCGCCCCCTTGGTGTTCATCGTGTCCGCGTCCATGCGCAGCACGCGCGCATCCGGGAAGCGCTCGTTCAGCTCCTGCTCGACGCGCTGCGTGCCGGGGGTCTCGGTGAACAGCTCCTCGCCGCCGCAGACCGGGCAGGTACCCGTGATCTTGACGGACGCGCCGCAGTAGTGGCACATCGCGCGGCCCGAGGCCGAATGATAGGTCATGTTCGTCGAGCAGTGCGGGCACTCGGGCACCCAGCCGCACATCGCGCAGCCGATGACCCGGCTGTTGCCGCGACGGTTGAGGAACAGGATGGCCTGCCGGCCGCGGTCGAGCGTGTCGAGCAGCTCGCGCTCGAGGTCAGCGCCGATGACGCCCGAGCGTCCGGCTCGTGTCTGCCCGCGCATATCCGAGATAAGCACCTCGGGCAGGCCTGCGCCGAGGAAGCGCTCGGTCAGACGGAATACCGGGTATTTTCCCTGTTTCGCGCCATAATATGTCTCGACAGACGGCGTTGCCGAACCGAGCACGAGCAGCGCGTCCTCCTGCACGGCGCGGTATTTCGCGACGTCGCGCGCATGGTAGCGCGGACTCTGCTCGGACTTGTACGCGCCGTCCTGCTCCTCGTCGATGATGATGACGCCGAGGTCGCGCACGGGCGCGAACACCGCAGAGCGCGTGCCGATCACGACGCGCGCGCGGCCGGTCTTGATCTTTTTGAAGCTGTCGTAGCGCTCTCCGGCAGACAGCGCAGAATGCAGCACCGCGACCAGATCGCCGAATTGTGCGGCGAACTGCCGCAGCACCTGCGGCGTCAGTCCGATCTCCGGGACGAGCACGATGGCGCTCTTTCCGGTCTCGAGCGCGTGCGCGATCAGGCGCAGATAGACCTGCGTCTTGCCGCTGCCCGTTACGCCGAACAGCAGCGCGGCCTGCGCCTTCGGCTCATCCATGAGCGCGGCCATGCCGTCATATGCCTCCTGCTGCTGCGCGGAGAGCACAGGGAGCGCCGCGCGCGGCACATCGGAAAAGTCCGGCGCACGCATCCGCTCCTCGTAGCGCACACGCAGAATGCCCTTCTTTACCATATCGCGCAGGGCTGCGTCGCTCGCGCCCGTCATATAGGACAGCTCCTTCTGACTCATCCAGATGCCGTCCGCGAGCGCGGAAACGACGTCCTGCCGCGCGGCGCTGCGCCGCACCCGGCTCATTGCTTCATCGGACTCCATGTCGAGCGCGAGCATTTTTTCGGTCTTATCGCCGGTCTTCTGCACGGTGTTGCTGTGATAGACGAGGATCCCCTCACCCGCGAGCGCATCGAGCGTGCGCCCTGCGCCCTTTCCGAGGCGTTCGCGTATCTCGGCGAGCGAAAGCGTCTGCCCCGCCGTGTCGAACAGGCGCAGCACCTCGCCTTCCTCGCCCTCGCGCGCGTGCAGCGCCGCCGGGTCTGCGTCCGGGGCAAGCGTGTACATCTCGTTCCGCCGGAACCACAGTCCGGCCGGAAGCATGGCGCGCACGCAGTCGAAGTAGGTACAGTACAGCCGCTCGCGCATCCACGCGGCGAGCTTCAGCTGCTCCTGCGTCAGCACCGGCTGCTCATCGAGCGCTTCCACGATAGGCTTGAGGCGGTATTCGCCCGTGTCCTCGCGAAAGGCGAGCACAACGCCTTCTGCCCGTTTATTGCCAAAGCCGAACGGCACGAGAACACGGGTGCCGATCTGCACCTGTTCCCGCAGCTCGTCCGGCACACGGTAAGAATATAACTTGTCGATCGCGTAGGTCGCCGCATCCAGAGCGACAGCACAAATGGTTTCCGCCAAGGATCGTCACGGCCTTTCCTGCTGTATATAATGGTTTATGCCGCAAAAGGCGGAGCCGGTCACTCCGCCCTTGCAGTCTGTTATCTCCGGCTCATGCCGAGCAGACGGTCGAGGATGAGGTCCGCGAGGTCTGCCTTGCTCATGATGGACGGCTGTTCCCGGTGTCCGTCCGCGAACAGGAGCGTTGCGATGTTGGTGTCCGTGCCGAAGCCGGCGCCCTTGTCGCGCAGCGAATTCGCCACGAGCATATCGCAGTTCTTGCGGCGCAGCTTGCTCTCCGCGTTGTCGAGCAGGTTCTGCGTCTCCATCGCGAAGCCGCACAGAAGCTGTCCCGGCCGCTTGTCCGCGCCGAGCGCCGCCAGAATATCCGGGTTTCGCGCAAGGCGGATGTTCAGCTCGCCGTCGCCCTTTTTGAGCTTTTCGTCTGCGGTCTCCGCCGGGCGGTAATCACCGACAGCGGCGGCCTTGATGATAAAGTCCTGCTGCGCGGCGCGGGACAGGACCGCATCGTACATATCGCGCGCCGACCGGATGTCCACGCGGTTCACGCCCTTCGGCGTGTCGAGCGCGGTCGGGCCGGACACGAGCGTGACCTCGGCGCCGCGCATCGCCGCGCGGCCCGCGATGGCGTAGCCCATCTTGCCGGTCGAGTGGTTGGACAGAAAACGCACGGGGTCCATCGCCTCCTGCGTCGGCCCTGCGGTGACGAGCACGTGCTTTCCGGCAAGATCCTGCCCGGTCAGCGCCTTTTCGATGCCCCAGAGCAGGGTCTGCGTGTCGGGCAGCTTGCCTCGGCCGCTGTCGCCGCAGGCGAGATGGCCTGCCGCCGGGTCGATGATATGGAAGCCGCGGCCGCGCAGCGTTTCCAGATTGCTCTGCGTCACCGGGTTGTCATACATGCCGGTGTTCATGGCCGGCGCGACAACGACCGGCGCCTTGGTTGCGAGCAGCGTCGTCGTCACCATATCGTCCGCGATGCCGTGCGCCGCCTTGGCGATCACGTTTGCGGTCGCGGGCGCGATGACGAACACATCCGCCGCCTTGGCGAGCGAGATATGCTCGACCTCCCACGGGAAGCTGCGGTCGAAGGTATCGACGACCGCCCGGTTGCCCGAGAGCGTCTCGAACGTCATGGGCGAAATGAACTGTGCGGCAGACTCGGTCATGAGCACGCGCACCTCCGCGCCGTTCTGATGCAGCTTGCTCGTGAGGTCGGCGGCCTTGTACGCCGCGATGCCTCCCGTCACGCACAGAACGACGGTCTTTCCTGCAAAGCGCATCGCTTAGCGGTCCTCCTCCGGAATATCGCCGTCGTCGAGCTCCTCGTCATCGAACTCGTCCATGCGGCGGCGGGAAACCGTCGTTTCGCCGTCCTCATTCTCCTCGTCGGAGTCCGACGCGCGCTCCTCGTCGTCGAGGTCGTCGTCAACGTCTACCATTGCGGCGGCGATCGGGTTGTTTGCGGTCTTGATCGGCTCTACGCGCGGACCCGGACGATAAACGATCTCGCCGGCTGCGATCTCATCGAGCGCGAGCTTTACCGCCTTGTCGGTCAGCGGCACGCCGCTCTGCTCCGCCTCGTCGGCAATGTCGCGCGCGCGCTGTGCGGCCAGATTGACCAGCAGATAGCGGTTGCCTACTCGTTTCATCAGTTCCTGCATCGAAGGGTTCAGCATTGTAATCAAATCTCCTTATATTACCCAGTGTATAATTTTATCTGTGATTGCCAGTGTTATCGACGGGAGGCGAGAATGCCCTTGATCTCGTCTACCGCGCGGTCTACCGTGTCGTTTACGACCACATAGTCAAACCTGTCCTTCTGCTCCAGCTCGCCCTTTGCGGTCTCGAGGCGCTTCTGCACCTTGGCCTCATCCTCGGTGCCGCGGCCGCGCAGGCGGCTTGCCAGCTCCTCGAAGGACGGCGGCGCGATGAAGACCATCACGGCATCCGGGCGCTTTTTCTTGATCTGCATCGCGCCCTGCACCTCGATCTCCAGAATGACGTCAAAGCCCTCGTCGAGCTTTTCGTTGACCGGCGCCTCGAGCGTGCCGTAATAGTTGCCGACATACTGTGCGTGCTCCAGGAACGCGCCCTGCGCGATCCGGTTCTCGAAATCCGTCTTTTCAAGGAAATAATAGTGCACGCCGTTCTGCTCGCCCGGACGGGGCGCGCGCGTCGTCGCGGAGATCGAGAAAAACAGCCGGTCGTCCTCGGCAAGCAGCCGGCCCAGCACCGTACCCTTGCCTGCGCCGGACGGGCCGGTGAAAACATACAGTGTTCCCTTACGCATCCTCTGTTGCTCCTTCCTCGGTGTCGCCGGCGAAGCGCGCGGCGACGGTTTCGGGCTGAAGTGCGCTCAGCACAACATGGTCGCTGTCCATGATGAGCACCGCGCGTGTGCGGCGGCCGTAGGTGCCGTCGATGATCATGCCGCGGTCGCGCGCCTCCTGTACGGTACGCTTGACCGGCGCGGAATCCGGGCTGACGATCGCGATGAGACGCGACGCCGCCACCATGTTTCCGAAGCCGATGTTGATGAGCTTCACTTCGGTCTGCCCCCTTTTCTCATGCCGCGCCGCGTTTTTCAGACGGCACAGCCGGTTTGATACGATATTTTATTCGATATTCTGAATCTGCTCGCGGATCTTTTCGATCTCGCTCTTGATGTTCACGACGGTCTGCGCCATCTCGACATCGTTCGCCTTCGAGCCGATGGTGTTCGCCTCGCGGTTCATCTCCTGCACCAGAAAATCCAGCTTACGGCCGACGGGCTTTACCTCGTTCAGCATGCCGTCGAGCTGATGCAGATGGCTGCGCAGGCGCACGGTCTCCTCGTCCACCGCCGTCTTGTCCGCGTAGATCGCGGCCTCGGTGACGATGCGCGTCTCGTCGATGTCCGTGCTCTCGAGCACCTCACGCATACGCGCGAGCAGCTTTTCGCGGTACTCCGCGACGCGCTCGGGCGAGCGCTTCTCGACCTCGCCGACCAGCGTCTCGATGACCGAGGCGTGGTTTCTGACGTCCTCCGCGAGCTTTTCGCCCTCGCGCTCACGCATCTGGTCGAAGCCGTCGCAGGCCTCGGCAAATACGGTCAGAACGTCCTGCGTCAGCTCGTCCGCATCCTGCTCGATGCGCTCCGAGCCGAGCACATCGGGGAGCTTTGCGAGGCTCATGACGGTCACATCGTCGCGCAGGCCGTACATTTCGGACAGCTCGCGCAGCGCTGCCAGATAGCGCTCTGCGAGCGCGTGGTTTACCGTGACGGAAAGATCGCCGCCCTCGTCGGTCTCGACGCTGACATAGATCTCGGTCTTGCCGCGTGCGATGCGCGCGGCGGCCGCCTTCTTCACGGCGTCATCCAAAAAGCCGAACTGGCGCGGCGCCTTTACCGTGCAGTCCAGATAGCGGTGGTTGACGGCGCGCAGCTCGACGGTAACGGTGCGTCCATGCAGCACCTGTCGCGCGCGGCCGTAGCCGGTCATACTCTTCATTTTATCTCTTCCCCCTCAGGAAAATCCATGTAATATAAACGCATTTCCATGCGGAACAGTCAAATTTTCGGCAGATACCGCCGCACAAAGCGGATGAAGCGCGTCAGGACGGCATCAAAAACGGCAAATCCGATGTTCGCCGCGAACCAGAACGCCGCGAGCGCGAAAAATCCGGGCATTTCCAGCTGCGGGAACGCGCCCTTTGAGACGAGCGTACCCAGCACGGCGAGCACAAGATTCGCATATGCCAGCTTGAGCGCCATGCGTGCGCCGGGGCGTGCGCGGGTCTCGATGAGGTATTTTACAATGGGATACAGGCCGCAGACGGCGATATAGGCCGCCGCGACGCTCTTTCTCGGCACGAGCATGAGCGACAGCGCACTCACCGCCGCATAGACGGTGAGCGAGGTGCGCAGCGCGAAGCTGCGGATGAGCGGCACCGCGGATACGACGCCGGCCGAGATGCACAGCGCAGGCGCTGCCTGCGGAATGAGTCCGCCGATATACAGCAGCACGACGGCAAACCCCGCGAGCAGTCCGCCGCGCGCAATTTCCCGTGTGTTCATATCAGCAGCCGCCTCCTGCGCAGCAGCCATTCAGACAGGTATTGCAGCAGCAGTTGCAGATGGCGAGCTGAACGCAGTAATCACAGGCGCTCATCTCCTGCATCGGACGGTAGCCGCCGTAGCCGCCGGTCATGTTGAGGTTGTTCAGCGCGTTGTGGTATTCCGCGTTGCCCGGGTCGAGCTCACAGGCCCTGATGTAGGCGCGCTGCGCCTCATCGTACCAGCCCTTGCGTGCGTAGATCGTACCGGTCAGGAAGAACCACTCGGCGTCGCGGCCGGACGCGCGGGTGAGCAGGCTCTCGGCCATGTTGAGGTTGCCCTGATTGATGGCCTGACGCACCTGCGCATAGAGCGCGGCGTTCGGGCCGGCATAGGTCCGCTGGCCGCCGTAGCTCTGGCCGTAGGTCTGACCATTATAGCTCTGACCGGTGCTGCCCGCACCGGCGCCCGTCTTGCCCGAGCGCTCGCTCATGATCGTATCGTAAGCCTCGTTGATCTCCTTCATGCGTGCTTCTGCCAGGTCGGCGAGCGGATTATTGACATAGTTGTCCGGATGATACTTGCGCGCAAGCTCACGATAGGCGCGTTTTACATCGTCATCACTCGTCTGCGGCGTTACACCGAGTACCTTATAGGGATCCATGCTTTCCCCTGCCTCCGTTCGGTTGGTATGTGCCGTCGAGCACCTGTCTCGTCACGGTCGGCATACCAAGAAAAATGATATTGCGGATGATCTCCGCATCGCGCTGCGCATCCAGAAGGTCGAAGGCCGTGCATACGTCGGCGAGCGACCGCTCCAGTGTGCGCTCCAGCGGTTGTTTTATGTCTGTGATGTCGGGCGTTTTCAGCGCGTAGCGCTGCACGAGCGGATTATACGCGCCCGTTTTCATGTCCTCCGGGACGTCCTGCGCCGCGTCGAGCAGGTAAAGCCACCGTCCGGCATGGTAGAACATCTGCCGGAGAACGCGCTCCCGTGCGTCGCCCGTATGCGGCACGACCGCCGCCGTCATCCGGGCGGAAGCGTCCGCTGCGCGGTCCATCGAAGCGCAGTTTTCGGTTTCGAGTACATGCAGCTCATCGAGCGCCGCGCGGATGTCGCGGTCGGCCTCGGGCAGGCGTGCCCTCGCTTTTTCGTAGCCGCGCCGTCCAAGGCGGCACAGCACGGCGGCGAGCAGGCGCTTTGCGCCCTTTTCGTCCGCAAGATTGTCGCGGAATTTATGATAGCTCAGCAGCACGCTCGCATCCGCCGCGAGCGCGAGCGCGTCATCGGGCGCGGCGCAGACCCGTTTCGTCACCGGGTGCGCGTCGCAGCGGCGGCGCTCGGTCTGTGCCTTCGGCGTCTCGCCGCTGCCGACGACAAGAGCGTAAAAGGTCATGTCATAGCTGAGAAACATTGTATAGAACCGGCCGTACCGTGCGCGGATGGCGTGGCACAGACCGCAGTACACCTGCTGGAAGCGGTCCGCTTCTTTCACCTTCAGCTCGGACTTCACCGGTCGGATAAAGCCAAACATCGCATAACCCTTTCGCGCCGTCTTTTCGACAGCAGAATTTCCGCGAGGCAAGCCATAATTTTCCACTTAGTGCTCGTGACAATACTGACCTTCTCGCGGTATCAATTTATTTTACCGAACTTTCGCGCATATGACAAGGGCGAACACGGAAAATTGGCGAAAATTCATAAAAAGTTCAGAGAATTCATGCGGCCGGATGGCTCATTTCCGTTCGCGGGGCCGCACGTTTTCCCTCTCACAGCACGAAAACCGAGATCATTCTCCCGGTTTCCGCATAATTTCGTTTTTTTTACAGCCTGTGCGTGATCTCGAACGGGACTTCGCCGTTCTGCTTCATCCTTCTGCTGTAAAAGATCGCGCCGATGATGCCGAGCGCGAACAGCACGCCGCCGGCGAGCGCACCGGCCGCACCGCCGCCGGCCGCATTGCCGATGGCGTAGCCGATGAAGAACAGCACGAGCGGCAGCATATAGACGAGCGCCGCAAGGCCGAGCACGCGGCCGGTCTCGCCCTCGATGAGCACGCGGTCGCCGACATCGGCATCGGTATGGTTGCGTGCGGTGACGTAGAGCGTCTGGGTCTCCAGACCGCCGCAGCCGCCGCACTTGGCGCAGTCATGGCCGCACGCCGAACGGCGCGTTACCTCGACCTCTGCCCTGCCGCCGGGGAGCAGCTTTTTGATAGTTCCCTGTTGGGTCATTTTGATTCAGTCCTTATTTTCACTCTGGTAATTGCTTACTCTGGTTTATATTCTTCCATGATGCGGAACGCAGCGCGGATGCCGTCGACTGCGGCGGACATGATGCCGCCTGCGTAGCCTGCGCCCTCGCCGCAGGGAATGAGTCCGGCGATGCCGAGGCCGAACAGGTCCTCGCCGCGCTTCATGCGTACCGGGGATGAGGTCCGCGTCTCCGGGCCGGTCAGCAGTGCGTCCGCCGCGTCATAGCCGCGGATCTTCCTGCCGAAGTACGGCAGGCTGTCCCGCAGCATAGTCTGCGCGAAATCCGGCAGGCTCGCCGCCGCGCGTCCCGGCTCCACGCCGACCGGATAGGTCGGCTCTACCGCGCCGAGACTTTTCGTCGGCCTGTCCGCAAGGAAATCGCCCACGCGCTGACACGGCGCGCGGTACGAGCCCGTCTGCGCATACGCCGCGTGCTCGATCTGACGCTGGAGCGCCACGCCGCCGAACGGCGTTCCGTTCTCGAAATCCTCGGGGTCTACCGAGACGGCAAGCGCCGCGTTGGCGTTTTTGCCGCTGCGCGCATGATAGCTCATGCCGTTGGTCACGACCGTATCCTGCTCGCTCTGCGCCGCGACGACCACGCCGCCCGGGCACATGCAGAACGAATAGCACGCGCGTCCGTCCGCGCGCCGCGACAGGTTGTATTCTGCCGGCGGCAGCAGCGGATGACCGGCGAATTTTCCGTAAAGCGCCCGGTCAAGCTCGCTCTGAAGGTGCTCGATGCGCACGCCGACCGAAAACGCCTTCGGCTCGAAGTAAACGCCGTTTTCATGCAGCGCAAGGAACGTATCGCGCGCCGAATGGCCGACCGCGATGATTGCCCGCTCGCAGGGGATGTCCATGCCGTCCGCGCGGACGGCGGTCAGCGCGCCGTTTTTCAGTGAAACGCCGGTCAGCGCCGTGCGGAAATGCACCTCGCCGCCGTTCTTCACGATCTCGCGCCGCATCTCGCGCACGACGTCCTTGAGGATGTCCGTACCCACATGGGGCTTGGCCTTTTTCACGATGTCCGCCGGAGCGCCGTGCGCGGCGAGCGTTTCGAGCACGGTCTCGCACAGCGCATCGCCGATGCGTGTGGTCAGCTTGCCGTCCGAGTACGCGCCCGCGCCGCCCTCGCCGAACTGGATATTGCAGTCCGGGTCGAGCGCGCCGCCGCTCCAGAACGTATCTACCGCCCTGTCGCGCTCGTCCATATCGCCGCCGCGCTCGAGTACGATCGGGCGGAAGCCGTGCCGGGCGAGCGTGTACGCCGCGAACAGTCCGGCAGGGCCGAGACCCACGACGACCGGACGGTGCGCAAGGCGCTTTTCGCCGTGCGGAACGGCAGGCCTTACATTTTCCTTATAACGCACAGACGGCATCTGCAGCTTTTCCGCAAGTGCCTTCTCGTCGCAGGGTGCGTCCAGACGCACCGAATATACGCGGGAGATCTGGCCGCGGCGCGCGTCGATGCTGACGCGGCACACCGCAGCCTCGGTCTCCGAAGATAGCAGTCCGGTCAGACGGCGTGCCCTGTCGAGCGCCGCCGTCTCCGGCTCGTCAAACGGCAGCCGGATGCCGGTCACAAGCAGGCTCATTCGCCGTCCTCCCCGTTTTCGCCGGTCCAGCCGGAGGAACCGCTGTCCGCTCCGCCCGAGCCGTCCTCTGTGATCTGAATTTCCACCTCGATGTCCTCTTCCACGAGCGTTACGTCGCTCGGCAGACCGATGGCCGCCGCGATGCCCTTGACCTTGTGTCTGCCGGTACCGAGCGATACCGAGTCGAACGTCAGGCCGATCGACAGGCTGTCGGTCGCGACCTCCTGCAGCTCGCTCTCGTTGCCGCGCAGCTCGATCTCGACCGAGCCGGTGAGGATCTTGACACTGTACGGCGTGGTGTCCGCCGAGGTATCGTTCGGGGCGAACTTGGAGACCTGCACCTTGCGCGTCGCGATGCCGTCTACGGTTATCGTCACCTTTGCCTTGTCCGGCTGACCGTTTTCGAGCGAAACGCCCTCCGGCAGCTTGTCGCGGATGGACAGCTCGATCGGCACGCCCGTGCGCACGCTGCCCAGATCGATCTCGCCGAGATTGAGCTCCTTGAGGTCGCCGAGGGACGCCTGATCGCTCGTCACGACCTTGACGCTCTCCGGATTGATGCTGTACTTGACCTGATGCGCAGTCAGCTTGCCGCCGTCCTTGAGCGTGACGGTCAGCGGCAGCGTGTCGATGTTGTACATCGGCACCGTGACCTTGATCTTCTCGGTCTTGCTCGTGATGTGCTGCGAGGCGACGACCGTGCCGTCCCTGTCATACAGCGTGACCGGACATTCGATATTGGTCAGCGTAGACTCCGCGCCCGTCACGTCGATGACCGCGACCGCCTTGGCCACGTTCGTAAGCTCGGCCGCCGGGCCCTGCACCGTGATGGTGCTGACCGGCGAGGTCGGCTTGCCGGCGCGGCAGCCGTCCGCCGGGGTGCCCGTGACGTTCACATCGACCGGAATGTCCTTCGTATCCACCTTGTCCACGCGCACATGCACCTTGGACGGGGAGATGTATTCCACCTCGAGGCCGGAGCGGCTGACCGTGACCGAAACCGGCAGATCATACTCGTTCGCCTCGGTCAGGCCGGAAATATCGACCGACGCCGCGATCTGGCTCGCCTTGATGTCGCCGAGCGTCTTGCTCGGGCCGCGCAGCGTGATCTTTACCGTCGAGTCGGCGCCCTCGATAAGCGAGAGACCGGTCTGCTGCTGAAGCACCGCTGCGCCGCTGATGCGCACCGGAATGTTGTCGAACGTGCGCGGACGCTCCGGGTTGTCCATGTCCATGACGACCGCCCACAGGACGACCGACAGCAGCAGCGAGAGCAGGCGCAGCGAAATATCATGCTTCTTCAGAATGTTCTTCATTTGCCTGCGCCTCCCTTCCACATATCACGAATCGCGGCAAGGCGGCTCTTTTCCTGCTTTTCGCTGTCGAGCAGCTCGTTTTCGAGCAGCTTGCGCAGCATATCGGGGGACAGATGGCGCTTGAGCATGCCGCCGATGGCGACCGAGATCGAGCCGGTCTCCTCGGAGACGACCACGAGCACGCTGTCCGCGCTCTCGCTCATGCCGACCGCCGCGCGGTGGCGCGTGCCGAGATCGCGCGACAGACTCTGGTTTCCCGAGAGCGGCAGCACGCAGCCTGCGGCGCAGACACGGCCTGCGCGCACGATCATCGCACCGTCATGCAGCGGACTATTCTTGAAAAAGATGTTTTTGATCAGCTCGGCGGACGGCGCGGCATCGACCATGGTGCCCGTCGAGATGATCTCGCCCAGACGCTCGCGGCGCTCGAACACGATGAGCGCGCCGGTCTTGGTGCGCGACATATCCGCGCAGGCGGAAACGGTCGCGGTGATCATGCTCTCGACCTCGTCCGGTGCGTCTGCCGGCACGATCAGCCGGCTGAAGTTGCCCTTGCCGATCTGCTCGAGCAGACGGCGCAGCTCGGGCTGAAACACGACCACGATCGCGAACAAGCCGACATTGAGCGCCTGCTGGAGCAGCCACGAGATCATAGTCAGATGCAGCATGCTCGCCAGCAGCATAATGCCGACAAGGATGATGATGCCCTTGATCAGGCGCTCTGCGCTCGTGTCCTTGAGCAGCTTCATGACGCGGTAGATAATATACGCAACGATCAGTATATCGAGAATATCAATGAAGGATATGGTGCGGAACTGGTTGAACGCGCTGAAAAACGAGTCCAGCACCGTTCTCCAGTTCAGCCTCCCGATATCCTGGGAAAACAATGTATGAAATGTACTCATAAAGTCTCCTGTCCCTTTTATGCCGCTGCCCCTGCGCACAGGAAGGGGCAGTGTTTTGAAAAATCACAGCAGGCCGCTGCGGTTTTCCTTTTTCGATCCCCGTCCGGCCATACTGATATTATCGTATCACAAATCCTTCTTTCTGTATAGCGCGTTCACAATTTTTTTACCAATTTGAAAGCTTCGGCCGCCTGCTCGGCCTGCCCCGGCGTCGAATAAAAGGAGAAAGACAGACGGACCGTGCCGGTCTCCTCCGTGCCTGCGGTGCGGTGGGCGAGCGGAGCGCAGTGAAGGCCGGCGCGCACGGCGATACCTGCGTCCGCCAGCTGCGCGGCAGCCTGCTCCGCAGGAACGCCCTTGACGCGGACCGAGAGCACGCCGGTCTGCGAGGGATGGCTGAATACCTCGAGCCTTTCGTTCGTTTCGAGCGCCCGGGCCAGCTCGCGCACGAGCTTTCTCTCATGTACGGCGATGTTCGCCGCGCCGACCGAGCGCACGAAGCGGATACCGGCGGCAAGCCCGGCGATGCCGGGGACATTGGGCGTGCCGCTCTCCTGCGCGTCCGGCAGAAAATCCGGCTGGTTCATGCTTTCCGACAGACTGCCCGTGCCGCCCGCCATGAGCGGACGCGACGCCAGCCGGTCATCGAGCGCGAGCAGCAGTCCCGTCCCCATCGGGCCGTACAGCGCCTTGTGGCCGGGCATGCACACCGCCGCAAGACAGGGAAGGCGCGAGACATCGAGCTCGAGAACGCCGGCCGACTGCGAGGCGTCCAGAATGAGCGGCACGCCGGCCGCACTCAGCAGCCGCCCGATCTCGTCGAGCGGACAGACCGCGCCGAACACGTTGGAAACGTGGTTCAGGATGAACAGCTCCGTCCCTTCCCCGAGCGCCCTTCTGACCTCCTGCACCATGCGCTCCGGCTGCCAGAGCGGCGTGTGCAGTACGGCCGGGGCGATGCCGTGCAGCGCGAGCGGCCGCATGACTGCGTTGTGCTCGAAGCCGCTCACCGCGGTCTTCATCCCCGGCCTTGCGAGCGCATGGATGGCGATGTTAAGCGCGTGCGTGGCGTTCTGCGTAAATACGACGCGCGACGGGTCGTACAGGCCGAACAGTGCCGCCGCCTGCTCGCGGCAGTCGTACACGAGGTCTCCTGCGCGCTGCGCCGCCGCATAGCCGCCCCTCGCGTACCCGGCGGCGCCTGTAAGCGCACGATGCACCGCTTCCCCGACCGCACGCGGCTTGACGAGCGTCGTCGCGGCGTTGTCCAGATAGTTCATCCTCTCTCCCCCTCGTATTCTATGCGGCAGGGCACGATCCCCAGCACGCGCAGCCGCGCGAGCGCTTCCCCGGTCTGCCGTGCCTCGATGCGCACCGCCCAGCCGCAGGATTCGGTGCGTGCGTGACGCGGCGGCCTTGCTACCTCCGCAGGAATGCCGAGCCGCCCGAGCTGATGCTGCATCCCCGAAGCCTCGGTCTGTCCGCGACAGACCAGCAGAGCAAAATTCATATCAGCGCCTCCCGTTGTCCACAGCCTGTGGATGTTTCCGTGCATTCAGGTTTTCCGTGCACGTGAACTTTTCTCTTTCATCCTATGTTGAAAACCGTGTCCGGGTGTGTTATCCTAAAAGCAACGCAAAATATATAAAGAGGTGTCACCCATGCAACTTTTCGACCTTTCTCTGCGTCTGCACGCGCTTTCCGTTCTGCGCGGCGTACTCAGGCTCCCGCTCGTGAACGCATACGCCGAGACGCTTTCCGCCTTTGACCGCTCTGCGGCCGATTTCGCGGACCGCTACGGCGCGCTGTGCGCGGCACGCTTCGCCTGCGGCGATATTTCCCGCTCCTTTCTGAACGCGGTCCACTTTGACGTCAACACGCTGACCGACACGATCGACGCCCCGGCAGATGCTCTGCTTGCCGCCGCGACCCACGACATCGAGGTGCTGAACGGCCTGCTCGCTCTCTCCGGCAGTCAGCTGTGCGAGGCGGCAGCTCTGCATTTTGATGCGGATGCGCTGCGTTCGCTGCCCGATTTCGCGCCGTCCGCCGCACTTCCGTTCACCACCGGCACGGAGCTTGCCGGCTACTACCGCCGCGAGGGCTACGGCTTTTTCGCGCAGTCCTCTGCGTTCTCCATGCAGGACGACGGCTCGGCGCTCCCGATCGTCCATCCCGACACCATCCGCCTGCATGACCTGCCGGGCTACGAACGCCAGAAAAAACAGGTGCTCCAGAATACCCGCGCCTTCCTCGACGGCAAGGACGCGAACAACATCCTGCTCTACGGCGACAAGGGCACCGGCAAATCCTCGACCGTCAAGGCGGTCGCCAACGAGTACGCCGACCGCGGCCTCAAGATCATCCAGATGTCGCCGCGCCATATCACCTGCTTCCCCAAACTGTTCGAGCAGACGCTCCGCTCGCCGTTCCGCTTTATTGTATTCCTCGACGACCTGACCTTTGACCGTGAGGACGACAATTTCGCGGCCCTCAAGGCGTTCATCGAGGGCGGTCTCGCCGGCAAGCCGTCCAACCTTGTCATCTACGCGACCTCCAACCGCCGCCACCTCATCCGCGAGAGCATGGCCGACCGCCAGGGCGATGACGTCCGCGTTCGCGACACGCTCGAAACCGTAACCTCCCTGTCCGACCGCTTCGGTCTCGAGATCACCTTCTCCGTTCCGGACAAGGACGAATATCTGTACATCGTCGAGCAGCTCGCCGACGAGAGCGGTCTTGCGCTCGAACGGGACGAGCTGCACCTGCTCGCTGAGCGCTTTGCGCTGCGCCGCAACGGCCGTTCGCCGCGCACCGCACGCCAGTTCATCAGCCAGCAGCTCGCCGAGCGATACGGCAACGCATAAAAAAGGAAAACCGGGGCAATGCGCCTCGGTTTTCGTGCTTTTACAGGGGGAAAGCCTCCGCACGGGGACTTTCGGACGTCCGTGCTCGCGCAGACAAGACATAGATCATCGGTGAAGCGTCAGCTGCGCCGACAAAAAAAGAGAGACTTTTCAGTCTCTCTTTTTTGATGTCTATTAAAGGCCGGTCGGAGTGATCGCCTCGAAGTCCTCGAGCTTGCCGCCGTTCATGAAGCAGTCGATGATCTGCTTGCCAAGCGGATCGAGCTCCGGCGTATCGAACTTTGCCAGCTCCTTGCGGAAGAAATCGGTCAGGATCTTCGCGCCTGCGTCGTAGCCGTCGGTGCCTACGCGATCCTGCGTATCGACGCGCAGGTACTTGGAGCGGATGCGCTGGCCGTCGATGGTCATATCCTTCATCGCGTAGCCAAGCAGCGGGCAGCGCGCCGGCTCGAGATGCTCGCGGCGGATCTTCGCGCCGCCGTGGCGCGCCAGGTACTCGCGGCTGATCCACTCGGCCGCGAAGCCGACCTTGTACACGCCGATATGCTGGTTCGGGATCAGCACATAGCGGGTGTTCGGGCTGTCAACGATCTGATGCAGCAGCAGGTTTGCCTGTGCGACGCGCTTGCCGGTCGCGAACGGCCAGTAGGAACCTACGCCCTCGCTCTTGAGCTCATTGCCGGTGACGATGGACGGGTTGTTGAAGCCGCGCGGCGCGATCAGACGCCACAGCCATGCGAGTGCGGGCGGGATGATATGCATCATGCCCATGATGCCGTAGTTCGGGTTCTCGCGGGTGGAGGGGGGCATGCGCACACCGAACGAGCGCACGTCAACCTCTACCGGCTCCTTGACGATATGAGGGATATCCCAGCGCGGCACAATCGCGCGCGGGTTGGAGCACGGCTTGCCGTTGGAGTCCAGCGTATGCTCCCAGATCAGCAGGGTCGCGCCCGGATGGCCTTCCATGTTGAAGAAGCACAGCGGCTCCTTCGGCTCGGTGCAGATGCGCTCGTAAACCGGATCGCAGCCGTAGTGGGTCACGCCGTCCATGCGGAGGAACCAGCCGTCCTCGCCATCGACCAGAACCAGCTTGCCGGAGTTGTTCTGCACGCCCGGATAGCAGGTCGCCATATCGTCGCATACCGGCTCGATCTTACAGGTGGAGCCGATGTGCAGGTAGGTCTTCTCGCCCGTTACCGTGTTGGTGGAGAGGAGGACCTCGCCGTCCGGCTCGCGCGCGATGTCCTGAAGCATCTCGCTCTTGCCGCCGCCCGAGGCGCCCTCGTGCATGATGACCAGCTCGTTCTCATATGGCGTGATCAGGCGGCCTGCGGAGGTATGGCAGGTGGTCCAGCCCTCCTGCTCGCCGATGTCGAGCAGAACCGAGTAAACGCCCTTCTTCGCGGACGGACCCGGATAGAGGTTGTAGGAAAATACTTCGTGGCAGTCGTCCAGACGGTTGTGGACAACGACCTGCTTGCCCTCGAAATGGGTGTGACGGAACGGGGGCGCGACGTAAACGATCGCGCGCGGCTTATAGCCCTCGGTCTCCTCAGCGTTGACAAAACCCTGAAGATGTGCCAGTGCGAAAGCGAAAAATGCGCACTGCTTCGGGCAGACGAGCATGGAGCCGTAGCCGTATTCGTTGCCGCCGGAATTGAACGGCATCAGAATAAGCTCCTGCGTCTTGAACCATTCCATGGTCTCCTGACGCAGCTTGTCGAACTTGTAGCCGTAAACGTCAGCAAAGCGCTTTTTGTCGGTCGGCTTGTCGTCCGCGATGCGCATGCAGTCCGGCTCGCGGCGGCGCATATAGTCCTCGGTGAAGTTAACGGATGCACCGTTCTTGCAGCGGACAACGTCCGCTTCCTTGAACAGACCCTTGCCGGGTACGTCAAATACAACGTCGTACACATCAGCATGCTCGGGACCGAATACCATGTCGTACAGCTCTGCCTTGCTGGTCGGCACGGAAACGCCCTTGCAATTTTCGATCACGTCGGTCAGTTCCTCTGTGAACGTGAATTTCTTGAGCAGCGAGTTCATCAGTATATTCCTCCTTACACACCGGAAGCGCTCTTCCCAAAACAGCTCCCGATGCTGTCCATAGCCTTGGCGGTCAGCACCTAAGGCCCATTGTTGTTCGTATATAGCATACCGCAAAACCCTCGGTCTCGTCAACCGATTTTGCGCAATTTTGCAAGTTCCACTTCAACTTCTTGCAGAATGTACAAAAGTATTCTATATTTCGAGTGCTTTCTTGTCACGGACACTTGTCCGCGGGAATGCACATCTGCGCACAGCCTCAGCGGACCTTGTATTCCTTCCACACCCGCTCGACCGATACGCATTTTCCGCCGCGCTCGATGTCGAACACCGCGCCTGACACCGCGCAGTCGCCCGGCGCGGTCTTGAAATACTCGGTCAGATCGCCGCGGAACATGGCGATGGACTGCTCGATACGCACGCCGAGCACGGAATGATACGGGCCGGTCATGCCGAGATCGGTGATATAGCCGGTCCCCTTGGGGTTTACGCGCTCGTCCGCGGTCTGCACATGGGTATGCGTGCCCCAGACGGCGGAAACACGGCCGTCGAGGTAATATCCCATGGCGAGCTTTTCGCTCGTAGCGTTCGCGTGGAACTCAACGAGCGCGACGTCATATCTGCCCTCGTTTTCCTTGAGGATGCGGTCGACGCACAGGAACGGGTTGTCCGGGCCGTATTTCATATCGCAGCGGCCGATCAGATCGATGACGAGCAGGCGGCTGCCCTGCGGGCCGTCAAAAATGCCCCAGCCCTGCCCCGGGCTCTGCGGCGCGAGGTTGGCCGGACGCAGGATGTCGCTGTGCTCGTCGAGATACGGAACGATCTGCTGCTTGCCGAAGGCATGATTGCCGAGCGTCACCACATCCGCTCCGGCGTCAAAGATGTCCTCTGCCTGCCGCGGCAGCACGCCGTTCCCGGCGGCGTTCTCGCCGTTGACGATGACAAAATCCGCGCCGGTGTCGCGCTTTATCCTGCGCAGCAGCGCATGCAGCGCGTCAAGTCCGGCTTCGCCGACGACATCGCCGATGGTTAAAATTTTCATAGGCTTTCCCTTCATAAATGCAAAAGGAGCCGCTGCACAAGGCAGCAGCTCCCGGTTGATGTTCGGTTTTCGGCTGTTTTTTAGTCGAACAGGGTGGAAACCGAGGTCTCCTCGTAGATGCGAGCGATGGCTTCGGTGAATACCGGCGCAACGGACAGCACGTTGATGTTGTCGAGCTTCTTCTCGCTCGTCAGCGGAATGGTGTCGAGGATGGTCAGCTCCTTGATCGGGCTCTCCTTGATGCGCTCGATCGCCGGGCCGGACAGAACGCCGTGGCTTGCGCACGCATAGACCTCGGTCGCGCCGCCGCGCTCTACGAGCGCCTCAGCTGCATGCACGAGGGTGCCTGCGGTGTCGATCAGGTCGTCGACCAGAATGCACTTCTTGCCCTTGACGTTGCCGATGATGTTCATGACCTCGGAAACGTTCGCCTTCGGGCGGCGCTTGTCGATGATCGCGAGCGGCATATCAAGCTTCTGGGTGAACTTGCGCGCACGGGTAACAGAACCCAGATCGGGAGATACGATAACGGTGTCCTCGGTGCCGACGCCGAACTTGCCGGCGATGTACGGGATGAGCACGGACGAGCCGAGCATATTATCCACCGGAATGTCAAAGAAGCCCTGGATCTGCGCCGCGTGCAGGTCCATGGTCAGCACGCGGTCTGCGCCTGCTGCGGTGATGAGGTTCGCTACGAGCTTCGCGGAGATCGGGTCGCGCGCCTTGCTCTTGCGGTCCTGGCGTGCGTAGCCGAAATACGGGATGACCGCAGTGATACGGCCTGCCGAGGCACGCTTGCACGAGTCGATCATGATGAGCAGCTCCATCAGGTTGTTGTTGACCGGGCCGCAGGTGGACTGAACGAGGAATACGTCAGAACCGCGAACGGACTCCGAGATCGAAACCGAGATCTCGCCGTCAGCGAAGGTCGAGATGGTTGCCTTGCCGAGCGGCAGACCCAGAGCGGATGCGATCTGCATCGCAAGCGCCGGATGGGAGTTGCCGGACAAAATTTTGATATTTTTTCCGTGAGAAATCATTGATTTGCCTCCGTCATAGTATTTTTTATCCGGTGATTTATTTATCTGTATCTGTTATTTCTTTTCATGCGCTGCACGGCGGCGGTCATTCCAGCCGTCGAGCGTGGTCTGACGCGCGCGCGCGACCGCGAGCGCACCGTCCGGTACGTCCTTGGTGACCGTGGTGCCGGCCGCGGTGAACACGCGGTCGCCCAGCTTTACCGGGGAGACCAGATTGGTGTTGCAGCCGATGAAGCAATCGTCGCCGATGACGGTCTGGTTCTTAACGTAGCCGTCATAGTTGACGACAACCGTGCCGCAGCCGAAGTTTACGCGCTCGCCGACCGTTGCGTCGCCGATGTAGGTCAGGTGCGAAACCTTGGTGCCGTTGCCGATGGTGGACTTTTTCAGCTCCACGAAGTCGCCGATGCGGCAGCCGTCGCCGACCACGCACTGCGGGCGGATATAGGCGAACGGGCCGACCGTTACCTTTTCGCCGACCTTGGATTCGTAGACCTGCGAGTTGTTGACCGTAGTGCCCGCGCCGATCTCCGCCTTTTCGAGGATGGAGTTCGGGCCAATGACCGCGCCTGCGCCGACCTTGCAGCCGGGACGGATGTGGCAGCCGGGGAGAATGACCGCGCCGGGCGCGATGTCCGCATCCGGGGCGATGTAGGTATTCGTCGGGTCGAAGATCTGAACGCCCTTCTTGATGAGGCCGAAGTTGATGCGCTGCATCATCGTGGTCTGCGCCATGAAAGATGCCGCGCCGTCGTTGATGGGGTAAATCTTATTCGTGATGGCGACGCCCTTCTGCGCACCGGCCGCGACCGCCGCCGCGACCAGACCGTCGAGCGTATCCGCGCCGCTTTCGAGCGCCTTTTTCAGCATATCGAAGGTAAAGAGAGCCGCGAAGCAGTGCGTATCGCGCGGAACAGGCTGACCCTCCGCGTCAAAGCCCTGCTGCTCGGCCGCAAGCACGCTGACGCCGTAGCCGGTCGTGACATGCGTCTCCGCCAGATGGAAGAGCGCGTCCTCCTCCGCGAGGCCGAACGGCGCCGCGAGCACCAGCACATGACCGCATTCCGGCAGCGCCTTCAGCGAGGCAAAGCGGTTGTTCTTATCGAGCGCAAGGCTCTCTGCTCCCGCAAGCTCCGGCTCCCGCTCGTCATGCACAAAATAGCACTTTTCCACTGCATCCGGCAGCGCATCCCGTACCGCGTCGCCCGCCGTGCCGAACAGCACCGGACGCGCGTAAGCGGAAATGCCGCTTTCGTCAAACAGGCCGCCAACAAGGGCGGCAGTCATATTGTCCATTTCAGAAGTCCTTTCGTTCCATAGGGTCTACCGACCCGATTTTCCGATTATAGTTTTATTATACAACAGTACATGGCAAATTGCATCATCATTTTTTGATAAATTTCCGGTTTTGTCGGAAAGATTTTCGTCCGCGCAGATAAAAAGAGCTGTCCGCACCCGACGGACAGCCCCAGAAGTTCCAGTTTTTTCATGTTTCTTCAATACGGAAGGTCAGGGCAAAGTGCGCGTCCTTCGCATTTTCGTTCGTCTGCACGAGAAAATTACCCTCGCTGTTGTCCGGGTCCAGCCACTTGAGCCCCTTCATCTCGATTTTCTGCGTGACGGTGAGCGAGCCGAGGTTCCGCGTGTAGCTGTCGCGGTCGCTCGTAATATCGCTATTGAGAGACAGCAGGCTCAGCTTTTCGTGCGGCAGGCCGTAGGCGTAGAGCATCATAGTCTTGACGTCCGTGCCCGGCACATAGCCAACAGCCTCCACGTCCATCTCTACGTGCATCTCGACCGCCGTCACATAGCCGTCCGCATCGGTCTCGACCGTGCAGGTCGGCTGCTCCTTGCGGGCGTTTTGGAGCGTTATGACCATCCCCTCCGTGCTCGAGTCTTCCCCGAGCGTGCCGTCCGGGCGAACAATTCTGCCCCACTGGTGGTAGCGCTGCATATCGTTGCAGTTGTCCACATACTGCGAGAGCGTCATTCGTCCGCGGTTGTGCGGCAGCGAAGCGTGCAGTCCGACGCCGAACGACGCGCCGTAAACGAGCGCGGCCGCGAGAATAAACGCCGGCACGCGGTACCACTTCATTTTTGTCTCGCGCATCACGATGCGGCAGCCGTTTTCCTCGTCCCAGGGCATTTCCTCACGCTGACACAGCTGATAGTTTTTCCACAGCTTGTAAATGATCCAGAGTGGGAGATACCAGCCCATGCCGTCCGTGTAGACCAGCCATGTGCGGGCGAAGGCGGTGCGGTACGCGATTTTCTCGCCGTTTTCTGCTCGGACGCGCAGACCGAACAGCCATTTGCCCGGCGTCGTGCCCCAGAAGTGCAGCAGCACCGGCTCGATGAGCAGCATCAGCAGCACGCCGACCGCCGTATCAACCAGCGTAAACAGCCAGTTAGCGTAAAACCCGCTGCCGAGGTTCAGGCGGAAGATGCACCGCGCTATGGCGTTCCAGAGCAGACCGTAAATCAATAAATCGAGCCACCGCGCCGCGTACCGCCGCCACGGGCAGGGCGCAGAGAGCGTCAGCATTTCGGGCGCGTCTGCGAAAAACATACTCATAGAAATCCCTCCTTTGCCTTTTCTATCCTGCTTTCAGTATAGCAGAACAGAAACGCAAAAGATATTGCTGTTTTGCACAGACAGCGCACCCAGTTGTGGTAAAAACAGACAAAAGCGCGACGGATTTCTCCGTCGCGCCAAAGGGGTTCGTTTTTTTACTTGACTTCTTCGACCGGGATGCTCTTCAGCAGCTCGCTCGGGCCGCAGCCGGAGCACTTCGCGCAGTCATGCATGCACGCCATCGGGTCATCCGGGTCCTCCTCGCGGCCGATCTCGAGCAGGGTCGGGTCGCCCTGCTTCTCGCCCACGAGGAACTTCGCTACCGCCTCCTCGGCCGGGCCTTCGCAGCCGGGCACGAGCAGCACACCGATCATCTCGAGCGCGTTGCGGATGGCGAGGCCGAGCGAGCCGCAGATCAGTACATCGATCTGCTCCATGCTCGCGAGCTTGATGAGGTCGGTCGTCGAGGTGCCGCGCACCTCCGCCATGTGCTTGCTGACCGGCTCACGGCCCTCGGTCGTGACGACGAGCACCTGTTTGCAGGAGCCGAGGTTGGCCGCGATCTGACCTTCGTCGAATGCTACGCCGATGTTCATAACAGACCCTCCACGGTCGAAAGCGCGCCGGAAAGTGCGTCCGGCAGCTTCGCGTCCTCGATCTTGCCGGCGTCAACCGCCTCAGCAAGCTTCGGATCGATCGGCAGCTTGGCCAGAACCGGCAGCTCGTAGTGCGCCGCAACCTCGTCTACATGGCTCTCGCCAAAGACGGAAATATGCTTGCCGCAGTCCGGGCACTCCAGATAGCTGTAATTCTCGACGATGCCGAGCACCGGAATGTTCATCATCTTTGCCATTTTGACCGCCTTGCCCACAATCATCGAAACCAGGTCCTGCGGCGAGGTGACGACCAGGATGCCGTCCACCGGCAGCGTCTGGAACACCGTCAGCGGTACGTCGCCCGTGCCCGGGGGCATGTCCACAAACAGGAAGTCTACGTCCTCCCATACAACGTCCGACCAGAACTGCTTGACGGTCTCCGCGATGATCGGACCGCGGTAGATGACCGGGTCATCCTCGTTCGGCAGGACAAGATTGATCGAGATCATCTGCACGCCGCCCTCGCTGCGTGCCGGGATGATGCCCTCCTCGCAGCCCTCGAGCTTGTCGTGCACGCCGAAGGTCTTGGGGATGGACGGACCGGTAATGTCGGCATCCAGCACGCCGCAGGTGTAGCCCTTGCGCGTCATGCCGACCGCCATCATCGAGGTCAGCAGGCTCTTGCCTACGCCGCCCTTGCCGGAAACAACGCCGATCACCTTGCGGACGGTCGCAGCCTTGTTAGCCGCGACCTTGAGGCTCTTCTCGCCGCCGCAGTTCGACGAACAGCTGTCGCAGTTGTGCGAGCAACCCATATAAAACATCTCCTAACATATCGTTTCTTGCTATGTATCAGTATACCCTATTCCTCTCTTTTTCGCAAGCAGAGCCGCCTCTTTTATTTTTGAAAGCAACGAGAAAGCACCGTCTCGCCGGGGGAAGCGAAAACGGTGCCTGCTCATCCAGTATACAGATTTGAAAAAGGGGGTAAAAAAGAGAAATAAAAAGATCGGTAGGTCGTCAGCTTCATCGGGATTGCGGCTTCCCTTGCTGACAATGTTAGTATACCGCACTCCGCACCGCAATGTGTGAACAGTTTTTGAACAGAGTTTGAAAGATTTGTTTCGGCGGAAAACCGCCCTTCCGGACAGACGAAAACGCTCCGCACCCGGCAGGGGGATGCCGGATCTGCGGAACGCTTTCGCTGTTCGAAAAAAGAGGGGAAAAGAAAAAGAAAAAAGAATCAAACTTGTCTGTCGATCGGAAGAAGGGGGAAACTTCCTTTCGACATATTCAGTATACCGCACTTTCCGCGCCGATGTGTGAACCGTTTTTGAACAGTCTTTGAAAAATTATTAACAGAGCTGGCGCGACGATCAGAGCACATTTTCCCTCAAACGGACAGAAAAACACCCCGGCTCGCGGGGGAACGAGTTCGGGGCGTTTTCCGTCATTCACAAAATAAAAGGGGGTAAAAAAGAGAAATAAAAAGATCGGTAGGTCGTCAGCTTCGGGATTGCGGCTTCCCTTGCTGACAATGTCAGTATACCGCACTCCGCCCCGTAATGTGTGAACAGTTTTTGAACAGTCTTTGAAAGATTTTTAACGGTTCTGCATCCGGCTCTTGAGCATGCGGATGTCGTCTCCGAAAAAGCGCAGCTGCTTGAATTCGCCGAGCAGGCGCGACGCCACGGCAGGCGAATAGCGCTTTTTCAGCTCGTCGGGCAGCAGATTGGTGTTGACGATCATCGGACGGTGCGCCATCAGGCGGTTGTTGATGAGGTTGTAGAGTGCGGAGACCGTGAACGCGGTGCCCATTTCGGTGCCCATGTCGTCAATGATGAGCAGGTCGGCGCGCTCATACCGCGCCGCGCGCTCCGCCGCCGCCGCGCCGTCGCCGTTGCCGAACTTGATGGTCTCGTAGGCGGCGATGATGTTGATGGCGGTGTCGTAGGCGACCGAAAAGCCGCGCGCCGAGACCGCCTCCGCCACGCAGGTGGAGAGGAAGGTCTTGCCGAGTCCTGTCGAGCCGTACAGCAGCAGATTGGGCGAGTTTTCGCCGAAATTCCGTGCATATGCCTTGCACTCAAACAGATTGACCTTTATGTTTTCCAGCGGTGAGTCGTGCATATTAGGGTCGATCCGCGGCGAATAATAGCTGAGATTGAACTTTTCAAAATTTTGATCCTCGATGGGAAGAACGGAGGAAAGCTGCTGCTTGAGCAGACGGGCATAGCGGCGCTTGACGCATTCGCAGGTCGCCGCGCCCTCATATCCGGTGTCGCCGCATTTTTCGCACATTGGCCTGTTCGTCAGCCAGTCGGCCGGCAGACCCAGACCGCGCAGCAGGCGCGAACGCTCCTCCTGCAAACTCAGGTTGCGTTCCCGCAGCGACGCGATCGCCTTTTCCGGGTCGCTTCCCTGCTCGAGCGCCGCGCGGAGCACCTGAATGGCGGTCGCAGAAAGCTCGCGGTCGATGGCGCGGATACGCGGCTCCCTTGCATAGATGTCCCGGCGGCGCGCCTCCAGCTCGTCCTCATGCGCCTCGCGATCGCGCTCCAGCTCTCTGCGCGCCGCAGAAAGCAGTTTCTTATCATAAGCCATTCGCTTCCGCCTCCTTCATTCTCCGTCTGATCTCTTCCTTTTGCGCGAGCCATGCCTGCTCCCAGTCCGCGAGCGTACCGCTGTCCGTCGGCTGCGCCTCGGTCTGGCCGACAGCGACCGCCGCCGTGCGGCTCTCCGGCTCGAGCGCCGTGATCTCGCTGATGGTATGTACGCCGCTCTTTTCCCACTGGCGCAGGATGCCGAGCGTATAATCCAGACTACGATGACCCTGATGCGCCTCGGTGCGGCGGACAGCCAGCTCGACCGACTCCGCCGGGAAGCCGTGCGCGAGCGCAAAGCGGCAGACGCGCTGCTCCTTGGGGGCCGGCTGCGCCGGGTCCGCGCCGAGCGCACGGTAGAGCGCCTCGATGAACGGCTTTTCGCCCACGCGCCGCGCCAGATACTGCTGCGCGTCCTGCGCGTTGACGATGCCCATGTCCGCCCACTGATAGGTCTCGCGCTTGATGTCAGACAGGCGCACCTCGCCCTTTTCGTTCTTGAGGTAGCTGAGCAGCTCGATGATCGCGCCGCCGTCCAGTCCGAGATGATCATAGGCGGTCAGCAGGCTGCGCAGCATGCCCTCGGTGAGCGCGCGGCCGAAGGCGTTCTCCGCGGCATCGCATACAGCGGAAAACTCGCCGTCCTCGTTTCGTGCGCGGCGAAGCTCGGCCGCTGTGTACTGCGGCGCAGCATTTTCGCTCTTTTCGGTATTTTTCGTCTCGGCAGCAGGCGCGCTCAGATTGTTGAGCGTGAACGCCGCGCGCTCGTAGCGCTCGTCGGATAAATGGAGCGCACGCGCAGCCGTCCGGCCGTCCTCGCTGCCGTGACGCAGGATATAAAGGTAAAGCAGCGCAGCGTCGCCGTCACCGACCGCGATCAGCTTGTCAAGTGTATCGCACCGCGCCACGCGCAGCTCGCCCTCGGGCAGCAGCACAGAGGTCATAGGCTTGTCCTTCCCTTCCGTCGATTTTTCTTTGCATTCCATTATAGCACAGTTCCCCCGTCTTTTGAAAGGGAAACAATTTCATGAGCCGACAGGATATGATAAAATACAAAGGAAAAGGCTTCAGCACGTTTCGCACTGAAGCCCTTTTTTCTGTTTCAGGCCGGATTACTTGACCTTTTCTTCCGGCTTAACGTCCTTCATGGACAGGTTTACACGGCCCTTGTCGTCGATCTCCATGACCTTGACCCAAACCATGTCGCCTTCCTTGACGGCGTCCTCGACCTTCTCGATGCGGTGGTCAGCCATCTTGGAAATGTGAACCATGCCGTCCTTGCCCGGCAGCAGGTTTACGAACGCGCCGAAGTTCATCAGGCGCACAACCTTGCCGTAGTAGATCTCGCCCGGCTCCGGCTCCTTGACGATCGCTTCGATCATCTTTCTGGCCTTGTCAGCATCGGTCGCCTTGACAGCGGCGATGGTGACGGTGCCGTCATCCTCGATGTCGACCTTTGCGCCGGACTCAGCAACGATGTTCTGGATCACAGAGCCGCCCTTGCCGATGACCTCGCGGATCTTGTCCGGGTTGATGTGCATGGTGGTCATCTTCGGCGCCCAGTCGGAAACGTCCTCACGCGGCTGCGGGATCGCCTTGAGCATGATCTCGTCCAGAATGCCGTAACGCGCAACGCGGCACTTCTCGAACGCCTGCTTGATGATGTTCGGGGTCAGACCGTCAACCTTGATGTCGACCTGAATCGCGGTGATGCCCTTCTTGGTACCTGCTACCTTGAAGTCCATGTCGCCGTAGAAGTCCTCGACGCCCTGAATATCGGTAAAGGTGGTCTCCTGGCCGCCGTCGGTGATCAGACCGCAGGAAATGCCGGCAACCGGCGCCTTGATCGGAACGCCTGCATCCATCAGAGCCAGCGTGGAACCGCAGACAGAGCCCTGAGAGGTGGAGCCGTTGGAGGAGATGACCTCGGAAACCAGACGCAGCGCATACGGGAACTCGCTTACCGGCGGGATGACCGGCAGCAGAGCGCGCTCAGCCAGAGCGCCGTGACCGATCTCACGACGGCCGGGGCCGCGGGACGGACGGGTTTCGCCGACAGAGAAGGACGGGAAGTTGTAGTGGTGAATGTAGCGCTTCTCCTTCTCCTCGAAGATGGTGTCGAGCTCCTGTGCATCGCCCAGCGTGCCGAGGGTGCAGAGCGTCAGAACCTGGGTCTGACCGCGGGTGAACATACCGGAACCGTGAACGCGCGGCAGAACGTGAACTTCAGCAGCCAGCGGACGGACTTCCTCCATGCCGCGGCCATCGACGCGCTTGCCGTTTGCCAGCCAGCGGCGGACGATCTTCTTCTGGAGCTTGTCCACGCACTCGCCGAGGTTTGCGCCGTGCTCTTCCTTGTACTCGTCGGACAGGGTCGCCTCGAATGCGTCAACGATCTCGCGAACGCCTGCGTCGCGGACGGTCTTGTCGTCGGTATCCATAGCGACCTCGAACTTGTCGTTGCACTCTGCCTCGAGCTTGTCGAACAGGTCGTGGTCGATGTCGTGATGCTCATACTCGAACTTCGGCTTGCCGATCTCGTCCTTGATGGACTGGATGAACGCGCAGACCTTCTTCAGCTCCTCATGAGCCTCCATGAGGGCGTTAAACATCTCGTCCTCCGGAACTTCCTTCGCGCCGGCCTCGATCATGACGATCTTGTCCTTGGTGGCGCACAGGGTAACGTCCATCTCGGAAACCTTGCGCTGCTCGCTGGTCGGGTTGATGACCGTCCGGCCGTCGACGATGCCGACCTGGCAGCCGGCTACAACGTAGTCGAACGGGATGTCGGAGATGGAGACCGCGATGGAAGCGCCCAGCAGAGCGACTACCTCGGGAGAGTTGTCATAATCGTTCTCGAGGACGGTGCAGACGATGGAAACGTCGTTGCGCAGGTCTTTCGGGAACAGCGGACGCATCGGGCGGTCGATCTGACGGGAGGACAGGATCGCCTTCTCGCTCGGACGGCCCTCGCGGCGCATGAAGCTGCCCGGGATGCGGCCGACTGCGTACAGGCGCTCCTCAAAGTCCACGGAAAGCGGGAAGAAGTCGATGCCGTCGCGCGGCTTTGCGGATGCGGTAGCGGTAACGAGGACTGCGGTCTCGCCGTAGCGCACGAGGCAGGAGCCGTTTGCCAGCTGCGCCATCTTGCCGGTTTCGACGGTCAGCTTGCGGCCGGCGATCTCGGTCTCAAAAACGCGGTAGTTTTTGAAGTCAAAGTGGTTGATATTTGCCATTTTGTTTCCTCCTTTGATTTTTGGAGGGCGGCACCGGCTTTTAGCACTTGAAACAGGAACGAAGATGCCCTCGTCCCTCTTTCAAACGCTAAAAAGCAGGTTTATGCCGCCCGGTTGATAAACTTCCTTGGGGAAAGCAGATGCTTTTTTCGCAGGTATAGAAACAGGGGAGCAGACTGCTCCCCTATAAAACGTTTCTTACTTACGGATACCCAGCTTAGCGATCAGAGCGCGGTAGCGGTTGATGTCCTTCTTCTGCAGGTAAGCCAGCATGGAACGGCGCTGACCAACCATCTTCAGCAGGCCGCGGCGGGAGTGGTTGTCCTTCTTGTGAACCTTCAGGTGCTCGGTGAGCTCCTTGATGCGGGCGGTCAGAATTGCAACCTGAACCTCCGGGGAACCGGTGTCGGTAGCGTGGGTGCGGTTTGCCTCGATAACGGCAGTCTTGTCTTCCTTACGGATCATGTTCGTTTTCACCTTTCGAAAATATAATTTTTGTACCCTCAGGCTGGGCCGCGGCTTGGTGAAATGGAGCGATAGGAACGCGTCCGGTTATCCGACAGCTAAGCGCGGGGCAACAGTAAATATAGGATAACACACCACACGCCTTTTGTAAAGAGAAATCCGCGGAAAATCTGCATCTTTTCTGCCGAAAAACGCGGTCTTTTCCTGCGTGCTTCCGCGGCGTGCAGGGCGGTCGGTAACCGTCCTGCAATTTTGTACAAATGTTAACAAGGTGTAAACTCGATTTTGTGAATTTTTTATCTTGCCGTCCGACCGGAAATCGATGTATAATGTGTTCACAAGTTCGGTGGTAGGTTTGAGACTACTCCCTGCCGCCGTTTTTATTTATTGCCAAGAAACGCGACGGGGCGGTGCAAATGCGCGGCCTGATGTCGCGTTTTTCTTTTAAGCAGTCGAAAAACTTCGTTTTCCCGACAAGCTGTGTTCTGACTCCGCAGAGCACGGACGTCCGAAAGCTATCAAATAAAAGGCACGCCGACGGCGTGCCTTTTGCGCGCTTTGCGCGCTTTCTCCTGCCGCATTTTGCCTTCGGCAAAACAGGCAGGACAGGCGCACCGCAGTGCGCCGCGTTAAAATTCTCCAAGAAAGTCGGGGCGTGTACCTGACTTTCTTACCTCCGCCCGCGCCGCGGCGGCGCGGCCTCGTCCGCTGTGCGGACGAGAGGGGGTTATCGCCCCCGGTTTCTCAGGAACCGGGGGCGTATCTAAGGGGGACAGCGTCCCCCTTAGAGCAGCTCGAGGTTATACGAAAGCAGCGACCGAAGCCGCTTCATGCCGCGCGACTTGTGCCGCGAAACCGCAGACTGCGTGATGCCAAGACGCGCCGCGACCTCCTTGCCGTTCATCCCCTCGACCGTCTCCAGCCGCAGCACCTCGTACTGCCGCGCGGTCAGCTCGCTGCGCATCGCCTCGAAAAATGCCGTCCGGAATGCCGCGCGCAGCGTGCTGTTCTCCTCCCCGAGATCGCGGATATAGCTTTCATATGCACAGCGGTCATACTGCCGTTCGCCCGACATACTCCCCCTCCTTTTCATAATAATTCTCCATTTCGAACGCCGCCAGACGGCTCTCGTTTATCATTTCGTTCAGCATGCGTATGCGCCGCATCAGCCTGTATTTCACCTCGTACTGCTTCGCGTGACGCTTTGCCGCCAGAAGCTGTTTCTTGCGCAGTTCGAGCAGCGCCGTGTTGCGGCGGTATTCCTGAGCCATTTTGCAGAGTTCCATGTTGTACCTCCCGTTCGCACTTTCGTTTATCGAACATTTGTTCGTTTCTCTTAATTCCATAATACTTCAAATCAGAAGCAATGTCAATAGAAAGCAGCAGGCTTATGTCCTGTTTTTCGGACTCATTGCATATACTGTCCCAGAGAAACGAAGGGAGATGAGACCTGTGCGCCGACTGCTGTTTACCGCCGTGCTGCTCGTGGCGGCGCTTTTCCTGCTGCCCGTGCTCTGGCCGCAGGATATTGCACATGAATCTGCCGAAGGCGCCGCCGAAACGCCAGCCGTTTCCGAAAACGAAACGGTGACTGTGCAGATTGACGGCAAACCGACCGAGCTTACGCTCGAAAGCTATGTAGAGGGCGTCACCGCCGCGGAGATCCCGGCAGATTTTCCGCGTGAGGCGCTGCGCGCGCAGGCGGTCGCCGCACGAACCTATGCGCTGTGCAAGCTGTCCCGCGGACGCCCGGACGCCCATCCCGAGGCCGATCTGTGTGACGATTACCGCCACTGCGCCGCCTACCGCAGTCCCGCAGTCTCCGTATTCGGCACGGATGAAATCTCCGCCATCCGTGCGGCCGTCCGCGACACCGAAGGCGAAATCCTGACGAGCGAGGGCGCTCCCATCGCGGCGGTATTTCACTGTGTCAGCGGCCCGCGCACCGAGTCCGCCGCCGATGTCTGGGGTGAGGATGTCCCCTACCTGCAAAGCGTGGTCAGTCCCGGCGGCACGGCTTTTGACGGCTACGAGAGCGCTGTCACTGTTTCAGCAGACGATTTCCGCGAAAAGGCCGGCTCCGCCTTCCCTGCCGCCGATCTTTCCGGCCCGCCCTCCGCCTGGTTCAAGGCCTCGGTCCGCTCGGACGCCGGCGGCATCAAAACCGTAAAGCTCGGCGGCGTCACGGTCGAAGGCACGGCGGTGCGCGAGCTGTTCGGCCTGCGCTCGACCAATTTCACGGTCACGACCGCTGATGACTCGCTTACCTTCCACACCATCGGCTACGGCCACGGCGTCGGTCTGTCGCAGTACGGCGCGAAATACATGGCCGAAAACGGCGCGGACTACCGCGAGATCCTCGCGCACTACTACCCCGGCACCGAACTCACCCGGCTGGGCGCATGAAAAAAGCCGCCCCGACCGAAAAAAGTCGAAGCGGCTGTAAAAGGCTTGTAGATAAAATTTAATAAAAACACATACCGCGCGGCAGCGCGTATGAAATAGAATTTGCAAAGCAAATTCCAAAAAACCGGGGGCGTGTACCTCGGTTTTTTGACTTTAAGAGGGAGAAAGTTTCTGAATAGGAACTTTCGGACGTCCGTGTTCTGCGGCGTGAAGCGCTGTCAGAACACAGCTTGTCGGCGGAACCGTGGTTCCGCGACAGTTCTTTAAGCGTTTTCCGAGAACTCCGCCAGACGCAGGCCCTCATTGTGGTCGGTCGCGTAGGTGATGTTCCACGGCGAGGTGAACAGCAGGAGCGTGTTGCCCTTGAGGTCCTCGACGATCTTGGTGTCGCTCGTCAGCTGGAGGCGCTTGACGTCAAAGTCCTCCTCGTCGTTCTCGACCCAGCGGACATGCTCATACGGCAGGTTCTCACGGATGATCTCGACGTTGTACTCGTTCTTCAGACGATACTCGAGCACCTCGAACTGGAGCACGCCGACAACGCCGACGATGACCGACTCCATGCCGGCATTCGGCTCGCGGAAGATCTGAATCGCGCCCTCCTGTGCGATCTGCTCCACGCCCTTGACGAACTGCTTGCGCTTGAGGGTGTCCTTCTGGCGAACGACGGCGAACAGCTCGGGCGCGAAGGTCGGGATGCCGGAGAACACGCACTTATGCTTGGGGTCGCACACGGTATCGCCGATGGAGAACACGCCCGGGTCAAAAATACCGATGATGTCGCCTGCGTAGGCCTCATCTACGATCGAGCGGTCCTGCGCCATCAGCTGCTGCGGCGCAGCGAGCGACATTTTCTTGCCGGACTGAACGTGGAGAACGTCCTGACCGCGCTCGAACTTGCCCGAGCAGATGCGCATGAATGCAACACGGTCGCGGTGCGCCTTGTTCATGTTCGCCTGGATCTTGAACACGAACGCGGAGAAATGCGGGTCGAACGGGTCGATCACGCCGATGTCTGCGGTGCGTGCAGTCGGCGGCGGCGTCATCTGGAGGAACTTCTTCAGGAACGGCTCGACGCCGAAGTTGGTCAGAGCGGAGCCGAAGAATACCGGCGAAAGTCTGCCCTCGTGCACGGCCTTGAGGTCGAACTCGTCGCCCGCACCGGAAAGCAGCTCCACATCATCAATGAGCGTCTGATACTGATCCTCGGGCAGCAGACCCTCCAGAATGGGGTCGTCAATGGACATACGCTGCGCCTTGACCTCGTGGCGGAAATCCGCGCCCTCGAAGGCGATGACCTCGTCATCCATACGGTCGTATACGCCCTTGAAGCGCTTGCCCGAGCCGATCGGCCAGTTGACGGCATAGGTGCCGATGCCGAGCTCGTTTTCCAGCTCGTCGAGCAGGTCGAACGGGTCCTTGGCCTCGCGGTCCATCTTGTTGATGAAGGTGAAGATCGGCACGCCGCGCATCGCGCAGACCTTGAACAGCTTGCGCGTCTGCGCCTCGACGCCCTTGGTGCCGTCGATGACCATGACGGCGGAGTCCGCCGCCATGAGCGTGCGGTAGGTATCTTCGGAGAAGTCCTGATGGCCCGGAGTATCCAGAATGTTGATGCACTTGCCCTCGTAGCGGAACTGAAGGACGGAGGACGTGACCGAAATACCGCGCTGCTTCTCGATCTCCATCCAGTCAGAAACCGCATGGCGGCTGTTCTTCTTGCCCTTGACCATGCCGGCCTCCTGAATCGCTCCGCCGTACAGCAGGAATTTCTCGGTTATGGTCGTTTTACCGGCGTCAGGATGCGAAATGATCGCAAATGTGCGCCGATTTTCAATTTCTTTCTTCAGATCAGCCACAGGCTTTTTTCCTCCCAAATATAAATTTCAGCGAAATGTTCACAGAATGTACACAATTGTTCCGTATCATAAAAAATGTGGAAAGCGTAAGATCCCCCCACATGTTCTTGCTTTCTACTCTCTATCCTACCTTTTATTGCGGGAGCGGCTGGGCGAAAGCCCGGCTGTTCCTGTTTTTTTTGCGCTCTTCGCGCGCGATAGGGGGTATCCAATACCCCCTATCTACAAAATCCGGTTCCGCAGAAACCGAATTTTGATACCCCCGGACGCGCCCCAAGGGCGCTGAGTCGAGGTATAAAATGACCGGCAAAGCTGGTCATTTTATAATATTACACAATATACAGCAAGATTGAGAGCCGCCTACAGCTCCCGGCGGCCCTCGAGAGCGCGGGTGAGCGTGACCTCATCGACAAACTCGAGATGTCCGCCGACCGGAATGCCGTAGGCAAGGCGCGTGATTTTAATGTCGAACGGCTGGAGCAGGCGCGAGATATACATCGCGGTCGCTTCGCCCTCGGTGTCCGGATTGGTCGCGAGGATGACCTCCCGGGTGTCCTCGTCGGCGATGCGCTGCACCAGCTCGCGAATGCGGATATCGTCCGGGCCGACATGACCCATCGGCGAGAGCGTGCCGTGCAGCACATGGTACAGGCCGCGGTATTCCTTCGTGCGCTCGAAGGCGATCACGTCGCGCGGGTCTGCCACGACGCAGATGGTCTTCTGGTCGCGCGACTTGTCCGCGCAGATCGGGCACTCCTCGCTGTCCGTGAGGTTCTGACAGCGTTTGCAGGTGAAGGTCTTTTCCTTCGCCTCGCGGATGGCGCTCGCGAAGCGCTCCGCGTCCTCCTTTGGCATATCGAGCACATGGAACGCCAGACGCTGTGCGCTCTTCTGGCCGATGCCGGGCAGTCTGGCGAACTCCTCAATCAGCCGCTCGACCGGTGGTGCGAAGTAATCCATTACAGCAGGCCGCCCAGACCGCCGCCGAGGCCGCCCGTCAGTGCGGACATCTGGCTCTGCGACTTCTCGGTCGCCGCCTTGAGCGCCTCGTTGACCGCCGCGACAACGAGATCCTGAAGCATATCGATGTCGTCCGGATCGACAACATCCGGCTTGATCTCGATGCTCTTGAGCGTGGAGGTGCCGGTAACGACTGCGGTCACCATGCCGCCGCCCGCCGTGCCGGTGGTCTCCATAACGGCGATCTCCTCCTGTGCCTTGAGCATATTCTCCTGCATCTTCTGCGCCTGCTTCATCATTGCCTGCATGTTCATGCCGCCGCCGAAGCCGCCGAAATTCTTACCCTTTGCCATTTTAAGTGTCCTCCTTAAAGTGTCTTTATGTCAACGTCTAAATTCTTCGCATGGTCGATGAGTTCCTCTACCATGTCGTTTTTTTCCTGTATGATCTCGTCTCCCGCCTCACGCACGCGGACCTTGATTGGGCCGCCGTTCAGCTTCGCCGCCTGTTCCCGAATGACCGCGAGTGTCTCATCCTTTTGCGCGAGGATATAAGTCATTCTGTCCTCGCAGAGGATGACGAGCGCGCCGTCCTCGAGCGCGCCCTTCGCGCCGAGCTTGATGTTCGTCAGTGCGCCGACGTTGATCTTGCCCATCAGGGCATCCAGCAGCCGCGCCCACTGCGGCCAGAGCGTCAGCGTCGGGCCGGCCGGTTTGCCCGGCTTCGCCTGCGGTGCCGGCTCCCCGTCGATCAGCGGCGGCGCGTCCTCGTCGCCCGGCGGCGGGGGTGCGTCCTCATCTCCCGGCGGAGGGGGCGCCATGCCGCCGCTCTGCGGCGTCTGCACGACCTGCACCGGCACGCCGTTTTTGAGCTTTTCCTCGAGCGCCTCGACGCGGCCGCCGAGCGTATCATAATTCTCCGCGCCCAGACTGCACAGCCGCACGGCGCACAGCTCGGCCTCTACACGGCGGTTCGCCGCCGAGCGCATCCGGTCGAGCGAGTCCCCGATGATGCGGCTCCACGCGATAAGCGTCGAGGCCGCGAGGCCGTCGCACAGTCCCTGAAGCGTTTTCACCGTATACGCCGGCGAGATTAGCGCGGAAACATCAGTTCTGCTTGTCTTGACGAGCAGCGCGTCGCGTATCAGGCCGAGCATCTGATCAAATACCGCCGCAAGGTCGCGGCCTGCGCTGTAATATTCCTCCAGCAGCGTCACCGCCGCCGCGAGATCGCCTGTCTTGAAGTGCTCCGCAAGATGAATGCCGTCATCCTGCCCCATCACGCCGAGCGCCGCCGTGACCGTCTCCTCGTCGACGGCGCCGGCCGCCGCTGCGCGGTCGAGCATGGACAGCGCGTCGCGCATCGCGCCGTCTGCGAGGCGGGCGATCAGCCGCGCCGCCCCCTCGGTCAGCTCGATACCTTCGCCTGCCGCGACGTCGAGCAGACGCCGCGCGATGTCCTCCGCACCGATGCGGCGGAAGTCGAAGCGCTGACAGCGCGAAAGAATGGTCGCCGGGACCTTGTGCAGCTCGGTCGTGGCGAGGATGAACAGCACGTGCTCGGGCGGCTCCTCGAGCGTTTTCAGCAGCGCGTTGAACGCGCCGATCGAGAGCATATGCACCTCGTCGATGATGAACACGCGCTTTTTGACCTGCGCGGGCGTATAGCGCGTCTCGTCGCGCAGGTCGCGGATATTGTCGACGCCGTTGTTGGACGCCGCGTCGATCTCGGTCACGTCGAGCACCGAGCCGTCCAGAATGCCGCGGCACGCGGCGCATTCGTTGCACGGGTCGCCGTTCACCGGATGCTCGCAGTTGACCGCCCGGGCGAGAATTTTCGCGCAGGTCGTCTTGCCCGTGCCGCGCGTACCGGTGAACAGATACGCATGGCTGAGTCTGCCGCTCTGAAGCTGAGCGCGCAGCGTGTCGGTAACATGCTGCTGTCCGATCACGTCCGCAAAGGTCTGCGGCCGCCATTTGCGGTATAAAGCCTGATACAAAGCGAAACCCTCCCTCCGCAGTTCCTCTCATAAAAAAGAGACGGGCGTAAGCCCGCCTCAAAGCGTTCTCCCGCGAACCTCGTTCGCGAATAAAATCGAACCATCGGCGCAGCCGAAGGTTCATAAAAACCCGCGACATGTGCGTGGGTTTTTATACAAGTCGGAACAAAAGTTTCGACCGAAGAGAGGAACTTTTGTCCCGCCGGGATATATCCGAGCCGTCAGGATCGGTATATCCCTTTTCGATTGAAAGCGTGGTTTCAATCGAAAATTTTTCAGTGCTCCACAAGACCGCACGCAGGCAATTCGAAAACACACACCCGGCTGCCTTTCCGCATTTCGGACTCAAGATCGGCAGCTCTGCGGCACACGATGGTTTCTGCTTAATGCTGCTCGGTTCCCCGCCTGACATGGTTCACAGTCCTCCGTTGCGCAGTACCGGTCTCTCATCGTCCTGTGAGTGGCTGCCTCGCCGCATATGCGACCCTCTTTGTCTGCACGACCCCTGCTGAAGCGGATTGCAGGTTCAAGGCACCGCTAACGCCCCGGTCTGTGCGGCCTTGTGCAGCACTGAACGTTTTTCGGGAGGAGAGCTGCATTCGCGGCCCTCCGCCCGTCTGTATTTACTTTTCTGTGCCGGTCTGTCCGGCATACCGAAGATCAGCTCTCCGGGTCTCCCTCTGACGGATCGGGCGCCGGTTCAGGATCGGGCGTCGGTGCAATGTTGCCGCCGTCGTCATCACCGCCGCTGCTGCCGTCGTCATCACCGCCGCTGCTGTCGTCGCTGTCGCCGTTTTCATAACTGCTGTCGCCGTTATCGGTCGAGCCGTTGCTGCTGTCGGTGTTCGAGCTGTCGTCGCTTTCCTCGTCGTCATACTCGTCGTAGTAGTCATCCATGCCGCTTGTCTCGAAGTCATACTTCTCCTCGATGTTTTCATGGCTGCAAGTCCGCGTCGGAACCTTGTCCTTCCAGAAGCGGCCGGTCGCCGCACGTCCCGCCTCGCGGCAGGCGCCGGATGCCAACAGGCTGGTATCCATGCAGTAGGTCTCCTCGACGAAATCCTGCGGATGCGAGTCAAAGACAAGACCGCTGTCGCCGGCATGAACCTTTTCCATGACCTTGAGCCAGATCTCCGCCGCGTTTCGGCCGTACAGGCCGTCCAGACGGTAGTTATGCTCATAGCCTACCCAGACCGCCGCAGAGTATTCCGGCGTTACGCCGCAGAACCAGATATCCGTGTTCGAGCTCGTGGTACCGGTCTTGCCCGCGGTCTCCACGCCGTCGATCTGAATGCCGTAGGCGGTACCGTGTGCGGTAACGTTCTGCAGGCAGTCGAGCATATCATATACGGTATGGACGTTGGTAAAGCCCTTGTCGGTATAAGGAGTGTTTTCAAGAACGGTGTTGCCCTCGTTGTCGAGCACCTTCGTATAGGTGCGCGTACCGCCGAACACGCCGTCGTTGATGAAGGTAGAGTAGCCGCCGGCCATTTCGCGGACCGTCACGCCGTCGGTCAGCGCGCCGAGCGCCAGAGGCGCCAGAGCGATATCCGACTGGACTGTGCCGTCCTCGTTGGTGCGGCTGCCGACCAGCTTGATGTCGAGCTGGTTGGTGAGGAAATCATAGGAAGCCTGCGGTGTCAGTGCGTTGAGCACCTGTACCGAGACGGTGTTGAGCGAGCGCGTAACGCCCTCCTTGATGGTCAGGGAGCGGCCGGTCGGGTACTTGCCGTCGTTCATCGGCCACGGCATACCGTCCTCGCCCTCGGAGAAGGCGCGGTCGTAGATCGTCGTGCTCGGAACGATGATGCCTGCATCCATCGCCGGGCCGTAGCTTGCCAGCGGCTTAAACGAGGAACCCGGCTGGCGGCGTGCATCGGTCGCAAAGGAGAACGAACGACTGAGCGTTTTCTGGCCGCGTCCGCCTGCGATCGCGACGATATCGCCCTGCTTGTCCGTGATGACCATGGCGCTTTCCGGCACTTCGCCGTACTTTTCCGTGTTCGGGAACGCGGAATCATCGGTATATACGCTGTCCAGAGCATCCTGAACCTTGGTATCAATGGTCGCATAAATCTTGAGGCCGCCGGAATATACCATATTCTCTGCGACCAGCTCGGAATAACCCTTCTGCTCCTTCAGATCGCCTATGACGTCCTTGATGACCTCATCGGTGAAGTAGCTGTAGGTAGACTTGACGTCCTTCTGGTATTCCTCGTAGGGACGGTAGTTCAGCTGCTCGGAAACGGCTGCGTTGTACTCGTCCTCAGTGATCATCTTCTGATCGAGCATCTGCGACAGAATGGTCTCCTGACGCGATTTTACCTTGTCGGGATGGTTGTATACGTCGTAGATGGACGGATTGTTGGTCAGTCCGGCCAGAACGGCGCATTCCGCCAGATCGAGCTGCGAAACATCCTTGCCGAAGTAACGGTCCGCCGCGGTCTGCACGCCATAGCTGTTGTAGCCGAGGTAGATGGTGTTGAGGTACATGACGAGGATGCGGTCCTTGTCGTCGATCTCCTTTTCGAGCGCAAAAGCACGAAAAATCTCGTTTACCTTGCGCTTGATAGAGTAATCCTTGTCCTCAGTGATGTTTTTGATGAGCTGCTGCGTGATCGTCGAGCCGCCGTACTGGTCGCCGCCGAGCACCCAGCCCTTGACCGCGCCGAGCGTGCGCCACCAGTCTACGCCGTGATGCTTGTAGAAGCGCTCGTCCTCGATGGCGACGACGGCGTTCTTGAGATTGTCCGGAATTTTGTCGCTGTCGACCCATTCGCGGTTCTCGCGGCCCTTGATGGTCTCATAAACGGCCTCCTCGCCTGTCTCCGCGTCCGTCGTATAGATGAACGAGTTGAGGTTCAGGCCGAGACCCTTGCTGATTTCGGAAGCAGTTTCCTTCGCGGACGGGTTGATGCTCGTATGAACATAGAACGCAAATGCAATGCCGCAGAAGCAGCCGCACAGCACGCCGACGAGCACTAACGTCAGCAGCAGGCGTCCGAAAAACCGTCCGATGACCGATCCATTTTTTCTTTTTGACAATTCGGTATCCTCCTTGCCCGGCAGCCGAAGGCCGCAGGGTATGCCCGGCAGAATGCGCACGGGCAGCTGTCATTTACCTGTACAGGTACGGACGTTTTCACCGCCCGTTTTGTTCCCGCACGGCTGAAAAAACGCCCGCAGAATGAAATATCCCCATTTTCGTCCCTGTGCCGGGACAGAGCGGGAATACAGTATTATAGCGGTCTATGCCATTATAACACACAAGAGCCGAAATGCCAAATTATTTTTACAGAACTTCGCGGAATAGACAAAAATTTTGTGGGAATACTCAAATCACGCAGTCTCTCTCTTGTCTATTTTAGGAATTACATCTGTAACGGAGGTTTTGTCAATGATACAGGGATTTTTTCTGCTCGCACGCCGTCAGGCGCGGCAGCGCGCCGCCGCGCTCCTGATCTTTCTGCTCCTTGCCGCCGTCATGCTCCTCCTTGCCGTGCGCGCCGTCCGTGCGCCTGCCGCCGTTCCCGCAGACGCCGCTTCGCTCGTCGCCGGTACGGACGGCACGCACCTGACCATCTCTCAGAACGGCGAGGTCATCCTCACGACGGCGATCGATGTGCGCACGCTGCCGAGCGCCGACCGGGAAGCGCTCCGCCGCGGCATCACGCTGCAAAGCGAGACCGAGCTGACGCAGCTGCTCGAGGACTACTCGTGACGCACCTTCATTCCGCCTTTTCGCCTGCGAGCTCCTCGAGCGAGGCGAAGCGGTAGCCGAGCGCCTCCCACTTTGCGAGCAGCTCATCGAGGATGCGCGCGTTGGTCGCGCTCGTCGAGTGCAGCAGCACGACCGCGCCCGGATGGATGCGCGGCACGAGCTTGGAAAACGCCTGCTCATCGGTCGGCTGATCGTCGGTGTACCAGTCCACATAGGCGAGCGACCAGAAAATCGTGCGGTAGCCGAGTTTCTGCGCCATGGCGAGATTGCTCTCGCTGAATTTTCCCTGCGGCGGACGGTAGAATTTCTTCATCTCCTCGCCCGTGAGTTCCCGGTATTTGTCCGCAAGGCCGTCAAGCTCCGCCGAAAACGACGCTTCGTCCTGTATCGCGGACATATCCGGGTGGTGCAGCGTGTGATTGCCGACGATGTGCCCCTCCTGCACCATGCGGAGCACGAGCTCGGGCGCGGTATCGATATAGTTGCCGACGACGAAAAAGCAGGCCGGCGCGCTGTGCTTTTTGAGCGCGTCCAGAATCGCTGCTGTGCAGCCGTTCTCATATCCGGCGTCAAACGTCAGATAAATAACCTTTTCCGCCGGATCGCCCACATAATACGCATCCCACTGCCGCAGCTCTCCGGCGGAGACGTTGCCTTCGGGCTGCTGCCCCTCCGCGCGGAACGACAGTCCCCAGTTTCCGTCCGCCGCTGCGGTCTGCTCGGTCTTTCCCTGCGGGAACATCATGAAAAGCGCCGCGACGACCGCAAAAGCCGCCGCTGCCGCCGCGACACGGCGCAGCATGGAGCGCGTGATGGTGATGAACATTTCTCTCCCCTCCCTCTCTCCATGCTACGCGGACGCCCCGGAAATCATGACGGTTTTTCGCGCCGAAATCCGTTCAAAAGGGCAATGGACAGTTCAGCGGCATATGTAGTACAATAGAAAAATAAAGCAGTATTCACACCTGCATACAAAGGAGGATCTCTATGAAGCATAAACGACTGCTCACTGCCGCTCTCGCGGCGTCTCTTGCCGTGTCCTCGCTGCCCGCAGCGCTTGCGCTCGACACCGCGCCGCCCATGTACCAGCAGTTCGGCTACGACAGCGCGGAGGCGTACACCTCCTCCTATGACTGGTGGTTCGACAAGTTCAGCTACGATCAGGCAAGCGACTGCTACCGCCGCCATCTCGACGAGATACATAGCGACCCGTCCGTCGCGCTCCGCTTCCATGACGCCGAGCAGAGCGACCTCGAGGAATGGCTCGACAGCGGTTACTGGGATGACCGCGAGGCCTTCTACCGCAGCACAGCGCTCGACATGACGCTTCAGGACGATTTGTACGCCGTCCCCGCACTCAGCGTGCAGCTTTCCGGCAAGACGCTCACGTTCCCCGACGTTCAGCCGTTCTTCGAGAACGGCCGCACCATGGTACCCTTCCGCACGGTCGCGGAAGCGCTCGGCGCTGAGGTCGGCTACGACAGCGGCACGGTTTCCGCTTCGCTTGACGGCACGGTCTGCCGCTTCGCGATTGGCGGCGACACCCTCACCGTTTCCGACAGGGTGACCGGCAAGGTGCTGAAAACCGTTCCGCTCGACGCCTCGCCCATCGAAAAGGACGGCCGCACCTGCGTCCCCGTGCGTTTTCTCGCGGAAAGCCTCGGTCTGACCGTCGAATGGGACGACGGCGCACAGTGCGCGGTGCTGTATGACCGGGACGCGCTGCTCGGGAGCATCGACAGCGGCTTTACGACCGCGAACCGCTGGCTCGCCGCCGTGCCCAGGCTGCAAAACACCGATGCCGTGCGTATGGGGCTCACCGCAAAGCTGGACTGCACCGCGTTCGACACGATCAGCGGCGACAAAAAATACAGCGCTTCGGGCACGATGACGCTCGTCTCGGACGGAAAAAGCGCCTCGCTCTCTGCGTCCGCCGATCTTTCCGCACTCGCGGGCCTTCTCTCGTCCGACCTCATCAGCAGCGCGGACGGCCCGACCTCGCAGCTCTTCTCCGCGTCCATGCTTTCCTATTATAAGAGTGCTCTCGGGAACGCGGCGTTCGACCTGATCTACAACGCCGATACGGACACGCTGTATGTGCGCAGTCCGCTGCTGTTCTCCGCGCTCACCTCGAGCAGCGGTACGGACAAAAAGACGGACGGCTGGTATTATGAGGAGCATTTCAGCGAAAAGACCGCGCTCGGCGATCTTTTGACGCTGTACCGGAACGCTGATACCCCAAACACCTGCGGCGCTGCGCTGCTCGCCTCCGCCGAGGCGTATGCGGAGGAATACGGCGGCTGGAGCGGCTTTTACAGCTCGCTCGAGGACAGGCAGCAGAGCCTGTCTGCTGTACTGGGCGATGCGGTGTTCACGCGCTCGGGCGATCGCTGTACTGCGCAGCCCTCGGTCAAATCTCTGCTCGGCGGCGAAGAGGATGATATGGTCGGCGTCAGCGGAAGCTATACTCTCAACACTGCCACCGGCGCGGCGTCGGGAGATCTGACCCTCGACATCAAGGGCAGCCTGTTCCCGGTTGCCAACCGCACCCGTCTGACTTTTGATTTCTCCGGCACGAGCGGCAGAATGACCCTCTCCAACCACCTGCGCAATCAGGGCACGCTCACGTTCGATCTCTCGCTCAGCCTCGCCCCGTCCTCGGCACCGGTTTCCGCGCCGCCGAAGGACGCCGTGCTGACGCCGCTCGACGAGCTGAACTGAATACCAGACCAGAGGGAGGAACTAAAATGAAAGAATATCAAAACCTGATCGGCAAGATCATCATCGCAGCCGCCATCATCATCGCGGCGGTCATCATCGCCGGTGCGATCGAAAGCGCAGGCGTCAACATTCATCAGGGGCTTGCCTATGCGGGCGAAATGCTCCGGTAGCATAGCCGCCTTCCTCCTTCGACAGTCTAAGGGCGCACCTCGGTGCGCCCTTTTCATATGCACCTGCGCGTGCTATAATAAATAATTGTTCAAAGTATGTTCACATTGTTTTCAACAAACTGCCACACAGCAAATTTACAATAGAGACAGTAAACGATAAGGAGGCCATTCAAATGGACGACTTCAATAATAAATTGGAAAACGAAAACCAGACTGCCGAAAACAAGGCAGCGGAAACCCAGACTCCCGCCGCAGAGCCGCAGGCACAGCAGAACGATTCTCCTGCGCAGCCGCAGCAGACCGAAACGCCGCAGGCGCAGCAGAAGTCCGGCGAGGAGCCGCGCACCCCGTTCCAGACACCGGTGCAGCACCCGGAGTATCAGTCTCCGCGTGAGCGCAGCAATGCACAGCAGTTCCAGTCCTTCCAGCAGCCGCCGATTCAGCAGACACCGCAGCAGCAGAACGGCATTCCGTACAGTGACGCATGGCATCAGCAGAATCAGCAGAACGCAATGCCGCACCGCAGCAAAAAAAGCGGCCGCAGACTCGTCATCGGCCTGTGCAGCGTTGCCGCGGCCTGCCTTCTGTTCGCAGGCGGCGCGGTAGCCACCTATTTCGTCACCGGCAGCAGCCAGACGGACAGCTCCGCATCTGCCTCGACCGACAGCGGCTCCACGCCGACCATGCAGATCAACAGCAAGCCCTCGGACAGCAGCTCGAGCTCCTCTGACGGCATGTCCGGCGAGGACATCTACAAAAAGGTCAGCCCCTCGGTCGTATCCGTTATCTCGACCACGAGCGAAGGACAGGGCAGCGGCTCGGGCGTTATCATGAGCAAGGACGGCTACATCATCACCAACAACCACGTTGTCGAGGGTGCACAGTCGGTTTCGGTTCAGCTGAGCGACAGCTCCTCGCTCGATGCGACCATCGTCGGCACGGACGAGCAGACCGACCTCGCCGTGATCAAAGTCGAAAGCAGCACCGACCTGACCCCCGCTGAGTTCGGCGACTCCGACCAGCTCCAGCCGGGCGAATACGCCTACGCGATCGGCTCCCCCGGCGGCGTTCAGTTTGCGAACACCATCACCGGCGGCCGCATCTCCGCGATCAACCGCGACCTTACCGTCAATGACCGCGTCATGAGCCTGATCCAGACCGACGCTTCCATCAACAACGGCAACTCCGGCGGCGCGCTCATCAATGAGTACGGTCAGGTCGTCGGCATCACCTCGGCCAAGCTGTCCGGCAACGCCTTCGGCAGCGCGACCGTTGAGGGCATGGGCTTCGCCATCCCGATCAACACCGCAAAGGATATCGTCGACGAGATCATCCAGAACGGCTACGTTTCCGGCCGTCCGTCCATCGGCATCACCGGCCGCAATGTCTCCTCGCAGGACGGCAGCATCTCGGGCGTTCAGGTCTATTCGATCGACTCGCGCGCCAAAGCCGCCTCTGAGGGCCTCAAGGTCGGCGACGTCATCACCGCAGTAGACGGCACCCCGACCCCGACCATGGACGAGGTAAACACCGTCAAGGCCGACAAGAAGGCCGGCGACAAGCTGACGCTTTCCGTCTACCGCATCTCCGAGGACAAGACCATCAACCTCACCATCACGCTGACCGATGCGCACGATCTGGAGGGCGACGATCCGGCTGAGACACAGCAGCAGAACCAGAGCCAGAACGATAATTACGGCAATTACGGCAATGGCTACGGCAGCTTCGGCGGCTTCTCCTCCCCGTTCTCGAGCTTCGGTTGGTAAAACCTCAAGACAATAATAACAAGGGCATGGACTTTCGTCCATGCCCTTGTCTGTCGATAAAGTCTGTTTTCACACCAGAACAGCAATCGCGCGGCAGCGCGCATTCAAAAGCGTTTGCTGCGCAAACGCATGAAAACCGGGGACATGCGCCTCGGTTTTCATACTTTGAGAGGGAGAAAGTTTCCGCATGGGAACTTTCGGACGTCTCGTGTTCTGCGTAGTCAGAACACAGATTGTCGGCGAAACGTCAGTTTCGCGACAGTCTTTTTTATATCTTCGCGAGCGGAAGCGTAAACTCAAATTCGGTCTCTCCGCCGTCCGAGCGAACGGAGATCTCTCCGCCGTGCAGGTTGATGATATTCTTGACGATGTACAGACCGAGGCCTGCGCCGGTCTTGTCCATCGAACGCGAACGATCCGCCTTGTAGAAGCGGTCGAACACGTGCGGCAGATCCTCGGCGGAAATGCCTGCGCCGGTGTTCGAGATAGAGAACGCACAGAAGTCGCCCTCCGGATGGGCGCGGAGCGTCAGCCTGCCGCCCTCGTCGATGAACTTCACCGCATTGTCCACCAGATTGTATACCGCACGGTACAGATGGTCGCGGTCGCCCATGACGATCAGCCGGTCATCAAGCTCGCACTCTACCTCCAGCTTCTTTTTCTCGATCTTCTGCTCGAAGGAGAGGATGATCTGGCTCGTCATGGCGGAGAAATCGAACGGCGCCGGACTGAGCAGCAGCTCACCCGACTGGATCTTCGCTGCGTCGAGCATACGGTTGACCATGCGCGACAGACGGCGCGTCTCCTCCGCGATGATGCGCAGATACTTGTCGCGCTGCTCCTCGGGAATGGTGCCGTCGATCATGCCGTCCACGAAGCCGCCGATCGTCGTCATCGGGGTTTTGAACTCATGGCTGACATTCGAGATGAAGCCGCGCGTCAGCTCCTCGAGCTGGTTGAGGTCGCGCGCCATGTTGTTGAACGAGACCGCCAGCTCGTCGATCTCATAACAGTGATTGTCCTCAGGAACGCGCACATCGAAGTTTCCGGAGGCAAATTCCTTCGCCGCCGCCGCGATATTCTTGATCGGGCGCGTGATATGCTGCGACAGAATGAACGAGATAATGAGCATCGCGGCGAGCGTCACGAGCAGGATGAGCACGAGCGTCTGCGTCGAATGCCGCACTACGCCGGCCGTTGCCGGGTCCTCGCAGGATACGAAGATGAGCGCCGCGACATTGCCGTCAGTGTCGCGCACGCAGCTGCCGACTGTGTAGCTCGTCGCCTCGGTCAGCACGCCGACCGAACCGACCGCGGCATAGCTGCCGCTGCGTGTGACCTCGGAGACCACCTCGGCCGGCACGCGGTAGCCGCTGACGCTGTAGGTGGAGCCGTTCGGATGCGCCGCCATCTGCACCTCGCCGCTCTCGTTCGTGACGAGGACGGTCAGCTCGTCCTCCTTGGCGATGCGCGCGATGGAGAGCATGTACAGCTCGCGTATCACGTCCGAGTCCGTGCCCTGCATGAGCTTGCTCTGCTCGGCAAGGCTCTGAACCGTGGTCTTCAGCTCGGTCTGCTTGGCGCGCAGCGCGTAGCTCGCCATCTGATGATAGAACACGCTGCCGGCGAGCGTGAATGCAACGACGATCAGAATAAAGTGGGTCAGGTACTCCTTGAAGAAAAAGCTGCGTTTTTTCATCGCTTACTCCTTGGTCTCGAACTTGTATCCCACGCCCCAGACCGTTTTCAGCTCCCATTTATCCGAAACGCCCTCCAGCTTTTCGCGCAGGCGCTTGACGTGCACGTCGACCGTGCGCGTATCTCCGAAGTAGTCGAAACCCCACACCTCATCGAGCAGCTGTGCGCGTGTGAATACGCGGTTGGGACTGGAGGCGAGGAAGTACAGCAGTTCGATCTCCTTCGGGGGCGCGTCCACGCGCTTGCCCTTGATGACGAGATCGTAGGCCTGCTTGTCGATCACGAGATTGTCGAACGACAGCTTTTCGGGTGCGTCATCGGGCGCAATACGGCGAAATACCGCGCGCACGCGTGCGATGACCTCGGGCATTTCGAGCGGCTTGACGATATAGTCGTCCGCACCCATCTCCAGACCGGAAACGCGGTCGGCCGTTTCGCCCTTGGCGGTCAGCATGATGATCGGCACGTCGCTTTCCGCGCGGATCTCCCTGCAGACCTCCCAGCCGTCCATGACCGGCATCATGACATCGAGCAGCAGCATATCCGGCTTGTCCGACTTCCATTTTTTAATGCCCTCGACGCCGTTTTCAGCCTCGAGGACGGTATATCCCTCGCGTTCGAGATACAGGCGCAGCAGCTCGCGGATGTTGGCCTCGTCCTCGACAATGAGTATCTTTTTTGGCATAGTTCTCCCCCCTGCTTTCGATAAAAATATCTATGATAATTATAACGCAGCCGGAAAGCGATTGCATTAACAAAATGTTAAACCGCTCAAACTTTTTCCGCCGAGAGCACGGTCAGCACGCCGTCCGCAACGGTGAAGCGAACCTCGAAGCCGCCGAAGGGAAAGCCGTAGATGCGGCCCGCCTCATGCTGATAGCCGGGACGGGGGTCCTGCGCGAGAACGCGCAGCAGAGTCTCCCGTTTTTCCTGCGGCAGGGCATCCAGAACGCCCTCCGCGCACTCGACGCGCACGGCGTCCCCCCGCGAGGGCAAAGCTGCCCGACGCCTCGGGATGCGAATCGGTGTAGGCGAGATAGGGCTTGATGTCGAAGATCGGCGTACCGTCCATCAGGTCCGCGCCCGAAATATGCAGCACCGCGCCCTCGTGCGTGCCGTATTCGACGCGGTGCAGGCGGACCGAGGACAGGCCGATGGCGTTCGGCCGGAAGGGCGAGCGGGTCGCGAACACGCCGACGCGGCGGTTGCCGCCGAGCTTGGGCGGACGAACGGTCGGAGACCAGCTCTCGCGCACCGCTTCGGAGAACTGCCAGATGAGCCAGAGATGCGAGTATTCCTCGATGCCGCGCAGCGCGTCCGCGTTGCGGTATTCCGGCTCGAAAACGATGCGCGCCGGCACGTCGGCAAGGCCGCTCTGGCGCGGGATGCCGAACTTGGTCGGAAAATCCGTGCGGATGCGCGCGATGATATGTGTCATGACGGTTTCAGACATAGACGTACCTCTTTTCGGAAACGACGGCTGACGGCGGGCGGCCGCTCGGCTTTCGTTTGCCTGCATTCAGAATTTTTGAAAAAAGAAAACCACTCACAGAAGTGAGTGGTTTCGTTTGGTGGAAGTTAACGGGCTCGAACCGCTGACCCTCTGCTTGTAAGGCAGATGCTCTCCCAGCTGAGCTAAACTTCCATTTGGTGACCCGTGGGGGAATCGAACCCCCGTTACCGCCGTGAAAGGGCGGTGTCTTGACCGCTTGACCAACGGGCCAAGAGAAAAAAGTGGTAGCGGTAATTGGACTTGAACCAATGACCTTCCGGGTATGAACCGGACGCTCTAGCCAACTAAGCTATACCGCCGTTTGCTTTTCTCATCGTCGCCCTCTCGCTGACGACTTGTTTATAATACACCATAATTCGCGAAGTGTCAACACTTTTTCGAAAAAAACTTTAAGAAATTTTCAAAAAGATTTTCCGGCCCGTTTTCTGCTTTCGGAACGCGCTCCTCCCCGAGGCTGTCGAGCGCCTGCTCACAGAACACGCGGTCCCACTGATGCGTCTCGGCAAGCTGCGCCGCGTCCACCAGAAAGAACTCCTCGGAGACGTACTGTCCCCGGTCGGGGACCGGATCGTCAAACGTGCAGTCGATGAACCAGGTCCTGCCGTCCAGACGCACGGCATTCCAGCCGTGGTTCATCTGCTCGGAGGCAACGTAGACCGCCGGGATGCCTGCCGCATCGCACAGCATGGCGTAGGCGCGGCCGTAGCCGGCGCACACGGCCCTGTGGTCGAGCAGCGCGCCGTCCGCCGAAAACGGCGCCGTCGAGCCGTCAGGCTGCTCCTGCTGCTCGGTATCGACATCGTATTCGCACATCCGCACGAGGGCGTCATGCAGCGCGCGCAGCTTCTGCTCGGCCGTCATGTCCTCCGTGATGCAGTCCGCGGCGAGCGCCGCAGCATAGGCCTTCGCCTGCGCCTGCCGTCCGGGGCGCGACATCTCCACGCGCAGGTCGGTCGTTTTGTTCGCGCGCACGGTCGCGTGCAGCGCAAAGGCATACGGCCAGCGCGCCTCCAGCGCGCGGTAGACCGTGTCCGGGTCCACCTCCGACGAGCGGAAGCGCACCGGCTCCTCTCCTGCCTGCTGGAGCAGCTCCGCCGCCTCGAACGGCGTGCTCACGCGCTCCGCCGACAGGTACGGATACCATACAAGTCCTGCGCTCACCGCGAGCAGACACAGCAGCAGCGCCCAGACTGTCCTGCGCATCCGTGTTCCCCCCTTCTCAAAAGCAAAACGGCGGACGACTGCGTGAGCCATCCGCCGCATTCTGCGAACAAATAGATTACATCAGCTTGACCGTGTAGTAAACCGCGGTCACGAACAGGTATGCCGCTGCCACACCCATCACGACGATCATATGCGTCGGAGCGAGCAGGACGACTGCGGTCAGCACCGCCATGAGGATTGGCGTTACGGTCATCATCAGGAAGGCGTTGCTGCTGAAGCGTGCCTCTGCCTTTTTGCCGGTGTTCTTCGCCTTGCCCTGTCTGCCGCGAACGGAATGGACGACAGCGATCTGCGCAACGGTCAGAACCGCCGCCGCAATCAGAACGGCATACGCCATCCAGGTAAAGTTCGAGGAAACGAGGGCGCGGTGTACGAGCCACATCATGCCGAGCGCCGCACCGCAGTCCACGGTGATCACGAAAAACTCGGTCGAATAGGAATGGTAGACCAGATAGAATACCGCGAGAACGGGCAGGATCACGTAAAGCGCCTTGATCGGAGCGATACCGATGTAGCTGATCGCGCTCATGCAGACCGTCATGACAACGCTTGCGATCAGCAGATTGCGTCCGCAGATAATGCGGCGGGAGCCGTTTCTGCGGCCCGTGCGCTCCATGCCGAGCATGACCAGACCGCCGACGACGCCGATGATGCCGATGGCGAGCAGGATCCTGGTAACGATGAGACCGATCATGAACGTGCTGCCGTAGTTGAGCAGGCGCTGAAGGATCATCAGCACCAGAACGCCGAGCAGGCACACGCTGAACACGGTCAGCACCTTGTTTGTTGTATATTCTTCCTCAGAAATTGGCTTTTTGCCCACATTGCTTTTTGCCAACGAAGTACACTCCCTCTTTTTACATATTTCCGCCTGCGTACAGCACTGCTGCCAGCGCTGCGACAGGCGCGGTCTCACACCGCAGGATGCGCGTGCCGAGCGAAACGCTCGAAAGACCTGCATTCTGTGCCGCCTGTACCTCTTCGGGCGCGAAGCCGCCCTCCGGGCCGACGACGAGCGAGACCGTGTCCGAAACGCCCTGTCCTTCGAGCGTCTCGCGCAGTCCCCTTGTCTCATGTTCGTAGAAAAACAGCGCCGTTCCGCTGTCTGATGCCATGGCGAACGCCTTTTCCGCGCTCTCCACCGCAGTGACGACCGGCAGACAGCCTCGTCCGCACTGCTTTGCGGCCTCTGCTGCGATCTTCCGCCAGCGCTCGACCTTTTTATCGGTCTTGTCCGGGCGGGACACACAGTTTTTCGACAGGAACGGTACGATCTTCCGCACGCCCAGCTCCACCGACTTCTGAATGACGAACTCCATCTTGTCGCCCTTCGGCAGCGCCATGAACAGCGTCATGTCCTGCCGGGGTTCGGTCTCCGACGGGTGCACCGCCTGCACGCGGCAGACAACCTCGTCCTTTTCCGCCTGCTCAACGGTACAGTCGAAATCAGTGCCTGCGCCGTCGCACAGCGTCAGCGTCTCGCCCGGTCTGAGCCGGAGCACACGGCCTGCATGGTGCGCATTTTCGCCCGTGAGCGTATAAAGCTCACCCTGCGGTCTGTCGTCGATGAAAAATCTTGGCATGCAAACTTAACCTTTCCTATTCTAACAAATTATCGGCCTTTTGGCAAGGGAACAATCAACAAATCATTCCAAAAATCATTTTTTCGCGGTGAACGCGCTCCAGTCGTCGCTTTTCGCGTGATTTACGACCTCGAAACCCGCCTTTTCGAGCGCTGCACGAACCTCGTCCGCTCGTTCGTTCAGGATGCCCGAGCAGATGAGCGTGCCGCCCTCGGCGGTTTTCGCGAAAAACATCGGCGCCATGCCGATGATGACGTCCGCCACGATGTTCGCAACGATGACGCTGTAGCCGCTGCCGATGTCCGCGGCGAGCTTTTCGTCGCGCAGCGCGTCGCCGCACAGGCCGCGGCCGATGCTGACGTGGTTCTTTTCTGCGTTCTCCTGCGCCGTGCGCAGGCAGTTTTCGTCGATGTCCACGACCGTGCGCACCTCCGCGCCGAGCATGGCCGCAGCGATGGCGAGGATGCCCGAGCCGGTGCCCATGTCGAGCACGGTGTCGCCCGGCTTTACGTTGTCCTCGAGCGCGCACATGCACAGCTGCGTGGTGTCGTGACTGCCGGTGCCGAACGAGGACGCCGGGTCGATCTCCAGAATACGGCGGCCCTGCGCGTCGTCCACGGTCTCCCACGACGGCTTGATCATAAAGGAATGGCCGACCGGGAACGGCTTGAAATACTGCTTCCAGCCCCACTCCCAGTCCTCCTGACGGGTGAGCGCGGTCTCAGTGACCAGACGGCCCCAGGCGTGCTCCTCGTCGCGCGCCTTGAGGTTTTCGAGCGAGGTGCGCAGCGCCGCATACTGCTTCGCGCCGGCCTCATCATCCGAAAGATAAATCTTCAGACAGGTCTCCTGTGCGCGCTTTTCGCGCACCAGCTCCTCGTCAACATAGTCCCAGTAGATCTCGGTATCCTTGAGAAATTCCTCAAAGTCCGCAGCGTCCTCCAGCACATAGCCCTCGATGCCGTTGTCCTCCAGAACCGCCTCGACCGGGCCGATGCCCTCGGTGGTGGTGTAGATGGTGACTTCTCTCCAGTCCATCCGTTCTCTTTCCTCCTTGTTATCGCCTCATTATAGACGTATCCGGGTCTGTTTTTGTTCCCCTTACAGGCGAACCAGACCGTATTTTCTTTCCCAGTAATGCACGACCTCATCCGGCTGCTCCCAGGTGCCGTCGTACAGCGCCAGACCGGGGAACACGCGCAGGCCCTTTTCGAGCAGGTCTGCGTTCTCCGCGCACAGGCAGATCGGGCGCGAGATCATATACCGGCATTCCTCGAGCGCCACAAGGTCATCCTCGGTCTCGAGCACGAGCTTGAACGCGCCGGAGTCATCCTCTGCCTCGAGCAGATCCTCGCCCAGACGCGGGCCGCATTCGATCTCGTCGGAAATGTCGATCGTCGGATCGATGAAGTGCGCGTTGGTGCCGTCGGGCGCGAGAATAAAATCGTCGTGGTCGCGCACGATGCTGCGGCAGTCCGCCTTCTCGTCGAGCGCGCGCAGGAGCGCCGGAACGCTGTCTCCCTCCGCCGGAACAACGATCTCCGTGTTATAAAGCGGCAGGTTTTCGTCGATCCATGCGGACGGAACGCACACGCCGAGCGACAGCCGCGCATAGGGCGCGGTCCTTTCGAGCGCTTCAGAGAGTTCCTCCATGCTGCGGGCGCGCAGGATGACGGTCGTCACGCCGATGCGCTGCAGAACGCCGATGGCTGCGCGCACGTCCGTGCCGTCCGCGAGGTGTCCCTCATCGTCCTCGAGCGTCAGCTCCGCGATGACCGTCCGGCCGCAGATGTCGCCGAGCGCCAGCACCGCTGCGCGCAGAGCCGCAAAGGTCTCCGAGCCGCGCAGATAATAAAATGCAGCGTCCTCGTGCAGTCTGTCGCGAAAAGCGTCCTTGCACAGACCGATATAGTACAGCGTTACCGGGCGTTCGGTGTCCTCATCCTCTTCGTCGGGTACAGGCGGGCAGTCGAGCGCAATGCCGACCGGAAGCGGATCGAGCGTCCTCTCCCATTCGTCGCAGGCGGCTCCGTCCGGGGCGACCGCCCCGGCAAACCGGTCCGGGTGTTCCCTCCATAAGGGAACGTCGTCCGGAGAAGTGAGCATAAGCTGCGGCTTTCGGCCGCTCTGACTTAAAGGTACGTCCACGATAGTTGTTCCTCCCATGCAGACATTTTAATATATCTTTGTGTCGTTTTTATGAATTTCGTTTCCATGTTCCGTCCGGACGCACGGAATACTGCTGCGGCTTTGCCGCCGCGAGACGGCAGATCTCGAGCGCCGACTGCATCTGCATATCGAGCGTGTAGGTCTTGCCGGAGAGTGCGGAGATCGCGTCCGAAAGCGCGGAGAGCATCTCGGGCGAAGCGTAGGCCGCCGCCGGCAGGTCATAGCTGCTGCAGAAGCCGTTCACGGCATCGAGCACATCGCCGTTAAAGGTGTTCGTCGGCTCGCCGATGAGGCCGAGCAGCTGAAGACGCTCGGTCATCGCGTAAATATTGTCCGAGACCTCGCCGAAGTACATGGTCCCGCTCGTGTCGAGCGCATGGAGTGCGTCCTCGCGCACGCTGACCGTGCTGTTGCCGACCTGGATGTCCGGGGTCAGGCCCCTGCCCTCCCAGCAGCCCTGTCCGGGCAGCTCCATTTCGAGCGTCGTGATGACCAGCTTGTCGCCGTTGATGAGCGGCAGGTGCATCTGCCCCTGTCCCTTGCCGTAGGTCTTTTCGCCGACGACGGTCACGTTTTTCGCGGTATCCTGAAGGATGCCCGTAAGCAGCTCAGCCGCCGAGGCCGTGCCGCCGTTGACGAGAACGACGATCTTGTTCAGCGGCAGACCGCCGCCAGTCGAGACGGTCTCCTCCAGACCGCCCATGTCGTCGCGGTAGCGCACGCCGGCGAGCGTCACGCCCTTGTCCGGCGTCATGGCGTTGGCGATTTTGAAGGCGACGTCGATCAGACCGCCGCCGTTCCCGCGCAGGTCGAGCACGACCGCACGGGTATTTTTCTTCGCAAGGCCGTTCCAGATCTCAGAGAACGCCTGCCAGTCGTTTTCCGAGGCGAACGAGCTGATCTTGATATACTCGACGCCCTGCGTCAGCGTGCTGTTCGAGACGTAGACCTGATTGACCTGACGGCGCGTGATCGTGACCGTGATGTCGCGGCCCTGACGGCGCACGGTCACGCTGACCGTCGTGCCCTCCTGCCCGCGCAGTCTGGACGCCACATCCGCCGTCTCCGCGCCGCTGACGTCCTCGCCGTCGATCTTCACGATAAGGTCGCCGATCTGAAGGCCGGCCTCCTCGGCCGCGGAATAGCGCATGACCTCGCCGATCTGCACGCCGCCTGCGGTCTGCCGCAGGCCGACGCCGATGCCGACAAAGCCCTCGAGCGTGGAAAAGCCCTGCGAATACTCCTCGCTCGACAGATACATCGAGTGGGTGTCGAGCAGGCCGAGGATATCGTTGATGACATCATACATCTCCTCGGGATGCTTTTCCAGATATTTGTTGATATAATTCTGAAGCACATACGGGTCATGCTCGGTCTTGATGCTGAACGCATCGATCAGGCTCCACACGCCGTCGAACCACGTTTCGCTCTGTCCGTCCGCCGTGATGGCGCCTGCCGGCGCGGTCAGCAGCGCCGCCGAAAGTGCCAGTGCCGTCAGTTTTTTCGCTGTTTTTTTCATGAGATCTTCTCCTCACGCACGCGGCGCGGCTCGATTGAATTACATCGACTCCGGTGCGTCAACGCCGATGAGCTTCAGCACGTTCTCGATGGTCTGCTTCGCTGCAAGGCACAGGGTCAGACGCGCGTCGCGCACCGCCGGCTCTGCGTCCTTGATGCGGCAGGCGTTGTAGAAGTGGTGGAACTGCTGTGCCAGAGCGACGGCGTACTTGTTGAGGCGAGACGGGTCGCGGCTGACCGCCGACTGCACGATCTCCTCGGGCAGCAGCGCGATCTGCTTGATGAGCTGGCGCTCGTCCGCGCCGGTCAGCACGGAAAGATCGGTCTTTTCTGCGTCCGGCAGCGCGATGCCGCTCTCCTGTGCGTTTCTGAGCACGGAGCAGATGCGCGCGTGCGCATACTGAACGTAGTACAGCGGATTGTCCGAGTCCTGCTTGATGGCAAGGTCGAGGTCGAACTCCATCTGGGTCTCAGCGGCGCGGGAGTTGAAGAAGAAGCGCGCTGCGTCTACCGGGATCTCGTCGAGCAGATCGGTCAGCGTCAGGCTCTTGCCGGTGCGCTTGGACATACGGACGACCTCGCCGCCCTGCATCATGCGGACGAGCTGCATGAGCACGATCTCCAGACGGTGCGAGCCGTCGAGACCGAGCGCATCGAGCGCGCACTGCAGGCGCTTTACATGGCCGTGATGGTCCGCGCCCCAGATGTTGATGACGCGATCGAAGCCGCGCTTCTCGAATTTGTTGCGGTGATACGCAATATCTGCCGCAAAGTAGGTGTAGAAGCCGTTCGCGCGGCGCAGAACATCGTCCTTGTCGCAGCCAAAGTCGGTCGAGCGCAGCCACAGCGCGCCGTCCTCGGTCTCGTAGGTCGCGCCCTTCGCGGTCAGCATGTCGATGGTCTCCTTGACGTAGCCGCTCTCATGCAGAGTGGACTCGCGGAACCATACGTCGTAGTTGATCTTGTAGCGCTTGAGGTCGCGCTCCATGCGCGCGATATTGGTCGGCAGACCGTAGCCCTCGATGATGGCGAAGCGCTCCTCCGGGGTCTTTTCAAGCAGACTGTCGCCGTACTGCTCGACCAGATCGTGCGCGAGCGCTTTGATATCGTCACCCTGGTACCAGGAAGCGTCGAACTCGATCGCGTCCTCGCCCTTTACCTCCTGAATATAGCGGCCCTCGACCGAATGCGCGAACTTGTCGACCTGGTTGCCGGCGTCGTTGATGTAGAACTCGCGGGTCACGGTGTTGCCCGACCAGTCCAGCACAGCGGCCAGGCAGTCGCCCAGCACGCCGCCGCGCGCGTTGCCCATGTGCATCGGGCCGGTGGGGTTGGCGGAAACGAACTCGACCATGACCTTCTCCGGCTTTGCAGCCTTGGTGCGGCCGTAGTTTTCGCCCATCTCGAATACACCGCGGACTGCCTTCTCGTACCAGCTCTGGTTCAGGGTAAAGTTCATGAAGCCCGGGCCTGCGATGGTCACGGTGTCGAAGATGCTGCCCTCGAGCTCGAGGTTCGCGACGATGCCCTCTGCGATCTTGCGCGGCGCCATGTGCAGCGGCTTTGCGCACTGCATGGCAAAGGTGGACGCCCAGTCGCCGTTGGAGGAATCCTTCGGGGTCTCTACTGCAACCGGCGGGATGCTGCCCTCGGGCAGTTCGCCTGCTGCAACAGCCTTGTGGTAAGCTGCCTCGACGACACGGGTCGCCTCAGCGCGTGCGATTTCATATGCGTTCATTCGTACACTCTCCGTTTTATTTAATGATATGACTTGATTTATAAGACTGTCAAAAAACTTCGTTTTTCCACAGACCGAACTTTAGGCATCACCGCGCCTCGTCAGTGCGCGAAATTTACTCGCAGGTCGCTCTTGTCCGATGATGCGGTATTGCCTTTATTATTTTATGATACGACCATTTCAAAATGGTGTTCGCCCATCAGCGAGTTGTCCACCTCGACGGTGTAGTCGATGACGAGGCGGCCGCCGTTTTCGCCGACCGTGTTGCTTACGCGCGACGTATGCGTCGCGATCGTCATGTCCTGCCCGATGGGGGTCTGATACAGACCGATATGGCGCTCATCCTCGGAAAACAGCATGTGCGATGGGAAGGTTCCCGTGCGGATGAGGGTCACGGTCTTGCCGTCGAGCTTGACGGTGGTCTTGGTGCCTTCGAGGCCGGTCAGCTCGCTTTCCTCGTAGGCGATATAGTATTTTCCGCCGCGCTCATAGAGCGTCGCTGCGGTTTCAAGGTTGACACGCTCCTCGTCGCAGCCTTCGAACTGCTGCCGCGAACGGATGGTCAGCCAGACATCTTTTTTCATGCTGTCAAATGCTCCTAATCAAAACCTGGAAATATCGACGAGTCCGGCGTTGGTCTCGACGTCCTCCTGCAGGAACAGTCCTGCAAGGCGGTCAAAGCCGGCCGGGTCGTCCGAAACATAGTACCGCGTGCCGCCCGGGCCGTCGTTCGGGTTGAACTGGGTCGAGGCGAGGTTGGCGGCCTCCGCGCCCGAGTCGATGAGCGTCACGTCCGGACCCATATAGTCGGAAATGACCTCCTCGAGCAGCGGATAGTGCGTGCAGCCGAGGATGAGCGTATCCACGCCCGCTTCCTTGAGCGGCGCGAGGTATTCCGCTGCGACCGTCTCGATGACGATGTCGCCCCGGTGCACTCTGCCGTTCTCGACGAGCGGCACGAACAGCGGGCACGCCTGCGTGAACAGGCGGAGCGTGCCGTCCTTTTTTATGCAGATATTTTTCGTATGCGCCCGACCGCATGGTCGCGGCGGTGCCGATGACGCCGACCCGGCCGTTTTTCGTCATGGTCATGGCGCGTCGGCAGGCGGGTTCGACCGTACCGATGATCGGAATGTTGTTCTCCTCCGCGAGCAGATCGAGCGCCACAGACGAGACCGTGTTGCAGGCGATGACGATGGCCTTGAGGTCGAACTGCCGCAGGAACGCAACGTCCTGCCGCGCATATTTCACGATGGTGTCGCGGCCGCGCGTGCCGTAGGGCACACGGCTCGTATCACCGAAATAGATGATGTTTTCCTTCGGCATGAGCGCATGCAGGCGGCGCACTGCGGTCAGACCGCCCATGCCCGAGTCGAACACACCGATCGAGCGGTTGTCCGGCGCGCGTTTATCCATGATGCTCCTCCAGCGCCAGAGAGATCAGGCGGTCGAGCAGCTCCGGATAGCGGATGCCCTCGTAGTCGAACAGCTTGGGGTACATGCTGATCGAGGTAAAGCCCGGAATGGCGTTCAGTTCATTAAATACGACCTCGCCGCCGTCGTGCGTGACGAAGAAATCGACGCGCGACAGGCCGCGGCAGCCGAGCGCGGTGTAGACGCGCAGCGCGTCCTGACGGACGGTCTCGAGCTGCTCGCCGGTGATGTGCGCCGGGATGTACAGGCGGGAGCTCTCGTCCTTGTACTTCGCATCAAAGGTGTAGAACTCCTGCGTCGGCGCGATCTCGCCGACCGTAGAGGCCTGCGGATGCTCGTTGCCGAGGACCGCACACTCGACCTCATGGCCGTCGATGAACTCCTCGACGAGGACCTTGCTGTCCATCTTGAACGCCTCGGTCAGGCCCTCGGCCAGCTCGAGTATGTTGTTTGCCTTGGCAACGCCGACCGACGAGCCCTGCGAGCACGGCTTGACGAATACCGGGAACGAGCCGAGCTGCTCGGCCGCCGTGCGGACAACGCCCTCAGGGTTGCACGCGAAGTCGCACGCGAGCGCGAGATAGTAGCGCGCCTGACGCACGCCCGTGCCCTCGACGACCTTTTTGGTCAGCGACTTGTCCATCGTGTTCGCGCTCGCCGCAACGCCGCAGCCGACATACGGGATGCCTGCCAGCTCGAGCACGCCCTGCATGGTGCCGTCCTCGCCGCCTACGCCGTGCAGCACGGGGAACACGCAGTCGAGGCGGACGAACTCGGTCTCACCCTCGCGCAGCAGCACGAGGCCGTGGATGCTGCGGTCGGGCGGCAGCAGCGCCGGAACGAGGTCGTTTCTGCTTTCCCATGCGCCGGACTCGATCGCGTCCGCGTCGCACTCCGGCAGATAGTACCACCTGCCCTCGCGCGTGATGCCGACCGCATGAATTTCATATTTCGATTTATCAAGATTGCGCAGAATGGATGCGGCAGACAGGCACGAAATGTCGTGCTCACTCGAAATGCCGCCGAATATCACAGCCAGTTTCATTTTTTCTGTTACGCCCTCCCAGTGTTTCTTACTCATACTTATACGGATACCATTATACGCCATCCCCCGTTCGATTACAATGTAAAAATACATTTAAACGCGCATTGTTCACACAAAATTTATATTTTTGCAGCGCCGTTTTTGGCTATCCTGCGACTGTCTCTTGACGAAACTGTAAAAACAACGTATGATAAGGAAAAGGAGTTTTGACTTATGAACGGTAAAAGACTGTATCGCAGCGAGAGCAACCGCATGCTGTGCGGCGTCTGCGCGGGCATCGCAGAGTATTTCAACCTTGACCCGACGCTCATCCGTCTGGCCTGGGCGCTGTTCTGCGTCCTCGGCGGCAGCGGCGTGCTCGCCTATATTCTTGCCGCCATCATCATCCCGCCCGAAAGCCGGGTCTGACAAGCAAAGGAAGTGACCGCCATGAGCGAAAACGATAAGATCACAGAAGAAACCGCAAACGACACCCTGCCGGCCGAGGTCGAGACCGACCTTGCAGAACAGGAGACCGATGTCATGCCTGCCGAGCCGGAGGAGGAGGAAATCGCCCCCGAGGACGTCAAAATCTTCGGCATGCCGCGCCATGTGTTCCACTGGACCGCGATCGGCGCCGCCGGCGGCTATATCCTGGCCGGCGTTGTCGGCATCATCGGCGAGCAGCTGCCCGGCTCGCTCTTCGAGACCATCTCGGGCAAAACGAATGCGACCGTCTGGGCGGTCGTTGTAGGCGCGATCGGCTACTTTTTCAGCTCCCGTGCGTACAAAAAGCGCAAGGCCGCTGAGGAAGCCGAGAAAAATACAGAACAACTGTGAGCAAAAGCAGCGGAACGCAAAAATCCGCTGCTTTTTCCTTATGAAATGGAAAAGGAGATTTATACATGCCGATTTTTGACCGAGATCATGCCGACTCCCCCGAAAAAGCCTATGTCTATATCCTGCGGTGCGCGGACGGGACGCTGTACTGCGGCTGGACGAACGACCTTGCCGCGCGGCTCGACGCGCACAACAGCGGAAAGGGCGCGAAATACACGCGCGGCCGCGGCCCGGTCGAGCTCGCGTACAGCGAAATGTTCGGCACGCAGAGCGAGGCCATGCACCGCGAGGCCGAGATCAAAAAGCTGAGCCGCCCGCAAAAACAGGCGCTGCTCGACCGTCAGACCGGCGGCGAAATGTTGACCGTCTACGACGCGGCCGACCGTCCCTGCGGCGCGCGTCCGCGCTCCATCGTCCACGCGCAGGGTCTGCGCCACCATGTCTGCCATCTGTGGGTCGTGGGCGTACGTGACGGCGTGCGCGGCATCTGGCTGCAAAAGCGGCAGAACGACCGACCGCTCTATCCCGGCTTCTACGACCTGACCGCGACCGGCCACATGGACCCCGGCGAAACGCCGCTCACCGCCGCGCTGCGCGAGGCACGCGAGGAGGTCGGACTGCACGCGGACGAAGCCGATGTCACGCCCGGCGGCAGCTACCGCCAGCGCTATTACCGCGCAGACGGCGGCTTTGACGATGAGCTTTCGTTTGTCTTTCTCATGCGCCGGGACGGCGTGCCCCCGTTCGCGCCCGGCCCCGAGGTCGCCGAGATGGTGTTCGTGCCGCTCGAGGACTTTGCCCTCGCGCATCTCGACCCTCACGACCTCCCTGCGCGCGGCATGGACGGCGTTCCCCTCACGCTGCCGCACGAAAAGCTCGCCTGCCTGCACGGCGAGGAATGGAACGGCGTGCGCGAGATCGTCGAGCGTCTGCTCGATGATGACCATTCGTAATATCTCTATTTTTTATTACAATCAGGCGATAAACCACCCCGGCGCAGCTCTTGTGCGCCGGGGTGGTTTTATACTTTTCGTTATATTATACGTTTCGTTATTTCTTGAGGCTGCCCTTGGCGATGTTCTCCTTGAGGATGCAGTCGGTCAGCTCGTACAGCTTTTCCGAGCCGAGGCGGCTCTTTCGCTGGCGGCCGTAGACCTGCTCGGCGTTCACATCATGCTCCGCCCAGTCGCTGCCGCCGTTCGAGTTGTTGAGCAGGAGCGGCTGGAGATTGTCCATCGTGTGCGCAAAATGCGCCTCCGGGGTCTCGTCGGCCTCGAATTCATCGAAGATCGCGCTGAGCGTCTGCTTCTGATCATCCGGCAGCAGCGAGTACACGCGCTCCTTTGCGGCCTCCTCGCGCGCCTTCTGCGTCGCAAGCCCCTCTCTGTCGTAGGCGTAGGTATCGCCGGCGTCGATCTCCACAACGTCGTGAATCAGGCACATCAGCATGACCTTCGCCACATCCACCCGCTCGTTCGAATATTCCTGCAAAAGATATGCCATAATGGCCATATGCCAGGCGTGCTCCGCGTCGTTTTCGCGGCGGCCATGCCCCGAGAGATGGGTCTGGCGGAATACGTTCTTCTCCTTGTCAAGCTCGAGAATAAAATCAAGCTGGCGTTTCAGCCGTTCGTCCATGTTTACCGCTCCTCGCTGTATTGTCGTTCTCTCACAGTATAGCACACTGCGCCCGCCCCGGCCAGTCCTCCGGCGTTTGTTTTTTCGTCCGCTCTTCGGCATATCTCTACATTTTCTTGACATTTCGCATAATTCTCTATAAGGCGTAAACAACAATATTAAATTACCGCCCCAAACAGAGCCGTTCTCCCGCTCGGTTTGGGGCTGCATTCTGTCTGGAGAGTGATGAACCTTGGCTGACAGCTTGATTGAACTGCATGACCTCAAAAAAGAATTTGACGGGACCCCGGTGCTCCGGGGCATCTCGCTCGACATCAAAAGCCGCGAGTTCGTAACCCTGCTCGGTCCGTCCGGCTGCGGCAAGACCACAACGCTGCGCATCATCGGCGGCTTCGAGCAGCCCGACAGCGGCGACGTGTTCTTCGAGGGCAAGCGCTTAAACGACGTTCCGCCCTACCGCCGCGAGATCAACACCGTTTTCCAGCGCTACGCTCTGTTCCCCCATCTGAACGTTGCAGAGAACATCGCCTTCGGCCTGCACATCAAGAAGATGAATCCGTCCGAGATCAAGCTGAAAACGCGCGAAATGCTCTCGCTCGTCGGCCTTTCCGGCTTCGAGGCGCGCGATGTGACCAGCCTGTCCGGCGGCCAGCAGCAGCGTGTCGCCATCGCGCGTGCGCTCGTCTGCTGAGCCGCGCGTGCTGCTGCTCGACGAGCCGCTCGGCGGCACTCGACCTCGGCGCAACGCCCCGTCAGGCGCTGCACAGGGTCATCCTGCCCGAGATCATGCCCGGCATCGTCACGGGCGACATCATGGCGTTCACGATGTCGGTAGACGATTTCGTCGTTTCCTACTTCACCGCCGGCACGACCAATCAGCCGCTTTCGGTCGTCATCTACTCGATGACGCGCCACCGCATGACTCCGAAGATCAACGCGGTCTCGACGCTGCTGTTCCTGTTCGTCCTTGTGCTGCTCGTTATCATCAACGTGAGCCAATCGCGCGACGAAAAGCGCCGCGAGGCCGCACGAAGGGAGGCTGCATCATGAAACTGCTCAAGCGAACGCTCGCTCTGACGCTCTCCGCCGCCATGGTGCTCGGACTGCTGTCCGGCTGCGGCAGCGACGCCTCCGCGAATGTCCTGAACGTCTATAACTGGGGCGAATATATCGACACAGACCTGCTCGACCGGTTCGAGCAGGAGACCGGCATCAAGGTCATCTACAACACCTTCGACTCGAACGAAAACCTGTATTCGCGCATCCAGACCACGAGCTATGACGTGATCATCCCGTCGGACTACGCGATCTCGCGCTTTATCGACGAGGATATGCTCCGGCCGCTGAACTTCGACAATATTCCGAACATGAAGTACATCGACGAGAAGTACACCCATCTTGACTTCGACCCGGAGCAGAAATACTCGGTGCCGTACACTTGGGGCGTAGTCGGCATCGTCTACAACACGAAATATGTCGATGAGGCCGACACCGGCTCGTGGGATCTGCTGTGGAACCCCAAATATGCGAACCGCACCGCGATGTTCAACAACTCGCGCGACGCGCTCGGCATCGCGCTGATGTACCTCGGCTGCTCGCTCAACACCACCGACCGCGACGAGCTGCGGCAGGCCGCCGACCTCATCATCGCCGGAAAGCCGGTCTATCAGGGCATCTGGATGGATCAGATATTAGAGAAGCTGCCGGCCGAGGAGATCGTTGCTGCGCCCTACTACAACGGCGACGCGGTCACGATGATCGACGAGAACCCCGATCTCGCGTTTTACGTCCTGAAGGAGGGTACGAACCTGTTCGTGGACGCGATGTGCATTCCGAAGAACGCGAAGAACGTGGAGGGTGCGGAGAAGTTCATCAACTTCATGTGCTCGACCGAGGCGGCGATGGCGAACTGGGAATACATCGGCTATTCCAGTCCGCACACGGGCGTATACGAACAGCTCGACGAGGAGACCAGAAACGATCCGCTGTACTTCCCGGACACGAGCGCCTATCCCACCGAGGCCTACACGAACCTTCCGAAGGACATTTCGCAGTATTATAATGATCTGTGGGTCGATATCCTGACCTAAATTCCAGGGGGGGACGCTGTCCCCCCTGGATACGTTTTCGGTTCCGGAGAAACCGAAAACGATACCCCCCTCTCGTCCGCACAGCGGACGAGGCCGCGCCGCCGTGGCGCGGGCAGAGGTATAAAAGTCCGGCAGAGCTGGACTTTTATGGGGAATTTGATGCGGCGCTCTGCGAAGCGCCTGTCCTGCCTGTTTTGCCGAAGGCAAAATGCGGCAGGAGAACGCGCCCGAAGGGCGCGAAAAAGGCACGCCGTCGGCGTGCCTTTTCGTTTAATAGAATTTGCTTTGCAAATTCCAGCCCGTAGGCCTCTAACCTTGAAAATATTAAATGAGAGCAAATCCGGGGGCGTGTACCTCGGATTTTTGACTTTGAGAGGGAGAAAGTTTTCGCATGGGAACTTTCGGACGTCCGTGTTCTGCGAAGTCAGAACACACTTACCGGCAGAACATGAGTTCTGCCGGTAAGTAAAAGAGTAAAAGCGGTATGGTTTTGTTTATCAGTCGAACTTCTTGTACAGTATGCGGACCGAGTTGAGTACGCACAGCATCGCGACGCCGGTATCTGCGAACACCGCGAGCCACATGGAGGCGTGGTTGGTAAGGCCGAGCACCATGACGAGCAGCTTTACCGCGAGGGCGAAGATGATGTTCTCCTTGGAAACGATGTTCGCGCTGCGTGCGATATTGACCGAGGCCGGGACGGAGCTGAGGTCGGCCTTCATGAACACGACGTCCGCCGCCTCGATGGCGGCATCGGCGCCGCTGCCCATCGCCGCGCCGACGTCCGCGCCTGCGAGTACGGGTGCATCATTGATGCCGTCGCCGACGAACATGACCGCGCCGTTCTTCTCACGGATCTCATTCAGTGCAGCCAGCTTATCCTGCGGCAGCAGGCGTGCGTGCACCTCGTCGATGCCGATCGACTGCGCGACCGCATCCGCGCTCGCCTGACCGTCGCCGGTCAGCATGGCCGTGCGCAGGCCCTGCGCCTTCATGCGGCCGATGGCCTGCTTCGCGTCCGGCTTTACGGTATCCGCGATGTCGATATGACCGAGGAACCTGCCGTCGAGCGCCAGCAGCACCTCGGTGCTGCCCTGCGTGCCGTGGTAGCCGGAAAGATCAATATTGCTGTGCTCCATGAGCTTTACGTTGCCGCAGAGCACGGTTTTTCCCTCGACCGATGCAATGACGCCCTCACCGGCCAGCTCGCGGATGTTTTCTACCGTGCTATTGCCGTGCTCGGCGCCGCGCTCCTCATAGGCGGTGAGGATGGAACGCGCGATCGGGTGGGTGGACGCGCTCTCGCACTTCGCCGCAAGCCACAGCAGCTCGCCTTCGTTCAGCGGAACGCCCTTCGCCGGGACGATATTCTGAACGACGAAGTTGCCCTTTGTGATGGTGCCGGTCTTATCCATGACGATGGTCTTTACGTTATTGAGCGCCTCGAGCGACGCGCCGCCCTTGAACAGGATGCCGCGCCTCGAGCCTGCGCCAATGCCGGAGAAGTAGGTCAGCGGCACGCTGAGCACCAGCGCGCACGGGCACGAGATAACGAGGAAGGTCATGGCGGTGTATACCCATTTATGCCACTCGCCGGTGAACAGGCTGGGCACGATAGCGGTCAGCAGCGCGATCGCGACGACCGCCGGGGTGTAGACACGGGAGAAGCGGGTGATAAAGCGGTCGATCTTCGGCTTGCGCGCCGCAGCATTTTCCACGCTGTCCAGGATGCGCTGCACCATGCTCTCCGCAAGCACATGCGTGACGCGGATCTTCACGGCGCCGTCGGTGTTGACGCAGCCGGAAGTCACCCTGTCGCCGACGGTCACGCGGACCGGGACCGGCTCGCCTGTGACAGCCGAGGTATCCAGACGGGTCTCGCCCTCGCTCACCTCGCCGTCGAGCGGCACGCGGTCGCCCGGACGGACGAGCACGATGTCGCCCTCCGCCGCGTCCTCTGCCGGGATGACCGAAATGCTTCCGTCCGCCCCGACAAGGTTTACCGTCTCCGGACGCAGGTCGATGGCATCCATGATCTGTCTGCGCGAGCGGTCTACGGCGCGGTCCTCAAAGTATTCGCCCACACGGTAGAACAGCATGACGCCGACCGCCTCGTCGAACGAGCCGACCGCCCATGCGCCGATGGTCGCAACCGCCATCAGGAAGTTTTCGTCGAATACCTGTCCGCGGCCGATGTTCTTGACCGCCGTCAGCAGAACGTGGTGGCCGAGCAGCAGATACGCCGCGACCATCAGAACGATTTTGACCGCCGTCGCCGGAATGACCAGACCCGCAACAAAGAGCGCCGCGCCGATCAGCATTTCCGCGAGAGGGTGACTGCCTTCCTCGTCCTCCTGCTCCTCCTCGGGGGCGATGACCTTGACCTCGCTCTCGATATTCGAGCAGATCTCGCGGATTTTCGGGAGCAGAGCGTCCGGGTTTTCGCCCTTGACGCGCAGCTGTTTGGTTTCGTAGACGAGCACGCAGTCGTCGATGCCGTCGAGCTGGCTGATCTGGTGCTGCATCTTGGCGGCGCAGTGGGCGCAGCCGAGGTTTTCGAGCGTGTAGACACGCTGGCCGTTTTTGCCGTAGTGTCTGGGCGCGGGAGCAATGACCTTCGCCTCGCTCTCGATGCCCGAGCAGATCTCGCGGATCTGCGGGAGCAGGGCATCCGGGTTTTCGCCGGTCACGCGCAGCTGCTTGGTTTCAAAGACAAGCACGCAGTCCTCCACGCCGTCCAGCTGACTGATGCGCTCCTCCATTTTCGCCGCGCAGTGTGCACAGCCGACATTCTGAAGCGTGTAAACGCGCTTGACGCTGTGGCCCCCTGCGGCGTGCTCGTGATGATGGTGGTGATGCTCGTGGTCGTGGTCGTGACCGCAGCAGCAGTCGTCGTCATCGTCGTGATGGTGGTGATGATGCTCGTGCTCGTGGTCATGACCGCAGCAGCAGTCGTCGTCATCGTCATGGTGGTGGTGGTGGTGATGATGGTCGTGGTCGTGACCGCAGCAGCAGTCGTCGTCATCATCGTGATGGTGGTGATGGTGTTCGTGCTCATGGTCGTGGCCGCAGCAGCAGTCGTCGTCATCGTGGTGGTGGTGATGGTGTTCGTGCTCGTGGTCGTGGCCGCAGCAGCAGTCATCGTTATCATCGTGGTGATGGTGGTGGTGATGCTCGTGCTCGTGGTCGTGGCCGCAGCAGCAGTCGTCGTCATCGTCATGGTGGTGGTGATGGTGTTCGTGCTCGTGGTCGTGACCGCAGCAGCAGTCGTCGTCATCGTGATGGTGGTGATGGTGTTCGTGCTCGTGGTCGTGACCGCAGCAGCAGTCGTCGTCATCGTGATGGTGGTGATGGTGTTCGTGCGCTTCTTCTATTTCCTGTGCGTCCGCAGCGGCTTTTTTCTTCTCCTCTTCTGCCATTGCTGTCGCCTCCTTATTCGGAATAACATATGAACAGTTGCTCATATGTTCATGTATTCATATTAAAACACACAGGCTGCTTTGTCAATATCCCCTGTCTAAAAATATGCACAAAAGAAATCGACCAAAATTGCACATTTTGCAAGATATTCCGCGTGCCGCGTCATTCCCCGCCTCCGTTTTCTTCTTCTGCGGCAGCTGATGCGCTGAGGCAGGCGTCCGTCAGCCTTCATTATGCAGGATATATCTCCGCATTATTCATTTTCGTTTTGTTTTTCCTTAATTATCACCTCTCAAACGATTGCAAGTGAATTATTTTTCTGTTATACTTGTATATATTAAATACAGGAGGATATTCAGGATATGAGAAACATCTGGCATGACATCGACCCCCACGCGATCACCCCGACGCATTTCACCGCCGTTATCGAGATCCCGGCCGGCAGCAAGAAGAAATACGAGCTGGACAAAAAGACCGGGCTGCTGCGTCTCGACCGAATCCTGTACACCTCGACGCATTATCCGGCGAATTACGGCTTTATTCCGCGTACTTATGCCGATGACGGCGATCCGCTCGACGTTCTGGTCTTTTGCTCGGAAACGCTCGACCCCATGGTCGAGGTGGACTGCTACCCCATCGGCACGATGCGCATGATCGACGGCGACGCGATCGACGACAAGATCATCGCCGTTCCCTTTCAGGACCCGACCTGGAACTTTTACAAGGACATAAGCGAGATTCCGCCGCACTGCGCTAGCGAGATTTCGCACTTTTTCGAGATCTACAAGGCGCTCGAGCACAAGCACACCGCGACCTCGGATGCACTCGGCAGCGAGCAGGCGCAGGAGGTCATCCGCCGCTGCATCGAGCAGTACGAAATTCATTTCTGCGGCAGGGTAGAGCCGGCGCTCGAACCGTAAACGCCCAAGGAGGACCGCATGAACTATTACTTTGCCCCGATGGAGGGCATCACCGGCGCAGTATTCCGCCGCACCCACCACGAATTTTTCCCCGGCATCGACAAATATTTCATGCCGTTCATCACCCCGACGACGCAGGAAAAGCTGACGCCGCGGCAGAAGCGCGATGTGCTGCCCGAATACAACGAGGGCGTGCCGGCCGTGCCGCAGCTGCTCACCCGGACGGCCGCCGACTTTATCTGGGCGGCGAACACCCTCGCCTCGCTCGGCTATGCCGAGGTCAACCTCAATCTCGGCTGCCCGTCGGGCACCGTGACCGCGAAGGGCAAGGGTGCAGGCTTTCTCGCCCATCCCGACGAGCTCGACCGCTTTCTGGATGCTGTTTTCTCCGCCTGCACGGTTCCGATCTCCATCAAGACCCGGCTCGGCGTACACGATCCGGCGGAATTCGAGGCGCTGCTCGAGATTTACAGCCGCTATCCCGTTGCGGAGCTGACCATTCATCCGCGCGTGCGGCAGGACTTCTACAAGGGCCGCGTCCGCGAGGACGCCTTCGCCGCCGCGCTGCCGCACTGCCCCATGCCGGTCTGCTATAACGGCGATCTGGTCAGTGAGCGCGGCATACGGGAAACGATCGAACGCTATCCATCGCTTTCCGCGCTCATGCTCGGCCGCGGCCTGCTCGGCGACCCCTCGCTCGTGACGCGCGTCCGCGGCGGCGAACGCGCCGGCAGCGCCCGGCTTCAGGCGTTTCACGACACCCTTTTCGCGCGCTACTGCGATGCCTTCGGCGACAGCCGCATTGCCGTGCTGCGCATGAAGGAGCTGTGGTTTTACTTCGGAAACCTGTTCGAAAACAGCGAAAAGCTCCAGAAATCCATCAAAAAGGCAAGAAATTCCGAGGAATTCGAACGTGCGGCGGCGGCGCTCTTTTGTTCGTGCGAGGTGCGCGGGAATGTCGTTCCGGCGTGGTTCCGCCCGACGTAACGCCGTGCGCCTTCGCGCCGAAACAGACTATGCACAATATCCAAATCAGACAAACGATGCGAAATACTTGCCATATGCAGGCGAACGCATCGTTTTTTCTTATGCAAAAATTCCGAAAAAATGCCGAGAATGATTTTCCAAACCGCCGTTTTTTTACCCCGAACGCAGTTTCCGTCTGTTTGCGCCTGTTTTTTTCGGCGTTTTGCCCGCTTGCCGGCACCGCGCTTTTGTGCTAACATAATGGCAGACAGATTTCCTGCAACTGACGGACAAGGTGGAGCGCAAACCACCGGGGAGCAGGAAGTTCCGTATCAGAGACAGGTGCGCCTGTACCTGTTTTCATGCCGACCGTCTGGGCAGTGTCGTGATTATTTTTAACGCGATGCTGTCCTTTTTTGTTGCTCTTTTCGGGGCAGAATAAAAGGGACAGCGACCACAAATGGGAGGAATATTGCAATGAACGCATGGAACAACTTCAATGGCGGCGACTGGGAGACCGGGATCAACGTCCGCGACTTTATCCAGAAGAACTACACCCCGTATGACGGCGACAGCGCTTTCCTTGCGCCGGCTACCGCACGCACGACCGCTCTGCGCGAGAAGTTCGATGCCCTGCTCGCTGAGGAGCGCGAAAAGGGCGGCGTCCGCAACATCGACACCGAAACCGTCATCACCATCACCGCGTTCGGCCCCGGCTACCTCGACAAGGACAGCGAGATCATCGTCGGCCTCCAGACCGACGAGCCGCTCAAGCGCGCATGCAACCCGTTCGGCGGCATGCGCATGGTGCGCGACGCCTGCAAGCAGTACGGCTACGAGGTCTCCCCGAAGATCGAGGAGGAGTTCAAGTATCACAAGACCCACAATGACGGCGTATTCTCTGCGTACACCAAGGACGTCCGCGAGGCCCGTCATGTCGGCCTGCTGACCGGTCTGCCGGACGCCTACGGCCGCGGCCGCATCATCGGCGACTACCGCCGCGTTGCGCTGTACGGCGTGGACCGTCTGATCGTGGAGAAGCAGAAGGACAAGGATGCCCTCGGCGAAGTACCCACCACCGAGAAGGAGATCCGCTGCGCAGAGGAGCTGTCCGACCAGATCAAGGCGCTGAAGGACATGATCGCGATGGCGGCGTCCTATGGCTTCGACATCTCCCGTCCGGCTGAGAACGCGAAGGAGGCCGTTCAGTGGCTGTACTTCGCCTACTTGGCGGGCATCAAGGAGCAGAACGGCGCGGCGATGAGCCTCGGCCGCACCTCCACCTTCCTCGACATCTACTTCGAGCGCGACATCAAGGCCGGCCTCATGACCGAGTCCGAGGCGCAGGAGATCATGGACGATTTCGTTCTGCATCTGCGCATGGCGCGTCACCTGCGCACCCCGGAGTACAACGAGCTCTTCGGCGGCGATCCGATGTGGATCACCGAGGCGGTCGGCGGCATCGGCGAGGACGGCCGCCACATGGTCACGAAGAACAGCTACCGCATGCTGAACACCCTGTACAACCTGAACCCCGCAGCCGAGCCCAACCTCACCGTTCTGTGGAGCGAAAACCTGCCGGAGAACTGGAAAAAGTTCATCGCAAAGGTCTCCATCGACACCGATGCGCTCCAGTATGAGAACGACGACGTCATGCGCCCGTACTACGGCGACGATTACGCGATCGCTTGCTGCGTCTCCGCGATGCGTGTCGGCAAGGATATGCAGTTCTTCGGTGCGCGTGCCAACATCGCCAAGCTAATGATGATGGCCATTAACGGCGGCCGTGACGAGAACAAGTTCGAGCAGGTCGGCCCGGAGATGCCGGTCATGGAGGGCGACGTTCTCGACTACGAAGAGGTTCTCCGCCGCATGGACATCTACCGTCCGTGGCTGGCCAAGACCTACGTCTCCGCGATGAACACCATCCACTATATGCACGACAAGTACGCCTACGAGAAGAGCCAGATGGCGCTGCATGACACCGAGGTCCGCCGCCTGATGGCGTTCGGCATCGCCGGCATGAGCTGCATGGCAGACTCGCTCTCTGCGATCAAGTATGCGAAGGTAAAGCCCATCCGCAACCCGGAGAACGGCATTATCGTCGATTTCGAGATCGAGGGCGACTTCCCGAAGTTCGGCAACGACGATGACCGCGTAGACAGCATTGCCTGCGAGCAGGTCGAAAAGTTCTATCAGGCGCTCACCCAGTTCCCGCTGTACCGCGGCGCGATCCACACGATGTCCATCCTGACCATCACCTCCAACGTTATGTACGGCAAAAAGACCGGCAACACCCCGGACGGCCGCCGTCACGGCGAACCGCTCGCGCCGGGCGCGAACCCGATGAGCGGCCGCGATGTTTCCGGCGCGCTCGCCTCCCTCAACTCGGTCGCAAAGCTGAGCTACACCTACTGCCGCGACGGCATTTCCAACACGTTCTCCATCACGCCGGGCGCACTCGGCAAGACCGAGGACGAGCAGATCAATAACCTCGTCTCCATCATGGGCGGTTATTTCGCGCAGAACGCGCATCATCTGAACGTCAACGTTCTCAACCGCGAGACGCTGATGGCGGCCTACGAGCATCCGGAGCAGTACCCGAACCTGACCATCCGCGTTTCCGGCTATGCGGTAAACTTCTACAAGCTGAGCCGCGAGCAGCAGCGCGAGGTTATCTCGCGTACGTTCCACGAGGCGATCTAATCCTGTCGCGAAACTACAGTTTCGCCGACAAGATGTGTTTTGACTTCGCAAAACACGAGTCGTCCGAAAGTTCCCATGCGGAAACTTTCTCCCTCCAGCAGTCAGAAAACCGAGGTACACGCCCCCGGTTTTCTGGAATTTGCTGCGCAAATTCTATTTTATGCGCGCTGTCGCGCGAGCTGCGGAACAATATATATGGGGACACAAAGCATTTTACAGGAAAGGAAGCGGCGGAAATGACCGGTTTTGTCAACTCCATCCAATCCCTCGGCGCGGTCGACGGGCCGGGCGTGCGCTATGTGGTATTCATGCAGGGCTGTCCCTTGCGCTGCGTCTACTGCCATAATCCGGATACGTGGCTGACCGAGGGCGGCACGCCGACCGACGCGGACGAGCTGGTGCGCAAGGCGCTGCGCTTCCGTCCGTACTGGAAAAACGGCGGCGGCGTGACCGTGACGGGCGGCGAGCCGCTTCTTCAGGCTGAATTTATCGCGGAATTCTTCGAAAAGCTCCATGAACACGGCGTTCATACTGCGCTCGACACCTCGGGCGTCGGCAATCTCGCACAGGCCGAGAAGGTTTTGGAGCACACCGACCTTGTGCTGTGCGACCTTAAATTTCTCTCTAAAGCCGACTACCTCAAAAACTGCCGCGCGGATTACGGACAGATCGAGCGCTTTTTGCAGCTGACCGCGATGAAGGGCGTACCGCTGTGGATTCGGCATGTGGTCGTGCCCGGTCTCACCGACTCGCTCGACCATCTCCGCCGCGTCAAGGCGAAGGCGGAAAGCTATCCGAACTTCGAAAAGCTCGAATTTCTGCCTTTCCACAAGCTGTGCATAGAAAAATACGACCGGCTCGGCCTCGAATTCCCGCTGCGTGATACCCCTGCCATGACAAATGAACGTTTAAGCGAGCTGCTCGCGCAGCTGTAACGAAAAAGCACCTCTCCGAGGTGCTTTTTGCTATTCTAACAATAAACTCTGGCTTTCGCACAGAAATATTAGCCGCGCGGCAGCGCGCATAAAATAGCGTTTGCTGCGCAAACGCAAAAAAACCGAGGACATGCGCCTCGGTTTTTTTACTTTAGGAGGGAGAAAGTTTCTGTATAGGAACTTTCGGACGACTCGTGTTTTGCGAAGTCAAAACACAGATTGTCGGAAAAACGAAGTTTTTCGACAGTCTTTTAAAACGCGAAATTCGTCTTGACGCGCCAGATGTTCTGCGCATATTCTGCGATGGAACGGTCTGCCGCGAAGCGGCCGGAGTTTGCAATGTTCATCAGAGCCATGCGGTTCCACTTCTCCTGATCGCGATAGGCCTCGCTTACGCGCTGCTGCGCCTCTGCGTAGGACGAGAAATCCTTGAGGCTCATGTAGCGGTCAGCCGGGCCGCCGTTGCCGCCGTGGAGCAGCAGGTTTGCGATGTCGGTATAGTCTACGCCGTCGCCGAAGCCGCGGATCAGCTGATCGAGCACACGGTGGATGACCGGGTCGTTCTGATAAATGAGCATCGGCTCGTAGTTGCCGGAGGCAGCGAGCGCCTCAGCCTCGGGCGTCTCCATGCCGAAGATGAAGATGTTGTCACGGCCGACAGCCTCACAGATCTCGACGTTTGCACCGTCCATCGTGCCGATGGTCAGCGCGCCGTTCATCATGAACTTCATGTTGCCCGTGCCGGAGGCTTCCTTGCCCGCGATCGAGATCTGCTCGGAGATCTCCGCGGCCGGCATGATCATCTCAGCGAGCGATACCTTGTAGTCCTCGATGAATACGACCTTGAGCTTGTCGCGGACAGCCGGATCGTTCTCGATCATGTTGGAGATCGAGTTGATGAGCTGAATGGTCTTTTTCGCGACGGCATAGCCCGGTGCAGCCTTGGAGCCGAAGATATAGGTGCGCGGAACGAAAGCCATATCCGGATTGTCCTTCAGCTTGTGGTACAGGCTAATGATGTGCAGGATATTGAGCATCTGGCGCTTGTACTCGTGCAGACGCTTGACCTGTACGTCGAAGATCGAGTCCATGCTGACCTCGATGCCGTTGTGCGCCTTGATATAGTCGGCGAGGCGCTGCTTGTTGCGGCGCTTGATCTCGCCGAGCCTGCTGAGCAGCTCCTTGTCGTCCTTGTAGTTCGCGAGAACCTGAAGCTCGGACGGATGGGTGCGGTAGCCGGTGCCGATCTTGCTCTCGATCAGCTCAGCCAGCTCCGGGTTGGCCTCGCACAGCCAGCGGCGGTGTGCGATGCCGTTGGTAACGTTGCAGAACTTGGAGGAGTAGATCGTGTAGAAATCCTTGAACACGCGCTCCTTGAGGATGTCAGAGTGCAGCGCGGACACGCCGTTGATCGAGAACGAGCCGGCGATGGCCAGATGCGCCATGCGGACGCGGCCGTCGGCGACGATGGCGAGCTTGGAGATCTTCTGGAAGTCGTTCGGGAAGTAGTTCCACAGCTCCTTGCAGAAGCGCTCGTTGATCTCGTGGATGATCTGCATAACGCGCGGCATGAGCTCCTGAACCAGGCTTTCCGGCCAGCACTCCAGCGCCTCGGGCATGACGGTATGGTTGGTGTAGGCGACAGACTGGCTCGTGATGTTCCACGCCTGCTCCCACGACATATCGTTCTCATCCATCAGGATACGCATCAGCTCGGGGATGACCAGCGTCGGATGGGTATCGTTGATGTGGAGCACATGCTTGTGCGCGAAGTTCTCGAGCGTGCCGTACTTCGCCTTGTGCTTCGCGCAGATGTCCTGCAGCGTTGCGGAAACGAGGAAGTACTGCTGCTTGAGGCGGAGAGACTGACCCTCGCGGTGATTATCCTCCGGATAAAGGATCATCGAAATGGTCTCGGCCATTGCGTGCTTTTCGACCGCCTTGAGGTACTCGCCCGAGGAGAACAGCTTCATATCGAGCGCGATCGGGCTCTTTGCCTCCCACAGACGCAGACGCGCGATATTGTTCGTGTCGTAGCCGGAGATCGGCATATCATACGGCACGGCGAGGACCGGGGTGTAATCGTGGTATTCCACGACCAGCTTGCCGTTTTCGTCAAAATGGGTGTCGATGGTGCCGCCGATCTTGACCTCGCGGGTCTCGTCCATGGCCGGGATCTGCCATACATCGCCGGAGGCGAGCCAGGAGTCCGGCAGCTCGACCTGCTTGCCGTCCTCGATCTTCTGCTTGAAGATGCCGTGCTCGTAGCGGATGGAATAGCCGGTGCCGCGCACGCCCGTGGTGGCCATGCCGTCCATGTAGCACGCCGCCCGACGGCCCAGACCGCCGTTGCCGAGGCCCGGGTCGGCCTCCTGCTCGAAGATGTCCGCCATCTCAAAGCCCATGTCTTTGAGCGCTGCGGTCAGCGCGTCGAGCATGCCGAGGTTGTAGGCATTGTTGCGCAGGCTGCGGCCTACCAGGAACTCCATGCACAGGTAATGAACCTGACGGTCGCCGTCACGCTCTACCTCGTTCTGGGTCTCGATCATGTTTTCGGTCAGCGCGTCGCGGATAACGAGTGCGCATGCCTCATAGATCTGATCCTTCTTTGCGTCCTTGACTTCGCACGCGAAGTGGCGCTGCAGCTTGCCTGCGATGGCTTCCTTTGAGCGCAGCCTTGGTGTACTGTGTCTTTGCCATTGTTTCTCTGTCTCCTCACATATATTTGGCGGCGCCGCGGCCTTTCGCTCCGCGGAACCGCTCTAAAAGCGCCGATTGCGCTTTTACTGGTTGCCCTGCGTTACAGAACCCCTTTCCGTTCTGCTTTTGAGGCAATACCGCGTTCATTGTGCGGTGCTGCCTTTTGCTGTTTACCAGCCCAGTGCGGTGTGGTAAACCTCGATGTAGCGGTCAGCCGAGCTGTCCCAGCTGAAGTCGCTCTCCATGCCCTGCACCATGAGCTTCTTCCACGCCGGCTTGTTGAAGCGGAATACGCCGCAGGCCTCACGGATCACGTGCAGCATATCGTGCGCATTGTAGCTTGCGAAGCTGAAGCCGTTGCCCGTGCCTGCGTAGTCGACGAAGGCATGGACGGTGTCCTTGAGGCCGCCGGTCTCGCGGACGATCGGAATATTGCCGTAGCGCAGCGCAATCATCTGCGCCAGACCGCACGGCTCGAACTTGGACGGCATCAGGAACATATCCGCGCCCGCATAGATGCGGTTGGCCAGATCGCCCGAGAACATGATGGACGCGGAGACCTTGTCCGGCCAGCGGCGCTTTGCCTCGATGAACATCTGCTCATACTTCCAGTCGCCGGTGCCGAGCACGACAAGGCGTACATCGTCCGAAAGGATGTCCGGCAGAACGGCTTCCACGAGGTCGAGGCCCTTCTGGTCGACGAAGCGGGTGACGATGCCGATGACCGGCGTGTTCGCGTCGCCCTCCAGACCGCAGAGCTTCAGCAGCTCGGTCTTGTTGACGAGCTTGTCCTCGGGGGTCTTCGGGCCGTACTGCTTGAAGATTTTGGTATCCGTCTGCGGATTGAAGGCATCCATGTCGATGCCGTTGAGGATGCCGTGCAGCTTGTAGCTGTTCATGCGCAGCACCGAGTCGAGACGGTAGCCGTAGTATTCGGTCTGGATCTCCTCGGCATACGAGGGCGATACGGTGGTAACGGCGGTAGACGCGACGATCGCAGCCTTCATGAGGTTGACGTCGCCGTCCATCGCCATAAAGCCGGAGCGGAAATGCGCGTCGTCGATGCCAAGCACATACTCGAGGATCTCGCGGCCGTAGCGGCCCTGATACTGGATATTATGGATGGTGAAAACGGTCTTGATGTTCTCATAGAACGGACGGGACGCGAACATCAGATTGTAGTAGACCGGCACCAGAGCGGTCTGCCAGTCGTTGCAGTTGATGACATCCGGCTTCCAGTCGAGGTCAGGCAGCACCTCGAGCACCGCCTTGGAGTAGTACGCGAAGCGCTCTGCATCGTCGTACTCGCCGTAGACCTGACCGCGCGCGAAATAGTACTCATTATCAATGAAGTAATAGGTCACGCCGTCCTTTTCGTAGCGGAAAATGCCGCAGTACTGGTTGCGCCAGCCGAGACGGACATAGGCGTTCTTGATGTAGAAGAACTTTTCCCGCATCTCCTCGCTGATCGCAGAGTACAGCGGACAGAACACGCGCACATCATGTCCCTTTGCCGCGAGGGCCTTGGGCAGAGAGCCTGCCACGTCGCCCAGACCGCCGGTCTTGATGAACGGAGCGCATTCGCTGGTTACATACATGATTTTCATAAATGCCGAGCCTCCCCTCAGGCAGAGGCATGGGGACCGAGTGTCCCCGTCCTCATCAGCAAGTGCGCCGGGACAGCGTTCACCGCCCGGCGCACTGCTTATATCTTTATTATACTCGTTTCCTGTGTCCTGCAATATAGGGATTTTTCACGAACATTTCTCCTGCCGGAGCCGTTTTTTCGCCTGTCTCCCGTACATTTTACAGAAAACGCTCAGATCGTGGAGTTTTTGGCGATCGTGATGGGATAGTTCTCGTGACCCATCATCGTGCGGCCGTTGCGTACCACAACGTTGCGGTCGGTCACGACATGCTTGAGCGAAGCCTCGCTCAGGATGCGGCCGCCCTCCATGATGATGCAGTCCTTGAGCACAGCGCCCTTTTCGACCTCGACATCGCGGAACAGCACGCAGTTTTCAACATGACCCTCGATGCGGCAGCCGTCAGCGATCAGGCAGTCGTCCACCTCAGCCTCATCGCCGTAGTAGGTCGGCGCTTCATCCTTGATGCGCGTCAGGATCGGACGGGTGCGCTTGAATACCTCGTCGCGAACGTCCTTGTCGAGCATATCCATGTTCGAGCGGAAGTAATCCGCGGTATCCTCGATCTTGACCGCGTATTCGTTGAACAGGTAGCCAGCGACCGTGCCGTCGATCTGCGCGCGGGTCAGGAACTCGCGCTCGAAGTGGATGCAGTTGTGTGTCACGCAGTCGGAGAGCATGTGGATGAGGTACTGGCGGTTCATGACGTAGACGCCGAGCGAAACGTGCTTGCACTTGCCTTCGTTCGAGTCGCCGACGCGGATGTCAACGGCTTCCTTCTTGCGGTTCAGTTCCACATAGGTGGTGAACGGGGAATCCTTCTGCTTCTTGGTGCAGACCATGGTCAGATCCGCACCCGATTTCTCGTGGCGCTCGATGACCTCGTCGAGCGGAATATTGGCAACGATGTCGCCGTCCGCGATGACAACGTAGTCCGCCTTGTTCTTCTGGAGGAAGTCGACCGCGCCGGCCAGCGCGTCGATCTTGCCGCGGTACTCGCCGGTCACGAGCGGAGACGCCTTCTTGGAATAGGAATACGGCGGAAGGATGGTGACACCCGAGTTCTTGCGGGACAGATCCCAGTCCTTTGCGTTGCCGACGTGGTCGATCAGGGACTGATACTTGTCCTTCATCAGCACGCCGACGCGGTAAATCCCGGAATTGACCATATTGGACAGCATAAAATCGATGATGCGGTAGCGGCCGCCCCACTGGACTGCGGCGACCGTGCGGTGCTCGGTCAGCTCGCGCAGATCGTTATCGTTATCAAATGCAATAATAATGCCTAAAACACTTTTCATCCTGCGTTCTCCCCCTTACTCGGCGTCCGGAATATCTTCGTCAGCCATTTCCTTTGCGGCGAGCTTGACGTTCTCGCCGATGCGGACGTTCTCCGCGACAACGGCAACGCCCCACTTGTCTACGTCGCATTCGGACGGGCCTGCGCCGATCGATGCGCCCTTTGCGATGACCGCGCCAGAGGCGACGATGGCATAGCGCACGTTCGCGCCCTCCTCAACGACTGCGCCCGGCATCAGAATGGAGTATTCGACGTTTGCGTTCTTCGCGACCTTGACGTCCGAGAACAGGACCGACTCGGAAACGTTGCCCGCGATCTCGCAGCCCTCGCTCAGCAGAGTATGCTGTACCTTCGCGCCCTTTGCGGTGAAGTGCGGAGGCGAACCGGTGGTGCGGCCGTAGATCTTCCAGCTGTCGTCCGACAGGTTGAGTCCGGAATTCGGCGAGAGCAGGTCCATGTTGGCCTCCCACAGGCTTTCGATCGTGCCGACGTCCTTCCAGTAGCCCTCGAAGCGATAGGAGACCATCTTTTCGCCGTTTGCGAGCATCGCCGGGATGATGTCCTTGCCGAAGTCGTTGGAGGACTTCGAGTTTGCCTCATCCTCCTCAAGATACTTGCGCAGCTTCTTCCATGAGAAGATGTAGATGCCCATGGAGGCGAGCGTGGACTTCGGCTCCTTGGGCTTCTCCTCGAATTCATAGATCGTGCCGTCCGGCTTGCAGTTCATGATGCCGAAGCGGGAAGCCTCGGAGAGCGGAACATCGAGCACCGCGATAGTCGCGTCCGCGCCGGTCTCCTTGTGCTGGCGGAGCATCTTGTTGTAGTCCATCTTGTAGATGTGGTCGCCGGACAGGATGAGAACATATTCCGGATCATAATCCGCGATAAACGGGATATTCTGATAAATTGCGTTCGCCGTACCCTTGTACCACTCCGAAGCCTTGCCGCGCTGATACGGAGGCAGGACGCTGACGCCGCCGCGCAGGCGGTCGAGGTCCCACGTCTGGCCCGAGCCGATGTAGGCGTTGAGCACGTGCGGCTCGTACTGGGTCAGCACGCCGACCGTGTCGATGCCGGAGTTGATGCAGTTGGAAAGCGGAAAATCAATAATGCGGTATTTGCCGCCGAACGGTACAGCCGGCTTTGCAACATTCTTGGTCAGAACATACAGGCGGCTGCCCTGGCCGCCTGCCAGAAGCATAGCGACGCATTCCTTTTTACGGTACATTTTACCTCTCCTTTTTGCCTTTATCTGTATAAATAAATTTTATTTATCCTCTTTTATCGTCGTGACCGCGGTCTCGCTCTTCACGGCAACGGCCTTTTCACCCTTGATCGCGACAGCCTTTTCGCCCTTGACCGCAACGGCCTTTTCGCCCTTGACCGTGACCTCCTTCGGTCCGGTCCGCGCCACCGCCTTTGTACCGGTTTTTACGACCGAGGTCTCGCCCTTGACCGCGACATCGGCTTTCGCCTTCACCGCGACCTCGGCCTTTGCCTTGACCGCAACCTCGGCTTTCGCCTTTTTCGTTACAGCCGTCTTGGCCGCTTTGGTCTTTGCAGCCGTCCTGCGCGCCGGCTTTTTCTCCTGCTTTTCCTGCTCTGCGAGCTTTTTCGCAGCCTCGATCTCAGCTCTGGTGCGGCGCTTTGCCTTGGGCTTGCCCTTGAAAAACAGCACGCCGAAGCGCGGGATTTTAATATTGATGGACTGCTCCTGACCGTGCAGCGGCTTGCTGTCGGTCTTGACCTTGCCGTTTGTGATGCCGCTGCCGCCGAACTCGGACTTGTCCGAGGTGAAGATCTCCTCATAGGTGCCCATGATCGGCACGCCGATGCGGTATTCCGGCTGCTCCTCCGGAGAGAAGTTGACAACGACGACAATATCCGAGCCGTCCTTCGCGATGCGGCGGAAGGCGATGATGTTGTTGCGGTTGTCCTCGTGGCTGATCCACTCGAAGCCGTGCCAGTCGGTGTCCTGCTCCCAGAGCTGCGGCGTTTCCAGATAGAAATGGTTGAGCGCCTTGACGTAGGCCTGCATCTGCCGGTGCGCCGGATAATCGAGCAGCATCCAGTCCAGGCCGCGCTGATACGCCCACTCGGAGAACTGCGCGAACTCGCCGCCCATGAACAGCATCTTCTTGCCCGGATGCGCGGCCATGTAGCCGTACAGCGCGCGCAGACCGCCGAACTGGTTTTCATACGGGGGCGGCATCTTGCCGATGAGCGAGCACTTGCCGTGCACGACCTCATCATGCGAGAGCGGCAGGATATAGTTTTCGGAGAAGGCATACATGAACGAGAACGTGATCTTGTCGTGCATGTCCTTGCGGAAGAACGGGTCGGCCGAGCAGTAGCACAGCATGTCGTTCATCCAGCCCATGTTCCACTTGAAGTTGAAGCCCAGACCGCCGTCATAGCCGGGTTTCGTGACCATCGGCCAGGCGGTGGACTCCTCCGCGATCATCATGACGTCCGGATGATCGGTCAGTATGTACTCGTTGAGCAGACGCAGGAAGTCGATCGCTTCGAGATTCTCGCGTCCGCCGTGGATGTTCGGCCGCCATTCATTCTGGCGGTTGTAGTCCAGATACAGCATGGACGCGACCGCGTCTACGCGCAGGCCGTCCATGTGGAATTTCTCGATCCAGAACATCGCGGACGAGAACAGCAGGTTTCGCGTCGAGGTCTTGCCATAGTCGAACACGCGCGTGCCCCATTCCTTGTGCTCCATCTTGAGCGGATCGGCGTACTCGTACAGATGCGAGCCGTCGAACTCGACCAGACCGCAGCCGTCCTTCGGGAAGTGCGCGGGCACCCAGTCCATGATGACGCCGAGGCCGGCCTGATGCGCCTTGTCGATCAGGTACATCAGATCCTTGGGCGTACCGTAGCGGCTTGTCGCCGCGAAATAGCCGATGACCTGATACCCCCACGAGCCGTCGAACGGATACTCGGTCAGCGGCATGAACTCGATATGCGTGTAGCCCATTTCCTTGACATAGGGCACAAGCTCGTCCGCCATCTGGCGGTAGGAATAGAAATTACCGTCCTCGTGCATCTTCCACGAGCCGAGATGGCACTCGTAAATGTTGACCGGACTGGAATACGGCAGGTGGTTCTTTCTCCACTGGAGCCAACTGTCGTCGCCCCATTCGTAGCCGCCGATGTCATACGCCTTGGTGGCGTTGCCCGGGCGGGTCTCGAAATGAAAGCCGTAGGGATCGGATTTATCGAACACATCGCCCGACTTGGCCCATACGCTATACTTATATGCGGCATATTCCGCGATATTCGGAATGAATTTCTCCCAGATGCCCTGCTCGTCGCGGGTCATGTAATCAGCTTCCCGGTCCCAGCCGTTGAACTCACCCATGACCGACACGTTCGCCGCCTCCGGCGCGTACACGCGGAACAGATATCCCTGCTCGCCGTCCTGCACGAAGGGGTGTGCGCCCATGTAGTCATAAGCTCGGCAATCCCTGCCCGAGTAGAAAAGCTCGCTGCGCTTTTCTACGGCCGGGGATGCGGATTTCTTCCTCATACTGCATCTCTCCCTTATTTTCTCTGCCAGAAACAGTGCATTTCGGAAACATTTTCCGTTTTTTCCATTTTCTCAGCAGTTCCCTTTTCCTCTTTAGACATATCAGTATAACGCAATAAAAAAGAAAAGTCCAGCAATTTTACACAATCGCCGGACTTTTCTTTTTTATTTTTTGTTCGCTTTACACAGTGTTTGCCGGGAAATGTCGAGAAAACGTACAAATCACCGGCAAAGTGTTTATAAAATATGACGACGGATCAGATCGAGCGCCGTGCTCGCCGCCTGCATTCGGACGCGGTCGCGGCCGAAGGAGGAATTGGTCTTGCGCGTGAAGAATTTTCCGTCGTACCACACGCTGATATAGACCAGACCGGCCGGCTTGTCCTCGGTGCCGCCGCCCGGGCCCGCGATACCCGTGATGCCCACGCCGATATCCGCGCCGAGCGCCTTCGCCACGCCCGCCGCCATCTGCTCTGCGGTCTCTGCGGAGACTGCGCCGACCGTGTCGAGCGTTTCCTTTCTGACGCCGAGCACGTTCATCTTGACCTCGTTGGCGTAGGAGCACACGCCGCCCAGATAATAGTCCGAACAGCCGGGGATATCCGTGATGCGCTTGGAGAGCAGGCCGCCCGTGCAGCTTTCCGCGACAGCGAGCTTGAGGCCCTTCGCGCGCAGGCCGTCGCCGACGACCTGTTCGAGCGAGTCGACATCCACGCCGTATACGTCGTCGCCGAGCAGCTCGACGATCTCCCTGACCACCGGCTCGAGCAGCTTCTCGCACTCCTCGGTCGTGTCCGCCTTGGCGGTGACGCGCGCGAAGCACTCGGACGTCTTTGCGTAAGGCGCGATGGTCGGGTTCTTGCTCTTCTCCATCATGTCGTGCAGGATGTGCTCCATGCTGCTCTCGCCCAGACCGAATACGCGGATGTTGTGCGAAACGATGCAGCCGCCCGCCAGCTTGTACAGATACGGCATCGCGCATTCCTTCCACATCGGGTTGCACTCGCGCGGAGGACCGGGCAGCATGAGAACGTGCTTGCCATAGGCCTCGAACGCGCAGCCGGGCGCCGTGCCCCAGAGATTGGTGAACACGGTGCAGCCCTCGGGCAGCCACGCCTGTTTTTCGTTGTTTTTGGTCATTTCACGGCCAATCTTGTTGAAAAACTCGGTCAGACGGTCGAGCGACGGCTGATGCAGCGCCATTTTCTTGCCGAAAACCGTCGCAAGGGTCTCCTTTGTCAGGTCGTCGAGCGTGGGGCCGAGGCCGCCGGTGGTGATGATGATGTCCGCACGGTCGCGCGCGGTCTCGATGACATGGCGCAGACGGGCCGGGTTGTCGCCGACAACCGTCTGGTAAAATACGTTGATGCCCAGCTCGGAAAGACCCTGCGAGATCAACTGCGCATCCGTGTTCACGATGTCGCCGAGCAGGATCTCCGTTCCGACTGCAATAAGTTCTGCGTTCAATGTAATTTCTCCTTCGTGGGTATCGGCAGCGCGTGCACGCACTGCCATATGATTCTCGATAAAAGCGCAGCTCTGCCGCGCTTTTATTCCGCTGCCCGCGCCGCGGCGGCGCGGCCTCGTCCGCCGTGCGGACGAGAGGGGGTTATCCGATTTGGTTTCCTCGGGAACCAAATCGGTATCTAAGGGGGACAGCGTCCCCCTTAGACTTTTCTCACGGCAGATGTACGATCTCCACGCCCTTCACCGCTTCGTCCACGAGCGCCTCAACATCCAGATTGCTCTCCGCCTCGAGAATCTTCGGCATCTTGGGCTTGGTGTTCGGGTGCTTGGGCGTAAAGACGGTGCAGCAGTCCTCATAGGGCAGGATGGAGGTCTCGAAGGTGTCGATCTTCCGGGCGATGCGGACGATCTCCTCCTTGTCCATGCCGATGCAGGGACGGAATACCGGCAGCTCGCATACCGCGCCGGTGACGGCCATCGCCGGCATGGTCTGGCTCGCGACCTGACCGAGCGACTCGCCGGTGATGAGCGCGCCGCAGCCGTACTCGACCGCGACCTTCTCCGCAATGCGCATCATGAAGCGGCGCATGATGAGCGTGAACAGCTCCTCGTGGCACTTGTCGCGGATTTCCTCCTGAATTTTGGTGAACGGCACGACCATGACGCTCATGCGGCCGCACCATGCGGTCAGCTTGCGGCCGAGCTCGAGCACCTTTTCCTTGGCCCGCTCGGACGTATACGGATAGCTGAAGAAGTGGATGCCGACAAGCTCCAGACCGCGCTTGGCCATCATCCAGCCCGCGACCGGGGAGTCGATGCCGCCGGAGAGCAGCAGCGCTGCACGGCCGTTCGAGCCGATCGGCATGCCGCCTGCACCCGGGACCGGGCCTGCATGAACGAAGGCATACTTCTCGCGCATCTCGACATTGACGACAAGGTCGGGATGGTGCATATCCGGGCGAACCTCCGGGAACAGGTCGGCAAGCTCGCCGCCGACGTGCTGGCTGATCTCGGTCGAGGTCATCGGGAACTTCTTGTCGCCGCGCTTGGTCTCGACCTTGAAGGTCTTAGCCGCCGCGAAATTGGCCGCGAGGTAGTCCTTTGCGGTCGCAATGACGCTTTCGAGCGTCTTTTCCGGGCAGACCGCCGCGCGGGAAATGGTCGCGAAGCCGAATACACGGCACGCGCATTCCATGACGGCGTCCGCGTCCGCTTCCTCGGGGATTTCCACGTAAACGACCGACTGACGCATGGAAATTTCGCAGTCCGCTACGTGCGCCATGCGGCGCTTGAGGTTCTTGAGCAGACGGTCCTCGAAGGTCTTGCGATTGAGTCCCTTGAGTACGATTTCCCCGCATTTGAGCAGTAATACTTCTTTCATATATGTTCTCCTTGATTTATTTTACGATTTCGCGTTCCTCGGCGGTCATCAGCTCATCGTGAGTGCTGCTTTCCGAGCCGAACTCCAGCTTGGTTTTTACATAGTCATCATCCGGCAGATTGAACACCTGCGCCAGATAGTTTAAGTAGACGTCCGCCATCATTTCCAGCTTGCCGTAATCGGTCTCCCACGGTACGAGCGACTGCGTGCCGACGCTGACCGTGCCGTCCGCGCGGCGGTCGATTTTGACCGGCAGGCTGCACTCCTCCGCGCGCTTTTCCGCGGTCTCCGGCAGGCTGTCGTAAATGCCCTCCATCCAGAAGCGGCATTTGCCGTCGTAAACGGCGAGCTGCTGCTCCGAGCCGTCCGGCCGGGTGATGGTTTTGTATTCCATGTTATTCTCCTTGTTTTTCCTGTACTTCAATCTGTCCGCGTGCCGCCGAAACGACCACGCAGTATCTTTCTCCGTCTTTGAAGGCGCGGAAACCGTACCAGCCGAGCGGCTCCTTTTCCTCCGGCATGGTGCAGCCGATGCCGGTGCCGTCCGGAAGGGTATCCCAGAATGTGCCGTTAAATTCGACCTTGAAGCGGTACAGGTCAGTATACCCCGCCCGCTCGACCATGTTCTCCGCCTGCGATACCGTGATCGGATGCACGATCAGTAGAAACGCGCCGAGTGTGAGCAGCATCCAGAGCATCATGAACGTCGCAGTCCACGGTTCCGCGCCGTTATCTCCTTTGCGCAGGAAGAAAATGACGTAAACCACGCCGTATACCATGCAGAACCAGCACAGAACGTTATACGGATCCTCGATGGTGGCGAACAGAACGCTGCCGAAAAGGATGCAGTACAGCAGTTGCAGCAGTCGAACGCGCACAGCACTCTGCGGACGAGTCTCCGGCTCCAGCGTGCCGGAATAGCCGGCAGCACGCGCGATCCAGACGGCGCAGAACAGCCCGGCATAGCCCGGACTTTTCAGCAGCACGCCGCCATACACAATAAAGTGCAGCAGGAAAATCAGTGCGGTGCAGCCACAGCAGATGAGGGTGTTGAAAACATACGATTTCTTCATAACTCGCACCTCCGTCCACGTTTCTAACGGTTAACGTCTGAACATTTTTGCGCCCTTCTTGACCGCTGCGATAAATGCGTCTACATCTTCCTTTGTGTTGAACGGTGCAAACGAAACGCGCAGTGCGCTGTCCGTGCGCGCTTTCGGCAGACCGAGCGCCTTGAGCACACCGCTCTGCCTGCCCTTGGAGCAGGCTGAGCCGCTGGAAATGTAAACCTCGTCCCCTCGAGTACATGCAGCATGACCTCGCTCTTGCAGCCGGGCATGGAAAGATTGACCACATGCGGGATATCGCCTTCGCCGTTAATTACAGCGTCCGGCAGCTCAGCCGCGACCTGCTGCCTGAGGTAGTCGGCCAGCTCCTGCACATGGGCGTAATCCTCGTCGAAATGCGCCATGCGGATTTCGCACGCCTTGGCAAATGCGGCAATATTCGGCACGGCCTCGGTACCCGGGCGCATACCGCGCTCCTGACCGCCGCCGAACGTGAGCGGCGGCAGGCGCAGACCCTTTTTCACATACAGCGCACCGATGCCCTTGGGTGCGCCGATCTTGTGACCGGAAACGCTCATCAGATCGCAGTTCCATTTTTTCGGCGTGAGCCGCACGCGGCAGAGACCCTGTACGGCATCAATATGGAACAGCGCCTTGGGTGCCTTCGCCTTGAGCAGCTTTCCGAGCTGCTCGACCGGCTGCACCGTGCCGATCTCGTTGTTGACCAGCTGGCAGGACAGCAGGATCGTGTCCTCGGTCAGCGCTTCGCTCAGCCCCTCGGGCGTGATGTGGCCGGTCTCGTCGGGCGCGAGGAATACCACATCAAAGCCGCTGTCCGCGAGCTGCTTTGCGGTGTTGATGGTCGCGGCGTGCTCGATCTCGGTCACGATGATGCGGCCCTTTTTGTGGCGGTTGAGATGCGCCGCACCGTGCAGGCTGATATTCGTGCTCTCCGTGCCGCAGGCGGTGAAATAGACTTCCTCGGGCAGGCAGCCGAGCGCAGAGGCAACCGTTTTGCGGCTGTCCTCGAGCAGATGTGACGCCTCGAGACCCATGCGGTGCAGGCTCGACGGATTGCCGAATTCCTCGAGCATCGCGTGCACTGCCGCTTCGGCGGCCTCGGGCAGTACGCGGGTCGTCGCCGCGTTATCCAGATAATGCATAATAAAACGAACTCCTTACCGGGTGCGCCGTCCTGTGTCGCAGCACACCTTCTGTTATAAATATTTTACAACGCGGTGCCGTCTTTTACAAGACAAAAACGTGCAAAACAGGTTGAAAACCCTTGTGGTCTATGCTATACTTTATCATGTATGACGTGATAAATCTGCGTCCCATATAGAAAGGAAGGAAACCTCATGCCAGGTAAGGTTATTCTCGGCGCTCAGTGGGGCGACGAAGGCAAGGGCAAGTTCATTGATATTTTCGCAGGCAAGGCTGATCTTGTCGTGCGCAGCCAGGGCGGCAACAATGCCGGCCATACCGTCGTTGCAGGCGGCGAAAAGTACAAATTACAGCTCATTCCGTCCGGCATCCTGTATCCGGAGTGCGTAAACGTGATCGGTCCGGGCGTTGTCGTTAACCCGAAGGCAGTCCTCGGCGAGATCGACGGCCTGCACGACAAGGGCGTTTCGACTGACAAGCTGTTCATCGACGCCCGCTGCCATTGTATCCTGCCGTGGCACCTAGAACTGGACGCGCTGAGCGAGGCCGAAAAGGCCAAGGATGGCACCGCCATCGGCACGACCAAAAAGGGCATCGGCCCGACCTATATGGATAAATCCGAGCGCAGCGGCGTACGCATGCACGACTTCATCGACGCAGAGCGCTTCGAAGAGGTCATCCGCGAGACCTGCGCGCGCAAGAACCGCGTGATCACCGGCGTTTACGGCGGCGAGCCGCTCGATGCAGACGCGATCATCGAAGAGTACAGAGCCTACGCAGATCGTCTGCGCCCGATGGTACGCGATACCACCGTTATGACCTATGAGGCCGTCAAGGCCGGCAAGGAAGTTCTGTTCGAAGGCGCACAGGGCACCCTGCTCGACCTCGACATGGGCACCTATCCGTATGTCACCTCGTCGCATCCGGTAGCAGGCGGCTGCTGCATCGGCTCGGGTGTCGGCCCGACCGCGGTCCGCAGGATCATGGGCATATTCAAGTCCTACACCACCCGCGTCGGCGAGGGCCCGTTCCCGACCGAGCTGTTCGATGAGACCGGCGACTATATCCGCAATGCAGGCGGCGAGTTCGGTACCGTTACCGGCCGTCCGCGCCGTACCGGCTGGTTCGACGCTGTCGTTGCACGCTACGCGGTGCGTGTAAACGGCCTGACCGACGTTGTCATCAACAAGATCGACCCGCTGCGCGGCCTGCCGAAGCTCAAGGTCTGCGTAGCCTACAAGCTGAAGAACGGCGAGACCGTTACCGAGTTCCCGGCGAACTTCATGGATCTCGTTGACTGCGAGCCGGTTTATGAGGAATTCGACGGCTTCACCGAGGACATCACGAACTGCCGCTCCTTCGACGAGCTGCCCGCGACCGTTCAGGCATATATCAAGGAGCTCGAGCGCATCATCGAGTGCCCGATCACCATGCTCGGCGTCGGCCCGGCACGCGATCAGGTCATGGAAATCAGCATCTAAACTGTCGCGAAACTACAGTTTTACGCAAAGAAAGGGACTGCCTGTGGCAGTCCCTTTTCATATTCGCAGCAGCAAAGCAAAACCCCTGCACTATTTTTTCGCCGCGGCGGGGCAATCGCCCTGCACCGAATGGCCGCGCACTGACAGCGCGGCGGTTCACGCAAGGTATATTCAGGGCGGCCATGCGTCCCACAATCACCCCGACGCCCGGAACCGCGCCCCCGCGTCCCCCGTTTCGCTGCACATCTTCGATGTGTCAGCGCAAAAGGAAGATTCGGGGTGTCAAGAGGGGCAAGGAAACCATTCGGTGTCCTTGCCCCTTTTGTCTCCGCCGGTAGACACCGGCCTTCTCCGTCGCCAGACGGCGGCGCTTATTCTTTTTCCTCTGCGGAAGAAGCCTCCGCGGCATGCGCCGCCTTCTTCGTCCTCTTCCCCGGCTTGCCGATCACACTCTCTATGTACGCCGGAACCTCGTGAAACGGAATCCCCAACGCCACCGACAGCTCGCCGTGCAGCAGCTCCTCCGCGCGCTTGCGGTAACGCTGATCGACCTGACTCAGCCGGCGGCCGCTGCGCCTGCTCTTTGCGTAGACCGTCTTGATGAGCTGCACCAGATCCCCGCAGTCATGGCTCTGCAGTACCTCCTGATAGTGCTCGCTCGACAGACGCATGCTGTGGCTCGTGAAATGGTCGACCTCGATATTCGGAATATCACGCACAAGCGTCTCAGCCTGCTCCCTCGAGATGACCGGGCGCATGAAAACCGGCGAGTCCACCGGAATATAGATGGTCTCCGTGCCCGTAACGGGCGTCAGCGTGTAATACTGCCGATCCGCTTCATCCTCGAAGGGCGACGGCTTGACCTCGTCCACGCGGCACACGCCGCTCGTACCGTAAACGATATAGTCCCCCGCTTGATACATGATAAACCTCCTCGCAGCAACGCAAAATAACATTCTGTCTGTTATAATTATAGCACATTTCGCAGAAAAATGTAAGTTTTATTTTGCATTTGCCTGCAAGGCTTCGTGCGGCAGATAAAAAAGCAGATGGTCGCGCACCTCGCCGTTCCACAGCAGCTCCGCACGGTGCAGCCTGCCCTCATACGCAAAACCGCACTTTTCGAGCACGCGGCGCGAGCGCGCATTATCCGGGTAGCAGGTCGCAGAAATGAGGTCGAGCGACATCCTTTCAAAGCCGTATTCCGTGACCGCGCGAAGCGCCTCGGTCATATAGCCCCTGCCCCAGTACGCCGTGCCGAGCGAATAACCGACCGAGCGCACTGAGCCGTACTGCCGCGCACTGTCCGCGATCAGACCGATCGAGCCCATCAGCTGCCCGTCCCCGCGCCGCTCGATCGCCCATACCGTCGGCTGGTCGAGGAACATGAGGTGCAGCACATCATACGACTCCGTCAGGCTCTCGTGCGGCTTCCACCCTGCGTTCAGGCCCACCTCGGGCGCGGCGGAATTATCGTAAATCGCCTGCACATCGTCCTCCCGGAACGGGCGAAGGCGCAGTCTCGTCGTTTGAAGCGTCATTGCTGCATCTCTCCTTTTCTTTTTTATTCTATCATGTCCGGACGGCGTTGAAAAGAGACTGTCGAAAAACTGCGTTTTCATTTTTCGCCATAAAATTCATTTCTCCTATTGCTTCTCCACTCCCTTCATATTACAATTAAGACAACACTGCAATCCCTGAACAGAAATGACCCGGGAGCAGATTTTGTGCATCGACGAGATACGGCTTCCCGTGATCCAGGAAGCCGCCGCACGGTCAGAACACAAAATTTCCGCAAAGCGCCGCAGCTTTTATCGTGCGGCGCTGCCTTAAAATATCAAATCAACACAGGAGGCAATGAGAAATGACACTGAAAGAATTCTATGAACAGATCGACGGCAGCTACGAGGATACCCTCCATCGTCTGACGAGCGAGGCGCTGGTGCACCGCTTCGTCCTCAAGTACCCTGCCGACCCGAGCTTTGCGCAGCTGCGCGAGGCCGTCGCAGCCGCAGACTGGGAGAGCGCGTTCCGCGCCGCCCACACCCTCAAGGGTGTCGCACAGAACCTCGGCTTCGACGCACTCTACCGCGCATCTTCCGCTCTGACCGAGCATCTGCGCGGCGGACAGCCGCTGACCGAACCGCAGCTCCTCGACGCGACCGCCGCCGAGCATGAGCGCGTTATGAACGCTATCGAAGCGCTCGGTTAAAACCATATAAATACCAAGAGAGCACAGATTTTCATCTGTGCTCTCAGTTTGTCGATAAAGTCCGTTTTCACGATCCAGGCACTGCCGCGCGGCAGCGCGCATTGAATAGCGTTTGCTGTGTAAACGCATCAAAACCGGGGGCGTGTACCTCGGTTTTGATACTTTGAGAGGGAGAAAGTTTCCGTATGGGAACTTTCGGACGTCCGTGTTTTGCGAAGTCAAAACACAGATTGTCGGAAAAACGAAGTTTTTCGACAGTCTCAGAGCACAGATTTTCATCTGTGCTCTCCTTTTATGCCTTTGCGGCAGTCTCATTCAAATTTCAGCTGATCCTCGGTCAGCAGTGCGCCGATGGAGGGGATGCTGCGGCAGCGGTAGCGCGCCTGGTCAAGCAGGTTCGCGTCTTCCGTGCGGCAGGCGCGGGTCACGGTGTGCTTGCCGCGCAGCACCATGGTCTGCACGCCCTGCGTCGAGCGCGTCGCCTTGATGTCGAGCATACCCGCGCGGAAGGTCAGCGCGCGGTTTGCGGTCGAGAACATGGTGATCTCGGTCTCGTCATCGACCGGGAAGAAGAAGCCGACGGCCGGGGACTTGTCCGAATATGCGCCGCTCAGGCGGCGGCGGTTGGTCTTGGTCTCGAACGACTGGAGCGAGAAGCGCGCCGCCTTGCCGTTCTGGAACGCGACGACCATGCTGCCCTTGTAGTCGCCCGGGAGCAGCGCGTAGAGCGGCGTCTCTCCCTCATCCATGCCGAGCTTCGCCGGCAGGTAATCGCCCAGAACGGACGCCTTGCTGTCGTCGAAATCATACAGACGCGCCTTGTACGCCTGCTGCATGCTGGTGAAGAAGATGATCTCGCTCTTGTTGGTCGCCTCGATGCTCCAGACGACCTCATCGCCCTCCTTGAGCTTGTGATCCTGCGACATGCGCCACGACTGCGGCGTGATCTTCTTGAAATAGCCCTCGCGCGTCATGAACAGAAGTACCGGATAATCCTCGATGTGGTCCTCTTCCGCGAACTCGGTCACCTTGTCCGCCCGCACGATGCGCGTTCTGCGCTCAGACGGATACTTTTTGATGACCTGCTCGAGCTCCTTTACGATGATATTCCGGATCTTCGTCTTGGATTTTACGATCTCCTCGAGCTTTTTGATCTCGTTCTCGAGCGCCTCGGTCTCCTGCGTGCGCTTCAGGATATATTCCTTGTTGATGTTGCGCAGGCGGATGTCCGCGATGAACTCGGCCTGGATCTGGTCGATGTCGAAGCCTTCCATCAGGTTTGGGATGACCTTCGCATCCTCCTCGGTGCCGCGGATGATGGCGATCGCCTTGTCGATGTCAAGCAGGATTTTGCGCAGACCGAGCAGCAGATGCAGCTTGTCCTTTTTCTTGCCGAGTTCAAAGAATACGCGGCGGCGGACGCATTCCGTGCGCCACGACGTCCACTCCTCTAAAATCTGCTGTACGCCCAGCACGCGCGGCATGCCGCCGATGAGGACGTTGAAGTTGCACGAGAAGCTGTCCTGGAGCGTCGTCAGCTTCATCAGACGCGCCATCAGCTTTTCCGGGTCGGTGCCGCGCTTGAGGTCGATGGCGATCTTGAGGCCGGCAAGGTCGGTCTCGTCGCGCACATCCGCGATCTCGCGCACCTTGCCGGTCTTGACCAGCTCCGCGATCTTGTCAATGATGGCCTCGATCGTGGTGGTGTACGGGATCTCCGTGACCTCGATGAGGTTTTCCTTCTTGTCGTACTGCCATTTCGCGCGCACCTTGAACGAGCCGCGGCCGCTCTCGTAGATCGCGCGCATCTCACTCTCGTCATAAATCAGCTCGCCGCCGGTCGTGAAGTCCGGCGCCGGCATAGTCGATAGGATGTCGTGCTCCGTGTTTCTGATGCACTCGATCGTCGTGCGGCATACCTCCTCGAGGTTGAAGCCGCAGAAGTTGGACGCCATGCCGACCGCAATGCCGGTGTTGGCGGAGACGAGGATGTTCGGGAAGGTCGTCGGCAGCAGCGTCGGCTCCTTCATCTCGCCGTCATAGTTATCCACAAAATCCACAGCGTCCGTGTCGATGTCGCGGAACAGCTCGGCGCAGATGCCGTCGAGCTTGGCCTCGGTGTAACGCGGCGCGGCGTAGGCCATATCGCGCGAATAGACCTTGCCGAAGTTGCCCTTGGAGTCGACAAACGGCGTCAGCAGCGCCTCGTTGCCGCGCGTCAGACGCACCATCGTCTCATAGATCGCCGCGTCGCCGTGCGGATTGAGCTTCATGGTCTGGCCGACGATATTCGCGGATTTCGTGCGGTTGCCGTTCAGCAGACCCATTTTATACATGGTATAGAGCAGCTTGCGGTGGGACGGCTTGAAGCCGTCGATCTCCGGGATGGCGCGCGACACGATAACGCTCATCGCGTAGGGCATATAGTTCTCGCGCAGCGTATCCGTGATGCGCCGGTCTACCGAGGGATGCTCTTTATATACTTTCGGTTCATCATTTTTCTTTTTTGCCATTTATAAATCTCCTGTTCGGGATCGTTTTTTCCGGTGAGCGCGGCCGAGCAGCGTACCGAAAGGCAGGAAGGACAGCAGCACCGCCGCAGCGAGGCCGCCGCCGAACCCCAGCAGATACATCTGCGGCAGGCGCAGGTAAATGACAGGGTCGTGATGGGTCGTCCAGACGTTCCACAGGCGCAGCACCATGGGATGAGCGAGGTACAGGCCGAAGGAATGCCGGGCGATAAAGCGCACGGGCGCCGGAAGCGTCCGGCACCGGCTGCACAGCGTCCACAGCATGAGCCACGTCGCAAAGACGTAGACCAGAAGGTCGGGACGCAGCGAGGATGCGCTGAGCGAGGGGAACATATGGTTTGTCAGCAGCACCCCGAGCGCCGAGAGCAGCCACACCGGCACGCTCACGCAGAGCGGGCAGCGCTGCCATTTCTCGTGCAGGCGCAGCCAGATGCCGCCCGTATAGAACAGCGTCCAGCCGAAAAAGAGGCGGACCAGCGAAAGCGGCGCGTGAAACATCAGCATGCCGTTCGCCTGACACGCGAGCAGCAGCTGCATGCCGAACGTCGCGGCCGCCGCACACAGCATCAACCGCCGCGGATGCCTCTGCATCGCGATACAGAAGAAATCCGCCAGCAGAACAAACTGCACAAGGATGAATATGTAATACAGATGGACATACGCGCCGCCGGTCAGCAGATCGAAGAGCGGATGGGCGTGCGGCGTGCCGCACAGCGCCTCGAGAACGAGATACGCCGCCGACCAGAGAAAATACGCCGGCAGCACGCGCGACAGGCGGCGGCGCACTGCCGTCCGGCCCTGCGGCTCGAATTTTCCCTCCGCGAGCGCACCTGCGTGACCGAAGCCGGTCAGCACGAGGAACATCGGCACCGCAAAGCGCGAAAGCTGATTCCAGACCAGCTCCGCGTCGGTCGTCTGCCCTGCCGAAACGTGTATCATCACGACCGCGAGCGCCGCCGCCGCCCGCAGTCCGTCCATTTGTCGAAACCGCATTGTTTTCCCCCTGTGAAATGCTTAGGGCAACACCGCACAATGAAAGCTGCGGTGGTATTGCCTTAGGAAATATCCGCCAGCTCCAGATAGTCTGCGCCGTGCTCCGCGATGTATTCCTTGCGGCCGGAGAGGTTGTCTCCGAGCAGCAGGTCGAACATCTCGCTCGTTGCGGCGGCTTCATCCGGCGTGATGCGGATGAGGCGGCGCGTTTCAGGGTTCATGGTGGTCTCCCACATCATGTCCGCCTGGTTCTCGCCCAGACCCTTGGAGCGCTGGATGAGGATCTTCTTGCCCTCGAGCTTTTTGAGGATAGCCGCCTTTTCGGTCTCGTCGAAGGCGAAATAGCTCTTGTCACGATAGGTGATCTCGTAGAGCGGAGACTCCGCGATATAGACATAGCCCTGCTCGATGAGCGTCGGGACGAGGCGGTAGATCATGGTCAGGATCAGCGTGCGGATCTGGAAGCCGTCCACATCGGCATCGGTGCAGATGATAACGCGGTGCCAGCGCAGGCTGTCGAGGTCGAACGCCGACAGATCCTTCGCCGCCTTGCCGCGCACCTCGACGCCGCAGCCGAGGACCTTGAGCAGGTCGGTAATGATGTCGTTCTTGAAGATCTTGTCGTAATCCGCCTTCAGGCAGTTCAGGATCTTGCCGCGCACGGGCATGATCGCCTGAAATTCGCTGTCGCGGCCCTGCTTGACCGAGCCGAGCGCGGAGTCGCCCTCCACGATGTACAGCTCGCGGCGCGTAACGTCCTTCGTGCGGCAGTCAACGAACTTCTGCACGCGGTTTGCCAGATCGATGTTGCCGGACAGCTTCTTTTTGATGTTGAGACGCGCCTTTTCCGCCTGCTCGCGGCTGCGCTTGTTGATCAGGATCTGCTCAGCGATCTTGTCCGCCTCAGACTTGTTCTCGATGAAGTAGATCTCGAGTCCCTCCTTGAGGAACTCGGTCATCGCCTCCTGAATGAACCTGTTCGTGATGGCCTTCTTGGTCTGGTTCTCGTAAGAGGTCTGGGTCGAGAAGCAGTTGGTCACGAGCACAAGGCTGTCGAAAATGTCCTGATAGGTGACCTTGCTCTCGCTCTTGTTGTACTTGTTGTTCTGCTTGAGGTAGGCGTCGATGGCGGAGACGAACGCCGAGCGCACCGCCTTGTCCGGCGCGCCGCCGTGCTCGAGCCACGACGAGTTGTGGTAGTATTCGATGCGCGAGACCGCCGAGGAGAAGCAGAACGCACAGGACAGCTTGACCTTGTATTCCGCCTTGTCCGCGCGGTCGCGGCCGCGCCGCTCGCCCTCAAGAAACTGCACCGAGGTCAGCGGCGTTTCGCCTGCCAGCTCGCCGACATAGTCCACGATGCCGTTCTGGTACAGGAATTCGGTGGTGTCGAATTTACTGCCGCTCACCTGATTTTTCAGCACGAATTTGATGTGGCTGTTGACGACTGCCTGACGCTTGAGCGTATCGAGGTAGTAATCCACAGGGATGTTGATGTCGGTGAAAACCTCAAGGTCGGGCTTCCATCGGATCGTCGTGCCGGTCTTTCTGGCGTTCGTCGGCTTTTTCGTGAAGCCTTCCTTTGTGCCGGTCCTGTTTTCGCCTTTTTCGAAGTGCAGGCCGTACTCGAACCCGTCGCGCACGATGGTGACGTCCATATATTCCGAGGAATACTGCGTCGCGCAGGTGCCGAGACCGTTCAGACCGAGCGAAAACTCATAGTTTTCGCCGGTGTCGTTCTTGTACTTGCCGCCTGCGTACAGCTCGCAGAACACGAGCTCCCAGTTGTAGCGCTGTTCCTTTTCGTTCCATTCGACCGGGATGCCGCGGCCGTGGTCGGACACCTCGATCGAGCCGTCCGCATAGCGGACAGTCGTGATGTCGGTGCCGTAGCCCTCGCGCGCCTCGTCGATGGAGTTGGAGAGGATTTCGAACACTGCGTGCTCGCAGCCCTCCAGACCGTCCGAGCCGAAAATGACGCCCGGGCGCTTGCGCACGCGGTCCGCGCCCTTCAGCGAGGATATACTGTCGTTGCCGTAAGACGGCTTTGCTTTACTCATATACTCTAACCCCTATTTGAAGTTCTGAAATCCATAACTTATATATTATACGCTATTCCTGCGTTTTTTGCAACATTCATTCCGCTGCTGCGCGGGATGCCGCCGTCCTTGCCGAAAAATCCGACGCCGGCGCCGCAGGAAACGCCCCTTTTAGTATAGCACAAATGTTCGTCTTTTCAAGACAAAAAAATGCACATCTCTCGATGCGCACCGGCCTGCCGAACCTTACGGAGACTTCGGCAGGCCCATCTATCTGAAAGGAAGCGAAAGGGGGAGAAAACGCTTCTTATGTTTGGACTGTCCGGGAGCCTGCGCGGTATTCCGTCCCACAGGGCCGAACAGATTTTAATGGTCGGCACTCTAAAAGCACCTCAGAAAAGAATTTCCCATGAAATATCTATTTTCAAAGGGGATTGTTTCATTCCCTTGCTGTGATTCTATGATACCGGTTTTTCATGTCTAAAGTATGATAGAATTTTGAAGAAATCGTAAACACTCCATGTCTGTTCCGTGAACTATGCTGTCGCCGGACTTCGTCCGGCCGACAAGCAGTGTTTTGACAGCGCTACGCGCCGCAAAACGCAAACGTCCGAAAGTTCCCATACGGAAACTTTCTCCCTCTCAGAGTATAAAAACCGAGGTACACGCCCCCGGTTTTTACGGTTTTGCAAAGCAAAACCTATTTCAAGCAGTCATGCCGCAGGCATGACTGTTGCGCACACTCTGTGTGCGCCATTTCCGCCCAATCTTGCCTTCGGCAAGGAGGGCGGACAGGCCTGCCGCAGCAGGCCGCATTAAATTCCCCGTAAAAGTCGGGGCGTGTACCTGACTTTTACTCCGCTGCGTATTCCGCGCCGCCGCGGCGCGGCCTCGTCCGCCGTGCGGACGAGAGGGGGGTATCCCCTCCGGCTTCTCCGGAACCGGAGGGTATCCAGGGGGACAACGTCCCCCTGGACAGCGGCGGCTCCGCCCGCCGCGCATAAGAAAAGAGCAGATGCATAGCATCTGCTCTCTGGAAATTCTATTTTAGCGGAACTTCTTCTTCTTAGCGCGTGCAGCCTCAGACTTCTTGCGGCGCTTGACGCTCGGGCTTTCATAATGCTCACGCTTACGGAGCTCGGAAAGCGTACCCGCTTTTGCACACGAACGCTTAAAACGGCGCAGCGCGCTGTCAATAGATTCGTTTTCCTTAATGCGGATCTCCGACACAGTTTTCCCTCCCTCCGCGCGTTCCTCTATGGAGGACGCTTTGCACAGCTTCATCTGCCACAGGCACATAAAACCGTAAGAATATTATATCTGTTTTTCCCGTCCGTGTCAACAAAAATCTTTCACGAACGAGCAGATTTTGCGTTTTTTATTTTACGACCAGGTTTACGATCTTGCCCGGGACAACGATCTGCTTGACGATCTGCTTGCCCTCGATGGCGTGCTGAACCTTTTCCTCGGCCAGTGCAGCGTCGATGGCCGCCTGCTTGTCGGCGTCGGCTGCGAGCTTGATAGTGCCCTTGAGCTTGCCGTTTACCTGTACCGCCATCTCGACCGTGCTCTCGACCGTCTTTGCCTCGTCGTATGCCGGCCACGGCGCGACGGAAAGCAGTCCGGTCTCGCCGAGCTGCTGCCACAGCTCCTCGGTGATGTGCGGAGCAAACGGATTGAGCAGCGCGAGGAAGGTCTTGTACTCGGCACGGTTTACGCCTTTGTCGTAGAATTCGTTGAGCATGGTCATCAGCGCCGCGATCGCGGTATTGGCCTTGAGGTTGTCCGCGTCGTCACCGACCTTGTTGATCGTGCGGTGCATGAGTACCTCGTGCTCCTTGGAATACTCGTCGCCGTCCTGTACCTTTTCAGCCAGAGACCAGACACGCTCGAGGAAGCGGCGGCAGCCCTTGATGGACTTCGGGCTCCACGGAGCAGCCTTCTCGAAGTCGCCGATGAACATCTCATACAGACGCATGGTGTCTGCGCCGTAGGTGTCTACGATTTCGTCCGGGTTGACGACGTTGCCGCGGCTCTTGGACATCTTCTCGCCGTTCTCGCCGAGGATCATGCCGTGGCTGGTGCGCTTTGCATACGGCTCTCTGGTCGGCACAACGCCGATGTCATAGAGGAACTTGTGCCAGAAGCGGCTGTACAACAGGTGGAGCGTGGTGTGCTCCATGCCGCCGTTGTACCAGTCCACTGGGGACCAGTATTCGAGCGCTTCCTTAGACGCGAGCGCCTTGTCGTTGTGCGGGTCCATATAGCGCAGGAAGTACCAGGACGAACCCGCCCACTGCGGCATGGTGTCGGTCTCGCGCTTTGCCGGGCCGCCGCAGCACGGACAGGTGGTGTTGACCCAGTCGGTCATGTGTGCAAGCGGGGATTCGCCGTTGTCGGTCGGCTCGTAGGTGTGCACGTTCGGCAGCTCGAGCGGAAGCTGATCCTCCGGCAGCGGAACGTAGCCGCACTTGTCGCACTTGACGATCGGGATCGGCTCGCCCCAGTAGCGCTGACGGGAGAAGACCCAGTCGCGCAGCTTGTACTGTACCTTTGCGCGGCCGATGCCCTTCTCGCCCAGCCACTCGATCATTGCCGGGATGGCGTCCTTCACGGTCTTGCCGTTGAGGAAGTCGGAGTTGACCAGAATGCCGGTCTCGTCCTTTGCGGTGAAGGCAGCCTTCTGCACATCCTCGCCGCCGGAAACGACCTCGATGATCTCGCAGCCGAACTTCTTGGCGAACTCCCAGTCGCGGTCGTCGTGCGCCGGAACGGCCATGATGGCGCCCGTTCCGTAGCCCATCAGAACGTAGTCGGAAACGAAAATCGGGATTTCCTTGCCGTTTACCGGGTTGATTGCGGCAACGCCCGCCAGCTTGACGCCGGTCTTGTCCTTGTTCAGCTCGGTGCGCTCGAAGTCGGACTTGCGGGCCGCTTCCTCGCGGTAAGCGCGGACGTCGGCGATGTTTGCGAGCTTGTCGCCCCACTGCTCGATCATCGGGTGCTCCGGAGAGATGACCATGTAGGTCGCGCCGAACAGGGTGTCCGGACGGGTGGTGTAAACGGTCAGGGTGTCGCCCTCGGTGGTCTTAAAATCTACCTCCGCGCCGGTGGAGCGTCCGATCCAGTTACGCTGCTGAATTTTGACGCGCTCGATGAAGTCGACGTCGTCCAGATCGTCGATCAGGCGCTGTGCGTACTTGGTGATGGCGAGCATCCACTGGCTCTTGGTCTTGTGAACGACCTCGCTGCCGCAGCGCTCGCAGACGCCGTTGACGACCTCTTCGTTCGCCAGAACGCACTTGCAGGAGGTGCACCAGTTTACGCTCATTTCCTTCTTGTAGGCGAGGCCCTTCTTGAACAGCTGCAGGAAGATCCACTGAGTCCACTTGTAATAGCTCGGGTCGGTGGTGTTGATCTCGCGCGACCAGTCGAACGACAGGCCGAGGCTCTTCAGCTGGCTCTTGAAGCGTGCGATGTTCTTCTTGGTGACCTCAGCCGGATGGATGTGGTTCTTGATGGCGAAGTTCTCGGTCGGCAGGCCGAAGGCGTCCCAGCCCATCGGGTACAGCACGTTATAGCCCTGCATGCGCTTTTTGCGCGCAACGATGTCGAGCGCGGTGTAGGAGCGCGGATGACCGACATGCAGGCCCTGACCGGACGGGTACGGGAACTCGACCAGTGCATAGAACTTTTCCTTGTCCGAGCCGTTCTCGGCCTGAAAGCACTGCTTCTCGTCCCAGATGTCCTGCCACTTCTTTTCTACTTGTTTATGATCGTACTTCAACGGATTTTCCCCCTAAAGTGTTTTATATAAAAGCGCGACAATGCGGCGGACACGGTCTATGCGCGCCGCCGCCTGTCGATTTTTTACTTATCCTCGATGCCGAGCTCCTCGAGCGATACCGGCGTGCCGTCCTTCCACAGGTTCTCCAGATTGTAGAACTTGCGTGCCTCCGGCATGAATACGTGCAGCACAGCGCAGCCGTAGTCGAGCAGCATCCACTGCGCAGACTCATAGCCCTCGGTGTGGTCGACCATGACGTCGTGATCATACTTGAGATGCCACTCTACGTTATCTGCCAGCGCCTTGACCTGCGTGGTCGAGGTCGCGGAGCAGATGACGAAATATTCGGTCAGCTCGGTCAGGCGCTCAACGTGCAGGACCTCGATGCCCTGCGCTTTTTTCTCGATCAGCGCTTCACAGATCGCCTTTACAGTTTCTTGTGCAGTCAAATTCATAAACTCCTTTTCATGGCGCGCGCCGCGCCTGTATCCTGTCGGGGAGCCACAGATCGTCTCTGCGGCCGCCGTTTTTCTTTCTTTACGGATCACGCCTCGGGATCTACCGTGCCGCCGCCTTCGCCGCCGGTCTCACCGCCGGTCTCGCCGCCCGAATAGTCGCCGCCGGTCTCACCGCCGCCGGTTTCGCCGCCCGAGATCGATCCGCCGCTCTCGCCGCCGGATTCACCGCCGCCTTCGCCGCCGGTCTCACCGCCGCCGGCTGCGCCGCTCGAGTAATCTCCGCCGCTGTTATCCGGCTCTTCGTAGCCGCTCTCGCCGCCGCCCGAGTAGTCTCCGCCGCTCTCGCCGCCCGAATAATCCGAATCGTCCTCATAATAGTAGCCGCCGCCGGTGTCGCCCCAGACATCCTCATCCTCGCCGGCGCTGACGCCGCCGCTGTAACCGGAGGACGAGCTCTCCGCCGGACCGGTAACCATGTCGAGCGTGGTGATCGGCTCCCCATAGGGGTTGAAATACTTGTTGACGAGCTCGAGCGTTTCCTTCAGCTTCGGGAAGAAGAAGGAATACTTGTACGGGTCGCTGCCCGCGTAGCTCATCGCGCCGTAGCCCGGCAGAGTGAAGAACTTGAGGTTTGCGTTGTCGATCTGAAGCGCCTGCTTGCCCATCCAGAGCAGCTCGCCAGTCGTGAAATCGGTCTTTACGTTCTTGGATACCGCCTCGGCGATTTTCGGGATTTTGGTCGCATTCTTGACCTGAAGGACCTGTCGCGCCAGCTCCTTGAGGAATTTCTGCTGATTTTCCACGCGGCCCTCGTCGCCGTTGACATACTGCTTGGAGTAGTCGTTGTTGTGGCGCCAGCGCAGGAACTCGACGGTCTGCTTGCCGGTCAGATGCTGCATGCCCGGCTGAAGGTCGATGTCGAGGTGCTGCGAGGGGTCGTGATATTCCATGCGGAACGGAACGTCATAATCCACGCCGCCGATCGCGTCCACGATGGCCGCGATGCCCTCGAAGTTGACGATGACGTACTTATCCGGCTGAAAGCCCATCAGGCGCTCGATCTCGACCTTGGTCTGCTCGATGCCCTTCTTGGTGGCGTAGGCCGCGTTGATCTTGCGCCACGCGCCGCTTTCGCCGTTGTTGCACATGGTATCGCGCGGAATATTCATAATGTTGATGGTCTTGTCCTTGGTGTTCATGGTCGCGACCATCAGCGCGTCCGTGCGCGTCTGGTCCTCATCGACCGCGCCGACGACAAAGGTGAACACATCGTCGATGCGCGTGCCCTGATTGAGCAGGCTGCTCGTATCGACGCGGTCGCCGTTGGTCTTGTCGTGGATCGTGTCTGTTGGCGGGCGCACAAAGAACACATAGTACGCCGCGCCGCACGCGCACAAAAGCGCGATGAGCACCGCGATCACGATCGCCGCGATGCGTTTTTTGCTGTGCTTCTTCGGTGCGGCTGTCCGGCCGCCCTTTTTCCCCTGAGGCTTGGGCGCAGTCTGCGCTTTCACGCCGCTCTGCGCCGCGGCCGGTCGTTTTTTTGTCTGTCTGTCCGAGCGGCCGTTATGCTCGCCGCTGCCTCCGAAAAGTTTCAAACGGTTCCTGCCTCCAGTTCAGTTCCGGGAAGGCTTTTCTGTCTCTCAAGCCCTCTCCTCGTCGCGCCAGCGTACTCCCTGCCGGATCATATCATTGTATGCGGCGATGGTGTCGCTGTGGATCAGCTTGCCTCGCGTGATCAGCTCGATCAACGTTTGGTCATAACAGTAGAGCAGCGCACGGTCTATGCTGGTCTCGGCCAGCTCCCGCGCCTTTTCGACGCCGGGAAAATCGCGTGTCTCCTCTATGTAGTCCGCCAGATAGAGAATTTTGTCCAGAATGGTCATCTTCGCCCTGCCGGTCGTATGGCAGGCGATGGCGTCGCATACCTCGTCTGGCATGTGATATTCTCTGCGTGCGATCGCTGCGGCCGTTTTTCCGTGCAGCATTTTCGGCTCGCTTTTTTCGACGGTACACGGTATTATACCGTATTTCTCACATAAATTCAACTGTTCCTGCGGAGAAAGATGTTTTGTTATGTCATGAAGGATGCCTGCGGCTCCGGCAAGCTCCGGGTCGCCGCCGTATTTCTTCGCCAGGGCGATCGCGCAGCGTTCCACCCCGAGAGAGTGCTCATAGCGGTAGCCATGGAGCCTCGAAAGGATATCTCTGCGCATTTTCTCGTCACATAACATAATTTTTGCCCGCCTTTCTGTGTAGTTGAGGTTGAATTATGTATTTCAAACACCGCGTTTTTCTATTGCGCGGCGTTCAGAACCCGTAAAGGTGCTCCCGCTCGATATAATCCGCGACCGCAGGCGCGGTGAAGCGGTGCAGGTCGCCGCCCTGCCGCAGCTCGGTCGAGGAGACCGTGAGACTGTCGCCCGGGACGAGCTCGATCCTCGCGCCCAGCGTTTCGCGCAGCTGCGCCGCCTTTTCGCGCAGCGCGTCCCAGTCCTCGTTTTCCCGTGCGCACACGGCGAGCGTCGCCAGACGCGCGATTTCGTCCGGCGCGCGCCAGCTTCGGTCAAACGAAAGCAGCATATCCGTTCCGACGATCAGATAGAGGTCGGTCTCGCCGCGCCCGTGCAGCGCGCGCAGCGTGTCCACCGTGTAGCTCGCGCCGCCGCGGTCGATCTCGAGCGTATCCAGCTGCGCCCACGGCCTGTCCGCCGTCAGGCGGCGCACCATTTCACACCGCGCCTCGGGCGAGGCCGTGTTTTCCGGCAGCGCCTTGTGCGGCGGAAGGTTGGTCGGGATGAACAGCACCCGGTCGAGCCTCAGCGCATCATGCGCCAGCTCTGCGGCGTGCAGATGGCCGAGATGCGGCGGATTGAACGTTCCGCCGAGTATGCCTGTCCTCATTTTACAAGAACGATCTTGCGCTTGTCCTCGTCGCTCGACTGACGGTAGACAACGAACTTCGAGCCGATGCACTGTACGGCATCCGCGCCGGTCGCCTCGCAGAGCGCCTCGGATACCGTGCGCGGCGTGAGCATCGCGCTCTCGAGCACCTTGCCCTTGACCAGCTCGTGGGACTCGAGCAGAGCGTCCAACTCACGCTCGACCGCCTCGGTCACGCCCTCCTTGCCGATGATGAGGGTGACTGCGAGCGGATTTGCCAGTGCACGAAGCTGTGCACGCTGTTTGGTGTTAATCATGTATTTTCCCCTTGAAATCAGTTATATTTTATCCTTCAGTACGTCTCTCAGCCTGCCGAGTGCACGCGCGCGGTGCGAAATGCGGTTCTTCACCTCGGGTGCGAGCTCACCGAACGTGCACTCGTACTCCGGCACATAGAACAGCGGATCGTAGCCGAAGCCGCCTGCGCCGTGGTTTTCGTGCAGCAGCTCGCCCTCGCATTCGCCCCGTACCGTGACGGTCTCGCCGTCCGCGAGCACGCACGCGATCGCGCACACAAAGCGGCACGCGCGGTCCTCTTTGTCTTCCATGTTCTTCAGCAGGAACGCATTGCGGTCCGCGTCCGTTCCCTCGCAGTAGCGGGCGGAGCGGATGCCCGGCGCGCCGCCGAGCGCGTCCACGCACAGACCGCTGTCGTCCGCGATAGCCGGCAGGCCGGTGAAGTCCGCGGCGGCTTTCGCCTTGATGCGCGCGTTTTCCTCAAACGTCGCGCCGTTTTCCTCCGGCTCGGGCGCACCCTCGGGCAGAGACGCGACCTCGATGCCGAGCTCGCCCAGAATGGCCGCCATTTCCTTCAGCTTTCCTTTATTATGGGATGCCAGTACAAATTTCATGTTTGGTTTTCCTCTTTTATTCGCCGAGCACGCTTCTCTGGATCTCGCACAGTCTGGAGCAGCCCTGCTCGCCGAGCGCCAGCAGCTGATCCAGCTCGTTCCGTGTGAACGGACGGCCTTCGCCCGTGCCCTGCACCTCGATGAACTCGCCCTTCGAGGTCATGACGACGTTACAGTCCACGATGGCATGGCTGTCCTCGGCGTAGTTGAGGTCGAGCACAGCTTCGTCCTCGAAGATACCGACCGAGACCGCCGAAACCGCCGCGGTGAGCGGCATTTTCTCGATCACGCCCTCGTCGACCAGCTTTCTGCACGCGAGATAGAGCGCCGCATAGCCGCCCGTGATGGACGCGCAGCGCGTGCCGCCGTCCGCCTGAATGACGTCGCAGTCGATGGTGATCTGACGCTCGCCGAGCGCCTCGCGGTCGACGACCGCGCGCAGCGCACGGCCGATCAGACGCTGGATCTCGCTCGAGCGGCCGTCCAGCTTGAGCGACTTGATGTCGCGCTTTTTGCGCGTATTGGTCGAGCGCGGCAGCATCGCGTACTCCGCCGTGACCCAGCCGAGGCCCTTGCCCTCGAGGAAGGGCGGAACCTTTTCCTCGACCGAAGCCGTGCAGATGACCTTGGTGTTGCCCATTTCAGCCAGCACCGAGCCCTCCGCGTACATGGTAAATCCGGTCGTCAGCTTGACCGGGCGCATTTCGTCCTTCGCTCTTCCGTCAGGTCTTGTCATTCCTGCTCCGCTCCTTCTTCTTCATTTTCGCTGTCACCTGTCATCTGCTCTGCCGGCGGCAGGATGGCCTCGAGGAATGCCGCGCGGTCGAAGTCGATCAGATCGTCGATACCCTCGCCGACGCCGACGAGCTTGACCGGAACGCCGAGACCGGCCGAGATGGCGATGACGATACCGCCCTTGGCGGTGCCGTCGAGCTTGGTAAGGATGATGCCGGTCAGCTCGGCCGCCTTGTTGAACTCCTCGGCCTGATGGACGGCGTTCTGTCCGGTGGTCGCGTCGAGCACGAGCAGCGTCTCGCGCGAAGCGTCCGGCAGCTCGCGCGAGATCACGCGGTCGATTTTCGCCAGCTCGTTCATCAGATTGGCCTTGTTGTGCAGGCGGCCTGCGGTATCGACGATAATGATGTCGCTGCCGCGCGCCTTCGCCGCCGAGATCGAGTCAAAGACGACCGCCGCCGGGTCTGCGCCCTCGCCGTGCCGGACGATGTCCGCACCCGCGCGCTTCGCCCAAATCTCGAGCTGGTCGGCCGCCGCCGCGCGGAACGTGTCCGCCGCGGACAGCATGACCTTTTTGCCCTCGCTGACATAGCGTGCCGCCAGCTTGCCGATCGAGGTGGTCTTGCCGACGCCGTTGACGCCGATGACCAGAATGACCGCTGGCTTGCCCGAGACGTCGAGCGGCTGATTGTCAAGCATGTTGTCGGTCAGCACCTCGCGCAGCAGGTCGCGCAGCTCGGAGGCCGTTGTTGTCTTGCGCAGCTTTGCACGCTTTTCCACCTCGGCGACGATCTTCGCGGAGGTCGACGCGCCTACATCCGAAAGGATGAGCGCTTCCTCGAGCTCCTCGAGAAGATCCTCGTCGATCTTGACGAACGCCGCGAACACGCTGTCGAGCGAATGGCTCACTGCGTCCGAAGTTTTCTTAAAGCCCTGCTTGATCTTATCAAAAAATCCCATGTTCTGCTCCTGTATCTATAAGATTGTTCCTGCCGGTCTGCGTTACATACCGTAGTAATTGATGCGCCAGTTTTCCCAGTCCACACGGTCGATGCGCTCGCCCCAGAGGACATAGCCGCGTGCGTGTGCCCAGTGCCGGAATTCCGCCGGATGATGCGCCGCGTAGCCGTGCGTCGTGATGCAGCCGTTCGGCAGCCGGGTTTCCACATCCAGCCGGTACGGATATTTTGAACTCCTCATATCCATGCTTTACACCCCACAGTCCTGCGTCATTTTATCGTGTTTTTCAGCCGTTTCTCCGCCTCTGCGAGATTGAGCATAAGCAGCTTCGAAACGCCCTGCTCCTGCATGGTCACGCCATAGAGCATATCTGCTTCTTCCATTGTACCACGTCTGTGCGTAATTACAATAAATTGTGTGAAATCTGTTAATTTTCGTATATATTTCGCATACCGCTGCACATTCACATCGTCGAGCGCGGCTTCGATCTCGTCGAGCACGCAGAACGGCGCGGGGCGCAGCTTGAGTATCGCAAAGTACAGCGTGATGGCCACAAACGCCTTTTCGCCGCCCGAAAGCAGCGTGATCGTTTTGACCGCCTTGCCGGGAGGCGACACGCGGATGTCGATGCCGCACGAAAGGATGTCGCTCGTGTCCGCGAGCGCAAGCTCCGCATGGCCGCCGCCGAATATCTCGCGGAAGGTCTGCCCGAACAGCACGTTCAGCCGGGCAAACTCCGAGGCGAAAATCTCCTTCATGTTGACCGTCAGCCGGTCGATGACCCTGTACAGCTCGCGCTGCGCCCGCTCGAGGTCGTCCTTCTGCTCGCCCATGAAGGCATAGCGCTCGCGCACCCGGCGGTATTCCTCCACCGCGTCCGGATTGACGCTGCCGAGCTCCCGTATTTTCCCGCGCAGCTCGTGCGCGCGTTCGCGTGCGGCGGCCGGGTCGTCAAGCGGCTGCGCAAGCGCGGCGGCCGGTGTGGGCGTCAGCTCGTAGCTTTCCCACATCCGACCGAGAAGCTGCGCCTCCTCGGCCTTCAGCTGTCCTGCGCGGTTTTCCAGACGCGAGGCCTCGCGCTCCATGCCGAGGATCTGCTCGCCTGCATCCTGTGCGTCCCGGCGCACGGCAGTCCGCCGTTCCTCGACCTGCTCGCGGCGCTTTCCGGTCTGTTCCAGCTGCTCCCGCAGCGTGCGCGTCAGCGTCTCCGACCGTTCGTGCGCCGCCTTCTCCTCTGCAAGCTCGTCCTGTATGCGTTCGCACTCGCACTCGTAGCGTTTGATGCTGTCCGCCGCGCCCGAAAGACCGGCGTCCGTCTCGCATCTGAGCGTCCGCATCTGCTCGAGCGCCCGTTTTTCACCGGACAGCTCGGCCTCTGTGCGCGTAAGCGCGGTACGCTGCCCGGCAAGCTGCGCTTCCTGCTCCGCAGCCTCGGTACGGAGCCGCGCGAGCGCGTCCCGGCAGGTCTGCACGCGCGTTTCCGCGTCCCGCAGCTGCGTTCCGGCCTGCGCTTCCCTCGCGTCGAACGACGCGAGCACCTCCGCGCTGCGCTGCTTTTCGGCCTCCATGCTGCGCTGCTGCTGCATCAGCTCTTCCTGCCGCGCCTGTGCGCTCCCGAGCAGCGCCCGGTGCTGCGTACACGCGGCAGCAAGGGCGGCCTGTGCTTCCGCCTGCCGCCGCAGGGCTGCATTCTGCGTTTCGCACGCGGTTTCACGATCGTGCAGCTGCTTTTCTGCGGCTCGAAAGCGCTGCTCTGCCGTTTTCCGTGCGGCTTCACAGCGTTCCGCCTGCTCTTCGGCAGCCCTCAGCCGCCCTGCACGCGCCAGCGCGCCCGTTCCGCGCGACGCCGAGCCGCCCGTCATCGCGCCGCCCGGCTGGATGATCTGGCCGTCGAGGGTGACGATGCGGAAGCGGTGTCCGCGCGAACGCGCCATCGCCAGCGCCGCATCCATATTTTCGCACACGACCGTGCGCGCGAGCAGGCTGCGCACGACCGCGCCGTATGTCTCATCAAACTGCACCAGCGTGTCCGCCGTACCGCAGCAGCCGCGTTCGCGGTCAAGTCCGCTCTCTCGGAGCGACGCCGGGCGGATGGTGTCGAGCGGCAGAAAGGTCGCCCGTCCGCCGTCCGTACGGCGCAGGTATTCGATGCACGCCCTGCCGTCCTCGGCAGAGCCGACCACGATCGACGATGCAGATGCGCCGAGCGCGGTGTCTATCGCGATGACAAAGCGGTTTTCCGTCGAAAGGAGCGCCGAGACCGGCCCGTGCACGCCCGAAAGCCTGCCGCGCCCGGCCTGCTGCATGACCGATCTGACCGACCGGGCAAAGCCGTCGTAATCGCGCTGCATATCGCGCAGCATGGCCGCGCGGTTTCTCGCGTCGGTCAGCGCGCTCTCTGCCTGTCGCAGTGCCGTGCCGAGGGCGTCCGCCTCCGCCTTCGCCTGCCGCAGCGCGGCGTCTGCCTCGCTGGCCTGTGCCTGCGCCTGCCGCAGGGCGGTTTGCCCTGCGGATACGCGGCTTTCGAATGCGGACTGCTCCTCCTGTACAGCCTTCAGGCGGTCACCTGCGTTTTCGAGCGCGCGATGCAGATCATCCTGCTGTCCGTCCATCCCGGCCAGACCGGTCTGCGCGGCGGTGCGCTCGAGCGCAAGCGTATGCTGTTCATTCTGCGCCGCGGCGCGGGCCTGCTCCGCCCGCTCCAGCGCGGCGGCCGCCGCACCTTCCGCTTCCCTGTGCTGCGCCAGCCTGTCCTCCTGCGCCGCAAGGCGCTCTCGCGCCTCTGCGCTGCTCTGCTCCAGCTCTGCGATGCGGGTTTCCTGCGCAGAAAACTGCTCTGCGAGCTTTTCCGCCTGCTTTGCGCGCTCCTCGTTCTCTCTGTGCACGCGCTCGAGGTTCGCGCGGCAGTTTTCGAGGTTTGCACGCAGCACCGCAATGCGGCTCGCCTGCCCGGCCTCGCGGCTCTCCGCCTCGCGCAGCGACGTGCGCAGCGCTTCGGTCTCGCGGTCGATGCCATGCAGATCAGCCGTCAGCTGCTCCGCCTGCTGATAGCGCCTTTCCTGCTCGGATTTTGCATTTTCCAGCTGTCTGCGGCAGACTTCTGCGTCGCGTGAGCGTTTTTCCGCCTCGCTTTTCAGCCGTTCGAGCTGTTCCAGCCACAGAGACACCTCGAGAACGCGCAGTTCATCGCGCAGAACAAGGAATTTCTCCGTTTTTTTCGCCTGTTTTTCAAGCGGCTCGAGCTGCCGCCCCAGCTCATCATACAGGTCGCGAATGCGCGTGAGGTTGTCCTCGGTCGCGGCAAGGCGGCGCTCGGCCTCCTCCTTGCGGGCGCGGAATTTGGTGATCCCGGCCGCTTCCTCGAATACGCCGCGCCGATCCTCGCTCCTGAGCGACAGGATTTCATCGATCCGCCCCTGTCCGATGCTGGAATAGCCGTCGAGGCCGAGACCGGTGTCCATGAACAGTTCGCGGATATCCCTGAGGCGGCAGTGCTTTTTGCCGAGGCTGTATTCGCTCTCGCCCGAGCGGTAGTAGCGGCGCGTGACCATGATCTCGGCGAACGGCGAGCGGAAAATACCGGCGGAGTTGTCGAGGATGAGCGAGACCTCGGCAAAGCCGACCGGACCGCGCTTCGCCGTGCCGCCGAAGATGACGTCCTCCATCTTCGCGCCGCGCAGCGACCGCGAGGACTGTTCTCCGAGCACCCAGCGGATCGCGTCCGAGATATTCGATTTGCCGGAGCCGTTCGGACCGACGATCGCGGTCATGCCGCCGAGAAACTTGATCTCGGTGCGGTCGGGAAACGACTTGAAGCCCTGTAAGATCAGGCTCTTGAGAACCATGTTCCACCTCGAAGATATAGATAAAATATTTTACCACTTCCGATTTAACACTGTCAACCGAAACGTGAGCGTACGGATTCATCGTAATGTTGATATCCGAATGTCCCATGATATATTGCAGGCTTTTCGGGTTAATATGTTTTTCCGAGTCCAAGCCCAATTTCAGATATAGAGGACTAATAACTTCAAAATTGTAATGAAAAATCCCACTTGAACTTTGTGAGATCAAGTGGGATTTTATGAATGTAATCATTGTGTTGAAATTAAGATTATTTCCTCATCAACTTATCAAAAGATTGTCCCCAGCTATGAACGACTTGCTTGTCAACATTTAGCGGCCATGTTGATGGAAATAGTTCCGCTTCTGCCACTTCATCATGGCTTAAGCGGTTATCCACTTGATCAATAATATCCAGATCCAGCTGTACATGAATAGCAGACATACATATTTCCCCGTCAGTAAAGGCAACAATACTCTGAAGATGAGCACCTTCAGGCATTTTGAATTCAAGCGGAAATTCATATACATATACAGCTTTCTTTGATTCACCAGCGATATGGATATTGCTTTCTTGCAGAAAGTGCGGGTCTATACCTTTTATATTACCGCTAGACTTGGCTAGACCTGAGGAATTATCTTCATTTGTTAGGTGGTTGTACATTTCACAAAAATCTTGTAGGGATATCTGATATGCATTAACATCTTTTGAACTTTGAATTGTCCACCCAAATGATGTGGTCATCATAGACGCGATATCTTGCATAGTGTACTGATCTTTGGCAAATTGATTAGTCCAACCTCCTGCAAAAAAAGCACAGCACAAGGACAGAAGCCAAATTACAATGATGAGGATCTTTTTCATTACACACCTCTTGGTGGTCAGACGATATTGATATATCCGATACCACTTTCTCAATATAATCATCTCTTAGGTTAATTAAATTTTTATACTGTTATCATATACTCTTTCCTGAAAAATAGCAATTCGAAAGTCAAACAAAAACAAACAAAATTGATTGGTACATATTTCTAAAATCTGCGATATATAAAAGAATAAAAAAACCGGCACAGTTTTTCACTGTGCCGGTTTGCCGGTTTGGTTGTCTTCTGAAATTTTTAGGGCAATACCGCATAATTGGACAAGAGCGATTTGTGTGTAAATTTTGCGTGCTGACGAGGCGCGGTTTTGCGGTAATACTTGATGTATTACCGTGAAATCGCAACAAAGTCAGCGTGCAAAATTTCCACAAAGCGCCGCAGCTCTAATTGTGCGGTGTTGCCTTAGCAGCCCATGATTTCCAAAGCCTTCTTGGCGGCAAGCTGTTCCGCTTCCTTTTTGCTTCGGCCTGTGCCGGAGGCAAATACGTTGGAGTTGAGCAGCAGCTCCATGGTAAACCGCTTGTCGTGATCCGGGCCGGACTGACCGGCGAGCCGGTACTCCAGCGTTTCCTGCTTGTTCTTCTGCACGATCTCCTGGAGCATGGTCTTGTAGTCCTTGAACGCGCCGCCCGCAATGGCGACGTCTACCTTGTGCGGGATGAAGCGCAGCACGAACGCGCGCGCCGGCTCGATGCCGCCGTCCAGATAGATCGCGCCCAGAAGCGCCTCGGTCGCATCGGCCAGGATGGACGGGCGCTTTCTGCCGCCGCCGTTCTCCTCGCCGTGACCCAGACGGATCTCCTCCGGAATGCCGAGTTCCCTCGCGATCTCGCACAGCGCACCCTCACACACGACCGCCGCACGCAGCTTGGTCAGCTCGCCCTCGGGCAGCTCCGGATAGTGCGTGTACAGGTAATCCGCCGTGACAAAGCCCAGTACGGAATCGCCAAGAAACTCCAGCCGCTCGTTGCAGTCCAGATGCGTGCCGTGGTGCTCGTTGGCATACGAGGAATGCGTCATCGCTTTCTGCCGCAGGCTGACGTCCTTGAATTTATAGTCGATTTTGAGCATGGTTTCACCTCCTTTCGCCGTTTTTTTGCTTATTCAACCGTCATGTACTGAATATTTTCCTTGACCGCGTCGATCATGCCGGACTTCGTGTAGGCGATCGCGCGGCGGACAGCGTTCATCACCGCGATCTCGTTGGACGAGCCGTGCGCCTTGATGACCGGCTTTGCGATGCCGAGGAAGGGCGCGCCGCCGACCTTGTCCTGATTAAACATCTCGCGGAAGTCATCCATGCCCTTTTTGCACAGCAGATAGCCGATCTTGGTGCCGGCCGAGGCGGTGAACACCTTCTTGATCTCGTGCGCCATGAATTTCGCCGTGCCCTCGACCGTCTTGAGCAGAACGTTGCCCATGAAGCCGTCGCAGACCGCGACGTCGCACGCACCGAGCGGTACCTGACTGCCCTCAACGTTGCCGACGAAATTGAGCCTGCCTGCGTCGCCTGCGGCCTTGAGCAGCGCGTAGGCTTCCTTGCGCAGCGGGTCGCCCTTGGTGTCCTCGGTGCCGTTGTTGACCAGACCGACGCGCGGCGACTTCAGGCCGTTGTTCTTCTCCGCGTACAGGGACGCGAGGAAGGCGAACTGGAGCAGCATCTCGGCGGTGCACTCAGTGTTCGCGCCAGCGTCGCACAGCATGACCTCGCCGCCCTCGCAGGGCAGGACAGGCGCGAGCGCCGCGCGGCGGATACCCTTGATGCGGCCGCCGTACAGCGTCGCGCCGGTCAGCAGCGCGCCGGTATTGCCTGCGGAGACGAGCGCATCGCCCTCGCCTGCCTTTAGCAGCTTGAACGCGACCGCCATGGACGAGTCCGGCTTGCGGCGCAGAACGGTCGCCGGGTCGTCGTGCATGTCAACGATATCCGAGGCCGGCATGATGGTCAGATGCTCGGTGTTCTCCAGTCCATGCGCGCGCAGCACGGCGGTGATTGCCTCGGGCTGGCCGACGAGCAGGATATCCTCGCCATATTCCTTCGCAGCGAGCGCCGCGCCCCGGACGGTTACGTCGGGTGCATTGTCGCCGCCCATCGCGTCAACGATGATCTTCATTCTCAAAGCTCTCCCTTCAGACTTTCGATGCGTTCGAGTGCCCGCTCGGAAATCTTTGCGTTTTTCTCCCGCTTGCCCTTGATCTTGCAGCCAAGCGGTTCAATGATGCCGAAATTGATGTTCATCGGCTGGAACTTCGTGACCGTATGGTCGGAAATATAGGATGCGAGCGCGCCGACGGCGGTAAAGCGGTCGAGCTGCGGCATCGGTCTTCCGAGCACCTCCATCGCGGCCGCCACGCCTGCGGTCCAGCCGGAGGCGGTGGACTCGATATAACCCTCGACGCCGGTCATCTGTCCGGCAAAGCGGATGCGCGGCTCGGCTTTGAGCGCGTAGGTCGCGTCGAGCAGACGCGGCGAGTCGAGGAACGTGTTGCGGTGCATCACGCCGTAGCGCACGAACTCCGCCTCCCGCAGCGCGGGGATCATGGAAAAGACGCGCTTTTGCTCGCCGAACTTGAGGTGGGTCTGGCAGCCGACCAGATTGTACAGCGTGCCGTTCGCGTTGTCGCGGCGCAGCTGAAGCACCGCATAGGGGTCCCTGCCGGTTTTCGGATCGGGCAGGCCGATCGGCTTGAGGATGCCGAAGCGCAGCGTATCATAGCCGCGGCGCGCGTTGACCTCGATGGGCATGCAGCCCTCGAACACCTTGGAGTCCTCGAAACCGTGCACCGGCGCCTCCTCGGCGGTGGTCAGCGCGTTCCAGAATGCGTCATACTCCTCGCGCGAGAACGGGCAGTTGATATAGTCCGCCGTGCCCTTGCCGTAGCGGGAGGCTTCGTAGGCGGAGTCCATGTCGATGCTCTCCGCGGTCACGATGGGCGCGGCCGCGTCGTAGAAGTGCAGGAAATCGCCGCCCACCTTGGCGTGGATGGCGTCGAACAGCGTATCCGAGGTCAGTGGGCCGGAGGCGATGACGACGCGGCCCTCCGGGATCTCGGTCACCTCGCCGTAGACCACCTCGATATTCGGGTGGTTCCTGATCTTTTCGGTGACGGCTGCGGCGAACGCCTCGCGGTCCACCGCCAGCGCGCCGCCGGCCTCGACGCGGTTCGCGTCCGCGCAGGACAGAATGAGGCTGTCCAGACGGCGCAGCTCCTCCTTGAGCAGGCCTGCCGCGTTGGTGAGCTCATCCGAGCGCAGCGAGTTCGAGCAGACAAGCTCTGCGAAATCGTCCGAGTGATGCGCCGGGCTGTGCTGCGACGGCTTCATCTCGCACAGGCGCACGGAAACGCCGCGCTGCGCGAGCTGCCATGCAGCCTCACAGCCGGCCAGTCCCGCGCCGACGACGGTAACGGTATTATTCATCCGGGTTCTCCTTTGCCGTGGTCTTTTTCCTTGCGGCAGGCTTTTTCGCCGCCGCCTTTTTCTCGGCGGCCTTCTTCGCCTTCTCCGCGGCCTTTTCGGCCTCATATTTTGCGAGCGCCTTTGCGTACTGCTCCTGCTGCTTTGCAGTCAGCTCCTGCACGGCCTCGTCCTTGAGCTTTTTGAACTTGTTCGTGGTCTTGGTCATCCACGGAAGCGTTTTTTTGACCGTCTTCTTTTTCGCCGCAGGCTTTTTCGCTTCCTTCGGCGCCTTTTCCGCGGTCTCGCCGTTCTTTTCGGCGGCTTCCTTCGCGGCGGCGCGCTCCGCAGCCTTGGCCGCGCGCGCCTCACGCATTTTGCGGCGCTTCTCGGTCTCCTCGGGCGACAGGCCCTCCTTGACCAGCTCGACGAAGCCGCAGCCCTCGCGCAGACATACGTCGGTGACCTCCTTGGAGTCGCGGTCGGTATGGCGGAACAGCGAGGAGTCGCAGTTCGGGCACTTGGTCTTGAGCGGCTTGTCCCAGGTGATGAACTGGCAGGCCGGGTATTTGTCGCAGGAATAGTAGACAAAACCGCGCGCGGACTTTTTCTTGACGACCTTTGCGCCGCAGACCGGGCAGGCTGCGCCCGTGTCCTCGGTGATCGGCTTGGTGTTCGTGCATTCCGGGAAGCCGGGGCACGCCAGGAACTTGCCGAACCGGCCGGACTTGATGACCATGTTGCGTCCGCATTTCTCGCAGATAACGTCGGTCACTTCATCCTGAATCTTGATGCGCTTGCCCTCCAGATCGATCTCGGCCTGCTTGAGCGCCGCCTCGAAGCCGTCATAGAAGTTGTGCAGCAGCTGGATATAGTTGAGCTTTCCGGCCTCGACCTCGTCGAGCTGGTGCTCCATATTCGCGGTAAACTCATAGTCCGCGACCGACTTGAACTCGTCCACGAGCAGACCGGTAACGCCCTCGCCGAGCGGCGTCGGACGCAGTGCTCGGCTCTCCTTGGTGACGTAGTCGCGGTCGATGATGGTCGAGATGGTCGGCGCATAGGTGGACGGACGGCCGATGCCGCGCTCCTCCATCGCACGGATGAGCGATGCCTCGGTATAGCGCGCGGGCGGCTGCGTAAAGTGCTGCGACGGCTCGAGCTTCTCGGCGGTCAGCCGGTCGCCCTTGTCGAAGCGCGGCAGCGGCTTTCCGGCTGCGTCCTGCTTCTTTTCGTCGTCCGTGCCCTCCTCGTAGACCGCCGTAAAGCCCGGGAACGCGACCGTATGGCCGGAGGCGCGGAACACCTGTCCCTCGCAGACGATGTCCGCGGAGACCGTGTCGAGGATGGCGTCCGCCATCTGGCAGGCGACAAAGCGCGACCAGATCAGACGGTACAGCTTGAACTGGTCGGGCGAAAGGTACCTGCGGATCTCCTCGGGGAGCAGCTGCACGTTGGACGGGCGGATGGCTTCGTGCGCGTCCTGCGCGCCCGACTTGGTCTTGTAAACGCGCGGCTTTCCGGGATAGTAGTCCTCGCCGTAGCGGCCGCGGATAAAGCCGGCGGCGGCGGCGGTCGCCTCGTCGGCGAGTCGCAGCGAGTCGGTACGCATATAGGTGATCAGACCGGTCAGACCGTACTCACCCAGCTCGATGCCCTCATACAGCTCCTGCGCGATGCTCATGGTGCGGCGCGGCGTCATGTTCAGCTTGCGGCTCGCCTCCTGCTGGAGGGTCGAGGTGATGAACGGGGGCGCCGGGGTGCGTTTTTTCTTGCCGCGCTTGATCTCGCCGACGGTGAACGGCTTTCCGGTGACGGCGTTCACCACGCGCATCGCCTGCTCCTCATTCTTCAGCTCGGCCTTGCCGCTGCCGTCGCCATAGTAGCGCGCGGTGAACGTTCCGCCGTCCTCGGTCGCGAGCAGCGCCTCGATCGACCAGTATTCCTCGGGCACGAACGCGCGGATCTCGTTTTCGCGGTCGACGACCAGACGGGTCGCGACGCTCTGCACACGGCCTGCGGACAGACCGCGCTTGACCTTGCGCCACAGGAACGGCGAGAGCTGATAGCCTACGATACGGTCGAGGATACGGCGCGCCTGCTGCGCGTTGACCAGATCGATGTCGATGTCGCGCGGACTTGCGATGCCCGAGCGGACAGCCTGCTTGGTGATCTCGTTGAAGGTCACGCGGCGCGAATTGCTGTCTTTGAGCTTGAACAGCTCCTTGATATGCCACGAAATCGCTTCTCCCTCGCGGTCAGGGTCAGTCGCGAGATAGACGAAGTCCGCCTTGCGGATCTCGCTGCGGATTTCCTTGATGACTTTATCTTTACCCTCGATCGGCACATATTCCGGCTTGAAATCATGCTCCAGATCGATGCTCATTTTCTTTTTCGGCAGATCGCGCAGATGTCCCATGGACGCCTTGACCACGTAATCCGCGCCCAGATACTTGCCAATGGTCTTTGCCTTGGCAGGAGACTCCACGATTACTAACTTAGACATAAAAACCTCCGGGTTTTCGGAAAACGGCTTTCCGTTTCCTGTTTGGTGCGCACGATGCGCTGACAGGCGCTGCGCCTGTCATATTATCTTTCTTTTCTTCTTACTCATTCCTGCCCTGCGAGACGGACGTTCGCCGCGTCGCGCTCGAGCACGCCCTCCATCTCGAGGGTTGTGACCATGCACATCAGCCGCGGCGCGGGCAGACCGCAGCACTCGACCAGCTCCTCCAGACTGTGCATGCCCTCTCCGACCAGACGGACGATCTTCTGCTCGTTCTCGTCCAGTCCCTCCGGCATGGTAAACGCCGGTTTTTCCGGCGCCGGAGCCGCCGTTTCCGGCACGGGAGCCGGTTTTGCAGGCGTGCGCCGTTGGGACGCATTGCGCTGCTTCGGCGCCGTCCGCGCGACGGGCGGGCGGGTATAGGCATGAAATGCGGCCGCGCCGCCGGGCAGCAGGCTCGCATACTCGCGCACGAGCGCCCTCGGGTCGTTCAGCAGGGCGGCCTCGCACCGCTCGATGAGAGCGTTGCACTCTCTGGACTGCGGCGCGCCCATTGCACCGGGGACCGCATAAACGTCGCGGCTCTGGTCGAGCGCGTGACGTGCAGTGATGAGCGCGCCCGAGCGCGCGCTTCCGGCCTCGACGATGACCGTCGCGACGCACAGGCCGCTGATGATGCGGTTGCGGCTCTTGTAGTTGAGGCCGTCCGGCTCGGTCCCGGGCGGATATTCGCTGATGACCGCGCCGGAAAGCAGGATATCGCCCATGAGGGCGCGGTTCTGCGGCGGATAGCACACATCCGGTCCTCCTGCGAGCACCGCAACCGTCAGGCCGCCTGCGCGGAGCGCGCCGCGATGCGCCGCCGCGTCGTTGCCGAGCGCCATGCCGCTGACCGTGACAAAGCCGGCCTTCGCCAGCTCCGCGCCGATCGTCCCGGCGACCTGCACGCCGTAGCTCGTCGCCTGCCGCGTGCCGACGACCGCGATGCCCGGCATGGTGTCAAAATCCGGCCACCGGCCGCGGATATACAGCACGACCGGCGGATCCTCGATCTGCCGCAGGCGGTCCGGGTAGGCGGCGTCCGAAACGGGCAGGATGCGGATGTCCTCGCGTGCGCACTGCGTGATGACCTGTTCGGCCTCGTCCGTCGATTTGTCGCACAGCAGCTCGATATGCTGCCGCCGCAGACTGGGACAGCTCTGCGCGAGCATTGTGCTGTCCGCGGCGTAAACCGCCTCGGGCGAACCCATGCGGCGCAGCACCTCCGCGCGCAGATAGTTTCCCAGACCTCGCTTGAGGGATAACCAGACATAGCTCAGCAGTGACGACATGCCCTTCCGCCTCCTTATTTCGTCATTTCATAGATCACGATCGCCGCCGCAACGCCTGCGTTGAGCGACTCGGCGCGGCCGTGCATCGGGATGATCACGCGCCGGTCGGACAGGCGCAGCGCGCTCTCACTCACGCCCCTGCCCTCGCTGCCGATGATGACGGCGGCCCGGCCGAGCGAAACGCTCGAGAGCGGCACGCTGTCCTCGTGCAGCGCGGTCGCGTAGACCGGCAGACCGGCCGTTTTCAGCAGGGCGAGCGCGTCCGCGAGCGGCAGCTGCACGCAGGGCAGGCGGAATACCGCCCCCATGGTCGAGCGGACGACCTTGGGCGAAAACGGGTCGGCGCAGCCTTCGCACAGCACTACGGCGCCGAGGGCGAACGCCTCTGCCGTCCGCAGGATCGTGCCAAGGTTGCCCGGGTCCTGCAAGCCGTCGAGCAGCAGTACCTGCTCCCTGTCATCGAGCGCCGCTGCGTCCCACTGCGGCTGCATGCAGGAAAAAATAACGTTCTGCGGACTTTCCACCTCGCTCGCGAGGCGGAACAGCGCGTCCTCCGCGCAGTACATCGCTGCGCCCTGCTTTTCCGCCTGCCGCAGCTCCCCGTTCTCGAAGCCGCGCCGCACGAGCACGGTCTTGATCTCCGCGCCCGAGCGCAGCGCCTCGGTCAGCATTTTTTCGCCCTCGCACAGCATTTCGCCGGTCGAGCGGCGGTATTTCCTCTCCCGTCCGAGCCGCGCTAGATGCTTGAGCGCAGCGTTCTGACGGCTCTGTATCTCTATCACTTCAGGTCCACCACTTTATCTACTTTATCGTTCGTACCCAGTATGACCAGCAGGTCGTTCTCACTGATGCGGCCGTCCGCCCCCGGCGTTACATCCGCCACGCCGCCCTTACCGTGCCGGATGGCCAGAACGTTGATGCCGTACCTCGCGCGCACGCCGAGCTGTCCGAGCGTTTTTCCGATCCAGCTGCGCGGCGTTTTGATCTCCAGAATAGAGAAATCGTCCGAAAAGCCGATGTAGTCGATGACGTTCGTGCGGCCGAGATGCTGCGCGAGCCGCTGCCCGATCTCCCTCTCCGGCTGAATGACGCGGTCCGCGCCCACGCGCTCGAGCACCCGGGCATGCAGCGCGGACAGCGCCTTGCAGACGACCTGCTTCGCGCCGAGCTCCTTGAGCATGACCGTGATGAGGATGCTCGCCTCGATGTCCGTGCCGATGGCCACGACGCAGCAGTCGAAGTTGCCAACGCCGAGCGACCGGAGCACCGCCTCGTCCTGCGCATCGCCGCAGATAGCCTGCGTGACGCTGTCCGCGATGTGCTGCACGTTTTCCTCGCTGTTGTCGAGGGCGAGAACCTCATGTCCGAGCGAGCCGAGCTCGCACGCGACCGCCCGGCCGAAGCGGCCGAGACCGATTACCAGAAAGGATTTCATTGCTTTCTCCCTTTTATCCACAGGCTGTGTATATTTTTTTCGTGGATTTTCTTTTTTTTGTTCAGCCGATCATGACATTGCCCGAGGGGAATTTGAGCTTGGGAGGCTCACTGCGGCGCAGGAATACCGCGACGCCGAGCGTCAGTACGCCCACGCGGCCGAAATACATCAAAACGATCAGCATGATATGCGACACCGCCGAAAGCGACGGCGTGAGCGACATGGTGAGGCCCACCGTGCCGAAGGCGGAGGCGGTCTCATACAGGCACAGGTTCATCGGCGCATTTTCGATAAACGCAATGACGCACGCACCGCCGAGACTGATCGTCACGCCGATGACCGTGAGCGCGACCGCATTCATGATGCTGCGCGGCTCGATGGTTCGTCCGAAGGCCGTGACCGACGTCCGTCCGCGCAGCGCGCTGACCGCGCTGAGTGCGAGCACCGCCACCGTCACGGTCTTGAGACCGCCCGCCGTCGAGCCGGGCGAGCCGCCGATCAGCATGAGCACGCACGCGACCGCCTGCGAGGGGCCGGTCAGCGCACTCTCGTCGATGGTGTTGAAGCCTGCCGTGCGCAGCGTCACGCTCTGAAACGCCGCCGCGAGCAGCTTGTGCGGCAGGGTCATGCCGCCGAGCGTCGCCGGATTGCTCCACTCAAACAGCAGCGTCAGCAAAAAGCCGCCGCCGAGCAGGACGCCCGACATGGCGAGTACGAGCTTGCTGTGCAGGCTGAGGCTGCGGAAGCGCCTGTGATCCCACACATCGCTCCATACGAAAAAGCCGAGACCGCCGAGCACGATGAGCGCCATGATGGTCAGACTCACGAGCGGGTCCTCCGCATAGTGTACGAGCGAGCAGAACGGATCGTCCGGCGTGCCCATGAGGTCAAAGCCGCCGTTGCAGAACGCCGATACCGCATGGAAAACGCCCATGCCGACGCCGCGCAGCGGCCCGAACTGCTGCACGAAGCGGATGGACAGCAGCGCCGCGCCGACACCCTCGAACAGGAACGTGCCGACCAGCACGCGCCGCATCAGCCGCACGATGCCGCCGCTCGAATCCAGACCGAAGCCGGCTCCGATGACCATGCGCTCGCGCAGTGTGATCGTGCGCCGCAGCAGCAGCGACGTCGCCGTCATGACCGACATAAAGCCGAGACCGCCGATCTGGATGAGCAGGAGAATGACGCATTTGCCGAAAAGCGACCAGTGCACCGCCGTACCGACCGTGACCAGACCGGTGACGCAGGTCGCGCTCGTCGCGGTGAACAGCGCATCGATGAAGGGCGTTGCGCGGCCGCTCTTTGCGGCGCAGGGCAGCATGAGCAGCAGCGTTCCTGCCAGAATAATGAGCGCGAAACCAACAGCGATCACCATCGCCGCGTGCATCGCGCGGCTCTTCGGCGCTCGCCTTCCAACACCTGTCACAGCCGCATCCCCCCTTGCCTTTCCTATATATAATAGTCTCATTCAGCGCTTGTATCACATTTAATAAAAGCAGATTGCGCGTCTCCTGTCAAGGCAAATTTTCTGAATTTTCACGTTTTCCCCCGACCCGACCCCGAAAAAAGCAACATCCCGTCCGTTTTCCGCCTTCGTTTTTCATCCATAAAATTCATATATCTCAATAAAATGTCAAAAAAGACACGCTTTCGCGTGCCTTTCCGCGCCCCCGGGGGCGCAATCCCCTGCCGACTTTTGCCGAAGGCAAAACAGGCAGGGCAGGCGCTCCGCAGAGCGCCGCATAAAATTCCCCATAAAAGTCCAGCTCTGCCGGACTTTTATACCTCTGCCCGCGCCGCGGCGGCGCGGCCTCGTCCGCCGCACCCCAGGGCACCTTCTCTTGCCCTTTCAGGGCAATTCACCTTGTGCGGACGAGAGGGGGGTATCACCCCCGGTTTCTCCGGAACCGGGGGTGTATCCAGGAGGGACAGCGTCCCCCCTGGAGGAAGCTCAGTGCGACAAGAGCATCCTGTCATTATCCAGCTCCGCGCCGCACGCCTCGCGGTACAGCGCGAGCAGACCCGGCACATCCAGCCTGTCGCGCGTCTCGCCCGACAGGTCGAGCACGATCCTTCCGCGCTCGAGCATGATGGTGCGCGTGCCGAGCGACAGCGCCGCGCCGATGTTGTGCGTGACCATCATGGTCGTGATGTGATTTTCCGCCACGATGTCCTGCGTGATGTGCAGCACGCGCTCCGCGACCACCGGGTCGAGTGCCGCCGTGTGCTCGTCGAGCAGCAGCACGCGCGGCGTGTTGATCGTCGCCATCAGCAGCGTTACCGCCTGGCGCTGTCCGCCCGACAGCAGGCCGATCCGCGTTTTCATGCGGTCCTCCAGACCCATGTCGAGCCGTGCGAGCTGCTCGCGGAAGAACGCGCGCTTTTTGCGCGGCAGCGCCGGTGCGAAAAGGTGTCCGCCTGCTCTTGCATACGCGAGCGCCACGTTTTCCTCCAGCGTCAGATCGGGCGCTGTGCCGCGCATCGGGTCCTGAAAGATACGCGCAATGCGCTTTGCGCGCTTGTGTTCGGGCAGGTAGGTGATGTCCTCGCCGTCGAGCACAATGCGTCCCCTGTCCACGAAAAAGCTGCCGGAGACCGCGCCGAACAGCGTGGACTTGCCCGCGCCGTTCGAGCCGATGACCGTGACGAACTCGCCGTCCTGAAGCGTGAGATCGATACCGCACAGCGCGTGATGTGCGCTCGCCGTGCCTGCGCCGAAGGTCTTGTCGAGCTGTTTGAGCGTCAGCATACGCGGTTCTCCTTTCTCTCGCGGCCTGCACGGATCGCTGCGGCCGCTGCCGGTACAGCGAGCGTCGCCGCGACGATGAGCGCCGAGAGCAGCTTGAGCGAGTTCGCGCTCATCAGATTGTAACGCAGCGCGAGCGCGATGATGATGCGGTAGACGACCGAGCCGAGCACCGCACTGACGATGCCGATCACGATGCCGCGCCTGCCGCAGATGACCTCGCCGATGATGACGGACGCGAGACCGATGACGATCATGCCGCTGCCGGCGCCGACGTCACCAAAGCCCTGACACTGGGCGAGGATCGCGCCCGAGAGCGCGACCAGCGCATTCGCCAGCGCAAGCGCCGCCCAGCGGACTGCCGTCGTGTTGATGGAGGAGGCGCGCACCATGTCCTCGTTCGAGCCTGCCGCACGGATGCACAGGCCGCCGACCGTCTGGAAGAACAGCGTGACGAGCACGACAACCACGACCGTGACCAGTCCGACAGCCGGCGCTTTGCCGCCGAGCACCTCGAAGAACTTGGGCGCGTCGAGCAGCGACACGTTCGGGCCGCCCAGCACCGTGATGTTCACGGTGTACAGGCCGCTCATCGTCAGAATGCCTGCGAGAATGGGATGGATTTTGCAGTGCGTCTGCAAAAATCCGGTCACAACACCGGCTACCGCGCCGGCCAGCGCACCGGCCAGCAGCCCGGCGAACGGATGCGCCGCCGCGCACAGCACGGTCGAGACCGCCATGCCGAACGTGAACGAGCCGTCGACCGTGAGGTCGGGCAGGTTCAGGATGCGGAACGTGATGTACACGCCGACCGCGAGCAGCGCGTATTCAAGACCGAGCAGCGCCGAGTCCAGAAAGAAGTTCATGGTTTATCTCTCCCCTTTTTTGCGGCGTCTCAGCCGCCGATCACCGTTACCGAGCCGTCCTCCGGCAGGGTGATGCCGAGCGCGTCTGCGGCGGACTTGCTGCATACATACTGGAAGTCGCTCATTGCCTCGGCCGGGACCTCGGAAACGTCCTTGCCGTTCAGAATATCATATGCCATCTCTGCGGAGCGCTCGCCGAGCTGGGTGTTGGAAACCGATACGCACGCGAGAGCGCCCGACTTGACCATGACCGGGTCAGAGCCGTAAATCGGGATGCCTGCTGCGTCCGCCGCCTCAACGACCTGCGCCATCGCGGACTGCACGGTGGAGTCGATCGGGATGTAGATCGCGTCAACCTTGCCTGCGAGCGACTGCGCCGCCTGCTGCACCTCGTTCGAGGAGGCAACGGTGACTTCCTCATAGGTGTAATCCGTGGTATCGAGGTATGCCTTTGCCTTTTCGGCGGTCAGAACGGCGTTCTTCTCGCCCGAGCAGTACAGGATGCCGATGTTCTTGACGTCCGGGGTCAGCTTGCCCGCGAGCGTGAAGATCTCGTCGACCGGAACGATGTTCGAGGTGCCGGTCGCGTTCTTATCCGGCTTTGCCATGTCGCCCATGATGCCTGCCGCCACCGGGTCGGTCACGGAGATGAAAACGACCGGCGCGCTCACGCCCGCATTGACGACCGCCTGCGTCGCCGGGGTAACGATCGGAACAACGAGGTCATAATCCGCTGTCTTGAGCTCGGACGCGATCGAGTTGAGCGTGGACATATCGCCCTGCGCGTTCTTCACGTCATAGGTCACGCCGTCACCGTACAGCTCGGTCAGCTTGTTCTCGAAGCTGTCGATCATCTCGGTGAACGCATCGTTGTCGACCAGCTGAACGACCGCGACCTTTGCGGTGTCGCCTGCCGCGGCGCCGGTGTCCGCATTTGCGTCCGCGCCGGTATCCGCAGAGGCATTGCCGCCGCAGGCGGTCATGGTCAGAAGGCTTGCGCCTGCGAGAAGTGCTGCTAAAAACTTGTTTTTCATGGGGTATCTCTCCTTTGGCATGTCGTCGAGGACAAACAAAAACGCCCGTCCTCAGAATTTCTTCCAAGGACAGGCGATAAAATCATCCTGCGGTGCCACCTTGCTTCGCGCCGTGCGGCGCGCACTCATCGGAACGCTAACACGCTCCTTCTCCGTAACGGGGAGTCCCGTTGCACTATACTGAGCCTTGCGGCCGTTCCCGTGCACCCTCTGCGGTCCATTTGTCCGATGCGCTGCTGCCGGGCTTCCACCGCCCCCGGCTCTCTGCAAACCCGCTTACCGGTTTTACTTCCGCTTCTTCGGTTTGTGATGGGTCCATTGTACCACGCACTTCAGCACGTTACAAGACTTTATTTTTATGAATTTTTGCTATATCATAGAAGCAGTGTTTGTACAGTTTTTATAATATGCCGCGCAAGCATTTCATATCCGATCAAAAAAGAAGGAATTGACCCATGATACGACATATTTTGTTCTGGAAGCTTCAGGAGGAGTACCGCGAGGGCGAAAAACGCCGTGAAGCCGAAGCGCGCCTTGCGGCGTCCGTCGAGACGCTCGCCCCCATTCCCGGCCTGCACAACGCAAAGATCGGCCCGAACCTCGCCGGCGGCGAATACGATCTCGTGTTTTACGCCGACCTGGACGACAAGGACGCGCTCACGGCCTTCCGCGACCATCCGCTTCACGTCGCGCACCGCGAGCGCTGCGCGTCGCTCGTCACCGGACGCCTCGCCGGAGATCTTGAGGTCTGAGGCTGTCGAAAAGCTTCGTTTTCCGACAATCTGTGTTCTGACGAGCGCAGAGCACGGACGTCCGAAAGTTCCCATGCGGAGACTTTCTCCCTCTTAAAGAATGAAAACCGAGGCACATGGCCTCGGTTTTATGAAATCGCTGCGCGATTTCTATTTCATGCGCGCTGCCGCGCGGCTGCCGTTTCGGCGTGAAAATAAACTTGATCGACAGACTGAGCCGGGGCTATGCCCCGGCTTTCGTGCTTTTGGAGGTTTCTGTCCGGCGTCCGGCTGTTACAGCATCCTGCCGCGCAGCAGGATGGTATGAATATTCAGCTCGTCGTCGAGCAGAACAACGTTTGCGAGCTTTCCGGCCTCGAGAGAACCGTAATCGTGCTCGATGCCGAGCGCACGGGCCGGATTTGTCGAGGCCGCCTGCACGGCCTGACCGAGCGGAATCCCCATGCGCACCGCGCTCCGGACGCAGTCCATCAGATTGGTGGCGGAACCGGCGATCGTGCCGTCATGCAGCGTGGCGAGATTGCCGCGCACGGTGACAGCCTGTCCGCCGAGCGAGTATTCGCCGTCCTCGAGGCCGGTCGCCATCATGCTGTCCGAAATGAGGATGACACGGCCGCCAAACAGGGTAAAGACCGCGCGGACGACCGAAGGATGAATGTGCACGCCGTCCGCGATCAGCTCGACCGCGACGTTTTCGCTGTCAAAGGCCGCGCCGATGACGCCCGGAGCGCGATGCGAAAACGGCGGCATGGCGTTGTACAGGTGCGTGACCTGCCGCGCGCCGCGGCGGAATGCCTCGCAGGCTGTATCGTAATCCGCCTCGGTGTGGGCGAGCGAGATGCGGACCTCGCCGGACAGCTCCTCGATGGTCTGCATCGCACCGGGCAGCTCGGGCGCAAGATCGCACAGCTTGAACAGACCGTTCGCCTGCTCCTGCACGCGGCGGAACATCGCGGCGTCCGGTGCGTGCAGATAGGCGCCGTTCTGCGCGCCCTTTTTCTTTTCCGAGATGAACGGCCCCTCCATATTAATGCCGACGAGCGCGGCCTCGTGCGGCTCGGCGCTCCATGCGGCGGCGGCCTGTGCGATCTGCGTCAGCTTTTCCTCGGGATAGGTCATGGTCGCCGGACAGATGGCGGCGACGCCGTTCTGCGCCTGATAGGCGGCAAGGGTCGAGATCGCTTCGGCCGTGCCGTCGCAGAAATCGCGTCCCATGCAGCCGTGGAAGTGCAGATCGACCAGGCCGGGGATGGCGTAGAGACCGTCCATGTCCACCGCGTCGCCGGTCTCCCCGGCGGCAAGGATGCGGTCATCCGCGACCGCGAGACTGCCCGTGCGGAACGTGCCGTCGGGCTGATAGATTTTCAAATTACTGAACTGCATGAAATCTCACCTCAGAGAAGATCGGTACAAAGAGAGAGCGCAGCCTCGTCCGCGACGATGGAAACGTCGGTATGAAGCTGAAGGATGGATGCCGGAACGCGCGGCGTTACCGGGCCGAAGAAGGCTTCGCGGACGGTTTTCGCCTTGTTTTCGCCCGAAACGACCAGAACGATGCGTCGCGCGAGCATGATGGTCTGCACGCCCATGGTGTAGGCCTGACGCGGCACATCATCGGCCGAGGCGAAAAAGCGCTTGTTCGCCTCGATGGTGGACTCGGTGAGGTTGACGCAGTGCGTGCCCTTGGAGAAATACTCGTCCGGCTCATTGAAGCCGATGTGACCGTTGAGACCCATGCCGAGCAGCTGGAGGTCGATGCCGCCCGCGGCGCGGATTGCCTTGTCGTAGCGGCTGCACTCGCGCTCCGCATCAAGCTGTGCGCCGTCGGGCAGGTTGATGCGCTCGTTCGGAACGTTCACCGCATCAAAAAAGTTCTTGTGCATGAAGTAGTGGTAGCTCTGGTCGTGATCCGGGGTCAGACCGCGGTATTCGTCCAGATTGAACGTGGTACAGGCGCCGAAATCGACGTCGCCCTTGTGATACCACTTGATGAGCTGCTCGTAAATGCCGATAGGCGAGGAGCCGGTCGCGAGACCGAGCACGGACTCCGGCTTCAGGATGACCTGCGCGGAGATGATGTTCGCGGCCTTGCGGCTCATGTCGTTATAGTCTTTTGCGCGGATGATTTTCATAATTCCTTACCTCTTTCGTTTTGTCAGAAAACAGAAGGGGCAGGCTTTCGCCCGCCCCTTCCATTGCGCGGAGCGCAATCTGGTGATATGCAAACAGATATGGTCGAATGGATTTTAGAGCATCTTTGCCATTTCGTCGGCTACGAACTGAACCTTGGTGCCAATGATGACCTGAATCGCAGTCTGAGACGGGCGCATTACGCCTGCAACGCCTGCGGCCTTGATCTTCTTCTCGTTGACCTGCGTGCCGTCCTTGACCTCGATACGCAGACGGGTGATGCAGTTGTCGAGAGATTCGACGTTCTCCTTGCCGCCGAGGCCTTCGAGAACGGCCGCAGCGATCGCGGTGAAGTCGTTGTTCGCGAGAGTCGCGTTCTTGTCTGCTTCTGCGAAATCAGCCTCCTCATCCTCACGGCCCGGGGTCTTGAGGTTGAACTTGGTGATCGCGAAGTAGAATACCAGATAGAATACAACGAATGCCGCGATGCCCAGCGGGATGATCATCAGGGTGTTGTTCGCCGCCGGCAGGAAGGACGAGAATACGAGGTCGGTCGCGCCTGCGGAGAAGCAGAAGCCTGCGCGGAAGCCGACGTAGTAGGTGATGACGGTGAAGATGCCGTACAGAGCCGCGTAAACGATATACAGCGGGAAGCACAGGAACATGAAGCCGAACTCAAACGGCTCGGTAACGCCGCAGATGAATGCGCAGATCGCAGCGGACAGAACCAGACCGATGGCAGCCTTCTTGTTCTTCGCGGTCTTGATCATAGCCAGAGCCGCGCCGAATACGCCGAACATCATGCAGGGGAAGAAGCCGGACATGTACATGCCGAGGCTCCAGGTAACGCCGTTCTGACCGCTAACGTCGCCGGCCCAGTAGTGCGACAGGTCGCCGAGGCCGATGGTATCGAACCAGAATACGTTGTTGAGTGCGTGGTGCAGACCGGTCGGGATGAGCAGGCGGTTGAGGAATGCGTAGATGCCTGCGCCGATGCCGTCCATGCCGATGATGGCTTCACCGACAGAAACGAGTGCGCCGAAGATGATCGGCCATACGAACAGCAGAACGACCGAAACCGGGATGGAAACCAGACCGGTGACAATCGCTACGCAGCGCTTGCCGCTGAAGAATGCCAGCCAGTCGGGCAGTTTGGCGTTCTTAAAGCGGTTGTAGCAGGCCGAGCCGATGATGCCGGCGATGATAGCGATAAAGACGTTCTGGATCTTATCGAACGCGAGCGTCTTGACCGGGTCGTCCGCGATAGCGGGCATCAGGGTGGTGACAACGCCCGTGCTCAGCAGGTTGGTCATCATCAGCCACGAAACCAGACCGGCGAGTGCGGATGTACCGTCTTTATCGTCCGCCAGACCGACCGCTACGCCGATAACGAACAGCCATGCCATGTTGTCGATCAGCGCGCCGCCCGCCTTGATGAGCAGGAAGCCGATGTTGTACAGCGCACCGCTCGTCGCCGCGCCCGGTACGCCCATAACGCCCGGAGCGATCGCATAGCCGAGGCCCATCAGAATACCGCAGATCGGGAGCGCTGCTACCGGCAGCATGAGTGCCTTACCTAATTTTTGCAGCTTTTTCATCATAATAGAGTCCCCTCCTCTTTGTAAATGCCGCATTTTTGCGGCGCCTTGTGAATGACGATGTATTCCATAACGAACTGCTTCGAGGAAAATACATCCGAACGCCGTTTTCCGAGAGCCGAACAGGGAAAACGGCTTATTTCATCGCCCGCAGGGCGAAATGAAACCGCGTTTACAGGTTATCCTGAAGAAACTTTTCGAGAGAAGCAGCAGCCTCCGCCTCGTCCGCGCCCTCGATGGTGAGCTTTACGGTGTCGCCCTTCTTTGCGCCCATGCTCATCACGCCCATGATGCGCTTGGCGTCGACCTCCTTCTTCGGAGAAGCGATCATGATTTTGGAGGCGAACTTGGACGCCTCCTTGACGAGCATGCCGGCCGGACGGGCGTGGATGCCGAGCTCATCGGTAATCGTGTATTCGAATGTTTTCATGGTGAAATATCTCCTTTTTACTTCTTTTCGAGCATCAGCAGATCGTCGCCTGCCTGAACGCTTCCGGCGCCTTCGGTCTTGACCGAGGCGAACGCATCGGGGTTGCATACGATGACCGGCGTTACGACCTCGTAGCCAGCCTTGCGGATGGCGTCGATGTCGAATTCGATCAACGTATCACCCTTGCGGACGGTGTCGCCCGATTTGCATTTTGCGGTGTAGTGCTGTCCCTTGAGGTTGACCGTGTCGATGCCGACATGGATGAGCAGCTCAGCGCCCTCCGACGTGGTCATGGAGACCGCGTGTCCGGTATCGAACATCATGTCGACCGTGCCGTTCGCCGGAGCGACGATTCGTCCCTCGCTCGGCTGTACCGCGGCTCCGGGGCCGAGGATGCCCTGCGCAAAGGTCGGGTCGGGAACCTCCGTCAGCGGCACGACCGTTCCGGAGACCGGAGAGGCGATCGTGATGCCGGGCTGGGAAAACAGGTTTTTCAGCTTGCCAAACATGATACATTCACACTCTTTCTGCATTGGACTGTCGTCCACATAGTATGTCGGTTGAGCAGATAAAACATGCGAAAAAAATAAAAAAACCAAATTTCATCGCCTATATACCGTCTTACTGCAAAGACTGGTGCGAGAAATCTGGTTTTGCCCGCCGAAGCGGTAACAATCCATTAAAAGTCGAAGGGACGCTGCCCTTCTGGAAATGCCTGCTATCTACTTGTTGTTTTTATTGTAACAGAATAAAAATCCGTTTGCAAGCACAAATCGACGGTTGACCTGCCAAAAAACAGCGCCGTTTTTCTACACTTTGCACAAAAACAGCCGTCACTGCCTGCTTCCGGGCAGAGGCGAGGTCATTTCGCGCTGCATCCAGAACAGCAGCATGCCGACGATGTATTCCTGCTCGGCGGCGGTCAGCGCGCGTCCGGAGGGGATTTTATGCCATTTTTCCAGACAGCCGCGACAGCAGCAGGCGGTCGCGTGCTGCGCGATAAAGACCGGATGGCCGCGCATGGGCGTCTGTTTGCCGTCGTTCGGGATAAAGGCGGGCGCGAGCCGCTCTTCGACCAGCTCGGCGGCGTGGCGGCGCATGGTCTCCCATCCCCTGTCGCAGATATACTGGCGGTCCTTCAGGCCGAGACGGAAGCGGCTGCGGAAGCGCGAGCGCGAAAGTGCGGCAGAGATCTGCGCATAGCGCACGGTGTTTTCTTCAAAATTCATGGAAGCTCGTCTCCTTCTCTTTTCTATTGTAGAACATGACGAAGAAAGATGCAAGTACCGCCGGCGAGATGGCTATTGTGCTGTGAAAGCCGCGGTTCATCCTGCCTTCATTTGGCAAAACGGCCGCAGAGTAGCGAAGAGTACAGTGCGTGCACGGGCACGCATACGCAAAGCGTTTTCGGAAATTTACACAAAAAACAGCTTGCGTATACGCTCTCAGTAGTGTATAATTACAAGCAGGGAAGCAATCCCGTCAACAAACGCCCGTGCGACAGGCAGGGGTAAGGGAGTGTATATCAATTATGGCCAATTATCCGGTAAACAAGATCCGTAACGTATGTCTCATGGGTCACGGCGGCGACGGCAAGACCTCGCTCGTCGAGAGCCTGCTTAATATCTCCGGTGCAACCGACCGCGTAGGCAAGATCGCCGACGGCAACACGGTATGCGACTTCGATCCCGAAGAAATCCGCCGCAAGTTCTCGATCTCGACCGCAGTAGCGCCCGTAGAATGGAACGACTGCAAGATCAACCTGCTCGATACCCCGGGCTTCTTTGATTTTGAAAGCGAAGTGCAGTGCGCGATGCGCGTTGCAGAGTCCGCTCTGATCGTCGCGACCGGCAAGTCCGGCCCGGGCGTCGGCACGGAAAAGGCGTGGGAGCGCTGCGAGGAACAGGCAATGCCGCGCATGTTCTACATCTCGAAAATCGACGAGGAAAACTCGGATTACTATACCTCTCTGCACAAGCTGCAGAAGCAGTTCGGCGTATCGGTAGCGCCGATCGTTGTCCCGATCTTTGAGGGCAACCGCGACACCGTCGGCATCGTCGACTGCGTTATCCGCAAGGCCTACCGCATGGACGGCAACAAGCGTGTCGAGATTCCGATCCCCGAGGACATGAAGGACCGCGTCGACCAGCACCGCGCGGCGCTGTGCGAAAACATCGCAGAGCTGTCCGAGGATCTGATGGAGCGCTATTTCGCAGGCGAGGAGTTCTCGGATGAAGAGCTGATCGCCGGCATCCGTCAGGGCGTCAAGGATCTGGTCCTCGCGCCGGTATTCTGCGGCACTGCTGCGACCGGCATCGGCTCCTACGCGCTGCTCAAGGGCATCGCGGACTACATGCCGTCCCCGGACGAGAAGCCGGTAGAGCTGTGCGAGGACGAAAAGGGCGAGCTGATCGAGATCAACTGCGCACCGAACGGTTCGACCTGTGCATTTGTATTCAAGACGGTCGCTGACCAGTACGGCCGCTTCTCCTACTTCAAGGTCATGTCCGGCGAGGTCAAGCAGGATATGACGCTCGTCAACAAGCGCGCGGACGCGAACGAGAAGATGGGTCACATCTTCACCGTCTGCGGCAAAAAGACGGCCGAGGTCCCGGTCGTCGGCTGCGGCGACATCGGCGCGGTCTCCAAGCTGGTCACGACCAAGACGGGCGACACCCTGTCCATGAGCGTGCGCAAGGTCGAGCTCGAGCCGGTCGAGTTCGCGCCTCCCTGCTACACGCAGGCGATCACAGCCAAGGTCAAGGGCGCCGAGGAGAAGATCTCCACAGGTCTGTCCCGTCTGCATGACGAGGACCCGTCCTTCGAGACCGAATTCAACCCCGAGACCAAGCAGCACCTCATCTCCGGTGCCGGCGATATTCAGCTGGACGTTCTGTGCTCCAAGCTCCGGGACAAGTTCGGCGTAGAAGTCACGCTGTCCGCTCCGATCGTACCGTACCGCGAGAAGATCCGCAAGCCGGTCGTCGTCGAAGGCAAGCACAAGAAGCAGTCCGGCGGCCACGGTCAGTACGGTCACGTCAAGATGGAGTTCGCACCGTATGCAGAGGGCGATTATCTGTTCCAGGAAAAGATCTTCGGCGGTTCGGTTCCGAAGAACTTCCATCCGGCTGTCGACAAGGGCATCCGCGAGGCCATGGAGCACGGCGTGCTCGCCGGCTATCCGATGGTCGGTCTGCGCGCAACGCTGCTCGACGGCTCGTATCATGACGTAGATTCCAACGAGCTGTCCTTCAAGATGGCAGCCCGTCTGGCCTACAAGTCCGGCATCCCGCAGGCATCTCCGGTTCTGCTCGAGCCTGTCTGCTCGATGAAGGTCGTTATCCCGGATTCCTACATGGGCGACGTCATCGGCGACCTCAACAAGCGCCGCGGCCGCATCATGGGCATGAACCCGCTCGACGGCGGCAAGCAGGAGATCGTTGCAGAATGCCCGATGGCAGAGCTTGGCGACTACGCGATCAAGCTGCGTTCGATGACGCAGGGCCGCGGTTCGTTCGTTTCCAAGTTCGAGCGCTACGACGAGGCGCCGGCTCCGGTACAGGAAAAGGTCATCGCCGATAACAAGGCCCGCATGGAAGCACTGAACAAGGACTAAAAAGCGCATAAACCTGCCCCGGCAGGCATACACAAGCAACACAGCCACGGCGGTTTCATCTGCTGTGGCTGTTCGCGTGGTGGGGTAAATCGGAATTTGTGGAATTGAAAAAATCGGAGTTTGGAGGAATGTTTCATGAAAAAAACTATAACGGTAGCGTTTTGCTTTGTGATGCTTCTTCTCTTTGCGGGATGCGGAAAAGGCGATACATCAAAAGTGGAAATTGAGTATGGAACATCTTCCGTTTACTCAAAAGAAGATATGGATGCTGCTATTGAGGTTATAAAAGAACAGTTCAGTTCATTTGAGGGCTGTGAACTGCATAGTCTTTCTTATGTGTCGGATGAAGAATGCAACAAGGCAGAAAATATTGAATGGATGAATGATTTAAGAGCGGATGATAGTAAAGAAATCTTTACGCAATGCATTGCATTTAATAGCAGCTTCCGTTCGCCGAAAAAAGGCGGCGATACATGGAATGCTGACGAAGAATATACCTGGACATGGTGGCTTGCACGAAGCGAAGACGGAGAATGGAAACTGATGACTTGGGGCTATTGATAAAATAAGAAATTTTAGCTTTTCATAAATCCACGAAAAAAGGCACGCCTTTGGCGTGCCTTTCGCGTCCCTCCGGGACGCCGCGCACACATTGTGTGCGCAATTTCCTGCCGTATTTTGACCTCGCCAAAACAGGCAGGACAGGCCTGCCGCAGCAGGCCGCGTAAAATTCTCCGTAAAAGTCGGGGCGTGTACCTGACTTTTACACCTCTGCCCGCGCCGGAGCGGCGCGGCCTCGTCCGCTGTGCGGACGAGAGGGGGTTATCGTCCCCGGTTTCGTAAGGAACCGGGGGCGTATCTACGGGGACAGCGTCCCCTTGGAAGCCTGCGTCATTCCATGACGCGGGCAATATGTATCGTCAGATACAGCAACTCGTTGTCCCCGGCGCGAAAGCCCTTTTCGGTCAGCACATAGCTGCATATTTTTTCGGCGCAGGCGAACGCGCAGGGATACTTGAAGCGCACGACCTCGAGCAGATCGGTGTCCTCATCGCCGTATTTCTGGCTGCCGACGATGCGGCGCGCAAAGAATTTCAGATGCGTGATAAATCGGTAGTATTCGATGGTCGAGCTGTCCGGCTCGGCACCGTAGACCTCGCGCACGATGCGCAGCGCGGCCTGCATCAGGTAGGTCATGTCGTAGACCTCGCGGATCTCGCCGCCGATCTGCGCGTTGACAAAGTGCATGGCGATAAACCCGGCTTCGTCCTCGGTAAAAGCAACGCCGGTCTCCTCGAGCACGATCTCGTTCGCCTTGAGGCCGACCTGATATTCGTCCTTGTAGAACTGCTGAATGTCCCAGAGCAGCGGATTCTGGAGGCGGATTCCCTCCTTGTAGCGCGAGATCGCGCCCGAAATATGGTCGGGAAGGGTGACATAGATGCTGTCGGACAGCTCGCGGCCGAGCGACAGCTTCGCATGGTTGATGATGCGCTCGCTCATCATGAAATGCGGCAGAGGGATACTGGTGACAAGCTGTTGAAAGCGGCTCGAAAGCTGGTCGGAATGCAGGGAAAAACGTTTTTCGACCTTCGCCTGACAAACCTCGCCACCCGGCCTGCACCCGAAGCCGAGTCCCCGTCCCATGAGCACAGTCTCCGCGCCGTTCTCATCAAGGGCAACGACGACATTGTTGTTCAATACTTTTTGTATCTGCATTCAGTTTTCCTTTCGTGCGGTGCAGACCGCATCCAGAGCCTCGCGTGCAGCGCGTACTGCGCCTTCGTCACACCGCCAGAGCTCAAATTCATTCAGTCCGGGAATACCCATCGGGACGTTTTCGCGACGGAACTCCATGCCGCTCGGCACGGCTGCCTTCGCCGACAGATGAAAAGCGTCGGCACCGGTCTGCGGTGCGAGCGCGCGGATCACGTCCGCGTTCACGCCGCCGCCGATCAGGATGCGCAGCCCTTCCCCGCTCTCCGAGACCAGCTCGCGCAGCAGCGGTGCGCCGTCTGCGCAGCGAGCCTGCTGCCCCGAGGTGAGGATTGTGTCCACGCCGAGCTTCTTTGCCGTGCGCAGCGCCTCGTGCGCGTCGCGGCAAACGTCAAACGCGCGGTGGAGCGTGACCCCGCAGCCGTCGCCGCAGGCCATGAGCGCACTCATGCGCTCGGCATCGAGCGTACCGTCCGGATTCAGCATGCCGATGACGATGCCGTCCGCACCCAGACCGGCAAACCGCGATGCCTGACGGCAGAGCAGTTCAAACTCGTCCTCATCATACAGAAAATCGCCTGCGCGCGGACGCAGCAGCACACGGACGGGAATATCGACCCGTTCGCGTACCATGCAGAACAGATCCTCGTCCGGCGAAAGTCCGCCGAGCGGCAGCGCGGAGCACAGTTCAATGCGGTCCGCCCCTCCCCTTGCTGCGTTTACCGCAGAGCAAACGCTGTCTGCGCAGACCTCGAGCAGTCCTGCCATGCGCATCATCCCTTTCCTTCTCTTTTTCCTACATATTTGATTAAGTATAGCACTCCGCAGCGGTACGGTCAATGAATTTTTCTCTAAGAAAGCGGTAAATCTGTAAATTCTACTTGCAACCTATCGGAAATTTGATACAATAGATTTGTGCCGTCTGTCCCTGCAGGGACGGCGGAAAAAAGATCGGACGGGGGACGCTCCCCGGACCGGGGAGGAGACATGAAAATCTATGAGCAAGGTGGAGCAGTATATCACGAGCATCCCGGACTACCCGAAGGCCGGCATCATCTTCCGTGATATCACGAGCGTACTCAAGGACGCGGACGGACTGCGGCTGGCGGTAGATGAGATGACGGCGAAGATCGGGGATACGGAATTCGATGCGATCGTCGGACTGGAGTCGAGGGGCTTCCTGTTCGGTATGCCGATGGCATACAATCTGCACAAGGCCTTTATTCCGGTCCGCAAGAGCGGCAAGCTGCCGCGCGCGACCTCGCGCATCGCGTATGACCTCGAATACGGCTCTGCGGAGATCGAGGTGCACCGCGAGGACATCACGCCGGGTATGCGCGTTGTCATCGTAGACGACCTGATCGCAACGGGCGGTACGCTCGAGGCGGCGGTACATCTGGTGGAGCAGCTGGGCGCGAAGGTCGTCAAGATCGTCTGCCTGCTCGAGCTGAAGGGCCTGCACGGCCGCGACCGCCTGACGTCCTGCCCGACCGAGGCCGTCGTATCCTACGAAGGGAAATAAATCCGTAATCAAGGCGAAAGCCTAAAATTAAAGGGGGAAAAACGATGTTTGAACGCATATTCAAGCTATCGGAACACAAAACCACTGTAAAGACCGAAGTCATGGCCGGTATCACCACCTTCATGACCATGGCGTACATCCTCGCCGTCAACCCGAGCGTGCTCGGCTCGACCGGCATGGACACCACCGCGGTCCTGCTCGCAACGGCTCTGGCGTCCTGCCTCGGCACGCTGTGCATGGCGTTCATGGCGAACCTGCCGTTCGCGCTGTCCGCCGGCATGGGCCTCAACGCCTTCATGGCGTACACCGTTGTCGCGGGCTACGGCTACTCGTGGCAGGTCGCGCTGCTCGCGGTATTCATCGAGGGCCTGATCTTTATCGTCCTGTCGCTGACCAATGTCCGCGAGGCGATCTTCAACGCCATCCCGCTGACGCTCAAGAAGGGTGTTTCGGTCGGCATCGGCCTGTTCATCGCGTTCATCGGCCTGCAGAACTCCGGCCTGTGCGTAGACTCCGCAACGCTGGTCGACATCATCAGCTTCCCGGAGAACTTCCACACCGCTGGCATCTGCGCACTGCTGACCCTCATCGGTCTGTTCTTCACCGCGGTATTCTACACCCGCAAGATGAAGGGCGCCATCCTGTACGGCATCCTGCTGACCTGGATCCTCGGCATGCTCTGCCAGGTGACCGGCCTTTACGTTCCGACGCCGGACGCAGGCTTCTATTCCCTGTTCCCGAGCTGGGGCATGACCGACTTCTCCAAGCTGGGTCTGACCTTCGGTCAGTGCTTCAACGTGGATTTCAGCGCAGTCGGCATCGTAAACTTTATCGTTGTCATCTTCTCGTTCCTGTTCGTTGATATTTTCGATACCCTCGGCACGCTGATCGGCGTTGCGACCAAGGCGAAGATGCTCGACAAGGACGGCAAGCTGCCGGGCATCAAGCCGGCTCTGCTGGCAGACTCCATCGCGACCTCCGCAGGCGCGATCCTCGGCACTTCCACCACCACCACCTTTGTCGAGTCCGCATCCGGCGTGGCTGTCGGCGGCCGCACCGGCCTGACCGCGCTCGTCACCGGCATCCTGTTCCTCGTTTCCACGCTGTTCGCCCCGATCTTCACCGCGATCCCGTCCTTCGCGACGGCTCCGGCGCTGATCATGGTCGGCTTCCTGATGGTCGGCACGGTGACCGAGATCCGCTTCGATCTGGACAACCTCACCGAGTCCATCCCGGCATACCTCGCCATCATCGCGATGCCGCTGTTCTACAGCATCTCCGAGGGCATCTCTCTGGGCGTTATCTCCTATGTCCTGCTCAACCTCGCAACCGGCAAGGGCAAGAAGGTCGCTCCGCTGATGTACGTCCTGGCAGTGCTGTTCGTACTCAAGTATATCTTCCTGTAATAACCATACAGAAAATAAGCAAAGGGGCCGCTCTGCGGCTCCTTTTACTGTCGAAACGGCTTCGGTAACGCGATGTTACCGGTCTGTTTCGGCATTCTTTTTATATTCCATTATATCTTCTACCCGGCAGTCGAGGATTTCGCAGAACATTTCAATGGTATGCGTGCTGACACTCTCGTTCCGCTTCAGCCGAGTGCCCGATGGCAGAGCTCGGTGATTACGCCATCAAGCTGCGCTCCATGACACAGGGCAGAGGCTCGTTCGTTTCCCAGTTCGAGCGCTACGATGAAGCACCGGTTCCGGTACAGGAAAAGGTCATCGCAGAGAACAAGGCCCGTATGGAGGCTCTGAACAAGGAGTAATCCTTACATCTGAATAGAAAAACCGGCTGCGGGAGCAGCCGGTTTTTTTGTTATGTGCTTGATTCACTCGTGTCCGTTGTCTGCTGGATTTTTTTGAGTGAAGTGATACGCGAGAGTTCAATGTACCAGTTTCCACCGCCGATATTTTCAATCGTTCCGGTGACTCGGATAACATCGCCTTTCCTAAGGCTGCTCAATGCATTATAGTCCCAGTGGGTGAGTGTGTAATCTGAATAACTGAAGCGGATAAGACTGATATAATCCTCAATGGCCCAGTCGCTGATAGAGGTAACTTCCATCGTAACGGTTGCAGTCTGTCCTGCATAGGTGTTTTTTGCGGCGACCGGGCTTTCATCGTAAAGTGCATTTATGTCCCTTGCGCTTATCTGTGTGCCGTCCGCCAGCGTGAAAATACCGTAGCCGTTCTGTTCATGCAGGCGTTCATTTCGCGCAGCATTGAATGAGCGGACAGCATTCAAAGCAACAATAATAACCAGCAGGATAAACCATATTCTCCGATAGAAAGGTTTGCGGCGAGGCTGTCCGCATTGCGGGCAGATTTTTGCACCGTTGGACAACTCTGTGCCGCATACTTTGCAGTGTGTCAGTTTGGCCATAAAATCACCTCTTTGTTTTTCGACAATACCTAATAAGAAAAACTGCGGTATTGTCTTAAAGAAAATATAACACATATGTGTTCGAGTGTCAACAAATGTATTCAAAGGCGGAGAAAAGATATACTACACTCAAACTGGGGTGTAGCTATGAGCCAAAACCAATTAGATTCGCGGCTGGTAGGCAGGGTGCTCGCACGACTGCGCGCGGAAAAAGGAATCACACAGGAGGTGCTGAGCGGTTTGTCTGACATCGGCAGAACACATCTGAGTGCCCTTGAGCGTGGTGAGCGCAAGCCGACACTGGAAACTCTGTATCGCATCAGCAATGCGCTGGATATGCCCATGAGCGTGATTGTTGCAGAAATCGAAAAGGAAATTCGTGAAAATTCGTAAAAATACGGTTGAAGCAACTGCCGGTTTACGCAAAACCCGTGCAATCTGCCGTGATAACGCCGCGACTATGCGTAAAACGCGAGTCGATACCGTTCCTTTATGCGAGTTACTTACGAAGTAGGGCCGTAAGGCCCGTTCGCGAGGCTGCTGAGGGAAAGGCAGGAGTTCAAAGAGGGAGATGCACTCATTTAATCCGCGCACGGCGCGGGTTAGATGTTTAGCAGTCTACGGGCAAAACCGTAGGTTGTCTATCCTCTTAGGCGCCCGCGCCGCGTAGGCGGCACCCGTTCCCGCCGTCCGCAGGCGGCGAAACTCCCCAGCCCGGAAACGGCGTATCGCTCACGCAACTCGTCTGCACCAGAGAAGGATTTCCGAGAAGTAGAAAATCAAAATTTTCTACGTCAAAAACGGTGGTTTTTGAACCGTGTTTTTTGTACGCCGAGTCTAACTCGACCACTGGACGGATGCACAAAAATATGCTACAATTTCGTTAGTAAAAAAACACGGAGGTGTCGTGCGATGCACAGTACCAGAAAGATCAAGGAAGATCTCATTTATGTTGGCGGCAGCGACCGCCGCCTGAGCCGATTTGAAAACCTTTTCCCTATTCCGCGCGGTGTGTCCTACAACAGCTATGTCCTGCTCGATGACAAGACCGTGCTGATGGATACGGCGGACGAGTCCATCAGCCGCCAGTATATCGAAAACGTTGTCCACGCGCTGGACGGCCGCTCGCTCGATTACATGATCGTGCAGCATATGGAGCCGGACCACTGCGCGATGATCGACGCGATCATGAGCCGCTACCCGGAGGCCAAGCTGGTCTGCACCGCAAAGGCGGCGCAGATGTTCGCGCAGTTCTACGACCTCGATGTTTCCGACCGCACGCTCGTCGTCAAGGAAGGCGACAAGCTCTCCACCGGCGAGCATACCCTGCATTTCGTTCTCGCGCCGATGGTACACTGGCCGGAAGTCATGGTCACCTACGACGAAAAAGACAAGATCCTGTTCTCTGCGGACGCATTCGGCACGTTCGGTGCGCTGGCAGGCAATATTTTCGATGACGAGATCACGTTCGACGACGTCTGGATGAACGACGCACGCCGCTATTACACCAACATCGTCGGCAAGTACGGCGTTCAGGTGCAAGCTGTCCTCAAGAAGGCCGCGGCGCTCGATATTCAGATGATCTGCCCGCTGCACGGCCCGATCTGGCGCGAAAACCTCGGCACGCTGCTCGAGAAGTACCAGAAATGGAGCACCTACGAGCCGGAGGACAAAACCGTCATGATTGCCTATGCGACCATGTACGGCAATACCGAGAACGCGGTGAACGTTCTGGCGAACATGCTCGCGGACAAGGGCGTGAAGAATATCGCCATGTACGACGTTTCCGAGACCGACGTCTCCGAGCTCGTCGCGGAGAGCTTCCGGTGCAGCCATATCGTGCTCGCAGCGCCGACCTACAACGGCGGCGTTCAGCCGAAAATGGAGGCATATCTGTCCGACATCAAGGCGCTCGCTCTCCAGAACCGCACTGTCGCCATCATCGACAACGGCACTTGGGCGCCGACGGCGGGCAAGCAGATGCGTGCCGTCATCGACACCATGAGGAACATGACCGTGCTCGAAAACCCGATCACCCTCAAGTCTGCTCTCGCAAAGAACCAGCTTGCATCGCTCGATGCACTGGCAGAGGAGCTGGCCTCTCAGGTCAACGCGTAATACGGTTTTTCGCAGTCAAAGCTCCCCCGGAAACGGCGGGAGCTTTTGTTCTACTCGCCGCCTCCCCCGCATAAGATAGACCAAAAGCAGGAGGGACGTTCCATGATCGTAATTGCAGCAAAGGTTTCGGTAAGAAAAATCCTGGCGTGCGTGCTGGCAGCCGGCACGGTGCTGACAGGGGCGGCTGTGCTCCTGCCGGCGGACGCGCAGCCGGCGGCGGCAGCTTCGGAGAATATGCGCCTGGACGTCAAACTGCGCACGAATGAGCAGCGCGTTGCCCTCCTGCGCGACTGCGGCTGGGAGGTCATCGAGGAGCCGCGCGGAGAACGGGAGGTGCAGATCCCGGAGGAATTTGACGAGGTGTACGACAGCTACAATCAAATCCAGCAGGCGCAGGGACTCGACCTCGCGCCCTACAAGGGCAAACGCGCGACGCTCTACACCTACGAGATCACAAACCACCCGAGCGGCGAGCAAGGCGTTACCGCAAATCTGCTCGTCCGGCGCGGGAAACTTATCGCGGCCGATGTATCCTCGCCGCAGGCAGACGGCTTCGTGCACGGTCTGCGCGAGCATCCGTCCGAACCGCAGGATACCCCCTGACAGGCCGCCGACAAAATGCACAACTACCGGAAATCTGTGCAATTCAACGAAAACGTGTTCGACATATTAGCGTATGTATAGAACATTTTCGGGGGATTGCACTTTTTTTATATTTCCCTATTGTGCAAAATGCAAAAAAGCGTTATACTATATTCAGTATTCGATTGGCGGGGGAGACAAAATGCCGAAGATGCGATTGGACAAGCTGCTCAGTCACCTGAACTGCGGCAGCCGAAAAGAAGTGCAGAGCTTCATCCGTGCAGGCCGCGTTGCGGTGAACGACACGGCGGAGCGCGACCCCGCAGCCAAGGTCGATCCGGATGCGGACCGCGTGTCGCTCGACGGGCGCGAGCAGACCTATCGCGCGCAGCGCTACTATATGCTCAACAAGCCGGCCGGCGTCATCACGGCGAGCCGCGACGAGCGGCACGGCACCGTGCTGGAGCTGTTCCCCCGAGAGCCTGCGGCGCGGCCTGTTCGCGGTCGGACGGCTCGACAAGGACACCGAGGGCCTGCTGCTCGTGACCGACGACGGTGCGCTCAGCCATGCGCTGATGAGCCCGTCGAGGCACGTTTCCAAGGTCTACGAGGCCGAGCTCGACGGCGTGCTCGTCCCCGACGCGGCGGAGCGCTTCGGCGCCGGACTGACGCTGCGCGACGGCACGGTCTGCCGACCGGCGCTGCTCGAGCTGCTGCCGGACGGGCGCGTGCGCGTGACGCTGCACGAGGGCAAGTACCATCAGGTCAAGCGCATGATCGCGGCGTGCGGCGCGACGGTCACGTTTCTGAAGCGTGTGCAGCTCGGCGGCGTGCGGCTTGACGAAAGCCTTGCTCCGGGCGAATTCCGCGAGCTGACCGAGGAGGAGCTCGGCGCGCTGCGGCCGCCGGACGGCCTGTAGAAGAAAGGCTGAAACCGGCGTCTGCCGAAAAATCAACAAATTTTTTTAAATATTTTGTACAAAACGCGGAGACATGTGATATAATGTCTTAAAATACACACGAAACATAGAATGTTCTTGTAGAGAATGTTCATAGAGGGAACATCGGACGGCGCGGGAGAGCGCCGTTTGCATGACAGAAGAAGTTGAAAAAGACGGGAAAGGTGATGGAAATGGCTTCGAGATTGTTCCAGTCGATTGTTTTACAGATGAAGGACACGGTGGATCGCACCATTGGCATTGTGGATGCGAGCGGCGCGGTCGTCGCGTGCACCGATCTGCCCCGTATCGGTGAAATGCGCGAAGAGGCGATCACTGAGCTGGGTTTTGCAGGAGAAATCGTCCGGTTCGGCGGTTATACCTACCATATTACGGGAGACCGTTCCTCGCGTCTGGAGTATGCGGTATTCGTGCAGGGCGAGGACGAGCTGGCGCGCAGCATCTGCTCGCTGGTGGCGGTATCCATCAACAACATCAAAACGCTGTATGACGAAAAGCACGACAAGGCGACCTTTGTCAAGAATATCATTCTGGACAACATCCTGCCCGGCGATATTTACATCAAGTCCCGCGAGCTGCATTTCGGCAACGATGTGCCGCGCGTGGTCTTCCTCATCCGTCAGCAGGAGCCTGCCGATGTAGCGGCGATCGACGTCGTGACCGGCATGTTCCCGGACAAGCAGAAGGATTTCGTTCTGCATATCTCGGAGAGCGACATCGTTGTCGTCAAGGAGGTCAAGACAGGCAGCGAATCCAAGGAGCTCGTCAAGCTCGCCTCCTCCATCGAGGAGACGCTGATGAGCGAGCTGTCGGTCAAGTGCCTCATCGGCATCGGCTCGGTATCCTCCCAGATGAAGGACATCGCAAAGTCCTTCAAGGAAGCGACCACCGCCATCGAGGTCGGCGCGGTATTCGACACCGAAAAGAACATCATCAGCTTCGAAAACCTCGGCATCGGCCGTCTGATCTATCAGCTGCCGATCACGCTGTGCGAGATGTTCCTCAGCGAGGTGTTCAAGAAGGGCTCAATCGACTCGCTCGACCAGGAGACCCTGTTCACCATTCAGAAGTTCTTCGAAAACAATCTGAACGTTTCCGAGACCTCGCGCAAGCTGTTCGTACACCGCAACACGCTGGTCTACCGTCTCGAAAAGATCAAAAAACTGACCGGTCTCGACCTGCGCGAGTTCGATCACGCCATCGTTTTCAAGGTCGCGCTCATGGTCCGCAAGTATCTCGCGAGCCGCGAGGAAGCCGTCCGCTGACATCCAAAACGGACAAAAACCGGCATAAGTTCACAAAACTTTCACGAAAAATCGTCATTCTGCGCAGAATATGCTGTGTTTCGCTTCTTGCGCAGGAGGGATTTATCTGCTATAATTATCAGAGGTGTGTGGGGAAATGCACACCTCTGTATTTTTTTGTTTGTTATGAAGTCATCGAGGAGGAACGCTTTTGATCCGGATGAACGATGTCACCGTCGTATACGACAACGGTATCCGCGCGGTGAATAAAGCCAGCCTGCGTGTGGACGAGGGAGAGTTTGTCTTTCTGGTCGGCGCGTCCGGCTCGGGCAAAACGACCATTATCAAGCTACTGACGGCCGAGGTGCGGCCGACCGAGGGCAAGGTTCTGGTCAACAACTACAATATCGGCGAGATGAAAAAGAGCCGTATCCCGTATCTGCGCCGCACGCTCGGCGTAGTCTATCAGGATTTCCGTCTCATCAAGACCAAGACGGTTTACGAGAACGTCGCGTTCGCGATGCGCACCATCGGCGCGAAGAGTAAGGCGATCAAGCAGCGCGTGCCCTATGTGCTCGATCTGGTCGGCCTCGCGGACAAGGCGAAGGAAAAGCCGATGAATCTTTCGGGCGGCGAGCAGCAGCGCGTTGCCATCGCGCGCGCCCTCGTCAACAACCCGCGCCTCATCATCGCGGACGAGCCGACCGGCAACCTTGACCCGGCGCGTTCGCTCGAGCTGATGACGCTGTTCGAGAAGATCAACGAGCTGGGCACTACCGTCCTGATCGTCACGCACGAAAAGGGTCTGGTAGATGAGTTTGAAAAACGAGTCGTCATGATCGACCACGGTTCGGTCGTCAGCGACCAGACAGGTGGGTACTATCAGGCATGAGACGTTTTGGTTACTATTGGAAGGAAGGCCTGCGCAACATCTTCAAGCACGGGTTCATGTCGATCGCGGCGATCGCCATCATGGTCGCCTGTCTGATCCTGACCGGCACGGTGACGCTCATCGCGTACAACATCGACCTGAGCATCGTTGACCTGCAGCAGTCCAACGAGATCGTCGTCTGGATCGACGAAAATCTCACGACGCGCGAGGCCAAGGACCTTCAGCCACAGTTTGAGAAGATCGGCAATATCGCGACCGTGGAGTTCGAGGACCGCGATGTCGCGCTCGAAAAATACCGCGAGGAGCTGGGCGAGGACGCGAGCATCCTCGAGGACTACAATTCCTCGAACAACCCGCTGCGCAACAGCTACATCCTGACCCTCAAGGACTCGACGCAGGCTGAGGAGACCATTTCGGACATCGAAATGATCGAGGGCGTAGCAAATGTCCGCGCGGATGAAGCGGTCATCAGCAAGCTCATCCAGATCCAGCACGTATTCAACATCGTCGCTCTCGCGATGGTGGTCGGCCTTGCGGTCATCTCGATCTTCATCATCTCGAACACCGTAAAGCTCGCCATGTTCGCGCGCCGCGAGGAGATCTCCATTCAGAAGATGGTCGGCGCGACCAACTGGTTCATCCGCTGGCCGTTCGTCATCGAAGGCATGATCATCGGCCTTGTGGCCGGCGGTCTGGCGTTCCTGGCTGAGTGGGGGCTGTACACCGAGCTGTACAGCGTCGCAGGCGGCGTCATCCCCTATTTCGAAATTCTGCCGTTTGAAAGCCTGAGGTGGCTCGTTCTCGCCGTTTTCGCCGGCGCAGGCGCGCTGTTCGGCATCGGCGGCTCGGTAACGAGCATCCGCAAGTTCATGGATGTCTGAGAACAAGGAGAACGATCATATGATGAAAAAGAAAACCGTACGCCTGATATCCGGCGCTGTTGCAGGCATTCTGGTCGGCGCAATGCTCGTGTCGGTCGTTGCCTCGGGCATCGTTTATGCGGGCGCGGCCTCGAGCGCAGAGCTCAAGGACAAGCTCTCCTCGCTCGAGGACCAGAAGGCTGAGATCAAGAAGGAGCTCGACTCGACCGCAAGCAAGGTCAGCGACATCGAAAAGACCCGTGCCGCGCTCCAGAAGGAGATCACCCTCACCAAGGAGGAGATCGAGACCGTAAAGGCGTACATCGAGCGCCTCCAGCAGCAGATCGACGTTAAGTCCACCGAGCTCGAGAGCGCACAGAAGGCGCTCGAGGCGAAGGAGGAAAATTTCTCGCAGACCGTCCGCACGACCTACGAGCAGGGCGACATCAGCTATCTCGAGGTGCTGCTCAACTCGTCGAGCTTCTCCGATCTGCTCAACCGTCTCGACATTGTGTCGACCATCATGGACGACAACAAGAAGATTGTCGCGGAGTATACGGCAGCCAAGGAGGACATTCAGCAGAAGCGCGATGACCTCCAGAAAACGCAGGACGAGCAGGTCCAGTATCAGGACAACCTGAACTACAAGGCCGAGGAGCTCAAGTCCAGCGAGGCACAGCAGGCGGCGCTTCAGGAGAGTCTGGAAGCCTACCAGAAGGAGCAGAAGGCCGAGTACGAGCGCATTACGAACGAAATGGACTCCGTAAGCGACCAGATCGCCGAGCAGTCGCGCAAGGAAGCGGCGGCGGCAGCCGCAGCAGCAGCCGCCGCAAAGAAGAAGGGCACCACGAGCAATCAGGTCACGACGACCGGCTCGGGCTCCGCGACCCGTTACAGCGGCACGTTCACCTGGCCGCTGCCGGGCTACACTGTTGCCTCCAGCCGATATGGCTGGCGTGTCCATCCGATTTACGGCACCCGCAAGTTCCACAAGGGCGAGGACATCCCGGCGCCGACCGGCGCAGCCATCGTCGCGGCGGCCTCCGGCACGGTCACGACCGCAGGCTGGGTCTCCGGCTACGGCAACTACACCGTTATCAATCACGGCGGCGGCGTCATGACGGCTTACGGCCATCAGTCCGCGATTTACGTATCGGTCGGTCAGACGGTTTCCGCCGGCCAGACCATCGGCGCAGTCGGTTCGACCGGCAACTCCACCGGTCCGCATCTGCACTTCGAGGTCTACGTCAACGGCGCAACGCAGAGCCCGATGAGCTATTTCAGCTAAGTACATCAATTCTTGGGGAGGGCGGTCCACGCTCTCCCTTCTTTCATGGAGGAAAAAACGATTGAAAAAACTGCGAAAAATACGGGTGCCGCTCGCGGCGGCCGTGCTGCTGTGCTTCGTATCCGCCGGCGCGTCGCTCGGCGCGGAAAGGCTGCTCTGCGGCTGGAAAACGAGCGCTGTCGAGACCAAACTGCGCGAGATCGACCGTCTGGTCTCGGAAAAATATATCGGAGAGACCGACAGCGGGAGCGTTGCGGATTACGCGGCGGTCGGCTACGTGACGGGCCTCGGCGACAAGTGGTCGAGCTACATCCCGGCCGACCAGTACGAGGCCTACCGCATGAGCAGCGAGGGTACGGGCTGCGGCATCGGCGTTTCGGTCACGAGCACAGCGGATACGGTGCGCATCTCGATCGTCTACGATGACTCACCTGCGGCGCAGGCCGGCATCGTCAAGGGCGATTACATTCTCGGCGCGGAGGGCCTCACGGTCGAAAAGGACGGCGCGAATGCGGTCATCTCCGCGATACGCGGCGAGGAGGGCACGGACGTCTCGGTCACGATACAGACGAGCGCGGGCGAAACGAAAACGCTCACCATGAAGCGCGCGACCGTCACGCAGAAGATGGCGTGGGGCGAGATGCTGTCGGGGGGTACCGGCTATATCCGCATCGAAAACTTCCACACGGGCGTGGCGAAGCAGTTCCGGAACGTACTTGACACGCTGACCGGCGAGGGCATGACCTCGCTCGTTATCGACGTGCGCCACAACGGCGGCGGCAAGGTCAAGGAGATGAGCGAGATACTCGATCCGCTGCTCCCGGAGGGCACGATCATGACGCTGCGCGAGAAGGACGGCCACGAGACCGTCTACTCCTCGGACGCGGATATGATCGACCTGCCGATCGCGGTGCTGATCGACGACCAGAGCATTTCGGCGGCCGAGTTCTTCGCGGCGGCCTTGCAGGAATACGAGCGCGCGACGCTCGTCGGCACGCACACCACCGGCAAGGGCCGCGCACAGCGCACTTATGCGCTCTCGGACGGCTCGGCGGTCAACCTGTCGGTCGAGGAATATTTTACGCCTAAGGGAAAAAGCCTCGCGGACACGGGCATCGCCCCCGACATCGAGATCGCGCTCACCGATGAGCAGACCGCGAACTTCTATTTTCTCGGGACGGACGGCGATCCGCAGCTTCAGCGCGCGCTGAGCGAGGTGCAGAGTCTGAAAAACTGACCTGTAAGGCAGGGCAAAAGACAGTTTTTTCTGCCGAATATGTGGAAAATGCGTCTGCTGCCTTGACACATCGCGCAGCTTTACATATAATAAAATGTACTGTACAGTCCCTTTGGCAGCGTCTGCGCGCCGGAGGGGACTGATTATTGATGAATAAGAAGGGTTTGCAGATATGGCTAAAGAAATCAAGCTGACACAGGAAAGCCTGGACGCTTATAAGGAAGAACTCGAATACCTCAAGACCACCCGTGCGGACGAAGTCGCAGAGCAGCTCAAGGAAGCGCGCTCCTTCGGCGACCTTTCCGAGAACGCTGAGTACGATGAGGCGAAGAACGAGCAGGGTAAGCTTTACTCCCGCATCGCAGAGCTCGAGGAGATCATCAAGCTGGCGGTCGTCGTTACCGGCGATACCTATGCCGCAGACGAGGTCTCTCCCGGCTGCCGCTTTGTTGTAAAGGATCTGGAGTTCGACGAGGAAGAGGAGTACCACTTCGTAGGCTCGCAGGAGGCTGACCCGATGGACGGCAAGATCTCGGACGAGTCCCCGTTCGGCAAGGCAATGCTCGGCAAGAAGGTCGGCACGGTCGTCGAGGTCGAGGCTCCGGCCGGCGTGATCAAGTACCAGATCGTCAAGATCGAAAAGTAAGCGCGGAAAAATTCCGTTTACAGGCGCGTTTCCTTAAAAACGCAGATAAATGATACAGAAAGATGGGGAAACTATGGCAGAACAGCATCAGGCGCAGGAGCAGCACGAGCAGACCGCAGAGGAGCTGCACGAGCTCAAGCGCATCCGACGCGAGAAGCTGGCCGAGCTGCAGGCTGCGGGCAACGACCCGTTCCAGCAGGTTCGCTTCGAGCGCGATCACTATACCAGCGACATCCACGAGCATTTTGACGAGCTCGAGGGCAAGACCGTCCGCCTCGCAGGCCGCATGATGTCGAAGCGCATCATGGGCAAGGCGTCCTTCTCGGACATGACCGACCGCTACGGCCGCCTTCAGCTCTATATCAAGCGCGACAACGTCGGCGAGGACGTATACAAGGGCTACAAGAAGTTCGACATCGGCGACATCATCGGCATCGAGGGCGAGGTTTTCCGCACCCAGAAGGGCGAGATCTCGGTCGCTGTCACCGAGCTGACCCTGCTCTCCAAGAACCTCAATCCGCTGCCCGAAAAGTGGCACGGCCTGAAGGATACCGATATGCGCTATCGTCAGCGCTACGTTGACCTGATCGTAAATCCGGGTGTGCGCGACACGTTTGAGAAGCGTTCCGCCATCGTGCGCGAGATCCGCAACTTCATGGATTCCCGCGGCTTTATGGAGGTTGAGACCCCGTGCCTCAACACCATCCCGGGCGGCGCGGCTGCCCGTCCGTTCATCACCCATCACAATGCGCTCGACATCGATATGTACCTGCGCATCGCGACCGAGCTGCATCTTAAGCGCCTGATCGTTGGCGGTCTCGAGCGCGTGTACGAGATCGGCCGTATCTTCCGCAACGAGGGCATGGACACCCGTCACAACCCGGAATTCACCACCATCGAGCTGTATCAGGCCTACACCGACTATCAGGGCATGATGGACATCACCGAGGACATGGTCATCCATGTCTGCGAGAAGGTCCTCGGCAGCACCAAGGTCATGTATCAGGGCGTTGAGATCGACTTCTCCAAGGGCTGGAAGCGCATGACCATGGCCGAGGCGGTCAAGGAATATGCCGGCATCGACTTCATGGCTCTGTCTCCGGAGGAGGCGCTCGAGGCCGTTAAGGCCAAGGGTCTCGAGATCGAGCCGGGCAAGGAGAGCTGGGGCGACCTGATGGCACAGTGCTACGACGAGTACGTCGAGGCAAACCTCATGCAGCCGACCTTTATCACCGATTATCCGGTCGAGATCTCTCCGCTGGCAAAGCGCAAGCCGTCCGATCCGCGTCTGACCGAGCGCTTCGAGTGCTTCATTTACGGCCGCGAGCTGTGCAACGCATTCTCCGAGCTGAACGACCCGATCGACCAGAAGGGCCGCTTTGAGCGTCAGGTCGCGCTGCGCGCCGCAGGCGACGAGGAAGCGGGCATGATGGACGAGGACTTCATCAACGCGCTGGAGTACGGCATGCCTCCCACGGGCGGCATGGGCATGGGCATCGACCGTCTGGTCATGTTCCTCACCGACGCCGCTTCCATCCGCGATGTCCTGCTGTTCCCGACAATGAAGCCGCTGGACTAAAAAGTCTAGATATACCGTCACTTTTGGACATTGTGGGATTGGTTTGACACCAATTTGACACCAAACATGGGTAAAAAGGCTTGATTAAAAAAGCAGAAAGTTATTCTTCTACGAATGGCTTTCTGCTTTTTTTATTTTGGACGAATTTAAGTGGGTATTGTCCTTGTAGAAGGTTAAAAAGTGCATTATAGGTGTGTTATTTCACCGTCTCGACACCGAAAACAAGTGCCGGATGCCGAACAATTCCAATGCTGCCGGAAGTTCGGCAAGCACTAGACGATGAGATCTCTGCCGTTCACCATGAAAACGGCGAGGAAAAGCTCCATCTGCTGATGGTCGATCCTCACATCCCGGCAGGTGCAAAGCTGTACTAAGCACCCGAAAAACGCATCAGAAAGCCTGTCCGATGCGCAATCCAATAGAAAGCAGCCCCGCAGAAGCAACTCTGCGGGGCTTTAGACTGTCGAAAAGCCATCGTTTTTCCGACAATCTGTGTTTTTCCCGGAAGCGGACTTTATCGCCGGACTGCCAGCCGCGCGGCAGTCCTCTACTGCGGGATCAGCCAGATGCCGCGAACCTGTTTTGCGCCCTTTATCCTGCCCTCCGCGCAGCGGCGGCGCAGCTCCTCAGCCTCGATGTGCCACAGGCGCGATGCGTCGTGTATGGTCAGAAAACGCTTCTCTTCCATCGTGTCCTCCTCCCTCCTGCGTTCAGCATCTCTTTTTTTCGTATTATACACGCTCTGCCGCCGTTTATACCTGATACGGCGGCCTTGTTTTTTCGCCTGCGGCAATTCCGCTCTTTTCTTTTTCCCGTTTTTCCTTTATAATGACAGTACAAGCGTAAATACAAGGCTGTACCCGAACGGTACAGACGAATACCGGAGGGAGTAATGTTATGTCAGTGCAGGAAATTTGCCGCGTTGCGGAAAATACGCAGCTTGGCGACGGTTTATTTTTGATGGTGCTGCACGCACCGAAGATCACGGAGCTGGCGCAGTGCGGCCAGTTCGTTCACATTGCCTGCGGCGAGGGTCATCTGCTGCGCCGCCCGATCTCGATCTGTGCATGGAAGGCGCCCGAGCTTCGCATCGTCTTTCAGGTGAAGGGCGAGGGCACGAAGTGGCTCAGCGAGCGCAGAACCGGCGACGAGCTCGATGTGCTCGGCCCGCTCGGCCACGGCTTTGACGTCGGCGCGCTCGGCAGCGCTCCGGTGTTCATCGGCGGCGGCATCGGCGTGCCCCCCATGCTCGGCTGCGTGCGCGAGGCAGTAAAGCAGGGCGCAAAGCCTGCGGCTATCCTCGGCTTCCGCAATCAGAGCGCCGTTATCCTTGAGGGCGACTTCCGTGACGAATGCGAGACCTTCGTCACGACCGACGACGGCTCCTATGCCCGCCACGGCTTTGTCACCGATGTGCTGAAGGAGCAGATCGCCTCCGCTTCCGGCGTCGCGGCCTGCGGCCCGAAGCCCATGCTGAAGGCCATCGCCGCCATCGCGAAGCAGGCCGGCGTTCCCTGCCAGGTTTCCATGGAGGAGCGCATGGGCTGCGGCATCGGCGCGTGCCTCGTCTGTGCGTGCGCGCTCAAAGCGAAGGACGGCGAAACCCGTTACGGTCACGTCTGCAAGGACGGTCCGGTATTCAATGCTGAGGAGGTCGAGTGGTAATGGCTGATTTAAGAGTAAATTTCTGCGGCGTGGAGCTGAAAAACCCCATCACGACCGCATCCGGCACGTTCGGCTTCGGCCATGAATACGGCGAGTTCTTCGACCTGTCCCAACTCGGCGGCATCGGCGTCAAGGGTCTGACCCCGACCGAGCGCCTCGGCAACCCCGCGCCGCGCATCGCGGAGACCCCGCAGGGCATCCTCAACTGCGTCGGCCTGCAGAACCCGGGCATCGACCGCTTCATCAAGGAGCAGATCCCGTTCCTGCGTCAGTACGACACGAAGATCATCGCCAACGTCTCGGGCAACACGGTCGAGGAATACGAGGGCATGGTCGAAAAGATCTCGGACGCGGACGTCGATCTCATCGAGATGAACATCTCCTGCCCGAACGTAAAATGCGGTGGCATGGCCTTCGGCACGCAGCCGAAAATGGTCGAGGAGGTCGTTTCGGCGGCAAAGGCCAAGGCGAAAAAGCCGCTCATCGTCAAGCTCTCCCCGAACGTGACCGACATTGCCGAGATCGCACGCGCGGCCGAGTCTGCCGGCGCGGACGCGCTCTCGCTCATCAACACCCTGCTCGGCATGCGCATCGACATCGAAAAGCGCCGTCCGATCCTGTCCAATGTCATGGGCGGCCTGTCCGGCCCGGCGGTGTTCCCGGTCGCGGTCCGCATGGTCTATCAGGTGCGCCGCGCGGTCTCCGTGCCCATCCTCGGCATGGGCGGCATCCGCACCGGCCGCGACATCGTGGAAATGCTGCTCGCGGGCGCGGACGCGGTCGCCATGGGCACCGTGATGTTCAACGACCCCACCGCTCCCGTCAAGGCGCTGCGCGAGCTTGAGGAATGGATGGACGCACACGGCGTCAAGAGCGTTTCCGAGCTGTCCGGCGCGGTCGAGGTCGGCTGATGGCGGCGACGGTCTACATCATCCGTCACGCCGAGGCCGAGGGCAACATCTACCGCCGCTGCCACGGACTGTATGACAGCCTGCTCACGCCGCGCGCATATCAGCAGCTCCCCTGCCTTGCGAAGCGCTTTGAAAGCGTTCCCCTCGCGGCGGTCTACGCCTCCCCCCTGTTCCGCGCACGCACAACCGCGCAGGCGGTCGCAGCGCCGCACGGTCTGACAGTCGAGCTGCGGAATGCTCTGCACGAGATCGACATGGGCGACTGGGAGGATCTCCCGTGGGCCGAGCTGCCGCACGGCTGGCCTGACCAGTACGCGAAATGGTGCGCCCGTCCGTGGGAAGCTGCGCCGCCGCACGGCGAGACCGTCATGCAGGCAGGCGCGCGCATGCTGAACGAGGTGCGCCGCCTTGCGCAGGAAAACGACGGCAAAGCCATCGCGGTCGTCACGCACGGCTCCGCCATCCGCGGCGCGCTGACCATCGCGCACGGCTTTCCGCCCGAAAAGATGAACGAGATCGGCTGGGGCGACAACACCTGCGTGGCACGGCTCGATTTTGCCGACGACGACAGTATCGACGTTGTATACGAAAACGACGCCTCTCATCTGCCGCAGGAGCTTTCGACCTTCGCCTGCATCGGCTGGAAGAACGCCAAAGGCATCCCGGTCTCGCCGCAGATTTGGTTCCGCCGCGCCGACCCGAACAATCCACAGGATGTGGATAAGATCGTGGAATTCATGCGCGAGCTGCACCGCAATGCCTACGGCACGGACGAGGGACTTGACCCGGCCGCGCTCCTCCGCGATGTGGAGCGCGCGCAGCAGGTATCGCCGCGCTCGTGCACGTTCGGTCTGCTCGAGGACGGAACGCCCGCCGCGCTCGTCTACCTCAAGACCTGGTACGACGAGGAGCCGGACGTCGGTCTGCTCGGCGGCTTCTGCATCAGCAGCGAATACCGCGGCTGCGGTCTGAGCGCACAGATCCTCGGTCAGGCCATCAGCGTATACCGCTCGCTCGGAAAGACCTGGCTGTGTGCCCATGTAGCCGAAAAAAACCTGCGCGCGCAGGGCTTTTATCACAAATTCGCCTTCGAGCAGCGCGGCGAGCACCGCGATGCGAACGGCCTGCACTACCGCATGTTCAAGCGCCTGACGGCGGAATAATCCGCCTTGACAAAGCCGCCTCGCCGTTATACACTTTATCTGAATAAAATTAGCAACAGGGGGGCACCCACTCATGTTTGATACCGTACTCGTTGCCGGACTCGGTCTGATGGGCGGCTCGATGGCGAAAACCATCAAGGCGCGCACGCTCAGCCGCGTTCTCGGCTGGAACCGCACCCGCGCGACCGCAGAACAGGCTCTCGCTGACGGCTCGATCGACGCCATCGCGACCGACGCACTGTTCCGCGAGGTCGATCTTGTCATTATCGGCCTTTATCCGCAGGCAACCGTGGACTGGCTGCTTGAAAATATGCCGAAAATGAAAAAGGGCTGCGTGATCGTCGATATGGTCGGTGTCAAGCAGTTCATGGTCGAGCATCTCGAGCAGGCCGCGCTCGACGCAGGCGTGCACTACGTCGGCGGACATCCGATGGCCGGTCGCGAGTTCTCCGGCCTTGACTACGCCCTTCCCACGCTGTTCGACGGCGCAAGCATGATCTTTGTGCCGACAAGGAGCAGCAGCGAGCGCATCCTGTCGCAGCTCGAGGCGTATTTCATGTCGCTCGGCTTCGGCCAGACCGTGCGCTGCACGGCCGAGCAGCATGACCACATGATCGCCTTCACCTCGCAGCTCGCGCACGTCGTTTCCTCGGCCTACATCAAGAGCCCCGAGGCCGACAAGCACAACGGCTACTCCGCCGGCAGCTACAAGGACCTCACGCGCGTCGCGAAGCTGAACGAAACCATGTGGAGCGAGCTGTTCCTGTGCAATGCCGAGCCGCTCGCGTGCGAGATCGACGAGATCATCAGGCACCTTGACGAATACCGCCGCGTCATCCGCGCCGGCGACCGTCAAACGCTCACCGAGCTGCTGCGCGAGGGACGCATTCGAAAAGAGAATCTCGGCTGATTTGTCGCAAAACTCTGTTTTGCGACAAGATGTGTTTTGACTTCGCAAAACACGAACGGATAAAAGTTCCTGTTCGAAACTTTTATCTCTCTCAAAGTATAAAAACCGTGATACATGCTCCCGGTTTTTATCAATCTGCTCCGCAGATTGTATTTTATACGCGCTGCCGCGCGGTAATCGAAAACTCCTTCGTATTTTCTGCGGGGGAGTTTGCTTTTTTGCACGGATTTTCCCGGTTTTGCCGTGTAAATCTTTACATGACAAACCGTCTGTTATGGTGTATACTATATTAAGCATAATCATAATATAAATATCTGTCGATTTATCATAAAAAGGAGTATTTCATGCCGAAATTAGGACTTATTTCGCTCGGCTGCGCCAAAAATCTGGTGGACAGCGAGCATATGCTCGCCCTGCTGCGCGCGGCGGGCTGGGAGATCACGGAGGATATGGCCGAGGCGGACGTGGGCGTGGTCAACACCTGCGGCTTCATCGAAGCGGCAAAGACCGAAGCCATCGAGACCATTCTCGAGACCGCGCAGTACAAGCAGACCGGCAATATGAAGGGTCTGGTCGTGACCGGCTGTCTGGTGCAGCGCTACGCGGACGAAATGCGCAGCGAGCTGCCCGAAATCGACGTTCTCTGCGGCACCGGCAGCTACGACAACATCGTAGACGCGGCGAACGCGGCGCTCAAGGGTCAGCAGGCGGCCTACATGGCCGATATGACCGCAGCGGCGCTCGACGGCGGCCGCAGCCGTCTGACCCCGTCCTACACCGCTTATTTCAAAATCGCAGAGGGCTGCTCGAACACCTGCGCCTTCTGCATCATCCCCAAGCTGCGCGGACGCTACCGCAGCCGCGAGATGGCGTCTCTGCTCGAGGAGGCGCGTGCGCTGAGCGATGCAGGCGTAAAGGAGCTCATCGTCATCGCGCAGGACATCACCAAGTACGGCATGGACCTGCCGGAGCACAAGCGCCTGCTCCCCGAGCTGCTGCGCGAGCTGTGCAAAATGGATTTCACATGGATCCGTCTGCACTACCTCTACCCCGACCAGATCACCGACGAGCTCATCGACGTCATCGCTGAGGAGCCGAAGATCGTAAAATACCTCGATATTCCGCTCCAGCACGTTTCTAAGCGCATCCTGCGCGCGATGCACCGTCCGGGCGACGGTGCGGAGTTCACCGCCCTCATCGAGGATATGCGCCGCCGCATCCCGGGTCTCGTGCTGCGCACGAGCCTGATCGTCGGCCTGCCCGGCGAGACCGATGATGAATTCGCTGAGCTGTGCGAATTTCTCCAGAATGCCGCCATCGAGCGCGTCGGCGTGTTCGAATACTCGCCCGAGGAGGGCACGGAAGCCGCCGAAATGCCCGACCAGATCGACGCCGAGACCAAGCAGAACCGCCGTCTCATCGTCGAGGAGCTTCAGTCCGGCGTACTCGACGACTATAACACCTCGCGTCACGGCGAGGTCATGCAGGTGCTCGTCGAGGGCTTCGACGATGAGCAGCAGCTGTGGTACGGCCGCACCTATGCGGACTCGGTCGAGGTAGACGGCCACGTTTACTTCGACGCGATGGACACCGAGCCCGGCGAAGGTGAATTCGTTTCCGTTCTCATCACCGAGAGCCTTGGCCCCGACCTGCTCGGCGTCCGCCAGAAGGAGGCATAACATATGACTACCGCTAACAAGATCACGCTCACCCGCATCGCGATGATCCCGTTTTTCATCTATTTCGCGGCGCAGCCCATGCTGATCATCGACAGGGGGAACTATATCGTTTCGTTCCCGACCTGCACAGTCATCGCACTCGTGCTGTTCTGCGTCGCGTCGTTTACCGACTTTCTGGACGGCTATGTCGCCCGAAAGTACAATCAGGTAACGGATTTCGGCAAGTTTGTCGATCCGCTCGCGGACAAGCTGCTCGTCGCCTCCGCGCTCATCCTGTTCGTTGAGCAGAAGGCCATGGCAGGCTGGATGGTGTGCGTCATCCTCGCGCGCGAGCTGATCATCACCTCGCTTCGCGTGGTTGCAGCCAACAAGGGCGTTGTTATGGCGGCGACCTGGACCGGCAAGGTCAAGACCTGCGTGCAGATCGGCGGCATCATCGTCATTTACCTGCACTATATCATTTTCGGCGCGCTGGCAAGCCAGCCTAACACCTCCTTCAGCGCGGTTTTTGCTATTCGCACGGATGGCGCCGACCTCATCCTGACCATCGTCGGCTGGGTGGTAACGCTCGTCACCATCTACTCCGGCTATGATTACCTCAGGAAGAACTGGGACCTCATCAAGGACGGCGCAGTAAAGGCAAAGTGAACACGTTTTTCGGGGACGGCTTCGGCCGTCCCTTTTGCTTTTCGGCGCTTTTGTGACAGAACTTTCCTCGCGTTCCTCTTTTCGAGTGATTGACTTTCACCGCACGATATGGTAAATTAAATATATATACCATTCGGATATAATAACAGGGCGGCTGTGAACGTTTTTCGCGCGCTGCGCGACGCCGCGCCGCATCACCTTTTGAGAGGAAGTGGATACCGTGAAAAATTCTACCAAGCTGAAAGCGGGTCTGCTGCTGACCAGTCTGGCCTGTGCCGCTGGTGCAACGGCTGCCCTGGTTTTGCTTCAGAAGAAGCGTGAAGAAGAGGTTTATCATGAGGCCGAGCTCAAGGCCATGGACGAGCTGGAGGAAATGATGCGCAGCGAGTCCGACTGTGCTTCCTGCGCCTGCGCGGAGGAATGCCCGGCGCCCGAGACCTATGCCGCTGCGAAGAACGACGCCGCTGCCGCCGAAACGCCGGAGGAGGAATCTGACGGCAAGCCGGACATCGAGATAGAAATCGTGGACGGCGACGAGGAAACGGACGAAGATGACGACGAGCCGGAAACCGCCGGTCTCGAGGATTGAGACATAAACGCAGACGGGCAGAGTACGCTCTGCCCGTTTTATTTCAGGAGGAAACACTATGTTTGAATATGAGGGCCGCGTATTCCGTCCGCCTTCCGAGGCGTACAGCCTGATCGTTCAGGTCACGATCGGATGCAGCCACAATAAATGCACATTCTGCGATATGTACAAGGAAAAGCGCTTCCGCGTGCGCAAGCTCGAGGACGTCAAGGCGGATTTCGACGAGGCGCGCCGCATGTACCGCCGCGTTGACCGCATTTTCCTTGCCGACGGCGACGCGCTGATGTGCCGCCCCGAGCATATGGCGGAGATCCTGCGCTATATCAAAAAGCTGTTCCCCGAGTGCGAGCGCGTCACGAGCTACGGCTCCCCAGCGTCCATCCTGTGCAAAAAGCAGGAGGATCTTAACCTGCTGCACGAGCTCGGCCTCGAGATGATCTATTTGGGACTGGAATCCGGCTCGGACGAGGTACTGCGCCGCGTCAACAAGGGCGAGACCGCCGACGAGATCGTCCGCGCCGGTCTGATGGTCAAGGAGGCCGGCATGAGGCTGTCCGTCACCTGCATCGCCGGTCTCGGCTCGCTCGAGCTCTCCGAGGAGCACGCCGTCAAGACCGCCGAGGCGCTCTCCCGCATGAAGCCGGAGTACATCGGCCTGCTGACGCTGCTGTTCGAGCTGCCGACACCGCTCATGCGCGACTGGCAGGAAGGCCGCTTCTATCTGATGAACCCGATCGAGATCGCGCACGAAACGCTCATCCTTCTCGAGCATATCGACTCCGAGGGCAGCATTTTCCGTGCAAACCACGCCTCCAACTACGTCAACCTCGCCGGCACGCTCAACCGCGACCGCGACGCGATGTGTCAGCGCCTGCGGCAGGCGCTCGAGGGCAAGGTCAAGTTCCGCAGCGAATCCTTCCGTGCAAGATAACCAACCGAAAACGTTTTCGTTTGTGTGATTCGTGTAAATTGTGAATCTTTTGTGTTTTTTGTGTTACAATTTCAGAAAAAGCAGGACAGGATAGCTTTTTTATGCTATACTGTTCCTGTTGTAAAGTTCAAGTCTGTACACGCACTGCGCGTTAAGAATTTGTTAAGGCGTTCGCCTTAGGAACCGTTCCGTCTGGAGGATTGTTGATGGATTCCGTATCTCATATTCGTGTCGCAAATCTGCTTATGGATTATGTCGAGCAGACTTGCGGCGTAACCTTTGACCCGAGCGGCTTCGTCTACGGTAATTTGAAGCCCGACCTCACCGGCACCTACCTCACCAAGCGCCACAATCCGTCGATCATGATGGACGAAGTGATGGATAAAATCCGTGCCTTTGCAGAAAAGTACACGATCGCTCCCACGAACGGCCGCGAGCTGTCGGTCGATCTCGGCGAGATCTGCCACTACATGACCGATTTCTTTACCTATCCGCACAACGATGACATCTACACGCACAACCTGTTCGCGCACTATGTCTACGAAAAGCGTGTCGCGTTCGTGATCCGCCGCCGCATGACCGAGGCGAAGTTCGAGCAGTGGGTCAACCCGATCATCCCGCCGACGAGCGTGGATGCTCTGCTGAACCGCATCACCGATATGCACGACGCTTACCGCGCTGCGGGCCGCCATCACGGCATTGACGACGATCTGGTGCATATCTGCCGCGCGACTGCAACCGTCGTTCTCTCCATCATCAGCATCGTTTACGAGCAGGTCGAGGAGACCGCTCCCGCGCTCGCATAAAGCTCCTCTGCGCCCTGTAAAAGACCGCAAAAATGCGGTCTTTTTTTCGTTTTGACACGGCCTTTCTTGCCCTTTTGCACAAATTTATCATTTTATCAAGAAAAACTGCATCGGGGTCTTGTCAAGCCAGCGAATACCAGATAAAATAGTATATAATTGCAGGCTCAAAAATCCAATCCTGCATAACTGGGGGAAAATAAATATGGATATCACGGCAACTGTATGGACGCTTCTGCCTCCGATCATCGCGATCGCGCTGGCGCTCATCACCAAAGAGGTCTACTCCTCACTGCTGATCGGTATTCTGGCAGGCGCACTGCTGTATACCGGCTTCAATCCGCTCCATGCGGTCGAAACGACCTTCGAGATCATGGGCGGCAAACTCGGCGGCAACATCAACATCTGCATCTTCCTGGTGCTGCTTGGCATTCTGGTGTCGCTCGTCACAAAATCGGGCGCGTCACGCGCCTACGGCGAATGGGCGGTCAAGACCATCAAATCGCGCCGCGGCGCCTCCTTCGCAACGTCCTTTCTCGGCATCTTCATCTTTGTCGACGACTATTTCAACTGCCTGACCGTCGGCACGGTCATGCGTCCTGTCACCGACAAATACAACATCACCCGCGCAAAGCTCGCCTACATCATCGACTCGACCGCCGCTCCGGTCTGTATCATCGCCCCGATCTCCTCGTGGGCGGCGGCGGTCGGCTCCTCCCTGCCTGAGTCGAGCACGATGGACGGCTTCTCGCTGTTCATGAAGACCATTCCGATGAACCTTTACGCCATCCTGACGCTGATTTTCCTCGTCTGGCTGATGGCGGCGGACTTCGATTTTTCCGCTATGGGCAAGTATGAGCGCGAGCACAAGAACGACGACCTGTCTCAGCTCGAGGAGAACTACGTTGTCGGCGGCGCAGGCAAGGTCTACGACCTTATCCTCCCGATCGCGGTGCTGATCGTGCTGTGCATCGGCGCGATGCTGTACACCGGCGGCATTCTCGAGGGCGCGAACATCATCGACGCTTTCGCGAACTGCTCGTCCTCGACCGCTCTGGTTCTCGGCTCGTTCTTCACGCTCGTATTCACCTTCCTGCTGTACATTCCGCGCAAGGTCCTGTCCTTCGGCCAGTTCTGCGAGGCGTTCACCGAGGGCTTCAAGTCCATGGTGCCGGCCATCCTGATCCTGACGCTCGCCTGGACGCTGTCCGGCGTATGCTCGGCTGACTACCTCAACATCGGCGGCTTCGTTTCCTCGATCGTCAGCGCGGACTCGGTTATCTCCATGCTGATGCCGGCGATCTTCTTCCTCATCGCGCTCGGTCTCGCGTTCGCGACCGGCACGAGCTGGGGCACGTTCGGCATCCTTATCCCGATCGCCGTCGCGGTATTCGGCGACAGCGCGACCACCATGCTTGTCATGACCGTTGCGGCCTGCCTGTCCGGCGCAGTCTGCGGCGACCACATCTCCCCGATTTCGGACACCACGATCCTGGCGTCCGCAGGCGCACAGTGCCACCACATCGACCACGTTTCCACGCAGCTTCCCTATGCGCTGCTCGTTGCGGCGATGAGCTTCGTCGGCTTCCTTGTCGGCGGCGTCACCGGCAGCGGCGTGATCGCTCTCATTGTCGGTCTGGTCCTGCTCGCGCTCACTATCTTCGTCATCTCCGCCAAGCACAAAAAGGCGGCGAACTAAAAAGTCTGCGGCTTTTGGCTGCACAACAAACCCAAACGGCTCTCTCCTGTCACAGGAGGGAGCCTGTTGTCTGAAAAGCGAAAGAAGGCATCCCATTTTGATCACTGATTTGACCGAAGGCAGTCCATCGAAAAAGCTGTTCTGGTTCTCCATGCCGCTCCTGCTGAGCGTTGCATTCCAGCAGCTGTACCAGATGGCGGACTCCATGATCGTCGGCCGTTTTGCCGAGTCGGCACAGGCCGGTGAGCTTGCGCTCGCCGCCGTCGGCGCAAGTTATCCGATCACGCAGCTGTTCGTTGCTGTTGCGACAGGCATCAACATCGGCACCTCCGTCCTCGTCTCGCAGTTGTTCGGCGCGAAGCGCTACCTGCGCATGAAGACCGCGATCTCGACCGCCCTGATCACCACGACCGTCGTCTCGCTGCTGCTGACGCTGTTCGGCGCGGTCTGCACCAACGGTCTGATGAGTGCGCTCAACACCTCGGCGGATATTTTCGCGGACGCCTCGCTCTATCTGCGCGTGTATGTGTTCGGTCTGCTGTTCCTGTTCATCTACAACGTGTGCACCGGCATTTTCAACGCCATGGGCGACAGCCGGACGCCGCTGTTCCTGCTCATCCTGTCCTCGGTCGGCAACGTCATTCTCGACGTCGTATTCGTTGCCATACTGCACTGGGGCGTTGCAGGCGTTGCCTGGGCGACCTTTATCGCGCAGGGCGCATCGGGCGTGTTCGCCTTCTTCCTGCTCATGTGCCGCGTGCGCACCTTTGACACCGGTCATCATTTCATCCTGTTCGCACCCGAAATGCTGCGCCGTCTGACCAACTACGCTATCCCCTCCATCGCGCAGCAGAGCTTCGTCTCGGTCGGCAACCTCATCATTCAGTATTACGTCAACCTGTGCGGCCCGACTGTCATCGCCGGTTTCTCGGTCGCAAACCGCATCAATATGTTTGCGCTGACCTGCTGCATGTCGTTTGCGTCCGGTCTGTCGAGCTACGTCGCACAGAACATCGGCGCGCGCAAGCTCGACCGTGTCGGCCCCGGCCTCAAGGCCGGCGGAACGTTCTCGGTCGGTCTCGGCATCGTGTTCATGATGATCTATCTGCCGCTCGCAAACCGTATCATCAGCCTGTTCCTGCCTGCCGGCAGCGCATCGGGGTTGTGGATGTCGCCCGCGGCTATCTGTTCACCGTCGTGCCGTTCTACGTCGTCGTCTGCATCAAATTCGTCTGCGACAGCGTGCTGCGCGGCGCAGGCGCGATGCGTCCGTTCATGATAACGACGTTCTCCGACCTTATCCTGCGCGTTGTCCTGTCCATCGCCCTGTTCTACGTCATCGGCAACGAGCACGGCATCTGGATGAGCTGGCCGATCGGCTGGTTCCTCGGCTCGGGTCTGTCCGTGTTCTTCTACAAGACCGGCGCATGGCGCAAGGATCTGCCCACGCTGTAACTGTCGAAAAACGCTTTATCCTCCATCGAAAGATGGAGGATTTTTTTGTCGGTAATATCCATCTTTGCGCTGGCAGCGCGTTAGTTTCGCGACAGTCTCTTGCATCACAGAGCAAAAAAGGGTATACTGATACTATCTGAACATCTGGAGGAAATCCGAATATGCGAGATGGATTTATCAAAATCGCCGCCGCGACGCCCGACCTGCACGTTGCGGACTGCGAATATAACGCCGCGGAGATCGTAAAGCTGGCCAAGCAGGCCGCTGCCAAGGGCGCGAAGCTCATCACGTTCCCCGAGCTGTGCCTGACCGGTTACACCTGCGGCGACCTGTTTTTGCAGGAAACGCTGCTCGAGGGTGCGATGCAGGCGCTCGGTACCGTCTGCCGCGAGACCGCAGAGCTTGCGGCTGTCATCGTAGTCGGTCTGCCGCTGCGCGTCAAGGGCAAGCTGTATAACGTTGCGGCTGTTGTGAACGCAGGCGACGTTCTGGCGTTCGTCCCGAAAACCTACATTCCGAACTATTCCGAATTCTACGAGCAGCGCCATTTTGTCTCCGCCGATACGCTCAGCGGTATGGAAAACGTGCTGATCAAGGCTGCGGACGGCGAGCCGTGCTGGGTTCCGCTCGTCACCGATACCATTTTTCAGTGCGATGAGCAGCCGCTGTTCACCTTCGGCGTAGAAATTTGCGAGGATCTGTGGGTGCCGAATCCGCCGTCTACTACGCTGGCGCAGATGGGCGCGCATATTATCGTCAACCTGTCCGCATCGGATGAGATCATCGGCAAGGCGGGCTATCGCCGCGACCTCGTGCGCCAGCAGTCCGGCCGGCTGCTGTGTGCGTACCTGTATGCGGATGCCGGCTTCGGCGAGTCCACGCAGGACCTTGTTTTCGCGGGTCACGACCTCATCGCGGAGAACGGTGCACTGCTTGCCGAGAGCAAAATGTTTGAGCAGGGCATCATTTACGCGGATATCGACCTTCAGCGCCTCGCCCACGAGCGTCAGCGCATGAACACGTTCACCGCAGTTGAGGGCGGCGAGTTCTCGTTCTCGCTTGAGCCGGTCGAAAACGACCTCGCCGACCGCAGTTTCCCGCGTACGCCGTTCGTTCCGGCGAACAAGGCGCTCCGCGACGAGCGCTGCGAGGAAATTTTGACGCTGCAGGCGACCGGTCTGGCGACCCGTCTGCGCCACACACACGCCAAGACGGCGGTCGTCGGCCTGTCCGGCGGCCTGGATTCCACGCTGGCTCTCATTGTGCTCGTACATGCGTTTGATATGCTCGAACTCGACCGCAAGGGCATTCTGGCCGTCACGATGCCGTGCTTCGGCACGACCGCCCGCACCAAAGGCAACGCCGAAAAGCTCGCTGAGGCCTACGGCGTGACGCTCGAGACCGTGGACATCAAGGCGGCGGTCGATCAGCATTTCATGGACATCGGTCAGTCCAAGGACGATCTTTCCGTCACGTTCGAGAACGGTCAGGCGCGCATGCGCACGCTGGTGCTGATGAACCTCGCCAACAAGAACGGCGGCATGGTCATCGGCACCGGCGACCTGTCCGAGCTGGCGCTCGGCTGGGCGACTTACAACGGCGACCACATGAGTATGTACGGCGTTAACGGTTCGATTCCCAAGACGCTCGTGCGCTATCTCGTCGCATACGAGGCTGACCGCGTGCAGGGCGAGCTGTCCGATGTGCTGCGCGACGTACTCGACACGCCGGTCTCGCCCGAGCTGCTGCCCCCCAAGGACGGCGAGATCAGCCAGAAGACCGAGGATCTGGTGGGGCCCTACGAGCTGCACGACTTCTTCCTCTACTATATGCTGCGCTTCGGCTATCCGCCGCGCAAGATCTACCGCGCCGCAAGGAAAACCTTTGCGGGCGTGTACGATGACGCGACCATCAAAAAATGGCTCACGACCTTCGTCCGCCGCTTTTTCACGCAGCAGTTCAAGCGCTCCTGCCTGCCCGACGGCCCCAAGGTCGGCACGGTCACGCTCTCGCCGCGCGGCGACTGGAGAATGCCGTCTGACGCGGTCTCCGCGCTGTGGCTGCGCGAGGCGGAAAATCTCTGACAGCAAAAGGAGAGACTGTCCTTTTGAAAAGCTTACTTCGCGGCGCAGCGACGCTGCTCACGGCGGCGCTGCTGTGCTTCAACCTGTTCTATGAGCTTGCGCCGAACCTCGTTGTCGGTCCGGAAAAGAAGCTCGTGTTCGCGGCGGCGTTTGCGGTCCTGCTGCGCATTGCGCTGTTCTGCGGCATCCCGGAGGCGCAGCGGCAGCGCCGCAGACGGCTGTATATGCAGCTGCTGCTCTACTATTATATGTGGGTGCTCGCAAATGTGCTGTTCTTCGACAACGCCTTCGGCCGCGGCTTTACGGCGCACGCAACGCTCGAGGCGGTCAATCTGGAGCCGCTGCGCACCATCAGGAATTATCTGCTGGCCTACGGCTACGGGAATATCTCGCTGCGGCTGGTCATTCTCAATCTCGCCGGAAACCTCATCGCGTTCGCGCCGATGGGCGTGTTCCTGCCCGCCGTATTCCGCTGGCAGCGCAGCATCTTCTTCTTCACCGCGACGCTGACGCTCGCCATCACGGCGGTCGAGGTCGCGCAGGTCTACACGGGCACCGGCTCGTGCGACATCGACGACCTCATCCTCAACCTCGCCGGCGCGCTCATCGTCTATATCATCTGTCGCATCACGCCCCTCTGGAAGCGTATATGCAGCGTTACCCCGCGCCCCAAAAGGAATAAAAACGCAAAAGACCATCGTCCCGGTTTCGCGCCGGTAAACGATGGTCTTTTTCCTGTCGGTCTCGCGACAGGATAATAAAAAAAAGATGCAGAGCGTTTCCACTCTGCATCTCTTAAAATTCAAGCGATAAAACTCAAATTACTTGAGCTCAACCTTAGCGCCTGCAGCCTCGAGCTTCTCCTTGATCTCGTTAGCCTCAGCCTCCGGAGCAGCCTCCTTGATGGTCTGCGGAGCGGTGTCAACCTTCTCCTTAGCTTCCTTCAGGCCCAGGCCGGTGATCTCGCGAACAACCTTGATAACACCGATCTTAGAGGAGCCAGCGTCAACCAGAACGACGTCGAAGTCGGTCTTAGCCTCAGCAGCAGCAGCACCGTCACCAGCAGCAGCGCCACCAGCAACAGCAACGGGCGTAGCGGATACGCCGAATTCTTCCTCGAGAGCCTTTACCAGCTCAGAGAGCTCCATAACCTTGAGCTCTTTTACAGCTTCCATAATCTCAGCAACAGTCATGGGATAAACCTCCATTTAAGTTATTTTTAAAATTTAATGTGTTTTGCTGTCCTGTTTGACAGCTTTGGGGACAGGAATTACTCCGCAGCTTCTTCAGCAGCAGCTTCCTTCGGGGCTACCAACTCGGCAACCTTCATCTCCTCATTACCCTCTGCCTTCTTAACGATAGCATCGCAAGCAATAGCAAGCTGCATAATGGGGAAGTTGAAGCTGTACAGAACCTGAGCGATAAGGACTTCCTTGCTCGGCATAGCTGCAAGCTTCTTGACCTCGTCCTCACCGATTACCTTACCTTCCAGGTAACCAGCCTTGAGGTTGAAGTTCTCATGGGTCTTCGCAAAATCAGCGAGGATCTTAGCGGGTGCGACAACGTCGTCAGTGGTGGAGATAGCCAGCGCGGTAGTACCGTGCAGGTTCTCGTCCCAGTCAAAGCCCAGCTCCTTCGCTGCAAAGCGGATCAGGGTATTCTTGATGACAGCATACTCAACGCCAGCTTCACGAAGCTGCTTGCGGAGCTTGGTATCATCCTCAACGTTGATGCCCTTGTAATCGACCAGTACGCCAGCGGGAGAATTCTTGATCTTCTCAACCAGGGACGCAACTACGGCCTTCTTCTCTTCCAGAACCTTTGCATTCGGCATCATTTTCACCTCCTATGAAATAAAAGTACCCTCCCGGCGCAAAGACACAGGAGGGTACACAGAAAACATCGTAACGATGCAATATACATTTCCATGTTGACCTCGGCGGGCGGCGAAAACGCCATTTAAAACCTTGCGGCTGCCAGCTGTCTTTGACCAAGCTCATTTAGTATAACCGATAAAAAAGCATTTGTCAACCTGTTTTTTCGAAAAATCGAAATTTTTTATTTGCCGAGCTCGTAGGCGCGCGCGGTGCACTTATCGCAGGCCTCCGCGACCATGCCGTACAGGTCGCGCTCCTCGAGCACCTGCATGCCGGCGAGCGTTGTGCCGCCGGGCGAGCAGACTGCGCGGATCAGCTCCGCCGGGGTCTTTTCGCCCTGCATGAGCATCTTCGCCGCGCCGATCATGGTCTGGCAGAACATCTGGAGCGCGTCCTGCTCGTCGATGCCGTGCTTCTTTGCGCTCTGCACCATCGCGTCCGCATAGGCGTAGATATAGGCCGGGGCCGAGCCGGCATACGGGATCGCCTCATTTATCATGTCTTCCTTATCAAATACCGTCGTCACGCCCATCTTGTCGAACAGACTGCGCACGGCGGCGAGCTGCTTTTCGCTCGCGGCGGCGTTCCTGACCAGCTGCGTCGCGCCCACGCCGAGCATGAGCGGCGTATTCGGCATCGCGCGGATGATCGGGGTATCTGCGCCGAGCGCCGCCTCGATCTTCGCAAACGAAATGCCTGCGGCGATCGACAGCACGAGCGGCTTGCTGCACGTGCACGCAGCGAGCTGCGGCAGCACCTCAGCAAAGTTCTGCGGCTTGACCGACAGCAGCACGGTATCGCACGCGGTGTAGACCTCGGTGAAGTCGCCGGTCACGGCGTAGCCTTCGGCCGCGTTCGCCGCACGCTTTTCCTCGCTGCGGTTGAACAGCAGCACCTCGTCCGGGCGGAACAGACCGGCCCGTACCGCACCGGCGGCGATGGTCTTGCCCATGCTGCCTGCTCCGAGAACGCCGAAACGGTAAGTTTTCATATCCATGCACACTCCTTATAACAGACAAATCGTTTTCAATGCTGTGATTATAGCACAAAGCGCCCCTGTCTGCAACGCGCGCTTTATTTTTCTATGGACTTTCGGGGTTTTCCTGTCTTTTTTTATTTCAGGTGTTGGTTTTTGCGGAATAATGTGATATAATAAAAATAATTTTTATGGCGACGCACGAGATTCGGATATGCGCCGCTTTTCTGTTGCACCGTGCAGACGGTGCGATTGCCGCGGCGGGAGCATCTTCTGTCGTGCACAGGCCGGAAATCCGGCTAAAAAAGAGAAGTATATCAGGAGAGGATAACAAACTATGGAAAAACAAGAGAGAAGCAGTTTCTCCAGCCGCGTCGGCTTTGTTCTGGCGGCGGCGGGATCGGCTGTCGGTCTGGGCAATCTCTGGCGCTTCCCGTATCTGGCGGCGCGTTACGGCGGCGGTATCTTTCTGCTCGTGTATCTGATTTTAGTCGTGACCTTCGGCTTTTCGCTGATGATCACCGAGTTCGCGATCGGCCGCAAGACCAAGCTGTCGTGCATCGGCGCCTACGGCGCACTCGACAAGCGCTTTAGCTTTCTCGGCTGGATCGCAGCCTTTGTCCCGCTCATCATCACCCCGTATTACTGTGTCATCGGCGGCTGGGTCATGAAGTACCTGTGGACGTTCCTTTCGGGCGGTGCGCTCGAGGCAGCGGACAACGGCGGCTTTTTCAGCCGCTTCATCAGCTTCGACGCCGGTTCGCTCCCGGCGACCATGCTGAACTTCAGCGGCCCGACCCCGTGGTTCGTGCTTTTTGTACTCATCACCGGTCTTGTCGTCATCTTCGGCGTGCAGAAGGGCATCGAGAACGCAAGCCGCCTCATGATGCCGGTGCTCGCCGTTCTGATCGTCGTCATCGCGCTCTATTCGCTGACCATCCCGGGCGCTCTGGCAGGCCTCAAGTACTATCTGATGCCGGATTTCTCGCAGTTCTCGGCCTCTACCGTGCTCGGCGCGTGCGGCCAGATGTTCTACTCTATGTCGCTCGCGATGGGCATCACGATCACCTACGGCTCGTATATGCCGAAGGAGAACCTGCTCGAGCATTCGGTCACGCAGATCGAGATCTTCGACACGCTGTTCGCATTCTTCGCCGGTCTGATGATTATTCCGTCGGTCATCGCGTTCAACGGCGGCGACCCGTCTCAGGTCAACAGCGGCCCGAGCCTGATGTTCATCTCGCTGCCGATGGTATTCGATTCGATGAAGTTCGGCACGGTCATCGGCGCGGTGTTCTTCCTGCTCGTCCTGTTCGCGGCGCTGACCTCCTCCATCGCGCTGATGGAGACGCTCGCGTCGGTCATCATGGACAAGTTCAAGCTCAAGCGCATTCCGGCAACGCTCATCATCATCGCGGTCTGTCTGGTCGTCGGCATGCTGTCCTGCCTCGGCTACGGCCCGTGGGAGAGCGTCACGATCATCGGCATGCAGTTCCTTGATTTCTTCGACTTTATCTCGAACTCGGTGCTCATGCCCATCGTTGCCGTGCTGACCTGCGTGCTGATCGGCCATGTCGTCGGCACCAAGGTCGTCGCAGACGAGGTCAAGTCGGGCGCAGGCTCGTTCCACCGCGAAAAGCTACACCGCGTCATGATCCGCTGGATCGCGCCGGTCCTGCTGGTCGCTATCCTTGCTTCCGAGCTTGCGAGCAAGATCTTTGGCGTATTCAGCATATAACCTTTATTATAAGCATAAGAATGCCCCCGGTATCCGCAGTGTTTTTCGCACCGCGGATACCGGGGGTGTTTTTTATTTCTTTCTGCTTAGCGTACGAAAACCGAGGTACACGCCTGCTGCGCAGACGCTTTTTCATGCGCACTGCCGCACGGCTGCTGTTCCGGCGTGAAAATAGACTTTATCGACAGACCGGCGTTTTCACGAGACAATTTACATTGCATAAATCAGCCTTTTCTGCAAAAAATACATTCAAAAACCTCTGGGAGGGAAAGTTATGCAACCGGATAAACGAAAATATGCGGCGCTGCTGGCGCGGAAAAGTCCGCCGTCTCCGCTCGCGCGCGACTGCCTGCTGGCGTTTGTGTTCGGCGGCGCGATCTGCACGGTCGGCGAGGGCGTGCGCATGTTCTGGCTGTCGCGCGGTCTGGATACCGACGGCACCGCCGCCGCGACCGCCATCACCATGGTGTTCCTCGGCGCGCTGCTGACCTGTCTGCACCTGTACGACAAGCTCGCAAAGCACGCCGGCGCCGGCACGATCGTCCCCATCACCGGCTTCGCGAACGCCATCGTCTCGCCTGCCATCGAGTACAAAAGCGAGGGTCTTATCCTCGGTCTCGGCGCAAAGCTGTTCGTCATCGCCGGGCCGGTTCTCGTCTACGGCATCACCGCGAGCGTCCTCTACGGCCTTGTGCTGCTCGTGCTGAAGGGAGGCGGCGCCGGATGATCGCACACGCCGGAAAACGCACGCTCACGCTCGAAAACCGCCCGTATCTGCTATCGCACGCCGCCGCAGTCGGCAAAAAGGAGGGGGAAGGCCCGCTCGGCAGCCGTTTTGACTTCGTCACGCGGAACGACCGCATGGGACAGAAGTCGTGGGAGCTTGCGGAAAGTGAGCTTCAGCGCACCGCCATCGACCTCGCGCTGCGCAAGGGCAGTCTGCGGCACTGCGACCTCGACCTGATCCTCGCCGGAGACCTGCTCAACCAGTGCATCGGCTCATTTCTCGCCTCCATGCACTCGGATGTCCCCTACCTCGGTCAGTACGGCGCGTGCTCGACCATGGCGCAGGGACTTGCGCTCGGCGGCGTGCTCGTCGAGTCGGGCGCGGCCGCACGTCTTGCCGTCTCTGCCTCCTCGCATTTCTGCTCGGCAGAGCGGCAGTACCGCTTTCCCCTCGCCTACGGAGGTCAGCGCACCCCTACTGCGCAATGGACCGCGACAGCGGCCGGCGCGGCCGTGCTCGGCGCTGAAGGCGGCTCCTCCGTCCGCATGACCCACGTGCTGTTCGGAAAGATGATCGAGCTCGGCGTCAAGGACGCCAATAATATGGGGGCTGCGATGGCGCCCGAAGATGTGAATTTAGACCCATACATTTTTAGGCGCGCTGAGCGCTGTGTTTTGCATGAAATCTGATGTTATCAGAACCCATCCACGGTCATTCCTGTCAGATCGACCGGAAACAGAAAACAGACAATCCCCCTTGATCCCATGACGGCATCAAGGGGGATTGCATCTGCGCAAATGCTTTTCTTATCCAAACACCGGCGGTAAGATCTGCCGGTTTCCGTGTTCCCTGATTCTTATACTGTTCTACTGTTTAATCAGCCCAGACTTCTTCTGCAATCTCCCTGACGAGCGCCAGCTTGCTCCACTGATCCGCATCGGTGACAAGGTTGCCTTCCTCGGTGGAAGCGAAGCCGCACTGCGGACTGAGCGCCAGCTGCTCGAGCGGCACATACCTGGAAGCCTCGCGGATACGCGCGATAACGTCCTCCTTGTTCTCCAGCTTAGCATCCTTGGAGGTTACCAGCCCCAGAACGACCTTCTGCTTGCCGATGTAGCGCAGCGGCTCGAAACCGCCTGCACGGTCGCTGTCGTACTCGAGGAAGAAGCCGTCCACGTTGCAGTGGCCGAACAGGATCTCCGCTACCGGCTCATAGCCGCCGGTGGACGACCAGGTCGAGCGGAAGTTGCCGCGGCAGATGTGCATGGTGATAACCATGTCCTCCGGCTTTGCTTCGAGGATCTTGTTGAGCACGTAAACATACTTGCGGCCGACCTCATCTACGTCGATGCCGCGCTCTGCATATGCTTTTCGCTTCTCAGCCGAACAGAATTCGCCCCAGGAGGTATCATCAAGCTGTAAATAACGGCAGCCGGCAGCGTAGAACGCCTTTACCGCCTTCTGGTAAGCCGCAGCCAGATCGTCCAGCAGAACCTGCTCGTCCTTGTAGCGCTCGATCGGCTGGTAGTCGGTCGAACGAACACAGCAGATCAGATGCAGCATGGACGGAGACGGAATGCACTGCTTGGGCTGTACGAGGTCGGAGGCGACGCTCTGCAGGAACGCAAAGTGCCTGAGGAACGGATGATCGTCCGGGAAGTCCAGCCTGTCCACGATCTTTACGGTCTCAGCCTTCGGCTGGAAGCCCTTGAATGCGACGGAGAAGTGCTCGGACTTGACCTTCTGTGTACCGGTCAGACCCCAGAGGAAGTCCATGTGCCAGAAGGAACGTCGATACTCGCCGTCGGTAACGGCGTGCAGACCGACATTCTCTTCCTTCTTTACCAGACCGGTGATCTCAGCATCTTCGACCTTGGTCAGTTCTTCAGCGGAAATTTCGCCGGCTTCAAACTTGCTGCGTGCTTCGTGGATGGCCTTCGTGCGCAGGAAGCTGCCGACAATATCATAACGATAAGGAGCGGGATTTTTCATGGGGGTTGTCCTTTCTGATCTATGCAATGAGCAGTGGCTCGTTTATTTTATGATATTAGTATAGAGGCTGATGACCCATTTGTAAAATACGAGAAACTCGTCATTGTTCATAGTTTGAAACTATAGACAGCGGTTCAACGCAAACGTTCATCTGCCATTTATTGTATATCATGTCATTTCTGGAAAATTGTATTTTTTTAAAAATGGCTTTAGGGCTCCAAAAAGTGAGCGTTGGGGCTCGACCTACACAAGCCGAACAATTATATTAGGTGTTGAAGGTGCTCACCTTTTTTGACACTCTTTTGCAAGACTTTTCTATTGACGAGCACAGTCCAAATGCGTGCCTCCTCTCGCCTACACAAAATAAAAGGTTCACCGTACCTATAGGATACGGTGAACCTGAGACTGTCGAAAAGCTTCGTTTTTCCGACAACCTGTGTTTTGGCTTTGCAAAACACGAACGTCCGAAAGTTCCCATGCGGAAACTTTCTCCCTCTTAAAGTACGAAAACCGAGGTACACGCCCCCGGTTTTCGTGCATTTGCTACGCAAACGCTTTTTCATGCACGCTGCCGCGCGGCTGCCGTTCCTGCATGAAAATATACTTTATCGACAGACTGAGGTTCACCGTACCTATAGGATACGGTGAACCTTTCAAAAAACCATTCACAAGTTGTTAGTTTTTATCCGCAAGCAGGTCGAGTAGCACTGGACTTTGTATAGAGCGGCACACTCGTCCGTCCCTATACGGCCTGCTATATGATTTCTGTTCATCGGTTTTGGAGTTTTCCGTCAGTTTTTGGCCGGTAGCCGGCTTCTTTGCCGCTGCCCAAATTGGACACACCACAAAAACCAGGTTGCGATTCAATATGCAACCTGGTTTTTCTTTCCTCATATCAAGCAAAAATTACTTGTTCTTATTCTTAATGTACTCATCCATCGCGGCAGCGGCACGCTTGCCTGCGCCCATTGCGAGGATGACGGTAGCCGCGCCGGTAACAGCATCGCCGCCGGCGAATACGCCGTCCTTGGAGGTGATGCCGTGCTCATCGTCAGCCACGATGCAGCCCTTGCGGTTGGTTTCCAGGCCCGGGGTGGTGTGGCGGATGAGCGGGTTCGGGCTGGTGCCGATCGCCGCGATAACGCAGTCGAGGTCGATCACAAACTCGCTGCCCTCGACCGGGATCGGACGGCGGCGGCCGGATGCGTCAGGCTCGCCCAGCTCCATCTGCTGGCACTTGAGGCCGGTGACGTTGAAATTCTCGTCAGACAGCACCTCGAGCGGTGCGGTCAGGAACTTGAACACAACGCCCTCTTCCTTCGCGTGGTGAATCTCCTCGAGACGAGCCGGAAGCTCCTTCTCGGAACGGCGGTACACGATGTAAACCTCGTCTGCGCCCATGCGCTTTGCGCAGCGGGCCGCGTCCATGGCTACGTTGCCGCCGCCGACGACTGCGACCTTCTTTGCGTGGTAGATCGGCGTGTCGGAATTTTCCTTGTAGGCCTTCATCAGATTGATGCGGGTCAGGTACTCGTTTGCGGAGTAAACGCCGTTCGCGTTCTCGCCCGGTACGCCGATAAAGGTCGGCAGACCGGCGCCGGAACCAACGAAAATTGCTTCAAAACCGTCGCCGAACAGCTCGTCGATGGTCTCGGAGCGGCCGACAACGAAGTTCAGCACAAATTCAACGCCGAGATCCTTCAGCGTGTCAATCTCCTTCTGCACGATGGCCTTCGGGAGACGGAACTCCGGAATGCCGTACATGAGAACGCCGCCGGCGGTGTGCAGTGCCTCAAATACAGTTACCTCGTAGCCCAGGCGAGCGAGGTCGCCTGCGCAGGTCAGACCGGCCGGGCCTGCACCAACGATGGCAACCTTGTGACCGTTGGACGCAGGTTTTACAGGCTTCTCGGTGCTGTTTTCGCGCGCGTAGTCGGCAACAAAGCGCTCCAGACGGCCGATGGCTACCGGCTCGCCCTTGATGCCGCGCACGCAGTGACACTCACACTGGCTCTCCTGCGGGCAGACACGGCCGCAGACAGCCGGAAGCGCGGAGGTTTCCTTGATCTTCGCGGCGGCTTCGAGGAACTTGCCCTCAGCGACCAGCGCGATGAATTCCGGGATCTTGACCTGCACCGGACAGCCGGTCATGCAGGGCTTGTTCTTGCAGTTCAGGCAGCGCTGTGCTTCCTCGATCGCCATTTCGGCGGTGTAGCCGAGCGTTACCTCTTCAAAGTTCTTGTTGCGGACGTCCGGCGCCTGCTCGGGCATCGGGCACTTTTTCGGATTCATATTCGGCATGATTACTTGACCTCCATCTTGAACAGGTTGCAGTGCTCCTCGCGGCGTGCGACAGCAGCCTTTTCCTGTGCCTTGTACATGGCGCCGCGGCGCATTGCGCTGTCGAAATCAACGAGGTGGCCGTCGAAATCCGGGCCGTCAACGCAGGCGAATTTGGTCTCGCCGCCGACGGTCAGACGGCAGCCGCCGCACATGCCGGTGCCGTCGACCATGATGGTGTTCATGGAAACGATGGTCTTAATGCCGTAGGGACGGGTGGTCTCGCAGACGAACTTCATCATGATCATAGGGCCGATGGCGATGACGGCATCGTACTGATTGCCCGCGTCGATCAGCTCCTTGAGCACCTGCGTGACCAGCGCCTTGCGGCCGTTCGAGCCGTCATCGGTGACGATGTGCAGATTGGTGCAGGCGTTCTTCATCTCGTCCTCGAGGATGATGATGTCCTTGCTGCGGAAACCGGCGATCAGGTCGACCTCGACGCCCATTTCGTGCAGCTTCTTAGCCTGCGGATACGCGATCGCACAGCCCAGACCGCCGCCGACAACAGCGACCTTTTTCAGGCCCTCGAGTTCGCTCTCCTTGCCGAGAGGACCTACAAAGTCATGCAGGCAGTCGCCCTCGTTCAGCTCGCCGAGCGCCTGCGTGGTCGCGCCGACCTCCTGGAAGATGATGGTGATCGTGCTGTTTTCGCGGTCAAAATCCGCGATGGTGAGCGGAATGCGCTCGCCCTCTGCGCTGACACGCAGGATGATGAACTGACCCGGCTCTGCCTTGCGCGCAACGTGCGGCGCCTCGATCACCATCAGCTTGGTGTTTGCGTTCAGCGTTTGCTTTTTCAAAATCTGATACATTGGTCAAATATCCTTTCGCCAAACCGAATCGGGGTATAGGAAAAGCCGCATAAGCGGCTTTTCCAGCAATATGAGAAGAAAACTTATGGGTTAAAATATGAGAGAAGTTTTAAAGAGAACGTTTTGAAATGGTTTAAAGAAATGATAGGGGCAGAAACGTTGGAGCGTTTCTGATGAGGGATCATAAGGGGTTCAAAAAAATGCTTAGACCAGAGATTTCAGCTTTGCCAGATATTCGTCTGCGTTGTCCGAAGTAATGACCTTACAGCCGGTATCGATGAAGTCATCCAGCTTTTCGCCTTCTACAACGTCGAGCAGGCTCTCAACGCACTGGTAGCCCATGTTGTACGGGTCCTGTGCAACGGTGCAGGAGATTTCGCCGTCAACAACTGCCTGTACGCCGGAGGAAATGCCGTCGAAGCCGCATACGATGATGCCATCACCATCACGGCCTGCCTGCTTGATGGCACGGGATGCGCCGAGCGCAACATCGTCTGCGCAGCATACGATCGCATCGATGTCCGCGAAGGACTGGAGAACACCATCGGTTACGGTAACAGCCTTGTCGCCTACGCCGTCGGTATACTGCGTGGAGATAATCTCGCAGCCACCTTCTTCAAGTGCCTTCTTGTAACCAGCTACACGAGCCTCAGAGGTGGACTCGCCCTGGATATTCGCCAGAATAACAACCTTGCCGCCCTTACCGATCTTCTCGGCTACATACTTGCCGCCCTCGTAAGCAGCGTCCTCGTGCGCCGTGCCGATAAAGGTTTCCGCCTGATCAAAATTGGTGTCGATCGCCAGAACCGGGATCTTGACGCCGGTCAGTGCATTTGCGATCTGGTCTGCCTGCAGCGGTGCGATTGCAATCGCCTCGCACATATCTGCGTTTACAATGGTCTCTACCATGTTCAGCTGACCGTCGAAGTCGGTATCGCTGTTTGCACCGCGTACGTCAACTTCTACGTTGCCGAGATCCTTTTCCGCCTGCTCGATGCCTGCGATAACGTAGCTCCAGTATTCGGAAGAGGTGGTCTTGAGCACTACGCTCAGCTTATGGGTGTCGCCGCTGCTGCTTGCCTGGGAATCGCCGGAGTCGTTGCCGGATGCGCTGCTGCCGCCGCATGCACTCATGGAAACTGCCATCAGTCCTGCCAGCAGCATCGCTGCGGAACGCTTAAAAAGGTTGCTTCTCTTCATCTTTCTTTCCTCCTGTTAGACAAGTTGTCTATTGGAATCATATTACCGGGTAATATGACCTTCTTTATATCAACAGGAGCGGTTTCACACCTATCCCCGCCCCCGGTGTATACCATTCGCGGGGGATTATGCCTCTACCTTTTCCCACTGACCGGTAGTCTGTGCCTTGATCAGTGCATCGGAGATCTTGCAGGCCTCGTAGCCGTCCTCAGCACCCGGGCCCGGAACGTCGGTCTTGCCCTGCAGGTAATCTACCCAGTGCTGCAGCTCTTCCTGATACGCCACTACGAAACGGTTGGTCCAGTCCTCCGGGATGGCCTGACCGCACTGCAGGTAAGAACGGACGATCGGCTCTGCCGCTACCGGCAGGCGGATGGTGCCCTTCTCGCAGACCAGCTCGCACAGGATCTCATAGCCGTAGTAGCTGTTGCCGGAAACCTCAACGTCGATCAGTACGCCGGAGTCGGACTGCATAAGTACCAGCTGCGGGTCCTGGCAGGTGCCTTCTGCGAAGCAGGTAGCACGCGGGAAACGAACAGCGACTTCGTTCAGGTTCTCACCCAGCAGCCAGCGGCAGATGTCGATCTCGTGGATGGCAATGTTGGTGATGTGCTGCTCGGTGGTGTGGTTCTTCGGATGGCTGCGGGTACGGCTGATGCAGTGCGCCATCAGCGGAGCACCCAGCTCGCCGGAGTCGAGGATCTTCTTCATCTTGATGTAGTCCGGGTCAAAGCGACGCATGAAGCCGATCTGCAGCAGATGCTTGCCGGAAGCCTTCTCCGCCTCTACGACCTTCTTCGCGTCCTCGAGGGTGGTAGCCAGCGGCTTCTCGCAGAATACCGGCTTGCCGGCCTGGATGCACTTTACCGCCAGATCAGCGTGGGTGCCGTCCCAGGATGCGATAACAACAGCGTCGATTTCGGGAGAAGCGATCAGCTCCTCTGCGCTTGCCATTACCTTTGCGCCGTAGGCCTTAGCGACCTCCTCGGCACGCTCGGTGTTCAGATCGTAAACAGCAGCCAAACGAGCGCCGTCTACATAGGTTGCAATGTTCTGAGAATGGGTGTGGCCGATGTTGCCGCCTGCGCCCAGTACGCCAATAGCGAGTTCCTTCTTGCTCATGATGTGAATCTCCTTTTTTCCTTTATCTAAAAAGCGGTTGTAATTTACTTCTTCTTACCGTCCAGATATGCCTGATGCAGCTGCAGACAGAACTTCAGGCTCATCGTGCCGTCGTGTGCAGTGGTCTCCGGCTTGCGGCCGGTGCGTACACAGTCAACGAAGTCGTCGATCTCCGCCTGGAACGCCTCGCCCCAGCGAGCAAGGAAGCTCTCCTGGCACTCTTCCACGAAGCCGTTCTCGGTGAACTGCGAGAGGTAATTCTTGCGCGGTACCGAGTTGACACGCAGCGTGCCCTTGGTGCCGACGATTTCGCTCTCAACGTGGCTGCAGGTCGCGGTGCGTCCCACCTGAATGTACGCGGTGGTGTTGTTATCGAACTTGGTCAGCGAGAAACCGTTGTCGTAGTCATTGTAATCTGCCAGACCGGTGCAGACATAAGCATCGCCGGTTGCAAAGGAATCGACCGGATCGCCCTCGAGGAACCAGCGGGCAAGGTCGGTGTCGTGGCTGCCCATCTCGATGAACCACGGAACGTAAATGCCCTTCTTGACGCCTTCCAGATGTGCCTCGAGCACGCTGGACGGGTCAAGCGAAACGCCCTTGAACAGGATCGGCTTGCCGATCGCGCCGGCGCGGATCTTCTCCTTCGCCTCTGCATAGGACGGATCGAAGCGGCGCATGAAGCCGACCGTAAAGCACTTGCTGCCGTTCTCGGCTACGGCCTTCTCAATCTCCTCACAGTCCTCAAGGGTCTTAGCCAGCGGCTTCTCGCAGAAGATATGCTTCTTGGCCTTGCAGGCTGCCAGACACGGTGCCTTGTGAGCATCTGCGCCGGTTGCAACAACGATTGCGTCAACCTCGGGATTGTTTACCAACTCGTCTACATTGGTGTAGCCATACGGTACGCCGAATTCCTCCTGAAACGCCTTGACCTTGCTCTCGGTGCGGGCGCAAACCGCTACAACCTCTGCGTGAGGATTACGCTGCAGGCTGGTGGCGTGCATTCTGCCCATCATACCGATGCCAACGATACCGAAACGAATCTTCTCCATTTGTGATCCTCCTTATCAGATACCTGCGGTCTTCTTGATGTACTCGCGCGCCATCTTGGCATACTCGAGCGGATTTGCCTTTGCCGGGTCCTGCTCGGCCTCTACGATGAACCAGCCCTCGTAGTGTGCATCGTGCAGAGCCTTGAATACGCCCGGATAGTCGACGCAGCCGTCACCCGGAATGGTGAAGCAGCCTTCCAGAACCGCCTTGCGGAACTTGAAGCCCTCGGCGTAAGCCTTTTCCATCATGTCGGGACGGATGTCCTTGAGGTGAACGTGGCCGATACGCGGGCCGAACTCCTTGGCTGCCTTGACGGCGTCCTCCCCCGAGAAGGTGAAGTGGCCGGTATCGAAACAGAGGTAAACATAGCGCGGATCGGTGTTGTCCATCAAGCGCTTGGTCTCCTCGAAGGTCTGAACCACGGTCGCCATGTGGTGATGGAAGCACAGCTTGAAGCCGCGGTCAGCAGCAATCTTGCCCAGCTTGTTCAGGCCGTCGCACAGCTTATCCCACTCTTCGTCGGTGGCGATCGGCTTGTTGTCACCGAACATCGAGCACTCCTCTGCGAACAGGCAGCGGGTCAGCTCGCATACGTTGATGCGGCTTGCACCGACAGCCTCGAGGAAGTCCAGCTGCTCGATAAATGCCTTTTCGTTCTCCTCGTAGGGGGTCGAGCACAGGAAGCTCGAGAACCACTGAGATGCAATCTTGATGCCGCGCAGGTCGAGTGCCTTGTTCAGTACGGCCGGGTCGGTCGGGAACTTGCCGCCGACCTCGGTGCCCTGAAAGCCTGCCAGAGCCGCTTCGGAAACCATCTGCTCGAAGGTGAGCTCACCGCCGAGCTGCGGCATGTCGTCATTCGTCCAGCCGATCGGCGCAATGCCGAGTTTTACATTATTAAACATAGCCTTGAACCTCCCTTAGCACTTTTCCCAAGTGCCCGACTTAACGGATTTGAGCACTGCGTTGATAATGCCGTCAACCTTAGCGCCCATCTCGAAGTTGCAGATGTACTCGCCGCCGTGCATTGCCTGCATGAGTGCGTGAGCCTGCAGCGTCTTCATATCGTCGAATGCGATTGCGATGCCGCCTGCCGGCTGGAAGTACTTGAAGCCCTCGTGCTGCGGGTTGAGCAGTACGGTGCGGAAGCCGCAGTCACGGCCGTTGTCCTTGTCCGCATCAGCCTTGAAGTAAACCTGAACCTCGCACATACGCTCCAGATCGTATACCACAGAACCTTCCGTGCCCTGAATCTCGTAGTAGAAGTAGTTCTTGCGGCCGGTTGCAACACGGGAGGACGAGAAGTCGCCGATTGCACCGTTCTCATACTTGACGAGGAAGGTGATGAGGTCATCGTTCTCAACCTTGCCCATCTCGGTGCTGCCTGCCTTGACCGGACGCTCCGGAATAACGATGGACTGAACGCCGAGCACCTCGCTCATGTCGCCCATGATCATCTGGGAAACGCTCAGCAGGTGGCTGCACAGGTCGCCGAGTGCGCCGGAACCAGCCAGCTTGTTGATGTGGCGCCATGCGATCGGAATGGACGGGTCAAGCAGCATGTCCTGATCGTAGGTAGCGTGTACGCGCATGATCTTGCCCAGCTTGCCGGACTTAACCAGCTCTGCAACGTACTGGTTTGCCGGGTTCATGATGTTGGAGAAACCGCAGTAGTTGACTACGCCCTTTTCCTTAGCCAGATCAGCCAGCTCGCGGGACTGCTCAGCAGACAGAGACAGCGGCTTCTCGCAGAAAACATGCTTGCCGTGCTCGAGAGCAGCCTTTGCCATCTCGTAGTGCATGCAGTTCGGGGTCGCAACGTCGACCAGATCGATTTCGGGATCGGTAACAACGTCCATCCAGTTGGTGGTGTAGCGGTTGTAGCCCATGTTCTTCGCGAACTTTGCTACTGCATCCTCGCTGACGTCGCTTACCAGCTCAAATACCGGCATATCATCGCCGAAGATCATGCGTGCATTGTGGAATGCGGTGGTGTGGGCCTTGCCCATCCAGCCAGCGCCGATCAGACCGATTTTAATTTCCTTGCTCATAAGTTTTTCCTCCTCAAAAAATTGCAATACCTTTGTTGGATTTTATCGAAAACGCCTTGTGCGTTTCTTACAATGTGAATAGGTGAATGGTTTCCGGGGTCCGGCTCATTATCGAGCCAGACCGATCGGAGAGAACAGCGCGTAGACGCAAAGCATCAGGATGAAGCAGGTCAGCGCTGCGGGTTTTACGTACTTCCACGGGGTCAGGTCAACAGCCTTGGAATCCTCGAGGATGAAGTCGGTAGCACGGGGCTTGAGCTTGCCGATGAGCAGCATCAGTGCCAGGTCTACCGGGAACAGTACCGAAAGAACATACAGGTAATGCACATTCAGCGGCAGGAACTTGGAGATCGAGTACAGGATGACGTGTACGACCAGCGTAATTTTCGGTGCACAGGCCGGAACGCGCTTGGTGTAGAAGCCTACCAGCACGATCGCGAGGATCGGCATGGAGTAGAAGCCGAAACACTCCTGCAGGAAGTCATACAGACCGGACGGTGCATTGCTGACGAACGGCGCTACGCAGATGGATACGACCGCGAGTCCGGTACCGACGCGCTTGCCTACGCTTACCAGATGAGAGTCGCTTGCGGTTTGGTTGAACAGCGGACGATGGAAGTCCAGCGTGTAAAGCGTTACACAGCTGTTCAGTGCCGAGTTAAAGGACGACAGGATCGCACCGAACAGAACCGCTGCGATGATGCCGAGCAGCCAGTTCGGAACAACCGTGGTGATCAGAGACGGGTATGCCAGGTCGCTGTTTGCCAGGCCGTCTCCGAAGAAGCGGTAAGCCAGCAGACCGCAGATGGTGATGAAGAACGGGTCCAGCAGCTTGAGGAAGGCGGTGAATACGGCGCCGCGCTGTGCCTGCGCCAGATTCTTTGCTGCCAGCGTGCGCTGGATGATGGACTGGTTGGTGCACCAGTAGAACAGGTTGTTGAACAGCATGCCGAGGAACAGAACCGGCCACGGGATCATCGGAGGCAGGGCGTTCGCCGGATTGACCGCGTTGAACTTTTCCGCCGGAACATTGGTGATAAAGTCCTGAATGCCGGCAAGAAAGCTGCCGTTTCCGAGGATGCAGATGGACAGGATCGGAATCAACAGACCGCCAATCAGCAGGCCCACGCCGTTTACGGTATCAGATACCGCAACTGCCTTCAGGCCGCCGAAGATCGCGTAGATCGAGCCGATAACGCCGATCGCCACACACAGGATCGCAATGCTCTGATATGTGGTGATGCCGAACAGCTGATCCAGATGGAAAATCTGGTTGAAGGCCAGCGCGCCGGAGTACAGCACGGTCGGCAGGTAAGTAAGCATGTAGCCGAGCAGGAACAGGAACGAGATGATCTGCTTGGTGGTGCGGTCAAATCGAACCTCCAGAAATTCCGGAATGGTGGTGATGCCGGCTTTCAGATACTTCGGAAGATCAGTGCCAGCGCCAGCAGCGCGATACTTGCGTTTACCGACCAGCTCATGGCGCCCATGTTGGTCGAATAGCTTTGTCCGGCCTGTCCGACCAGCTGTTCGGTGGACAGGTTGGTCATTTCCAGTGAACCGGCGATGACCAGACCGGTCAGTCCGCGTCCTGCAAGGAAGTAGCCTTCCTTGGTGGACAGGTTCTCCTCCTTGGTCTTGTACCATGAAATCAGAGCTACAAGACCGGTGAAGGCGATGAACGTTAAAATGATAATCACAAATTTCAACTCCCCTTATCGATAAGAAAATTTTATATTTCTATAAAACTCTCCTATCTTTTTGTTTCTTTTCCCTTTTCTCCTAAAATGAATTTTCAGGAAATGTTTCGCTTGTTTTTCGCGTTTTTCTTTTGTTGAATCTATCATATCGTATTTTCCGTCGCTTGGCACTATACAGAGTGATAATAAAATATCAAAAAATAATACTTTTCAAAAGTACATTTTTGATATAATTGTACAAGAAAAGGAGATGACGGTCATCATGCTCAATGATATGGGTATCCTCGCGGACTCGGTCCGCTATTACCATGACGCGGACGCCTTCACCGCGGCAAATCTGTATTATGTACCGCACGCCGGCAGCTACCACTGTGACGAAAGCTATGGCATGCAGCGCGATTATCTGGATATCTGCCAGATGCTCGTCGTGGACGAGGGAGAATTATCTGTCACCTACCGCGGCGAGACCCGCACCGCCGGGCCGGGCAGTCTGGTGCTGCTCGACTGCCGCGAGGCGCACAGCTACCATGCCGTAACGCCCATCCGGATGCGCTGGTTCCACTTTGAAGGCAGCGGCAGCACCGCCTATACGCAGCTCATCCTGAATACGCACGGGTTCATCCTGCCCACAGGACAGAATGCCGAGATCGACGAGTGCATCCGCCGCATCATGATCTCGGTGCACCAGAACCAGCCCAATCCACACATCGTTTCCCTGACGATCAACAAGCTGCTCGTTCTGCTCGTGATCGTGCTCGGCGAAAAGAAAAAAAGCGATCTCGAGATCGCGATCCAGGCTTCCGCCGACTATATGACGTACAATTTCGCGGACAAGTCACTCTCCATCGAGCACCTGTCGCAGCGCGCTGCGCTCAGCACCTGCTACTATATGCGCAAGTTCAAGGAATACCAGTCCGTTACACCGCATCAGTTTTTGCAGACCGTGCGTCTGAGCGCCGCGAAGCAGCAGCTGCTCACCACCTCGCAGAGCATCGAGACCATCGCGGATAACTGCGGCTTCTCGAGTGCATCGCACTTCATTATGGCCTTCCGTAAGAGCACCGGCATTACCCCGCATCAGTACCGCACCCAGTGGAAATAAAAAGCACACTCTCCGTACTGCGTCCACCGGATGAAACGGTCGCGTGTACAGACAGGCAAGCGCAGCACAGCCGGGCTATCCGAACGGTGATATTCATCAGATTGCTGCACGAAATATCATTTTTATGGCATGAATTGTATAGCTGTCCCGTTGCACGCCTATACAAATCATGGTATAATAATGAAAAAATCAGGCACAGTGCCTGAGAAATAGGCAAACCCGTCGAAAGACGGGGACGCAAAAAGCCAGAAGGGTCTAAAGCGGCAAAAGCCGCAATGACAGCCGGTTGCAAGCATCAGCGAAGACGCTGTTAACCTCTTCTGCGCTTTATTTGGCAGAAGGAGGTGTACGCCGTGAAAAAAAGAACTTGACAAGCCGATTCGCGGTGCAATACACTGACGGCAGAGCAGAGCAGAGCAGAGCAGAGCAGAGCAGAGCAAGTAAAACTCTGCCCTTTTGTGCTGTTCAAAAAGATATCAAAACGCTTTTAGGTCATGGGTAGCCATGTCTTGAAAGCGTTTTTTATTTATATTGAAGCCGTTAAGGCAGATAAAATAAGGAGGAAAAGTTATGAAAAAACGATTGTTATCGGCAATATTGTCATTTTGCATGCTGTTGACAATGGCGCCGACGGTCGCATTTGCGGCGAGCAACGGCGTGAAAACAGAAGCGGAATTGCGGACGGCTATTGAGACTGCGGATGGAACTGTGGACAATCCAACGGTAATCGAGTTATTATCGAATATCGTTCTGAAATCCAAGTTAGTAATTGATGAAAATGCAAATATTTCCATCGAAGGTAATAACCATATTATTTCAAGGAGTGAGACAAACTGGAAAGAAGCAGATAAAAATATCTTCGAGGTAAAGGGTAACCTGCATACGGCCAATTGTACGTTGGATGCAAAAAAGGCGTACATGTAATATTGGTTACGGGCGGCTATCTATACGCCGAAGACACGAATTTTACGGGTGTTCTTAATAACAATTCGTATGGTGCCATTGGCGTTAACCAGAGTGGTCGTATGGATTTAGTAAGAGGATCTATTTATAATAATGAATCGCTGGATCGAGTTGCGGTTGTATCTGACGCTGGTGCTAAATGCACATTATCCAATACGTCGATTTATAATAATACAACGTGGAGAGGCGATGCCCCAGTTTTTGTAACTTATGGTACGGGTACTTTGACAATTACTGGTGGAGAAATTTACAATAATAAAAACCACTACAATACTCAAAATCCATACAATTTTTCTAATCCTAACGATGTAAACGGCGTAATTAGTGATTCTAAGCAAATAAAAATCTCGGGTGATGTATATATTCATGATAATACAATTCAAATTGACAACGAAACACCTGTGCAGAGAAATTACGGATGTGGTTTAGGAAACAGCAGTTACAGAAGTGATGACCTTAAAGGTATATGTGTGACATCGCCACTGACTCATGATGTTGTTGTAGCGATTACAGAATGGACTGATCCTACTATTGAAAGACGTACTCTTTTTAGAGGTGTGGACGGCTATAAATTGACGAAAGAAGACTTGGAAAAAGTTAACATAACAATCGGTAAATGGTTCGGCAACACAACATATAGTTACGATAAAAATGATTTAATTATTTGCTTAAATGAAGAAGAAAATACTATTGAAGCATGTGCAAAAGTAAATATAGTGTTAAAAAATGAATCCGAAGAACAAATCATTGTCTTTCCTAAATATGTAGCGACTGCCATTGCTAATCCTTTTTCGAAGAACGGATACTCATTAAGCGGTTGGAAAGATGCAGAAAGTGAAACTGTGTATGAGAGTGATACCAAGTTTACACTGACTTCTGACCACACGTTCTATGCGCAATGGTATCACCCCTCTACCCTTACCACGAATATTGATAAGCAGAAATTTGTAGTTGGCGAACCCACCGAGTTTACATTTACCACCACTGCAAATGATGATGCAAATAGCATGGTTATCGGCACTTCCAATTTCAGTGATGCGGATGCAATCGAAAACTGGAATACCTGGAATCCAAGGATGGCACGTGGCACGAATTGAAGGGCGATTTTGGTCCTTCTACCGGCTTCCCAATGTCGAATGCTACCAGCACGTTCCGTGCAACCTTCAAAAAGGTCGGCAATTACACCTTTACCGCTTCTTTGAAGAAGGTTGACGACGATGAGGTGCTTTGCAGCACCAACGTAGAGTTTGCGGTTGAAAAGAAAACGCAGGACGCGCCGGTTGCTCCTACACTGAAAGACCGCACTTACACCAGCATTACGCTGAACGAAGTTGCAGACGCTGAAAACGGCGCAAAGGCTGAATACAGCAAGGATGGCGGTAAGACTTGGCAGGATTCGCCCGAGTTTACCGACCGGACCTCTGGCACGACCTACACATTTGCAGCACGCTACGCCGAAACGGACACTTACAATGCTTCTGAAATCGCAACGGCTAATTTTGCTACACTGCGTCATTCCTCCGGCGGCTCGTCCTCGAGTTCCACCCCGACCAACACCGTTTCTGCATCCACTGCATCGAACGGCAAGGTTTCTCTGGACAAGAGCACGGCGAAAAAGGGCAATACGGTTACCGTAACTGTCACCCCGGATGCAGGCTATCAGCTCGACAAGCTGACGATTACCGACGCAAAGGGCAATACCGTCGAAGTGACCGACCAGGGCAACGGCAAGTTCACCTTCACCATGCCGGACAGCAAGGTAACGATCACACCGACCTTCAGTAAAATTGAGGACGTCAAGCCTTCGAAGACTAACTTTGATGACGTTGCTTCTTCCGCATGGTACGCTGACGCGGTTCAGTACGTCACCGACAAGGGCCTGATGAACGGCACCGACGATAACCAGTTCTCCCCGAATGCATCCACCACCCGCGGTATGCTGATGACGGTTCTCGCACGCTACGCAGGCGAGGATACCACCGGCGGCGCTACCTGGTACGAGAAAGGCATGAATTGGGCGAAGGCCAACGGCGTGGCCGATGGTACGAACCCGAACGCTAACATCACCCGCGAGCAGCTCGTTACCATGATGTACCGCTACGCTGGTTCTCCGAAGGCAGACGGAAAGCTCGACAGCTTCTCCGACTCTGCAAGCGCGAGCAGGATCGTCCACGAGCAGGAACAGCCGCTGTACCGTTATGAACTCGATGTACCGTGTGACGATGCCATAGATGCGAAGGTGTTCGTCATCGACGATTTGACGCATTCTACTATGCTGCTTGCCGAAGAGTATTGACATTCACCAAACGAAATGGAGGACTAACCAATGAGTGAAACAAGAATTTGTGCAAACTGTGGTGCAGAACACCCGGTTGAGGATATGTACCAGGTAGAGGGCGACTGGCTCTGCGAGGACTGCGCCGACCGGTTGACTGTCATCTGCGACCACTGTGCTGAGCGGGTCTACGAGGAGAACGCTGTTGAGGATGACACGCACACGCTTTGCGACCACTGCTTCGATGAGTATTACGTCCGCTGCGATGATTGCGGCCGCATTATTCATCGTGACCGCGCGTACTGGGACGGTGACGATAACGCTTACTGCGCGTCCTGCTGGGACGAGCACTGCGAGGTCATCCACGAATACAGCTACACGCCCGACCTTGTATTCCACGGCAAAGGCCTGCGTCATTTCGGCGTGGAGCTTGAAATCGATGACGGCGGTACAGTCAACAGCAATGCGCAGAAGCTGCTTGACATCGCGAACAAGGACGCCGAAAATCTCTACATCAAGACGGACGGCAGTCTGGATGAAGGTCTTGAGCTCGTCACGCACCCTATGACGCTCGAGTACCATTTGAATGAAATGCCGTGGGCGGAAGTCCTCCGCAAGGCGCAGAGCATGGGGTACCTGAGCCATGCGGCAGGCACGTGCGGCCTTCACGTTCACATCTCTCGCTTGGCCTTTGGCTGCACCTACGAACAGCAGGAGGCCGCGATTGCCCGCCTACTCTACTTCGTCGAGAAATTCTGGGCAGAACTGCTGCGGTTCAGCCGTCGCACCCAGTCGCAGATGAATCGCTGGGCGGCACGGTACGGTATTCGTCTTACCCCGTCCGAGCAGATAAACCACGCAAAGAATTCCTGTGCCGGACGATATACTGCGGTCAATCTCATGAATGCAGATACGGTCGAAATCCGCATGTTCCGCGGCACGCTCAAGCTGAATACCCTCAAAGCCACCTTGCAGATGGTAAATCATCTGGTCGAGGTGGCTGTTTGCTATGTCTGACAGTCAGGTGCAAGACATGAGCTGGTTCGATTTCCTTCGATGACATCACCGAGCCAGAACTTGTCCAGTATTTCAAGGAGCGCCGCCTTTATGTAAATGAACCCGTAAACACTGCCGGTCGGAGGAGGAGTAATATGTGCAGTCTGTTTGGCTTAATTGATTTTAAGGAGTGTCTAAGCACTCACACGAAGAATAAAATTTTGAATACGTTAGCCCGAGAATGCCAAGTGCGCGGTACAGATGCGACCGGCATCGCCTATAACTTTAACGACCGCCTTCGGATCTACAAGCGTCCCCTTCCCGCTCGGAAAATGAAAATCCATATTCCAAACGGTGTGAATGTCGTGATGGGTCATACTCGTATGACGACACAGGGTAACGCGCAGTTTAATCAGAATAACCATCCGTTCCTCGGCAAAGTTGACGGCAGCAGCTTTGCTCTCGCTCACAATGGCGTTCTCTGGAATGACAAAGAGTTACGCATGGAAGAAAACCTTCCGCTGACAAGCGTGGAAACGGACAGCTATGTTGCCGTGCAGCTCCTTGAACAGCAGAAAACCCTCGACTTTGACAGCCTGAAATCTATGGCTGAAAAGGTCGAGGGGTCTTTCGTCTTTACGGTACTCGATAAAGATAACTCCATCTGGTTCGTAGTAGGAGATAATCCGTTGTGCGTGATGTTCTATGATGGCTTCTTGATTTATGCCTCGACACAGGAAATTCTGTGTAAAACAATCAAAAAGCTGCGGCTGAAAGCGCCCTCCGACATTCTCGAACCGCAGGAGGGCGAGATTATGAAAATCAACCGCAACGGCCGTATCACTACCGACACATTTACGCCCCATACGACGTACGAGCACTGGTGGCGCAAATATCCCTTTTATCGTAGCTATTATGAGAACACGTCCGACCAGTTATGACGACCTGTTCAGCGTTGCCAAATCGTTCGGCGTTACCGCTGACGAAGTGCAGGCGCTGCTCGATTACGGCTGCTCCGAGGAAGAAATCGAAGAAATGCTGTATGATCCGGAACTCTTTCACGAAATGACCGGCGAACTGCTGTATGCATATTGATTGAAGGGAGGCGATGCGCATGATTGCACTCGGCCCGATCTTTCAGGCCGTCGGCGCGGTGGTTGACCTCATCATCGAGGCCGTCGAGAACTTTCCAGATGACTGAAACGAGGTGAAAGTTTGAACCCAGGCAAAATCATTCTCGGCGTGCTGACCGTTATCGGCCTGCTCGCCGACATCATCGACGATGATTGAACGCAAAAATACCGACTCATCAAGAGCCGGTATTTTTTGAGCATGTCAATAGGGTATGCCCATCTGAAACAACGAAAAACTATGTCAATAGGGTCGCTTTCGGACTTTTGCAATATGTCAAAATGTGCGATGACCCTATTGCAATTAACCACGTTTCAACTGCTCGATAAGCTTGTCAAACAGCGATACAAACTCGCTCTCAATCTGCGAGTAAATTTCCTGTGCGGTTGCATCATCATAAAGGTGCGAGGTTTGGTTGCGAGCATTCAGCAATACAATCCACGCCTGTTCATCATCAATCAGGCCATACGAGAACGCCTTGCGCATCGTTGCTTTCGGGCTGTTTAGTTCAGTAAAACCTTGATCGAGCAAAAACTCGTGTGTGGTTCTCCACGCCAGTTCGCAAGTGAACTCAAAGCGCTGGATTACACCATCGCGAATGATTTTGGCAGGATTCTCTTGATACGCCTGCACGCCTTCACGTAAGCGTTCAACAGCGTTGGTGAGATTTTCGAAATTCGTATTGTAACGGTCCAGCAAGCAAATCCCGTCCTTCTCTATATTTTGAAGCAATGCTGCATCGGTGTGTTCGCTGACAAACACCGGATCAACCGAATACAGCGAGTCCAAATCGTTTTCGACAGCATCGCTGAATTGCGCACGCTGCTGCGCTGTGCAGCCCCAGACCGCAAAATCGTAGTCGCTACGGGCGCGATAATCGCCGCGGGCACGCGAACCGAATAATACCAATTTCGGCACTCCATAACGGTGCGCTAACTGTTTTACCTGTTCGATTGTCTTATCCATCAGCGTCACCGTCCTTATTATTTTCATTATACCATACTTAAAGGAGAGATACACCATGAAAATTGGCTACATTCGTGTCAGCACCGAGGAGCAGAACACCGCCCGACAAGAGGTCCTGCTGCGCGAACTCGGTGTTGACGAGGTTTTCATCGACAAGGCGAGCGGCAAGAACGCCGACCGGTCGGAGCTTACCCATATGATGAATTACGTCCGGCGAGGCGACACGGTCATCGTTGAGTCAATCAGCCGCTTTGCAAGAAATACGCGCGACCTGCTCGATCTTGTGGAGCGACTGACAGAAAAGCAGGTAGAGTTCGTCAGCCGCAAGGAAGCCATTGACACGACAACGCCGACCGGCAAGTTTATGCTGACCGTGTTCGCGGCAGTCGCAGAGCTCGAACGCGAGTACATTTTGCAGCGCCAGCGCGAGGGAATTGCCATCGCTAAAGGACAGGGCAAGTACACCGGCCGCAAGCCAATGCCTCTGCCGGACAATTTCGAGCGGGTGGTTGCTCGCTGGCGTGCCGGGAAATCACCGCTGCGGAAGCCATGCGGCAGACCGGGCTGAAGCCGAATACATTTTACCGCAGGTGCTCCCAGACTTCTCTTGCGCTTAAACGCATCAAATCCATATAATGCGAATACGAGTAAGCGCTATAGAACGAGCGCAGACATTTCTGCCTGCGCTCGTCAGATGTTGTATTGGAATTTTACTGAATCAGCCATTGATAATCCTGCCGTCCATCAATCACGTATTCAACAAAAACTCGTTCGCCTTTAATTTGATAAATGAGTAGATACCATTTACCAAACACCATTTTGCGATACTTTTCTGTTACGAAGACACTCGAACGCAAGATTGGGTTTCGATATGGAAAGCTTTGCAGAGAATCTGCCGCTTTCCAGAAGTCAGCTGCCAATTGGCGTGCCAATCGTTCTTCTAACCGTGCCATGAATACTGCATGATCAACCAGCTGCTGCGCTGCTCGCTTGGATACGATAACCTGGAATTTGTTTTCAAGCTCCGGCATGGCAGGTCTCCCGAATTGCCTGATCCATCATGGAAGCGACTTCATCCACCGAGTAGTCCGGTGCACCGTGTAAGCGGTCTTCCTCAACAGCAAGCAGTTCCTCGCGTAGCTTTAGCATTTTTCGCGTTTTGTAAATGAATTGATATCCATTACAACGAGATCACCTTCGCCGTTCTTGGTCAGATAAACCGGCTCTCCGGTGGATCTGCACAGCTCGGCAATATCATTGTAATTCTGACGAATACTTGCACTCGGCTTGATATTCATAAAAGCACCTCCATATAGTAATATCATAATTATATTATACTCTAATAGTGCTATGATGCAATAGCTGTTATCTCGAATCTCAGGATAAAATACCGCCGGGTCTCCCAAATACGGGGAACCCGGCGGCTGCATGTTACTGATTTACTTTTTCAGTTTTTACTTGCTCATCTCGCAAAAACGCATAAGGATTGCGGCAACTTCCGCGCGGGTAGCGTTATTCTGCGGATTGAGCTTGCCGTTCGAGCCATTGACAATGCCGTTGGCTACTGCCCACTGCATTGCATCTGCTGCGTAGCTGCTGACGCTTGCAGAGTCGGAGAAGCTGTCGAGCTTTCCGTCTGCCTTCGGAGAACCAGCGTAGCGGTACAGCATGGTGACGAGCTGCTCACGGGTGATGTTCGCATTCGGCTCAGTGCCGTCGGAAACGCCGTTGGCCTTCGCCCACTCCATACTCTTCTCGTACCAGGTAGCGCCGCCGGTGGTGTCCTCGCCTGCGTAGCGCGCGAGAACCGTCATCAGCATTGCACGGGTCGTGGTTGCGCTCGGCGCAAACTTGTCGCTGCCCGTGCCGCTCATCAGACCCTTGTCGGAAACGTACTTGACCGCATCAGCATACCAGTCGCCGGTCTTGACGTCGGAGTAAGACTTGCTCTCGGTCTGACTGCCGTTGTCTGCAACGAAGGTCGGGGTAACCGTTACCTTGCCCTCCGGCATAACGAAGGAGAACTTGCCGTTGCCCTTGTCGGTCACTTCGACGGTATTGCCCTTTGCGTCGGTAATCGTCAGCTTGTCGAGCTTGTAGCCGTCCTTGGCCTTTACGGTAACAGTAACCGTGCTGCCCTTTGGAAGCCGAGGTCTTGTCGATCGAAACCGAACCGTTATCCGACTTGGGAGTGGAAACCGTGGTGCTCGAGCCGGAGGACGAGCCGCCGCCGCTGCTCGAATGATGCACGGTAAAGTTTGCGGTGATGGTGGTGTTGCCGTTGATGGTGAAGGTCTTCGTAGCGCCGCCCTCGACTGCCTCGCCGTTTACCGTCCAGCCGCTGAAGTCATAGCCGCTGTCTGCGGTCGCGGTGAGGGTGACAAGCGAATTCGCCTCCATCTGTGCGCCATTTTCCTTATCAGCAGTTACCGTGCCGTTTGCACCGGCAGAATAGTTCAGCGTATAGAAGCTGTTGACCGGAATTTCAGCGTAGGTTTCGGCGTTCTGGAACGTATAACCGTAATTCTCGGAATAAGAAGCCATATTCGGGTCATAGGTAAACAGAACCAGTGCCAGCTTGTGGCCTGCCTTGACCGTATAGTGGGTCGGCTGGAGATACAGAGTATAATCATAATACTTGCCGTCCTGCAGTTCAACCTTGTTTGCCGCAGAAGCGGAGTCAAAGCCTGCATCCGGGTTTGCAAGGTCCATCCAGCCCTGTGCAATTACTTTATATTTAGAATTGCTTGTTACAAAGTTAATGACCTCATAATCCTGTGCACCACTGCCGAACCAGTTGATTTCACCCGTTTTCTGTTTAGTAACGCTAGTGGGATAGGTCGTGAATTCAGTATCAGACATATCAACCAGCATTGCGCTCATCATCAGCGCATCGCGGCTGCCGCTGTCCGCGCTCATAACGGCAATATCAGAGTCGTCATTATTCGCGCGCTTAAGCGAATTCATAGCTTCCTCATGGTTAACACCACGCGGAGCAACTGCCCTCGTATTCTCATCAGAAGCTACAGCAGCCTGCTGGGTCAAATGCTGAATCGGGGTTGCCTTTACATGAACCTTAGTCGTGCCAACAATAACAGTGTCAGTATCCACATCCATCGTGTAAATAGCACGTGCCGAAGAAGATTCCGTATTCTTCAGGAAATCAGCAGTCCAATTATCACGTCTACCATATCTGTAGCTGCTGTCAACGGTGGTTTCGCCATCGTCGCCGCAAGCAAGACGCAGAGTTTCGGTATTTCCATCCCAATCGCTAAGAGTAGTCCAACTGCCGTCCGTATTGTTCTGAACCGTAACAGCCGCCATGTTCTCAGCGCCGTTGCTCTGGCCATACAGATAATGGCTGAACCATTTGTTCAGAATACCGTTATAAGACTCTCCATCAATCAGCAGAGAAACCTTAGACGAGTCATAGTCCGGAGTGATATGTGCGCCCTGATGGAGCAGCAGCTTAACATTCTGGCCTGCATTCTTAAACGAATTATACATCAGCTGGAACTGCTTAGTGCGAACGTTCGTATCGTTCAGACCATGAACAATCAGCGCCGGGCAGCTAAAGTTGTCATAGGTCAGACCGTTATCGGTCTTCTTGCCCTTGTTGCCTGCAGTATAGTCACGGGTTGCCCAGTGCGTGCCGTAGTCACCATTCAGCGCAATCTGATCATTGTAAATACGGTTGAGATATGCCGGGTAAATATCCTTGATGGGGTCCCATTCCGTATCATTCGCATACACACCAGCGTTGATATAGCGTCCTGCACACATGAACGCCAGATGATCACTATATGCTACACCGCCGGTGGCAATACCCTGCGAATTGGTGTACTCGTACCAGCTTGCAATGCCTGCAACCGGAACGATGGTCTTAAGGCCCTTAACACCGGTGGAAGCGACTGCGAAGTCAGTCGTGCCGCCGTAGGAACGGCCGGTCATAGCGACATTGCCGTTCGACCAGTCGGCTTTAATTGCAATATTGCTGGTTCTGTCGGTATAAGCAGCACGGTCACCGGTCAGCCACTCGATAACGCACTTGAATGCGTCGGTCTCAACGTCAGCGCCGCAAGTCTCCAGGCCCTCAGAGCCGAGCGTGCCCAGACCGCCTACCTCAATCGCTGCATAGCCGCGAACGAGGAAGTAGTCGTACCAGTCAAGGTCCTCGTAGTCGTAGAAGGCGCCCCGTGTGCTTTCATACGGGCTAAGGTAATACCACTCTTCTGCCGTTGCTTTCTTAGCAGTGTCCATGGTATTTGCCGTGCCTTTAGCCTCGCGTGCAGCAGGCTTCACATACAGATTGTTCAAGTTATAGCCCTGATCGCCATTGGTATAATCGATGCCGCGAGCCTTGCCGTTATCCGTGCAGCCGGTGATGTACGGACGTGCATCATAGATGGCCGCAGCCTTGTACTTGCCCTCTGCGGCAGCACGGGGAAGCTGCACCAGCGCCTTTACGAGATCGAGCTTGCCATCGCCGTCGGTGTCGTAGTTGGTCTCAACGTAAACCGAGTAGCGGATGATGTCGCTCTTATCGTTGCTGTAGCCGTCCTTGGTCGGAACGCCGCTTGTGTACGGGAAAATCGGCTGTGCAACGCCGTTTACGAACAGCGGAGTGCCGTTCTTTACTGCATTGCGCAGGTTAACAGCTGCTGTGCTGTTTGCCATCGTGTGCAGCTCTTCCAGCGAGCAGGCTGCGGAACCGTCGAACTTGTCATCTGCGATGCCTACGCTCTTCGCCATAGCGATGTAGTCGCTGTCGCCGCTCGGGAACTGCGTTTCCTTCATGCCGCAATCCAGCAGAATGTACTTGACCGCATTCAGCTTGGTCAAGCCGCCGCTCTGTGCCGAAGCTTCGAGCGCCGCATAGGTCGATACCTGCTGTCCGTCATCGCCGCTGTTTGCATCAACAGCGCCCGCCTGACAGGTGAACGACAGGATCATGGAAAGCACCAGCGCGAGGCTGGCCGCTCTCTTCTTCATGTGTACTCCCTCTTTCGTGGTAAATATAGGATTTCTGCACCTGTCTTTATCATTCAAAGATGGATATTTTACCGCTCCTTCGAATTTTAATACAAATGCTTTTTAAGCATACTCGTTTACTATGGAAAAGTCAAGGAATTTTGAACAGAACAGGTGAAAAATGTCTAAAATTTCACCCAGAAAACCAAAACAAGAGCCGACAGAAAATCCATCAGCTCTTGCAAGAGGATAAATGTAAGCGTATCCGGCAATGACTCAATCAGTCGTTGTAGAAATCCAGACGGTCGGTCAGCGGAATAGCCTCAATCAGGCCGGACTTCTGGCTCTTCAGGCAGGAGTCCGTAGTAACAGCTGCACAGCAGCCGTCCCAAGCAGAAGCAGCAGCCTTGCAGTGAATTCCCTGCTCACGGCATCAATTCGTCAATTTTCTTCAGCAGAATGTCGCGTGCGTCCTTTATCAATCGCTGCTGGATAATCGTTTCCATCAACACACTATACAATTCGTCAGAATTCATCTCGCGAGTCAGCCAGTGTTCGCCGTTCCTGCTCTGTTCGTTCCATTTCTCCATCCACGCATCGATATTCTTTCTTCCGTTGTTTTCTGCTGCTTTCAGGCAGATCTCTTTCATATGCGTTACATCTGGACATCCAGAGTCCCACTCTTTTAAGTATTCTGCTATCGTTTCGTCTGAAATACGAATTTGTCTCGATTCACCACTAATATACCGTGCAAAATCTGCATTATTCATCATTGCCCAGAAACCATCAATATGTACGGGGGAAGCCGCCTCGCAGCAATATAATTCGCTCGGATCGAATTGCAGGCATTGCTGAGCATTTTCGTAATACCTCCACGCGAGGCTCACCGGATCATCCATTAACCTGTACTTTTCAAGCGTCGTTTTCCAGAGCTCCGCCTCTTCCTCAGACAGAATTCTGTAGCCATGCAATTTAAGAAAATACAGAAGGTTTTCTCGCACTGTTTCTTCGTTATCATGAAGGAGCTCACAAACGTCGAGCAGCAGCAGCAGCCGCGCTTTCCGTTTTTTTTCCTCGCTCGGTTCCTTTTGATATACATTTGCAGGAAATGATACTTCATCTAGGTTCAAATCTCGTTTCCCATCTTTACGAGCGGCAATACAGTCCCTCTTTTGAATACAGATCAGCAAGAACACGAACGCGGTATGCTTAGCAGCATGTCGAGCAAGCTGCAGCGCCTCTTTTATATTCTCCATATCCGGAACATTTTTACCTCGTGTCGCCTTAAGATAAGCTGTCACGCTCTTTTTCAGATACTCAGCATCACAAACGTTACTGCAATCACTCCATTCGCCTATAACCTCGAACGTAGTTTTGCTGTGGCTGTTCCATTCTGTGCAGAATTCCCGATATTCGTTCAGGGATTTCTGACGTTCCAGATACTGTTTCAGCGCCTCTGCGTCGCGCTTCATATATTGACCCTCGAATTTTTTGTGATCCTTCTCTAAGCGCCGGTGCTCCCGATAAGCGCTCATAAACGCCGAAAAGTAGCGCACATAGAAATCCACGGCCCGGTTTTCCGTCAACACAGCATCCGGAACCCACTGCTTAATCTGCGCTGTAAGCGCCTGCGCCTCCTGTCCGTCGGGCGCGTTCTCGTTGGCATTATGCAGCTCTCGCGCATAATACTGCATGCCGTTCCGCGTCGCGCGAGCATATTCCGCCAGCGCTTTCAGCGTGCTTTCATACATTGGACGAACCATCTGCTCCAGTTTGTCGATTTGTTCCTGTTTCTTTGCGCTGCAATATTTGTCCCAAGCTCGCTCGACACAAACAGCATATGCCTGCTGCGTGCCTTCTCCATACTGCTTCAACAGCTCATGCAAATGCGAACGATTGACCCGGTCGTCTTCATAGTTGCTGCTAAAGAGTGTGCTGCGATCCGCAAGCAACGCATCTACGATTTTCATGTCCGTAATATTTTCCGCATAGCTGTTGATGAAGGCCACCTTATGTCCCAGCACCCGATAAACTTCGTTGGGTCGGCTGTGCGGCAAACCGCATGCTGCGGCAAACGCAGTGCGCGCGTCATTGACGGCGTCTTCCTGCTCCACACTCGCGCAGCTCATATCGTCCGCCAGAATTTTCCTTTTCTCCAACGTGTACTGTCTTTGGCTGCCCCTTGGCCTGATTTCAACGAAATGATTGTCTTTTTGCATTCTCATATTCCCCTCTCATCGGCTATTTTCGATGAATTGCGTGCTCCGTCGTATGCCTCATCAAAGTTTTTCGAACTTTTTCGTCTCATAAATCTATATTTTCCTCGCAAATACCGAAATTCGCATTAAAACAACGTCTGAATAGTGCTTTTTATTTTTCTCCCTTATAATAAATCCATCAAGCAATTTTTCGAGCAGCAATGCTGGAAACAGCGGAATTTCCGGGAAGTTTTCCCGGAAAAACGCGAAAGGAGTAAAGACCCTATGCAACATGTTAAGCATTTCAACCGTTGGTCAGACCCACCGCACGACGGCAAGAAGACCGCACGCCGCCGCACTATCGGCAACGTCAACCTTTTCATTGTCCCCTCCCTGCATCCGAAGCAGGAGTCGGACAAGACTGCCGTCGAGGCGCCGCCCGATGTGATCGCTGCTGACACCGCAATGGAAGAGCTGACCGAGTGTCCTGCGCTTCCGGCATCCGCTGAGGACGAAGCAGCAGGCTGGGACTAGGACAAAACCAATATTGACGAATTCGAGGAGGAACAATAAAATGGAAATTTACAACATCGCCTACAATCTTTATGTTCAGGACGGCGAGCATGAGCCCAAGCAGATGACTAACTTCACCCCGGTGATTGAAACCGCGTACTATCCTCTGGAGAGTTCACAGGACGACATCCCGGCATACCTGGGTATCCAGCTGATTTTAGAGGACGGTTCCGTGCGCAGCCTTACCCTGCCCATGACCTCAAATCTGGCACGCACAATTGTCGCCGAAGAGCCGCGCGCTGTGCTCCTCAAGACCGGTTATGCACCTCTCGTCCAGAAGTACATCGTCGACCAGCTTTCCAAAACTGGGCGCTCCGGTGAGTGCCAGCGCGGCGTTTACCTGCCGGGCAACGGCACCTACCGTCTGGCGGATGGTCAGCATGTCACCGTGTGGAACGGACGTGTCGCAGGTTCGACCAAGCTCGAGGTTCCGTATATGATCAAGCCGACCAACACCTATCGCATTACGAATAGTATCGACAGACCGGTGCCGACTCTGGTCAGGACGTTGCTTGAGAACGATGCAGCTCTGGTTTTGCCTGTGGCCTATGCCCTGCTTGTCTCGCGTCGCGATGTTCTGACTGCCGAGCAGCATCCGCTGCAGGGCGGTCTGTACATAACCGGCGTTCAGTCGAGCGGCAAGACGACGCTTGCCCGTCGTGTCTTCGGATACACGGAACGTATCGGAATCCCTGGCAAGGCGGCTCTCGTGCTCGAAGCGGTGAGCACAGAAGCATCCGTGCGCGACACGCTTTCGGAGAACCCGGGATGTGTGGTCATCATCGACGACCTCGCCCATTCCTCCTCGCGTACCATCGAAGCGCATCGCAAGAAGCTCGGCGGTGCCATGCTCCGTCTGGCTGCCAACGAAGGCGACTCTACCAAGAAGGGTAAAACCGGGAAGACCGATCATCGCGATTGCACCTCCGGAATTGCCTTGACAGCTGAGTTCGTGCTGGACGGCGTTTCCGAGCTCACACGCAGTATTTTCGTGTACCTTGAAAAAAAGTTAAATCTGACCGAGGACGTCCGTCCAGCTCTGATCGGGGCAATCCTTGAAGATTTTGCCGACTGGTTCGCGGATAACTATGAGCATGCCATCGAACTGCTTCATAAAATCGCTGACTCGCCGGATATTCTAAAAAATCTTCGAGTTGATGGTGCGGATGAGTTCACTGAACTGCTTACGCGCGAGCGCCGCATTCAGGACAACCTCGCTCTGCTCCAGTGGGCTTTTGTATGCATGGTCGAGATGATCAAATCGACCGTCAAGCTGTCCCCTCACCGGGAGCAGGCGCTCTATGAAAAGTTCTGGATGGCCGTTCATCTCTCTGTCAGCAAACAGGTGGATGAATTCGCCAAAATCCGTACGCATCTCAAGAAGGGTAATATCGCTCATCTTCTCTGCGAAGCGATTGACTGCGATGAATTTCAGCTTTGTCGTAAAAAATCGAAACTTTTCAAGAGAAACGGTATCGTCTGGAAAGAAAAGAATGGCGTCATCAAACAGGTCGGCATCAAGCAGACCGCACTTGTCCAGTTTATCCGCAACCAGAACGGCTATCAGAACTACTCCAGTCGAAAGATTACCGACTATCTAAAGGATATCGGCTGTCTGACCATAAATGAGGATAAGAGCAATACCGTTCACCTCGGCAAGATCAAGGACGGCAAACGTTCCCTGCCTCGTGTTCTGCTGATTGATGTAGAGACGCTGCGTGACAACGCCGAGAAATATGAACTTTTCGCAGAACAGGCGCGCGAGTAATCCCGTTCTCAGTATAGCACCTGCGGCATCGAGCCGCAACACAGGCGCGGTTCCGCAGGTGTCTGATATGGCGAAATCCGATTATCCTCCACCAGCCGTATATATAGTATAACAGTGGAAAGAATATACAATGTCTCCGTTATTCACCCAAACCAAAGGAGGTCACCCCATGCTCAAGCCCACACCCACCTGTCCCCTTCCCGACATCCGCGAGGCGCGCATTGACCCGACCCTGCCGGTGAACGAGCGGCTGCGCCTGTTCGCCGCCGCCATCGGCGATCCGCACCGCTTCCGCGTCGGCGACACTGAGGTCGAGGTACTGTTCGACGACAGCGCGCCCAGCCTGCAAGCCTGCCTGAGCCGCATGTGCAGGCAGCTGCAATAGTGTCAAAAACCGGATATTACGTCCCGAAACTTGCGGTACGCTGCGCGCTGTGGTACAATAAATGTGCAAACACAGCCATCAGCGTGCCGCCTGTTTTTGGAAGGAGGCACCCCAATGGCTCGAAAAAGTAAATATGAGCATTCATCCGCAAAATTATCCACAACCCTGTGGACACCCGCACTCTATATTCGTCTCTCACGTGAGGACGGCGACCGCGAAGAAAGCAACAGCATCGCCAGCCAGCGCGAACTGCTGACCGAGTTCGTAGACACGCAGACCGACATGACCGCGCCCCGGCTGTATACCGATGACGGCTGCACCGGCACCGACTTCGACCGACCGGACTTTCAGCGCATGCTTGTCGACCTGCGTGCAGGCCTCGTCAACTGCGTCATCGTCAAGGACCTGTCGCGTTTCGGCCGTAACTACGTCGGCGTCGGCGAGTATCTAGAGCATGTATTTCCGCTGCTGAACGTGCGCTTCATCTCGGTCAGCGACAACGTGGACAGCTACCTCGACCCGCGCTCGGTGAACAATCTCGTCGTGCCGTTCAAGAACATTCTAAATGACGAATACGCCCGAGACATCTCGAACAAGGTCCGCGCTTCGCTTGACCTGAAGCGCCGCCAGGGCAAATTCATCGGCTCGTTCGCGTCCTACGGCTACCGCAAAGACCCGAATGACCACAGCCGTCTGCTGATCGACGAGGCGGCCGCCGCGGTCGTGCGCGATATTTTCAACTGGTTCATCGGCGGCACGAGTGTGCTCGGCATTGCAAAGAAACTGAACGCCATGGGTATCCCGAACCCGTCCGCCTACAAGCGGCAGCAGGGCATGAACTACTGTCACCCCGCATCGGATAAACTGGACGGTCTGTGGCCGGACAGCTCGGTACGCCGCATTCTGCGCAATCCGCTGTACACCGGCACGATGGTACAGGGCAAAAACCGCACAAAAAGCTACAAACTGCATGTCAGCGAGGCCGTGCCCGAGGAGGACTGGATCACTGTCGAGCAGACGCATGAGGCCATCATCCCAGGCGAGCTGTTCGACAAGGCGCAGGCGCTTTTCGAGCGCGATACACGCACCGCGCCAACGCACAAGCAGGTCTACCTGTTCTCCGGTTTTCTCCGCTGCGCGGACTGCGGCAAGGCAATGAACCGAAAGCTGATTTCCCAGCCGCATCGCGACTATTACTACTATATCTGCTCGACGTTTAAGAAGCAGCACAGCGGCGCCTGCACAAAGCATACTATCCGCAGCGACCGTCTGGAGCAGGCTGTGCTCGAGACGCTCCGCAGCCAGATCGCTCTGGCGGTCGAGATGGATGAGCTGATTGCCGAGATCAACCGCAGCGGCGCGCGCAGCCGTTCCGCAGACCATCTGCAAGCCGAGCGGGCACAGCTTGAAACCGAGCGTGAGCGCATCGAGCAGATGAAGCTGTCCCTGTATCCGGACTGGAAAGCTGGAGATATTTCGCGTGAGGAATACCATCGGCTGAAAGAGCAGTTTGAGCAGCAGCAGGCCAGGCTGGACACGCGCCTTGCGTCCCTGCAAGCGCGCATCGACGAGGTGCAGAACGGCGTGAACGAGACTAACTCATTTCTGTCGCAGTTCGTCAAATACCGCAATCTGCAAACGCTGACGCGCGAAGTCATTGTCGAACTGATCGACATGATTTACGTCCATGAGGGCGGTAAAATCACGATAAAATTCAAGTTTTCGGATGCCTATGCGGCAGCACAGGACTATATCCGCAAGCATGGAAAGACCGCATAGTCCTAAAATAACATCTTCCCCCGCCGCCTGCGACACGCTTTCCTGCCTGCTGCGCGAGCTCGGCGCAAAGCCGACCGACTTTGACTGCATCGTGACCGGCGACCTCGGCAGGGTCGGCGCAGATCTGCTGCTGACGCTGCTGCGCGAAGACGGCATCGACCTCTCCCCTGTCTATTCGGACTGCGGTATCCTGCTGTTCGGTGATACACAGGACGCTCATGCAGGCGGCTCAGGCTGCGGCTGCTCGGCGGCCGTGCTGTGCGGACCGCTTCTGCGCGATATGCACGAGGGGAAGATACGCCGCATGATATTCGCCGGGACCGGCGCGATGATGAGTCCGACCTCGGTGCAGCAATCGCAGCCGATCGCCGGCATCTGTCACGCAGTCGTGCTGGAAAGGAGCGGCGCATGAACTACCTTAACGCATTCTGGGTCGGCGGCGCAATCTGCGCGATCTGTCAGATCTTCATCGACCGCACCAAACTGACGCCCGCCCGTATTCTGGTGTCGCTCGTCGTGCTCGGCGTATTTCTGCAGGCCGTCGGCGTCTATCAGCCGCTTGTCGACTATGCCGGAGCCGGCGCGACCGTCCCCCTGCTCGGGTTCGGCTACTCGCTCGCCAAGGGCGTGGCTAAGGCGGTCGCGGAGAGCGGCCTCATCGGCGTGTTTACCGGCGGCGTGACAGGCGCGGCCGGCGGCATCGCCGCCGCCATCACCTTCGGCTGTCTGTTCGCGCTGATCGCGAAACCGAAATCCAAAAGCTGAAAGTCCGGAGAACAGGTTCATTTCCCCTGTTCTCCGGACTTTCTATTGCTTTATTTCAACAAAAAAGACACCCTGTCGGGTGTCTTTTTGTTTGTGATCAATTAGCCGATCATCTTAGCGGTGCTTACCTTGATGCCGGGGCCCATGGTAGAAGCTACGACGCAGGAGCGTACGTACTGGCCCTTTGCAGCAGCCGGCTTAGCCTTGATGATAGCGCCCATCAGTGCGTTGAAGTTGTCAGTCAGCTTCTCAGCGCCGAAGGATGCCTTGCCGATCGGGCAGTGGATGATGTTGGTCTTGTCGAGACGGTACTCGATCTTACCAGCCTTGGACTCCTTGACAGCCTTGGTAACGTCCATGGAGACGGTACCAGCCTTCGGGTTCGGCATGAGGCCCTTAGGACCAAGCACGCGGCCCAGACGGCCGACAACGCCCATCATGTCCGGAGTAGCGATAACTACGTCGAACTCGAAGAAGTTCTCCTTCTGGATGCGCTCCATCAGGTCCTCTGCGCCTACGATGTCTGCGCCGGCAGCCAGAGCCTCATCAGCCTTCGGGCCCTTCGCGAAAACAGCTACGCGAACGTTCTTGCCAGTGCCGTGCGGCAGAACGATAGCGCCGCGAACCTGCTGGTCTGCGTGACGGGAGTCAACGCCAAGCTTTACATGCAGCTCGATGGTCTCATCGAACTTAGCCTTAGCGGTGGAAACAACGGCGGAAAGCGCGTCAGCCGGCTCGTACTGCTTGCTGCGGTCGATCGTCTTTGCGCTGTCTACATACTTTTTACCTTTATGCACAATAAATCCTCCTTAAGTGGTTAAGCGGGAACTAAATAACCCTCCCACTGTATGCGGCAGGTAGCCGCAAATGCGTTCAACTAACAAGTAAGGTCTCTCCGGAAAAACACCGCCGGGGCGCGTCATGCGTCTCGCGCAGAGGCTTCTCCGTTTGCTCGAGAGTCCTTTTCAAAATCGAAGATTACTCCTCGACGGTGATACCCATCGAACGAGCGGTGCCTGCGATCATGCTCATAGCAGCCTCGAGGGATGCAGCATTCAGGTCGGGCATCTTGGTCTCCGCGATCTTCTGGCAGTCAGCCTTGGACAGCTGAGCGACCTTGGTCTTGTTCGGTACAGCAGAACCGGACTCGATGCCGCATGCCTTCTTGATCAGAACCGGAGCCGGGGGAGTCTTGGTAACGAAGCTGAACGAACGGTCAGCGTAAACGGTGATGATGACCGGGATGATCATGCCTGCTTCGTTCTTGGTGCGCTCGTTGAATTCCTTGGTGAACGACATGATGTTGACGCCGTGCTGGCCGAGAGCCGGACCTACCGGGGGAGCCGGGGTTGCCTTGCCTGCGGGAATCTGGAGCTTGATATAACCTACTACTTTCTGTGCCATGTTGAAAGGTTCCTCCTTCAAAAATGTGGTGGCTGGCGAGTGTGCGTTTACACTCTCCCACTCTGGCAGAGAGCCTTTTCTCTGCGTAAAGCACCTTGCGCGGTGCTGTTTCAGGCTGCGCGGGGCAGCCGGTAATCACTCGTCGAGTGTTTCGACCTGATCGAGCTCGAGCTCGACCGGGGTCTCGCGGCCGAACATGGAGACGGTAACGTCGACCTTGTTCTTATCCGGCTCGACCGACGATACTACGCCGATAAAGCCTGCCAGGGGGCCGTCGATAACGCGAACACTGTCGCCGGCGGCATAATTTACTTCGATCTCGCGCTTCTCAACGCCCATCGCGATGATCTCTTCCTCGGTCAGCGGGATCGGCTTGGAGCCACCCGACTTGTCCTGACCCAGAAAACCGGTACAGCCGCGCGTGTTGCGCACCAGATACCAGGTCTCGTCGGTCATGACCATCTTGACGAGAACGTAGCCCGGGTAGAGCTTGCGCTCAACCTCGCGGCTCTTTCCGTCCTTTACCTCGACGACCTTCTCGGTCGGGATGTTGACGGCGGTGATGAGATCGTGCAGACGGCGGTTTTCGACCGCCTTTTCAATCGAAGAGGCTACCTTGTTTTCGTAGCCGGAGTATGTGTGTACTACATACCATTTTGCAGCGTCTGCCATATTGCCTCCTTATTTAGGCGGCAGCGGTATGCGTAAGCAGCGTCTGGATGCCAAGACCGAATACGATATCAAGTACCCAGATGAAAATGCCGATGATGATGACGCTTGCCAGAACGACGAGCGTGTTATTGATCGTCTGCTCACGAGTGGGCCATACGATCTTGCGGCATTCGCTTTTCAGCTCGCGGAACCACTTGCCGATGCGTGCAAAGAGACCGGGTTTTTTCGCCTTGGTTTCTTCAGCCATGCAGCTACTTCCTTTCTCTTACTTCGTCTCGCGGTGCAGCGTGTGCTTACGGCAGAAACGGCAGTACTTCTTCATTTCCAGACGGTCCGGATCGTTCTTCTTGTTCTTCATTGTGTCATAGTTTCTCTGCTTGCACTCGGTGCAGGCCAGCGTGATCTTAACGCGCATTGATAACGGCACCTCCTTTAATATTTCGTCCCATCCTGCACCCCTTTGGTACAGGCGAGGGACACATTGCCTCCCTCTGACAGCATTCTCAGCTCTTTTTCAGACACATGAAAAATGAGCGCAAAAAAAGAACCTGCATAGGTGTATTTAGTATAGCATGGACACCTCGTGCGGTCAAGTTTTTTTTCGTAAAAAGTGCTGATTTTTTTATTTTTCCATGATATAATCTTTTATATCATCACAGGCAGCGCAAAGCTGCCCAAGAAACAGGAGCAGGGATATGCGTATTTTGGGCATTGATTACGGAGACGCGCGCACAGGGCTTTCGATTTCCGATCCGTCGGAATTTCTGGCCGGCTCGCCGAGCGTCATTCATGAATGGAATTATGATAAGCTCGTGGAAAAGCTCGTGGCTTTTATCGAGCAGAATAAGATCGGCGAGATCGTTCTCGGTCATCCGCTGAACATGGACGGCACGGTAGGACCGCGGGCGGAAAAGTGTCAGGCGCTCGCGAAGGCGCTCGAGGAGCGCACGGGGCTGACGGTGCATCTCTGGGACGAGCGCCGCACGACGGTCGCGGCGCATGAGATCCTGCATCGCGCGGGGAAAAAGGAAAAAAAGCACCGGGAGAACGTGGACGCGGTGGCCGCGACGCTGATCCTTCAGGGGTATCTCGACAAAAAGCGCAGAGGTTAAGTTCTTGAGCCTTTTCAAGGCTCGGGGAGATTGCCGCCGTTCGGCGGCGGAGGGGCCGGTGCCCACCGGCTGGGGCAAAAGGGGACAGGACACCAAGCATGGTTTCCTGTCCCCTCTTGACTCCCCTTACCTTCCTTCACGCTGACACATCGGAGATGTGCAGCGAAACGAGGGTACGGGGGCTCAATTCCGGGCGTCGTTTCGCTCATGTGCGGCTGTAATGCCCTGAATTTGCTTTGCGTAGCTCGCCGCGCATAACAGTGCGCGGCCATCCGGTGCAGGGCGCGAACTCCGTCGCTGCGAAAAGTTCCGCTTCGATCAAGGGCGATGCCTGTGGAGCACCAAATACATCTGTGGGCCCCCGCTTTTAGACGCGCGACCGAAGGGAGTCGCGTCCTAAGGAAGATGAGGGGGAGTCAAGAGGGGGATAAGAAACCATTCGGTGTCTTATCCCCCTTTTGTTCCCGCCGGTGAACACCGGCACCCCCGGCCGCCGAAGGCGGCCAATGTGCACGCTCACTTCGAGCGTAAAGCAGCCTCCAGCGGCGCACCGCTGTATCGGCGGAAGGTCTGCCGTCAGCAGACGGTAAAATTTTATTCTAACGTTCTTTCTTAAAGAACGTAAACCTGCGTCGTCTCGTAGACCTCGTAAACCTTTTTGAGCGTCGCCATCTCGGTGCCCGCAAGGCGTGCGCACGCGCGTGCGGTCGCAACCGCATACCGCGCCATCTCGTCAAACTTCAGACCCGACTGCATGGAATTCGCGATCGCGCCGACCATTGCGTCGCCGGTGCCTACCGCGCCTTCATCATAGACCTTCGGATTGGTGTTGACATAAAGCGCCTCGGACTCGTCCTTGGAGACGAGGACCGCGCCCTCCTGGCTCATAGAAACGCAGACCGCGCGCGCGCCCATGTCGAGCATCTTGCGCGCCGAATGTACCACGACCTCCGGATCTGCGGACGGCTTGTCGCCTACCGCCTCAGCCAGCTCGAAAATGTTCGGCTTGACGAAATCCGGCTCGCACTGGAGCGCCTCGAGCAGCAGGTCGCCCTGCGCGTCGATGATCAGCTTGCAGCCGTGGCGCTTGATGGTTTTGCACAGCTTGCGGTAGTTCTTGAGCGGGAAGTCCGGCGGCGTCGAGCCTGCCAGAACGAAAATATTGCCCTCGTCGAGGTAATTCTCCATGCGGTCGATCAGACGCAGGAAATCCGCGTCGTCCAGCTTGCTGCCCGGCTCGTTTACCTCGGTATGACCGCCCTGTGCGTCAAGGATCTGGGTATTGACGCGAAGCTGACCGGCCACATCGACGAAATCATAGTGGATGTCTGCCGCCGTCAGCATATCCTTCATAACGCGGCCGTTCGTGCCTGCGGTGAAGCCAAGTGCGATGCTGTTGCCGCCCAGCGCCTTGACTGCGCGGGAAACGTTGATGCCCTTGCCGCCCGGCTCAAGGTGACTCGAGCTCGAGCGGTTGAGCTTGCCGACCTCAAGCGGATGCTCGATGCGCAGCGTGCGGTCGAGCGCCGGGTTAAGCGTAATCGTGATAATCATGGGAACGCCCCTCCTGAAATATATTTTCCCTATAATATATTTTACAAAATCCGGTCCGTAATGTAAATGATTTTTCTTGATGTTAGACACAAATAACCGATCTGTTTTTTGTATCCGGCTGTCATTTGAGCCAGCCGGAGTCACCGCACCACGGACACTCCCACTGCTTGCCCGTGACTTTCGCCTCAGCGCCGCACATCGGGCAGCGTATTTTTCCGGTCTTTGGCAGCGGTCTCGGCTTTGGCGGCTCTTTCGGCGGTTCCTGCTGACGACGGTACAGCCGCACAAAAAAGACTACGCCGAGCAGCAGCACCACAGCGATTGCCGCAATCTGCCCCTTCGTCATGCCGTTCCGCTCCTCACTTATGATACTTGCCGCCCGCTGCGATATTGAGCGCACGGTATATCTGTTCGAGCACCATGACCCGCGCGAGATGATGCGGGAACGTCATGGGCGACATGGACAGCCGCAGCGCGGCCTTCTGCTTGACGCGCTCGGACAGACCGCACGAGCCGCCGATGAGCAGGCATATCTTACTTGTCCCCGAGACCGTAAGGCGCGAAAAATAGTCCGCGAGCTGCTCGGACGACATCGGCTTTCCCTCAACGCACATCGCGATGACGGCCGCGCCCGGCCAGATCCTGCTCTCGATAAGCGCAGCCTCGCGGTCGAGCGCCTGCGCGATCTCGCCCTCGGAGGGCGTCTGCGGCAGCCGCTGCTCGGGCAGCTCGATGATCTCTAATTTACAATATGCGCCGAGGCGCTTCTCGTATTCCTTTACCGCCTGCGCCCAGAACTTTTCTCCGAGCTTGCCGACGCAGATCAGCCGGACACCAAGCATGCCGCTCCCTCCTCTCCGAGCACGACCGGCGACTCCATGCAGTCGCGCGGCGCGACGCAGACCGTGCAGCCTTCCCTGCCGCGCAGCGCGTTCTTCGTCTGCTGCAGCGCGAGCGCCGGCATATTGTTCTTCTCGCTCAGATGCGCAAGAACCAGCTTTCGCGTGCCGTTGTCCGCGAGGAACGCCGCGAAAACCGCGCAGTCCGGGTTGGACAGATGGCCGTTCGGCCCGGCGACGCGCTGCTTGAGCGCATAGGGGTACGGCCCGGCCTGGAGCATATGCGGATCGTGATTGCTCTCGAGCACGACGGTCTCGCAGCCGCGCAGCAGCGCCGCCGCGGACTGCGGCACAAAGCCAAGGTCGGTAGCGAAGCCGAAACGGTGCCTGCCGTTTTCCAGTATGTAGCCCACGCTGTCCGCCGCGTCATGCGGCGTAGCGAACGAGCGGATCGTGGTCTCCCCCACGCGGAAGGCGTCGCCGCTCTCGAACGCGGTCAGCCGTCCCTCGAACGCCGGCTCCTTCGCGGTCAACGCCGCCGCCGTGCCGCGCGAGACGAAAACCGGCACCTCGGTCTTTTTGAGGAACATCGCAAGTCCCTTTACGTGGTCGATGTGCTCGTGCGTGATGATGAGCGCGTCGAGCTCGCCCGGCTTCATGTCGAACGCCGCGAGCGCCGCTGTGAGCTTGCGGAGCGAAACGCCGACGTCGATCAGCACCGCCGTGCCGTCCGAGACATACAGACCGCAGTTTCCGCTCGATCCGCTCGCGATGCTGTAATAAAAATGCTCTGCCATGGTACTCCTTCCGTTATTTCCGGGTATTGCGCACGAAATCCGTGCGCTTCAGCAGGATGGGCGTGACGCGGCCGCGATAGAACGCAAACGGCTCCCCGGCGATCTGCTGCTCGTCCGCAAAGATCTGCGCCGCAAACGCGAGAACAGCCTGCACCTCCGCCGGTTCGGCGCGGCGCACGGTGCACCGCATTTCTCTTTCGCCGTTTGGCATCCTGCTTCTCCCCTTATTTTGCAAAAAAGGCGAAAGGATTGCCCCCTCCGCCTTTTATTTCGGTTGAAATGTGCGCTTATGCACGGTTTGCGCTCTCTGCACCGTCCGGAATTTCGCTGCGGTACATATCAGCGCCGAGCGCTACGAACTTCTCGACGAGCGTTTCATAGCCGCGCTCAATGTTCTGCACCTGCTCGACCTCAGTCACGCCCTTGGCCGCAAGGCCTGCGATGACCATGGCTGCGCCTGCGCGCAGATCGTGTGCGCGGACCGGTGCGCCGTTCAGCTCCTTGACGCCCTCAACGACAGCGATCGCGCCGTCCACATGGATGTTCGCGCCCATGCGGCTCAGTTCCTCGGTGTAGCGGTAACGGCTGCCCCAGATGCCCTCGGTGATGATGCTCGTGCCCTCTGCGAGGCAGAGCGCGGTCGTCATCTGCGGCTGCATGTCGGTCGGGAAGCCCGGATACGGCAGCGTCTTGATATTGGTCTTGGTCAGCCTGCCCTCGCGGCGAACGAGCACCGCATCGTCGAACTCGGTGACCTCGACGCTCATCTCGCGCAGCTTTGCCGTGATGCACTCCAGATGGCGCGGAATAACGTTCTTCACCAGAACCGAACCGCCGCAGGCGGCAGCCGCCGCCATGAAGGTGCCCGTCTCGATTTGGTCCGGAATGATGGAGTAGTTGCCGCCGTGCAGGCTCTCCACGCCGCGGATCTTGATCACGTCCGTGCCCGCGCCCTTGACATCTGCGCCGAGCGCGTTCAGGAAGTTCGCCAGATCGACGATATGCGGCTCCTTTGCGCAGTTCTCCATGATGGTCTGACCCTTTGCCAGCACCGCTGCGAGCATGATGTTCATGGTCGCGCCGACGGAGACGACGTCGAAATAAATATGTGCGCCGTGCAGGCCGTCCTCGGGCGCCTCGACCCGGATGTAACCGCCCTTGGGCAGAGTGACCTTGGCGCCGAGCGCCTCGAAGCCCTTGATGTGCTGGTCGATCGGACGCGCGCCGAAGTTGCAGCCGCCGGGCATCGCTACCTCAGCGAAGCCGTACTTGCCGAGCAGCACGCCGAGCAGATAGTAGGAGGCGCGCAGCTTGCGCTCGAGCTCGTGCGGCTTGAGCGACGGGTTCTGGGTGTTCTGGATCTCCACAGTCGTGGAATTGATCAGACGGATCTGTGCGCCGAGCTCGCGCATGATCTCCATCTGGAGCGTCACGTCGATGATCTTCGGCACATTTTCGATGCGAACCGGGCCATCCGCGAGCAGAGCCGCCGGCACGATGGCCACTGCTGCATTCTTCGCGCCCGAAATCGTTACTTCACCGTTCAGCGTCTTACCGCCGTTGATTACATATTTGGTCAAAGTCAACCTACTCCTCACTGTACTGTCCCACATCCCACGTGGGCGTTTTTCTGACATCCCATTTTATGAAAGCGGACGCTCTTCCGTTCGTCCGCACAGTTTCCTTGTTCCGCACACAGGCGGAAAATTTTTCCGGCTGCATTAAAAACGCTTAGCCGCAAAATATCACTCATACATTGTATCACAATTTTGGATAAAAGAAAGTTTTTTTTCGGCTTTCCCGTCCATATCGCGTTTTTTTGGCGAAATCAACAAATTCCCCCCCGTTTTCGCGGAGGAATTGCCATGCTCTCCGCCAAAGCCGAAGGCTGCGCGGCCGCACAGCCTTCTTTTCAGAGGGTAACGAGCGTTTTCTTGTCGCAGTCCATGAAGTAATCCGTTCTGTCTGTCACAATCTTCCATGTCGGGATCAGCTGAAGCCGGCGGCTGCTGTCCATCTGCATCCGGTAGCCCGCCGTCATCGAGCGGATGGTCTCCCCGTTTTCGAGCGAGGAGGCGAACTGAAGCAGAGCGTCCGCTGCGCGGCAGTCCGCGCCGCGTCCCGTGACGGTCGTGTAGGGCGTGCCGAAGCTCCATGTGCCCGAAAGCGTCGCCGTGCCGTCTGCGTTGAACGTCAGCGTCAGCTCACGGTTGTGCACCGGGCGGTTTGCGACCGGCGCGGTCTGCGTGACCGAAAAGCCGCTCACCTGATAGGACGCGCCGTCTCCGGCGAGACCCCATTCAGAAAAGCACTTGCGCGCCGCGCGAATGGCGGCGGTCTCGTCGTCCGGCGTTTCGCCAGGGATCGGGCATACGCCGTTCACTCGGCCGTCCGCGTACCAGGTCACGGTGCCGTCCCCGCTCTGAAAGCGGACGGTGCCGTCCTCCAGCTCGGTCCGTTCCATCTCCGCACCCAGCATGACCGACGCGGCGTTTTCCTCGTCCGCGCGGCTGCGGTCGAGATTGAGCTCGGGCAGGAATACATCCTCGGGCAGACGAAAGCTGTCCGCGAGCGTCGAGCCGTAGCCGCTCACCAGCGCGCGCAGATCTGCGTCCAGCCCGGATGCGCGGCTGTAATTCTGCCAGAGCCGGAAGCCGAGATTGCCGAGCAGAAACAGGTTGACCGCCAGGAGAATGCCGATCAGCACATTTTTTACCTTGTCCCACTGCAAGCGGTCTCACCTCCGTTCAGTCCGTTTTTCCGTCCTTCAGATAAAAGCGCGAGGGCACATAAACGCCGTTTTCCTCGCGGTAGGCCGCCATCATGCTGCGCTCGCCTGCCGAGGCGCTCGCCGCCGCCTGCTTCGCCGGCAGGACGATGCGGTTCTCTCCGGTCGCGGCAAAGCGCTGGAGATTGACGGTCGCCGCGCGCAGTACGCCGCCCTCGAATTCAAATGCTGCAAAATCCGTGCTCCCGAGCACGGGGACACCGCTGTACAGCTGCAAAAAGACCAGCGTCGTCCTGTGCTCGGTCTCGTTCACGGCATAGAGCGACGCATGGGTGTCGGTCTCGCCGGCGCGCAGCACCGTGTCGAGAATGACGCGCGCGCAGTCGATCTGCGCGTCGAGCGCGGCCGAGCCTGTGACCTCGCCGCTCTCGAACGCCGTCACCGTGCTCTGGTCGCCGGTCGTCGCGTACTGCATCAGCCCGGTCTTTGCGAGCCGCAGCGTGCTCGCGTCGTCCACGAATACGCGCACCGTGTCGTTCTGCTCGCCGTAGAAATCTGTGTAGGCGGAAAAGCCGAACGCTCCGAGCAGGTTTGCGAGTCCCGTGCCGCTCTGCGCGGCGAACAGGTCGAGCGCTTCGTTTTTCAGCACCGGAAGCGTCAGATTTTCGCCCTCAAACAGCAGCGTTTCGGGATAAACGTTCGTATCCGCGCCCGCAAATGCACAGTCCGTGCCGTGAAAGTCCTCCAGCGCCCGGTCGAAGGCGCCGCGGTCGGCCTCCGCATGGGAGAGATAGAGTGCGCCGTCCGGCGTGCGCACAAAGAGCGTGCCGCTGTCCGCGCTGTAAAACAGCGTTTCGACCTTGATCCTGTCGTCCGCAAGCGTACCGCCCATCCAGCCGGACACCACGCTCAGCGGGAGCGCGCCGTGATACCGCAGCAGCACCTTGCGCTCCGCGCCCAGCTCACCGGCCAGCGTCTGCTCGTCGGTCTCCATGAGCGCATCACCCGAAAGCGCCTGCGTCCAGATGCTGCGCACCGCTCCGAGCGAGGCGTCAACATCGGTCGTGCTGTACTGCACGCCGACGAGCTCGCCCGAAGCGCCGAGCGCAAGCTGCGCCGGAGACGCCGCCGACACGCCCGACGAGCGGATCTCATAGCCTGTCGCACCGCCGAACAGGCGGTCATGCACCCGGCGCAGCGGATTGTCCGAGCCGAGCGACGCCGCCGAAACACCGGCGAGCCAGTTCGCCGCGCACAGCACCGCCATCAGCGCCGCGAGCACGATGAGCGCGATATTCTTGGCCGTGTTTCCGGCCGAACGCTCCGCGCCTCTCATGCTCTGCCCTCCTTTTCATCGGGGGCAAGGTCGGTCGGCAGGGTGATGTGCACGGTCGTGCCCTTGCCGTATTCGCTCGCGAGCTCGATGTGACCGCCGTGCTTTTCGACGATCTCCTTCGCGATGGCAAGGCCGAGGCCCGTGCCGCCTGCGGCGCGCGAGCGCGCCTTGTCCACGCGGTAAAAGCGCTCAAACAGGCGCGGCACATCCTCCGCCGGGATGCCGATGCCGTCGTCCTGCACCGTGATGCGCACTGTGTTTTTTTCTCCCTCGCAGGCCGCAAGGCGGATATGTCCGCCCGACGGCGTATACTTGACCGCATTCGAGAGGATGTTGACCACGACCTGCTCGATGCGTTCGCGGTCGCCCGCGATCTCGGGCAGGCTGTCCGGCGCGTCGACCGTCAGCTCATGGCCGCTGTCCTCTGCGGTGAATTTCATCGCGTCCGCGACCTTGTGCAGCAGCGCGGAGAGCGAAAAGCGTGTCATGCGCAGCTCCATGCGGCCGTAGTCCAGACGCGAAAGCGTCAGCAGGTCGGTCACGATACGCGCCATGCGCTCGCTCTCGCTCGAGATCACGCCGAGGAACTGCTTTTCCGTGTCGAGCGGAATATCTCCGGCCGCATCGAGCAGGGTCTCGGTGTAGGAGCGGATATTGGTGAGCGGCGTGCGCAGCTCATGCGAGACGTTCGCCACGAACTCGCGCCGCGCGTCGTCCAGACGGCGCTGCTCGGTGATATCGTGCAGCACGGCGATCACGCCGCCCTTGCCGTCGAGCGCGCCGTAGGGCGCGAGCGTCACGGACAGCACCCTGCCGCGGCGCGTGATCTCGCTGGTGAGAAAGGTGCGCATCGCAGTCTCATCCGAGCCGACCATCTCCAGATCCTCGAACATCTCGTCGAACGTGAGGCTGTCCTGCATCCGCACACCGAGGAGATTTTCGGTCGCCGGGTTCATATGGATGAGGCGTCCGTCGGTCGTGAAGGCCGCAACGCCGTCGGTCATGTGCAGGAACAGGGTGTTCAGCTTGTCGCGCTCGCCCTGCACCTCGCCGACCGTTGTCTTGAGACGGCGCGCCATGTAGTTGAACGAGCGCGTCAGCTCGCCGATCTCGTCGCTCGACTGCACGCCGAGGTCCTGATCGAAGTTGCCCTCCGCGATTGACCGCGCACCCTCGGTAATGCGCTCGATCGGGGTCGTAATGGTCTTGGACAGCAGGAAGGACAGCAGGATCGCCGCGAGCAGACCGAACATCATCGCCTGCATGACGATCTGGAAAAAGCGCCACGACAGGTCGGAGATCTCCTGCTTGTCGTCCGCGATATACACGATATAGTCCACCGTTCCGTTGCCGTCGTGGTCGAGCGGAACCGCGATGTCCATCACGCTGTCCGAGACCGACGAGCGCGTGCCGGCCTCGCCGGCCATCGCCGCGATAATGTTGCGCGTGCGCGTGACGCTGAGGTTGGGGTTGGAGCCGTCCACAAAGCGGCCCTCGCCGTCGAGGATATAATAGTTGCGGTAGTCGTCGATGCCGAGACGGCTGCGGTGGGCATCGATGATGGTCCGGAGCCCCTCCGCGTCCGGCGCTGCCGCCGCCTCCTGCATGGAGCGGATGGTATCGGTCGTAAAAACGCTCTGCATCTGGGTATAAAAGCTGTCGATGTAGAACGTGCTGACGCTGTTGATGAGGAAGGTGCCGACGACGGCCATGACCGACACGATCATCAGGACCAGAATAAGCACCAGCTTCATATGCAGAGAACGAAACAAAATGACACCCCCATGGGAATGGATTGGAGCAGAGCGCTCAGCCCTCCGCAAAGTAATAGCCCATGCCGCGCTTGGTAATGATGTGCTTCGGGCTTGCCGGCTCGTCCTCGACCTTTTCGCGCAGACGGCGGATGGCAACATCCACCGCACGCAGGTCGCCGTAGTAGTCATAGCCCCAGACGTGCTCCATCAGTTCCTCGCGCGAGAACACACGGCCGGGAGAGGCCGCCAGAAAGCAGAGGATATCGAATTCGCGGGCGGAAAGCTCGAGTGCGCGCCCGTTCTTGTAGACCATGCCGCTCGAACGGGAGATGCGCAGGCCGTCCCCAGCCTCCGTCTGCGGCTTTTCGCGCTCCTCGCCCGAAAGCGTGCGGCGCATGTTCGCCTTGACGCGCGCCATCAGCTCGCGCATGGAGAACGGCTTTGTGATATAGTCGTCCGCGCCCAGCTCGAGGCCCATGACCTTGTCGGCCTCCTCCTCTCGCGCGGTCAGCATGATGATCGGAATGTCGCTCTGCGCACGCACGCGGCGGCAGACCTCGAAGCCGTCCATCTCGGGCAGCATGACGTCGAGCAGAATGAGGTCGGGCGACTCGGTGAGCGCCTTGTGCAGACCTTCCGCGCCGTCATAGGCCGCCATGGTATCGTAGCCCTCGCGGCCGAGGTTGAACACCAGGATATCCGCGATCGCCTTTTCGTCCTCGACAACGAGGATTTTTTTCTTATCCATACCTTTCCCCCTTAAACGATCAGGAGTTCATGATTTACAGGTCTCAAAACAGGTTTTTCAGCCGTGCGCGGTACATCGCCGCGATGGTCTTTGCGTCGCGCAGCCTGTCCTCCGCGATCAGCCGCTCCACCTCCGCGATCGGCAGGCGGACGGTCTCGACGAATTCGTCCTCGTCCGGATGCGTCTCGCCCTCGGTCAGGTCGAGCGCCGCGAACAGATACGTCACCTCGGTCAGAAAGCCGGGCGAGGGATACATCGCGCCGAGCGGCACGATGCGGCCGGCCGTGCAGCCGGTCTCCTCCGCAAGCTCGCGCACGCCGCATTCCTCGGCGTTTTCCGGGCCGTGATCCATCTTTCCGGCCGGCATTTCGAGCGTTTCCGTGTCGAACGGGTAGCGAAACTGGCGCACGAGGATGATATTGCCGTCCCGGTCGATGGGCAGCACGCCCACGCCGCCGACATGCTCGCACACCTCGCGCGACGCCTGCTTTCCGTTCGGCAGGCGTACCTCGTCGACGCGCGCCTTCATGATGCGTCCTTCAAAAAAATATTCGCCGGAAATCCGGGTCTCTCTCATATCCATATGATCCTTCTCCTTATTCTGCGCTGCCGAAGCACCGGAGCAGATACGCGGTCTCCGCAGGCACGGTGATCTCGATGCCGCTGCTGTCCTCGCAGTCAAATTCCCTCTGGGTCAGCAGATCGAGCGCGTAGAGCGCGTTCACGCCCGTGCGCACCTCCTGTCTGCTGCGGTTGACGAGTATGATGATACGCGAGCGCCCCAGCGTGCGCTCATAGCGCAGCAGCGCGTCGTTTTCGCCCGTGTCGAAGCGCAGCTCGCCGCGTATCAGTGTTTCGCTGTCTGCGCGGACCTCGCACAGACGGCGGTAGAATGCGAGGATCTCTCTGTCCTCCGCGCCCCACGGATAGGTGCGGCGGTTGAACGGGTCCTCAAATCCCTGCCGTCCGGCCTCGTCACCGTAGTAGATGGTCGGCGAGCCGGGCATGGTGAACTGAATGACGGCCGCAAGGCGCAGACGGCGCTTCGCGGTCTCCAGCCGGTCGGGCGGCAGCTCATAATGCGCCCGCTCGTCGCGGCTCTTCTTCCAGTCCTCGCTCATCACGCCCAGCACGGTCAGCGCACGCGCGGTATCGTGCGTGCCGATGATATTCATCAGATTATAGAACACATCGCGCGGATAATTTTCGCGCAGCGTCTCCATGGTCTCCGCAAAATGCTCGGCCGTGCCGCCGTTCAGATAGGCGAGGATGGCGTCGCGCAGCGGATAGTTCATCACGCTGTCCAGCTCTCCGCCTCCGAAATAGCGGCGGCGCTCGGAATAGGCGATCTTGTTGGAGGCATCCTCCCAGACCTCGCCGATGACGAGAGCGTCCGGTTTTTCCTGCTTTGCGGCGGCATTCAGTCCGGCGATAAAATCGTCGGGCAGCTCGTCTGCAACATCCAGCCGCCAGCCGGACGCGCCGAGCCGCAGCCACCGGCGCACCACGCTGTCCGCGTCGCGGAAGATAAAGCTCTGGTAGTCCGGGTTGCGCTCGTTGACCTGCGGCAGGGTGTAAATCCCCCACCACGAGCCGTATTTGTCCGGCCACTCGCTGAATTCGTACCACGGGCAGTACGGCGAGTCCTTGGACTGATGTGCGCCGAGCGAGTCATAGCGGCCGCGGCCGTTGAAGTAGCGGCTGTCGTAGCCGGTGTGGTTGAACACGCCGTCCAGAACCACGCGCATTCCGCGCTTTTCCGCCTGCTCACACAGCGTTTTGAAGTCCTCCTCGCTTCCGAGCAGAGGGTCGATGCGCTTATAGTCGCCGGTGTCGTAGCGATGGTTGGAGTACGCCTGAAAGATCGGGTTGAAGTACAGCGTGCGCACATGCAGGCTCTCAAAATAGTCGAGCTTGGACAGCACGCCGCGCAGCGTGCCGCCGAAAAAGTCGTTGTTCAGGATCTCCCCGTGCTCATCAGGGCGGTAGACCGGAAGATCGTCCCAGTTTTCGTGCAGCACACGCGGCGCGATGCCCTCACCCTCCGGCTGCACCGGGTCGCGGTCCCGGCAGAAGCGGTCGGGGAAAATGTTATAGGTGATGCCCTCGCCGAACCAGCGCGGCGGCTGATACGACGGATCGTAGACCGTCAGCTGAAAGCGGTCTCCCATGCTGTCGAGCACCTCGCAGCGTCCGCCGTAGCCGCGCGCGCAGAAGCGCGGGCCGTCCGCCGTATCGAAGGTGAACCAGTACCAGTACAGACCGGCGTGCGGCGGCGTGAAGGACGCGCCGTATTCATCCCGCGCCCCGGCGAGACTGAACCACCGCATCGGGTACGCCTCGGCCTGCTGTCCGTCCTCCTCGACCCACAGCGTCATGTGGGAGATGCCCTGCTCCCGGCGCGGATAGGCGGCGAACTCGACCTTCTTCCCGGCCGGCGCGGCGCCGTATGGCTTTTTGCACGCGAGCGAGCGCGAATGGAACATACACTCCGGAATTGACTTCAACAACGTTTCCCCAGACTTCGCCAGCGGTCTGCTGACAGCGATACATTATTATTATAGCACAGCCTGCCTTTGTTGTGAAGAATTTGTGCAAAGCGCGAAACACATATGGCTGTCAGACCGATATGAAAAAACCGCCCTCTTTTCAGAGAGCGGTTTGAGATGATCGAAATCTTTTAGCCTTCGATTGCAGTGTAGTCGTCCGGAATGGTGATGCCGAGCTTCTCGCAGTTTGCCTTGTTGTACATCTTGGTGAAGGTCGGAGCGGCCTGAACCTCCATGTCGCCCGGGTTTGCGCCCTTGACAAGGATCTCATATGCCATCTCGCCGGTCGCCTGACCCAGCTCGTTGTAGTCGATGGACAGCGTAGCGACGCCGCAGCCGCTGCAGATGCCCTGCTCGCCTGCGATGACCGGAACCTTGGCCGGGATCACGACATTAGCGATCGCCTCGGTGCAGGATGCGGCGGTGTTATCGGTCGGGATGTAGATAACGTCGCTGCCGGAAGCTGCGTTCTGCGCAACAGATGCAACATCGTTCGAGTCGGTGAACGCGAACTCGGTGCAGGTGTAGCCCTGTGCCTCGAGCAGCGGCTTGATGGTGTCGATCTGGTACTTGGAGTTCGGCTCAGCCGAGCAGTACAGCAGACCTACGTTCTTCGCATCCGGGAACAGCTCCTTGAGCATATCAGCCTGACCGTCGAGCGGAGCGAGGTCGGTGGTGCCGGAGATGTTGGTGCCGGTCTTGCCGGTCCAGTCGGAGATGCCCAGCGCGGTGCCGTAGTCGGTGACCGAGGTGCCGAGGATCGGAATATCAGAGGTAGCGGCCTGTGCAGCCTGAAGCGCTGCGGTCGCGTTTGCCATGATGAGGTCGTCGCCTGCGGAAACAAAGCCGTTTACGATGGTGGAGCAGTTCGCAGACTCGCCGGATGCGTTCTGAACATTGATCTCAACCTTGCCGCCGTCTGCCTCGACCAGCTCGGTCAGCTTGTCCTGGAAGCCCTTGGTCGCAGCGTCGAGCGCAACGTGCTGCATGAGCTGTACGACGCCGACCTTGTAGCTGCCGGCCGAAGCGCCATCGCCGCCGGAAGCCGCATTGCTGTCATCGCTGCCGGAGCTGCTGCCGCATGCGGTCATGCTCAGTGCCATGGCGCCTGCCATCAGCGCTGCGAGTAATCTCTTTTTCATGGAAAGCCCTTCTTTTCTAACGATTTTACGCATTCAGCGTATTGCAGCGGACGATTTTCCGTCCGTTGCTTTTACATTTTATCAGTTAAAAGCGCTGCGGTCAAGAGCTGCCGCCGCTTTTTTTGAAAACTTTCTGCGCAGTCAGTCATGTTCCACAAGAGAGCTGCGTCAAATTGTAAATAAACTGTAAGTATTGTCCTTTTCCGGTTGACCTTATTCGACCTTCATCGTAAAATGTAGTTAAGAGAGTATGGGCCTGCCGATTCGGGCCGGGTAATAGAGCAGGCGGCTCCGGGCCGCCGAGAGGTAACGCATATGAACGTATCTTTTTTTCTCAAGCCGAAGGCTGAAGTAGTTTATGTTTACGACACCGATCCGGTCAGAACGGCGCTCGACCGGATGTTTGAGAGCGGTTTTACCGCCATTCCGGTCCTAAGCGCCAAGGGGCGCTACGTCGGCACGATCACCGAGGGCGATTTTCTGCGCCTGCTGCTCGGGCACACGCCCGAACAGGCCGGAAACATGCTGCTCTCCGAGGTCACGCGCCGCATCCATCACCGTTCGGTCACGATCGACACGCGCATGGAGGATCTGGTCGAGTTGGTCGCCGGACAGAACTTTGTTCCGGTCACGGACGGCCGCGGCATGCTGTGCGGCATCGTCACGCGGCGCGACGTCATCTGTCAGCTTTCCGAGCGCTGCAAGGCGCTGGAGATCCTGAAGGACGAGCAGTAAACAAATCATACAAACGGGGGAATACATATGGGCAGATCAGGCGGCAGCGGCGGCGGCGGTTTTTCCGGAGGCGGTTTCTCGGGCGGCGGACGCTCCTCGGGCGGTTTTTCCGGCGGAAGCCACAGCGGTGGACGAAGCGGCGGCGGTAATTTCGGCGGCGGCAGACCGGGCGGCTGGGGCGCACCCCCGCCTCCCCCGCGCAGGCCCTACCGCACCGGCCCTATCATCATCGACAACTCGCGCCGTTACTACGGCGGCGGCGGAAACGGCGGCGGAAACGGAAACGGGCAGAACAACAACGGCGGCTCGGGCTGCGGCACGACGCTCATCGTCGTGCTTCTCGTGCTGTTCCTGTTCGGCGGCATCGGGTTCTTCCTGATGGGCACGCCGTCGAGCAGCATCGCGAAGTCCACCGTCGCGCGCGAAGCGCTCCCGTCGAACGCCGTCACAGAGACCGGCTACTATACCGATGCTGACGGCGACTGGATCCATAATCAGAGCGAGCTGACCGCCGGACTCCGGAAATTCTATCAGGAAACCGGCGTGCAGCCCTATGTGTACATCCTGCCGAACGGCGAGAGCACCTCGGTTCCCGACCTTAAGAGCCGCGCGGAAGCGCTTTATCCGCAGCTGTTTACGGACGAGGGTCATTTTCTGCTCGTGTTCTGCGACGACGGCCGCGGCGGCTATAACTGCGGCTATACGGTCGGTTCACAGGCGAAAACCGTGATGGATAATGAAGCGGTCAGCATCCTTGCCGACTATCTCGACCGCTATTACAACGACTCCTCGGTCAGCGAGGAAGAGATCTTCTCGAATGCGTTCGCCAAAACGGCGGACCGCATCATGACCGTGACCCAGTCGCCCGTTGTGCCCATCGCGGTCTGCATCGCGGCCATCATCGTCATCGCGCTGCTCGTCTTTTCGCTCCAGAAGCGCCGCGAGGCGAAGGAGCGGCAGCGGCAGGCAGATGAGAAGATGTGGAGCACGCCGCTCGAGAGCTTCGGCGCAGACGAGGCGGCCGAACGCGCAAAAAAATACGAAAATACAGACACACATACACAATAAAACGGAAAGGAACGAAGAAAAATGAGTATTCTCGAACGTTTCTCCACGATCATCAAGGCGAACATCAACGACCTGCTTGACCGCGCGGAGGACCCGGCGAAAATGATGGACCAGTATATGCGCCAGCTGATGAGCGACCTTGCGGACGTCAAGCGCGAAACCGCCGCTGTCATGGCGGAGGAGAGCCGCATTCAGCGTCAGCTCGAAGAAAAGCGCCAGGAGAGCGCAAAAAACGCCGACCTTGCGCGCCGCGCACTCCAGCTGAGCAACGAGGATGACGCGCGCGTATTCCTCGCGAAAAAGCAGGAGCTCGAAAAGCGCATCGAGGAGCTTCAGAAGATGTACGACGTCGCGCATGAAAACTCGATGCGCATGCGTCAGGTGCACGACAAGCTGGTTTCCGATGCGGAAACGCTGCGCCAGCGCCGCGAGGCCATTCAGAGCAAGATGGCGCTCGCCCGTGCGCAGGAAAAGGCCGCGAACGTGATGGGCAGCCACACCGGCGCGGACGAGAGCAGGCTCGGCGACGCGATCGCCCGCATGGAGGACAAGGCCGACGCGATGCTCGACCGCTCGAACGCGATGCAGTCGCTGAACGAGACGCCGCTCGACCCGGCTGCTGAGCTGGAAAAGAAGTATGCGGACGGCGCAAAAAATGCCGCTGTCGAGGATGAGCTCGAGAAGATGAAAAAGGAAATGGGGCTTTAAGCTCCCATCAGACAGCAAAGACCGGAGCAGAACGCCCCGGTCTTTTTTCTTTATTTCTTATTTTTCTGCCGGTTTTCGCGGCCGACGCGGCAGCAGTCGAGCGTTTCGCTGCCGAAGGCAACCTTGTTCTGGTTCGCCATGCGGTTCAGCCAGTCCGCCCACGCCTGTTTCATTTTTTTGAACAGTATATCGGATACCTTCCCTGCTTATATTCCTACCAATATTATAGGCTTTCTCCCGTATGTTGTCAAGAATCACCGCCGCTCAGTCCAGCTCGCCGTACACGCCGTAGAGGTAGCCCTGCTCCTCCGCCTGCGCGTCGGTCAGCACCTCGCCGTTCAGCTGCGGGCCGCTCGTGTCATCGTTAAATTCGATGCCGAGCTTGCCGGTGTGCAGGGTCATGGTGCGCGTCTGCGTAGAGCCGTCCGCGAACGTCACGGTCACGGTCAGCTTCGTGCCCTCCAGACGGTCCACAGTCTCGTGCCACTCCTGCTGCAAATCCGCGTTCTCGTTCTCCGACGGCTCAGAGGGCAGCCACAGGCCGTAGCTAACGTCCGGGTCATACTCGTCGATAAAGCCGTTGTCCAGCTTCCAGCACAGGTCGGCATACATATGCACCTCGTCACTGCCCCAGACCATGATCCGGTCTGCGCCGTCGATGGCGGGGTTCGTGCCCTGATACATGGTGCGCACCCATTCGTCGCGGTCGTCCGAGGTATCCTTCACGGTTTTCGTGCGGTAAATCGCGCCATTGTCGATGGACGCGGACACGGTTTTGATATTCTCTCCCGTCGCCTTGAACAGGCAGCCGGAGAAAAATCCCTTGTCCGGGTCGTCTGCGCCGCTGCCGCAGTCGAACACGATCCTGCTGTCCTTCGGCTGACGCATCTCGCCCGTATCGGCAGCATATGCCACCAGACCGAACGTGTGCGCGATGTCCGTCACGGGATCGCTTCCGGTCTGTCTGCCGTGCAGGGCCGCGCCGCCGAGTACGACCGCAAATGCGCACGCTGCCGCGAGCAGCCGCTTCATGCCGCCCCTCATGCTGCGGACCGGCTGCCGCGCTCTGCCTTTTTCCTCACGCACCGCCGCGCGAGTCCGCGCCTTCAGCTCGTCCGGCGCCTTGATATTCTTCATTTCGTCCCACATGTTCATCATTCAGCTCTCCTTCCAGTTCGGTTTGCAGTTTTTTGCGTGCGCGATGCAGCCTTGTCCGTACCGTCGCCGGACGGCAGTTCACGATTTCCGCGATCTCGTCCGTGCCGTAGCCCTCGACATAGTGCAGCCACACGGCGGTACGCAGATCGGCCGGCAGCGCTTCGACCGCCTGCCAGAGCGCGCCCTTCTCCTCGCTCAGCGGCGCGGCGGCATCTGCGGCGGCTTCCAGAGGCGCGGTGCGCTTCCACCACGCCGAGCGCCGCAGATCAATGCAGCAGTGCAGCGTCACGCGCAGCAGCCATGCCTTGAGATGTTCACCGTCGCAGAACGCCGTCGTGTCGCGCAGCAGACGCAGAAAAACATCCTGATAAACGTCCTCCGCATCCGCGCGGGAGCCGAGACGGCAGAGTGCGAGCCGATATACGGCGTCGCCGTATCGCTCCATCGCATCCTCCAGAAATGCGTCCTCGCGCAATCCATCTGACATGTCGCTCATCCTCCTTTCACTCATAACACGGCTTTTCCCCCGGAAATGTTCCCATATCCCCATATTTTCCGTCAAATATCCAGTATTTGTGCTTTACTTACATTTTGCATCTTTTTAATTTGTGCTTAATATACAAAAACCAAGTGATTTTCTTTGATTATATTAAACAAAATCCGAATTGCATTTTTATATAAAATAACTATAATAATACTTGTCAAGGGAAACCGGACAAAATTAAAAGAATTCATTGAAACGGAGGTCAACCCCTTATGAAGAACACTCGTGGTTATTTTGAGACGCTTGCAGCGATGCTTACCAATGGTTATCGTGTAGATTCTGCGCTGATGGGTCGTGACCGTGAGGAAGCGTTCTACAACCGCTTCGCCCGTTAATCTGCTTATATCTCTCATTATTTTTTCTTTCTTTACTCTTTTTACCTACTCTTCCGGAACCGGAAACGATACCCCCCTCTCGTCCGCACAAGGTGAATTGCCCTGAAAGGGCAAGAGAAGGTGCCCTGGGGTGCGGCGGACGAGGCCGCGCCGCCGCGGCGCGGGCAGTGGAGTAAAAGTCCGACGGAGCTGGACTTTTACGGTGAATTTTATGCGGCGCTCTGCGGAGCGCCTGTCCTGCCTGTTTTGCCGAAGGCAAAATCCGACAGGAGACTGCGCCCTTTGGGCGCAAAAAAGGCACGCCGTCGGCGTGCCTTTTTCTCTTACTCTTTTACTCTTTTTCTTTGCTTTGCCTTATCTCTCGGCGAAAAGCTCGCGCGTCTGGCGAACATTTTCGTCGATGGCGTTCTTGAGCGCCTCGACCGACTCAAACTGCATCTCCGGACGCAGGAACTTATGCAGCTCGACATGGATCATCCTGCCGTACAGGTCGCCCGAAAAGTCGAGCAGATGCGGCTCGATGGTCGGCGCGCCGCCGTCCAGAAACGTCGGCTTGACGCCGATATTGGTCGCAGCGATATAGCTTTTTCCGTCCACGAGCACGCGCGTCGCGTACACGCCGTACGGCGGCAGCGCCATTTCAGCCGGCAGGCGCAGATTGACCGTCGGTACGCCAAGCACGCTCGTGCCGACGCGGCGGCCATGCTCTACGATACCCGTCACGGTGTATGGATGACCGAGGAACTTCGCCGCGCCCTCCATATCGCCCTGCGCGATCAGCTGGCGGATATAGGTCGAGGAGACGACGATGCCGTCTACCTTGACGTCCTCGATGCAGTCGTAGCCGATACCGGCCTTCGCGCATTCGACCGCCATGCCTTCGGCGTTGCCCTGACCCTTGTAGCCAAAGCGGTTGTTGCGACCGGAGATGATCCAGCCGGCATGGAACTGCCCGATGAGCAGTTTGTGAATGAAATCGCGCCAGTCCATATGCTGCATCCTCTCATCAAAATGGCCGAAGATCACCTCGTCCACGCCGCCGAGCTGCTTGATCTCCTCGCGGCGGTAGGCGTTCGCGGTCAGCAGCGGCACCTGACGGCCCATGACGACCGAGTCCGGATGCACGTCGAACGTGAACACGGCGCTCGTGCCGCCGATCTGCTTCGCGCGCTCGACCGCCTTCTGCATGAGCGCACGATGCCCCAGATGCACGCCGTCAAAGTATCCGAGCGCGATCGCACGGGGTTTTGTAACTTCTATCATCGGGCTATCCCCCTGAAATTATCGAAAGTTTTTATAGACAAACAGACCCAGACCGCCCTTGTCAAGCTCGCGGACCTGACCGAGCATGAGGAAGCGTCCCTCATGGTACACACGGCACAGCGTGCCTGCGGTTTCGGGCAGGCTGTCTGTCTGCCGCGGAAAGACGACTGCGCCGCGCGCGATGCGCTCCGCGCCCTCAGCGGTGAGCGCGACGGCCGGACAGTCGGTAAACAGGCTGTCGGTCGGCAGCAGGAGCTGCTGCATCGTGCCGTCGGCCATCGCCCGCTCGCAGTCCTCGAAGCTGCGGCAGCGGTCGAGCGGATACGCGCCCGAGCGCGTGCGCACCAGACTGTGCAGCACGGCGAGCGTGCCGAGCTTTTCGCCGAGGTCGTTCACGAGCGTGCGCACATAGGTGCCCTTGCTGACCACACAGCGCAGCGTACCCTTCTGGGCGTTCTCGTCGAAGTCCAGCAGCTCCATTTCATGCACGATGATGTCGCGCGCCGGGCGTTCGACCTCCCTGCCCTTGCGTGCAAGGTCGTACAGCTTCTGGCCGTTGACCTTGACCGCCGAGTACATCGGCGGAATCTGCTGCTGCGGTCCGACAAAGCCGCGCACCGCACGTTTCACCGCATATTCCGCCGCGATCCGGTCGCCGGTCTGCACGATCTCGCCGGTCACGTCCTGCGTGTCCGTGCAGTAGCCGAGCGTAAAGCCCGCGACGTACTCCTTGTCCTGCGCTGCGGCGAAATCCGCCGCCTTGGTCGCGCCGCCGATGAACACCGGCAGAACGCCGGTCGCGAGCGGATCGAGCGTGCCGCCGTGACCGATTTTCCTCGTGTGCAGAATGCCGCGCAGCTTGGCCACCACATCATGCGAGGTGAAGCCCTGCGGCTTGTCCATCAGCAGGATACCCGAAAGCTCAGTCTGCTGCATGGAACTGCTCCTTCGCTACGCGCAGCATCTCGGCCTTCGCCTCGTCCATGCCGCAGGTGAAGCTCGCGCCTGCCGCACGGACATGGCCGCCGCCGCCGACCCGTTTGCAGATCGCGGAGGCATCCATTTCCCTGGTCGTGCGCACGGAAACGCGAACGGTTCCGTCCGCCTTTTCGGTCATCGTAATGCCGATCTGCACGCCTTCGATCTGCCGCGTGAGCGAAGCGATCGAGTCCAGATCGTCCATATCCGCGCCGACGCGGTCGATGTCCTTCCGCCAGAGCACCGCGACCGCGATCGCGCCGTCCTCGTGGAACTCCATCGTGTCGAATACGATGCGCTCCATCTCGAAGCGCGGACGCGACTTGGTTTCGAACAGCGCGCGGTTGATCTCGCCGCCGTCGATGCCGGCGGTCAGGCACGCCGCCGCGACCGCATGGGTGTGCGCGGTCGTGTTCGAAAACTTGAAGCAGCCGGTATCGGTCGAAACGCCGACATAAATGCACTCCGCGATCTCGCGCGTCAGTCTGCATCCGAGCGCCGTCAGCACATCGTACAGCACCTCCGCGCACGCGCCTGCATCCGCACGGATGAGGTTTTTCGCGCCGAAGCCTTCGTTCGAGCCGTGGTGGTCGATGACCAGATCCACCTTGCCCTTATACTGCTCCGCCGTATCGGGGAACAGCTTTTCCTCTGCAATATCGGTCGAAACGATATACTGAGGGTTGAAATCCTCCGGAGGATAACAGTCGGTAATCATCGGCGCATAGCGTCTTGTGATCTCCGGATTCTCCAGAATATACGCCCGCTTGCCGATCTGACGCAGACCGCGGCACAGAGCGCCGGCGCAGCCTGCGGTATCGCCGTCCGGGCGGCGGTGGGTCAGGATGAGAATATCGTCATGCGCCTGCAAAGCGGCAGCCGCTTCAGCAACGTGAACGATCATTCCTCGTCCTCCCCTCCGAGCTTCCCTTCGTTTTTCAGTTCATGCAGCATTTCCGAGATGTGCGCACCGCGCGTGATCGACTCGTCCAGTTCAAAGACCAGCTCGGGCGCGTAGCGCAGCTGAACCTTGCGGCCGACCTCGCGGCGCAGCCAGCCGGCCGCAGACTTGAGGCCTTTCATGACCTCTTTCGCCTGCTGCTCGCTGCCAAGCACGGAGATATAGCACTTTGCATAGCGCAGATCGTTGGTCACATCGCAGTGCACGACCGAAACCATCGCGTTCTGCACGCGCGGGTCCTTGACCGACCGCAGCGCCTCCGCCAGCGCCTTCATCACTTCTTCGGAAATACGATCAATTCGAGTAGACATATATGGTGAAACCTCCTTTTTCAGGATGGGTTAGATAATATCGGTAAAATGCGCAAAGCGCATTTTGGGCCCGCGCCGCAGCGCGAGGCCATAAAATCCCCCATAAAAGTCCAGCTTTGCCGGACTTTTATACCACTGCCCGCGCCGCGGCGGCGCGGCCTCGTCCGCCGTGCGGACGAGAGGGGGGTATCCCCTCCGGTTTCTTCGGAACCGGAGGGGTATCTAGGGGGGACAGCGTCCCCCTTAGAAAAGCAGTTTACTGCTTTACTTCCTCCATCACGAAGCACTCAATGATATCGCCTTCCTTGATATCATTGTAGTTCTCGATGCTCATGCCGCACTCGTATGCAGCAGCGACTTCCTTGACGTCGTCCTTGAAGCGCTTGAGGGTGTTGAGATGACCCTCGTGGAATACGATGCCGTCGCGAACAACGCGGACCTCAGCGTTGCGCTGGATCTTGCCGTCCTGAACGTAGCAGCCTGCGACCGCGCCTGCGCCGGTGATCTTGAATACCTGACGAACCTCTGCGTGACCGAGCACGACTTCCTTGAACTTCGGCTCGAGCATGCCCTTCATCGCCTGCTCCATCTCCTCGATGGCATCATAGATGACGCGGTACATGCGCATATCCACGCCCTGCTGCGCGGCGGAATCGGTTGCCGTGCGATCCGGACGCACGTTGAAGCCAACGATGATCGCGCCCGAAGCGGCGGCGAGCATAACGTCGGATTCGTTGATCGCGCCGACAGCGCCGTGGATAACGCGCACGCGAACCTCGTCGTTCGACAGCTTCTCGAGCGACGAGCGGATCGCCTCGACCGAGCCCTGCACGTCAGCCTTGACGATGATGTTCAGCTCCTTCATCTCGCCCTGCTGAATGGAATCGAACAGGTTGTCGAGCGTTACCTTGTGGAACAGCTTGTTGCGCTCTTCCTTCTCCTTGTCCTTGCGCTGCTCGACCAGCTCGCGCGCCATCTTCTCGTCGTCTACAGCGTCGAAGATGTCGCCTGCGCCCGGGACCTCGGCCAGACCGATGATCTCGACCGGAACGGACGGACCTGCCTGCTCGATCTTCTTGCCGTCATCGTCGGTCATCGCGCGAACGCGGCCGACAGAGGTGCCCGCGATAACGGTATCGCCTGCGTGCAGGGTGCCGTTCTGAACGAGCAGGGTAGCGACCGGGCCGCGGCCCTTGTCGAGCTTGGCCTCGATGACAGTGCCGTGCGCCTTGCGGTTCGGATTTGCCTTGAGGTCAGCCATCTCTGCGGTCAGCAGAACCATTTCGAGCAGGTTGTCGATGCCCTGACCGAACTTCGCGGAGATATTGCAGACGATGGTGTCGCCGCCCCACTCCTCCGGTACGAGTTCGTACTCGGTCAGCTGCTGGAGCACACGGTCCGGATTTGCCGCCGGCTTGTCGATCTTGTTGACCGCAACGATGATCGGCACGTTCGCCGCCTTGGCGTGGTTGATCGCCTCGATGGTCTGCGGCATCACGCCGTCGTCGGCTGCTACGACCAGGATCGCAATGTCGGTGACCTGTGCGCCGCGTGCACGCATGGAGGTGAACGCCGCATGGCCCGGGGTGTCGAGGAAGGTGATCGGCTTGTCGTTGATCGTGACGCGGTATGCGCCGATGTGCTGCGTAATGCCGCCGGCCTCGCCTGCGGTGACCTTGGTCTTGCGGATCGCGTCGAGCAGAGAGGTCTTGCCGTGGTCAACGTGACCCATAACGACAACGACCGGATCGCGGGGCTGAAGCTCCTCTGCCTTGTCCTCGTGCTCGTCGAACAGCTGCTCCTCGATGGTAACGTGAACTTCCTTCTCGACCTTGCAGCCCATTTCCTCCGCAACGATCGCTGCGGTATCGTAGTCGATGACCTCGGAGATGGACGCCATGACGCCGAGCTTGATGAGGCCCTTGATAACGTCCGCTGCGGTGCGCTTCATGCGGGAAGCGAGCTCGCCGACCGAGATCTCGTCCGGGATCATGACCTTGACCGGTATCTTCTTGAGAGCCGCCATCTGCTGCTGGCGCTGGAGGCGGCGCATCTTCTCCTGCTCCTCCTGCCGGCGCTTGTTGCCGAACGGCTTGGAGCGCTGATCGGACTTCTTGGTGAGCTTCTGCTTCTTGGGGCCCTTGGACTCCATGCGCTCCGCCTTTGCGTCGACCAGCTTATCGACATGGTCGTCGTACTTTGCAAGGTTTACGTCGCCGGTGCCGCGCGTATCGATGCGGTGTACCTGCTTGACCTTGGAGGAAGCCGAAGTCTGCTCCGACGCCTTCTCGGCCGGCTTCTCCTCCTGCTTCGCGGCAGGCTGCTCCTTGCGCTCGGACTGCTGTGCGCCGAGCAGGCTTTCCATGTTCTTGACCTGATGATGCTGGGTCATATATTCAAAAATAACCGACAGATCAGCATCGTCGAGCACCTGCATATGGTTCTTCGGCTCGGTGCGATACTTGGTCAGAATTTCCGTGATCTCCCTGGTGGATACACCGAAGTCCTTTGCGACCTCGTGTACCCGGTATTTATTGTCTAATGCCATGGGCAATACCTCCAATTTATTTCGCTCGAAACCACGCTTTCGAGCGAGAATAGGCTGTGCCGCGCAAGGCGCGGACAAATCCTTGGCGCAGTTCTGCGCGTCGCTTCGCGGCACACAGAACCGCTTTCCTGTATAAAAACCGTGATACATGCTCCCGGTTTTTATGAGCCTGCACAGCAGGCTCTATTGAATGCGCGCTTTCGCGCGTTCGTTACGTTTTGTTGCGGAAGCTGCGCTTTTCGCCTGTAAAATGCGGTTTCCGTGCGCTGTCGCGACGGAAGGGGCGCTCGCCGTCCGTCTTGCGGAAGGGGCGCTCGCCGTCCTTACGGTACGGGCGCTTCTCGCCGTCCGCCTTGCGGAAGGGACGCTCGCCGTCCTTACGGTACGGGCGCTTTTCGCCGTCCGCCTTGCGGAAGGGGCGCTCGCCGTCCTTACGGTACGGGCGTTTTTCGCCGTCCGCCTTGCGGAAGGGGCGCTCGCCGTCCTTACGGTACGGGCGTTTCTCGCCGTCCGCCCTGCGGAAGGGGCGCTCGCCGTCCTTACGATACGGGCGTTTTTCGCCGTCCGCCTTGCGGAAGGGGCGCTTCTCCGCCGTTTTCGAGCGGATTTCCTCACGTTTTTCCGGTTCAACCGGCTTTTCCGTCTCGGTTTCCGCCTTGTTCTTCTGTTTTTTGATACCCTTGCGGGACTGGATGCGTGCATTCTTCTCGCTGAGGAGCTTTGCAGTCTCCGCATACTCCTCGTGCTCGCTCGCCAGCTTTTCAACTGCGGACGAGGCGAGTCCGATATCCGTCACGGCAACGATCGCGCAGCCGGACTTGCCGACCGACGTGCCGAGTTCGATCTTACCGTGAGGCAGCTGCACGCAGGGAACATTCGCCTTCTCGGCGTAGAACGCACCTTTTTTCGCCGTGCTCGCGCCGGCGTCGCCTGCGAGGAACACGCATCTTGCCTTGTGGGCAAAGCACACCTCGCGCACCAGCTCATCGCCGTAGGCGAGCTTGCCTGCGCGGCGTGCAAGGCCGAGCATTCTCAGTACAGGATCATTCGCCATGTGCGCCCTCCTGTTCCATCTGCTGCTCGAGCTGGTCATAGACCGTTTCGGGCACGGTGACGCTGAGCGCGCGCTCGATTGCGCGGCTCTTGCGTGCCTTCTTGAGGCATTCCGGCCTGCCGCACAGATACGCGCCGCGTCCGGGTGCCTTTCCCTTGAAATCGAGCGTGATCTCGCCCTCGGGCGAGCGCACAACGCGGATCAGCTCCCTTTTCGGGAACATTTCACGGCAGCCAAGGCACTGCCGCATGGGAATCTTCTTTTGTACCATATTCTGCCGCACCTCCGCCTGCTTATTCAGCCTGCGGCTCGGTCTGCGGCTCCTCGACCGGCTCCGCCTCCGGCTCAGCCTGCGCCTGAGACTGCGGCGCAATGTCGATCTTGCAGCCGGTCAGCTTGGCAGCGAGACGGGCGTTCTGACCCTCCTTGCCGATTGCAAGGGACAGCTGATCGTCCGGAACGATGACGCGGCAGGACTTGCCGTCCGCCTGCATGGAAGCGGAGATAACGTCCGCCGGTGCGAGTGCTGCGGATACGAAGGTTGCCGTATCCTCGTTCCACTTGATGATGTCGATCTTCTCGCCGTTCAGCTCTGCGGTGATGTTGGAAACACGCGCGCCGCGGGTACCGACGCAGGCGCCGATCGGATCAACGTTCTCGTCGTGCGAGGTAACGGCGATCTTGGTGCGGTTGCCTGCCTCACGAGCGATGGACTTGACCTCGACCACGCCGGAATGGATCTCCGGTACCTCGAGCTCGAACAGGCGCTTGACCAGACCCGGATGGGTGCGGGAAACGATGACCTGCACGCCGCGGGTGCCGCGGCGGACCTCGATGAGGTAAACCTTGACGTGCTGACCCTCGACGAGCGTTTCGCCGCGGACCTGCTCGGAAGCCGCAAGGATAGCCTCGCTCTTCTCGCCGCCGGAAACAACGTCCAGATAAGCGCTGCCGCTGCGCGGGTCGATGCGTGCGACCGTAGCGTTCAGGATCTCGTGCTCCTTGCTCTCGAACTCGGAGATGACCATGCCGCGCTCCGCCTCGCGGATGCCCTGAATGATGACCTGCTTGGCCGTCTGGGCAGCGATGCGGCCGAACGACTTGGTCGGGATGTCGATGTCGATGATGTCGCCGACCTGCGGATTTACCTTGTAGTCGGCAGCCTCCTCGAGGGTGATCTCCTCATAGGGCTCATAAAGGTCCTCGGTGCGGACGACCGTCTTGCGCACGTACATACGGATGGTCTTTTCCTCGCGGTTCGGCTCAACGTAAACGTTGTCCGTCATCCCGTCGTTGTCGCGCTTGTAAGCAGTAATCAAAGCCTGGCCCACGCGGTCGAGCATGTAATCGACCGGTATCCCCTTTTCCTTTTCGAGCTGTTCCAGGGCGTCAAAAAATTCTGCGTTCACCATTTTTTCCAATCCAACTCCTTTTTATATCTCGACCGCAAGACGAACTGCGGCAATGTCCTTCGGCTCAAATACGGTGCGCTCGCCGCCGATGTCGAGCGTTACCGCGCCGTTGTCGTAGCCTGCGAGGGTGCCCTCGATCTGCTTTGCGCCGTTCATGGCCTTGTACAGACCGACCTCGACCGTCTGTCCCATGAACGCCTCGAAATGCTCGGGGCGCTTGAGACGGCGGGCAAGTCCCGCCGAGGAAACGCACAGCGTGTAGGACGGCATATCGTCAAATTCCTTTTCATCCAGCATGGGGTCGAGCGCGCGCGAAACCTGCTCGCACTGGTCAATGTTGACGCCCTCCGGTCGATCCACGGTGACGGTCAGCATATACTGTCCGCCCTCTTTTTCAAATTCTACATCCCACAGGGAAACGCCGGCCTGTTCGCACAGGGGTCTGACCAGCTCTTCCACGCGGGCGACGATCTGCTTTGCCTGCAAAGCCGTCCCTCCTTCGGTTATCGAAAAATTTTGTATAAGCAAAACGTAAGGAGTGGCACTTGGCCACTCCCTACGGTTACTTTCATTCTTACTTTAACAGTATAACACGTGCAGCACGCTATTGCAAGCGTTTTTGGAATAATCATCTCGGTTTTCCTGTAAAACTGCACAAAATTAGGCGTGCAGACTGCATATTTTCGATAAATATAAAAATCAGCGTTTGCCGCTGCCGTTCTTCACCTCATGCAGGATGCATAAGCCCATCGCGAGGATGGGAAACAAGTTTCGCAGTCCGAGGAAGCCCATCGGGTCGCCAAACGGAATATTGGCATCCAGTATCAGCCCAATAAACCACGCAATAATGGTGAATATGGTCGTTTTCAGGTACATAATCTCCCCCCCTTCCTTTCTGTTGCCGAAAACCTTTTACTGTAAGTTCAGGATAGCACAGTATTGTTGGTTCTGCAAGGCTTTTGCGTATTGGGAAACGATATTCGCAGGGCGTGACGACCTCGGCACGCTGTTTCTCACGTTCTGCACCGGTTTACGGCGGCTGGCTGAGGGCAGCCTGCCCTACGGTGTCTGTTCAGGCATTGCCGAGTACCGTCCGGGTGAGATTTCGGCCGAAGCCTGAAAAAGAGCTTATCGCTCAAACGACAGATACCGCGTCCCCTGGAAGGTTAGTCTACCGGTGTCGCCCTCTGCGAGCATGCCGTATTCCAAGCCGGAAACATGGAATTCCATCCGGTCTCCGCTTTCTACCTGAAACGTGACATAATAGGTCGTGCTCGACGTTGTGTGGAAGCCGTGCGCTCCGCTCATGTCGCCTGCATTGGCATGCCGGTGATGCGAGACATCTGTCCGCTTTGCAACGATCACCGCCGGTACGGTCAATCTGGGCGAATTATTGTTCTTATGCCATGTGCTTATCCCCTGTATGATGGAAAAATGATGATGCCAAATACGACAATAAACATGATGGGAACGATGAAACTCAATATATCAAACATTGCAAACATCTTTCAGCCCTCCTTCAACGTTCCAATTTTCAATCAGACAATTTACGTTCTACCTACATAGTATCATAGGTATCCAAAAGGCAAAAGAAAAAGGTTATCCAATAAGCACGCTACTGGATAACCTTTTTGAAAATCATTTTTTCCCGAGCCTGCGCTCAGGTCGAGTCGTCAGTATTCCGTCAGGAATTACTTAACCAGCTCGATGATTGCCATCTCTGCGCAGTCGCCGCGGCGGGGACCGATCTTTACGATGCGGGTGTAGCCACCGTTACGGTTAGCGTACTCCGGAGCGATCTCAGAGAACAGCTTAGCAACAACTGCTTCCTTGGTGACGTAAGCCATAGCCTGACGACGGGAAGCCAGAGTGTTCTTCTTGCCGAGGGTAATCATCTTCTCGGTCATCGGGCCTACTTCCTTAGCGCGAGCGAGGGTGGTCTCAACCTTGCCGTTCTCCAGCAGGTAGGTTACCATCGCACGCAGCATAGCCATACGGTGATCAGTAGGACGGCCGAGCTTGCGATTGTTAGCCATTCGTGTTTACCTCCAAATTAAAGTAAAAGCGGCGGCGCGGTAAAACGTACCGCCGCGTCAGTTCAGTTACAGTGCCTCACGGCACACAGTTTGTCCGTTTTCGGTAATCAAGCTGTTTCGCTTGCAGCTTCTGACGAAGCTGTGGGCGAAAGTACGAAGATTACTCCTCGGACTTTGCAAGATGCAGGCCCATAGCCTCCAGCTTGCCGATGACCTCTTCCAGGGACTTGCGGCCCAGGTTGCGAACCTTCATCATGTCCTCTTCCGAGGTGTTGATGAGATCCTCAACCGTGTTGATGCCTGCGCGCTTGAGGCAGTTGAAGGAACGAACGGAGAAGTCCAGCTCCTCGATCGTCATTTCAAGCACCTTATCGTGCTGCGCTTCAGCCTTTTCAACAACGGTGGACTTGGAGCCGATCTCCTCGGACAGGTCTACGAACAGATCGAGATGGTCGCGGAGAACCTTTGCGCCGAGCGATACAGCGTCACGGGCGGTGATGGTTCCGTCGGTCCAGATCTCGAGCGTCAGCTTATCATAGTCGGTCAGATCGCGGACACGGGTGTTTTCAACCGTGTAGTTGACCTTGTAGACCGGCGTGTAGATCGAATCCACCGGAATGACGCCGATGGAGGTCTGATGCTGCTTGTTCTTCTCGGCCGGAACATAGCCGCGGCCGGAAGTCATCGTAATCTCCATGGACAGGCGAGCATCGCTCATCAGGGTAGCGATGTGCAGGTCAGGATTCAGGATCTCGACCTCACCGTCAGCGTGGATGTCGCCAGCCTTTACCTCGCCCTCGCCGGCGGCCTCGATGTAGACCGTCTTGGGGCCGTCGCAGTGCAGCTTGGCAATGATGCCCTTGACGTTCAGCACGATCTCGGTAACGTCTTCCTTAACGCCCGGGATGGTGGAGAACTCGTGCTGCACGCCTGCGATCTTGATGCTCGACGCGGCCGTACCCGGCAGCGACGAAAGCAGAATGCGGCGCAGGGAGTTGCCCAGCGTGGTGCCATATCCGCGCTCCAGCGGTTCCACGACGAATTTGCCGTAGGAGCCGTCTTCAGCGAGCTGTTCACAGTCAATACGCGGCTTTTCGATTTCGATCATTTGGTACCCTCCTTCACGTTGGTTGGAAACTCTAAGCGGAACAGACGCAGCAGACGCCACGCCCGTTCCAAAAGCGAGGGTCTATTATTTCGAGTACAGCTCGACGATGAGGTGCTCAGCAACTTCGTAGTCGATGTCGTCGCGTGCCGGCATTGCTACAACCTTGCCCTCGAAAGCATCGTTAGCCTTCTCGATCCACTTCGGGCAAGCCTTCTTGCCGTTTTCCTCGAGCAGAGACTTGAACTTGGTGGTGGTGCGGGACTTCTCGCAGACTGCAACTACGTCGCCCGGCTTAACCTGGAAGGACGGGATGTTGACGCGCTTGCCGTTTACGGTGAAGTGGCCATGGTTCACGAGCTGACGGGCCTCGCGGCGGGTGTTCGCAAAGCCCATGCGGAATACGACGTTGTCCAGGCGGCGCTCGAGCTCCTGGAGCAGGATCTCACCGGTGATGCCCTGCTTGCGCTCAGCCTTCTCGTAGTAGTGATGGAACTGCTTCTCGAGAACGCCATAGATGAACTTTACCTTCTGCTTCTCGTTGAGCTGCATGCCGTACTCGGACTGCTTGCGGCGGGACTGCTTGGGCTGGCGCTTGGTGGACTTGGAGTAACCAAGTACCGCGGGGGAGAGACCAAGCGTCTTGCAGCGCTTGAGAACGGGCTGGGTATTCTTAGCCATTTATTGGTTTCCTCCTTCTATTATACGCGACGACGCTTGGGCGGACGGCAGCCGTTGTGCGGGATCGGGGTTACGTCCTTGATCATGGTAACCTCGAGGCCAGCGGCCTGCAGTGCACGGATCGCAGCCTCACGGCCGGAACCCGGGCCCTTAACATATACTTCTACGGTCTTCAGGCCGTGCTCCATAGCAGCAGCGGCAGCGGTCTCAGCCGCGGTCTGAGCTGCGAACGGAGTGGACTTACGCGAACCGCGGAAGCCCATTTCGCCAGAGGAAGCCCAGGAAATTGCGTTGCCGTTCAGGTCGGTAATCGTAACGATCGTGTTGTTGAAAGAGGAACGGATGTGAGCCGCGCCCTTCTCGATATTCTTGCGCTCGCGGCGACGAGTACGGGTCGCTGCGCCCTTCTTCTGTACCTTAGCCATTTATACGTTCCCCTCCTTACTTCTTCTTGTTCGCAATGGTCTTCTTCGGGCCCTTGCGGGTGCGTGCATTGGTCTTGGTGCGCTGACCGCGAACCGGCAGGCCGCGGCGATGACGCAGGCCGCGATAGCAGCCGATCTCGACCAGACGCTTGATGTTCAGGCCGATCTCACGGCGCAGGTCACCCTCGACGTTGTAGTCGCGCTCGATGACTTCACGCAGCTTAGCAGCCTCTTCTTCGGTCAGGTCCTTGACGCGGGTATCCGGATTGATACCGGTCTTAGCAAGGATTTCGTTGGACGTCTTGCGGCCAATGCCGAAGACGTAGGTCAGGCCGATCTCCACGCGCTTCTCGCGGGGAAGGTCAACACCGGCAATACGTGCCATACTATTATAGCCTCCATAGTTACACACTGAGGCGTGTTTGCAAACACAGTATAGGGACCGCCTCCGCCCCTGCAGCGTCGCGCGCCCGCGCGTGCTTGTCGTGTTCGCGTAAACCATGATCCGCGCCCCTGGGCGCGCATTTATTCGGCGATTGCGAACAATCGCCATAAAAAGTCCAGCTTTGCCGGACTTTTTATACCTTGACTCAGCGATCTTGGATCGCGTCGTTCGGGTATCAAAAACAAGTTTCTCCCGAACTTGTTTTCGTATATAGGGGACTTTTGAAGTCCCCTATAAGATTTTTAGCCCTGCTTCTGCTTATGCTTCGGGTTCTGGCAGATAACCATGACCTTGCCCTTGCGGCGGATGATCTTGCACTTCTCGCAGATCGGCTTAACAGATGGTCTTACCTTCATGTACATTTTACCTCCATCAAAAATTTTGGTGGGATGGGACACCGGGGAGACCCCGGCGACCACTGGCGCGCAGGTCACATGCGTACCTCCGCCCGCTTTTATCACTTGGAACGCCAGGTGATACGACCGCGGGTCAGGTCGTAAGGCGACATCTGTACGGTGACCTTGTCGCCCGGAAGAATGCGGATAAAGTTCATGCGGAGCTTGCCGGAGATATGGGCCAGAATTTTATGGCCGTTCGGCAGCTCTACCTGAAACATAGCGTTCGGCAGCGCCTCTACGACGGTGCCTTCCAGCTCGATCACATCATCTTTTGCCATTGTTCGTTTCCCCTCCTCGGTCAAATGTTGTCCTCGTCCCCTGTCCAGAGGGCGAGCGCCTTGCGGATTTCACTGTTTGTCAGCCGGCCGCCCTCCTCGAGCTTGAGCCGGGTCCGCTCATCGCACGCCCCCTGTCGGGAAACGTGCTTTTCGCGTTTGCGCTTCGGGTTTTCCGCCCGCCGCGCGCGTCCGTTCGCCAGCAGGAGGAAATCCCCCTCCTCCGCGACGACCAGCATGAGCTGTCCTCTGTCCCTTCCGGTCAGAGAGAGCACGATGTCGGATAATCGGGCGCGAGACATCACAGTACCTCGCCGTCGATGCTTGTCAGGATCTCCGGCTCGCCATCCGTGATGGCAATGGTGTTTTCATAGTGGGCGGAAAGTTTACCGTCCCGGGTCTTGACGGTCCAGCCGTCGGGCAGGACCTTGACCGTGTAAACACCCACATTGACCATCGGCTCAACCGCGATGACCATGCCGCTCTGCAGGCGGATGCCATGGCCGGGTTTGCCGTAGTTCGGGACCTCGGGGCTTTCATGCAGGTTTTCACCTACACCGTGACCGACGTAGTCGCGCACGACCGAGAAGCCGTTCGCCTCGACGTATGCCTGAACGGCGGCGCCGATGTCGGAAACACGATAGCCCACACGGGCAAATTTAATGCCTTCAAAGAAGCTCTGGCGCGTGACTGCGATCAGCTTTTTCGCCTCGTCGCTTACCTCTCCGCAGGGGATGGTAGCGGCGCAGTCACCGTGGTAGCCGCCGATGTAGGCGCCGACATCCACCTTGACGATATCGCCCTCGCGGACGATATGCGTCTTGGACGGAATGCCGTGAATGACCTCATCGTTGATGGACACACACGCACTGCCCGGAAAACCGCCGTAGCCAAGGAAGGAAGGCTTTGCGCCTGCATCCTCGATGGTCTTACGGACGATCCGGTCGATTTCTTCGGTAGTAACACCCGGATGAACCGCGTCAGCCGCCGCCTTGCGCGCGAGCGCAGTGATTCGGCCGGCGACGCGCATCCGTTCGAGTTCTTTTTCTGATTTAATGTGAATCATAATTACAGACCCAGTGCCTCAACCGCAAATTTCTCAGTTTCATGGATGCCCTTGGTGCCGTCGATGCTCTTGAGCTTGCCCTGAGCGTCGTAGTAGCCCTTGAGGGGCTCGGTCTGCTCGTGGTAGGTCTCCAGGCGATGACGAACGACGTCAGCCTGGTCATCGCTGCGGATAACGAGCTTGTCGCCGCAGATATCGCAGACATCAGCCACGCGCGGCGGATTTGCCTCGACGTGGTAGGTTGCGCCGCAGCGCAGGCAGACACGACGGCCGGTCATGCGCTTCTCGATGACCTCGTTCGGTACCTCGAGAGCCAGAGCACAGTCGATCTTTGCGATCTCGTCGAGTGCCTCGGCCTGCGGGATCGTGCGCGGAAAGCCGTCAAGGATGAAGCCGCTCTTGCAGTCGCGCTTTGCGATGCGTTCCTTGAGCAGGTCGATGACGAGCTGGTCCGGTACGAGCTTGCCGGCGTCCATGTACTCCTTAGCCGACTGGCCAAGGGGCGTATTGTTCTTGATTGCCTCGCGCAGAATGTTGCCGGTCGAGATGCTCGGAACACCCATCTTTTCGATCAGGTAGGATGCGAGCGTACCCTTGCCGGCGCCCGGTGCGCCAAGAAGAATCAAATTCACTTAAAATCAGCCTCCAGATTTATTCCAAAAAGCCCTTGTGATGACGCATGAGCATCTGCGCCTCCATCTGCTTGACCGTGTCAAGCGCAACACCGACGACGATGATGACCGACGTGCCGCCCAGAGCCACATTGGAGAGGTTCGGGGAGATTGCGCCGACGATCAGCGGTACCAGAGCGACGATGCCGAGGAATACGGCGCCGACGAAGGTAACCTTGCCGAGCGCCTTGGTGATGAAGTCGGAGGTCGGCTTGCCGGGACGGAAGCCCGGGATGAAGCCGCCGTTCTTCTTCAGGTTGTTGGCGATCTCGATCGGGTTGAACTGGATGGATGCATAGAAATACGCGAAAGCGAGGATCAGCAGCGCGTACAGAACGATGTAGACCACACTTCTCTGCGAGAACAGATTGAGGATGTGGGCACCGACCGTACCGGCCTCCGGCTGCCAGAACATCGAAACGGTCTGCGGCAGCGCGAGGATGGAGGACGCAAAGATGATCGGCATAACGCCGGATGCGTTGACCTTGATCGGCAGATGGGTGGACTGACCACCGTACATCTTGCGGCCGACAACGCGCTTTGCGTACTGCACCGGGATGCGGCGCTCTGCATTGGACATGAATACGATGAACACTACGATGAAGATACCGATAATGATCATCAGGATTGCGGAAACGATGCCGCTCGTGCCGGTCTGGAACAGGTTGCCCAGCGTGCGCATGAGCGACGGACCGCGGGATACGATACCTGCGAACAGGATGATCGAGATGCCGTTGCCGATACCCTTCTGGGTGATGTGCTCACCCATCCACATGATCAGCGCGGTGCCTGCGGTGAAGGTCATAATGATCGTAACGGCCGCCAGAACGCCCTTGTCAGAAAGGAAGCCCTGGTTGCGCAGCAGAGCGTAGTAGGACAGACCCTGCAGCAGGCCGAGCAGAACGCCGACGTAGCGGGTCCAGCTTGCGATCTTCTTGCGGCCCTCCTCGCCGCCGTCCTTTACCATGCGCTCGAGAGCGGGGATGGCGACGGTCAGCAGCTGAAGGATAATGGACGCATTGATATACGGAGTAATGCTCATGGCGAAGATCGTCGCACGCGACAGACCGCCGCCGGAGAACATATCCAGATAACCGAGCATCGAACCGTTGGTGCTTGCCTGCTCAAAATACTGAGCAAGCAGCTGGGTGTCGATGAACGGAACCGGAATGCACGAACCGAAGCGGAAGATCAGGAGGATAAACAGCGTATACAGGATCTTCTTGCGCAGCTCCGGCATAGCCCAGGCGTTTTTAAGGGTTTGAAACACCTTAAATCACCTCGGCCTTTCCGCCTGCGGCTTCGATCTTCTCCTTTGCGGACGCAGAGAATGCTGCTGCCTTGACAGTCAGCTTCTTGGTGAGCGCGCCGTTACCGAGGATCTTGATGCCGTCGAGAGCATTCTTGACGATGCCGGCATTGCAGAGGATCTCTGCAGTTACCTCAGCGCCGTCTTCAAACTTCTCAAGAGCGGAAACATTGACCGGTGCGTAAGTGGTGCCGAAAATGTTGTGGAAACCACGCTTCGGCAGACGGCGCGCCAGAGGCATCTGACCGCCTTCAAAACCCGGACGGACGCCGCCGCCGGAACGGGCCCACTGGCCCTTGTGACCGCGGCCTGCGGTCTTGCCATTGCCGGAACCGGCGCCACGGCCCTTGCGGTATGCCGGCTTGGTTGCGCCTGCGGCGGGCGTTAATTCATGCAGCTTCATGGGTTACGCCTCCTCTACAACTTCGAGCAGGTAACCGATCTGCTTGACCTTGCCGCGGGTCTGCGCGTTGTCCGGCTGAACGGTTACGTCGTTGATCTTCTTAAGCCCCAAAGAATGAGCGGTCGCAATGTGCTTCTCCAAGCGGCCGACCAGGCTCTTTTTCAGGGTAATCTTCATGTTAGCCATTGTGAGTTACCCCTTTCTTACAGTTCTTCTACAGCTTTGCCGCGTACAGCAGCTACCTGTGCAGCGCTGCGCATGCTCTTCAGACCCTGCATCGTTGCGGAAACAACGTTCTGCGGGTTGTTGGAGCGCAGGCACTTGGTACGGATATCCTTGATGCCGGCAGCCTCTACGATTGCACGAACTGCACCGCCAGCGATAACGCCGGTACCGGGAGCAGCGGGCTTGAGCAGGACACGGCCTGCACCGAACTCGCCGATGATCTCGTGCGGGATAGTGGTACCCTTCATGGAAATCTTAACGAGGTTCTTCTTGGCGTCCTCGATGCCCTTGCGGATTGCGTCCGGAACCTCGGCAGCCTTACCTGTGCCGAAGCCAACGGTACCCTTGCCGTCGCCTACAACAACCAGCGCGGAGAACTTCATCACGCGGCCGCCCTTAACGGTCTTGGATACACGGTTGAGCGCTACGACGGTCTCGGAGTACTCGTCCTCACGCTTATCGTTTCTGTTAAACTGAGCCATGTTTTACCTCCTCCCCGACTTAAAACTGCAGGCCGCCCTCGCGGGCGCCATCTGCGAGCTCCTTCACGCGGCCGTGGTACACATAGCCGCCGCGATCGAATACGACGTTCTCAATGCCCTTAGCCTTGCAGCGCTCAGCAACCAGCTTGCCAATCTTCTTGGCCGCTTCCTTGTTGCCGCCGTACTCGGTGAAGTCCTTCTCAGCAGTCGAGGCGGAGACTAAGGTGACACCGGCGACATCGTCGATGACCTGTGCATAAATATTCTTGGCAGAACGGTAAACGTCCAGACGCGGACGCTCGGCCGTGCCGCTGATCTTTGCGCGCACGCGCTTGTGGCGCTGCAGACGCGCCTTGTTGGAATCCTTCTTCGAAACCATTTACTTACGCCTCTCCTTTCCTTACTTCTTCTTAGCGCCGGTCTTGCCTTCCTTGCGGCGGACAAACTCGTCAGCGTAGCGAATGCCCTTGCCCTTGTAGGGTTCCGGCGGACGCTTCTCGCGGACTTCCGCTGCAAACTGGCCGACCTTCTGCTTGTCAGGACCGGAGATGATGATCGTGTTCGGGTTCGGAACGTCGATCGTGATGCCCTCGACCTCGCTCATGGTAACCTGATGCGAGTAACCGAGGTTCATAACCAGATCCTTGCCCTGCTTTGCTACACGGTAGCCTACGCCCTGTACGCTCAGCTCCTTCTTGAAGCCTTCGGTAACGCCTACGACCATGTTGTGGACCAGGCTGCGGGTCAGGCCGTGCAGTGCACGGTTGTGCTTGTCGTCGTTCGGACGAGTGACGAGGATTTCGTTGCCCTCCACCGCGATGTTCATGTTCGGATGGATTTCGCGGGTAAGGGTTGCCTTTGCGCCCTTTACGGTAACAACGTTGCCGTCAATCTTGACTTCAACACCAGCCGGAATGGCAATCGGCATTCTACCAATTCGAGACATTGTTTAAACCTCCCTTACCAAACGAATGCGAGAACTTCGCCGCCGACGTTCAGCTCGCGAGCCTTCTTGTCGGTCATGACGCCTCTCGACGTGGAAACGATGGCAACACCAAGGCCGCGAAGTACCTTCGGCAGCTCCTGTGCGCCGGCGTATACACGCAGGCCCGGCTTCGATACACGCTTGATGCCGGTGATAGCCTTCTGACGGCCGTCAACGTACTTCAGAGCGATGCGGATGATGCCCTGCGTGTTGCCCTCTACAACCTCGAAAGACTTGATGTAGCCTTCGTCGAGCAGGATCTGGGCAATAGCCTTCTTCATTTTGGATGCGGGTACATCCACGCTGGCATGACGAGCATTGCCGGCGTTGCGGATACGGGTCAGCATATCCGCGATGGGATCAGTGATCTGCATAAATGCTCTCCTTTACAAGAAGTTTGGGGGTAGTGCAGCAATCGAGCGCCGGTGGGTTAATCCGGTTCTGATTTGTCTGTTTGCCTCCCACTTTTCTTTACACTGTTCGTGGCCCTTCCACGGACAGCGGCTATGGGGATAAAAAATACGCTGGCCTGAACGAACCAGACCAGCGTTTATTATAACACAGCAAAGCATTGACTACAATCGGGAAAAGTGCTGATTTTGCGTCTTTTTTCACGTTGTTTGCAGTCAAATCGCTAAGATACAGGTTATAACGGCAGGTCGGCCGTTTTTGGCCGCTCCAGAAACCACGCCGTATGAAACGGTTGATGGCTAATGGGCGTGGCGACGATTTTCGCCGCTCAGTACGCCTGATGCGCACTGTTATTAGTATACACTATTCCAGGCGTATCGCGCAAGTCTTTTTTTCAAAAAAGTGAAAAAATTTCGTGCGCTGCTTCCTGCCGCATTTCGGCGCGCAAGCGCCGGAACAGGCCGCGTAAAATTCCCTATAAAAGTCCAGCTCTGCCGGACTTTTATACCTGCTGGCGCCGCGGCGCGGCCTCGTCCGCCGTGCGGACGAGAGGGGGTTATCGCCCGCGGTTTCTCCGGAACCGGGGGCGTATCTAAGGGGGACAGCGTCCCCCTTGGAAGAAAGCGAAAAAAGGCACCCCATACAGGGGTGCCTTTTGAAGCGTCTTTACCAGGATGCCTTGCGAACGCCCGGAATCTGGCCCTTGTAAGCCAGCTCGCGGAAGCAGATACGGCAAACGCCGTAGTCGCGCAGGTAAGCGTGGGGACGGCCGCAGATCTTGCAGCGGTTGTAAGCACGAACGGAGAACTTCGGCTTCGCCTGCTGCTTGAGGACCATAGACTTCTTAGCCATTGATCAATTCTCCTCCTTACTTCTCAAACGGAGCGCCCATCAGCGTGAGCAGCTCTTTCGCTTCTTCGTCAGTCTGCGCGGTGGTGCAGATGACGATGTTCATGCCGCGCAGCTTGTCGATCTGCTCGTAGGAAATCTCCGGGAAGATCAGCTGCTCGGTGAGGCCGAGGGAGTAGTTGCCGCGGCCGTCGAACGCGTCGCCGTTAATGCCGCGGAAGTCGCGGACACGCGGCAGAGCTACGTTGAACAGGCGGTCGAGGAACTCCCACATACGGTCGTGGCGCAGGGTAACCTTAACGCCTACCGGCATGCCCTCACGCAGCTTGAAGTTTGCGATGGACTTCTTAGCGTGGGTGATGATCGGCTTCTGGCCGGAAATCGCGGTTACGTCGCGGACGATAGCCTCGATAACCTTGGAGTTACCGTTGGCTTCCTTGCCGCAGCCGACGTTGACGACGACCTTGTCGATCGTCGGGATCTGCATCGTGCTCTTGTACTGGAACTTCTTCATCAGAGCAGGCGCAACGTCCGCAGTATACTTCGCTTTCATATTCGGAACCATTTATTGCAACCTCCTCTTCTTACAGCGTCTCGCCACAGTGCTTGCACACTACGAGCTTCGCGCCGTTCTCGGCAAACTTGTGCGCAACACGGGTCGGCTTGTTGCACTTCGGACACACGCGCATGACCTTGCAGGCACGCAGCGCGCCCTCGCGCTCGATGATACCGCCGGTCTCGCCCTGGCGGCGGGGCTTGGTGTGGCACTTAACCATGTTCACACCTTCGATTACTACCATACCCTTCTTCGGGTCTACGGACAGAACCTTGCCGCGCTTGCCCTTTTCCTTACCGGAAAGAACGACTGCGGTGTCGCCCGTCTTTACATGCAAATTATTCATTTGTTGGCGACCTCCTTACAGTACTTCCGGAGCAAGCGACAGGATCTTCATATAGTCCTTGTCACGCAGCTCACGCGCGACAGGCCCGAAGATACGGGTGCCGCGGGGGTTTTTGTCGTCACGAATGATAACGCCAGCGTTCTCGTCAAAGCGGATATAGCTGCCGTCTGCACGGCGCAGGCCCTTAACGGTGCGGACGATGACAGCTTTGACCACGTCGCCCTTCTTCACGCCGCCGCCCGGGGTGCATTTACGCACCGAGCAGACAACTACGTCACCGATGTTGCCGTACTTGCGTGCGGAGCCGCCGAGAACACGGATTACCTTCAGTTCCTTCGCGCCGCTGTTGTCAGCCGCGCGCAGAAAAGTTTCCTGCTGAACCATGTGCTCTCCTCCTTACTTTGCCTTCTCGATAATCTCGACCAGTCTCCAACGCTTGTCCTTGGACAGCGGACGGGTCTCCATTACCTTTACCTTGTCGCCGATCTTGCACTCGTTGTTCTCGTCGTGCGCCTTCAGCTTATAGGTGTGCGGAATAACCTTCTTATACAGAGGATGCGCTACGCGATCCTCGATTGCTACGACAATGGTCTTGTCCATCTTATCGGAAACGACCTTGCCTACTCGCGTTTTGCGTAATGCTCTTTCGCTCATAATATTCGTTTCCCTCCTTTATGCCTTCTCCGCGAGCTGCTTCTCACGGATTACGGTGTTGACTCGAGCAATGTCGTGCTTGACTTCATTGATCTTGTTGGTGTTGTCGAGCTGATTGGTAGCGAGCTGCAGACGGAGGTTGAAGAGGTCCTTCTTCAGCTCACCGAGCTTTGCAGACAGCTCCTCAGCCGTCAGTTCTCTGATCTCAGATGCCTTCATCATGCTTCACCGCCATTCTTCTGCTCACGGGCAACGAACTTGGTCTTGCAGGGCAGCTTGTGGCTTGCCAGACGCAGCGCCTCACGAGCAACTTCCTCGGAAACGCCTGCGATCTCGAACAGGACACGGCCCGGCTTAACTACTGCAACCCAGTACTCGGGTGCGCCCTTACCGGAACCCATTCGGGTGCCGGCCGGCTGCTGAGTTACCGGCTTGTCGGGGAAAATCTTAATCCATACCTGACCGCCACGCTTGGTGTAACGGGTCATTGCGATACGGGCTGCCTCGATCTGGTTCGAGGTGATCCAGCACGGCTCGGTAGCCTGCAGACCGAACTCACCGTTCGATACGAAGTTACCGCGGGTTGCCTTGCCGGTCATACGACCGCGCTGTACGCGACGGTATTTAACTCTCTTAGGGAGCAGCATTAGCGGTTGCCTCCTTCCTGACGGGGTGCGCGACGCTCGCCACGGTTGAAGTCACGACGGCCGCCGCGACGGTCATCACGGCCACCGCGACGCTCGCGGCGCTCGAATGCCGGCTTCGGAGCCTCGATGGAACGGCCCAGACGCGGACCGCCGTGGAGAACCTCACCCTTGTAGATCCAAACCTTAACGCCGATGCGACCATAGGTGGTAGCGGCCTCGGCAAAGCCATAGTCGATGTCCGCACGCAGGGTCTGCAGCGGAATGGTGCCTTCATGGTAGTGCTCGGTACGAGCGATCTCGGCGCCGCCCAGACGGCCACCGCAGGATACCTTGATACCCTTTGCGCCCATGCGCATTGCACGACCCATGCACTGCTTCATTGCACGGCGGAAACCGATGCGCTTCTCGAGCTGAGCTGCAATGTTCTCAGCTACCAGAGTAGCGTTGGTGTCCGGGTTCTTGATCTCGATGATCGAGCAACGAACCTTCTTGCCGTACTTCTTGGTCAGCTCTTCCTCGAGCTTCTTGATGTCCTCGCCGCCGCGGCCGACAACCATGCCCGGACGCGCGCACTGGATCATGATCTTGATCTCGTCGTTCTTACGCTCGATCTCGATCGCCGGAACGCCTGCATCGAACAGACGCTTCTTCAGTTCCTTACGGATGTTGTAGTCTTCCACGAGGAGGTCGCCGAACGCATTGTCCTTTGCGAACCAACGGGAATCCCAATTCTTGATAACGCCGACACGGAGACCGTTCGGATTTACTTTCTGGCCCATTGATTACCCTCCCTTATTCTTTCTCGCCAAGAACCAGCGTGATGTGCGAGGTTCTCTTGAGGATTCGATATGCACGGCCCTGTGCACGCGGCATAACGCGCTTCATAACCGGGCCGGGACCGACGTGAACTTCCTTGACAAACAGCTTGTCAGTGTTCATGCCGTGGTTGTTCTCAGCATTCGCGACGGCGCTCTTGAGGAGCTTCTCCATCGGCTCGCATGCTGCCTTGGGGGTATTCATGATAATGGCCATAGCCTCGCCCGCATCCTTGCCGCGGATCAGATCGCAGATCAGCTTGATCTTTCGCGGGGTCATGCGCACGTTGCGTACGATTGCTCTTGCTTCCATGTTACTTTAACTCCTCCTTACTTGCCGTTATTGGAGGTCTTGCTGCCCGCGTGACCCTTGTAGGTACGGGTGGGAGCAAACTCGCCCAGCTTGTGACCAACCATATCCTCGGTAACATATACCGGAACATGCTTGCGGCCATCGTGTACTGCGATGGTGTGACCGACGAACTCGGGGAAGATCGTGGAAGCGCGGGACCAGGTCTTGAGGACCTTCTTCTCGCCCTTTTCGTTCATTTCAACGACTCTTTTGATCAGCTCAGGAGCCACAAAAGGGCCTTTCTTAATGCTTCTGCCCATCTTAAGATAACTCCTTTCTTACTTGCCGTTGCGACGACGAGCGATCTGCTTGTCGGTGCGGTGGTTCTTCTTGCGGGTCTTGTAACCCATAGCCGGCTTGCCCCACGGGGTAACCGGAGACGGACGACCGATCGGGCTCTTGCCCTCGCCGCCGCCGTGCGGGTGGTCACACGGGTTCATTACAGAACCACGAACGGTCGGGCGGATACCCAGATGACGGGTACGGCCGGCCTTACCCAGCTGAACGTTGGAGTGATCGGAGTTACCGACAACACCGATGGTAGCCTTGCAGTCCAGACGGACGTAACGCAGCTCGCCGGAGGGCAGACGAACCATGCCCTTGCCGTTCTCCTTAGCCATCAGCTGAGCGCCGACGCCTGCGGAACGAACCAGCTGCGCGCCCTTGCCCGGGTACAGCTCGATGTTGTGGATCATGGTACCAACCGGGATGTTCTCAACCGGCAGGCAGTTGCCCGGCTTGATGTCGGCATCCTTGGAGGAAACGACCTTGTCGCCGATCTTCAGACCCTCGGGAGCGAGGATGTATGCCTTCTCGCCGTCCTCATACTGGATGAGAGCGATGTTGGCAGAGCGGTTCGGGTCGTACTCGATGGTCTTGACTTCTGCGAAAACGTCGAGCTTCTGACGCTTGAAGTCAATGATGCGGTACTTTTTCTTGTTGCCGCCGCCGATGTGGCGGACGGTGATGCGGCCATAGCTGTTGCGGCCGGCGGTCTTCTTGACCTTTTCGAGAAGGCTCTTCTCGGGCTTCACCTTGGACAGACCCTGATAGTTGAGCACAGTCATATTTCTGCGCGAGGGCGTCGTCGGGTTGAAAGTCTTAATAGCCATTTGGAATTTCAACTCCTTGATTCGTTATTATCGGGGTGGCTTCCCCATACACATACCTGTCAGAAGCTCTCGCTTCGAGCAGGCTTTATATCGCCCCGCAGGGGCGCTGTAAAAGTACGGCTCTGCCGGACTTTTACACCACTGCTTCGGGACACGTGTCCCGAACCTCGTCCGCCGTGCGGACGAGAGGGGGGTATCGAGAAAAGTTTCCTTGGGAACTTTTCTCGTATATAGGGGGGACGGAGTCCCTCCTATACATTTTACATCATGTTCTCGAAGATCTCGATCTTCTTGGAGTCAGCGGTCAGAGTTACGACTGCCTTCTTGATGTCGGGGCGCTTGCCGACGTGGACGCCCATGCGCTTCCACTTGCCCGGCAGCTTGATGGTGTTGACCTTAGCGACCTTGACGCCGAAGATTTCCTCAACGGCCTTCTTGATCTCGATCTTGCCTGCGTCAACAGCAACCTCGAAGGTGTACTTGTTGTCCTGTGCACCCATCATGGAACGCTCGGTGATAACCGGCTTCTTGATAATGTCGTATGCGAACTTCATTATGCGTATACCTCCTGAAGCTTCTCAACTGCTGCCTTGTCGATGATGAACTTGTCAGCATTGAGGATCTCGTATACATTGAGGGTGGACGCGATCGTGGTGCGAACGCCCGGGATGTTAGCCGCAGACTTAACTACGTTTACGCGAACCTCCGGGGTAACGACCAGGCTCTTGCCGGTTGCCTCGATTGCATTGAGGAAGCCAACGAAGTTCTTGGTCTTGATCTCGCCCATATCCAGTCCGTCGATCACAATGATCTCGCCGGCAGCCGCCTTGGCGGACAGGGCGGAGAGCATGGCCAGGCGCTTGGTCTTCTTGGTCAGGCTGTAATTGTAGGAACGCGGCTTCGGGCCGAGGGCAATACCGCCGTGGGTCCACTGCGGAGAGCGGATCGAGCCCTGACGAGCGCGGCCGGTGCCCTTCTGGCGCCACGGCTTGATGCCGCCGCCACGAACCTCTGCGCGGGTCAGCGTGGACTGAGTGCCCTGACGCTGGTTAGCCAGGTAATTCTTTACTGCAGCGTGTACGACAGTCATGTTCGGCTCGATACCGAAAACAGCTGCGTTCAGCTCCATTTCGCCGGTCTTCTTACCGGTCATATCAAAAACTGCTACTGTAGGCATGAGTTGCTCCTCCTTCCCTTACTTTCTTGCGGATGCCTTCTGCGGGTTCTTGCTGACGCCAGCCTCGCCCTTGACAAGCTTGTTGTTCTTAACGGTGTTCTTCAGAACGACGATGCCGCCCTTCGGACCCGGAACTGCGCCGCAGACAGCGATGAGGTTGAGCTCAGCGTCTACCTTGACAACGTCCAGGTTCTGAACGGTAACCTGCTCAGCACCCATGTGACCAGGCATCATTTTGCCCTTCATGATCTTGGAAGGATCAGAGCACGCGCCCATGGAACCAGCGTGACGGTGAACCGGGCCGGTACCGTGGGTCTCCTTCAGACGGGAAGCGTTGAAACGCTTGATAACGCCTGCGTAGCCCTTGCCCTTGGAAGTGCCGGTGACGTCTACGAAGTCGCCCTCAACGAACATGTCAGCCTTGACAACGTCGCCGAGCTGGAACATCGTGCAGTCCTCGAAACGGAACTCCTTCAGGTACTTCTTCAGGGAGTCGCCAGCCTTCTTCAGGTGACCCTTCTGGGGCTTGTTCAGGCGAGCTTCCTTTGCATCCTCAAAACCGAACTGAACTGCATTGTAGCCGTCCTTCTCCTCGGTCTTGAGCTGAGTTACAACGCAAGGACCTGCTTCGATTACGGTGCAGGGGATAACCTTGCCGTCAGCGTTGAAGATCTGGGTCATGCCGACCTTCTTGCCGATGATTGCTTTGTTCAGCATTTTGTTTTTCCTCCTTAAAGGTTATTGGTTGACGGCATTTAACCGCCAACATGACCTCGCCGCGCGTGTCGCGGCAGGGCTTTCAAATCTCCGGCGGGTTAATCCGGCGATTTGTAAACTTGTTTTGTGCAATCGCCCTTGCGGCGATTGCGTTCGCGTCCGCTCTTTTAGATTAGAGCTTAACCTCGAACTCAACGCCGGCCGGCAGATCCAGGGTGGTCAGAGCCTCGATGGTAGCCTGGTTCGGGTTGATGATGTCGATCAGACGCTTGTGAGTGCGGCGCTCGAACTGCTCGCGGGAGTCCTTGTACTTGTGAACTGCGCGCAGGATGGTTACGATCTGCTTCTCGGTCGGCAGCGGGATCGGGCCGGAAACCTTAGCGCCGTTGCGCTTAGCGGTCTCGATGATCTTCTCCGCGGACTGGTCGATCAGCTCGTGGTCATACGCCTTCAGACGAATGCGGATTTTCTGTGCGTTTGCCATTGTGGAATATCCTCCTCGTATGTGTGCCATACATTAAAATAATGTTTTGACTCGCTACGGAGAGAAACTGCAACTCCGCCGCGCGTATCGCGAACGGACATGAAAATAACCGGGCGCACTGATAGTGTAACGATCCGGTCACAATTAAGAAACGTAAGTGGTTCGTGCCATCGGCTTTGCGGCGCATCTGCCGCGAGTCCCGAATTTACGCAGGAACATTGCGTTTTGCCGAGGCCCTGCACCTCAGCTGATAGCAGTTATCTCAACCGCCCGATTGTCGGACCTACTCCGCCGAAGTTACCTGCTTCCTGGAGCAGCAATCTCCGGCATCATCGCGTTGTCTGCGGTGTCTCTCGCAGAACCTTAACTATATTACTATATCCTCAGCATTCTGTCAAGGGGATTTCACGAAATTTACGAGAAATTTTTGTGCAGTCTGACAGCCCATCTCCTGCCGCCCTCCGGCATCCGGCGGCGCTCTATATATAATAGGTATGGCCTCGCGCGGCGCTTTTCTTTTTCTGCGTTTTATCTTCCGCACTTTTCACGGGATTTTCGACGTTTTTCACGCATTTTCCCAGAAAAATCCGTCCATTTCCGCTCTGTTACCATTCTGCAAGTTGCATTCCCTGTGATGTTATGGTAGAATAAACCGTAAATCAAATCTGGAGGGACACTATGCAGATCGGAACGGTAAAAATTGACGGACGGCTCGTACTTGCGCCGATGGCAGGCGTGACCGACCTCGCCTTTCGCCGCATCTGCCGCGAGCACGGCGCGGCTCTGACCGTAACCGAGATGGTCTCGACCAAGGCGCTGTGCTATCAGGACAGGAAAACGCCGCGTCTGCTCGAGCTTGCGCCGGACGAGCATCCGGCCGCCGCGCAGATCTTCGGTCACGAGCCGGAGACCATGGCGGAGGGCGCGCGCATCGCGCTCGAAAAATCCGGCTGCGACATCATCGACATCAACATGGGCTGCCCGATGCCGAAGATCGCCGGCAACGGCGACGGCTCGGCGCTCATGCGCAGCCTGCCGCTCGCCTCGCGCGTCATCGAAGCGGTCGTCAAGGCCGTGAACGTCCCCGTCACCGTCAAATTCCGCAAGGGATGGGATGAGGGAAGCGTCAACTGCGTCGAATTCGCCCGTATGGCGGAGCAGTCCGGCGCAGCCGCCATCGCGGTCCACGGCCGCACCCGTGCGCAGCAGTACAGCGGCCGGGCCGACTGGGACGCGATCCGTGCGGTCAAGCAGGCGGTCTCCATCCCCGTCATCGCCAACGGCGATGTCGCCGTCCCGGAGGACGCGGTACGCATCCTCGAATACACCGGCGCGGACGGCGCGATGATCGGGCGCGGCGCACTCGGTGATCCGTGGATCTTCGAACGTGCGAACGCGCTTCTCGAAACCGGCGTCTGCCCTCCCCTGCCGCCGTTTGCCGAGCGCATGGATACTGCCGTGCGGCAGATCGAGCTTGCCGCCGCGCAGAAGGGCGAGCACATCGCCATGCTCGAGGCGAGACGGCACGTCAACTGCTATCTCAAGCAGCAGAGCGGCCTCAAGACCTTCAAAAGCCGCATCTGCGCCCTCGAACGTCTCGAGCAGCTCTACGAGATCGTCGAGGAGCTCAAACAGACCGTCTCTGAGGAATGACACCCGAAAGGAGGGAGCACTGGTTGGACGACAAGCATATTCTGGCAAGGGCGCGCCGCGGCGAGCTGGACGCCTTCGAGGAGCTCGTGCGCCGCTATGAAAAGCGCGTTTATGTCATTGCGCTGCGCTCCTCCGGCAATCCCGAGGACGCCGCCGACATCACGCAGGAGGTTTTTCTGCGTGCGTGGCGTTCGATCGAGAATTTTCGCGGCGACAGCGGCTTTTCGACCTGGCTGTTCCGCATCACCATGAACATCTGCGTCGATCATGCGCGCCACCGACAGACGCAGCCGCAGACCACGACGCTGACGACCGAGGATGATGAGGAGCGTCCCATCCACGATACTGCTCCCACGCCCGAGGAGCAGCTCGACAATAAGGAGCTGGGGCGCGAGCTTGCCGCCGCGCTCGCCGAGATCAGCGAGGAGCACCGCCGCATCGTGCTGCTGCGCGATGTTTCCGGCATGAGCTATTCCGAAATCGCAGAAATCCTCGAGATCAGCGAGGGTACGGTAAAATCGCGGCTTGCGCGCGCACGCATTGCCCTGCGCAGGATTTTGCTGCAAAGAGGGAACATTCTGCCGCTCGCTCCGTCTAACCATGAGAAAGGAGGCGAGACGCATGAATGATGAAGAATATTTCGGACAGCTCTGCTCGAACAGCGTGGACGGCACGCTGACCGACAGCGAACGTGAAAAGCTCGAGGCGCATCTTGCAGAGTGCCCTTCGTGCGCCGCGCTGCTGCGTGATCTCAGGGAGATGCGCGCACTCTTTGCACAGGAAGCCGAGGCGCCGGACAGCCTCCATGACGGGATCATGGAGCAGCTGCGGCAGGAGACCAAGCTGCACGTCGTTCAGCCGGAAAAGCCGGTGCGCCGCATGCCGGTGTTCACCATGGTCGGCGTTGCTGCGGCAGTCGTGCTCGTTGTGCTCGGCGGCGGTCTGATGCCGTCGTTCAGCACGGTCGGAAGCGGCAGCTCCGGTGCGTCGGCAGACGCCGGTGACGCGGTGGCCGCTGTGACTGCGGACAGCTATTCCGACGACGCAGGCGCGGCGTCCGACGGCGCCGCCGCAGATATCGCAGAGGCGGCTGAAAATGCGGGCATGAACAGCGCATCACGCAGCATTCCCGAAACCACCGTGCAGGGCACGAGTGATATTGCCGCAGGCGGCAGCGCGTCAGGCGAGACCGCGCCGCAGACGGCAGCAGAGGATACGCCCTCTGTCTTCTCCCTCCCCGAGGCTGACAGCAGCATCGCCGCGCAGAGCGGCGGCATATCCGGCCGCGCGATCTCGGACGGTGACTCTGCCGGCATCGTTCCCGCCGAGGACACCGGCGCGCTCACGCTCCCCGAGGCGGTGCGCGGGCTGCGCATCGCACACTGCTATATCGCAGACGGCGGCGAGCTGCCCGAGCTTGACGGCAAACTGCTGTATTCAGACAGCAGCGCGGCATGGTTCCAGCTCGACAACAATATGTCTACGCTTCAGAACACACTGAACGCGCTCGAAAAGTCCGGCTGCACCGTGACCGCCTATGAGGACATCGGTCTGACGCTCGACAGCAGGGCCGACTCGTGGCTGCTCATCGTTCGAAACTAAGGCAATACCGCACAATCAAAGCTGCAACGCTGCCAAAAAAACAGGTGTGACACCGTTTGATACGGTATCACACCTGTTTTTATTTTGACTGTCTCACATCACCAGCGTGAGTATCCTGTCGCTGAACAGATACCCGGCGGAGATGAGCGCGGTATTCCATGCCGCGATACCGATGGTCGACCAGCCGATGAACCACTTGACCGGCATACGGATGAGACCGGCCGGAATGGAAACGATCGTGCGGAGCATCGGGATGATGCGGCAGAGCGCAAGTCCGCGTCCATGCTGCGCGTCGATGAATTCATGGCATTTCTGTACGAACGAGCGGAATTTCCTGCTCTTTCCGAACAGCTTTTCCATGATCGGCTCGCCGCCCCAGTAGCAAAGGCCGTAAATGACCAGACTGCCGAGCAGTCCGGAAGCAACGCTCAGCACGAGCGTCAGCGGCAGCGACAGGCTACTCTGTGCGATGAGCACGCCGATGCACGGCATGATGACGCCCGCCGGAAAGCCGGGCAGATTCATGTATTCACAGAAGATCACGCCGCAGACCAGGAACAGTCCGTACTGATGAAAAAGTTCAAAAAATGCAGCAGCTGTCATAGTGCCTCGCCTGCCTTTCCTGCTGTCCGTTTTGTGTGGAATATAGTATACCGCTCTGCGCAGCCTCATGCAAGGTCGGCAGAGCGGTGTTTGCAATAAGTTCACAATTCAGACGCGGTATTTGCCGCGTTCGATCGGGCCGAACAGCCGGGCCAGCAGGCGGTGCAGCAATGCGAACAGACCTTCACGGGTATTTGCTTTCATGATAATTCCTCCCTTTTATCACTGCGCGGTGGTCTCTATCCCTTGTACCTACAGTATACCTCGAAAGTCCCTGTTATTTCCCTCACAAAACCGTGAATTTTTTCTTAATTTTTTATGAAGTCGGCTCGTCGTCCTCCGCCGCGCCGAGCACGCGCTCGGTTTCCGCCTCGGAGAGCTCGGTGACGCTCTTGAGACGGCGGCGGATGGCGCGCGTTCTCGTGCCGACCAGCTTGTCCAGCTCGCGGCTCGCCTGATCGAGACGGTTCTGCGTCTGCGTCAGGCAGGTCTCGAACTTGTCGAACTCGGTCTTGACCGCGCCCAGAACGTTCCATACCTCGCCCGAGCGCTTCTGGATGGCGATCGTGCGAAACGACATCTGAAGGCTGTTCAGCAGCGCCGCCATCGTGCTCGGGCCGGCGATATTGACATGATAATCGCGCTGGAGGATCTCGACCATGCCGCGCTGCACCGCCTCCGCGTACAGCCCTTCAAACGGCAGGAACATGATGCCGAATTCCGTGGTATACGGCGGTGCAAGATACTTGTCGCGGATGTCCTTCGCCTCGCTCCTGAGCGTCAGAATGAGCTGCTTCGCGCAGGCGTCGATCTGCTCGCGCGAGCCGCTCTCATAGGCATCGCGCAGCGCGCCGTAGGTGTCGCCCGGGAACTTGGAGTCGATCGGCAGCCAGACCGCGCCGCCGTCCTCCGCCGGAAGGCGCACGGCGAACTCGACAACGTTGCGGCTGCCGGGCACGGTCGCGACGTTTTCCGCGTACTGCTCGGGCGCGAGGATGTCGGACAGGATCGCGCCGAGCTGGATCTCGCCCACGATACCGCGGTTTTTGACGTTTGTCAGCACCTTTTTGAGGTCGCCCACGCCCTGTGCGAGCGTCTGCATCTCGCCGAGACCGCGATAGACCTGCTCCAGGCGCTCATTTACCAGACGAAAGGACTCGTTCATGCGGTCGGACAGTGTTTTTTGCAGCTTTTCGTCCACAATGCCGCGCATTTCGTCCAGCTTTTTGTTGTTGTCCTCGCGCAGCTCGCGCAGGTTGCCGTCCACGGCGGCGCGGATGCCGTCAAGCTGCTGCGAAGTTTCGACCGAAAAGCCGTGCAGGCGTTTTTCAAAGCGGTCGAGCTGGCCAGAGACCGACCGGTCCATCGCCGCAAGGCGGCTGTCCTGTGCTTCGCGGCCCTCCCGCAGATTCTGCGTGACGAGCGCGCCGAGCGCAGAGATCGCGCCGCTGTCGGTCGTTTTCGGCGGCTGCACCGGCTTTCGCGCGAGCAGGATGATAACGAGCACGAGCAGAACGGCCACGAGTGCGAGTGTGATGACGGGAATGAGTTCCATTTGGTTTTCCTTTCGCTGAAACAGGGATTAACGAAGGACGCCGAGATCCTTCGCGATGCGCTGCATGTCCTCGTCGGTCTCGGCGATGACGTCCGCGCAGTGCTTGAGGTCATCCGACAGGTTGGGCGGCACCTCAACGTCGGATTTGTAGCGCAGCTGATGCTCGAGGCTCGCCCAGAAATCCATCGCGATCGTGCGCAGCTGAAGCTCGATGCGCACCGGGACCGTGCGCTCGGACAGAAAGATCGGCACCTCAAGGATCAGATGCAGGCTGCGGTAGCCGTTCGGCTTGGGACTGCTGATATAGTCCTTTTTCTCGATGAGCGTCAGATCGCTCTGCCGCATGAGCATGTCCGCTACGGTATAAATATCCTGAATGAACGGACAGATCACGCGGATGCCGCCGATGTCGTTCAGGTTGTCCATCATGGACTGAAGCGTCACCGGAAAGCCGCGGCGCTTGAGCTTGCCCACGATGCTGCGCGGCGTTTTGATGCGGCTCTTGATCGCGTTGATCGGGCTCGGCTTGCCCGAAATGCGCGACTCGTCTGCCAGAATGTCCAGTTTGGTCTTGATCTCACGAATGCCGGACTCATACAGCATCATAACCTGCTGAAGCTGCATCGCAGACTCGACCAGTGTCTCTTCATCATGTTCGGAAAGTCTGTCGATCGCAAAAAAATCCGCCAGATCCATGTTATCTCCTCCTGTTCTCTTTCTCTGTCTTCAGTATAACATATATCCTGTTATCATTCAATGTCAGCACGGATACAATCTACCAGATATTGTGTTCTTACCGTACACCGCCGCGCAAAACTGCACGGAAACCGCACAGTCGGTAAATCTCTGTCCCCGTCCGGTGATGCCGTCCATGCGTGACGAGAAAGGGGTTGACAAAGTGCCGGCAACGGGCTATACTAAGTTTTATCGAAGCTGTAGAAAAAGGAGAAAATCACTATGACCGTATCTCGAATGTCCATGTGCATGATGCGTGATTTTGCTCGTTTTTCTGCCAGAAGGCTCCGCTGAGAGCACGGCGCAGACGGGCCGCTTGTCATGCGGCGCGGTATAAACAGGAAAACGAGCGGAAAGCAGGAAAAAGGCTTTCCGCTTTTATTTTTTCAGAACACATTTTTCATGTCAGGAGGAATGAACTTGGAACAGGACGCTATCGTTCGCATCCGAAGTCTCAACAAAACATTCACCGGCAGAGCCGGCAAGGTCACGGCGCTCGACGGCATCGACCTCGACATCCGCCGCGGCGAAATTTTCGGCATCATCGGTCTGTCCGGTGCGGGCAAATCCACGCTCGTGCGCTGCATCAACTTTCTCGAAAAGCCGACCGCAGGCACCGTCACCGTGGACGGTCAGGAGCTCGGCAGTCTCTCGAAAAAGCAGCTGCTCGAGGCGCGCCGCTCGATGGGCATGATCTTTCAGCAGTTCAACCTGCTCCAGCAGCGCACCGCGCTCCAGAATATCTGCTTCCCGCTCGAGATCGCGGGAACGAGCAAGGCGGACGCAGAAAAGCGCGCGAAGGAACTGCTCGAGATCGTCGGCCTCTCCGACCGCGCGGGCAACTATCCGTCTCAGCTCTCCGGCGGTCAGCAGCAGCGCGTCGCCATCGCCCGTGCGCTCGCGACCAGTCCGAAGATCCTGCTTTGCGACGAGGCGACCAGCGCGCTCGACCCGACGACCACGCGCTCGATCCTCGCGCTGCTCAAGCAGATCAACCAGACGCTCGGCGTGACGATCGTCGTCATCACGCACGAGATGCGCGTCATCGAGCAGATCTGTCAGCGCGTGGCCGTCATCGACTCCAGCCGCATCGCTGAGGTCGGCGCGGTAGACGACGTTTTCACCCGTCCGCAGTCCGCCATGGCAAAGCAGCTCATCTATCCGGACGGAAAGCGCCGCGCCCTCGCGACCGGAAAGCGCTACTGCCGCATCGTATTCGACGGCAATTCCTCGTTCGAGCCGATCGTCTCCAATATGGTGCTCGAGTGCAAGGCGCCGGTCAACATCATGTTCGCGGACACCAAGAACATCGACGGAAAGGCCTACGGTCAGATGATCCTGCAACTGCCCGAGGACGAGCGCGCCGCCAAGCGCGCCCTTGCCTATCTGGAAACGCAGAACGTACACACGGAGGAGGTAGACGCAAATGCTGCCGTTTAATGTCTGGGCGCAGAGCCTTTGGGAGACCCTTTACATGGTCATCCTGTCCACCGCCATCTCTTATCTGATCGGCCTGCCGCTCGGTCTGACGCTCGTCGTGACCGACAAGAACGGCATCCGCCCGATGCCCGTGCTGAACACCGTTCTCGGCATCGTCACCAATATCCTGCGCTCGATCCCGTTCCTGATCCTCGCGGTCATGATCACCCCGATCACGCGCGCCATCGTCGGCAAGGCCATCGGCACCACCGCGATGGTCGTTCCGCTGACGTTCGCCGCCGCGCCCTATGTCGCGCGCATGGTCGAATCCTCCATCAAGGAGGTCCCGTTCGGCGTCATCGAGGCGGCGCAGTCCATGGGTGCAAGTCCGTGGCAGATCGTCTGGAAGGTGCTCGTCCCCGAGGCGAAGCCCTCCCTCATGGTCGGCGGCGCGATCTCCACCGTGACCATCCTCGGCTACTCCGCCATGGCCGGCTTCATCGGCGGCGGCGGTCTGGGCACGGTAGCCGTCAACTACGGCTACAACCGCTACAACTTCCCTATCATGCTCATCGCCGTCATCATCATCGTTGTCGTCGTGCAGATCTTCCAGGAGGTCGGCATGCGCCTTGCGCATCATCTGGACAAGCGCAATCGTTAATTCTGTTATCATAAAAATTATGATATATATCTGAAAAGGAGCGAATTTCCATGAAAAAATCCATTGCAGCAATTCTTGCAGGCGCACTGTGCCTGTCCGCTCTGACCGCCTGCGGCGGCAGCACGTCCTCCTCTGACAGCAGCGCAGCGGCAAACACCGGCGACTCCGACAAGGTCATCACCGTCGGCGCTAGCGCCACCCCGCACGCCGAGATCCTGAACGCGGCCAAGGACGCGCTCGAGGCTGAGGGCTACACCCTCAAGGTCGTTGAGTTCACCGACTACGTTCAGCCGAACACCGCGCTGGTAGACGGCGATCTGGACGCAAACTACTTCCAGCACACCCCGTACCTCAACAACTTCAACAAGGAGAACGGCACCGATCTGGCCGCAGCGTTCGATATGCACTACGAGCCGTTCGGCATCTACGCCGGCAAAACCGCATCCATCGAGGAGCTTGCGGACGGCGCTTCCGTCGCCATCCCGAACGACGGCTCCAACGAGACCCGCGCGCTGCTCCTGCTTCAGGACGCAGGCCTCATCAAGCTGAAGGACGGCATCGACCCGACCTCCGACGCGACCAAGCTCGACATCACCGAGAACCCGAAGAACCTCGACATTCAGGAGATCGCCGCAGAGCAGCTGCCGCGTTCGCTCGCTGACGTCGACCTCGCAGTCATCAACGGCAACTACGCACTTCAGGCTGACCTGAACGCTGCCGAGGACTCCCTCATCACCGAGAATCCGGACTACGCAAAGGTTTATGTAAACGTTGTTGCCTGCCGCAGCGGCGAGGAGAACAGCGACAAGATCCAGGCTCTTAAAAAGGCAATGCAGAGCGACGACGTCAAGAAGTACGTCGACGAGACCTACAAGGGCGCAGTTGTAACTGTATTCTAAACACACAGCAGAAATCATTTCAGCAGGCAGAGCTCACGCTCTGCCTGCTTTGTTTTCCGAAAATGCTTGCACCAGCGGACAGTATGAGCTAAGATAAAGATATTATCCTTGTAATTTACGGAGGCACAGCATGACCGAACTCGATATGATACGCCGCGCACAAATGTATATGGAAAAGCTGTCGCATGGCATCAATCCGCTCGACGGAACGCCGGTCGCAGCCGGCGACCTCATCCGGAACGGCCGTATGTCGCGCTGCTTTGCCTTTGTCGCGGAGGTACTCGACAAGGTCGTGACGAACAGTGCGCCGCACGCCGAAAAACCGCAGCCTGCCGCGCCGAAAAACACGCCTGCGGCTCCTGCGCAGAACGGGCCGCGCAGCCTGCCGCCCGAGCTCGCCGCCATGCTCCGCCCTGCCTCCTCCATCAAGCCTGCGCCCCGCACCAAAGCCGCCCCTGCCGGCGGGAGCGAGGCGAAGCACCGGCTGCCGCCGGCCGTACCCTATAACCGCCGCGCGGATTTCGCCTATTCCGACCGACCGCTTCCCGTAGAGGAGGTCGTGCAGCGCATTCACGCCCTCGAACCCGAGAACACAGAGCCGCTTTCCGTCTCGCCCCTGCTCGACTGGCTGACTGACGCCGGTCTGCTCGCGTGGATGCCGGACAGCCGCGGCGAGTACGCCTACCTGCCGACACAGAGCGGCGGCGAGGTCGGTATTCTGGTCGAACCCGGCGCCGGAGCCGTGCTTTACACGCTCTCCGCGCAGCATTTTATCATGGATGCGCTCGACGACATTCTGGACGAGGCCGCCCGTCAGCTTGTGCTGCGCCATACACCATGGACGCCCGAGGAGGACGCACGTCTTGCGCAGCTGCGCCGCGAGGGACAACACCCCGAGGAGATCGCAGAAACGCTCGCTCGTCCGGCCTCCGCCGTTCGGCAGCGCCTGCTCGAGCGCGGTATTTAAGGCAATACCGTACAATTGAACAAGAGCGATTTGCGAGCAAATTTTGCGTACTGACGAGGCGCGGTTTTGCGGTAATACTTGATGTATTACCGTGAAATCGAAACGAAGTCAGGGCACAAAATTTCCGCAAAGCGCCGCAGCTTTCATTGTGCGGTGTTGCCTTAAGGAAATAATCAGGACCTGTAAACGGAGAAATCCGCATTACAGGTCCTTTTTTCTGCATATTCTGACTCGCGCGGCGGACATCGTTCTGCACTCTCTATCCTGTACGCCCCATGCGTCCGCCGCAGTCAGCCTGTGCTTTCTACCGATAAGACGATTGAGGGACACAGAAGGTAACAGAAAATTCCGGAAAATGCTGCACAAATTTCAGCTTGCTGTTTTGTGTATTTTTTCAAGCAGGCTGTAGGTAATACCCGATGCCGCTCTCCGCCCGGATGACGGCCTGCGAGCCGACCTCACGCAGCCGACGCCGCAGGCGGTGCGCCGGCCTCTGCCGGAAAGAAAGGCAGACGAAAAAAGCTGAAAAAGCTGGTCATGATCGCGGCGGTGGCCGCATCCGCATCATCACCGCGCAGGCAAAGTAAAAATCACGCAAAAAGGCTCCACCCGTTTCTTGGATGGAGCCTTTGGCTTTCTCACAGGTTTTATCCACAGGCTGTTGATAAAGCCTGTGTTTATTTGTAGTCGAGGAAGAAGCAGAAGCAGCTGGCGCGCTCTCTGCCCTCGTTGCGGTAGATATGCGGCTGATCGGTCTCGAATTTGAACGCCTCCTGCCGCCCGATGCGCTGCACATGGCCGCGGCACTCCACGGTCAGCTCGCCGTCCGTAACGGTCAGATATTCGCGCGTGTTTTCGCCGTGTGCGCCGCTCATGTACACGCCGCCCGGCTCGACGTCGATGCGGTAGATCTCGACCAGCCGGGTATCCTCATACGGAAAGCAGGTCCAGACACGGTACTGCCCCTCGATCTCCTTGGTCGGGACGAGCGTTTCCGGCTTCACCAGGCAGAAATCCTCCCTCGGAGTCTCGATCAGGCGCTGAAACTCGATGCGCAGACCGCTCGTGATCTTGCCGAGCACACCGAGGGACGGGTTTGCCGTGCCCTTTTCGATCTGTGCGAGCATACTCTTGCTCACGCCGGTCTGCTCGGCCGCCTGCTCCAGACTCATCGACTTGGACTGGCGGATGCGTCTTAAATTGATCGAAATATTATGGGACAGATAATCCATGTCATTTTCTCCGTTTCCGTGCGCCGGAGGTGCGGTTTAGAGCGCTCTCCGGTACAGCACTTCAATATCGCTCTGGCGAGAGGCGCGCGGATTGACCGCGATGTTGCCGCTCTTCATGGCGTCCGCCGCCATCGCCTCGATCTTCTCCTCGATCGCCTCGCGGCTGACCGGGCCGTTCCGGCTCGCGTTGTTCACCGCCTCGACGATGCCGTTCGGGATGCCGATCTCCCCGCACAGCTCGCGGATCGCACCCGGCAGCAGCCCCGGCTCAAATTCGCCCGCGTCCACCTTGAAGGGGCTGATGTAATTGAAGATCTTGAAGTAGCGGCCGTGGTCGGCGAGCGCGTTGTACTCCGCGATGACCGGCAGCAGGACCGCATTTGCCACGCCGTGCGGTACGTCGAAGTACGCGCTGATCGGGTGGCTCATCGCGTGGACATTGCCCAGACGGGCGAACGAGAACGCGATCCCGGCGAACAGCGAGCCGACGATCATATTCTCGGCCGCCTCGATGTCCTCGCGGCACGCGACAAAACGGCGGATGTTGCCGCCGAGCAGCTCCATCGCCTTTTCCGCCATCGCGTCCGAGAACGGCGACGCCGCGCGGGAAACATAGGCCTCCTCCGCATGGATGAAGGCGTCGATGCCGCAGGCCGCTGCGACGCTCGCCGGCGCCGAGGTCAGCAGCTCCGCGTCCAGAATGGCGCAGGCCGGCAGCAGCTCATAGCTGAATACGGTCAGCTTGTAGTCGCGCCTGTGGTCGGTGATGACCGAGAACGCCGTGACCTCCGAGCCGGTGCCTGCCGTGGTCGGGATGGCGATGAGCGGCACGATCTTGCCCGGGACCTTGTGCGCGCCCTCATATTCCTCGATCCTGCCGCCGTATTTGACGACAACGCCGACCGCCTTTGCAACATCCATCGGCGAGCCGCCGCCGAAGGCCACGATAAAATCCGCGCCCGACGCCTTGTAGGCCGCCGCCGCCTTTTCGACCGTATCCGTAGACGGATTGCCCTCGGTCTCGGTGAAGGCGTCGACCGCAAAGCCTGCCGCCTTCAGCGAGTCAGAGACCTTGCCCACCAGACCCATCTTTGTCAGATGCGGGCCGGAAATGATAAATGCGTGCGAGCCGCCGAGCTGCTTTGCGGCCTCGGGCAGCTTCGCGAGAGAGCCGCGGCCCACCATGATATTTTGCGGAACGGAAAAGCTGAAATCGTTCATAATAAACACTCCTCTGCAAAAATACGGGGTAATATGGGGATGATGATGAAAAAACGCAGTGCCGGAGTGCAAAACAACCCGACACTGCGCTGTTTTCTGTGAAAAACGGGGAATTGCCGGTTTCGCGGCACTCGTTATGCCAGCCGTGCCAGTACGCGGTCGATCGCGCCGTCGATGACCTTGTCCAGCTCGCGCTCGTCCGCCTCCGGGAGCAGCGTTGCTGCGTCCTCGTCCGAGATGAGCTGAACCATGCTGCCGAAGGACTCTCTGTACTTGCTCTTGCAGATGGCGAAGAACACGACGCCGAGCGCGCTCCACGCCGCTACCATGCCCCATTCCGGCAGGATGAGCGTGCCGCCCGAGCCGGGGATACAGTACATGACGACCATGAAGCCGCTCATCAGCACCGCAACGCCGCCCATCAGACGGCCGGCCGGAACCTTGTACGGACGCGGCATATCCGGCTGCTTTTTGCGCAGGATGAGGAAGGAGATCGCGACCATGCAGTAGGCGAGGCAGCAGCCGAAGTTGCCTGCATCGCAGATCCAGACCATCATGACGCGGCCTGCGAACGGCGCGAGCATGGTGAGGATGCCGATGAGGATGAGCGCATTGATCGGAGTCTTGTGCTTGGGATGCAGCTTGGCGAAAACGCGCGGGATCATGTAGGACTCCGCCATCGAGTAGATGGCGCGCGAGCCGCCGATCATGAACGAGTTCCACGAGGTGATGATGCCGCACATACCGCCGACGATGATGACCTTGGCCATGACCGAGGTCTTGAAGGCGAGCGCCATCGCGTCCGCCGTGACCAGACCCGTGCCGGCCTGCGAAGCGGTGATCGTGCCCGAGTTCATGACCAGACCGACCGCAATGATGACGAATGCGTAGAACAGGACCGCGAGAACGACCGACAGGATGAGCATGCCGCCGATCTTTTTCGGCGGAACGTTGATCTCCTCCGCCGCCTGCGGGATAACGTCAAAGCCGATAAGGTAGAACGGAGAGATGACCGCGACCGAGAGGATGGACTTGACGATACCGCCGCCGCCGACCTCTGCGAACATCTGACCGTCCAGATTGTCCACCGTACCGTTGATGACCGATGCGACGATGAGCAGGATACCTGCGCCGCCGATAATGATGGTGAGGATGGTCTGGAGCTTGGCGGCCGTCTTTGCGCCCACGATGTTGATGAGCATGATGCCGAACGCAACAAGGATCGCCACGATCAGCCACGAAGCGTAAATGTCGAAGCCTGCGACCGTGTACAGGTATCCCTTGAGGAAGCCCGGCCACAGATAGGAGATGATGGTCGGGAACGCACACGCTTCAAAGCACGCAACGCCGACATAGCCGAGAATGATCGCCCAGGTGCACACGAACGAGCCGGTCGGGCCCATCGCACGATGGCTCCAGACGTGCTCGCCGCCGCACTGCGGCATGGCCGCCGTCAGCTCTGCATAGGTCAGGCCGACGAAAAAGATCATGACGCCGCCGACCACAAAGCCGAGCGCCGCGCCGAGGACGCCGCCCTTCTGGATCCAGCCGCCCGAGGAGACGACCCAGCCCCAGCCGATCATTGCGCCGAACGCGATGACGAGGATGTCCCATGCGCTGAACACCTTGTTAAATTCGGATTGCTTCTTTTCCATGATGCTCTGCCCTCCTCAGCTGTTGAATACCTTGCACGCGACCTCTTCGATGAGCGACGCCGTACCGTCCGGCCCGAGCAGGCTGCTGTCGATGAGCATATCGCGGTTGATTGCGCACGGCATTGATGTGGTGACGGTCGCCAATATACTGGGCCACAGTCAGGTCAGCACGACGGATAATATTTACGCGCATATTATCGAGGCCGAGCGCACCAAGGCCAGCGAATGCCTTGCTGATGTGATTTTGCGCAGAAAGCAGGGGTAACAGCCTCGGACGGTAAGGCGAGGTAGTTGCTCAAAAACATGGAAAACTGCCGAAACCTGTCTGAAACAGGACGGTTTCGGCGATTTCTTTGGCTTGATGAAACTCACTTTGAATAATATAATGTAAATATAAGAGGAATCTAAGATAAGGCGAAAAAGCTGATACTGAATACACTGGAGGATGGATAATGGATAAAAGGAGAGTCGGTCAAATCAAAGAACGGTTTGATCTTGTAATACATAGCGATCAAGAAGCAGGTGTTGAATTTTGGTATGCACGCGATCTGATGTCGCTCCTCGGATATGAACGATGGGAGAACTTTGCGAAAGCAATCGTTCGTGCTATCGAATCCTGTGAAACAAGCGGGATAGCAGTGCAGGATCATTTTCGTGAGGTCACGAAAATGATAACTGTCGGCAATGGAGCACAGCGAGCAGTCAAAGACTATATGCTGACGCGCTATGCCTGTTATTTGATTGCGCAGAACGGCGATCCGAAAAAAGAAGAAATTGCATTTGCACAGAGCTATTTCGCTGTTCAGACCCGCAAGCAGGAACTGATCGAAGAACGCATTTCTCTGATTGAGCGCACAGAGGCACGCGGCAGATTGCGAGAATCGGAAAAGCGGCTTTCGCAGAACATTTATGAGCGCGGTGTAGATGACGCAGGATTCGGCCGTATTCGCTCTAAAGGCGATCAAGCGCTGTTTGGCGGTTATACGACACAGGAGATGAAAGAGCGGCTTGGCGTAAAGGACGGCCGCCCACTGGCTGATTTTTTGCCGACGCTTTCCATTGCAGCGAAGAACCTTGCAGCAGAAATGACCAACTACAATGTAGAGGAAAAAGATCTTCGAGGAGAACGCGATATTACCGGTGAGCACGTGCAGAATAATCGCTCCGTACGGGATATGTTGGGACAGCGTGGTATTCAGCCGGAGAATCTGCCGCCTGCGGAAGATATTAAAAAGCTGGAGCGGCGTGTAAAATCTCAGGAAAAGAAACTGGCGGCACAGTCTGGCAAGCTGCCGAATAGCGAGGAGGGCTGTTGATGGATTATAGTATATTGATTGCTCTTTTGAGAGCAAAGCCATATCTTACTGATTTGGAAAAGGATATTTTAGACACATGGGATGAATGGAAGAAAGAACCGTTTGACTACAATTCTGCACAAAGGCAAGTTATGCAGAACAATGCAAAATACCCAGAGATATTTATTGCAATCAAGGCTCTGCCGATGACAGTGACTCGTCCTTTGATCCGGATGACGGAAGCTGACATCCAATATAATTTGGAAAATCAGTTGATAGCACTTGTATCGAAAAGAAGATAAACAAAAGCCTCAGACGGTAAAATATCTGAGGCTTTTGCTATGTCCGCATGGACGGTAAATAGACGGTAAAAATTTTTTCTTCGATTTCTATTTGTACAGAAAATAAGAAAAACCGGTCATTTCTTACGAAATAACCGGTTGATCTGGTACGCCAGAAGGGATTCGAACCCCCGACCTTTTGGTTCGTAGCCAAACACTCTATCCAGCTGAGCTACTGGCGCATACAGGATGTTTTCGTCTGCAATGTTCTCGCTGATTGTTTTATATAATACCACAGTATGCGCCCAAAAGTCAAGCGTTTTTTTTATTTTTTATTTCAGCAGCTCTTCCATCTCGCCGATCAGGCTGTCGAACAGGGCAGTCGCGTCCTCGACCGGCTTGGGACTTGCCATATCGACGCCTGCACCGCGCAGCAGCGTGATCGGGTCGGCCGAGCAGCCGCCCGACAGGAAGCCGAGGTAATCGCGGACCGCCGGCTCGCCCTCACGCAGGATGCGGCGCGACAGCGCGATCGCGGCGGCGTAGCCGGTCGCGTACTGATAAACATAGTAATCATAGTAGAAGTGCGGAATGCGCGCCCATTCCAGCGCGATCTCGTCATCTACGACCATTTCCGGTCCGAAATACTGCTCATTCAGCTTTTTGTACAGAGCGCACAGCGCGTCTGCGGTCGTGCCCTCGCCGCGGCGCGTCATCTCGTTCGCCTCCAGCTCGAACTCTGCGAACATGGTCTGGCGGTACAGCGTGCCGCGGAACTGCTCGAGGAAGTGGTTGATGAGATAGGCGCGTTCCTTTTTGTCGGTCGTGACCGACAGCAGGTACTCCATCAGCAGCGCCTCGTTGCAGGTAGACGCGACCTCTGCCACGAAAATCACATAGTCCTGATATGCGGTCGGCTGACGGGTGTTGGACAGGTAGGAATGGATGGAGTGGCCCATCTCGTGCACGAGCGTGAACACATCGTCGAGCGTGCCCTTGAAGTTGAGCAGCACATACGGATGCACGCGCGCGCCTGCCGAATACGCGCCCGAGCGCTTGCCCTCGTTCTCGTAAACGTCGATCCAGCGGTTTTCAAAGCCCTCGCGGATGAGCGCGAGATAATCCTCGCCGAGCGGCGCGAGCGCCTTGAGCGCGATCTCCTTCGCCTCCTCAAACGTGAACTTCATCTCCACGCCCTCGACGACCGGGACATACAGATCGTACATATGCAACTCGTCCACGCCGAGCAGCTTTTTGCGCAGCTCGACATAGCGGTACATGGGACCGAAGGAGCGGTGCACCGCGTCGATCAGATTGCGGTAGATCTCGGTCGGGACCTCAGTGCTGTCAAGCGCCGCATCGAGCGTCGAGGGATACTTGCGCACCTTCGCATAGAACAGCAGCTGCTTGAGCTGCGCGGACAGCGTCGCCGCCGAGGTATTGCGGAACTGGCCGTAGACCGAATAGAGCGAGTCGAACGCCGACTTGCGCAGAACGCGGTCGTAGGACTGCATGAGCGGGATATAGGTGCCGTGGGTGACGGGATGCTTTTCGCCGTCCCCCGCCACCGCGTCCGGGAACTTGAGATCCGCGTCGTTGAGCATGGAATAGATGTCGTCCGGGCTGGCCGCCATTTCGCCTGCGGCGGCGAGAATGGCCTCCTCTTTATCCGAGAGCACATGCTCGCGGCGGCGGCGCACGCGGTCGATGCACAGACGGTAGTTTTCCAGCTCGGGCGCCTCGGCGTACAGGCGGTTCAGCGTCTCGTCGTCGATGGCGAGCAGCTCAGGGGTCTCGAAAGCGGCGGCGGACTGAAGCTCGACCGCAAAGCGTGTCACCTGCGCGACCATTTCCTGATACGCCGCCACGCGGGTATCCTCATCGCTGCGGCGCTGTGCATAGTGCACGATCGGGTCGAACGCAAGACTGATCTCGTCGTCCAGACGGAAAAAGCGCAGCAGGGTCTCGCCGCTCTCCGCCAGATGGCCGCGGAAGGCGGTAACGCGCGGAATGAACTCCTTCGCTGCGGCAAGCGCTTCGCGCCATGCGTCGTCGGTCGCGAACAGGTCCTCGATCGCCCATTTATCCTGCGCTGCGACGTCCTCGCGTGCAGGGATCTTTCTGGTTTCCATATTGATCTTCCTTTCCGGGACGGCTGAAAGGCCGCCATGTTCGGATCATTTTTTCTTACGCTATTAGCATACCGCAACCGCGCAGAATATGCAAGCACGAGACGAAAAGCCGCGCTTGACAATAAGTCCGATTTCGGACTATAATAGAATGCGGAAAAATATTTCTTTCATACGGAGGTTTTTATGCAGATCAGACTGTCAGACCACTTTTCCTTCGGCCGTCTGCTTCGTTTTACGCTCCCGAGCATCGCCATGATGATCCTGACCTCGCTGTACAGCGTCGCGGACGGACTTTTTGTGTCCAACATGATCGGCGACATCGGCCTGAGCGCGGTCAACATCATGTTCCCGGTCGCGATGCTGATTTCGGCGGTCGGCTTCATGCTGGGCACCGGCGGCAGCGCGGTCGTCGCGCGCACGCTCGGCGAGGGCCGTCCCGACATGGCGAACCGCTTTTTCTCGATGTTCGTCTTTGCCGTCATCCTTTTCGGCGGCATTCTGAGCGCGGCCGGTGCGGCGTTCGTCGAACCCATCGCCCGGCTCGCCGGTGCGAGCGATATTCTGATGGACTCCTGCGTGTCCTACGGCCGTATTCTGTTCGCCGGCAGCCTCCCTTTCATGCTCCAGACCTCGCTCCAGCCGTTTTTTGTTGTCGCGGAAAAGCCGAACATGGGTCTTATCCTGTCCATCGCCTCGGGCGTGACCAACTTCGCCGGCGACTGGGTGCTCATTCAGCTCCTCGGCCTGCCGGGCGCGGCGTGGGCGACGGTCGCCGGCTACTGCGTCGGCGGCATCATCCCGCTCGTATTCTTCATCACGCACCGTTCCGGCCTGCACCTCACCGCCACAGGACTGTATATCCGTGAGTTTTTGCAGGCCTGCGGCAACGGCGCGTCCGAGCTGATGAGCAACATCTCCTCGTCCCTCGTCGGCATCCTGTATAACCTCGAGCTGATGCGGCTGGTCGGTGAGCGCGGCGTTGCGGCGCACTCGGTCATGATGTACGTCGATTTCGTCTTTATCGCGGCGTTTCTCGGCTTCTCCATCGGCAGCGCGCCCATCATCAGCTATCATTTCGGCGCGAACAATCACGATGAGCTGAAAAACGTGTTCCGCAGAAGCATGTTCCTTATATTCATCACCTCGGGCGCAATGGTCGTGCTGAGCGAAGCGCTCTGCCGGCCGCTGTGCGCGGCCTTCGTCGGCTACTCCCCCGACCTGATGCAGCTCACCGTGCACGGCTTCCGCCTGTTCGCGCTGTGCTATCTGTTCTGCGGCGTAAACATTTATGCGTCGGCGTTCTTCACCGCGCTGTGCAACGGCGCGCTGAGCGCCTTCATCTCCTTCCTGCGTTCGCTGCTGCTGCGCGGCGGTCTGGTCCTCCTGCTTCCGCCCGTGCTCGGTCTGGACGGCGTATGGCTCGCCGTTGTCGCGGCCGAGGGTCTTTCCGCCGCCGTCTCGGCGGCGCTCCTGTGGCGGCAGCGCACGCGGTATCATTATCTTTAAGGCAGCACCGCACAATGAAACCGGACTGCCGCGAAGCTGCGCAATTAAAGTTGACTTTTCCGACGGATATTGATATACTGGTAACGTTATAATCGTTATTTATGCGATGACGCAGGAAAAGTAACCGTTTTTTCGCGCGCGAAAAGAGAGGAGCCTCCCGGCTGAAAGGGCTCTGTGCGCAGAGCGGCGAAGTGCGCCTGCCGAGCATCGGGGTCAAACGCCCCGCGGAACGCGCCCGTTACCGCGCGCACGAGTGAAAAATCGGAGTGGAACCGCGTCTTTACGCCTCCCGAGGGAACAATATCCCCGGGAGGCTTTTTATTAGGAGAATGAGAATATGGTAGTTCCGGGATGGAGTATATTGTGCAGAAAAGCACGACGTGCAGCGACGAACGCGCAGCGAAAATTTGATGATAAAGCACAGGAAATTGCTGTTGATATGTTGTCCAAAGTGAACATTGATGCTGCGATTGCAGTAGACAATGCGTTGGATAAAAAGAAAACATTTGACCGTAATTTACAGGATAGCTTCTCTAATGCAGGAGATCAAACAGAAAAAAAGCTTACGCTGGATGGCTGGATAGAAGGCTGGTTGACTGCAATAAGTAAAGAAGAATGTGAGTTAGCGGATCATTTATATCGAAGTGGTGCAGGAGTGGCTGGAGTGGCATATACACATCACGCTATTTATATCGGTGATGGTAAGGTAATTCACTATGCCGGAGAGGTCGGAGATATAAATGTGCGATTGACTACTTTTGAAGAATTTGCAGAAGGACATACGGTTTACCGTTATTCAGAAACGGAAAGTCCTTTGAATTATTCTCGGGAGGTCGCAGTCCGCCGTGCCAAAAAGCCGACTGGGCGAGAGCGATTATAATTTAGCCATCAATAACTGTGAAAATTTTGTCCGCTGGTGCAGAGCCGGCGGAGAACATTTCTAAAAGGAGATAAAAACCATGAAACTCTACAACACACTGACCCGTCAGAAGGAAGAATTCGTTCCGATCACGCCGGGCGAGGTAAAGATGTATTCCTGCGGCCCGACCGTATACAACTACTTCCATGTCGGCAACGCGCGTCCGTTCATCATTTTCGACCTGCTGCGCTGCTACCTCGAGTACCGCGGCTACAAGGTCAAGTTCGTGCAGAACTTCACCGACATCGACGACAAGGTCATCAACAAGGCGAACGAAGAGGGCGTTGACTTCAACACCATTGCAGAGCGCTATATCAAGGAATACTACGTCGACGCGCAGGGCCTCGGCGTCAAAAAGGCTTCCGTGCACCCGCGCGCGACCGAGACCATGGACGCCATCATCGACATCGTCGAGCGCCTGATCGAGAACGGCCACGCCTACGTTGCGGAGAACGGCGACGTTTACTTCCGCACCAAGTCCTTCCCGGAATACGGCAAGCTGTGCCATCAGCCGATGGAGGAGCTTCAGGCCGGCGCGCGCATCTCGGTCGGCGAGGTCAAGGAGGACCCGATGGACTTCGCGGTCTGGAAGGCTGCCAAGCCGGGCGAACCGGCATGGGATACGCCGTGGGGCAGCAAGGGCCGTCCGGGCTGGCATATCGAGTGCTCGGCTATGGCGAACAAGTACCTCGGCCAGACCATCGACATCCATTCCGGCGGCCTCGACCTCATCTTCCCGCACCACGAAAACGAGATCGCGCAGTCCGAGTGCGCAAACGGCTGCACCTTTGCGCATTACTGGCTGCACAACGGCTTCCTGACCATCGACAACGAGAAGATGTCCAAATCCAAGGGCAATTTCTTCATGGTGCGCGACGCGGCAAAGGAGTTCGGCTATGAGACTATCCGCATGTTCATGCTGTCCGCGCACTACCGCACCCCGCTCAACTACTCGGCAGAGTCGCTCGAGATGAACAAGGCGTCGCTCGCCCGTCTGTACGAGGCAAGAAACAACATGGAATTCCGCATCGAGAAGGCATCCGGCGACACCATGACCGCCGAGGAGACCGAGAAGCTCGAAGCGCTCACGGGCTACAAGCAGAAATTCATTGACGCGATGGACGACGACCTGAACACCGCGGACGCGCTCTCCGCTGTGTTCGAGCTGACGCGCGAGATCAACGCCTACAACGGCGCACACCAGGACGCGACTAAGGCGTTCCTCATCGCAGCGCATGATCTGTTCATGGAGCTGACCGGCGTGCTCAATCTGGTTCAGAAGCGCGACGACGCAGTCGACCCGGACGCAGAGAAGATCGAGGAGCTGATTGCACAGCGTGCAGCGGCCAAGAAGGCCAAGGACTTTGCCGAGGCGGACCGCATCCGCGGCGTGCTGGCGGACATGGGCGTTACCATCAAGGATACCCGTCAGGGTACGCAGTGGAGCCGTTCTTAATTTCTTAAAACGTTTCCGACGCGAAGCCGTGCGCTTTGCCGTTCCCACGGCAGGGGCAAAAGGGGGGCAGGACACCGTATGGTTTCCTGCCCCCTCTTGACTCCCCCGACCTTCCTTTGGCCGCTCAGCGAAGCGTTCGCGGCTAAAGGCGAGGGGTGTACGGATATTTCCGGTGCTCCAAGGCTTTTTACTTTATCGAAATTCGGCTGGTTCAGTCGATTTTTTGTACTTTCTGTGACGGCCGTGTAAAACCCGGCGTTTTCTGTGGAATTTCTTTTACCTTTATGGTATAATAGCTCGGTATACAGTATGTATATCCGAAAACGAAACCAACGGAGGAAGTTTATGAAAATCATCAATGAAAAGGGCAAGCTGTTCGGTCTGATCAACATTGTCGATCTGCTCGTGCTGATTGCGGCTGTCGCTGTCGCTGCCGGCGTCGGCTACAAGCTGTTCGCGCCCCAGATCAAGGAGTCGGTCCAGCCGCAGGTCGAGCTGACCGCCATCGTCCGCGTGCGCGGCGCAACCCCGTTCCTCGTCACTGAGGTCGAGCGCAACAGCCAGGTCGGCAAGCAGCTCGTCAGCGGCAACTCCTATGTCAACGGCACCATCGAGGACATGAAGATCGAGGACTACGCGCAGCAGGTCACCACCGCTGACGGCCGCATCGTCACCGCGGTCGACCCGGACAAGAAGGACATCGTATTTACCATCAAGACCACCGTTCCCAAGGGCACCGCTACCCCGTCCATCGGTACGCAGGAGGTTCGCGCAGGCCGCACCTTCATCGTAAAGACCAACGACTTCGAGACGAGCGGCAACATCGACTCGGTCGATATCGCGGAATGAGCCGATGAAAGCGATTTTTGAAAACAGTCTTCTGGTACGGGCGATACTCTGCCTGTGTGCCTGGTATCACGAAGGCGCGATCGCGCACTTTTTCGCGCGTATCCGCGAGGCCTATGCCGACTCGCGGTTCCGCCGCCTGTGGGAGCGCTTCTGCGCCGCTCCGCCCTGCACGACGGCGAACAGCGGCTACGCACGCATCGCTGCGGCGCTGCGCCGTCTGGTCGTATGCATCGGCACCGCCGTGCAGAACAGCCTCATCTACCGTCTCTGTCTGGCCGTCTGGCGCCCCATCGTGCGCGTGACCGAGGACGGCTTCGTCGGCCGGGCGCTCCGCTTCGCCGGCATGCGCGGCCTGCTGCTCATCTGTCTGGCGATGTACCTGCCGCTCGACTATTTTATCCGTCTGGCTGCGAATGCGGGTTATCTGCCCTCATTCATCGCCTCCGGCTGGGATGAAATGCTCATGCTCGCGGCGGCCTGCTACCTGCTGTGGCACACCGCGATGAAGCGCGCGCCGCTCCAGCTGCGCACCACGCCCGTAGACGCCTACCTCATCCTGTTCATCGCCGTCGGCTTCTTCCTGATGTGCGCGGTATCTCCCTACCCGTCTATCGCGCTGGCAGGCTACCGCGCCGTCGTCGAGTACCTGTTCTGGTTCTTCCTTGTCACGCGGCTCATCGAGGATGACCGCGACTTCGCGATCTTCTACGGTGCGCTCATCGCCATGGCGCTCTGCATCGCCCTGCACGGCATTTACCAGTTCATCATCGCCGCGCCTATCCCGGCCTCCTGGGTCTCCCAGACCGAGCAGAACGTGCGCACGCGCGTCTACTCGCTCACGGGCAGCCCGAATATCATGGGCAGCCTGCTCGTGCTGTTCGCGCCGATGGTCGCGGGACTGGCGTATTACAGCCGCAAAATGTGGGTCAAGGTGCTCGCCGTCTGCGGCACCGGCATGATGTGCATGTGCTGCATCTTCACGTTCTCCAAGGGCGCGTGGGGCGGCCTTGTGGTCGCGGTCCTCGTGTTCGCGATCTTCCTCGACCGCCGTCTGATCGCGCTGATGGGCGTGGCCGGCTGCGGCGCTCTGCTCGCCATCCCCTCCATCGCCAACCGCATCACCTATATGTTCACCTCGGACTACGCCGCTGCGAGCCAGCGCGCAGGCCGCATGGTGCGCTGGGCGACCGGTCTGGATCTGCTGCATGAGAGCAATCCGCTCCTCGGCTTCGGCCTCGGCCGCTTCGGCGGCGCGGTCGCCATGCAGAACAAGATCATCGAGCAGAACGAGGAGTTCTCCTACTTCTACATGGACAACTACTACCTCAAGACGCTCGTCGAGATGGGCTATGTCGGCCTCATCGCCTTTATCATCCTGCTCGTCGGCATGTCGCTGTGGTGCCTGCGCTCGATCGGCCGCACCAGGCTCTGCGAGACCGACCGCACGCGCGTGCTCGCGGTCTCCCTGTTCTCCGGCATGTGCGGCGTCATGGTGCACTGCTACTTCGAGAACATTTTCGAGGTGCCGTACATGATGGCCTACTTCTGGAGCATGGCCGCCGCCGTGCTCTACCTCGGATACTTCCGAAAAAAGCGAAAAGCATAAAACATTTAACACAGCACTTTACCCGAGCGCGGACGTAAGTCCGCGCTCTTTTTTGTGCGTTTTTACAAACGCTTTTTCAGATTTTTTTCATTTTACATATATTTTACAAAGCTCCTCTTTTGGATTTTACACAGCTTTTGTAAGCTGTTACCGTACTGAAAAAATGAACGAATGACAAAGGAGAAAACAATCATGAAGAAAAGTGTATCCCTGCTTCTGGCAGCGCTCATGCTGACCGGCGCACTGGCCGGCTGCGGCAGCTCCGCCTCCGGCACGCAGGCTGCGGACGGCGTGGACAGCGGCGTTTCCGGCGCGATCACGGTCATCTCCCGTGAGGACGGCTCGGGCACGCGCGGCGCGTTCATCGAGCTGACCGGCGTCGAGGAAAAGACCGCTGACGGCAAAAAGGTCGATAACACCACCGCCGATGCGGAGATCGCAAACAAGACCGATGTCGTGCTGACCAGCGTCGCAGGCAACGAGAAGGCCATCGGCTACATCTCGCTCGGCGCTCTGAACGATACCGTAAAGGCTGTCAAGGTAGACGGTGCCGAGGCAACCGTAGACAACGTAAAGGCAGGCGCCTACAAGCTGTCCCGTCCGTTCAACATCGCGACCAAGGGCGAGCTGACCGGAGTCGCCAAGGATTTCATCAGCTTCATCCTCTCCAAGGAAGGCCAGGCCGTTGTCACCGACAACAAGTACATCGCAGTCAACGATGCAGCAGAGTCCTTCGTATCCGACGGCTCCTCCGGCCAGATCGCAGTCGGCGGCTCCTCCTCTGTTTCTCCGGTCATGGAGAAGCTGATCGAGGCTTATAAGTCGGTCAACCCGAACGCCTCCATCGACCTCCAGACCTCTGACTCCACCTCCGGCATGACCGGCGCGATGGACGGCACGTTCGCCATCGGTATGGCATCCCGCGAGCTGAAGGACGAGGAAGCAGCCCAGCTGACCGGCACTGCGATCGCGCTCGACGGCATCGCAGTCATCGTCAACCCGGCCAACACCATCGACGAGCTGTCCATGGACCAGATCAAGAGCATCTACGTCGGCGACATCACCGACTGGGGCGACCTCGCGTAAGACAACCGAACAGGGAAACACGGGGGCGGAATACTTCGTCCCTTTCCCTATGTATGGAGTAAAATCATGAAAAACTTTCGAGAAACTCTGATGCACGTCGTATTTTTCGTCTGTGCGCTGGCTTCAATTGCCGCGGTCGTGCTCATCTGCCTGTTCCTGTTCGCCAACGGCATTCCGGCCATGAAGGAGATCGGCCTGCTGAACTTTCTCACGGGCGCAAAGTGGAAGCCGGGCAACGACATTTACGGCATTCTGCCGATGATCCTCGGCAGCATCTACATCACCGCCGGCGCTGTCGTCATCGGCGTACCGGTCGGCCTGCTGACCGCCATCTTCATGGCGTTCTACTGCCCGAAAAAGCTCTACGGCCTGCTCAAGCCCTGCACCGAGCTGCTCGCCGGCATCCCCTCCATCGTCTACGGCTTTTTCGGCATGGTCGTCATCGTGCCGTGCATCCGCACCGTCGCCGCGCTGTTCGGCGCGGACATCTCCGGCTCGTCCATCCTCGCCGCGTCCGTGCTGCTCGGCATCATGATCCTGCCGACCGTCATCGGCGTCTCCGAGGCCGCGCTGCGCGCGGTACCGTCCGCCTACTATGAGGGCGCGGTCGCCATGGGCGCACGCCACGAACGCGCGATCTTCACGGTCATGCTTCCGGCGGCGAAGTCGGGCGTACTCGCCGGCATCGTGCTCGGCATCGGCCGCGCCATCGGCGAGACCATGGCGGTCATCATGGTCGCAGGCAACCAGCCGCGTCTGACCGGCAATATGCTCAAGGGCATCCGCACCATGACCGCAAACATCGTTATGGAAATGGGCTATGCGACCGGACTGCACCGCGAGGCGCTTATCGCGACCGGCGTTGTGCTGTTCGTGTTCATCCTCATCATCAATCTGACATTCTCGATCCTGAAAAGGAGGAAACAGGCATGACAAGAGAAGCTGCCGGAACGGTCTCCGTTCCCCGGGACAACGCGCGCTCCGAGCGCGTCTGCGGCGGCGTTTCCGCCGCCATCGAAAAGGGTCTGGTCTACGCCGCCGCGATCCTGACCTTCGCGGTGCTGCTGTTCCTCATCGGCTATATTCTGGTGACCGGCATCCCGCATCTCACCCCGTCGCTCTTTTCCCTGCACTACACCTCGGAGAACGTTTCCATGCTGCCCGCCATCGTCACGACCGTCGAGATGACCGCGCTCGCGCTGCTGCTCGCCGTCCCGCTCGGCCTGTTCACGGCCATTTACCTCAACGAGTACGCAAAGCGCGGCAACAAGCTCGTCGGCGTCATCCGCGTGACGACCGAAACGCTCTCCGGCATCCCGTCCATCGTGTACGGCCTGTTCGGCATGCTGTTTTTCGTCACCCGGCTGCACTGGGGCTACTCGCTGCTCGCCGGCGCGATGACGCTGGCCATCATGATCCTGCCGCTCATCATGCGCACCGCTGAGGAGGCGCTGATGGCCGTACCGGATTCCTTCCGCGAGGGCTCGTTCGGCCTCGGCGCCGGACGCCTGCGCACCGTGTTCCGCATCGTGCTCCCCGCCGCCGTGCCGGGCATCCTGTCGGGCGTCATCCTCAGCATCGGCCGCATCGTGGGCGAAACCGCGGCGCTCATCTTCACCGCGGGCACCATGGCGCAGATCCCCGGCCTCACCCAGTCCGGCCGCACGCTCGCCATCCATATGTATGTGCTCTCCGGCGAGGCGCTGCACATGAACGAGGCCAACGCGACCGCCGTCGTTCTGCTGCTGGTGGTCCTGCTGATGAATACGCTTTCCGCTCTGGCAGCAAAAAAGCTGACCAAGAAGTAAATGGAGAATGAACATGGAAAATAAGATCGAAATTCACAATATGAATCTGCATTACGGCGATTTTCATGCCCTGCACGACATCAACCTGGACATCAAGGCCAACGAGATCACCGCGTTCATCGGCCCGTCCGGCTGCGGCAAGAGCACCCTGCTGCGCTCGCTCAACCGCATGAACGACCTCGTCGAAGGCTGCCGCATCACGGGCGACATTCGCCTCGACGGCCAGGACATCTACAAGAACTGCGACGTCAACCTGCTGCGCCGCCGCGTCGGCATGGTATTTCAGAAGCCGAACCCGTTCCCGATGTCCATCTACGACAACATCGCCTACGGTCCGCGCACCCACGGCATCCGCAGCCGCGTCAAGCTCGACGAGATCGTCGAGACCTCGCTCCGCCGCGCCGCCATCTGGGACGAGACCAAGGACAGCCTGAACAAATCCGCGCTCTCCATGTCCGGCGGTCAGCAGCAGCGTATCTGCATCGCACGCGCCCTCGCCGCCGATCCGGAGGTCCTGCTGATGGACGAGCCGACCTCCGCGCTCGATCCGATCTCGACCGCAAAGATCGAAGACCTTGTGCTCGAACTGAAAAAAGATTATACTATCGTTATGGTCACGCACAATATGCAGCAGGCCACTCGTGTTTCGGATACGACTGCATTCTTCCTCCTCGGCGACATGATCGAAGCAGACGATACGGAGAAGCTGTTCTCCACGCCGCGCGACAAGCGTACCGAGGACTACATCACGGGGAGGTTCGGCTGATATGAGAAACCGTTTCGACAACCAACTTGCAGAGCTGAACAAGGAACTGATCTCGATGGGCGCACTGTGCGAGAACGCGATCGCGAGCGCGGTGAAATCCCTGATCGACGGCGACACCAAGCTCGCCGCCGCTGCGATCCGCATCGACCACGAGATCGACCGCAAGGAGCGCGAGATCGAATCCATGTGCCTCAAACTGCTGCTTCAGCAGCAGCCGGTCGCGAGCGACCTGCGTCTGATCTCCTCGGTGCTCAAGATGATCACCGACATCGAGCGCATCGGCGACCAGGCGAGCGACATCGCCGAGATCGTCACCTGCCTGTCCGGCGCGTGCGGCCATAACGCCCACATCGACCAGATGGCGCAGGCGACCATCAAGATGGTAACCGACAGTTTGGACGCCTTCGTCCGCCGCGACCTGACGCTTGCATGGAGCGTCATCGAGTACGACGATGTGGTAGACCGCCTGTTCGACGAGTGCAAGCAGGACCTCATCGCGGAAATCGCACAGAACCCCACGGACGGCGAGCGCGTGCTCGATGTTCTCATGATCGCAAAGTACCTCGAGCGTATCGGCGACCACGCGACCAACATCGCGGAATGGGTGGAATTCTCCATCACCGGAACGCACAAGAGCGAAACGCACGTATAAAAAGCCAGGACCCACGAAATTCGTGGGTCTCAGCCTGTCGATAAAGTCTGTTTTCACGCCAAAACAGCAGTCGCGCGGCAGCGCGCATTCAAAAGCGTTTGCTGCGCAAACGCATGAAAACCGGGGGCGTGTACCTCGGTTTTCATACTTTAAGAGGGAGAAAGTTTCCGTATGGGAACTTTCGGACGTCCGTGTTTTGCGAAGTCAAAACACAGATTGTCGGAAAAACGATAGTTTTTCGACAGTCTCGTCTATCCCCTCTTTTCCCGGATATTATCAACATTTTAAGGAGAGAAACCAAATGATCTACTGCGTGGAGGACGATGCAGGCATTCGTGAGCTTGTTGTCTATACCCTGCAAAACACCGGCATGGAGGCGCGCGGCTTCGCCGACGGCACGGCGCTGTTCTCCGCCCTGCGGAACGAAAAGCCCGACCTCATCCTGCTCGACATCATGCTCCCCGGCGAGGACGGCATTTCCATCCTGCGCCGTCTGCGCAGCCTGCCCGACACCGCCGCGCTCCCGGTCATCCTTCTGACCGCGAAGAACACCGAGTACGACAAGGTCATCGGTCTGGACAGCGGCGCGGACGACTACATCGCAAAACCCTTCGGCATGATGGAGCTTGTCGCGCGTGTACGCGCCGTACTCCGCCGCACGCAGGACGCCGTTTCGTCCGCCGAGCACGTTCTGCTTTCCGACGGCCCCATCTCGCTCGACGAGCGCGCGCATACGGTCTGCGTTTCCGGTCAGCCCGTCCAGCTCACGCTCAAGGAATATCAGCTGCTGACGCTGCTGATGAAAAACCAGGGCGCCGTGCTCACGCGCGACGTGCTGCTCGAAAACATCTGGGGCTACGGCAGCGAGAGCGAGACCCGCACCGTCGACGTGCATATCCGCACGCTGCGTCAGAAGCTCGGCGACGGCGGCGCGCTCATCGAGACCGTGCGCGGCGTCGGCTACCGCATGGGAGGAAACGCATGAGAAAGCGCGTTTTCGGCAGCATTTTCCTCACCGCTATCGTAACGCTCCTGCTGACCGCAGGTCTGTTCCTGCTCGTGGTACACGCAGGGCTGACCCGCGACCTGCGCGGCAGGCTCGCACGCGAGGGCGGATATATCGCCGCTGCTGTCTCCACCGACCGCGGCCTGGAGGAGATCAAAGCGCTCGGTACGCTGTGTGCGGACCGCATCACCCTCGTGAAGAAGGACGGCACGGTGCTGTATGACAACGAAACGCCGGCCGCCGAAATGGAAAACCACGGCACACGCCCGGAGATCCGCAGGGCGGCAGAGACCGGCGTGGGCGAGGACAGCCGCCCGTCCGAAACGCTCGAGACCCAGACGTATTATTATGCGCTCCGTCTCGCAAACGGCGACATCCTGCGTATTGCCGCGACCGCCGACAGTGCCTTCGGCGCCCTTGCGAGCGCGTCCCCGTGGATCGTGCTCGTCGTGCTGCTCGCGCTGCTCGTGGCGGCGCTGCTCGCAAGCCGCCTCACACACGTATTCCTCGCGCCGATCGTATCGCTCGACCTGCATGATCCGCTGAAAAACGAGGCATACGACGAGCTTTCTCCCCTGCTGCACCGCATCGACCGCCAGAACCGCCGCATCAACATCCAGATGGATGAGCTGCGCCGCCGCCAGGCCGAATTCGATGACATCACCGCACGCATGGACGAGGGTCTGGTGCTGTTCTCCTCCTCCGGCGACATTCTGTTCTCGAACAATGTCATTCATCAGCTCTTTCCGCAGGATAAGGCCGCCGGCAATTATCTGACGCTGTGCCGCGACGCGGCCTATGTCGAAGCGGTCGAGCAAGCGCTCCGCGGCGGAAGCGCGCACACGAGAATGGAGAAAAACGGCCGTATCTGGTCGCTCGCGGCCAGCTCGGTCGCTGAGGACGGCGCAGGCCACGCCGCCGTGCTGCTCATCGTTGACATCACCGAGCGCGAGCAGGCCGAACAGCAGCGGCAGGAGTTCACCGCGAACGTTTCGCACGAGCTGAAAACGCCACTGACGAGCATCATGGGCTACGCCGAGATCATCGAGGCAGGTATCGCAAAGCCTGCCGACGTCGTTCCCTTTGCCGGGAAGATCCGCACCGAGGCGCAGCGTCTGCTCTCGCTCATCGAGGACATCATCCGTCTCTCGCAGCTCGACGCCGGCGGCGAGGATATCCCGTTCGAGCCGATCGAGCTTCAGCCGCTCTGCTGCACGGTCCGCAGCCGTCTGCAAAGCAAGGCCGACCGTCTGGGTCTGAAGATCGAATGTACGGGCGAAAACGCGACCGTTTCCGGTCAGCGCAGAACGCTCGAGCAGATGGTGTTCAACCTTGCGGACAACGCTCTCGCGTATAACCGCCCGAACGGCAGCGTGACGATCGAAACCGGCACGGACAGCGACGGCGCCCCCTTTGTCCGCGTCTCGGATACCGGCATCGGCATCGCCCCGGCGGACCAGAAGCGTGTTTTCGAGCGCTTCTACCGCGTAGACAAGAGCCACAGCAAAATGACCGGCGGCACCGGTCTCGGCCTGTCTATCGTCAAGCACGGCGCGGCCCTGCACGGCGCGGCGCTCACGCTCGACAGCACCCTGAATGTCGGCACCAGGATTACGCTGACGTTCCCGAAAAACAGGAAATAACGAAAAAAGTTTATTTTCATGCAGGAACGGCAGCCGCGCGGCAGCGCGCATGAAAAAGCGTTTGCTGCGCAAACGCATGAGCCCGTAGGCCTCTATCCTCAAAAATATTCAATGAGAGAAACCGGGGGCGTGTACCTCGGTTTGGATACTTTGAGAGGGAGAAAGTTTCCGTATGGGAACTTTCGGACGTCCGTGTTTTGCGTTCGTCAAAACACAGATTGTCGGAAAAACGAAGTTTTTCGACAAACTAAAAAGGCACGCCTGAGGCGTGCCTTTTGATTGCTTTTCGAGTTCTTAGCGAGTCTTGCGGTTAGCAGCGAACAGCTTTGCGGTGCCCGGATCGTTTGCCAGCTCGAACATTGCGGAACCCATCAGGAAATTGTGAAAATTCTTCTTCATTTTTCATTACCTCTTTCTTGTGGGGAAGCACTCTTTCGTGTTCCCTCAGCTCATTTTTTATTCTGGTAGTATTATAGCGCGGCGGGACGCAATGCGCAAGCGCAAACGTGTACGGAATATACAATCGGCGAAAAATATTTTTAGATAGTATAACCAAACAGTCCCATTAAATCCACTTTCACAATTAAATTCATATGATTTTTAATACCAGAAAACGTTTGCGTAAATTGAATTCCTATGAATTTTCATATTCATCGGTCATTTGTGCTATTTTTTGCTCTAAAAAATTGTAACTTGCGTCATTGACAAGCAGCGTTCCTTGAATTATTATATAATATATCCAATCGCAAACGTTTGCGAATTTGTAAAATACAGCGTATTGTGCAAAGACGCTGCCCAGAAAGGAGGCTCTCCCAGGCAATCCCCCCGCGCTGAAACGCACATTCCCCCCGTGCAGACCGAGTCGAAAACACAGTTTCGCGCTCCGCTGCATCACCGATACGGAAAGAAGGTCAGGTTCTATGATGAAAAAACGATTGACAAGTCTCGCACTGTCCGCCATGATGGTGCTGTCAATGGTTCCCGCAACTGCATTCGCGGCGAAGGACGCAGGCACTCCGCCGACCTACAACAGCGCAACCGGCTGCTATGAGATCTCCACCCCGGCCCAGCTCTTATATCTCTCGGGCAAGTGGAAAGACGGCGCCCCGCGCGATGGACACTATGTTCTGACCGCCGACATCGACATGACCGGCGTCAAGGGCTTCAAGCCGATCGCATCCAAAAAGAGCAGGGCTTTACCGGCACGTTCGACGGCCAGTTCCACTCGATCAAGGGCCTTCGCATTGAATATGAAAAGAAATATGCTGGTCTGTTCGGCTATGTCGGCAATCAGGACGACCAGGCGTATATCAAGAATGTCGCTCTGCTCGACTGCTATGTAACCGGTCAGCAGAACGTCGGCGCTCTGGCCGGCGTAAACTACGGCACGATCACCGGCTGTGCCGTTACCGGTGAGGTCAAGTGCCTCGATCTGTCCAACTCGCATACCGCGGGCGGTATCTGCGGCAAGCTGAAGGAGGGCGAAGGCCCGATCGTCGGCCATGTCGAGGACTGCTACGTCAACGCCGATGTTTCCGCGCCGTATGACGCGGGCGGCATCGCAGGCATTCAGGACGGCGGCGGCTATCTGGCCCGCTGCTTCGCAGCCGGCACGGTCGATACCATCGCGACGAGCGGCACGGTAGGCCACGCAGGCGGCATCGCAGGCTCCTTCAACGCCGGCGAGACGCTCAAGGACAGCGTTTCCGCACAGAGCGTCATCAAGGGCGTGCAGGACGTTGACAAGATCGTTGGCCAGCTCGACGACGAGGCAGCGACCAACATCACCGGCAACATCGCTTGGGAAGGCACGCAGCTTACCGGCAACGAGCCGACCGAGCAGCCCATCAAGTGGGAGGACGTTTCCACTGAGAAAATGACCAGCAAGGCGACCTACGAAGGTCTCGGCTGGGATATGAGCAAGGTTTGGGACTGGAGCGAAAGCAGCAAGCAGCCTGTCCTGCGCGGCTTTAACGCTTCTATCTTCCCGGCTGTCGATTACACCGTAAGCGGCACGCGCATCGTTTCCCGCGCACTCAACACCGCTCCCCACAACGGCAAGGCTGAGGTATCCGCGCGCATCGTCTCCACCGACAAGATCGAGAGCGCTACCCTGTACTACGGCTACGATTCCGCCAAGGTCGATACCGCTGTTGCCATGAAGGCCTCCGGCGATACCTACACCGCTTCCCTGCCGACCGACAAGGTAGGCGATATGTTCTACTACATCTCGGTCAAGACCAACAAGGAAACCATCACCAAGCCGACCAACAGCGCAGAGCCCATCGTTCTGAACATCGACGACGGCAAGGTAAAGGGCGACCCCGACCAGATCACCATCACCCCGGACACCAAGCAGGGCGGCCTCCGCTTCAACTGGCTGACCGATCCGCGCGTCACCAAGACCGTGATCCAGTACAAGGTAAAGGGCGCTTCCAAGTGGGAGAGCAAGACCGGCACCTCTTATGTTGAGTCCGTAACCGCAGGCTACAAGGAAAAGGCTGCTCACCGCGTTGAGATCACCGGCCTGACCCCGTCCGCTGAGTACGTTTACCGCGTCGGCGACGGCGGCGAGTTCATGAGCGACGAAAAGTCCTTCACCGCTCCGAAGTCCGCAGACGACAAGAATTTCAAGGTTATCTTCTACTCCGACCCGCAGTCCGAGTCCGTTGAGAACTACATGAGCTTCAAGTATTCTATCGACCAGGCGCTCAAGGTTTGCCCGAACCCCGACCTCATGATCTCCGCAGGCGACACCACCCAGAACGGCTACAAGTCCACCGAATGGGAAGCATGCTTCGAAGTCATGCATGACTACTACGCGAAGTACCCGACCGTTACGGTCGCAGGCAACCACGAGATGAAGGGCGACTGGAACTTCATTTCCTTCGCACAGCGCTTCAATATGTCCGGCGCAAAGACCGGCTACCCCCAGTTTGACCGCACCATGGGTTACTTTGAGTACGGCGACGCGATCTTCGTCATCCTGAACGGCGAGGTTACTCCGGCCGACAAGAAGCCTGAAATCATGAAGAAGGAGCTGCAGTGGTGCAAGAGCGTGCTCGACGCTTCCGACAAGAAGTGGCGCATCGTCATGACCCACGCAGGCCCGTACACCTCCAACCATGATCCGCTCGACGTCCGCGACTACTACATCAACGACAGCGAGTATTCGCTCGATAAGATGAACGTTGACCTGTTCCTCAACGGCCACGACCACATCTACATCCGCTCCACCGTCAAGAACGACATCAAGGTTAACACCGGCGACGGCACCACCTACCTCACCGGCGGCACGGTCGGCAACAAGTTCTATGAGTACATTCCGGCACGTTCGGATTACTCCACCGACTTCTATGTCGACGAAGAGGATAAGCAGGTATTCTCCGTCATCGAGTTCTCCGAGGATTCCATCAAGGGCACCGCTTACCAGAAGCAGGACCCGGACGACTGGAACAGCTTCAAGGCTGTCGACAGCTACGAGATCCTCAACAACCTCCAGACCGGCAAGCAGGTCACCGATTACACCGACGTTTCCAAGAACGCATGGTACTATGACGCTGCCAAGTACGTCACCGACAAGCATCTGATGAGCGGCGAGAAGCCGTATGTATTCGGCGCAGACGAGGCTCTGACCCGTGCAGAGGTCGCTTCCGCCCTGTACAATCTGGCAGGTCAGCCCAAGGTTGAACTGGCGTCCTTCACCGACGTTCCCGTGACCCATCAGGCACGCACCGCTATCGCGTGGGCGGCCAAGACCGGCATCATGAAGGGCGTTGGCGACAACAAGTTCGAGCCTGACCGCAGCGTATCCCGCGAAGAGATCGCGACCCTGCTCACCCGTCAGCGCAAGCTGTCCGGCGTGGATGTAACGGCAGACAAGAACGAGGTTTCCGCTTTCGTTGACAGCGCGAAGATCTCCTCCTGGGCAGTAGACGGCGTCGCTTACTGCACCAAGTCCGGCCTCGTCAAGGGCAACCCGGGCAAGGTATTCGCACCGGCCGGCAACACCACCCGTGCCGAGCTCGCAACGATCATTCAGCGCATCGCTGCATAATCTCATTCATCCTTTCTGACAATATCATTTCTCCTTACATGCGATCCCCTTTTGCAGCCTGCCGTCCGATACACTCTTCCCGTATCGGGCGGCAGGCACTTTTTTATGTCTGTCGAAAAACTTCGTTTTTCCGTAAAAACCGGACATGATCGACAGACTGTTTTTTACCGAAAGCAGTCGAGCAGGTACAGGCGGAACTCGACGGTATCGGTATTCCCCTCCCTCGCACTCTCGCGGCAGGCTATGGAGAACGCCGTTCCCCACCACGCTGCCTTTCTCTGTTCCATCGGGGCAAACGCCGCCGTCACGAGCACGGTCAGCGCCGTCATCAGCGCGCAGGCCGCCTGTTTTCTTCTGTTATCCATGCAAAAAACCGCCCTTTCCGGTAACTGTGTTCACAGTCTGCCCGGAGGGCGGTCTTTTTATACGTATTTCGCGCTTACTGCACGGTTTCCGTGAGGAAAGTCTCGGAGAAGCGGCGCGCGAGCACGGTCGCGGCGGCGTCCGCCGCGATGCGGTCGGAGAACAGGCCGTAAACGGTCGGGCCAGAGCCGCTCATGAGGGTCGCGTCCGCGCCGTTCTCACGCAGCACCGCGCGGATCTCGCCGATCTGGTGGCGCTTTGTCGCGGTAACGGTCTCCATCACGTTCATCAGTCGGCCGCAGACGCCCTGATAATCGCCGTTTTCGAGCGCCTGCTTCATGCCCTCGGTGTCCGGACGCTGCGTCAGCGGCACGCTGTCGATCTCCTGATAGACCTCCCTGGTCGAGACCGCGAACGGCGGCTTGCACAGCACGACGTAGCAGTGCGGCATATCCGCGAGCTGCGTCAGTTTTTCACCGATGCCCTCGGCGAGCATGGTGCCGCCGCGCAGGCAGTACGGCACATCCGCGCCGAGCTTAAGTCCGATCTCGCACAGGCGGTCGCGCGACAGGCCGGTATCATGCAGCTGATTGAGCGCGCGCAGCACGGCAGCCGCATCGGTCGAGCCGCCGGCAAGACCTGCCGCGATCGGGATGCGCTTTTCAATGAAGATCTCGCAGGTCTCGAGCGTCGTGCCGGTCTCCTTATAGAACAGCTCAGCCGCGCGGTACGCGAGGTTGCGCTCGTCGGTCGGCAGGAACGGCAGACTGCACGAGAGCACGATGCCGCGCGGCTTTTTCTCCCCTCGCACGACCGTGACGCGCACATCGTCATGCAGGTCGACCGACTGCATCACCATTTCCACCAGATGATAGCCGTCCTCGCGCTTTCCCGTGACGTCGAGTGTCAGATTGATCTTCGCGCGAGCCTCGATCATGGTGCGTTCGCGCGTTTCCTGTTGCTTTTTCCCGAAAATCATGAAATTTTCGCCCCTTTTTCCCTTTTTCTCAGCCAAGCGGCACGAAATGCGGCTTTCTCTCCCGGAACACGGTAACATGAGTGAAGCCGGCGTCCTGCGCGTTCCTTACGCTGTCGTCAAAGCCGCGTCCGACAGCGGCGAGGGTATGCGCGTCCGAGCCGATGGAGATGCGCTCGCCGCCCATGCGCCGGTATTCATACAGCACGTTCTGCGGCGGCCCGACGCGCTTCTGCCAGCCGCCCAGACCGGCCGCATTCAGCTCGAGCGCGTACCCGCGGTCGATGCACGAGCGCAGCACCTGCTCGACGCGGTCCATAAAATGGTCGAACGAGGGCGTATAGCCGTCGTACTTCATCACGCGCAGCGGATAGTCGATGTGCGCGAGCACATCAAAGCCGCCGTGCTCCTCCATTTTGAGCACCTCGTCGAAATATTCGTGCAGAAAGGCATCGCAGTCCAGCTTCTCGTATTCATGGAAGTAAATATCGAGATCGTCCGGCATGGCGTGCATCGAGCCGATGACCATATCGAGCGGATGCGTGCGCACGAAATCGTCCGCCGCCGGGTCGACATGGATCTGTCCGATCTCGATGCCCGCAAGCACCTCGATTCCGCCGTTCCCGGCCGGACGGCGCTTTTCCCATGCCTCGCGCACGCAGCTCTCCGCGTCGCGGTTCTCCTCCGGCGGACGGCGGCGGAAAAAGTCCAGATGGTCGGTCAGACCGATGATGTCCAGCCCGGCCCGCTCGCAGGCCGCGATCTTGTCGTCTATCGTCTGCGGAAAGTCGGCGTCCGCCGAATATCCGGTGTGCATATGCAGATCAACACGCATAGATTTCCCTCGTTTCGCTGAAGGCAATACCGCATAGCGGTGCTGCCCTCAAATATTAAAATGTGAGCGCGGTTTCGACAAAGCAGCCCGCGATGACCAGTATCATGCCGGCGTTGCCGAACACGGCGCGCATATCCGGCGCGCACGGACCGTGCAGCCAGATCTGGTCTTTGCGGCCGCGCACGAGCAGGATAACGCCCAGAACGACCGACACCATCCAGAACGCGCCGAGCGCCATGTCGGACGCCGCGCAGTCAGGCAGCAGCAGCGACACGACCGCCCCGAAAAAGTTCAGCACCATGTGCAGCGCGACCGAAACGCGCAGCAGACCTGTGCGGTAGTACACATAGGCGAGCAGCAGACCGAGCAGGAACGCATAGAAAAACTGCTCCAGATTGGCGTGGTACAGCGCAAACAGCAGGGCGGAAACGAAGGCGCCGGGCGCCTGTCCGTAGCGCGCGAGCCGTCCTGCGACCAGACCGCGGAACAGCAGCTCCTCGCACAACGGTCCGAGCAGGCACACGCAGACGATGTTGACCGCGAGCGGCATCGCGTTTACCATATCGTCCACGATCGGCGCGGGCGCGCGGCCTGTGACCAGACCGACGAGGTCGGTCACGGCGCTGCCGATGAGCGAGCCGATCCACATGAGGGCGAAGCCGATCACCGCCCACCGGACGAACGTCCGCGCGCGCGGCAGCTCTTTGCAGAACGGCATGGGCGGCATACCCTTGCAGATGCGGAACGCCGCGGGCAGCGAAACCGCGTAGCCGCCGACCAGAATAAGCGCGTAATAGAGCGTATCCGGCATGCGCACGGGCAGGATATACACATCGAGTGCAATGATGCCGTACTGCCACGCAGCCGTCCAGATCAGCACGAAAAACAGCGCCGCGCCGATGCGCGAGCAGTAGCGCCGCTCCTGTTTCAGATCCATATCTTCCATATTTTTCTCCCAGAGACGAAAAAACAGGGCTGAGCCGCAGCCCGCCCCGTTTTTTCTGAAATTACTGTGCAGCGCTTACCAGACGCTCGGTGTCCTTCGCAATCATCAGTTCCTCGTTGGTCGGGATGACGAGAACGCGAACGCGAGCCCAGTCGATGGAGATGTCCATCTGCTTGCCGCGGTACTTGTTCTTCTCCGGATCGATCTTGATGCCGAGGTACTCGAGATGCTCGCAGACATCCCAGCGAACCGAACGGTCGTTCTCGCCTACGCCTGCGGTGAAGATGATCGCGTCTACGCCGCCCATTTCAGCAACGTAAGAGCCGATGATCTTCTTAACGGACAGGTTGAACATATCCTTTGCCAGAGCTGCACGAGCGTTGCCGTCAGCAACTGCTGCGTCCAGGTCGCGGAAGTCGGAGGATACGCCGGAGATACCGAGCATGCCGGACTTCTTGTTCAGGATGTTGATGACCTCATGTGCGTCCATGTTCTCGTGCTCAGCCAGGAACTCGATGATGGCCGGGTCGATGTTGCCTGCACGGGTGCCCATCGGCAGACCGTCCAGCGGGGTGAAGCCCATGGAGGTATCGAAGCTCTTGCCGCCGTTGATCGCGCAGATGGAAGAACCATTGCCGAGGTGGCAGGTGATCAGACGCAGCTCCTCGAGCGGACGGCCGAGCATCTCAGCAGCCTGCTGGGATACGTACTTGTGGCTGGTGCCGTGGAAGCCGTAGCGGCGGATCTTGTACTTCTCGTAGTACTCGTACGGGATAGCGTACATGTAGTGAGACTGGGGCATCGTCTGATGGAATGCGGTATCGAATACAGCGACCATCGGAACGTCCGGACCCATAACCTCGCGGCATGCCTGAATGCCGATCAGGTTGGGCGGGTTGTGAAGCGGCGCCAGCGGTACGCAGTCCTCGATCGCCTTGAGGACCTTTTCGGTGATGATAACGCTGTCAGAGAAGAACTCGCCGCCGTGTACGACGCGGTGGCCGACAGCGTCGATCTCGCTCATAGAGGAGATAACGCCCTTCTCGGGATCGAGCAGCACGTTGATAACGGACTGGATCGCTTCCTTATGGGTCGGCATTGCGATGTCGAACTTGAACTTCTCGTCCGACTTGTTGCCGGTGTGGGTCAGCACGCCGTCAATACCGATACGCTCGCACAGGCCCTTGGCCATAACCTCGCCGGAGGCGGTGTCGAGCAGCTGGTACTTCAGAGAAGAACTGCCAGCGTTGATAACCAAAACTTTCATTTGCAAAAACTCCCTCATGCCGTATTTGGCGGCTTGCACAAAGCCGCGGAAGCCTATATAATAATGCTATATTCCTATTTTACACGATTTCGGTCAAATGTACAAGACCTTTTTGCGCTTCGCGCTCGCTGTAAAACCCGTTTTACAGCGAATAAGTGTCCGGACTTCGCCGGACACGGACGGAAAATAGTTCCCATGCGGAAACTATTTTCTCTCTCAAGGTCAAAAAACCGAGGTACACGCCCCCGGTTTTTTGGAATTTGCAAAGCAAATTCTATTTTATGACGCACAAATGTGCGCAGTTTTCGCGCTTCCGCGCGAGATGCGCTGAATGTAACTCTTTACGGGAGGTTTTTCGCTTTTATAATGGATACTGCTTTTCCTGTCTGCGGCATCGTTGCAGAATACAACCCGTTTCACAGCGGGCACCGGTTTCATATTGAGCGGACGCGCGAAATGCTTGGAGAGCACACAATAATCGTCTGCGCGATGAGCGGAAATTTCGTGCAGCGCGGCGACTTCGCCGTGCTCGACAAGTACGCCCGCGCAGAAGCGGCGGTCAGAGGCGGCGCAGACCTCGTGCTCGAGCTGCCGCTCGCGGCGGCGCTCAGCTCCGCCGAAGGCTTTGCGCGCGGCGCGGTCGCGCTGCTGCACGGCATCGGCTGCCGGTATCTGTCCTTCGGCGCGGAAACCGCGGATCTTTCGCTGGTCCGGCAGGCCGCCGAGGCGCTGAATGCGCTTCCCCCCTGCCGCGGGCAACCGTTCCGGCCTGTCCTACGCCGCATACCGGCAGCAGGAGCTTGCGGCGCTGAACCCCGCGGCGGCGGCGCTGCTCGCGAGCCCCAACAACACCCTCGGCATCGAATACTGCCGGGCGCTGCGCGATTTCCCGATGCAGCCGCTCGCAGTCGCGCGGCGCGGCGCCGGTCATGACGAGGCCGCTCCTGCGGACGGCTTCGCCTCGGCAAGCCTGCTGCGCGGATACCTGCGCGAGGGCGGCGAGGAGCGGTGCGCCCCCTATCTGCCGGAAAGCTCCATCGAGGTCTGGCGGCGCGAAAAGGCGCGCGGCGCGGCGCCGGTGACGCTGCCGGAGGGCGCCATGCTCACTCTGCTGCGTGCGGCGCTCTTTCGCGGCGCGCTCGCGACCGGCTCGGCAGACGGCTTTGATGAACGCTGCGCAGCCGCGGTCTATTCCGCCGTTTCGTTCTCGGATGCTGTCGAAAAGGCGCAGACGCGCCGGTTTCCGGCCGCCCGGGTGCGGCGGACGCTGCTCCGCGCGGCGCTCGGCATCTCTCCGGACGCCTCGCCCCTGCCCTCGTATGCCCGCGTGCTTGCGTTCAGCTCGCGCGGCAGGACGCTCCTGCGGCAGCAGGTCGGCCTCCCTCTGATCGTCAAGCCTGTCACCGAAAAGCAGCTGCCGGATGCGCTTCAGCCGTCTCTGCGGCTCGACGCCTTTGCGGACGACCTGTTCGGCCTTGCCCGCCCCGCGCCGCTCCCCGGCGGCGAACATTACCGCAAAACCCCGTTTTATCTCACATAAGAAGAAGGAACCATCATGATCGGACTCGGAACTATCATCAACTGCGGCTCAGTGCTCGCCGGCGCGTCGGTCGGCATGCTGCTCAAAAACGGCCTGTCCAAACGCTTTGAGGACACCATCATGCAGGGCATCGGCCTGTGCACCATGTTCATCGGCATCGGCGGCGCTCAGCGGCCTGCTGACGCTCGAAAACGGCCAGCTCTCCACGCAGCACACCATGCTGCTCATCCTCTCCCTTGCGCTCGGCGCGCTCATCGGCGAGGCGCTCAACATCGAAAAGCATCTCGAGGACTTCGGCATTTTCTGTCAGGACAGGCTGAAAAGCCAAGGCGACAGCCACTTTGTCGAGGGCTTCGTCAGCTTTTCGCTGCTTATCTGCATCGGCGCAATGGCCATTGTCGGCTCGCTTCAGGACGGCCTTTCGGGCGACGCCTCGCTGCTCATCGCGAAGGCCATCATCGACGGCATCGCGGCGGTCGTGTTCGCGGCCTCGCTCGGCAAGGGCGTATTCCTGTCCATCCTCCCGCTCGGCGTGTATCAGGGCGGCCTGACGCTGCTCGCGCGCTTCATCCGCCCGTGGATGACCGACGAGCTCATCGCGCAGATGTCGTGCGTCGGCTCGGTGCTGATCTTCGCGGTCAGCCTCAACATGATACGAAAAGACAAGATCAAGGTCGGCAATCTGCTCCCGGCAGTCTTTCTGCCAGTGGTGTTCTACCTGCTGAGCCGGTTTTTCCCTGTATTCGCAACGCTGTAAATCCCAATCCACCGGAAGTTTCCACAAGCTGTGGATAATTCCTGTGCATCACCCGCTCCCCCTGTTTTTGAAAGGAACGCCCCTCATGAAAAAAATCACCTCTCTCCTGCTTGCCGGACTGCTCTGCGCAAACCTCACCGCACCGGCGCTCGCCGCCGAGGACACGGCGGACACCGCCGCGCCCGGCCAGACCGCCATCACCTTCACCGACATGCCGTCAAGCCCGGAATTCGTCGAGTCGATCACCTGGGCGGTCGAAAACGGCATCACCACCGGCATGTACGACGGTCAGTTCTGGCCTGACTACACCTGCAATATCTCGCAGATCCTCACGTTCATCTGGCGCATGAGCGGCTCGCCCGAGCCGGCCGGTGAAAACCCCTTCCGCGATGTGCCGAACGGCAAATGGTATGCCGCCGCCGCCGTCTGGGCGCACGAAAAGGGCATCGCCTCCGGCGACACGCTGCACCCGGACGCGCCCTGCACGCGCGCCATGACCGTCACCTATCTCTGGCGGCTTGCCGGTTCGCCGCCCGAGTCCGACTCCCCGTTCAGCGACGTCAAGAGCACGGACAATTATGCTGCCGCCGTCGCGTGGGGCGCGGCGAACGGCATCATCAAGGGCATCACCCCGACGATCTTCGGCCCCTACAACACCTGCACGCGCGCGCATATCGTCACCTTCCTGCACCGTTACAGCGCCTCCCTCCTCACAGAAGCACCGGCTGAAACGTGAAGATCCACGAAAAAAGCTCCCGTTCCGAAAAAGTCGGAACAGGAGCTTTTTTATGCTTTTTAATCTACCAGCTTATCCAGCTCGGCAACGTGGTGCGTACCGGTCGCGACCTGATGCTCCGCCTGCTTTGCGTACATATTGACCGCAACCGACGACTTCTTGATCGACTGCATCGTGCCTGCGCCGGCGACACAGCCGCCCGGGCACGCCATGCCCTCGAGCAGATAGCCGTTATACTTGCCGGCCTTCGCCATCATCATCAGCTTGCGGCATTCGCTCAGGCCCTCCGCATTCGCGACTTTGATCTCGCGGTCGGGGTACTTTTCCTTGATGACATTGACGACCGCCTGCGCAACGCCGCCGGAAACCGCGAAATTACGGCCGTCTGCGGATGCGTCGTTGACGCCGTGCGGGTCCTCCTTGAGCGTGTTCACATCAATATGACGCGCCTCGAAAATGCCCGCCATCTCCTCGAAGGTCAGAACAAAATCTACCTCGCTTCGAACCGTGCGGCGCATTGCCTCGAGCTTTTTCGCCGCGCAGGGGCCGATAAAGGCGACCTTCGCGCCCGGCTGATGGTGCTTGATGAGCCGCGCGGTCAGCGTCATCGGGGTCAGCGCCATCGAGATGGAGTTTGCCTGCTCCGGGAACAGCTTTTTCGCCATCACAGACCAGGCCGGACAGCAGGACGTCGCCATGAACGGCAGCTTTTCGGGGACCTCCTTGACGAAGTCCTCCGCCTCCTGCGCCGCACACAGGTCGGCGCCGATCGCGACCTCGATGATGTCGGCGAAGCCGAGCTGCTTCATCGCGGCGCGCAGCTTGCCCGGCGTGACCTTGGGGCCGAACTGACCGACGAACGCCGGCGCTACGGCAGCGTAAACGCGCTCGCCTGCCTGAATCGCGCGGATCATCTGGAAGATCTGCGACTTGTCCGCGATCGCGCCGAACGGGCAGTTGACCAGACACTGTCCGCAGGAAACGCACTTGTCGTAATCAATATCCGCGCGGCCGTTTTGGTCCGAGTGGATAGCGTCCATGCCGCAGGCCGCGGCGCACGGGCGCTTCTGATGGTTGATGGCCTTGTACGCGCATACATCGACGCAGCGGCCGCACTTGATGCACTTATCCTGATCGATGATGGACTTGCGGGTGAACGGATCGATGGATACCGCGCCCTTCGGGCAGACCTCGACGCACGGACGCGCCATGCAGCCCTGGCACACATCGGTCACGCGGACCTGATTTTCCGGGCAGGCGTTGCAGGCAAACTTGATGATGTTGATGAGCGGAGGGGTGTAGTAGGTCTCCTCCTTGGTCGCCGCGTCGATGTTGTCGGACAGCGGCGCATGCTCAGCCGCGCTGCGGCACGGCAGACCCATCGCCAGACGCAGGCGTTCGCCTACGATAGCGCGCTCCAGAAAAATATCCTGGCGATTGGATGCTACCTCGCCCGGCATGATGTCATACGGCAGCGCCTCGATGCGGCGGTCGGTCGGCCACTCGGTATGGTACGCCATACGCGCGACCTCGGTAAAAATACGGTGTCGAATGTCTCGAATTCGAGTTTCCACGCCTCTCATGAAATCAAATCCTCCTTGTGTGTGTCCCCTGTAATCATTCTTATCCCTTGAAAAGCCGCAGAGTCTCAAAAGAAGCTCTGCGGCGGACTTTTGTCCTTATAGTGCCGCCTTGCGTGCGGACATAACGATCTATTATCAGAATACAGCATCAGAGGAAGGATGTAAAGAGGAATTGTAGATTTTTTAACAATATCTTTCGTACAATTTTCGCTGTTCTTTTTGTATGTTTTGCCCAGAATCTCTTCTGTGCTTATCTGTGCTCCTCCGCGCCGTTCGGGAACTCGCGCAGGATCTCCTGCGCCGGGGCGGCGATCGCGGACGGCACCGCGCTGGGACGGCTGAGGAAATAGCCCTGGAACAGGTCCGCGCCGAGCGCTCGCGAGGTGCGCAGCTCCGCTGCGGTCTCGATGCCCTCCGCAACGATCTGCATGCCGCGCTGATGCGCATAGGATACGATGTTGCGCACGACCTCCTGCTTGTTCGGGTCGCTTTCTATGCCGCGGATGATGGAAATGTCGATCTTGATGAAATCCGGGTCGAGCGTGATGAGGTTGCCCTCATTGCTGTAGCCGCTGCCGTAATCGTCGAGCGCATACAGGCCGGACAGCACCGTGGAGCGCCGCTTCATGTTCAGTATTTCGAGGTCGAGATCCTCCTCCTCGGTGATCTCGATGACGACATTGCGGCCGATGCCGCTCGCGCGGCGGCGCATTTCCTCGACGTCCGCGCCGATCAGGCAGACGCTCGCGATCGAATTGACGAACAGCCATGTGTTTTCCGCGAGCAGGCCGCTCTGCTGCCGCAGGCGGAAGATCTCGGGCACGGTGAACATGGTGAGCTTTTCGATGTCATACAGCCGTCCGGTCTCCTGCGCGAGCCTCATGACCGTGCCGGGCGAGCGGAGATTGGGCATTTCGGGGCGCATGAGCGCCTCATAGGCCGCCGCCTCGCCGTTCCGGTCGAAAATTGGCTGAAAATGATAGGTCACGCGGCTCTCCGCGAGCATCTGCTCGAATTCCTGCGCGATCTGGGTCTCATAGGAGGCCTCGTTGTATACGCCGATGTCGAATTCCTGCATGCCGCCCTTGTGTGAGCGCTTGACCTGATACATCGCGAAATCGGCGTATTTCTTGAGCGAGGCCATATCGTTCCCGTCCTCGGGGTACCACGCCACGCCGCCCGAGATGCTGACGGCGAACGAATCGCCGTTCGGCAGGACGATGGACGCGCGGCGCAGGCGGCTCTGCAGGCTGTTGAGGTCGCGCCTGAGCTGCTCACGGCTGTCGTAGCCGTAGAACAGCACCATGAACTCATCGCCCGACAGACGGCTGCATACCGAGTTCCCGGTCATCGCGTCGTGCAGCGTGCGTCCGGTCTCGCGGATATAGCGGTCGCCGGTGTCGTGGCCGTAGGCATCGTTCAGCGCCTTGAGGTTATCGAGGTCGAGCATCATGAGCGCCGCATGGCCCAGACGGGACGGTGCGCGGAACAGGCGCTCGCAGGTGCGGTTGAACGCCTTGCGGTTGTAAAGGCCGGTCAGCATATCGTAGTCGCGCTCGTGCTCGATGCGCAGCCGCTCCTCGGTCATGGCCGTCACGTCCTCGAGCAGACCGACCTGCGTCTGATTTTCAAAGGCGATGTGCAGCCGGATGTAGCGCACGCTGCCGTCCTTCTGCGGGATGCGGAACACGCAGCCACCGTCCGGCAGGCCGAAATTCTCCTGTTCCGTGACGATCCTTTCGATCAGCTTTTCAAAATCGTGCGGCGACAGCTCGCCCTCCGGCTCTTTGAGGCCGAGCATAGCGAAAAAGTTGTCCGTCGTATAGACCGGCGCGCCCTTCCGCAGCTCGTAGCCGGCCAGCTTGACGCTCGCCATGTCGATGATGCGCTGAAAGCGGGTCGAGGTGTTGATGATGCTGCGGCTGAGGTCGGTGAAGGCGGCCGCAAAGCGGTCCAGCTCCGCGATGCCGGTGCGCGACAGACGCGGAAGGTTTCCCGGGGCGAGCTTCGCGGATGCGGCGACCTCGTCCGACAGGCGCGTGATCGGCCCGGCCAGTCTGCGGCTGGAAAACAGGCAGCCGAGCAGACCGACGAGCACGGTCAGCAGTATGGTGATGACCAGCCACTCCTGCGCGCTGCGCGAAAACGCGAACAGCCGGGTCGTCGAGACCGTTCCGACCAGCATCCAGTGGCTTCCCTCGGAGAACGGCGCATTGCGGCTGTACAGCGAGAGCGGCACCACGGAAGCATAGCAGCGCCAGCCGTCAAAGCGCGTCCAGCCGCCGCTCTCGCTCTGCATATCGACCGCAAAGACGCCCGACTGGCTTCTGTCGCTGTCTGCGGCGGAGGTCACCACGCGGTGCAGCGTCATGCTGCTGTCCTGCGTGGTATCCGGGGAACGGGCGAGAAGGTAGGCGCCGAAGCCGTCGTTCTGAAGCTCGGAATACGGCAGAAGGCTCTGCACGTAGCGCGTGAGCAGCTCGACGCCGATCACGCCGTAGACTGTCCCGTCCGGATAGATGAGCGGCTGCGTGTAGGAGATGACCGGGCGGCTGTCTCCGGCGAGCGTGTAGCTCTCGGTCGACCATCGGCCGTAGTCTGCGGCGTTCTGAATGCCGCCGTCCTCGCGCGCGCGGTCATACGGCAGGCGGAAAAAGTCGTCCTGCGCGCCGCCTGTGACCGGAATGCCCGGCTCCCAGTTTTCGCTCGTCGAAATGCTCATTCTGCGCATGACCGCCGCCGGCGCGTGCTCGAACAGCAGATCGTCGTTCGTGACGGAGGCCGGCGCGGACGGGTCGAGGTCGCGCAGGTAAAGACAGGGCAGCGAACCGCCTGCCGTGCGGCTGATCTCGCCCGTATGCAGCACGATATACACGCCTGTCACGTTCTTTTCGCGCAGCGTGCGCACCATCTGGCCGCTGACCTCATCGAACAGCGGCGTGCTTTTCTCGTTCGACGAGGTGAGCGAAGCCACGGTTTCGCCCTCCTGAACAAGCTGCGCCGCCGCACGGTTTACCGCGCTGTCCAGATCAGAAAGGTCTTGCGCCTCGATCAGCTGTCCGGAGATATAGGCGGCGCGGTTGACGACCTGCTTGTCCAGGATCTGCTCCGCATTGCTGTTCAGGCGCGAGGGGAAGCCGCTCAGCGTGAACGACAGCAGGAGCATGGCGATCTCGACCGCGAGCACGGCAACAAGCGCGAGAAAGACCGTGCTGAATACCGATCTCTCGCGTTCTTTTTCCGTCTCGTTTTCTCTTTTTATGTGCATGATATTCAAAGGCCGTGCATTCCTTTCGCCGCCGTCCGGTCAGCCCTCGCAGCTCCTGAGCTTCTCCAGTGTCTCGTTATACCAGTTCTCGAAGCATCCGTCGGTCAGAAATTCCGCCTCCGCGTCCGCAGCGCTCTGTCCCGCCGCAATGCGCTCCTCGACCGTCCTGCGGTCGGCCGATGCACGGTCGCTCATGCAGGATTCCAGTATACTGCGCGCATCCTTTGCGCCGGTGAACGCCGGCATGGTATACAGCTCGCAGCTGTTCACCGTGTCGATCGCAGTCGAGAGGATCTCCTTCATGCTGCCGCTCAGCGGCAGTCCGCTCTGCTCGATGGCGTCCATATCGCACGCCGCGTGCGTGACCGGCATATAGCCCGAGCCGACCGAAAAGCTGATGTTGTTTTCCGGCTCGGTGATCCATTTGAGAAACTCGACCGAAGCCTCGATCTGCTCGTCGGTGCCGCGGGTCACGACCATGCCTGCGCCCTGCTGCACCGCCACCGGCTCGCAGCCCTCGAACGTCGGGCAGGGCAGCGCGCGCATCGTGATGTCGTAGCTCCGGCCGTCGTCCCGGATGACCTGCGTCGGCAGGAAGGTCGCGCTCGCGTTCGAGCCGACATATGCAAGCAGGCCGCCGCTCTTGATCTCGTCGCTGCGGAAACGGCCGGACGCAGAGAAATATCCCTTGATAAAGGGCACATAGTAGTTGTCCCACAGTCTGCGCACGGCATCCCGGTCGAAATTCAGCGTCATCCTGCCGTTCTTTATGCGGAAGATCGGGGCGCCCAGCTCCTTCGCGCCTGCGAGGATATAGTTCGCCATCGCATCGCGGCCGAACAGCGCCCTGCCGTCGGCCGGCGCATCGGTCTGCGCGTCCGTCCAGTCGTAATACTTCTCCGCCGTCCGCACAACGCCCTCGACGGTCAAAAGATCGCTGTAATCCGCGCCCGCTGCCTGCGCGAACTTCTGCCAGTCGGTATCGTTGAGGAACAGCAGCTCGGTGCATTTGGCGGTCGGGAAGATCTTGATGCTGCCGTCCCCGTCGAAGTCGCCCTCCTCCAGATAGGCTTCGATATACTTTTCGCGCTCCTTCTCATCGAGATAGGGCGCGAGATCCACGACCAGCCCCATCCGGTCGATGGCATACGCCGTGTCCGCATAAGCGGAGAAAATATTCGGCAGCGCCTCCGCGCCGACCTTGCCCTCCGCCGCATTCATCACATTGGTCTCGAGATCGTTCACGCTTCCCTGACCGGACGCGATGACCTCGATATTGCGTTCCCTGCCGACCGTGTCGTTGAACTCCTCGACGAGCCGGTTGAACGTCTCCAGCTGGTCGCCGTTATAGTACGTCCAGACGGTCAGCTCGACCGGAGACGCAAAGGATGCCGTTCCCTGCGTACCGCAGGCCGAGATGCCGAGCAGCAGCGCGCCCGCGAGCAGCGCCGCCGCAAATCTGGATTTTCTGTTCATGTTCTTCCATCTTCTCTCCGAAATTACAATACTCAGTCTGGCGAAAAAACGAAGTTTTCGCCAGAGTCAATACTGCCCTATTGTATCATATTCTGCGGCAGATGAAAAGCAGGTGCGCCTGCCGAAAAAACGTTTTCGGCAGGCCGTGCTCTGACTGCACACAGCGAAAATAGTCCGGAAACAGAAAAAACCGAGGATATTCCCCGGTTTTTCCAGTTTTACACAGTTTTCCTCCTGCAACGCGCTTTACCGTCCGACTGCCGCCTGCAGTACGGCGGACGCTACCGTACCGGCAACGCGCGCGCCGCCGCCGCCGTTCTCGACCAGAACGATAAAGGCATACGGCGTGTCCTCGTCGCGCAGAAAGCCCGTGAACCATGCGTTCGGGGTCTTGTCCGCGCCGACCTCGGCGGTGCCCGACTTCGCGCAGATGTCCATGCCCGGGAAGCGGTCCTGACCGTAGGTCTCGATAACATTGTTGTGCATGAGGTCCGCGATCGTGCCGGCGGTCTTTTCGTCGATCAGCTGCGCCGAGTTTTTCGTGCGGTAGATGCCGGTCGGCAGACCGTAGTCGGTCGTGGATTTCTCGATCAGGCGCGGCACGGCCGCCTTGCCGCCGTTCGCGATCGCGCCCATATACTGGAGCATGCTGATCGGGCACATGGTGTCCTGTCCCTGACCGACGCCTGCCCACGCGAGCTGGTTTTCGCTCACGTCGAAGTCAAAATGTCCCGAAGCGGTCTGGATGCCGTCCACGCGCAGCGACTCGGTCAGTCCTGCCGCATCGGCATATTTTTTCATGGCCGCCGAGCCGAGCTCAACGGCAAGCTGACCGAACACGCCGTTGCAGGAATTTGCGAGCGCAGACTCGATATCCTGTTCGCCGTGCGCATACGGGCAGGTCACGGTGTCGCCGCCGATCTCGACTGAGCCGGTGCAGTTCCACTTTCTCTGGAACAGGTCGGGGATGTTCTCGATCGCGGCGTTCAGCGTCACGACCTTGAAGATCGAGCCCGGAATGGAGTTCGCGGACAGCAGGCGGTTGACGTAAACGCCGTCCCACGCCGGGTCATCCGCCGCGATATTCGGCGGATCAGCCGGATCGAACGTCGGCGTCGAGACCATGCAGAGGATCTCGCCGGTCTTGTAGTTGTAAACGCCGACCGTGCCGCTCTGACCGCCGAGCGCCTCATAGGCCACGCGGTTGAGCTCGGAGTCGATGGTCAGATACACGCTGTTGCCCGTGCCGAGCGGCGAATACGCGCCCGTGAGCAGATTGTAGCCGGACAGCTTGTCCGCGAACGCAGTCAGCGCGCCCGCGCCGATGTTGCCGGCCGGGTCGCCGACGGCATGCAGCGTCGCACGGCGGATCGTGCCGTCCTCATTATAGACGCGCTCGCCGTCCTCGGAGAGCGTCGAGAGCACGACGCCCCGGCTGTCGATGATCGTGCCGCCCTTGAGCACGCCCTGATTGTTGTACAGATGGCGGTTGTAGGGGTAGGAGGCCCAGTCGTCGCCGTCCGCGACGAAGCGGAAGCAGAAAAACGCAAGGCCGATGCCGAGCAGCGCGGCCAGAATGAGGCAGAACACGCTTCTTTTTTCGATTTTACGCATGGCTTAGTCCTCCCCTCTCAGCTCGCGGCGGCTTGGCAGGCGCACCGCGAACGAAGCGTTCTGACGGGTGTCCGTCGCCTTGAGGAAGGCGAGCATGCCCCATGCCGACAGCATGGACGAGCCGCCGTTGGACACGAACGGCAGGGTGACGCCGGTAAACGGCAGAATGTCGACCGCGCCGAACACGTTCAGACAGGTCTGGAACACGAGCAGGCTGGTCGCGGCGCACGCCGCGATGGTGTAAAAACTCGAACGGCCTGCGCGGCAGGCGCGCACCGCGAACACCGCGAGCGTGATGATGCACAGCACTGTGAGCACCGCGATGACCAGACCCCACTCCTCGCACAGCATGCCGAAAACGATGTCGGTATCCGCCGCCGGCAGGCCGGAGAGCCAGCCCTTGCCCGCGCCGACGCCGATGAGACCGCCCGAGGCCGCCGCCGTCAGCGTATGGGTCTGCTGGAAGCCCTTGTCATAAACGTCCTCCCAGATGTGACCCCACGACGCGAAGCGCGCCGCAACATGCGGCTTGATGGTCAGCATGACCATGCCGCCGCCGAAGCAGCCGGCGCACACCAGACCGAGCGTCGCGAAATCGCCCGAGCGCAGGTACGCGATGACGAGAAAGGTCACGAAGAACACGAGCGCGGTGCCGAAGTCGTTCTGAAGCGCCAGACAGCCGCCGCACACGCCGGTAAGACCGATGAACATCCACAGGTTGCGTTTGTTGAACAGACGGTCAAGCGTCGCCGCACCGGCGAAAATGTAGCAGATCTTGGCGATCTCCGAGGTCTGGAGCGACAGAGAGCCGAGGCGCAGCCATGCCTTCGCGCCGCCCTCGCTCGAGCCGATGAGCAGCGTGATGGCGAGCAGGCCGACCGCCGTCGCGCCCATGAACCAGCGGACCTTCTGCGCGCGCGTCAGGTCGCGCAGGAAAAATCCGAGAATGAGGAACATCGTCATGCCCATCAAAATCGCGATGAGCTGCTTGGGCAGCTCGTCCGGAACGGTCGAGCCCGTCACCGCGAGCGACAACGTACACAGGAAGAACGCGATGGTCTCCATCTCGAAGCCGATGCGGCGGAACAGGCGCATGAAGATGAAATAGCCCCAGCAGACGCAGGTGAACACGAAGAACGTCAGCGGAATGGTGACGTTCGCCTCGCCGCCGCCTGCAACCACGAGCTGCACGGCTGTGAGCACCTGAAACAGCGTCAGCAGCACCAGACTGCCCCACATGCCGGCCGGGCGGCCCTCCTCGCGGCGCTCCGCCATCTGCCAGCGCTTTTCCTCTGCCGAGATCGGCACCATCGTGGTCGGGATGCCGCCGAACGAGACCGTATCGCCGTCCTCGACAATCGCGTATTCGTCTACCGGCAGATCGTTGACCTTGATGCCGCCCTTGGAATTCAGGTCGTATACCGTCCAGCTGCCGTCGTTTTCACGGATAAGCGCGGCGTGCTGCCGCGAGACCGACGGATATTCGAGCTGCACATCGCAGGCCGCGGCGCGGCCGATGATGTTTTCCCAGTGCGTGAGCGGCAGGCGCACACCGTTGCCGAGCGTGAGATAGCCCCAGACCTCGTCCGGATGCTTGACCTTCCACAGCGAGCGGATCGCGCCCACTAGGATCATCAGCGCGAGCAGCGGGAACACGAAGCGAACGACCGTCGTGTACCACGCGCCCACGAGCGGATTTTCCGCAAGAAAACCCGACAGCACGTCAAGCGCGTGCTGCAGCGCATCTTTCATAACATTTCCTCCTCCCAAAACGGAGCACACAATAAGCCATTTTACTTTGTTATTATACCACAGCGGCACTGAAAACGCCAACACGTGACATCCATTTTTACCGCCGCTGGTGGTATAATTGTTAAATAACCGGTATAATAACCGTTTTGCGGTTATTGTACCACAGCGGCATTGAAAACGCCAACACACGACATCTATTTTTACCGCCGCCGGTGGTATAATTGTTAAATAACCGGTATAATAACCGTCCAGCGGTTATTATACCATAAGTGTCAAGCAGAAGAAAATCCATAAAGGTTTCGCGGCAGTCCAGGGGATAATCTTCTTTTTCCCCGGGCAAACTTCCCCAAAAGGGGGAATAGACTTGCTAAAACTCATTTCTGCGAGTAAAATATATGACAGCAGCGGTGTCACCGCACTGCACCGCATCGATCTCCATGTCGCGCGCGGCGACTACGTTTCGGTCACCGGCGCGTCCGGCTCGGGAAAATCCACCCTCATGCACATTCTTGGCCTGCTCGACACGCTGTCCTCAGGCTCCTACCTGCTCTGCGGCACGGATGTTTCCCATCTTTCGCCCGCCGCGCTCACCGCCCGGCGCGCCTCCGAGATCGGCTTTGTTTTTCAGCAGTTTCAGCTGCTCCCCGGCCTGACCGCGCTCGAAAATACCGCGCTGCCGCTCGCCATCGGCGGCATTCCGCGCTCTGTGCGCCTTGCACGCGCCCGGGCGGCGCTGCTCTCGGTCGGTCTCGGCGACCGCATGGAGCATCTGCCGAACGCGCTTTCCGGCGGTCAGCAGCAGCGCGTCGCCATCGCGCGCGCCATCATCACGCGCCCCTGCGTGCTGCTCGCGGACGAGCCGACCGCGGGCCTCGACCCGGTCTCCGCCGCCGATGTGCTCGCGCTGTTCGACAGCCTGCACGAGAGCGGCCACACCATCGTCCTCATCACGCACGACCCGGCGGCCGCCCGGCGCGCCACGCGCCGTCTCCGTCTGGAAAACGGCGTACTCTTTAACATACAATAAATACCCCTGCAAAAAGGAGAAACTCCCATGAACAGACGCGATAAGACCAACTATTATCTCGATATGGCGCAGGTCGCGCTCGAGCGCGGCACCTGTCTGCGCCGCAACTTCGGCGCGGTCATCGTCAAGAACGACGTCATCGTTTCCACCGGCTACACCGGCGCACCGCGCGGCCGTGCCAACTGCATCGACATCGGCACCTGCGTCCGCCAGAAAATGGGCATTCCGCGCGGCGAGCGCTACGAGTTCTGCCGCTCGGTCCATGCCGAGGCGAACGCCATCATCGCCGCGCCGCGTGAGCAGATGCTCGGTGCGACCCTTTATCTTGTCGGCCGCGATATGTCCACCGGCGAGATCATGCGCGATGCGAATTCCTGCACGATGTGCAAGCGCATGATCATCAACGCCGGCATTTCTCAGGTCATCATCCGCCGCGACAACGATACATACGACACGATCGACGTCGCGGACTGGGTCGCGCACGACGATGTGCTCGACGGCCAGACCGGCTATTAACCGTGACGCCCGTACAGACAGAGAAGGAGGCGTTTTCATGACCGAAACCACACAGCTTTCCGGCAAGATCAAGCATAAATGCAGCAAAACCATGCTTTTGACGCCGCAGGAGCTTTTTGAGCTCGACCGCTATATCGAGTCCCTGCGCGCGTCCGACAGCTTCACCGAGGACGAAAAACGTGCCGTCACGGAGAACGATTTTTCCCGCTGGGAGACGCTTTCCTGCGGTCTGCGCACATGGATCGCGGAAAAGCATTACGCGGAGTTTCTCGCCGCGCCGACCGTCCCCGTGGACGAAGCCTACCTCGAGAGAGCAGCGTTTTCGAGCTGTCGCTCGAAAAATGGGCGCTCGACCCGGCGTTCCGTCTTGCGCTCAGCGCACGCATCCTCGCAGACCGCCGCCGCAGTCCGAATACGGTCGGCGTTTACGAGCGCTGCGAGCAGAAGATGAACGCTTATCTGATGGAGCGTGCGCTCACCCCGGGTGCGGTAAACGATACGCAGCTTGCGCTTGCTGAGGCGCTGTTCCTTGCACAGCTCGGCGGCGTCGAGATCGTTCAGACCGCAAGAGGTCAGACCGGCTCGTATTTTCTCGGCGCGGAGGCGACCGTCACCGAGCCGTTCGCGCACGGCGGCCGCGTGGCCTTCCTGCTGCCTGCGGACACGGATTTCCGGGCGCTCCGCCCCTGCCCTGCCGTGCAGCATTTCGCGCTCCGCAAGGCGGACGGCACCGTGCTGCGCCGCCGCGCACGCGAGAACGAGCATCCCGCCCGGCAGTACAGTGCCGATCTGGCGGATAAACACATCTATCTGCGCCCGTACAAGGGCGGCGAAGGCCGCTATGCTGCGCTGACGCTCGGCATCCAGAGCGACGCCCCAGGCGGCGTTTCCTCTCTCGGCCACGCGCACAGCGACTGGGCGCATTCCGAGCGCCAGAGCGGCTTTCTCGCCTGCCGCGAGACCGGCGTCGGCCAGCGCATCGGCGGCCGCATCATCGACCTCACGCCGCTCTCCTCCGCGCAGCTGACCGCGCTCATGCAGGCATTTGCGCACGGATACCGCGCCCTTCAGGCGCAGCCGGAGGTGCCGGATGCCCTGCTCCGCGTGGGCAGCCTGCTCACCGGCGCACCGCTCACGCGCGAGGAAATGCTCACGCTCTGGTCGCATCTCGATGCAGACGACGCGGAAGCGCTCGGCGCAGCCTTTGACGCCTGCCGCAGCCGCAGTCTGGAGGCGCCCATCAAGCCGCCTCAGCTCAAGACCGGCGACGGCTGCACATTCGCGCCGCTCACGCCTGTTCATATCGAGCTCAGGCAGAACGAGGTGAACTGGTACAACCGTGTATTCGGCTGGCTGCCGTTCGTGGACAGCGCGAACGACATCCGCCGCGAAAACCGCCGCCTCCAGAACGAATACCGCGCCGCACAGCGCGCGTCCGACCTGTCGTTCGGCGGCAATCCCTTCGAGGACGAGATCGAATACAGCGACGCGGTGCTCAAGCCGCGCTACCGCCTGCACCGCTGCGGTCTGCCGAAGGAACGGCTCGCTATCCCGGCGCAGCCTGTCGCGCCCGGCAGAGAGCGGCCGCTCGACCGCAAGGGCATCCTGTCCCTGCTGCTCGACGACCGCCGCGAGCATACCCCGGAGCAGGAGCTTTTCCTTACCTATGTCAAGGGGCTGTCCGGCGTGCAGCGCATCGTCGACGGATATCTCGGCAAGAGCCAGAGTGCGCTCGTCAAAAATCTGCGCAGCAACCCGGACTCGTTTGCCCGAACTATCATGCAGACCATTTACAGCGATGCCCGCCGCAACGGCATCGACCACCTGCCAAGTCTCGCGCGCGAGCTGATCGAACCCGAGCTGCGCCGCCATGAGGCCGCGCGTCCCAAGCCCTCGTCCGAGCCGAAGAGCGAGGAATAAAAAAGCGGTAGACTTTATTATTGTGCTGCCGCGCGGCAGCGCGCTTTCAAAAGCGTTTGCACAGCAAACGAAAAAAAAACGAGGACATGTGCCTCGTTTTTTTCACTTTAAGAGGTAGAAAGTTTCCGCATGGGAACTTTCGGACGACTCGTGTTCTGCGCAGTCAGAACACAACCTGTCTGCGAAACAAAGTTTCGCAGACAAGTCAAATCCCCTCCTGCGATGCGCTTGCAGGAGGGGATTTCAGCTTTATATGGTGCTTTTACTTCATGATGTCCTTGTCATGTGCAGCCTTTGCGACCAGACCGGACAGCGCGAGGAGCGCGATGAGGTTCGGGAATACCATCAGGCCGTTGAACAGGTCGGACAGGTTCCAGACCAGATCAACGTGCAGCGCGGAGCCGATCACGATGCAGGCAACAACGATCGCGGCGTAAGCCTTGACCGCCTTGTGGCCGAACAGCGCCTTTACGTTCTGCTCACCGAAGAAATACCAGCCGATAATGGTGGAAAACGCGAAGAACAGCATGCAGATCGCAACAAATGCGCCGCCGATCGTGCCGAGGGAGGCGGAGAAGGCAGCCTGTGCGAGCTCGGTGCCCTGCAGGCCGTCCGGAGCGCCCGGATTGAGCATGCCGGAGGTCAGGATGACCATCGCGGTCAGCGTCAGTACAACAAAGGTGTCGATGAATACGGAAACGATGGCGATCTCGCCCTGATCCTGCGGACGCTTTACCTTGGCCAGCGCGTGTGCGTGCGGCGTGGAGCCCATACCGGCCTCGTTGGAGAACAGACCGCGTGCAACGCCGTAGCGCATCGCCTCGCGTACCGTGATGCCGGCTGCGCCGCCGAGGATCGACTGCGGATCAAACGCCGCAACAAAGATGGACTTGAACGCCGGGATGATCGCCGCATGGTTGAAGCACAGGATGACCAGGCAGCCTGCCATGTAGAACAGCGCCATGATCGGGACGACCTTCTCGGTAACGGAAGCGATACGGCCGACGCCGCCAAGGAAGATGAACGCCGCGATGATCGCGCAGACGATGCCGACAACGATCTGCGGTGCGCCGAACGCGGTCTTGAAGGCAACGCTGATCGAGTTTGCCTGTACCATGTTGCCGGTGAAGCCGAGGGCGAAAATGATAGCGACCGAGAAGAAGCCGGCAAGGAACTTGCCGAAGCCGCCCTGGAAGCGTGCACGGATGTAGTAGATCGGGCCGCCGGTAACGTGACCCTTGTCGTCGGTGGTCTTGTACTTCTGCGCGAGCACGGCCTCACCGTAGATGGTGGACATGCCGAAGAACGCAGACAGCCACATCCAGAAGATCGCGCCCGGGCCGCCGGAATACAGCGCGGTAGCCGCGCCCGCGATATTGCCGGTGCCGACCTGCGCTGCGATCGCGGTGGTCAGCGCCTGGAACGGGCTCATGCCGTCCTTGCCGGCCTTTTCACCGTTGAGCGAGAAGTGACCGAACAGGTGCTTCCAGCCTGCGCCGAACTTGCGGACCTGAACGAAGCGTGTGCGGATGGTAAACACGATGCCGGTACCTACGAGGAGATACAGCAGCAGGCCGTTCCAGACGACGTTGCTGACCCTGCTTACCCAGTCTGCCAATACTTCCATTGTCATTTTTTACATTCCCCTTTTTTGTCTGCGACAAACAAAAAACCGAAACCCATGGGTAAAATGGATTTCGGCTCAAAAGAACGACAGCAGAACAGGATTTCACGCGCTGATGAAACGCTGACCTCCTGTGCATTTTATCGATCCATACTCTGTCCTTTTGCCTGAGAGATTGGGCGCGGCTACTCTTACCCCCGCGCGCGTTGCACCTTCGGCAGTCCCCTTACATTCGGGACGTTCTCCAGAGCCACATCCGCTGACAGTCCTCATCCGGGTACACCGGACACCTGAGAGTTTCGCTCCTTCGGCAAGTCTTGTGGACTTTTTCCTGCCAGCTTCGTTTGTCGCTTTATGGTTTTATGGGATTAAGTTTAACATTTCTCTGCATGAATGTCAAGTTTTCCTTCCCGTCGGATTGCACAAATTAACTTCACATGAAAAAAAGTAAACCGTCGGAGAACGATTTCTCCGACGGTTTTCCCAGGGTAATACCGCATAATGGAACAAGAGCGATTTGCGAGTAAATTTTGCGTACTGACGAGGCGCGGTTTTGCGGTAATACTTGATGTATTACCGTGAAATCGCAACAAAGTCAGGGCACAAAATTTCCGTAAAGCGCCGCAGCTTTCATTGTGCGGTGTTGCCCTAATATCAGCCTTAGTAAACGTACTCGAATTCGAGCTCGCCGATGATGACCGGCGCATTTTCCTCGATGCCCATTTCCTCGAGCTTCGCATAGATGCCTGCGGTCTGAAGCATGCGGTCCATATACTGACGGGATTCGTAGTCGTCGAGATTGACCGAGCCCATGACCTTGTCCACCCATGCGCCGGTAACGACGTAGGCGTCGCCGTCGCGCTCGATGGTCCAGTCGTTCTCGGTGACGGGAGCCGCCTCGGTCTCGACGAACTCCGGCTCGTACACGAATACCGGCGGCAGCTGCTGCAGCTCGTGCCAAGTGAGATTCATCAGCTCCCGGACGCCCTGATTGGTCGCCGCGGACAGCTCCGCGAACAGGAAGCCGTGCTCCTCGGCATACTTTCTCAGCTTTTCGACCGGCTCGCGGTCCTCGCCCAGCAGGTCGGTCTTGTTCGCCACGATGATCTGCGGACGCGCCGCCAGAAACTCGCTGTAACCGGCCAGTTCGGCATTGATCTTCTCGATGTCGTCGATCGGATCGCGGCCCTCGCTGCCCGCCGCATCGACCAGATGCAGCAGCAGACGGCAGCGGTCGATATGGCGCAGGAAGTCATGACCGAGGCCGGCGCCCTCGCTCGCGCCCTCGATGATGCCCGGGATGTCCGCCATGACGAAGTTCTGCTCCTCGCCCACGGAGACCACGCCCAGATTGGGCACGAGGGTCGTGAAGTGGTAATTCGCGATCTTCGGACGGGCTGCCGATGCCATGCTCAGCAGCGTGGACTTGCCGACGTTCGGGAAGCCGACCAGACCGACGTCCGCGAGCAGCTTGAGCTCGAGCACGATGTCGCGCTCAACGCCCGGCAGACCCGGCTTCGCGAAGCGCGGCGCCTGACGGGTCGGGGTCGCAAAATGCGTGTTGCCCCAGCCGCCGTTGCCGCCCTTTGCCGCGACATACGGCTCGTTATCCGACATATCCTTCATGACCTGTCCGGTTTTCTGATCGCGGATGATCGTGCCGCGCGGCACGCGGATGACGAGGTCCGCGCCGTCCTTGCCCTTGCAGCGCTTGCCGCCGCCCGGCTCGCCGGGCGCCGCGACATACTTTTTCTTGTAGCGGAAGTCCAGAAGCGTCGACAGATTGTCATCCACCTTGAAGATGACCGAGCCGCCGCGGCCGCCGTCGCCGCCGTCCGGTCCGCCCGCCGCGACATACTTTTCGCGGTGGAAGCCGACCTTGCCGTCGCCGCCCTTGCCGGAAACGATCTTGATCTTTGCAATATCAATAAACACAGTGTTGTCCTCCTTTCAAGTGGCAGTATGCAACAGTATTATAATCATTAAAACAAAATCCCAGACGCCTGTCTGGGATTTGTGTCTTGTTCGGTTTACTGCGGGTAAACGGAAACCTGCTTGCGGTCCTTACCCAGGCGCTCGAAGCGAACAACGCCCTCAACCTTTGCGAACAGGGTGTCGTCCGAACCACGGCCAACGTTTACGCCCGGATGGATCTTCGTGCCGCGCTGGCGAACGAGGATGTTGCCTGCCGGTACGGTCTGACCGTCTGCGCGCTTAACGCCCAGTCGCTTGGACTCGGAGTCACGGCCGTTCTTGGTAGAACCTACGCCCTTTTTATGCGCGAAAAACTGTAAGCTAATCTTCAGCATCTGTGTGCACCTCCATTACGTTTAAGAAATCGGAATAATTTTGTTCCAGCTCGGAAAAATGCAGCTTTAGTGCCTGAAGTGCGTCCTGACCACGCTCCACCATGTCTTTCGGCAGGGTAAAGCGGATGTGTGCGCCCTCGTCCTCGATGAGCGTGTCAACGGGGATGTGCTGTACGTCGTACAGCAGAGCATGCGTCAGCATCACCGCACTGGAGATCGCCGCACAAACGATGTCCTCCCCTTCCTCCGCATAGCCTGCGTGGCCGAGGATGTCCACCGAGAGGATTTTGTCCCCTTGCAGCGAAAAAGTGACCTTCGTCACGGCCTTACGCCTTGATGGACGCGATGGTTACCTTGGTGTACGGCTGACGATGGCCCTGACGACTGCGGTAACCCTTCTTGGGCTTCATCTTGAAGATGTTGATCTTCTTGCCCTTGCCGGTCTTCTCGACCGTGCCGGTTACGGCTGCGCCGGAAACGTAAGGAGCGCCGACGGTGAGCTTGTCGCCCTCGCCTACTGCCAGAACCTCGTCAAAAGTAACGGTTGCACCGTCCTCCACGCCGAGCTTCTCGACGTAGATCACGTCGCCCTCAGATACCTTGTACTGCTTGCCGCCAGTTTTCAGAATGGCATACATTATGATTTTCCCTCTCTTTCGTTGTAGAGTCACGCTTGGCACGGCGGAGCGTCGGAAAGACGCACACTTAATAAAAGCCTATGCACAATGCGGCTTGTAATAGCATAACACAAGCCCCTTCTTCTGTCAAGCGGTTTCCCGAAAATCCGAGCGTAAAAGAGCGTACGATTTCCGCATTCTTTTCTGTGCATTTTTACCGCAGCGCGATATATTTGAACGTATACATCGGGTTATTGCCGTTGTAGAGCGAGGACGAGCTCAGCACGTTGAAGCCGTTCTTCGCGATCTCGACAGTCTTTGCGGGCGATGCCGCCGTCGCAAGGCCGCCGTAGATCAGATTCGCCTGCGAAAACGCGCCGTCCGTGCGGCAGATGAGCACGGCGCGCGGCGTAAAGCCGAGCGAGATGAACTGGCTGGTCTCGCCGTCGCCCTCGTAGGTGCCGAACACAAAAAGCTGATCCACGCGCGCGTTCGTCTCGGCGTCCGCTGCGTTCATAGCCTCCACCGTGCTCTGCATGCTGTCCGTGAGCGAGCCGGACAGTGCGCTCAGCGACGCCTGCACCGCGCTCTGCTCAGCCTTGCCGGCGAGCTCCTGCTGAAGCTCCTGCGCGAGCATTTCGCGCGTCACCGTGCCGCCGTAGGCGCCGATCACGAGCGACTCCATGCGCTCCTCGAGCGTTTTTCCGTCCGCGCAGACCCGGTTGAGCGCCTGCCGCAGCTGCTCGGGCGCGCTGTCGAACCACGCTTTGAGCGCGTCGGGCGCGAGCGTCGGCTGATCGGGCAGGTCGGCTATGCGCTTTTCAAAACGGCTGATCTGATGATCGAACATAACGTTACCTCCTGTTTTTGTGTGAGGACGCCCCGTCGGCAGATACCGGAGCGTCCTCATTGTCTCAAGGGCAATACCGCATAATTGAACAAGAGCGATTTGCGAGTAAATTCTGCGTACTGACAAGGCGCGGTTTTGCGGTAATACTTGACGTATTACCGTGAAATCGCAACGAAGGCAGGGTACAGAATTTCCGCAAAGCGCCGTAGCTTTAATTGTGCGGTGTTGCCCAAGGCTTCATCCCCATGAAGCAAGCCTTAGAATAGGAATTTTTCTGCGTTTTGTCAAGCGTTTCGGGTGGTCAATCTTTTGACCAGCAGCAAAACCCTGCCGATAATCCGCGTTTTTCGCGTTTCGGCAGGGTTTTTCGAATTTTTCAGTTGTCCTTTTCCTGCTTTGCCGCATCAATATCCTGTAAAAGCTGCGCGCGCGTGTCGTCGAACAGCAGCTTTTTGTTGTGCGCAAAGTAGGCGTCACAGCCGAAATTCTGGATGAACCACGACGTGAACCAATTCGCGGTCAGCTCGGTGGCGAACAGCACGAGCTCCTGCGAATCCGGGATGGCCGCATCGAGAAAGGCGAAGGCGTTCGTCAGCCCCTCGTCTGCGCGGTCGGCCGCCTGTGCGCGCGCCTCGACCTCACCGCCGAACAGCGCCTTGAGCCGATCGAACGCCTGACCGCGCGGCGTTTTTTCGAGCGCGAGCGTCTGCTGCCAGGTATCCAGCAGCTCCGCCTCGCGCGCTGCGACGAACAGCGTGTCCCGGTCGGGCGAGCCGCTGCGGCGGCGCATTAGCTCCTCGCGTTTCTCGTCGAGCAGCGTGCCGAGCGTCTTTTCCCCTTCGCGGACGCACAGCAGGTCGCCGTGCAGCGCGTCGGTCAGCGCATCCTGCCGGTAAGCCGCGCGCGCCGTGTCCGCAAGACGCGAGAGCAGCAGGCCGAGCACGCCGAGCTTTTCGTCAAACGGCGCGTCGCGCAGCTCAGAGGCGCGCACCTTCTCCCATGTGCCCGAAACGATCTCGTCGACGCGGTAGACCTGACGATACTTTTCGTAAAGCTGCAAATAGTTCGCGAAATCCGACGCGATCTGCGGCAGCTGGAGATACTGCTCGACGACCTGCCGGTCGACCGGGAGACCGAGCGTTTCATAGGTCTGCATCAGCTCGGACAGATCCTCCCAGCCGCGTGCAGTAACAAACTGCAAACCGTCCGCCGTCGCCTCGACGCGGTAGAAATTGTCGAGGCGGATCTCCAGATAGGACAGGATCGCGCCGTGAATGCCGCGTTTTCCGGCGTATTCCTTCCAGACGCCGAAATCCTCCTCGATGTCGATCTTTTTCACGCGGTCGAGCGTCACAACGTCAAATTCGCGCACGGATTTATTATACTCGGGCGGATTTCCGGCCGCCACGACCATCCATCCTGCCGGGAGCTGCTGATTGCCGAACGTCTTGCACTGCAAAAACTGGAGCATCATCGGCGTCAGCGTCTCCGAGATGCAGTTGATCTCGTCGAGGAACAGGATGCCCTCGGAAATGCCCGTGCGCTCGATCTCGCGGTAGACCGATGCGATGATCTCGCTCATCGTGTAGCTCGTCACCGTGCGCTCCTCGCCGCCGAGCCGCACCTTTTCGATAAACGGCAGTCCGAGCGCGGACTGGCGCGTGTGGTGGGTCAGCGTATAGGAAACCAGTCCCACGCCGGTCTCCTCCGCGATCTGCTGCATGATCTGGGTCTTGCCGATGCCCGGAGGGCCGATGAGCAGCACCGGCCGCTGCCGGATGGGCGGAATACGCCACGCGCCGAACTCGTCCTTCGCCAGATAGGCGCGCAGCGCGTTCTTGATTTCCTGTTTTGCTCGTTTGATATTCATGAAAAGCACCTCGGCTTTGTTTCTGTCTATTCCCTACTATACCACGCCTCCCCCGGCCGCACAAGTGCCGCCTTGCCGTTGTCCGGCTCGCGTGCTATAATTTACACGAGAAAAAGGCAAAGGAGCGGTGGCCATGCGCTGCATCGACGGCGAAAACGAACTGATCCTCACCTGCGAGACGCAGGCAGAGGGGGTGTGCATCCTGCGGTGCGAGACGCGCGACCCGGTCGTGCTGCTGCCCGACGAGATCGACGGCGCGCCCGTTACCGCGCTCGGCAGATATGTCCTGAGCGGCCGCGCCCCCGACCTCTCCGGCCGGGACACGTTTTCCGTGCGCGTGACCTGCGGCGGCCCGCTCCCCGTGCACGAAGCGGACAGCATCCGCGCCGTGACGCTGCCGAAACAGCTCAAAACCGTCGGCAGCTATGCGTTCTACAACTGCCGCTCGCTCGAGGAGCTGACCATGACAGACAGCGTTTCCGCGTTTGACGGCGGCTCGCTGATGAACTGCCTCAGTCTGCACCGCATCCGCCTGCTCGCGCCGCCGGGCGGCGCGACCTGCCTGCCGAAAATACTCGGCGAGACCGCGAGTGAGCTGGATGTGCGCTTTCTGCACGGCGATGCGTGCACGCCGCTGCTGTTCCCGGCCTACACCGAGGAGCTCGAGGATCTCAGCCCGGCGCATATCTTTCAGCGCCGTATCCACGGCGCCGGGTACAGCTACCGCCAGTGCTTTGACGGCGCGGCGCTGAACTTCCGGCAGTACGACCGGGCGCTTTCCGAGCTTGCCGAGCGGCATGATTTCGCCATCGCCGCCCGGGTCGCGGTGCGGCGGCTCGCCGCGCCCTTTGCCCTGTCGGACAGCGCACGCGCGGACTATCTCGCCGTTCTGCGCGAGCACGGCGGCCCGCTCGCCTGTGCGCTCGCAAAACAGGGCGACAGCGTTTCGCTCCATGTGCTGCTGTCGCTTTCCGTGCTGTCGGATGCCGGCATAGACGCCGCCTGCACCGCCGCGCGCGAGGCCGGGCAGACCGCTGCGCTCTCCGTGCTGCTCGCCGCCGCCGGCCCGTCAAAGCCGCGCGGACGCGCAAAAACATTCGATCTGTAAGGAGGCTCGGCCATGCAGTCCGAACGATGGGCCAATATCGGGCGCGAAATCCTGTTTTCCGCCCGCAGCGAGCTTTATATGAACCTGCCGTTTCTCGACGGCGCACTCGCGGCGCTGCCGGTGCAGGACGGCTTCGAGACGAGCTCGCTCGCGACCGATGCAAAGGCGCTGTATTTCAGCGGCGCGTGGCTCGCGCAGCGCTTCGAGCGCAGCCGCACGAGCGTCAACCGCGCCTATCTGCACACGGTCTTTCACTGTCTGCTGCGCCATCCGGCGAAAATGCGCGGCCGCGACCGCGATCTCTGGTCGCTCACGTGCGATATTGCGGTCGAAAGCCTGCTCGACAGTCTGGATTACCGCTGCCTCACGCCGGACAAGACCTCGGTGCGGCGGCGCAGCCTTTACCGCTCGCTGCACGAGCATATGCCTGTGCTGACAGCCGAGGCGGTCTACCGCCATTTCCGCCGCGAACGCATGAATTCCTACGACTGCGCGACGCTCACACGCGTTTTCGCGGTCGATGAGCACACGCTCTGGCCCGAGGATGATGACGATCAGGACCGCCGCTGGCAGCAGCAGGCGCAGCGCACCCAGACCGCCATGAATACGGTTTTCGCCAGCGAAGCGACCGGCGGCGAGGCCGTGCGCGAGCAGCTTGCCGTCTCCGCGCGCCGCACGACCGACTACCGCGCCTTTCTGCGGCGGTTTTCCGCCCTGCGCGAGGAGACCGCCATCGACGCGGACTCGTTTGACTACGGCTACTACGCCTACGGTCTGCGCCGCTACGGCAATATGCCGCTGATCGAGCCGCTGGAAACGCGCGAAACGCGGAAAATCGAGGATTTCGTCATCGCCATCGACACCTCCATGTCCACCTCGGGCGAGCTCGTCCGCGCCTTTCTCGAAAGGACCTGCGAGCTGCTCCAGCAGAACACGAGCTTTTTCCGCCGCATCAACCTGCGCATCCTGCAATGCGACGACAAGCTGCGCTCGGACAGGGTCATTCACGACGCGAAGGAATTTGCCGACTACATGGCGCATTTCGAGCTTATCGGCCAGTCTGCGACCGATTTCCGCCCGGTTTTCGAGCACGTCGACCAGCTTGTCGCTGAGGGCGCGTTCCACTCGCTGCGCGGTCTTCTCTATTTTACGGACGGTCTCGGCCTGTACCCGAAAAAGCGCCCGAAGTACGACGCCGCCTTTGTCATGCTCGAGGGCGAGTGCTGGCCGGACAGCGTCCCGCCCTGGGGCATCCGCGTCATCCTCCGCGAGGACGAGATTATAACGGAATAGCAGCGTTTCTATTCGCGTCCCGCACGCGGAAGCGGGCAAGAATTTGCACAGCAAATTCCGCGGCCCGGTGCAAAAGGATTTTTCCCCTGCACCGGGCCGCTCTTTGTGTATTCAGTTAATATGGGCGAATTACTTGACGATTTCCTTTGCGGCAGCCGCCAGAACGTCTACCTTCGCCTCAGCCTCGGCCTTGTTCGCGCCCTTGGCCATGATATATACCTTGACCTTGGGCTCGGTGCCGGACGGACGGATGATAAAGGTCGTGCCGCCCTCGAGCTCGTAGTACATGACGTTCTGACCCTTGAGCTCCATCTGCTCAACCCTGCCGTCTGCCATGCAGGTACGGGTGCCCGGCATGTAGTCGCGGGTGAAGTCGACCTTGTCCGGGCCGACAGCGGTCAGCGGCTTGTCGCGCAGCTCCTGCATGAGCTCCTTCATGCGCTGGAGACCGGAAACGCCCGGCATGACGATGGAAATGGTCTGCTCGCAGTAGTAGCCGTACTTTTCGTACATCTCTTCCATTGCGTCGTACAGGGTCTTGCCCTGCGTGCGGTAATAAGCCGCCATCTCCGCGATCAGCATGGAGGCGGTGACTGCGTCCTTGTCGCGCGCGTAGTCGCCGCACAGGTAGCCGTAGGACTCCTCGAACGCGAAGATGTACTCGTGAGAACCGTCCTTCTCGAACTGCTTGATCTTCTCCGCGAGGAACTTGAAGCCGGTGAAGGTGTCGAAGCACGCAACGCCGTTCTTCTCCGCCGCCGCGCGCGCCATCTCGGTGGTGACGATACCCTTGAGCACCGCCGGATGCGCCGGCATGGTGTTCGTCAGCTTCTTCGCGGTGATGATGTAATCGGTGAGCAGCACGCCGACCTGATTGCCCGACAGGGTGACATACTCGCCGGACTTGTCCTTGAGGACGATGCCGGTGCGGTCCGCATCCGGGTCGGTGCCGATGATGAGGTCAACGTCGTTCTTCTTTGCCAGATCAATGGCCAGATAGAAGCCTTCCTTGTACTCCGGGTTCGGGTTCTTGACGGTCGGGAAATCGCCGTCGATCTTCATCTGCTCCGGCTCGCAGATGATATGCTTGTAGCCGAGGCGGCGGAGAATTTCCGGAACCAGACGATAGCCTGCGCCGTGGAACGGGGTGTAAACGAGCTTGAAGTCGTCTGCGACCTGCTTTACGCAGTCCGGGTTGACGGCAACCTTGATGACCTCGCCGAGGTACGCCTCGTCGGTGTCCTTGCCGAGCATACGGATCATGCCGCTCTTGACGGCCTCATCGAAATCCGTGGTCTTAACGCCGGTGAAGATGTCGGTCGCCGCCATTTCCTTTGCGACTACGTCCGCCTCGGCCGGGGGCAGCTGTGCGCCGTCCTCCCAGTAGACCTTGTAACCGTTGTATTCCTTCGGGTTATGGGATGCGGTGATGTTGATGCCCGCGATGCAGCCGTAGTGACGGACTGCAAAGGACAGCTCCGGGGTCGGGCGCAGCTCGTCGAAGATCAGCGCCTTGATGCCGTTCGCGGCGAGGATGCACGCGGACTGCTTTGCGAACTCGGGCGAGAAGTGACGGGAGTCGTATGCGATCGCAACGCCGCGGTCCATCGCCGCCTGACCGTTCGATACGATCAGCTTCGCAAGGCCCTGCGCCGCCTGACCGACGGTAAAGCGGTTCATGCGGTTGAGGCCGACGCCCAGAACGCCGCGCAAGCCTGCCGTGCCGAACGACAGCGGCGCATAAAAACGGCTCTCGATCTCTTCTTTATCGTCTGCAACCGACTGCAGCTCTGCGTGCTCCTCTGCGCTCAGCGCGCCGCTCTCCAGCCAGTGCTTGTATTCAGCCATGAAATCCATGTCTATCACCTCTCCAGATATTTGCCCCGGCAGACGCGCTTTCGCCATCTGCCAAAGCCTCTATCTAAATTATACGATATCTGCCTGTCAATGCAAGGGGATTTTGCACGAATTATAAAAAACTCCCGCAGCGTCTCGTTGTTCTGCACAGTTTTTCGCCATTTCTTTTGTGCATTCATTCAGGGAAGGTCTGGAAGCGCCGTCGGACTCCGATCCGCATTTCTCTTGCGATATACGGCTGATTATGCTACGATGATACTATATTCAGGCGGAAAGGGCGAAAAAATTGATACAGTGTTTTGTCAAAAAGGAATATGAGCCGCCGTTCGGGCTGACCCGGCCGCCGCGCCTGTTTTCCGTCAGCCGGACGGATGCAGAGGCGTCCGCGCATCCCCGCGTCATGCACGCGCATGACGATCTGGTGGAGATCGTGCTCGTGCGCGGCGGCGAGAGCCGTTATTTCGTCGGCGGCATGCCGTATGACGCGCGCCGGGGCGACCTGTTCATCTATAACAGCCGCGTGGTGCACGATGAGCCGTCCGGCCCCGACCGGCCGGTTGCCTCGTTCAGTCTGGCGCTCGGCGGTCTGAGCGTACCCGGACTGCGCGAAAACGCACTCATCCCGGACGATGCCTCGCCTGTCTGCCCGCTGACCGAGGCGCAGACCGTCCGGCTCGAGCGGCTGTATGATGTGCTGTACAGCGAGCTGACCGCAGGCAACGACGACGGCGCGCATCATCTGCTGATGGCGCTGCTGACGCTCGTGCAGCAGTTCCTCGCCGCCGCCGCGCAGGACGGCAGCCGCGGAGAAAACGTGTTCGCGCAGCGCATCAAGGACTACATCGACCGGCATTTTGCCGAGGATTTCTCGCTTCAGTGCATGGCGGATGCGCTGCATGTCAGTCCGTACTACCTCGCGCACGTCTGCAAGGATGTGACCGGCTATTCGCCGCTTCAGTATGTCCTGCGGCGGCGCATCGGCGAGGCGCAGACGCTGCTCATCACGACCGAGCTGCCGGTGACGCGCATCGCCGCGCAGGTCGGATACGACAATCCGAGCCATTTCAACGCGCAGTTTTCCAAGGCGGTCGGCATGTCGCCGCGAACGTTCCGGAAGGAATATGTTTTCCATAAATAAGCGATCGCGAAACTTCGTTTTCCGATAAGCTGAGAGCGCTCCCGACAGGGAGCGCTCAGTTTTTATCGTTTTTCCAGCTCTTTGATCTGCTGTTCCATGGTCGGCACGTCGCATTTTCCGGTGCGGATCGCCTCGAGAACCACCTCCGGGGACGCCGGAACCTTATTGATGCGCACGCCGATGGCACGCGACACGGCGTTCAGGATCGCCGGCGTCACCGGCACGGTCGCGACCTCGGAAATGCCCTTCGCGCCGAACGGTCCCTGCGGTTCCGGGTCCTCGATCAGAATGATCTCGTAGTCCGGCGTATCCTCGGCGCGCGGCAGACCCAGCTGACGGTACAGCGTCTTGACCGGATAGCCGTTTTCCGTCGGGTATCCCTCGGTCAGCGCATATCCCTGACCCATCGAGCAGGAGCCGTGCATCTGACCCTCGATGATATGCGGATTGATAGCGCGGCCGACGTCATGCGCCGCGATGACCTTGAGCAGGCGCACCTCGCCGGTCTCCTTGTCCACCTCGACAATGGCGGCCTGCGTCGCATACGCATATGCCGGGAAGTTGCGGTACTTCGCGCCGCGCTTTTTCGCGCCCTCAAAATCACCGATGGCAAAGCATGGGTCGGAGGCATAGTAATACTCTGCGCGGCGCTCCTCGCCCGGCTGCCACGGACGGCTGTCTAAATCCTGTTTGAGCTTGACGCACGCCTCGTACACCGCGCGGCCGCCGCACAGCGTCTGACGCTCGGAGACCGATTCGCCGGTCGGGATGGTCAGCTCGGTGTCGCCGTTCGTGATGAAGATATTTCCTATATCCATGTCCAGCGTTTCCGCCGCGATCTGCGTCATGGCGGTGCGGAAGCCCTGTCCCATATCCGTGCCGGATACGATCATGTGCAGCCGTCCGTCACCCTGCAAAATCAGCTTGCACGCGCCGTCATCGGTGAAGATGCCCTTGCCGACGCCGACGTTCTTAAATCCCGAGGCCATGCCCCAGCCGAGCACCTTACTGCCCCTCGGATACTGACCCTCATACGCCTTGAGCGCCTTTTTCAGACTTTTTTCGCACTGGTCGATGGTGTCCATCATGCCCATGCTGTATTGGAGCACTTCGCCGCCGACTGACGTCGCGCCCGGATAGACAGCATTGCGGCGGCGCAGCTCGAACGGGTCGATGCCCAGCTTTTCCGCCATCATGTCCATCGCGGTCTCGATCGAGATCGCCGCCTGATTGATGCCGTAGCCGCGGAACGCGCCGCCCTGTAAATTGTTGTTGCGGATGGCCGAGCCCTCGACACGGACGTTGGGAATAATATACGGGCCGCCGCTCATCAGCGCGCCGGTCATCAGCGTGCCGTAGCTTTCGCACTCATACGGGCCGCCGTCCGAGAACATCCGGCAGTCCAGATACTGAAATTTGCCGTCCGGCGTAAAGCCAATCTCGTAATCCGTGTGATAGCCGTGCCGCTTGGTGGTGAGGAGCAGATCCTCTCTGCGCGTCAGCGTGATCTTGACCGGCTTTCCGCACGCGAGCGCGGCCACTGCCGCCGGTGCCTCGAGGAACGCATCGCACTTTTTGCCGAAGCCGCCGCCGAGCGGCGTCACGATGACGCGAATATCCTCCTCGGGCTTGTCCAGAATCTTCGCCAGCATACTGCGGATCTCGAACGGCGCCTGCGTACAGGCATAGACGGTCGTTTTTCCGTCCTGCACCATGCCGATGGCGGAGACCGGCTCCATGCAGGCGTGCTCCTGCGGCTCGATCTCCTTGGAAACGTTTATCTTTACGATGTCCGGCCGCTGCTTTGCCTGCTCCACATCGCCGCTCTTGCGGCCGGTGTGCACGATAAAGCTGTTTTTACGGTAGCCGTCCACCATCGTGTAGATGCCGGGCAGCTCCTCATAGTCGATCCTGACCAGCTTCGCAGCCGCTCTCGCGTGCTCCACAGTATCCGCTACGACAAGCGCCAGATGGTCGCCGAGGAAGTTCACCTCGTCCGTGCAGAACACCGGCTGCTCAGGCGTCCACGTGCCCATTTTGTTCATGCCGGGCACATCTGCGGCGGTGACGATGCGCACCACACCCTCCGCCCGCCCGGCGGCGGCGTAATCCACCGCGTTGATCTTCGCGTGCGGCACCGGCGCCCAGACGAACGCACCGTGCAGCAGAGTATCCGCGCCGATGTCCTCCTCGGTGTAGTCGTCACAGAATTTGAGCCTGCCGCCGGTCTTGTCCATGCCGTCCACATCCCAGACCGACTTGCCGACTGCGGAACCGGTGATTTCGGGCACGACCTGATTTTCACCAACCACAATAACCGTGCTTTCGTGTGTGCGGAAGCTGTCGATATCCGGCGTTTCGCCGCGCAGGCGTGCTGCCGCCAGCTTGACCGCCTCGATGATCTTGACATAGCCGGTGCAGCGGCAGTAGTTGTTCTTCAGCCCGTCATAGATGGCAGGCTCGTCCGGTGCTGCATCGTGCAGCAGCAGCGCCTTTGCCGCCATGACCATGCCCGGCGTGCAGAAGCCGCACTGCACCGCGCCGACATCGAGGAACGAGCGCTGAATGACCGGCAGCATGGCATCATTCGGCGCATTTTCGATGGTCTCTACCGTTTTTCCGTCCACCCGGCGCAGCATCGTCACACACGAGCGCGTCAGCTTGCCGTCCACAAGGACGCTGCACGCGCCGCAGTGACCCGTGCCGCAGGCCTCCTTCGTGCCCTTCATGCACCTGACGTTTCGGAGGAACTCGAGCAGCGTGCGGCTTTCGCCGTCCTGCACCTCGACCGGTGCGCCGTTGAGCGTAAATCGAATCATTGGATTTCGCCCTCCCGCTGTTACTTGATTTTTGCCTTGATACGCATGAACCGTCTGTGGCCGGAGTCCAGCGCCTCATAAAAGTCCTCGCTGTCCTTGGGGTCGTCCTTGGTCAGCTTGGAAACCACATACATCAGCACGAGCGCCACGGCCAGACCGATGGTGCCGTACCACACATAGCCGAGGTCCCACACGAAGAACGTCAGGCAGATGGTGATGGCGCCGGCCGAGATGGAAGCGATAGCCGCCTTGCGCGTCGCCCACTTGCAGTAGATGCCGAATACCAGCGCCGGGAACAGCGATTCGACCAGGGAATCCGCGAAGATCATCAGATTATAGACATATTCCCAGTGCATGAGCGAAACGCCGACCGTCACCGCGCCGAACAGCAGAATGACTACGCGGACGACCGAGGTCTCGGACGCCTTGAATTTGCAGTGACCGATGCCGACCAGCAGGTCCTTGTAGATGATGGACGACATGACCATCAGCAGCGCGTTCGCAGTGGACAGACCGACCGCCAGCACGCCGATGAGGAACACGATCATCAGAATCTGCGCCAGCACACCGTGCGAACCCGCGATGATGTTGCACATATACGGGATAACCAGTTCGGTCTCCGAGCTGGTCAGATTCGGCATGGCCGCGAGCGCGACCAGACCGATGAGCATCGTGCCGCCCCAGACGATGATCTGGAGGAAGGGCGCGAGAAATGCCATCTGGCGCTGGTCCTTCAGGCCCGCGCTGTAATAGCCCGAGCGCACAAAGACCTGCGGCAGCAGCAGCGTGTAGCCGAACGCGCACGCGAGCGGATAGCTGACGCGCGACGGATAGGTGCACACGCCGATCGGACCCGGATAGGAGAACCAGTCCGGCGTCTGCACGCGGACGGTCTGGAAGGCTTCGATGATGGAGCCGTTGAACACGACCTTGAGCGTTACAAAGATGATGGCCCACAGCGCCAGAATAAAAAACCAGCCCTGTACGGCGTCCGCCAGCGCGGTGGACTTTACGCCGCCGAGCATGACGAACACGGTCATGATGATGCCGCAGATGAGCGTGAACGTCTGCGAGGACACCGCGCCGCCGGTCGCGACCTCAGCCGCGCGGCCGCCTGCTACCAGCACCGCCGAAATGAACGGCACGGCGCAGACGATGTAGACGAGGTCGATGATAACGGTCAGCGCCTTGGACTGATAGCGGCAGTAGAAGAAATCCGCCGGCGTGGTGAAGTGCTTCTGCTGGTTGACCAGCCATACCTTGGTCATCGTGAAGTAGCAGATGATCGGGAACATGGAGTAGATGCACATCTCCGAGAAAAAGTATCCCAGTCCGTAGCGGTAATACGCGCCCGGGCCTGCAAAGAACACCCAGACGCTCATGCACGAGGCGATATAGGTCATGACCATGACCGGCCATTTGAAGCGGCCGCCCTGTAAATCGACCCTGCCTGCATCGCGCTTTTCCTTCCATGTCGTATAACGTGCGATAGCGATCAAAAACAGAAAGTATGCCGCAAAAACGATCCATACTGTTCTGCCCGAAAGTAAACCCTGTGTTGTCATTTCTCTGTTATCCTTTATCTGTTCCGTTCGGTTTCAGCCGCGGGATGCGTATCCTCCTGCGCCGTCTCTTCCTGTTCCTCGTCCTCGATGAGAGGATATTCCTTTTCGGTCAGCTTGCAGCCGATGTATACGGAGAGCACCGTGCCGATAAAGCTGATCAGGCCGTGCACGATGCAGGCCGTTTCATTGCCGTAGGCCGGAAATCCCGGGAAATTATAAAATACCCAGAAAAAGAACACCGCCGCCAGCCAGCATTTTTCCGTTCTTCCGATTTTCATAGCTTATTTCACCTTTTCATTCCTTCTGCGAGCGCCATTCACCGAGCAGCGCCTCCGAATCCACGACCAGTCCCAGATGCAGCGAGATCATGCGCAGCGCCGGCTCCTCCAGATGCTCGGAGCCGCGGGTCAGGTCGCGCGGCACGACCACGCGGAAATCGCGGTTCGCAGCGTCGAACGCGGTATTGATGACGCAGCAGTCGGTCATGCAGCCGGTCAGCACCACGCGGCGGATGCCCAGATTGCGCAGCAGCAGCTCGAGGTCGGTGGGATAGAACGCGCTCAGGCGCTTTTTCGTCGTCACCATGTAATCCTCGTCGTGTACGTCGATGGACATTCTGTTCCAGCGCGTGCCCTCGAGGGCGTGCTCTGCGATGTTGGGGATTTCGCCGACCGTAACCGGAAACACCATGCGCCACGCCGACGGGAACAGCTTTTCATCCGCGCCGTCCCTGCGAAGCGTCGAGCGCACATGGATGACCGGCAGGCCGAGTGCGCGCGCCTCGTCCATAAAATGATTCAGCGGCTCGATGATCTCGCGTCCGCGCGGAGACGGACACGGGCAGTCCGGGTCGGTTGACAGATGGCCGTCGTGCATATCGATGGTGATGACTGCCGTATCGTGCCGGTCGAGAAAAACCTCCCGTAGCCCTTCCGGAACCTCCTTTTCGATGCTGTCGAAATATGCTTTCATTCGTTTATGCTCCTTCCTGTCAAGCACCGCCGCTCTTATGATGCGGTGCTGCCGATAGCCGTTTTACAGCTATTATAGCACACGTGTCATGACACGTGCAAACTTTTTAGTCTTGCACGAAAAAAAATCCGAGGCACATGGCCTCGGATGAAACTGTCGTAAAACGATCGTCTTTCCTCTGTATCTTCTGTTATTTCTTTGCGGCGGCGGCAATATTGCTCAGCGCCTTCGCGACCTGCGCCCGGTTCACCGTACCCAGTGGGTTGAATGCGTTCCTGTTGTCGCCCTGCATAAGGTGGTTCTTGATGCAGAACGAAACCGACGAGATGGCCCAGTTCTGGGATGCTGCGGCTGTCGCTGAACTCATAGACCGCCATGCCGTCGCCGGGGACAATTTCGGCAAGGCCGTTCTCCGCGAACAGCTTCATCGTGCGCTGAAGGACGGCTGCGAACTCCTGCCGGGTGATAGCGGCGCCGGGGTTCAGCTTTTTGTCCGAGCCGGTCATGATGCCGTTTTCGTAGCAAAACGCCATCGCGTTGTAGTAATCCTGACCGATTTCAGCGTAATCCGCCATGCCGGAAATGCCGCTCTGGCTCGGCTCAGCGGCGAATTTCTCGCTCAGGCGGCAGGCGGCGCGGTAAATCGCGTCCGCGACCTCCTGACGGGAAACCGTGCGCGACGGCTCGAAAACGGGTGCGCCGTTCTCCGGGTGTCCGACGTCCATCAGATCATATTCCATCACATAGCGCACCGCCGGGGCGTACCAGTCCTGCGACGCCACATCGGCCGGGAGCATGATCACCGTATCATCCGAAGCGAACGCCGCCGTCGTCATGGACAGCGCGGTCGCGCCGGTCAGAAAAAATGAAAGAACCTTTTTGAAGGTCATCGTGTGTAGCTCCTTTCGAGGGAAATTGGCGAAGATGTATTTTCTTCGGCTATATGATTATACCACAGGTTGTGCTTTTTGTGTATAGTATGGGTGCAACTGTAACGCAGGTGTAACACTTTGCTTCGGGGCGCAAAAAAGCCCTGCTTTCCGAGGAAAACAGGGCCTTGCGTATCCTTAAAACAATTAAAAACGAATGATATCGCTTACTCTGCGGTGTACGGCAGAAGAGCGATGTGACGTGCACGCTTGATTGCCTCAGTCAGCTGACGCTGATGAGCAGCGCAGGTGCCGGTCATACGGCGGGGCAGGATCTTGCCGCGCTCGGACATATACTTACGCAGCTTGCCGGCATCCTTATAATCAACGTGTGCAACCTTATCTACGCAGAAAGCGCAAACCTTGCGACGGCGACGGCCGCGCTGCGGACGCTCTGCACGCTCCGGACGGGGAGTAAATTCCTTCTTGGTTTCTTCCATTGTCACGTAACCTCCTTCAGATTAGAATGGGACATCGCCGTCATCGTCAGCGAGCTCCTGAAAATCCGAATCTCCCGCCGGGAGATCGAACGCCGGAGCAACCTGCGACGCGGCAGGCTCGGGCCGCATCTGCGAACCATTATCATAGCCGCCGGTAAAACCGCCCTGACCGCCTGCGTTGTAGGCGTCGCGGGACTTCTTGGTCTCACCGAAGGAAACCTCATCGCAGTTGACTTCAATCGCGGTGCGGTTGTTGCCGTTCTGATCCTGCCAGCGGCGGGACTGGATACGGCCGACTACGATCGCCATGGAACCCTTGGTGAACCACTGTGCAACGAACTCTGCCTGACGGCCCCATGCGACGCAGTCGATGAAGTCGGTCTGGCGTTCGCCGTTCTGATCCTTGCGACCGCGATCGATCGCGAGAGAGAACGAGCACACAGCCATGTTGGACTGGGTATGACGAAGTTCGGGATCACGGGTCAAACGACCCATCAGAATAGCCTTATTGAGCATTTTCAGTTCACCGCCTTAGTCGTCCAGGCTGACGATGATAGAACGCATAACGCCGTCCGTGATCTTGTAGATACGGTCCAGCTCAGCCGGGAACTCGGGCTTGGACTCAAAACGGACCAGAGTGTAAACACCCTCCGTCTGATCCTCGATCGGGTACGCCAGGCGACGCTTGCCCCAATCCTCGACCTCTACGTTCGTGCCGTTTGCCTCGACGAGAGACTTGAACTTGTCCACAACAGCGGTAGCTGCTGCCTCTTCCAGAGACGGGTTGACAATGAAGATCGTCTCGTACTTGCCAGAAATCTTTGCCATATTCTTAGCACCTCCTTTTGGACTTTTGGCCCACACCCTTTGATGTGAGCAAGGATACTATACCATTATAACCAACCGTGGCGAAAAGTCAAGAGAAATTTTCAAAAAAATCTTGACGAATTTTCAAAACCATGCTATACTGAAAAAGCTGTGAACGAGAAGGCCACTTCTCACTATATGGCATGCTTGCGTGGCTCAGTTGGTAGAGCAGCGCATTCGTAATGCGCAGGTCGCCGGTTCGAGTCCGGCCGCAAGCTCCATTGACCCTTCCGAGAAATCGGAAGGGTTTTTGCTTTATCTGTCGAAAAACTGACGTTTTCCGATAAGATGTGTTTTGACTTCGCAAAACACGGAAGTATAAAAACCGAGGCGCATGTCCCCGGTTTTTATCAATTTGCACCACAAATTGTATTTCATGCGTGCTTGCGCACGACTTTCCCTCACCCCGCTGCCATCAGCGCCGCGGCGGCGGCGTCAAAGGACTGCGAGCGTTCCTCTTTTCCGGCAAAGGTGCGCCACAGCCTGTCCACGCGCGCCAGACCGCCGCCGAGCGCGGTATAGAACACGAGCTGCTCCATGCCCACCCGCGCGTTGGTCAGCCGCAGATGCACCATGCACTGCCCGGCGCTGAGCGCGATCGGGTGCGTAAAGCGCAGCTCGTCAAAGCCGCGTATATAGGCCCAGCGGAACAGCTCGCCCTCCGCCAGCTCGTGCACCGTGCCGTGCTCCCCGAGCCGCACCGCCGTGCTGCTCAGCACCACGCCTGCTCCCATGCTCGTCAGGCTGTCGCGCTCCCGCTCGGGCGCGTCGCCGGTATCGAGGACGCAGAGCGCCGCTTCGCCGCCCTGCCGCAGGCGGACACAGCGCCGCGCGACCCGGACGGCCGTCTTTTCCGCGTTTTTCCCGCTGTTTTCACCCGTTCTGTGCCGTTTCTCTGTCAATGTATTCGTGTCCGGTTCCTCCGTTTACCTTGGATTGCCGCAGCGTGCTTTGTCTGCGGCGGATGCCTATTGTATCACGCCGCCGCCGCGAGCCGTGCCGAAGCGCGCAGGGAGGAAATGAACACTTGTGACGGCTGTATTTCCCGAAAAAAGCGTTCCCGCTTGAGATTTTCTCTCACGGGAACGCTTTTCGTTTTATTTTACCAGCTCCGCCGCCATCGACAGCATTTCTTCGCTGTCAAGGCCGGTATCAAAGCCGTACAGCGAGTATTCCACGCCGTCCTGCGTCCAGCTCACCGACTGGAACTGTCTGTTCTCGACCTCATCCGAGCCTTCGCTGATGGCGAGCTCGCCTGCGCGCTCCTGCTGCTTCTCCTCGTCCGTCGGCTGATAGTCGGGCGGCACGAACAGATACGCCGTATCGCGGAACGCAAGCGTCACACCGTTCACGTCACGCTCGGCGTCGGGCGCGTACGGGTCGTCCTCGCCGTCAAAGACCGTGTACGCGGTGTGGGCGCTGAAGTCGAGCGTTACGCCGTCCTTTTCGTACTCGGCGTTGATCTCCTTGACCTGTTCGCGCTCGCCGGCGGCGCTTTCCGCGAGCGTATCCGCATCATAGCCGTAGGAGAACGTAAAGCCGCCGATGCTCTCGGGGAGAGTAAATTCTACTCCCGCCTGCTCCATGTGCTGCTGCGTCTGCGCAAGGCTCATGCGCTGATTTGCCCACGAATGGCTCGTAATGCTGCCGAAACCGCCTGCGGCGAACGCGCCCGTGACGGCGATAGCAGCCACCGCCGCGAGAACGGCGATACGCTTGCCCCAGCGATGGCGCGGCTTTACCTGTGCGCTCCTCAGCGCAAAGTCAACGCGCGTTTTCATCGTGTCCGGCGCGTGCAGGTCATCTGCGCACTCATGCAGCATATTCTTCATCTTTTCGTCAAATTCCGTCTTATTCATGTGATGCGACCTCCTTTGGTCTGCTTTCCCGGTCGGTCAGCGCCTGCCGCAGATGGCGGCGGGCGGAAAACAGGCGGCTCTTGACCGTGCCTTCGGTCACGCCGGTCGCCTGTGCGATCTCTTTTACGGAGCGGTCGTCAAAGTAGTAGAGCACGACCGTCACGCGACGTTTTTCGTCGAGCGTGTCGAGGGCGGCGTACAATCTGCGCTGCTCGTCGGTCCGGAGCACGGCGGAAAGCGCGCTTTCTCCGGTTTCCCCCTCGAAAAACTCGCTGACGGGCGTTTCACGCTTCGCCTTGCGGCAGTATTTCCACGCCGCACGGCTGAGCGTGCGGAGCAGCCACGGCCGGAATTTCGCGCCGTCGCGCAGCGAACCGATCGACTGCGCACAGGCGACAAACGCCTCCTGCGCGAGATCCTCGCCGTCCGTCCGGCTGCCGGTGATGAGGCAGGCGAGTCGGTATGCGTCGTCCTTGTAGCGCTCGTAAAGCGTGTCGAACGCCTGCATATCGCCCTGCTGTATCCGCCGGACGAGTTCACAATCTGTCATTCTATCCTGTCCTTTCCTGGCAGGCGCGCCCCCTGCCCTCGATGCATCTGTATATAAGAGCCGCGAGGAGGATTTCGGTTCAAAAAAAAATTTCCCGGCTCCGTTTTTTTCGGGAACCGGGAAAGAGTCAGCTTAAAATTCCGCCGTCACCATCAGCTTGGCGAAGGCCGCGCGGGTAATGGTCTGCTGCGGACGGATCGTGCCGTCGTCATAGCCGGAGATCAGACCGCGCTCCATGCACAGCGCGACTGCCGCGCGCCGGGAGGCCGGGATGGCCGCGGCGTCTTTGACGTTTTTCAGCGCTGCTGCCGTTTGCTGTTCTCCGGGGAACGCCGCGCCGCCGCGCACGAGCACGTTCGCAAACACCTGCATCGTGTCCGCGCGGGTCATCGCCGTCTCAGGGTCGCGCGTCGGGTCAAGACCGTCCAGCAGACCGGCGTTCTCTGCGGAGGACATCGCGCCCGCGTACCAGACCGTGCTGTTCGAGGCGGTGCTCAGGCCCTCGCGCCGCGCGAGCGTCATACACACCTCGGCCTCCGTGACCGTGTCCTCCGGGCGGAACGCGCCCGAAGCGCCGTTCATCAGGCCGTCAGCCGCCGCCTGCTCGATATAGCTGGATGCCCAGTAGTTCGCCGGAACATCGGAAAATGTCGTTTTCGCCGCCGCGAGCGGACGGGTGTACGGCGTCAGCAGCGCCGCATAGCACGCGCTCTTATGGTCGACCGCAGCGCCGAGCGCCTCGTAGGTCAGCAGATAGCTCTCCGTGTAGGCGCGGCGCGTCTCGCTCTCGTACTCATTATAGTAATAGGTGATCCCCTTCGTGCTGATGCGCGGAAAACTGTACAGATACAGCTCATGCTCCGCCGGGAGCAGCTTTTTCACGGTATCGATATAGTCGCCCGTCAGCAGATCGGTCAGGCGGTACTGCCTGCCGGTATCGAGATCAAAGGCAAGGCTATTGTTCCAGACCGACGAGCCTGCGCCGCGTCCGCTGACGCAGTTCGCCCACACGACGAGCACGCTGCCCTCGACGGACGCGCCGTAGGTACCCTCGAGCGCCTCGTATTCCGCCGTGACCGAAGGGCCCTTGAGGAAGAACGAGCGGATGTCATCGTTGATGCTCTTCTGCACCTTTGCGTCCGCAAGGCCGCTGATCTCCGGGAAATCGACGTTCCAGCCGTGCTCGGCGCCGTCCGACTGATATCCCATGAACTTCTCGTAGTGCACGGTTTTGGCCGTGATGCCGCTGCCGAGGTCGAACGAGGCCGCCTGCGCCAGCAGCGTCCTGCCGGTCGAAAGATTGATGTATTTCGTAGTCTCATCCTGCGTCACGCGCACGACGTTTTCGCTCAGGAGCGTGGGATTTTCCGCGTTCTTCAGGCTTGCAAAATAGCCGCCATTCTTTTTGAAGAAGATCAGGCTGCCGTCCGCCATGCCGTGCCACGAAAGACCGTAGCGCAGCTCGTTGAACCCGCCGACATAGCTCATCGTGCGGTAGGCGATGTTGCCGTTCGCGTCCACCGCAGAGGCCGAACCGTCCTCGCTCCGCGCGGCATACAGGCCGTCTCCCATGTAGCTGAGGTAGTAATACGCCGGCGCAGTCAGCAGCTTTCCGTTCGTGCCGATCAGGCCCCAGCGGTTGATCTGGCGCACCATCGCCGCGCCGTCACGGAACTCGGAGATCGTCTTATAGAGAAAATCCGTGAGATATTCGCCCTTCGAGATCGAGTACAGCGCACTGTTCGTGCCGTTGGTCATGACGACCGTATCGCCGCCGTAGACCGTGTAATATACCGGGTCCGCACCTGCGTCGAGCGTCGCTTTTGTCGCGCCGGTGGTGTCGATGACGAGATAGGCGCCGTTCAGGCCGCGCACGAGCGCGAGACCGTCCGAGAACGCGCCCGCAGCGGCATATTCCGCCGCGAAGGCCGCCGTGCCGTCCTCCTTCACAAAGGAATACCGGCCGGTCTGCGCATTTCTGCACAGCAGCAGCCCGTTCTCAAAAAAGCCCTCAGCGCCCGGATAGGAACCGAGCTTCGTGCCGGAGAGCGTGTAGTAGACGCTGTGATCGGCGTAGCGGTAGGCGATCATGCTGTCCGAGAAATCGACCGAGACCGGAGACTCGGTGTAGTCGACGATCAGCTTTCCCTCGCGGTCAATGACTGCGGTCTGCCATTTTTCGTCCTCGACCGCCGCAAGGCCGCAGGGCGCGAATTCTCCTGCGCTGGCGTAGGCGAAGGGCAGCACGGCACGCCCTTCCTCGTCGAGATAACCCGAACGGGTCACGCCGTCGATGTCCGTGCGGCTCGCCGGGAAGATGTTTCCCACAGCTCCGGCCGCCGTCATCACGGTGAACACCGCAAAAACGGTGCACAAAAGTTTTTTCATCATAGCAGTTTTCCATCCTTGGAGCAGTATTATTCACAGCGCCGCGCGGCGCTGCTCACGTATCAGACCGGGGACATATATCCCCAGTTAAAATTATACCCTCCTGCTCCGCCGGAGACAAGCGAACCGGGCCAAGTGTAACAAACATGACACAAGGTAGAGAAATGTTACACTTATGTTTCATTTCGAAGGAAAAATCATGTAAAAAAAGACCGGAGTCTTGCGGCTCCGGTCCCGGTATGCAGTAATGTCAATTCTGTGCTGAATCCAACACTGTGTTCAGCGCTTTCTGCAATTTTTCGCTTGTTTCCACGAGGGCGAGCCGCTCGTCCGGCTCCATCCGCTCGAAGGCGGCCTGCTCGAAGGCGCAGACGGTTTCGCTGAGCGGCTTTGCATAGGCGCGGCCCTCGTCCGTCAGCAGGACGTGGCGGCGGCGGTGGTCGTCCTTCGCTACCTCGCGCACCGCGTACCCCCGGCGTTCGAGCGTGCTCACCATGCTCGCGACCGTCTGCTTGGGCAGGCCGAGCCGCGCACCGATTTCGCTCTGCGTCATGGGCGCTTCGGCGCAGTACAGCGTGTCGAGCAGATACAGCACGTTGGAGGTCACGCCGCACCTCGCCGCGATGCGGTCGTAGGCCGCGTTGATGCCTGCCCACGTTTCGTAGTACCGCGACAGCAGACGGTGAATATCGGTGTTTTTCATGATGTTTTTCTCCTTTTTCACGCGCTGTATTTGTCAACCAGAAGCCGCGCCATGTCCATGGCCTTTTCGGTCTTTTCCAGACGGAGCGACAGATAGGGCGACGAGCCTGCGTTAAGCAGCAGGCGGCCCTTGAACGCGGCGTCGCCGCACAGCGCGGACAGGCGCACGAAATCGGTCTCCGCGAACGTGAGCAGCAGGCGTCCGTCCTGCTGTTTGATCTCGGCGATGCCCTTTTCGCTCGCCTGCGAACGCAGCAGCGCAATATCGAGCAGCGCCACCGCCTCCTCTGGCGGCTCGCCGAAGCGGTCGATCAGCTCGTCGAGCATATCGCTGCGCTGCTCCTCGGTACGGATGAGCGCGATGCGGCGGTAGAGGTCGATGCGCTGACCGGCATCCGGCACATAATCCGACGGCAGGTTTGCCGACAGCAGCAGCTCGGCGGCGCAGTCCACGCGCGGCTTCGGCGTTTCGCCCTTTTCCTCCTGCACGGCCTCCTCGAGCAGCTTGAGGTAGAGGTCATAGCCGACGGAGATCATGTGGCCGGACTGTGCCGCGCCGAGCAGGTTGCCCGCGCCGCGAATTTCGAGGTCGCGCATGGCGATCTTGAAGCCGGAGCCGAACGCCGCGTACTCGCGAATGGCCGACAGGCGCTTCTGCGCGATCTCGCTCAGTGCCTTGCCGTGGCGGTAGCAGAGGTAGGCGTAGGCGTGGCGCGAGGAGCGGCCGACGCGGCCGCGGATCTGGTGCAGCTGCGCCAGACCCATGTTGTCCGCGTTCTCGATGATGAGCGTGTTAGCGTTCGGGATGTCGATGCCGGTCTCGATGATGGTCGTGCAGACCAGAATGTCGATCTCGCCGTCCGCCATTTCATTCATGACCTTTGCGATCTCCTTCTGCCCCATTTTGCCGTGCACAATGCCGATCCGTGCATCCGGGAGCCGCTGCTGCCACATACCTGCACAGCGCTCGATGGACTCCACGCGGTTGTGCAGATAATAGACCTGACCGCCGCGCGACAGCTCGCGCCGTATCGCATCGAGCAGCACGCCGTCGTTCTGCTCGAGCACGAAGGTCTGCACCGGATGACGGTTCATCGGCGGCTCCTCGATGGAGGACATATCGCGGATGCCGGACAGCGCCATGTTGAGCGTGCGCGGGATGGGCGTTGCCGACAGCGTCAGAACGTCCACGTTTTTGCTGATTTCCTTGAGTGTCTCCTTGTGACCGACGCCGAAGCGCTGCTCCTCGTCCACGACGAGCAGGCCGAGGTCCTTGAACTTTATCTTTTTGTTGAACAGCTTGTGCGTGCCGATGACCAGGTCGATCGACCCGGCTTCGAGCTTTTTCAGCAGCTTTGTCTGCTCTGCGCCGGTTTTATAGCGCGTGAGCAGCTCGATCGTGATCGGATGGCCCTGGAAGCGCTGCATCGCCGTCAGATAATGCTGCCGCGCGAGCACGGTCGTCGGCACGAGGATCGCCGCCTGCTTGCCCGCGAGGATGCACTTCATCACGGCGCGCAGCGCGACCTCGGTCTTGCCGAAGCCGACGTCGCCGCACAGCAGGCGGTCCATCGGCCGGTCGGACTGCATATCCTCCTTGATCTCCGCGATGCAGCGCAGCTGATCGTCGGTCTCCTCATATGGGAATGCCTCCTCGAACTCGCGCTGCCATGCGTCGTCCGCCGGGAAGGCGAAGCCCTTGACCTTGGCGCGCGCAGCGTACAGCTTGATGAGGCCGTCGGCCAGCTCCTTTGCCGCCGCCTTGGCGCGCGCCTTGGCCTTTGTCCAGTCCGTGCCGCCGAGCCTGTTCAGCCGCACGCGCTCGGTGTCACCCGAGCCGATGTATTTGGAGATGAGGTCGAGCGACGTCGCCGGGACATAGAGAAAATCCGTTCCGGCGAAGGCGATCTTGATGAAATCGCGCTCGGAACCGTCCACCGTCATGCGCTCCATGCCGATAAAGCGGCCGATGCCGTGATGCTCGTGCACAACGAGGTCGCCGGGCGACAGGTCGGTGAACGACTTGACGCGGTCGCGGTTCGAGCGCTTGACCTTGGCCTTTTTGCGGCGTGCGAGCACCTGCCCCTCGGTCATGACCACCAGACCGAGATCCGGATATTCAAAGCCGGCGGAGATCGTGCCCTCCATGATGTTGACGCAGCCGCCCTTCGGGAGAAGGTCGCTCAGCTGCACCTTGAGGCCGCTGTCGGTCAGCGCGTCGAACATATTTTTACAGCGCAGCGTGCTGCCGCAGACGACCGCGACCGCGCGTCCCTGCTCGGTATAGCTGCGGATGTCGGCGGACGCCATGTCCAGATTGCCGCCGTAGGCATTCATCTGGTTGGCGACAAAATTTTCGAGATGCTGCGGCGCAAGCTCGGGAATGCTGTTCAAAAAGCTGTCCATGCGGACGATCTGCCGCTTTATGCTGCAAATCCCGGCGAAATCCAGCGCGTAGCCGTCCATGCCGCCCGGCATCTCGCCGCGCTCCATGAGCGCCGTTACATCGTCCGCGATACGGGCATGAAAATCCCGCGCGGCGGCGCGCAGGCGCGGCGTATCCTCGATGAGGATGAGCGTGTTCTCCGGCAGATAGTCGAACGCCGTCGCCATCTGCGGATAGATGAGCGGCAGATACTTGTCCGCCGCCGGGAGCGTTCCGTTCTCGCGCAGGCGCTCCGCATCGCGTTCCAGATTTTTCTGAAGGTCGGCGTGCTGCTTTTTGCGGCGGCTCGATGCAAGCGCCGCGACCGCCTTCGCCAGCCCTGCCGCGCCGCCCTTCGCGAGCGACGGCAGCGCCTCCATGCACGGCAGACAGCGCAGCGTTTCACACTGCTCCAGACGGCGCTGGCTGCCGACGTCGAATGTGGAGATCGAGTCGATCTCATCGTCCCAGAACTCCACGCGGTACGGATGCTCGGCCTGCGGCGGAAAAATATCCAGAATGCCGCCGCGCACAGAAAACTGACCCATGCCCTCGACCTGTGAGCAGCGCTCGTAGCCCGCGTCTGTCAGTCTGTGCGTCAGCTCGTCGAGCGGCGCCTCCTCCCCTGCCTTCAGCGTCACGATGGAGGAAGCGAGCAGCGCGGGCGGCATGGTGCGCTGCGCCGCCGCCTGCACGGACGCGACTGCAAAGCACGCGCCCGAAAGCGTGTCCAGCGCAGCCAGACGCGCCTGCTCGTAGCCGCGCGACACACCGGCCACATCTGCCATGACCAGCTCGCGCGGCGGCAGGACCACGACCTCCCGCTCGGAAAAGCCGCGCAGATCGGCGGCAAAACGGTTTGCCGCGTTGTCGTCATCGGTCAGCACGAGCACCGGACGCGCCGTATCCGCGCCGAGCGCCGCCGCCAGATTCGCCTTGTGGATGGCGGACAGACCGACCGTCAGAACCGGTGTTTTCCCCTCATCGACCGCTTTTTTCAACGATTTGTATTCATTCAGATAAGTTATACTTTTTGTAATCTCTGTCATGTGTTCACCTCCGTCCGGTGCTTCCGGTTACAAGTATACGCCATTCTGCGCGCAGAATGAAGGTTTTCTGGTACATCCGTTTTGTAAAGACACCAAAAGGGCAGATTTTACAATCTGCCCTGATGTGATACGAAATATTTTTTAGTCGGCCTTGTGGCAGGATGCGCAGTCTGCGTCGCAGCCGAGGATCTCAGCCGGGTCCTTGCCCATGCGCTTGTAGTAGTCGGAAATTGCGGAGCGCAGCGCTTCCTCAGCGAGCACGGAGCAGTGCATCTTGACCGGGGGCAGACCGTCGAGCGCCTCGGCAACTGCCTTGTTGGTCAGCTTGAGCGCCTCCTCGAGGCTCTTGCCCTTGACCATCTCGGTCGCCATCGAGCTGGTCGCGATCGCCGCGCCGCAGCCGAAGGTCTTGAACTTTACGTCCTCAATGATGCCGTCGTCCGAAACCTTGAGGTAAATCTTCATGATGTCGCCGCACTTTGCGTTGCCGACCTCGCCGACGCCGTTTGCGTCCTCGATCTCACCGACATTGCGCGGATGGGTAAAATGGTCAAGCACCTTTTCACTGTACTGCATAAATATATCTCCTTTTTGTCCAATTACGCTGAAATATGGCACGGTCTGTGCCTGCCTTTGCCGTGCAAAGGCGAGGGGGTTATCCGAAACGGTTTCGTCAGGAACCGTTTCGGTATCTAAGGGGGATGCAATCCCCCTTGGACTTAGTGATGCGCCGTCAGGTCAGCAGCAGCCGACAGATTCGGCTTGCCGTTCTCCCAGACCGGGCTCATCGAGCGCAGCGTCTTAACGACGTCGGTAACGGTCTCGATGACGTAGTCGACGTCCTCCTCGGTGTTCTGCTCGCCGAGGGTCAGACGCAGAGAGCCGTGCGCGATCTCGTGCGGCAGGCCGATTGCCATGAGGACATGGGACGGGTCAAGCGAGCCGGTCGAGCAGGCCGAACCGGTCGAGCCGCAGACGCCCGCATTATCCAGACGCAGGATCAGGCCCTCGCCCTCGATCGCCTCGAATACAAACGAAGCCGTGCCGGGCAGGCGGTTTACCGGGTCGCCGGTGTAGTGGGAGTACGGAATGTTCTCCATGATGCCCTTGACCAGCTTGTCGGTCAGCTTCTTGACGTAGCCCATCTTCTCGTCCAGATGCTCGCACGCATCCTGCATCGCTGCCGCGAGGCCGATGAAGCCTGCGGTGTTCTCGGTGCCGGAGACAAGGCCGCGCTCCTGACCGCCGCCGTATACCAGCGGCTCGAGCTGAATGCCGTTCTTCACATACAGCACGCCGGTGCCGCGCGGGCCGCGGAATTTATGACCTGCGAGCGACAGCATGTCGATGCCCATTTCCTGTACGTCGATGTGCATATGGCCGACTGCCTGCACCGCGTCGGTGTGGAACTTTGCACCGACCGAATGCGCCAGTTCGGAGATCTGCTTGAGCGGCTGAATGGTGCCGATCTCGTTGTTCGCTGCCATGATGGAGACCAGTGCGGTGTCCTCGGACAGCTCGCGCTTCAGCTGCTCGAGGTCAACATGACCTTCCTTGTCAACGTTCAGGTAGGTGACGCGGAAGCCTTCCTTTTCGAGCGCCTCGCAGGTATACAGAACCGCGTGATGCTCGATCTTGGAGGTGATGATGTGCTTGCGGCCCTTGGAGGACGGACCGTGCATGAAGCCGCGGATCGCGAGGTTGTCCGCCTGCGAGCCGCCGCCGGTGAACAGGATCTCGCCCGGTGCGTAATCGTTCTTTTCGTTGACCGGCATCGCTGCGTTCAGGCACTTGCCGACGACCTTGCGCGCCTCATTGATGGCCTCCTTCGCCTCGCGGCCCATACGGTACAGCGAGGACGGATTGCCGTAATGCTCGGTCAGCCACGGCTTCATCGCGTTAAACGCGATTTCGGACAGCGGGGTCGTCGCCGCGTTGTCCGCATATACAAATCTCTTTTCCATTTTATATCTACCTTTCTTTCCCAAAAAGGATGCTCAGACTTGAACGAATTACCAGTAAAACGGTAGGTTCATTTCGTATATCTAATATACACCCGAAACGGGTATTTTAGCAAGTGAAAAACTGACGAAACAGCACTCATGCGCGGGCGCTTTTTGCATCACTTCGTGCATTTTGCGTAGTTTTAACGTCCGGTTTCCGTGGTTTCAGCGCTCGAGATGCTTTTTCAGCTTCTGGAGGACTGCGTCGTACTGTGCCGAACGGGCGGTCGGGTTGCCGCGCAGCAGGCTCCTGCGCGTGCGGCTGAGACGCGAAGCGCGCTCGTCGAAGCGGCGCTGAAGCTCATCCAGACGGTTCTGAATGTCCTCTCGGACATCGGCGGCGTGCTTGGCGGCGGCAGCGCGGCGGGATGCGGCCTCCTCCCGCGCGTCGCGGGTGCGCGCGGCAAGCTCGTCCTTCGCCTCGTCAAGCCTCTGCTCGATGTCCTCGCGCAGATCGGCTGCACGCATGGCTGCGGCGGCGGTGCGCGCCTGCGCCTCCTCCCGCGCGTCGCGGGTGCGCTCGGCAAGCTCGCCGGCGGCCTCCTCCACGCGGTACGAGAGATTGGTCAGGCGCGTCAGCGCGGTCTCGCTCAGCTCCTGACGAAGCTCAGCGCCCTGCTCGCGCAGACGGTCGAGCTCCTCGAGCACTCTGGCAAGATCGAGAGCCGCACGGACGGAAACGATCACATCGGCAAGGAATGCGGCCGACCAGAGCACATCCACCGCGAGCAGCGCCCGGAACGGCAGCGCCGCGATCACCCATTCGACCGGCCGGTGAATAAAGCGCGCCAGAATGAGGCCGAGAAAACCCCAGCACAGCGAGGATTGCAGGCAGATATAGCCTCGGAACTGAAACCGGTGCTCGGAATAGTCCCAGTATTTCACCTTGAACAGTTTTTCCATCACGACGCCGACAATATACTCGAATATCGTCGCGGCGACCATGCTCGCGAAAAAAAGCGCGGCTGGCCTGTCGTACAGCGGCAGCGAAACGTGCAGCAGGAGCACCGCGCCGAAGCCGTAGATCGGCAGCATTGGTCCGCGCAGAAAGCCGCGGTTGACAAAATGGCGCTGTTTGACCGACACGACCGTCGTTTCGAAGCACCATCCCAGTACACAGTACAGGAAGAATACCAACAGCCACTGCGGAGCGGAATAGCTGTAACCCATTGCTTTTCATCCTTTCAGCGCCGCGTTTCCTCCTGCGGCGGCATTACTATATTTTATCTAATCTTTTGACTTTTTGCAAGTAGACTACTATAATATAAGTATCATTTTGTATAACGAAGGGCAGGTAACGCTATATGTTGAATTTTACTATTAAAACGCCGACCGAGGTTGTCTTCGGCCGAGGAATCGAGGAAAAGATCGGCGAGCGCATCAAGGAATACGGCGCACACCGTGTTCTCGTCCATTTCGGCGGCGCGAGCGCACGTTCCTCCGGTCTGCTCGACCGCGTGGAGCACAGCCTGTTTGACGCTGGCCTGTCCTTCGTCGAGCTCGGCGGCGTATCCCCCAACCCCAAGATCTCCCTCGTCCGCAAGGGCGTCGCGCTCTGCCGACGCGAGGGTCTGGATTTCGTGCTCGCCGTCGGCGGCGGCTCGGTCATCGACTCAGCCAAGGCCATCGCCATGGGCGCGGCGACCGGCCGCGACCCGTGGGAGTTCGCCTCCACCGGCACCAGACCGGACAAAACGCTCCCCGTCGCGACCGTGCTCACGCTCGCGGCCTCCGGCTCGGAGACCAGCAACTCCTGCGTGCTGACCAACGAGGAGACTAAAGAGAAGCGCGGCATCACGAGCGAGACCAACCGTCCGGTCATCTCCTTCCTCAACCCGGAAAACACGTTCACCGTTTCCAAATTCCAGACCGGCTGCGGCATCGTGGACATCATGATGCACACGCTCGAGCGCTATCTGACGCCCGAGGGCGGCGAAAGCGACCTCACCGACCGCATCGCGGAGGGTCTGCTCATCGCGACCCGCGACGCAGGCCGCCGCGCCATCGCAGACCCGCGCGATTATGAGGCGCGCGCGACCCTCATGTGGGCCGGCAGCGTTTCGCACAACGACTACACCGGCTGCGGCAGAAAGCGCCTGTTCCCGGTACACAAGCTCGAGCATGAGCTTTCCGCGTTCCGCGACGAGATCGCTCACGGCGCCGGTCTTTCCGTGCTGTTCCCGGCGTGGGCGGAGCACGAAATGCAGTATGATTATCCCCGTTTCGCGCAGTTTGCAAACCGCGTGCTCGGCGTCGAGATGGATTTCGAACACCCCGAACGCACCGCGCGCGAGGGCATCCGCACGCTGCGCCGCTTCTTTGAGGAGATCGGCATGCCGACCCATCTTTCTCAGCTCAGCATCAAGCCGGAAAACTATGAAAAGCTCGCCGCGAACACGGTCCGCACCGTGAACGGCCCGGTCAAGAGCTACTCGCCGCTCGACGAAAAGGCGATCATCGAAATCTACCGTCTCGCGGAGTAAACGGAAAGGAGCGCTACCTTGGACAAGCAGCAATTCTTCAACGGCGCGGTCTTCGATGCGTGGCGCTGGTTCGGCGCGCATCTCGGCGGCGGCGGCGCGGTTTTCCGCACGTTCGCACCCAATGCCTCGCGCATCACGCTGACCGGCGCGATGAACGGCTGGACCGAGACCGATCTGCATCAGGACGGCCGCAGCGGCTTCTGGGAGGTCTCCGTGCCCGGCACGCAGGCAGGGCAGCTCTACAAGTACCGCATCTACGCCGCCGACGGCTCCGTGACCGAGCACTGCGACCCCTACGGCTTCGCCATGGAGATGCGCCCGGCGTGCTGCTCGATCGTGACCGACCTCGAGGAATACCGGTTCACGGATGACGCATGGATGCAGGCGCGTTCCGCCGACCCGGACGCTCCGCTGAATATCTACGAAATGCACCTCGGCTCATGGCAGCGCAATCCGGAGGACGCAAACGGCTGGTTTACCTATGAGCAGCTCGCCGACCGGCTCATCCCCTATCTGCTGGACGGCGGCTACACGCACGTCGAGTTCCTGCCGCTCTCCGAGCACCCGTTTGACGGCTCGTGGGGCTATCAGAACACCGGCTTTTTCGCCCCCACCTCGCGCTACGGCACACCGGCGCAGCTCAGGCTGCTGATCGACCGGCTGCATCACGCCGGAATCGGCGCGATCATGGATTTCGTCCCCGTTCACTTCGCGGTGGACTCCTACGGCCTCGCGAAGTATGACGGCACGCCGCTTTATGAGTATCCTCACAGCGCGGTCGGAGAAAGCGAGTGGGGCAGCTATAATTTCATCCATTCCCGTCGCGAGGTGCGGTGTTTTCTGCAATCCGCCGCGAATTACTGGCTCGAGGAGTTCCATTTCGACGGTCTGCGCATGGATGCGGTCTCGCGCCTCATCTACTGGCAGGGAGACGAGAAGCGCGGCATAAACGGCGATACGCTCGACTTCCTCAAAGGCATGAACTGCGGCCTCAAGGCGCGCCACCCCTCCGCTCTGCTCATCGCGGAGGACTCGACCGCCTACCCCGGCGTCACCCGTCCGGTGGACGAGGGCGGCCTCGGCTTCGACTACAAATGGGATCTCGGCTGGATGCACGACACGCTCGAATTCTGCCAGACGCAGCCCGACCTGCGGCCGCGCGACCGCGGCAAGCTGCTGTGGTCGATGCACTATTTCGCGAACGAGCGCTACCTGCTCCCCCTCTCGCACGACGAAGTCGTACACGGCAAGGCCTCCATCGTGCAGAAAATGTGGGGCGCGGACGAAAAGGACAAGTATGCGCAGGCGCGCACGATGTACCTTTATATGTTCGCGCATCCCGGCAAAAAGCTCAATTTCATGGGCAATGAGCTGGGACAGCTTTATGAATGGAACGAGGCCGGCACGCTCGACGGCGCACTCGCGGAGCGCCCGTTCCATCTGTTTTTCCACAGCCTGTGCAAAACTTATCGGGATAACCCGGCGCTGCACTGCGACTACGCGCCGGACAGCTTTTCCTGGGCGGACAGCTGCGCCGACGCACCCTCGCTCATCGGCATGGTGCGCCGGGGGCACGGCGAGACACTGCTCGCGCTGTGCAATTTCGGCAGCGACCCGGCGGTCTATGACGGCCCGCTCGGCGATACGCCCTCCCTGCTGCTGCACACCGATCTCATCGAGTTCGGCGGCGACACCGAGGAAGGCGAGCTGAATACCGAGCTTCCGCTCATCCTGCCGCCGTACAGCGGCATGCTGCTGCGCATCGAATAAAGGCAGCACCGCACAATGAAAGCGAAAACCACCGCAGAACGCATTTTTAACGTTCTGCGGTGGTTTTCCTTTGCACGGGTTGAAAGAAATATGAAAAGGGGTAATGGTTCGATAGAAATCAGCCGTTCTTCGCGGTGACGATGCCCTTGTGCAGGCTCAGCACCGGAAGCAGGACCGCGCAGACGATAACGCCCGCAACGCCCTGTACGATGTTCATCGGGATGCCGACGGCGACAGCGGTCGCGGCTGCGGCTGCATTGCTGCCCATTGCGACCTCCATGCCCATCTCATACAGGAAATAGCCGATGACCATGACGGCCTCTGCCGGGATGCCGCTCAGGACAACGCGGACCGGAACGGCGCGCCTGTCTGCGCCTGCGCTCAGACGGAGATACAGCCAGCCGCCGACCATCGCGGTCAGCGCCTTGATGACGAACGTACCCGGAACATAGCTCATGTAGCCTGCGAACAGGTCGCTCAGCATCGAGCCGATGCCTGCCGCGAGCGCGCCCAGACCCGGACCGAGCAGCGCGCCGCACAGCAGCACCATGCCGTCGCCGAGGTGGATATAGCCCTGCGTCGGGGTCGGAATGCGGATGATCATGGTCGCGACCGTAGTCAACGCCGCCATGAGCGCCGCAAAGATAATCTTGCGAAGGCTTGCGTTTTTCATGTCATACACCTGCTTTTCTTTTGTCAGACCCGTGGAAATTTCTTTATTTCCAACGGGTTTGTTCTCTTTATATAGATGATACTCTTTCTCTGGCTTGTATGAAAGGGTCAGTCTGCTTTATTTTTTCAGGGTCAGTCTGTCCGCAGCATTCGCGCGGCTGATCTTGAGCGGCGGCACCGCGGTGTTTCTCTCTTATCTCCAAAAAAACGCGGCTGATTTTTATATTTTTGTCTCGTCCGCGTGCTCGGCCCGATCCCCTCGACCGCATGGATTCCGATCGTACTCATCGCCTTCCCCTCGGCGGTTTCCGCAAGCGCATTCCTGATCGCGCTCGCCGTATGGTTCCCAACCACCGTTCTCACGAGCAGCGGCATCGCCTCCATCCCCAACTCGTACTTTGAAGTCTCCTCGACGCTCGGCGCCGGCAGCCTTTACCGCATCGTGATGGTAGGAAGCATCTCCATTTCGGGCGTCTCCAAGCACTTCATCAACCCAACCGGAGAACGCATCACCGCGCTCGACAATGTGTCGCTCGAAATCCCCTCCGGCTCGTTCGTGTCGCTCATCGGCCCGTCCGGCTGCGGCAAATCTACGCTCCTGCGTCTGATCTCCGGCCTCATCCCAATGGACGAGGGCGAGCTGACGCTCGACGGCGTGCCCGTCACCGCTCCCGGCGCCGACCGCGGCTTCATGTTCCAGGAGCACACGCTGTTCCCGTGGCTGTCGATCTACGACAATATCGCCTTCGGCCTGCGCGCCCGCGGCATCTACAAGCAGGAAAAGGACCGCGTCGATGAGTTCATCGAAATGGTCGGCCTCAAGGGCTTTGAGCACTCCTATCCGCATCAGCTTTCGGGCGGCATGTGCCAGCGCGCCTCTCTCGCACGCGCCCTTGTCGGCAGGCCCAAGGTGCTGCTGCTCGACGAGCCGCTTGGCGCACTCGACGCCTTCACCCGAATGAACATGCAGGATGAGATCCTGCGCATCTGGAAAGAGACCGGCATGACCGCCCTCATGATAACGCACGACGTGGATGAGGCCGTTTATCTCTCGGACAAGGTCGTCGTCATGACCCCGCGCCCCGGCCGCATCACCGGCACGCTCGACATCCGGCTCTCCCGCCCGCGTGCTCCAGCACAATCCGGCCGCCGCTCTGTACGGCGCACAGTCCATGTATTCCCGCTTCAAAAATCTGAATCTGTAAAAAAAGCTCTCCGCATCGACCTGAACTGCGGAGAGCTTTCTTTTTATGCGTTTGGAATAAGCGGCTGCACCATGCAGCTGTTTTCGTAATTCGCCTGCGGCGCTTCGCGGCAATATTCTCAATCCGCCGCCGTCGGAACGGTACGGTATCCCTCCATGAGGCTGTCGTTTTCCATGATAAACGGGCGCGCCGTGTCCTGATCCCAGGAGGTATCGTATTTTTCCATCAGATAATCGTTCAGCTCGATCCGGTTTCGGAGCTTGACCAGCCGGTACGGCTCCTGAAACGCCACCTTTTCAACAAAATAGAGACTGCCGTCCCCGGCCGGCAGCAGGACGCCCACGTGTCCGATGAACAGGGTATTGTCCGTATCCGAGAACCGGTCATGGAGCACCACGGAGATCAGCCGGGCAGTCCCTTCCTCAAAGGCAACGCCGCGCTCCGCCCAGCCTGCCCGAAGGGCCTTGACCTGTTCCGCCGTCTCCGTGCTGTCCGCAGCAGCCACCGGCGCAAACAACGCACAGAATTTTGATGTGCTGTTTCCGCAGAGAACGGCAGGATCTGCGGCCAGCGTTTCGAGATCCAAAAAGAGGGCGTCCTCGCCCTGCGTTTCCGGCTGGTCTGCCCCGGCAGTGACGAACGCACCGAACAGGCTGAAGGCCGTGATGCGGCAGTTGTAGCCGGGAAAGCTCCCGTTCTTCTCCGTCCATAGCTCCTGCATCTCATAAGGGTCATATTTGGTATCGGTCAGCGCGCCGCTCTCAAAGCCCTCCGTCAGCCATTCGTTCTTGACGCTGGCGTTGAACTGATCGACGCGGTCAAGAAGAATGCTGACCCTGTTTTCGCTAATGCCGGAGTCTGCGAGCGACTCGGAGAGCAGCCCTCTGGAGACTGCATCTGTCAGATTGGAGTACGCCGCGGCTTCGAGCGGCGGCTCTGCGTGTCCGCCGCAGCCCGAGAGGCCTGCGAGCATGAGGCTGACCGCCGCAAGGACGGGCAGCAGCTTTCTTTTCCGGTTTATCATTGATCTTCGCCTTTCCTGTGACCGCTCCTGCGGGAACGGATTCGTGATCTGTCTGTATCCTTATACTGTACACGCATCGGCGAAAAAAGTAAAGAAAAACCGCCCATTCCAACGGAACAGACGGTTATCAGTGGTACGCCCGGTGCGATTCGAACGCATGGGCTTTGAAGTCGGAGCGGCGCTGTATTCAGTTCTCCATCAGCGTCAAAATGTTTTTAGCCTCAATCTCGTAGTCATAAAATGAACTAGGGCAGCACCGCACAATTTACTCGCAAATCACTCTTGTTCAATTATGCGGTATTGCCCTAGAAATAAAGACATTGCGCCCCATTCCGTGCCCGGGAGAGAGTAGTGTGGGATACCTCCGCCATTTTGGCAATATCCTTGATGGTCAGTTTTTTCATAATATTCCCTTTCCGCAGCTTCACAGGGAAATGTTCACATCTCCCTGAAAAGTATAATAGCATTGGGAATCGCCTGCGGCGCACTAGGGTGTCGATTTGTGCCCCCATATCTTCAGTATAATGGGTTTCGTCGACACTGACCACTAAAATTTCAGGTTTGAGAATTTTTTGAACATATTCTGAAAAATATCGAGTGCAGATTCCATGATGGGATAGCTTTTGCAGCCGCGGCCGAGCCTGCCGTCCACACAGAGCCGCCCGCATGGTTTCATCTGTACTGTCACCGGACAACAGCGCCAAATCGGTACTGCCCTTCCTCAACAGCCAAATGCTGCTGTCCTCATTGCAGGTTTGCTTGTATGCCGCCAGATTCCAGGCCATAGCCTCCTCCGTCAAGTTCGGATCGCACAATTTCTGTGCATAAGCCACAGAACGCTGCGTGCTGTTCCGGAGGGGATAGAGGCATTCCAAGACATAGTCACCGAAGGTGAAGGTCCTGCCGGCACAATCTGCAGAACGGATCAGTTCCGTTTTACTGCGCTCTAAATACCGAAAGAAGTCATGGTATTCCCTGTAAAACTCCCGATCTCCATACACCGGATACACCCGATCGGCAAATCGCAGGTCTCCGCATGGTGCCACCGCCCGCCGCACCTGCACACGGTCTACTAGATGTACAAAGCCGCCGAAGTGATCCTGATGCAAATGAGTCAGGATCAACAGATCAATAACGGTGATATTCCTCTGTACGAGGAATTCCAATAGGGGCTTGCGGTTCTTATGGTATTTTCCGCCGCCGTCAACTACTACCGTCCGCCGTCCCTGGGGAGTATCCAGCAGCAATACCGTGCAATCCGCGCGCCCTGCATCCAAAATGTACAGTTCACTCATAAAGTTAGGATCACCTCATCCCCCACCTGATAGTCCTCGTTTCCCCGATAGCGGACCTCCAAAATCTCATTATCTGCTTGATTTTCCACTATGCCACGTTGATGTTCTGTTAGATACTGATAATAAACTTCTGAACCGTGAATAGCAGTTCGATAAGAATCAAGAGTTGTTTGCACGACTTCACCACCTTGGTGCCGTTTTATATTAAGGCAATACCGCATAATTGGACAAGAGCGATTTGCGAGTAATTTTTGCGTTCTGACGAGGCCCGGTTTTGCGGTAATACTTGACGTATTACCGTGAAATCGCAACAAAGTCAGGGCGCGAAATTTCCGCAAAGCGCCGCAGCTTTCATTGTGCGGTGTTGCCTTAAGTATAACATACTTATTTTTAAAATGCGACTTCATGCAGTATGAATTCCTATTATGGCTGCGTTTGGTTCTTCCCAAAAAACGATATATGCCCTCATGGAAATCTTCCGGGAGCTTACTTTATGCAGCAGTATCGGAATACCGTTTTGGCAGAACGGTGGTATAACCGCCTTCGCGCTTTGATACAGGAGAATTTGACTGCATTTCCAGCGAAGTATCCGCTGTATGATGTGGAGCCGTGGAGTTCTGCGGGAATTCGACAGTGTGTTACGCGAAATGACGTGATTTTGTATTCGGTTGATGAAATCCACAGCTATGTGTACATTCGCAGTGTTTGCACACGCGGTCGAAATTTGGATTTACATCTGTCGGAGCAGAGTGAGAGCGTGGAGTAAAACGAAAAGAGCGGCAAGGCAGCTCCCGATAAGAAAACATCGTGAGGAAAGAGAGAACGGTATAGCTTCGGCTGTACCGTTTTCTCTTTTTTCCATTGATGCCGTGACTTTTGACATTTCCAAGGCTCCGATGCCCTTGTAGTAAATGTCGATCTCCTGCGTCCGGTTCTTGCCCTTCGGGTCGCTGCCGCATGGACGATGATTTTCTCCACGAACTCATGGAGGATGCAGGGCGTGAGCTCCGGGATATCCGTGCACCTCTCCACAACGGAGAGAAAACGATCAACATCCGCCGATTTGCTTTCCTCCAGCTCCACTTCTTTCCGAAGGGAACTCGCCAGCACCTTGAGCTCCTGTTCTTCCTTCTCATAGTCCGCAGAGAGCTTCTGAAAGCGTTCATCGGAGAGCTTGCCCGAAATGCTGTCCTCATAGAGCCGCTTGAAGATAGCATCCAACTCTGTGATCCGCTTTTCGGAATCGGCAAGCTGCCGTTTCCGCTTTGCAATATTCCGGTCGCGCTGCCGCAGGTCATTTGTCCATGACCAGCCTCACAAACTCGTCCTTACTGCGGGAGGCGAAGGAAACGATCTCCCGCGGGAGTCGCTGATGGCTGAGGTGCAGATGTGCCGGAAGGCGTTCTGCCGGGAATAGCGAAAAGAGAACAGCGCAGCTTCGGGGCGAGATTCCCGTCCGCTGCGCTGTCCGATGTTTGCTTATGGGGTCATGCCAGCGGCTTTGATGTTTAGCCGCATGTCAGCCGGTCACTTCTTGCAGCGCCAGAGGAAGGTCACGATCTGCGCTCTGGTGCAATCCGCATTGGGGCTGAATGTCGTGCTGGTGGTTCCCTTGGTGATGTTCTCCTTGACCGCCCACAGTACCGCATCAGCATAGTAGGCGGTGGACTTCACATCGGCAAAGGGATTGGCTGTACCCGCTGCCGGGGACTTCTCGGAACGCCACAGGAACGCGACGATCTGGGCGCGGGTGCAGGTCATGTTGGGGCTGAACGTGGTGTCGCTGGTGCCCTTGGTGATGCCATTCTCCACCGCCCACAGCACAGCGTCATAGTAGTAGCTGCCCACGGGGACGTCGGTAAACGGCATGGTGCGGATTTCGGGTTTGGGACTGCCAGCGGTGCGCCACAGGAAGGTCACGGCCTGCGCACGGGTGCAGATGCCGTCCGGGGAGAAATGGGTATCATCGGTTCCCTTGGTAATGCCGTTCTCCACTGCCCAATCCACAGCGTCCTCATAATAGCTGCCGGTGGCTACATCCACAAACACGCCGGTCTGGGGGTTGCCGTTGGCTTTCATAAAGATGACCTCGATGGTATGGGTTCTGCTGACATTCTCAAAGGTGTAGGACTTCGCCGCGCCGATGCTCTTGCCGTCGATCTTGACGTTGGAGATGGCATAACCCTTATCCGGGGTGATGGTGAAGGTCCGATCCCGGCCCTCCCGGACGCTGACATTGCCGGAGGGAGAAATGGAGCCACCAGCCCCGGCAGTTGCCTTGATGGTGTAGTAGCTGTAAGAATGGCCGCTGCCATTATAACGCCAGTGTGCCGTATAGATTCGGTTGCCGGTGCTGCCCGTTGGGATGGTGACGGTCATATTGTTCTCGCCGTCAAGCCCCGTGCCGCTCCAGCCGGTGAAGGTATAGCCGGATTTGGTAGGATTCTTGAGGGTGAAAGCCTTCGTCTCGATGGTGTAGGTGCTGGGATTGCCCTCCGCAGTGCCGCCGGCCAGATTATAGGTAATCGTGTACTGGTTGACTGTCCACTGCGCCGTCAGCGTGGTTACGACCTCCGGAACGCTTTCACCGGGGGCGTACAGGTTTCCGTCGCTGCCAAGCCACTTAAAGTAGCTGCCGTTATTTCCGTCCGGGCGGGTCAGGCCGTCGGACGCAGGCGCGGTAAACTTGCTGCCGTTTTTCACAATGATTTGAATAGTATCCGTGCTGCCGCCCAATTTACCGCCGCCAAGGTCAAGGGTAACGACCTTCAGCCCGTTAAGGCTCAGTGTGTTGGGGTTCCGAACCTCAAGGACGGGGCGGAAACCAAAGTACGAGTAGGAGCTCATAGCATTGATGTAGTGCCAGTAGCGAGCCCAAGGGTACCCGCGAACCGCACGGAATGGATTCGAATTATCGGGTCTGGTGTCCTGTCCCAACGAAGACATATCGCTCCAGTTTTTGATATATCCGCTCTCCTTGTCCAGTATCCTGTCCCATTCGTTGCTTTGGGGCGTGCCGCGTTGGGACTCGCCCGAACTTGTACGACCACTTCCCGCAGACGGCGCACGCAGCGTATAGTCCACACCGCCGGCGGCATAATTTTTGCCGAAAATCAGACTCGCAGTATCTAAGTCATTCCAGCTTACCGTATGCGTTACGACATAGTCCGCCATAAACAGGCTGTGGGGATATTTGTTCTGCTGTGCATACTCCTCGGTGGTTGCCGTCTCCGATGTGAGCTTGTAGGCGTTCACCGTTCCTGCGTAGGTAAAGGGAACATAGTGCAGGGTATTATCCGGCAGAGCATCGTTCACCGTGCCGGGAATACCCATTGCCGATAGGTCAAAGTAATAGGTGTAGCCGGGAGCAAGGGAAAACTGCTCGTCCGCCTGCTTTTCCACCGTCAGCGAAATGTCTGTGAAATCACTTGCGTAATCGGTTTTATAATCGCCGTTGTACTGTTCGCTGAAAATTTTCAAGGTATAGCTGCCCGGTGCAAGGCCGGACGGGATTTTGATCTCAACCGTTCCGTTTTCGGCAGTAGGCTGCGCTACTCTGCCATAATACTGTGCGCCATTGTTATCCGCAACGATGACAGAGATATATTCATTTGCCCCTGTGGTCGCCCCGTTGTAATGCAGCGTAAGGGTATCGCCGGGGTCGCCGCTGACAGCTTTTTCCGTTACGGCAAAACTGCGGCTATTATCTAAAAGCGTCAATTTCCATTCGTTTCCGGTGTATTCGGAAATCGGGGTCAATCCCCCGTCGGGCTTTCTGTCCACGGCGGCAGATGTGAAGAGGACAGAATTTAGATTTAGGTTAAAAGCGGGACGCGCCGCCCAGCCAAGGCCCACGCCGCCGTCGTACACACGCCCGTAGCCGTCGACTAAGCCCGTGCTGCTAGTGAAGTCCGCGTAAGGGGAACGGAGCCACCACACACCGGCGCTATTGCCATAATTGGCAATACGCGCCGCGTCATCGGTAAAGCCATATTCGCTATTTACCGCTTCTTCTGCGGACAGGAAAAACACTTGGTCGCTGTTTAGAATATTGGTAGAAGCAGCAAAGGAAACGTTATGTGTGCTGCTCGTAAATGCGTCGTCGCTTTTCGTTGTTGCAAGGATTGCAGCGAGTTCCAGGCTATTGAGATTGCTGCTTTCAAATGTATTGCACCACGCCTGCGCGTCGCTGCCCTGCCATGCGTTGCTATACGGGCTTGTGCCATCGAAATATACATCTCCGCGACCCCCGCTTCCCAACAAATCTTCGGACAAGAGGAAAAGCCCGGTTGCGCCCGTGTTGGTCTGGTCGTCCAAAACCCGCCATTTTACAGGGCTGCTATTGTAGCTTCCCATATAAATGTAGTCGTAGCCTGTGCCGACTTTTGCGGTGTCATAGCCCGAAATCCCGCTTGTGCCAAGCTGTATCGCCTTGCCTGTCCCCGCCGCAAACGCCACGGTGGGGAGCATATACGCCGCCATGCAAAGGTAGAGCAAGATACTGAGTATTCGTTTTTTCATTGGCTTTTCTCCTCCTGTTCGTGTCGAGTGGGCTTGTCCTCTCCGTCTTTTTTCTACAGTTTTCTCTGTTTCTGAGCCGGAAGCACAGCACAGTGATGACCACCGCCGCTGCAAAGCAGACGACGCCCACCAGCACATAGCCGCCTGCGTCCTCCCGCAGCAGCATCGCGCCGAACGCTGCCCCATGCGGCGGTCTGTCCCTGCACTGCAAATGCGTCTGCCGCCTGCATCAGCACCGCGAACAGCAGCATACACGCGGCGCTCAGTCCATATATGCCGCGTTGCTGCCTTCGGCGGTTGTTTTCCCGCACCCGCTGCTTGACGAGTGCGACCCGTCTTGCGGTATCGTACATTTCGTTTGAACCCCCCTTCCGGTTTGTCTGAAACTGTGATAAAAACCCTTTCACTTATATAGGTACAAAAAAACGAAAAAACTCTCACCCAAAACGCATAATTTTTCACAAAAATTTGAGAGCTGCTCCAAAAAGCAGCTCTCAAAGAGTGGATATTCGGTTATTACTTCCGTGATAATCGGAAAACGGATAGCCTTCCTGCCGCCACCAGCAGCACCGGCAGGGCGTAGGCGATGTACTGCGCCGCGCCGCCGTAGGCGATGAGCAGATTGTAGATGGCATGGAGGGTGATGGCTGCGCCCAGCAGCCCACAGGTGCCTGCAACCTTCAGCCACGTCCGCCGCCACATGTAGGCAAGCCCGCCGCCCACGATCAAGCCGCAGAGGACGTGCATCGCGCCCGTGCCAAAGCCCCGGAAGAAGATGAAGGAGAAGCGGTCCGCGCCGTTCTGGATGAGATAGCACACATTTTCAAAGGTGGCGAAAGTGAGGGCAACCGTGATGGCGGCAGCCTTGATTTTATCGCCCTCCGGCTCAAACACCAGCAGATAGAACACCAGCGGCAGCAGCTTCATCATTTCCTCCACCACCGGCGCAATCTCCGCCGTGGCGGCAAGTGCGTCCGCCCGGCATACCGCCGCGAGGAAGGTGTTGATGTAGGCCGAGAGAAGACACACCCCCATCCCGGCAATGCAGAACAGGAAGAAGCGGAGCTGCCGCCTGCCCATGCACAGGGCGGCCACCAGCAGGGGAGATACCATGCAGATGAAAATATTCTCGATATAGGTCATGCGTCCACCGCCTTTCTCGTGGCGGGCAGCAGCCCCAGAATCGCAAGCGTCAGCAGCATATCGCACCAGAAGGTGGGACTTGCCGGAGAGGTATCCGGCCAAAAGCAGCCCGCCGTCCACAGCAGGTATTCTGCGCACACAAAGCACAGCACGCCGATGTGAAACCACCGCATATTCCGCGCCGCGCCCGTCTGCGTTTTCGCATAAGAAAGCCCGCGAATGGCGCAGAAGGAGAGCACAATCATCATGCCGCACCAGAGCAGGTTGGAGAGAATATCCCCGAAGATGCAGTAGAACGCCAGCAGCGGCACGCCGAACGCAGGCGCAAGCCATGCCCTGCGGCAGCGGAAGCTGCGCTCATCTGCTCCGGCCAGCGTGGCCTGCAAAATGCGCAGGAAAATTACGCTGGCCACCCAGCCGAACTCCGAGACATAAAAGACCCGCGGCGTGGTATCGAACAGCAGCAGATACAGCGTCCAGTAGAGCGCGCCGAGGGCAAAGCAGCCGTAGAAGCACAGCAGCAGGAAGTACGCCTGCCGCCCACTTTTTCGGCAAGAGATACCCGAAAGTAGCGCACCGACGAATGTGGTCAGTAATTGCAGCAGGTTCTCAATCAGCTCCATGAATTCCCTCGCTTTCGTTGTTCTGATCGTCCTCCCGCTTCATCTGACGCAGCCGGAAGCACAGAACGGTCACGCACACGCCGAGAAGAAACGCCAAAAGCCCGATGACGATATATCCCAAAGCTACGCCGCTGTGAAAGATGCTTGCCGCCGTCTCAAAGCCGGAGTAGTCACCGGTCCGGATGTTTGCGGCAATGCCGGGCATGGCGAGGGACGCGCCAATGAGCAGCACAAGACACGCCGCCACAGCGAAAACCATGGTGATCTTATTGCGCCGCCGCCGTTTCTCCCGCTCAATTTTGGCGATGCGCCGCTTTGTCTCCGCGACACGCTCCTCAAGACTGCGCATTTGTGATTCCCTCCCGTTCTAAGAGCTTTCGCAGGCTCTCTTTTCCGCGATACACCATGTTGGTGATCTGTTTTACCGTTTTCCCCGTGACCTCCGCCGCCTGCGCGTAGCTCATGCCTTCAAAATAGGTGAGATACAGAACCTCCCGATAGTCCGGGTTCATTTCGCTCATGCAGAAATGCAGAATACGGTTTCGCTCCTCCGTCCGGATAACCTCCTCCGCCAGCAGCCGTCCGTCCGGCTCGCCGGTCAGCGCATCAAGGCTGAACAGAGGCTTTCGTCTGCTCTTGTGGCGCAGCGCCATGTGCCGTGCCGCCTTATAGAGATACGCCTTGAAGCCGCCGTCCCGGATCTTCGGCTTTTTCGTGAACAGATAGGCGAAAACGTCCAGCATCAGCTCCTCAGACTCGTGAACGTCGTGCAGATAGCCGTCAATATACAAGGTCAGGGGGTCACCGTATTTTTTCATCAGAGCATTAAGCCCTTCGTCGTCGCCGTTCAGATATTGGCGGTATAAGCTCTCGTCGCAGGTCATAGCGTTCACTTCCTTTTTGCGGATGCTTCCAATTCCAATGCGGAGAGGATCCGCATGGATAATACTCAATACAATACATTATATACGAATATCCGAATAAAAAGCAAGCCCACACGGATGACACACCAAACGAGCAATCCAGAAACTCATTCTCTTCCGGCTCCATTTGCTCCTGTTTTCCAGCTTCTATCGGCTGTTCACTGCTCTGTGCCGGTAACCAAAATAAAAAAAAGTCCATGCATCTGTATCTCTACAAACACATGGACGAATTCACTGCCACTCTTGATATTTGGCGTATCCTTCCTACGAATTACTACACACTTTTTTTCTTTTACCTAATTTCTTATGCTACCATACTTCCCTGAAAACCTCAATGCGTTTTTCTTAATGGCGCCGGTCTATACCGGCATTTTTATAATAAGCTGCTTTTTTCCTGATACATTCTGCGTTCAGCTTCCATCAGCAAGAGGTCAAATCCACGCTCCCAGCTTTCCTGCCATACTGTTCCGACTGCCATTACTACACCTTTTTTCTTCATGCCAGCCTTCATACGTTCAATCCGCTGCTTCAGTTCCTCTTCTCCGATACCTGCACACAATGCCAGAAGCTCATCCCTCCAATACGGAACAGTCCATAGTCTGAAAATTCCTCACGGAGTAATTCGCCGGCACGCAGAATGAGCTGGTCACCTGCCTGATTACCTAAAGTATCATTTACTTTTTTTCAGTCCTGTAATATCGCAATACACCACACCAAAGCCTGAAGTCCCTGATGCATCTGTAACATACCGTTCCATGGCGAACCGGTTTCCAAGTTTCGTAAGCTGGTCACTATAGCTCATCCGTTCCAATTCCCGCATCAGATTACGCCTTCTGATGCTGGAGACAATAAAATATCCCATAATCTGAAGCATATTAGAAGTATAATCCAACATTTTTTCAGGAGGATTATCAACTCCATAAAACCGATGATTTTCTGACCTTCATACAGTGGAACTACTACCAGTGTTGAAATATTCTGTTGTTTCAGATTCTCATACTGCAGTGGATCACTCTCACGTATATTTTCCAGATTACTAATGATAATATTTTTGCTTTCACTAAAATTGCGGTACCAGTTCTCGCATACTTCAGCCGGAACATTCTGCAAATTATCTTTCTCAGGCCTGATACCATTCGCTACCCATTCATAGGTGTTATCGTCATTTCCCAATAAGTTTTTTTTTTCCAAAAATATAGGTACGTTCTCCATTCAATGCCTTTCCAAGATATTCCAGAATAATTTCCAGTGACTGTTCTGATGTAGGGGCATTTAACGCAATTCTTATGCCCTCATTTATAATAGCCTCCATATTTTCATAGTTTTGAATCAGACTTCCCTGTTTTTTTTCTTCGTTGCTGACATCCAGTGCAATTTCTACCCGGTAACGTCGACCATCCTGTTGCAGCATAGTATCCTTCAACAACAGATGTTTGCCAAGAACCGGATTATAATACTTCCATTCTTTAAACTCACCTTCTACCAGTTCCTGATTATTGCACATACTACAAGGGGCGGCATTATGCTGCATCACCTCATAACATTTCTTTCCTTTTATTTCTTCCCGGGTCTGAAATCCAAAATTTTCCCGTGTTTTCCGGTTCATATACACAAGCTCATATGTATCAACATCTGACACATATACAAATTCATCAAGATTTTCAAAGAAATTCCAAATCTTTTCCACTGCTTCTATCCTTTCCGGCAATTACATTACTTACATTTTATCCCTGGGTATTGTTTTAGCTCTCCGGCAGCACCAAAAACAGCCATTAATCAGTGACTGCACCAATCAGTTCATTGATATCTTCAACTCCATTATTTTCCATATAATCCTGTATACCATTGATAATATCAATCGTTGCGGTAGGGTTAGTAAAGTTTGCAGTTCCCACAGATACTGCGGTTGCTCCTGCCAGTATCAGTTCCAATGCATCTTCAGTGCTCTGTACACCTCCCATTCCGATAATCGGAATATTCACTGCCTGGGCTGCCTGATATACCATACGCACTGCAATTGGATGCACTGCCGGTCCGGACATCCCACCAGTTCTGTTTGCCAAAGCAAATTTTCTGCGGTTTACATCAATCTTCATTCCAGTCAGTGTATTAATCAGGGAAATTACATCTGCACCGCCTGCTTCTGCTGCTCTTGCCATCTCCGTAATATCCGTCACATTCGGGCACAATTTCATAATAATCGGCTGTCTTGCATATTTTTTTCACTTCTTTTGTAATTTCTTCTACAGAAGCAGCATTCTGTCCAAAGGCAATACCGCCTTCTTTGACATTTGGGCAGGAAATATTGATTTCCAGCATATCTACCGGCTGTTCGGTACCAGTCTTTCCACAACTTCTATATAATCGGAGGCTGTTTTTCCACAAACATTTACAATAATGCGTGTGTCATAGTGGGTAAGAAATGGAATATCACGCTGTACAAATACATCAATACCAGGATTCTGTAAACCGATAGCATTTAACATTCCACCGTACACTTCTGCCACACGAGGGGTCGGATTCCCCGGCCATGGTACATTGGCAACACCTTTCGTCACTACTGCACCCAGTTTATTCAAATCTACAAATTCACTGTATTCCTGACCGGAGCCAAAGGTTCCGGATGCTGTCATAATCGGGTTCTTCAATAATACTCCTGCCAGATTTACTCTTGTATTCATTAAAGTTCCACCTCCTCAGCCCGGAAAACCGGTCCTTCTTTACATACACGTTTGTTATTGACATTGGAATGTTCGTCCTTGTCCTTAGACTGGCACACGCAGGCTAAACAGGCTCCGATTCCACAAGCCATACGTTCTTCCATGGAAATCCAGCACTCAATCTGTTTCTCTTTTGCATATTCCTTAATTGCTGCCAGCATCGGCTTTGGTCCGCAGGCATAGATAATATCTGCTGTCAGCCCATTTTCACGGATGGCATCCAATACATTTCCTTCTGTCCCGGCACTTCCGTCCTCAGTTGCCACATAGACTTCTCCTTCTTCACGAAATTCATCCATCAGGAAAAGTTCATCCGGAAACCAAGTACCATCTGCTTTTCACAGTCCAATTCTTTTGCCAGCTCTAACATTGGCGGAATACCAATTCCACCACCAATTAAGAACGCTTTCTTTTCTTTCTTCGGAAATCCATTTCCCAGCGGTCCTGTTATATTAAGAATTCCGCCGGTATGCATACCGGAAAACTCTTCTGTTCCCTTTCCAACTTTACGGTATACCAGACGGATGGCATTATCCTTTTTATCAATTTCACAGATACTGATTGGTCTTGGAAGCAGCCTGCTTCCTTCATTACAATATACAGATACAAACTGACCTGCTTTTTTGCATGTGCTGCAATCTCTTCCGTACGCAGCCACATACTGTAAATGTCATCCGCAATTTCTTCCTGGCGGATAATAATAGCCTGTTCTTTAAACTTCTCTGCCATCTTCTTCTCCTATCTTGCCTGTAAAGCTCCATCGATATCTTTTATCATTGCCTCTACTGCTGCTCTGGATGCATCTGCAAAATGTTCTGTTCCAAAAGATGCATAAGCCTCCTGCTTATATGCTGCAATGATTCCACGGGATGAATTGACAATTGCACCCAGTCCGTTTTCGTCGAAGTAATGTACTAAGTCCGCTCCTTTTCCACCCTGGGCACCGTATCCCGGAACCAGGATAAAGCTCTTTGGCATTACTTTACGAAGGACTTTTCCTATCTCCGGATAGGTTGCTCCTACTACTGCTCCCACATAGCTGTAGTTATCTCCCATGACTTCTTCGCCCCACTGTGCTACCTTTTCACCGACATATTCATACAGTGGTCTGCCATCAATTAATCTGTCCTGGAATTCTCCACTGGATGGATTGCTGGTCTTAACTAAAATGAAGATACCTTTTTTTTCTCTTCTTTACATACTTCCAGGAAAGGCTTGATTCCGTCTGAACCAAGATATGGATTAACTGTTGCAAAGTCTTCATCAAAAGCAGAAAGCTTCTTACTTCCCACCTGGACTTTACCAAGATGTCCCACTGCATAAGCTGCGGATGTAGAACCGATATCGCCACGTTTTACATCTCCGATTACCACAAGGTCTTTGGAGTGGCAGTAATCTACTGTCTTCTGATATGCTTTCACACCCTCTGTTCCAAACTGCTCATACATGGCAATCTGTGGTTTTACAGCAGGAATCAGATCATAAGTGGCATCTACAATTGCTTTGTTAAACTGCCAGATTGCTTCTGCTGCACCCTCTAAAGTCTCACCACGCTCCTTAAATGCTGCTGACTTAATATGTTCCGGAACATAATCTAACATCGGATCTAAGCCGACAACGATTGGTGCATGGGTTTTCTCGATTTTTTAATTAATTTGTTAATCATATCTTTAAGCCTTTCTTTTTCTTATTCTTCTGCTGCATCATATACAATTTTGCCGTCACAGATAGTCATCATTACTTTACCGGTTACTTTTCTGCCGTGGAATGGTGTATTCTTTGCTTTCGACCAGAACTTGTTCTTATCAATAGCATAAGTGCATTCCGGATCAAAAAGCATGACATCTGCCATTCTTCCCTCTTCCAAAGTTCCTTTCTTCAAATGAAGAATCTGTGCCGGGTTATAGCTCATCTTCTCTACCATCTGCATCGGTGTTAAGTATCCACCCAGCACGAGTTCTGTATAAGTCAGTGCTGCTGCAGTTTCCATTCCAACGATTCCGAATGGTGCCTTTACCATGCTGCTATTTTTTTCATCTGCTGTATGCGGTGCATGGTCTGTAGAAATGACTTCCATGGTTCCGTCGGAAAGTCCCTTTTTCAATGCCTCCACATCATCTTTCCGGCGGAGTGGCGGATTCATCTTATAATTAGTATCTCCCTCTACCATATCATCTGATGTCAGTGTAAAATGATGCGGACATACCTCTGCGGATACCGGAATATGCTCTAACTTGGCATATTTTACCATGATTACACTGTTCTTTGTGGAGCAGTGGCAAAGATGCAGGTGTGCACCGGTATCTTTGGATAACAGGATATTTCTTGCAATCATGATATCTTCTACGGAATTGGTAATTCCAGCCAGTCCCCACCGTTTTGCATTCTCATCCTCGTTGACCACGCCGGAGCCAACCAGATTCTTATCTTCGCAATGTGACAGTACCGGAATGTTACAGTCTCTTGCTACCAGCATGGCATCTCTTGCAAGAAGTGAATTCATGACTGATTTGCCATCTTCACTGATTGCAGGGCTTCCTGCCTCCACCATCTCTTTGATGTCAGCTAATTCCTCTCCCTGCTGTCCTTTTGTTACAGCACCAACCTGTAATACATGCACCAGTCCGACACTTTCTGCCTTATGATGTACATAACGTACCACATCAGCATTATCTACCACCGGCTTGGTATTTGGCATTGCAAGTACCGTGGTATATCCGCCTCTTGCTGCGGAACGGGTTTCTGTTTCAACATCACCCTTATGAGTAAATCCTGGATCCCGCAAATGCACATGCATATCAACGAGTCCCGGCATTACATACAGTCCTTTGGCATCGATAGTCTTCTCTGCCTTTTTCTTGATATTTTTCCTCTTTTGGTAATGACTCCATCTTCTATGAAAAGGTCCATTACATCATCTGTTTTCGTAGCCGGATCTAAAATGCGGCACCTTTTATTAAGATTGTCATGTGGAATACCTCCTGTTGCTCCTATTTTAGCATACAAGCAGTTCTGGGGCAATCTGCTCATGCATGTATTTTCTCAAATAGCTCTGGAGGTACATATGCTTCTATACGGATTCCCTCCGGCAGATATTCTTCTGCTATTAATTCTCCTGTTTCTCTTATCTGCTGCAGCAATCCACCCTTGTCATATGGCAGCACTGTCTCAAGATAGTGTTTGTTCTCCCGCAGTATCCGGGCGAGGCAGTCTTTCAGTTCTTCTAGTCCATCACCTCTTGCTGCAGATACCCGTAAAGTAATATCTGCCCTGCCATCCCGCAATGGTTCCCGGTCTGTAATAGCATCCTGCTTATTAAACAATGTCAATATCTTTTTATCTGTAACCTCTAACTGGTGCAATGTCTCATATACACTATGCATCTGCCTGGCAGCCTGTGGATTGGATGCATCCACCACATGAATGATAAAATCTGCATACTTAGCTTCCTCTAAAGTACTACGGAAGGCATCAATCAGATGATGCGGCAGTTTTCGGATAAACCCTACCGTATCCGTAAGCAAAAGCTTCTGGCTTCCCGGAAGTTCTAACATTCTGGTAGTCGGGTCTAAGGTTGCAAAAAGTTTATCCTCTGCAAGAATTCCAGCTCCGGTCAGAGCATTTAAAAGGGTTGATTTACCGGCATTGGTATACCCTACAATTGCTGCCACCGGAACATGATTCCGCTGTCTTGCCACACGATTCACTTCCCGGTGCCGTTTCACTTCCTCTAACTCCCGTTTGAGCTGGCTGATTCTTGATGCAATCAGACGACGGTCTACCTCTAACTTTTTCTCTCCCGGACCTCTCGTTCCAATTCCTCCTCCCAGCCTTGACATACTCTTTCCTATGCCGGAAAGACGACTCATGCGGTAACGAAGCTGTGCCAGTTCCACCTGAATCTTTCCTTCACTGGTAGATGCTCTGGCAGCAAAAATATCAAGGATAATTAAGGTTCTGTCCATCACTTTTACGTTCAGGGTATCTGAAAGATTCCGAAGCTGTGCCGGGCTTAGTTCGTCATCGCAGACAATTCCTGTTGCATTGGTCCATGCAATTTCATCCAGCAGCTCTTCTACTTTTCCGCTACCAATATAAAGCCCCGGATGTATTGTCTGACGGTTCTGGATTACCCTGCCCACCGTTACTGCTCCGGCAGTCTTCACCAGCTCCTCCAATTCATCCAGGAGTCTTCTGTATCATCGCCATCCTGGCTGCTTACGCCAACCAGGATGACTCTTTCTTCCATTTCATTGTTTTCAAAAAAATTCAGGCATAAAATATCCTTTTCTTACTTTCTGTTTATGCAAACACACTCTGTCCGTTCTGGGATAATCCTGCAGAAATATTTAACATTGCAGCAAAATCATTCTGTAATTCATTTGAGCATTTCTCTGCTTCCAGATAAATTTCTTCTGCTTTTTCCGCGTTCTCATCAAACAGTGCCTGCTGCACTTCTTTTCCATATCCATGGAATCTTCTGTGTTTCTCTGCCAGTGCATTCCAGACCGGTGCAATTGCCGGATTTTCCGGATGCATGGAATAGTAAAAATGACCAAAGCCACATTTTGTATCATCAAATTGTAACGTAAGGACATTCTTCTCAGTTACCATGGTATGTAAAGTCTCAAGCCATGCCCTATGTGCTTCCATTGCTTTTTTTGTACATAAGCATCAAAAACTGCATTATCCATACGGTAAAATGCATCACGGCTCATTTCTCCTATAACCTTCGCCACATTATCCATACCCGTTTCAACCTGGGTTAATGGTTCTACCGAACCTTTTAAATTTCCATTTATAACGGTCAGCAATTCTGCATCATTGCTGAGATTACTGCACTGGTCTTCAATACAGGACACCTGGGTTTCCAGCACATTCATGGAGCTGCTGATTTCTTCACTGATACCAGCAAGGGAACCAATCGATTCGCTGATGGTTCCAACATTTTTCTTGTTCTCGTCATTAATATTCCATACAGCATTAATCTTCTGATCAATATTGTCAAGAGATGTAATTGCAACATCCACACTCTTAGAACTCTTCTCAGAAGCATCACGGATTCCTTCTACGAATTCACCCATATTTCCAGTTAACTGTTTGGTTCCCTCTGCCAGCTGACGGATTTCTTCCGCTACAACGGCAAATCCCTTTCCTGCTTCTCCTGCTCTTGCTGCCTCGATGGATGCGTTCAATGCCAGCAGGTTGGTCTGTTCGGAAATTGCATTGATACCTTCAATGACTTCATTCATATGATTGATAACATCCATCAATGCATCCATATTCTTCTTCATTTCTGTGGATTCTGAGATTGCATCTTTGGATAAATCCCGGATAGCTGTCAGTTCTTCCTGCCATTCTCTATCTTCTTATAAATATCAGTAGTTTTCTCTGATACATCAACAATTGTATTGGTCAGACCCTCATGGGCATTTCTTACTTCCTCTGCAATACTGGATGTTTCTGCTGCTGCATCATGGATTGCCTTTGTTGCTGTATTGACATCCTCTGCTGTCGTTGTCATCTTTTCGGTATCATGTCCAACTTTCAGGCTAAGGCACTCATTGTCATAACTGCCTGCATATCTTCCCCATATACCTGTGCAAGCTGACGTCTGCCAGCGCTCATGCGTTCATACATATTCTGCAGTTCCGGTGAACCTGCAGCATAATTCTCTTCTTTCATCTCACTAATTGACTGAACCAGATTTATAATTTTTTTATTCTTTCCCAATGCCATATATTTCCTCCAATCAATGCACTTTCTGTGCATTACGTTATACTACTAATTTTGTACTGAATCTTACCGATTGTCAACGACATTTTGTGATATTTTTCCAAAAAATTCAACTTTTTTGCAATTTCTTTATGCAGAAAATATTTTCAAAAACATTACCAATGCCTGATAATCTCTCATATCTGCCAGTTCTCTTGCAGAATGCATGGCAAGCATCGGAATTCCAATATCCGCTCCCTGCATCGGCAGATAGGAAACCACAATCGGTCCAAGGGTCTGTCCACCCGGCATGCCGGAACGGTTTACCTGCACCTGATATGGAATATCTGTCTTTTTACAAAGCTGCATCACCACCGCTGTTGCCTCACTGTCAGAAAGATACCGCTGGCTGGCAGAAGTCTTTACGGTAATTCCTTTTCCCAATATCACATCATTCGTAATATCTGATTTATTTGTGTAATTCGGGTGTACGGCATGAGCTCCGTCTATAGACAAGAGAAAGCCTCCCCGGAGCATATCATTTACCTCTGTTTCTGCCATTCCAAAGGCTGCACCAATCTTCATTATGATATCCTTAAGAAGACTGCTGTCTGCTCCCTGCTTGGAGCGGCTGCCGATTTCCTCATTATCAAATAATCCTGCCACAACCAGTGAATCTCCGGTCGTTTTTTCACACATTGTCTCCACAATTGCTGCTACCGATGCCAGATTATCGATTCTCGGAGAAGAAAGAAGCTTCTTATCACTTCCTATTAATTCCGGTTCATCCATATTGGTAAGAAATAAATCATAGCTTAAAACCTCATTTGCCTCTGCCCCAAGCTGTTCTTTTAAGTAATCCGTGAAAAAATTCTCTGTAACGTCTCCGTCCTGCTCTATTCCAAGCAGTGGAAGCAGTTCTCTTTGCATATCATATTCCTGTTTTCCGCCTGCCTCACGGTTCAGGTGTGGTGCTAATGACGGAATCACTGCTGCCGGTTCCTCACTTCCGAAAAGCTTTACTTCCGGTGCAAATGGATGTTCCGATTCTAATACCACTTTCCCATAAATTCCAAGTGGACGGTCAAACCATGTATTTTTGAGCATACCGCCATATGGCTCCACATTTAACTGCCTGTAATCCTTCGTCTTCACTTCAGGATTCGGTTTTATTTTAAAACATGGAAAATCTGTATGGCCAGCATCAGGCGGAGTGCCGTCTTTCTGTCCAGCTGTTCCGGAACAGCGAATGCTGCTACCATACCGGAATACGGTCTTACATAGTATTTACCGCCTGCATGAAGCTGCCAGGATTCCTGCAGCTTTAATTCTTCATACCCTGCCTCCTGTAACTGCTTTCCTGTCCATTCTGTTACATGATATGGTGATTTTCCCTTTGACAATAGTTCTGTTATTTTCTGCATGCCATACGCCTTCCTTACATGAATCTGTCTATTACAAGCGCCACTCCGTCTTCATCATTGGAAGTGGTAATATAATCTGCGACCTCTTTTACCTCCGGCTGTGCGTTTGCCATTGCCACACCAAGCCCGGCAAATGCAATCATAGACTTGTCATTAAAGCCATCTCCACAGCAGATCATCTGCTCCTTCTTTTCTCCCAGATATTCTAACAGTTTTCCAAGAGAATATGCCTTATCAATGGATGGTGGAACAATTTCTAAGAAAAACGGTTCTGAGCGAAAAATCTTTAATTGTTCTCCAAAGGTCTGCCGCATCACATCCTGTGCTTTTGCAATCTTTTCCGGTTCTCCTGTCATCAGGAATTTATTTACCGGATAATCTACATATTCTGCGAAATTATCTACCTCTTTTATCGGCATTCCGTTAATTTTTCCCTCGTTACGGCTATATTCATTCACTCCGTTTCCATGGATGATGGTATTTCCTTTATAAGTAAGCACGCCTACACCCAGTCTGCATGCCTGCTCATACACTGCCGGCACCAGTTCTACCGGTATTGTCTTATTGTATACAATCTCTCCGGTCTCATAATTAATAATCTTTCCACCATTAAATGCCAGTACAAATCCGCCATAGCTCTTCAAATCCAGTTCGTCTGCCAGCTTTACGATGCCCCCGGTAGGACAGTAGGATGCCAGCACTACTTTTTTCCCTTCCTTTTGAATCCGCATCAGTGCGTCTTTCGTCTTTGGTGTAATGACTTTCTTTGAATTGGTTAAGGTGCCATCTAAAGCCAGCACGATAATCTCATAGGTTTCGCTCATTTTCGTATTGTTCCTCTCTGCCTTTTTCCCTCGTTTTCCTGTCCCATACATTTTGCCCTTTTTGCTTAACGTGTCATCAAAAACAAGTATTCCCGGGCAGCTTCTTCGTCATTCGGATAATTCTTTGTATAATCCTCCATCTCGCTTTTTGCAGATGCGAAATCTCCGCTCTGTTCATATGCCAGTATCAGATTACGCTGCGCCTTCTGCTTCTGTGAGCCTGCATCTAAATCCAGTGCCATCTTAAGATAGTTTATTGCACTGTCATAATTACCTTTTTCTAATTCCATTCCTCCCAGACAAATCAATGCTGTCGGATTATCCTGATTTTCATCGATATATTCTTTATATAATCCGGCTGCCTTCTCATCTTCGCCTTTCACTTCATAGAGCTGTGCCATATACAAAGAAGCTTCCGTGCTTTTTTTTATTAATAGCTGTCGTAAGCTCTGTTTCCGCATTATCATAATCTCCCAGTAATAGATAAATTCTGCCTCTCTGGGCATAGTCCTCCGCTGATTTACCACCTGCTTCAATACCTTTTTTCAGATACTCCTGACCTTCGGTCTGCATTCCTGCGGCATAACACTCCTGGTACAAAGCAATATACATTTCATAGTCACTGCCGGCATACTGTGCTGCCAGATTAAAATTTTCTTTTGCTTTATCCATGTCATTTTCTTTCCGGTACAGTTCTCCTAACAGGAAATATGCCTGGGCATTTTTCTTGTCATAATTGATTAATGCCTGATAGGTCTCAATGGCATCCTCTTTCTTTCCTGCGGCATACTGTGCTGCTGCTTTATAATAACAGGTATCTATTTCTTCTTCTCCCACAACTGCCAGCGACTGGTCCAGTGCATTCTGAAATGCATCAATGGCGCCCTCATAGTCACCCTCCTGCATACAGTTGATGCCTATCTGCCGATATGCATCTTTATTATTCTGTGTCTCATCCTCCTCACAGCCGGCCAACAGTAGTCCCGTGGCAAGTACAACTGCCATATATTTTATTTTCTTCATAATTGCCTCGCTTTCATCCGCTTTAGTATAGCAAATTAAGGCTCTTCTTTCAACCTCGCCCCGGCTTGTTTTTCTTCGTTTCCTGTGATACACTGCAAGAAAAATCATGAGTTATTCTCATGCATATGGTTAGGCGATTGCGAAGCGGGACAGAAAGGATTCCGGCAAAAAAATTTTGCGGCATTCCAAGGGAATCTGATTTTCTTTGATGTGAAATGCCAACCGTTCTTAGTGGTTTATTTTTCTTGATTATAAACTGTCTTTTCACTTGCTTTGACAGAATCGGGGCACTGTCCATCAAGGGCGGATGCCACATAATGTCTGCAAGGGGCACTGGGAATTTCGGCATACTTTTTCTTTCATCTGGCAACCGGCACAAATTCACATCCATGTTCAATTGTGCCTCGCTGGTACATCCCTGTACCAGCGTTGCCTGCTGCCAGATGAAATTCCGGGTGCCCCTAACAGCCCTTATCAGGCATCCGTACTTTGACGGACAGTGTCCCGATTCTGCTCAAACATGGAAAAGACTGTTTTTATCGTAAAAAGAAAAACGAACCACTTAGAACGGTGGTATTTCATCATCCGAAAAACAGTGTCTTGGAATACCGCAAAACTTCTTTACCGGCAGTTCCTGTCCCCTTTCGCAATCGCCTAACCAGAATCAGATAAGAAAAGAGGTTTTACTATGTCAGAAAACGAAGCAAAAGAAACCATGCAGGACTTTGAAGCAGAGCTTGAGGCTTCCTTCCGGAAAATCAACGAAGGAGACATCTTAACCGGAACCGTTATCTCTGTGGATGAAGACGCCATCACATTGGACTTAAAGTATTATGCCCCGGGAATCATCAAAGCAGATGAAGTCAGCAACGACCCCTCCTTTGTCATTGACGAGCACATTCATCCGGGAGATGTCTTAGAAGCAACGGTCATCCGCCGGGATGATGGAGAAGGCAACATTTTACTTTCCATGAAAGAAGCCAACGAAGTGCTTGCCTGGGATAAGTTAAAAGAGCTGTTGGAAAACGAAACCGTTGTTACCGTAAAGGTCAGTGAAGCGGTAAAAGCCGGTGTGGTTGCATACCTTTATGGCATTCGCGGATTTATTCCGGCTTCACAGATTACCACAGCCTATGTAGAAGATACCGAAAGCTATGTTGGCAAAGAATTAGAAGTCCGTGTCATTACTGTAGACGAGGAAGATGACCGTCTGGTGCTCTCCGGTAAATCCGTTGCTCTTGAAAAAGAAACAGAAGAAAGAAATCATAAGATTGCCATGCTTGTTCCAGGAAGTATCGTAGAAGGAACGGTAGAAAGTCTGATGCCATATGGTGCATTTATCAACCTTGGGGACGGACTTACGGGACTTGTCCACATTTCCCAGATTTGTGAACGCCGTATCAACAAAGCCTTCCGAAGTATTAAAGGAAGGACAGCATGTAAAAGCCAAGCTTTTTAAATACCAACGACGGCAAAATCAGCTTAAGCATGCGTGCATTGGAAGAAGAAATGGTAGATACTTCTGTAGAAGAAAAAAGAAGACTTATCCGCCTACACCTCTGATGAAAGTGCTTCTACCAGCCTTGGCGCACTGTTAAAGGGATTGAAGCTCTAAGTCGTATTTCATAAAACGCAACAAAGGGACAGATATTTCTATCTGTCCCTCATTGTTTTTAAAGGTTGGAGAATACTTTTATCAAAATTTAGTCTAATTTCCAAATATCTTTGTTGTACTGCTCAATTGTACGGTCAGATGAGAAGAAGCCGGCTTTGCTGATGTTTGTCAGCATCATTTTTGCCCATGCTTTTCTATCTTCATAATCTGCAAGCATTTCATCTTTCTTTGCACGATAAGATTCGAAATCCGGAAGAGTCATGAACCAGTCTTTATTGATTAACTCATTGAAAAGTCTCTCTAAGTTCTCTGCATTTCCGATTGCTTTCATTTCATCACTTACGATGAAGTCGATTGCACGTTTGATATCTGCATCATTATCATAATACTTGCGTGATACATAATCAGCTTTTGCGTAATGCTCAATTACTTCGTCAGAAGACTCTCCGAAGATGTAGATGTTATCATCTCCTACTAACTGATGCATTTCTACGTTTGCTCCGTCCATGGTTCCGATTGCTACTGCACCATTTAACATGAACTTCATGTTAGATGTTCCGGATGCCTCTTTAGAAGCTAAGGAAATCTGCTCATGGATATCTGCTGCCGGGATTAATTTCTCAGCTAAAGTAACATTGTAGTTCTCTACCATAACAACCTGTAAGTACGGACTTACTTCCGGGTCATTTGCAATTAACTGCTGTAAGCAGAGAATTAAATGGATAATGTCTTTTGCAATGATGTAAGCCGGAGCTGCCTTTGCACCAAAGATTGCAGTAATCTTTCTTGCCGGTTTCTTTCCTGCTTTGATTTCAAAATATTTGTTAATTACATAGAGTGCATTCATCTGCTGTCTCTTGTACTCATGTAATCTCTTAATCTGAATATCAAATACTGAGTTCTCATCTAAGTCGATGTTCTGTGTTGCCTTTAAGTAGTTCTTAAGAACAACTTTGTTCTCAGTCTTGATTGCAAGTAATTTATCTAATACTGCATCATCATTTACGAACTGTCCTAATTTTTCCAGTTCCATTGCATCTTTCTTGAATCCTGGTCCAATCAGTTCTTCGATTAAGGATGTCAATCCCTTATCACAGTGTAATAACCAACGACGGAATGTGATACCGTTTGTCTTGTTATTGAACTTCTCAGGATAAATCTTGTAGAAGTTATTTAACTCAGAATCTTTTAAGATTTCTGTATGAAGGTATGCAACACCATTTACGCTGAATCCGTAGTGGATATCCATATGAGCCATGTGTACACGTTTTTCATCATCAATGATGTATACAGACTTGTCATCATATTTAGCAACTACACGGTTGTTTAATTCGTAGATGATTGGCATTAACTGTGGAACAACTTTCTCTAAGAAAGAGATTTACCATTTCTCTAATGCTTCTGCTAAGATGGTGTGATTGGTATATGCACAACACTTGGAAACGATTGCAATAGCCTCGTCCATGCCGATTCCTCTTTCCATTAACAGACGAATCATCTCCGGGATTACCATAGATGGATGGGTATCATTAATCTGGATTACTGCATAATCAGCAAGATCATGTAAGTTACATCCTCTTTCTACTGCCTCATCTAAGATTAACTGTGCAGCGTTGCTTACCATGAAGTACTGCTGGTAAACACGAAGGAGACGTCCCTTGTCATCGCTGTCATCCGGATATAAGAATAATGTCAGGTTTTTCTTGATATCCTCTTTGTCAAAGTCAATTCCATCCCCAACGATGCTCTCATCTACTGTTTCGATATCGAATAAATGAAGTTTGTTGGTTGTGTTTTCATATCCGGTAACATCAATATCATATAATTTTGAAGTTACATTAAATCCACCAAACTGTACCTGATAGCTCTTATCTGTCTTTGTCAGCCAGCTTTCATCCTGAATCCAAGGATTCTTGGTTTCTTTCTGAAGGTTGTTTTCAAATACCTGTTTGAATAATCCGTAATGATAGTTAAGTCCAACTCCATCACCGTTTAATCCTAATGTTGCAATAGAATCAAGGAAGCATGCTGCAAGTCTTCCAAGACCACCGTTACCAAGTGATGGTTCCGGCTCAACCTCTTCAATTGCACAGATGTCTTTGCCATTTGCTGCAAGTACATCTCTCACTTCATCATATACACCTAAATTAATCAGGTTGTTGGAGAGAAGTTTTCCAATTAAGAACTCTGCGGAAATATAATATAATTTTTTCTTTCCGTTGTGGTTTTCTTTCTTCTCAGCCATTGCTTTTGTCATCTCTAATAATGCGAAGTATAATTCTTCATTAGAGCAATCAGCAATTCCCTTGTTATATTTCTTTGTTACGATTTCCTGTAAATTCATTTTTGACCCTCCGTAAAATTTGAATTCAGTTCGTTCTCTTATGTATGCATTATCTAACATTTCTTTTACATTTTCTTGTAATATACCGGTCAAAAGTGGTACAATACTATCATATTTCGGTGATTTTAGAAAAAATCACTTTTTTGTACATTTTGACGAAAGGCGTTTCCCATGAATATTCTCGAATATGAAAATTACCAGGAAAAGAAATCACATGGTTCAGAAAGTTTCCCATATATCACCTATCCCTGTTCGATTCCCTTAGATTTGAGCGGGTGGTGCCTGCCCACTGGCATGATGAAACGGAAATTATCTACATCAAAAAAGGCTGCGGACTGATTACCGTAGATTTGGAAGAATACCCGGTTCAGGAAGGAAGTATTCTTCTGATTCTTCCGGGACAGGTTCATTCCATTGAACAGTATCTCGATTACAAAATGGAATATATTAATATTATTTTTAAACTGGAAATGCTCCTTGCCAAACAGACAGACATCTGTAACAGCCGCTACTTTACACCGCTTTTAGACGGCACACTGCGGCTTACCACACATTTTACACCGGGTATGCCATTCTATAACGAGGTTGCCGGCTGTATCAATGCTGCGGATGAAGTCTGCAGGACCAATCCCCGGCCTTCCAGCTTGTGATTAAAGGACAGCTTTTCCTGCTCTTTTCCATTCTGATTTCTAACTGCTGCGAAACAAGTGCCTCCCGCAAGAACCAGAAATCCCTGGAAAAGATGAAACGCATCATTAAATATATTGAGACAAATTATGCCAGTAAAATTTCCATTGAAGAAATGGCAGATGCGCTGGACTTAAGCCAGTCTCATTTTATGAAGTTTTTCAAAAATACCATGGGAACTACTTTTACAGAATATTTAAATGATTACCGGCTGACCATGGTACCAGCCGGCTGCTTATTTCGTTTGTAGCTTCTATATTAGACATTGCCGCTGAAGTAGGCTTTGACAACCTCTCTTACTTCAACCGGCTGTTTAAGAAACGCTTTTATGTTACACCCCGTGAGTACCGGAAGCGTTTTGCAGGATAAGTTCTTTTACTTTTTTCATATCCATTGCAGGCAGGTAATAGGTACTGTCCGGCTTTTTGTCATCTTTTGGAGAAATATTCGAATGAATGTAAAAAGTGTCAAAGGCCTGCCTCTTCTGGCCCCGTTGATGTCACAACGTACATCATTTCCTATCATCAGTGTTTTCTTCACATCCAGATGATACTTTTCTATCAGTTGTTCAAAAAACGGACGTCCGGTTTCTTGGTTCCATAATCGGATGAAATTAAAATATCGTCAAAATATTTTGTAATATCCAAATAATTCATCTCATATTCCGTAAAGATTCTCTGGGCGTTGGATAAAAGATATACCTTTTTACCACATTTTCTCAATGCTTTTAATAATTCTCTTACGCCATCATAAATCCGCACATACTCCATGGTCAGTACCCGGAAAAACTGTCCGGTATGAACTGCCAGCGCATCATCAGCCTTTATCCCCTTCTTCGCATAAAGCTCTTTGAATACTTCTTCAATGCGAATCTCCGGAAATGCCTCATGGGCATAGTGTGGCTCCTTTTCCAACTCTCCCTTTAAATCTGTCTCTTTGCTTTGAATCAATGCCAGATAAGATTCCTGTAATTCCTGCGGGTCATATAAAGCTCCATAAAATCCGTAAAACAGACTCAGTTTTTCCCATACCTTAGCATCGTTTTCCTCTGTATGGATATCTACCAGTGTTCCATACAGGTCAAACACATAATTGTCGTACATATTACCTTCCATTTCCTGCTTTTATTTAAACATCTTTGTCTTAGCAAAGATTAACGCAACAATAAGACTGCATACCACTGCAATTAATACGATAATAACAAATCCATAAGGACTCTCTGCGAACGGCATTCCCTTTGCAGCCACATTCATGCCATACGCTGAGAATATCATAGTCGGAACAGAAAGTACAGCTGTTATTATGGCAAGCACCTTCATTACCACATTCAGATTGTTGGAAATAACTGATGCAAAAGCATCCATCATTCCGCTCAAAATGCCGCTGTAAATATTTGCCATCTCAATTGCCTGCTTGTTTTCAACAATAACATCCTCAAGAAGTTCTTCATCTTCCTGATATTTTTAATATTGTCATTTTTAAATAATTTTTCCAGTACCACCTCATTGGAGCGGAGTGCTGTCGTAAAGTAAACCAGACTCTTTTCCAGTTTCAAAAGCTCGATTAACTCCCGGTTCTGTGTGGACTTGTGCAGCTTGTTTTCCACAATTTCACTCTGGCGGTCAATACTTCTTAAGTACTGTAAGAAAAGAGAGGATGTCCGGTACAAAATCTGAAGCACAAAGCGGGAACGCATGGCAGGATTAAAATCCCGCACCGTGCCATTGGCAAATGCTTCTAATATTGGAGTTTTCTCAAGACTTACTGTAATAACTGCTTTTTTACCACAAAAATAGAAAGTGGAATGGTATCATAAAGTTCCTTATCATTATGGGTTTCAATATTCGGGATATTAACCAATACCATAGTATAATTCTCATCTGTTTCAATACGCGAGCGCTCGTCCGTATCCAGTGCGGAACGCATGGCATCTGCATCAATTCCATACTGATTTACCATTGCTGCGACTTCTGCCTCTGTTGGATTTACAAGGGAAATCCAGCAATCCTCCCCTGGTGATTCAATTTCGGTGATACGGTTCTGTTCACTGCAATAGTACTTAATCATCTTTCCACTTCCTTTCTCTCATTTCCTGTAAAAAAAACCCCATCAAAGCCGGAACACTTTGACAAGGGAATCTCGCTTAATCCTTTTTTAGTATATTTCCACCCCCTTTGTTTGTCAACCCTGACTCATGTATTTTCTCATCTGCAGTAATATTTTCTTCTCCATGCGGCTGACCTGTACCTGACTGGTGCCAAGCCTTGCAGCAATCTGGCTTTGCGTGGCATTTTCAAAATAACGCATCTTAATCAGCTGCTGCTCCCTTCCGGATAACTGTTGCAGCAATTCTTCTATCAGAAGCTTATTTTCCAGTTCTTCCTGCGCATTCTTCTTATCCTTTAACCGGTCCAACAGATAGATTTCACTGCCATCCGACTGATAGACGCTCTGGTAAATGGATTCTACTTCTCCATTGGCTTCCACTGCAAGGACAATCTCTTCCTCCGAAAGCCCGGTTTTTTCTGCCAGTTCCTTTAACTCCGGCTCCCTTCCAAGCATGTCTGTCAGTTCCTTTCTTGCATTGCTGATAAGATAGCCTTTTTCTTTCATGCTCCTGCTGACCTTCACCATGCCGTCATCCCTCAGGAAACGGCGTATTTCTCCCATAATCACCGGCACTGCATAAGTGGAAAAGCATACCTCATAACTTACATCAAATTTATCCACTGCCTTCATCAGTCCAATGCATCCGATCTGAAACAGTTCTTCTTTATCATGTCCTCTTCCTAAAAATCTTTGTACCACACTCCAGACCAGCCCCTGATTTCCAAGCACCAGCGTATCTCTTGCCTGCTTATCCCCTTTGTGTGCCCGTTTGATATAAGCAATTGTCTGTTCCATTCTCCACTTAACTTTCCCGCACCAGATTTTTTTTCATTTTTATAACAGTTCCTTCTCCGACCTTTGACCATACTTCTACTTCATCCATGAAAGCCTCCATAAAAGAAAAGCCCATACCGGACCGCTCCAGCTCCGGCCTTGTCGTAAAAACGGCTCCTTTGCCCGTTCAATATCCGCAATTCCTTCCCGCTGTCTTTTACGGTAATATGTACGGTACTTCCGGAAAGACAGCACTGCATCACTACCGTTCCTTCCTTTTCTTCATAGCCATGGATAATGGCATTGGTTACCGCCTCCGATACCGCAGTTTTAATATCCTCTAACTCATCCAGTGTGGGATTCATCCGGGCGCAAAATGCTGCTACCGCTACTCTGGCAAATCCTTCATTTACGGATAATGCCTCAAATTCCAGTTTCATCTCATTTCTTCTTTCCATATTTACAGCCTCCATTTTCATACCTACTTCTTCTCCCCTTCTTTCATCTGAACCAGTTTATGCAGACCTGATACCACAAAAATTTTCCGGATCCGCTCATTCATATTCTCTGCCACCACTTTTCCGCCGCTGTAATTCATGTTCCGGCACCTTCCGATTACCACGCCAATCCCTGAGCTGTCCATAAATTCTGTACCGGCAAAATCAAAAACCAGTTTGTTAACCCGGTAAGAATCAATCAGTAAATCTGCCTCTGCCCGCAGCTGTGTGGCGCAATGATGATCCAACTCCTTTGGTACCCGGATGGTAAGACATCCATTTTCTAATTCATACTTAAATTCCATTCTTCTATCCTCCATATACATTACGTAAAAAGAATGTGCCCTGGCACATTCTCGCGCCTGCGGCGGTCGCTTGCGACATCTACCTTATACGCCGCAGTGTGCATCCTCGCGGTGCGTTTTGTAGTTTACAGGAAAGCAATTTCCTGTAAACTACAAAAAGACGCCCGGCAATCTGCCTGACGTCTTTTTGTAAACTGTTTTTCTTTATTCTGTTACTGTTCTGCATTCTGTAATTCTTCCAGATAGCGGGAAGAATTGGCTGCACGTTCCGTATTCGGATAACCATCAATCACTTTCTGATAGTATTCGATGGCTTTTTCATTCTCGCCCAGATTCCGGTAGGTCTGTGCCAGATAATAAATCGCATTGCCATCCTGGTATGCCTCATCCATCTCTACTACTTTTTCAAATCCGGTCTTCGCTTCTTCATAGTTATAATTACTGTATGCCTGATAACTGTCTGCATAAGTCACCTGAAGATACTGGTCATTTACAGTTGCGTTGATATTCTGATAAATTTCCTTTGCGGTATCGGAAAGGTTTTCTTCCTTCACACCGGAAAGTGCATCTCCTGCTGCTGTAATATCTCCCTCCTGGAAGGATTTATATGCTGAAAGCAGCTGGTCATAGCTGCTAATCTTATTGGAAGTCTCCTCGGAATCGCTTTTTGCAGAAGACACCTGCTGGTTCAGGTCATCAATCTGATTTTCCAGATTGGTAATCTGCTGATTCTTCGTGGTTATGGTATCATTTGCCTGAACCACTGATGTATTGGCATCACTCTTTGCCTTCTGCCTTACACTTGGCACTACAAGGAAACAGGTGACGGCAACACCAATTGCCACCCCAAGCAAAATGGTCAGTATTGTGGCAAATCCTGAAGTATCTTTGAATTTTGTCGGCTGGATAATGAGGTCATTTCCACTCTTATAGGAAATAAGGTCATCTTCTTTTTTTTTCTTCTTACCGCTGTTGGCACTGCGCAGCATCTGATTGGTCTCTTTCATGTAACGCAGTGTAATCGTATTGCTGGAATCAATTTTCATAGCTGCCCGCAATGACTTCTTTGCCTGCTCGAATTTATTCTCCTTCATGTACAAAAGAGCCAGCAGCTGATGTCCCTTTACCAGTTTCGGGTTTAAGGACAATACCTTCTTCAACTGGATAATTGCAAGATCTGTACTATTCTGTCTACAATATAACAATGCCTGATTGTATTTCTTAATGGTCTGATTTACCGTTTCTAACTGTGCCGGATTCTTCTGCACAGCGTCCAGATAACGTCCTGCATCATTATCCTTTGGCTGAAGGCTCTTACTAATCACCCATTCACCCATGGCAGATACCGCCTCACCGGTCTCAAAAAGTACCAGTCCCAGGAGATTTCTTGCCTGAATGTTCGTCTTATCAAACCGAAGACTCTTCTTAAGACTTTCAATCGCTCCGGATAAATCACGGACATTGCTTCGCTCTAATCCCTGATTATAATAATAATTAGATAGTATCACAATTTTCTTATATACTTTTACGTCAATTCCACAGTTCGGACAACGGTTGTCCCCTGTCAGATCTGCTCCGCAATTATAACATTTCATACTTTACCTCACTTAACGAATTCTACTGTCGTCTTGCTTCTTTCATCATTTCTCTTAAAATGTCTGTCATATCCGTTAAGTCCTGATTGTAAATAGCTTCCTCTGCCTCTTCTACTTCCAGGCTTGGTTTGAATTTCTTTAATTCTTCTTCAAAATCTATCATGCTTCATTTCCTCCTGCTATCTTTTCCAATTCTCCAATCAAATACAGGGAACCCGCACAGAATACCATCTGGTTGTCCTTCCTGTATTCCTTTACATATCTGTATGCCTGTGCACAGTCTTCTATTACTACTGTTTCCCGGTCGTTTGCCATAAATTCATCCTGCAATTTCAATGGGTCAATTCCACGGCTGTCCGGGATGCGGGTCAGCACAATACTATCCCACGCAACTTCCTGACACAGTACTTTTACTGCTTCTTTATGATTCTTCTCTTCCATCATGGAAAAAAGAAGAACTGGCTTTTCTTCCGCAATCTTCTGCACATTTGTCACAAAGTGGGCAATACCATCTGCATTATGTGCTCCGTCAAAATAGATAAATGGCTCTGCCTGCTGCATTCTGCCCATCCATCTGGTATGTTCCATTGCAGAGATAATCTCTGCTTTTCCAATTCCGGTTTCCACCTGAAGGACAGATAACGCCCGATATGCCAGTGACGCATTCATCATCTGATATTCTGCCGGAAACAGGATTTTCAAATCAACAACATCATACCCATTGGTATAACAAAAATCAATAGTTTTCCCGGTTATTTTATGAATTTTAAGACTTTCTAAAGAAATACAGTAATAAGGTGCTCTTTTTGCCCTTGCAGTCTGCCTTATCACTTCTGCCGCTGTTTCATTACTTCCATCAAAGATAACAGGAACGCCTTCTTTGATAATCCCTGCCTTTTCTCCTGCAATTGCTTCAATGGAATCTCCTAAAATCTGTGTATGCTCGAGACTGATAGATGTAATAATCGTAAGCAACGGTTCCTCAAATACATTCGTTGCATCTAACCTTCCGCCAAGTCCGGTCTCTAAAATAAGATAATGTACTTTCCGCTTCTGAAAAAGATACATGCCCATGGCAAAAAGATATTCAAAAATGCTGGATGCGGCAGTCCTTCTGCTTCCATCTGCTCTACCACCTTCTGCACTGCCTCAAAGCTTTCTACAAATTCTTCCTGACTGCACTTTTCGCCATTGATTACGAAACGCTCTTCCATGCATACAAGGTGCGGAGAAGTAAAGAGTCCCACTTCACATCCATGTTCCACCAGCACCTGATTGATAAATGCACAGACACTTCCTTTGCCATTGCTTCCTGCCACATGGATGATTTCAAACTGATGCTCTCTGATAGAAAGTCTCTGCAGCATTTCTTTCGTATGCTCTAAACTGTTTTTCTTTGTGAACTTTGGTATTTCATATATATAATTGCAAATCTCTTCATAAGTCATTTTTGTCACCACTTTTCTAAGTATAATATAGTGGAAAATTTTTTCAAGAGGTTATCCTGTTTCCATAAAAGTTTTCGCCGCAGAAACTGCGGCGAATCGACAATACCTGTCTTTTAACTTTTGTAACTATTTCATCTGAGCCAGACGCTCCTGTACGGTAGCCATCATCTGCTCATATTTTGCAAGCTTATCTTTCTCTTCCTGAATCTTTGCAGCAGGTGCCTTGCTTACAAACTTCTCATTATTTAACATGCCGTGGGAGCGGGCAAGTTCTTTCTTAAGACGCTCTTCTTCTTTCAAAAGACGCTCTTTTTCTTTTTCCATATCTACCAAGTCTTCCAACGGCATGTATACAACAGCTCCCGGAATAACTACGGATACTGCATCTTCTCCGATGCCTGCCTTATCGGACTGGACATCAACCTCGCTGGCACTGATAAGATTCTGGTATGTTTTCTTCATGCTCTCGAAGGTCTCACAAAGTGCTTTGTCTTCAGATACGATAAATACCTTTGCCTTTCTGGATGGTGGAACATCCATCTCTGTTCTTAAGTTACGGATGCCTTTTACCAGCTCTTTTACATGAGCAAGCATCTCTTCTTCTGCCGAGAAATTCCACTCTTCTTTGTAAACCGGTACCAGTCAGCCAGCATAATGGTCTCTTCCTGCGGATTTAAGGTACAGTAGATTTCTTCTGTGATAAATGGCATATACGGATGTAATAATTTTAATGCCTGTCCTAATACAGTACGAAGTGTCCAGAGTGCACTGTTGGCAGCCCTGGCATCCTCGTCTTTCTTATAAGTACGAACTTTGGCAATCTCGATATACCAGTCACAGAATTCATCCCAGATAAAGTCATATACTTTCTGTACTGCAATACCAAGTTCGAATTTATCCATATTTTCTGTTACATCTTTGGTCAATGTATTAACTGCTGAAAGAATCCATTTATCTTCCGGTGCCAGGTCAGAAATTGCAGGCTTTGTTACTTCCATACCCTCTAAGTTCATCATAATGAAACGGGATGCATTCCACACTTTATTGGCAAAGTTACGGGATGCTTCTACACGCTCCCAGTAGAAACGCATATCATTTCCCGGTGCATTTCCGGTAATCAGTGTCAGTCTCAAGGCATCTGCACCATATTTATCAATAACCTCTAACGGGTCAATTCCATTTCCAAGAGATTTACTCATCTTACGGCCCTGAGAATCACGAACCAGTCCGTGGAATAATACAGTATGGAATGGTGCTTTACCCATCTGCTCATATCCTGAGAAAATCATACGGATTACCCAGAAGAAAATAATATCGTATCCGGTTACTAATACATCATTCGGATAGAAATAATAGTCTTCTGTTTTTTCTCCGGCCAGCCTAAGGTTGAAAATGCCATAATGCAGAAGAGAACCAGGTATCCAGAGTATCCGGATCCTGTGTCATATGGGTGCAGCCGCACTTCGGGCATTTCTCCGGTGCGTTCTTAGATACTACCATTTCTCCGCATTCATCACAGTAATATGCCGGAATACGATGTCCCCACCAGAGCTGTCTGGAAATACACCAGTCACGGATATTATCCGTCCAGTTAAAGTAGGTTTTCTCCATACGTTTTGGAAGGAGCTTGATATCTCCATTCTTTACACCTTCTACTGCCGGTTTGATTAAATCATCCATGTTTACAAACCACTGCTGTTTGATCATTGGCTCTACGGTTGTGCCACAGCGGTCATGGGTTCCTACGTTATGGGAATGCGGAACAACTTTTACCAAAAGTCCTTCCTTCTCTAAATCCTCTACCAGTGCTTTCCGGCATTCGTATCTGTCCATGCCCGCATATTTGCCGGCTTTGCTGTTCATGGTTGCATCATCATTGATAACAACGATTTCTTCGAGGTTATGACGTTTTCCGACTTCAAAGTCATTCGGGTCATGTGCCGGTGTAATTTTTACACATCCGGTTCCAAATTCTTTATCTACATAGGAGTCTGCAATAACCGGAATCTCACGGTCTGTCATCGGAAGCTTTAACATTTTTCCGATAATATCCTGATAACGTTCATCATCCGGATTTACTGCTACTGCAGTATCGCCCAACAGAGTCTCCGGACGGGTGGTTGCGATTTCAACGAAACGACCTTCTTCTCCAACAATCGGATAATTGATGTGCCAGAAAAATCCATCCTGATCCTCATGTTCTACCTCGGCATCGGAAATAGATGTCTTGCAGACAGGACACCAGTTTACAATACGGGAGCCTTTATAAATAAGACCTTTTTCATATAATTTTATAAATACCTCAAGAACCGCATCAGAGCATCCTTTATCCATGGTAAAACGTTCTCTGCTCCAGTCCGCGGAAGAACCCATTTTCTTTAACTGGTTGATGATGCGGCTGCCATACTCATCCTTCCACTCCCAGCATTTTTTCTAAGAAGCCTTCTCTTCCGAGGTCATTCTTGTCAATTCCCTGCTTCTTTAAGGAATCAATAACCTTTACCTCTGTTGCAATGGCTGCATGGTCTGTTCCTGGTATCCATAATGCATTATATCCCTGCATTCTCTTGAAACGGATCAGGATATCCTGCATGGTTTCATCCAATGCATGTCCCATATGAAGCTGTCCGGTTATATTTGGCGGCGGCATAACAATAGTAAACGGTTTCTTGCTGCGGTCAGCCTGTGCATGGAAATATCCATTGTCTTCCCATTTCTTATAAAGTCGGTCTTCAATCCCTTTTGGGTCGTAGGTTTTTGCAAGTTCTTTGCTCATAATTGTTCTCCTTTTTTCTAAATTGGACGTTTCGTAATTTGTAAAAGCATTATTTTTATTCATAGACATTTCAGTTATCTGAAAGGTATAGGACTTTGATAGGAAATACTGCTGTTCTAAAGGCACATGTTTTTCTTTACAGAAAAGCAATTTCCTGTAAAGTTAAAAAGCCCTCCCTATCCAACTGGATAAGAAGGGCGAATCAGCGCGGTACCACCTTCGTTATGCATAGTATCTATGCATATCTCTTCTCCGTAACGTGGAGTGCCGGGAAAACTTATGCCTTGTTGGAATTCTCTATATGATTCCGGTTGCAGGCTTTCTGGGTCTTCCGGTTCGAAAGCTACCTTCCATCTGTCGTATTCAGACAACCTTCCAGCCGATGAGCCGTCCTCTCTTAGAACCGTACCGATGTACTCCTCTTTCTCATTACCATTATCTCTAGGCATTATATTAAATTTGCCAGGCACTTTTGTCAAGGGTGAGTTTTATAAAGTATACTTTTCCAACAACTCTTTTGCCCACGCTTCACTTATCTGTAACTCTTCCTGCAATAACGCCAAAATCTCTTCCTCTGATTTTCCGAATTTGCGACTGGTCTTTATAATTCCTTCTGCCTCTCCCTGTCTTCTGATTCTTGCTTCTCTTTCAAAACTCTTCATATATGCAAGACCTACCTCTCCATCCCGCTTCACTGCAGTTACCATCCGATGAAGCTTTTTCAGGCTTTCGGTGGAAGCATTCTCTATGGACGAATGCTCCATGTAATGCAGCAGCTGCTTTAATTCTTCCGGTGGGTTTCCTTCTTTTCCTCTTGTATACAAGAATATGGTCTTTGCACCATCCTCATATTCTAATTCCGGCACTTCTACACAGCTATTCTTAATGGTATATACCATTCGGTTCTCACTAAAAGGGTCATAGGTTGTGATAAAAATCACAATTACATTTCGAAGCTTTCCATATTCTTCGCCTGCCGGCAAATTTCCTGCATCGATCTTTGCATGATAAAAACGTGCTCTACGGGGAAGTGCTGCGAGATCTCCCTTTCCGTCATTCTGGTCCGGCTCAATATCAAAATTTCTCCATTCTCTTCATCCAGATATACGTCCAGCCGGATACCATGGGCTTCTGTATTTTCTCCACCGAAGAATCGTTGCGGCACCACTGTAAGCTTTCCAATCGGACGGTGCAGAATACATTCCAAAATATACCTTGCTGACTGTTCCCCATAAACTTTGTGGCTGGTCAGGCTGTTTACCAGAAAGTCATCCACCAGATTCAGTTCTTCTAAAGTTTTCATTTTTCCTCCTTTTCCCATAGCACATAGAAAAGCAGGATTGCATACACTATTTCTTCCTCTGATGTTCCGTCCATTCAATGCACTATGCGTTTGTTAATTGTAATTAGAATTTGAAAGCATAGAATTCATTGAATTGTTACCAGAAATTTAGATTGGCTTTTGCCATTCGAAAAATAGAATATATGCTTTGTGCTGATTGTAACAAATAAAAAGGGCGAATACAAGCAGAATTTTTATTTTTCAAATTCTCTTCAAAATTCTTTATAATTCCTTTCGAAATGCCATAAAAATCCATTCTCATTGCCTGTATCCTATGTTATAATAAACGAAAATGAGAAAAAATTTATACTGTAATGACAAAGGGAGAGTTTTTATGTCTATGCTAAATTTAAAAGAACTGGATTCTATGCATTTAAGCGTTCTAGCTGAAATTGGCAACATCGGTTCAGGTAATGCTGCTACTGCACTGGCAGCCTCTTAAATACACCGGTAGATATTGAAGTGCCAAATATCTGCCTGATGGATTATGCCAAAGCTGCAGATTATCTTGGTGGGGCAGATAAAACTGCTATTGGTATGACTGTAAATGTAAAAGGCGATATGAATGGTGTTATGCTTCAGATTGTGGAGAAAGAATTTACCAGCCGGCTTATCAACACCTTTTATGAAAAAAATGTCGATTCCATTGATTCACTGAATGATATGGATTTATCCGTATTGCGCGAAATGGCAAACATCACAACTGCTGCTTATGTAAATTCTATTGCAAAACTGACAAATACCTTTATTGATATTGAACCACCGCAGAACCATCTTGGTACCATTGGTGAAATTCTGGCTGTCCCGGAAAAAGAATTTACAAAACTGGATTATCAGGTTCTCTTTATTGATGAACGGTTAAGTTTTGCCCATACCCAGATTAAAAGTGCCATGATTCTGATTCTTGAAATAGACTCTATGAAAGTGCTTTTTGAAGGACTTGGTATCGATTTATAACATTGTAAAAAAAAAAAAGGACGTTCCCGTCTGGAATAATTTCCATTCAGGAACGTTCTTTTTCTCTACTCTTCTTCTTTGTCCTCATCTGCAATTGCCGCTGCTGCCCCGGATACTGCGGCTACTACCGCTATTACAGCTACAATTATTACAAATAATATTAAAATTCCAAGGAAAATCAGAAGTCCACCCTCTGTCATCTTGTTACCTCCTCCTTGTGCCAGATATCTATAGTATACTACGATTCTGTATTATCGTCTATAAATTCTATCATATGACGGATATCCTGCATCTCGCAGTCCATTTCTGTAATTACATCTGCAACATGCTTTAATTTATCTGCTATTTCTTCTGAATTATTAATATGTTTCTTATAGCGAAGCTTGTGCTCCAGACTCGCCCAGAAATCCATGGCAATGGTCCGGAGCTGCACCTCCACTTTCATATGGCGCTTCTCGTTCGATAAAAATATCGGCACATCTACAATCAGATGCAGACTACGGTATCCGTTATCCTTCGGATGTGCAATATAATCTTTCTTCTCTACCAGAATGATATCATCCTGCTGCAGCAGCAAATCTGCCATAGTATAAATATCTTCCTGAAAAGAACAGATGACACGCACTCCCGCAATATCAAACATATTCTCCTCAATTGCTTTCATGGAAAATCCAATGTTCTTCCGTTTGATTTTTTCAATAATACTTGCCGGTTTCTTCAGTCTTGTTTTTATGGACTCAATCGGATTCCTGTTATATTGTGTGGAAAACTGCTCATGTAATACCTTAAACTTTGTTTCCACTTCCATCATGGCACACCTGTAATACATCATCAAATCCCCAAAGGGTTTCATCTCACTTAAAAAATCCTCCGGATGTGCCTCGTCTTTTATTCTGCTAAAATCTAATGGATTCATCTTTTACTTTCCTCATAAGTTTATTTTTCTTACTTTTCTATCATATCAGAAAATACCCAAAACAACTATTAATTTTTTCTAAAGTTATCGCAGTGCTCACCAAAGTCTAGCAGAAAAGAAGTTCGCTCAAACAAACTTGGCTCCTCCTTTTCTGCTAGACTTTTTCTCGCTACTTGCGTAACAAAGAATGTGCCTTGGCACATTCTCGCGCCTGCGGCGGTCGCTTGCGACATCTACCTTATACGCCGCAGTGTGCATCCTCGCGGAGCGTTTTTTTTACTTTACAGGAAAGCAATTTCCTGTAAAGTAAAAAAAAACAGCAGTGTCCATGTTTTCTTCAACATATTTAAGACACTGCTGTTTTATCTGCCTTATCGGTAGCTTTGCTTTATAGATGACTAAGGGTTACATTTTGTTATCCGTTTTTAGTTTTTCTGCCCTAAAGTTACGGTTACCGTCTGTTCCTGATACTGTCCATCTGTCTGACGTTCAAATACAACTTCTACAGAATCACCTGCTGCACAATACTTAATCGCATCATTTAATTCTGTTGTAGATGAAACCTTGCTTCCATCAAAGGATGTGATAATATCTCCTGCCTGTAAGCCTGCCTGCTCTGCCGGTGAACCTTCCTTTACCTGATAGAGATATATTCCTTCCGGCATATTATAGGTCTGTGCAACGGTGGAGGAGACATCTACACCGGAGATTCCAAGATATGCGGAACGGGATTCATCCACCTGTTCCCGGTTGATTAATTTTTCAATAATCGCAGACGCTGTATTAATCGGGATAGCATAGCCCATACCTTCTACACTGGTATCAGAATATTTTACAGAACTGATACCGATTACTTCACCCTTGGCGTTCAGTAATGCGCCACCACTATTACCAGGGTTAATAGCCGCATCAGTCTGAATCAGTTCATTGGTGGTGGTAGAACCGTCATCATTTTCTACGGACACCTCTCGGTTCAATGCACTGATAACACCGGTTGTAACAGACTGCCCATAACCTAACGCATTTCCGATTGCGACTGCTGCCTGACCTACACTTAAGTCATCAGAATTGCCAAGGGTTGCAACCTTAATGGTACTTAAGGTGTCTGCGCTGATATCGGAAATCGGAACTGCAACGACTGCTAAGTCACTTCCTGCATCTGTTCCTTTTACTTCTGCGGCTACTGTGCTGTCATCTGAGAACTGCACGGTAATACTTTGGGCACCGGATACCACATGATTATTCGTTGCTACATAGATGTACTGGTCATCCTGGCTTACTATGATTCCGGAACCACAGCTTTCCTGTGGCTGTGATGCAGTATATCCATACCAGGTGCTTACCTGTTTTTCACTCATATTCGTAATTGCAACAATAGATGGCATTACATTATCTGCAATATCTGAGACATCCGTCAAATCGGTTACTGCTTTGGATGAAGTATTTGCTGCCTTAACGGTATCTCCGCTGCTGCTCTTATTCAGGGAAGCCTCTGTCTTAGCAGATTCAGAGTTGCTCCACTTCGTTCCAAGCAGCTGATTTGTTCCCGCAAATACGCTTCCTGAAATCAATCCAAAGACTAATGCAATAGCTGCACATTTTGCAAGTTTTACACCAAATCCACCTTTACCATGTTCTTTCTTTACTTTTTCTTTCCGTTTTTTCTTCTGCTGATTCTGTCCATATGGCTGTGTTCCCTGACTATAATAGGCATTTCCCTGTCCATACTGGGTTTCCTGACTATAATAGGCATTTTCCTGTCCATACTGGGTTCCCTGACTGTAGCCCTGTGAAGTATTTCCGTTCACCTGACTGCTCCATGAAGTATTTGTTCCGTCTCCTGTCTGCTGGTTCGTCTGATTATATGAATAAGGAGAGCCGGAGTTAAAATTGTTGTTATAATTGTTTTCCATAAAGATTACTCCTTTCATCTCTTTGTTACTTTCTGATTATGATAATATCCATAAATTGTGTCAGTTCTGTGTTTATTTATTGAGAAAAATATGTTTCTTTTATGTTTAATTTGTAAAAGCTCTGCAAAAGAGGATATATTTTACATTAGAATTTTTTCTATAAAAAAGGACATTTTATTTTCACACCGAAATACCACCGTTCTTAATATTTCGTTTTGCTTTTTGCTATAAAAACAGTCTTTCCAATGTTTGACATAGATAGCTCCACCGTTCGTCGAAGTACGGATGCCTGATAAGGAGACTGTTAGGGGCACTTAGGATTTCGTCTGGCACCCGGCAACGCTGGCACAGGACGTGCCAGCGAGGCGCATCTGAACATGGATGTGAATATGCGCCGGTTGCCAGATGAATTAAACTTTATCCGAAATCCTTAGTGCCCCTTGCAGGCATTATGTGGCATCCGTATTCAACGGACGGTGGAGCTATCTTAAGTCAAAGCAACGGAAAGACAGTTTACAAGCAAGCAAAACAAAATTTTAGAACGGCTGGCATTTTAGTGTGCACAAAATAAAATGTCCTTTCATAGAAATAGAATTCTAAGTAAAACCGCATCTTCTTTTCCAATTGCTCTATAAATTACTCGACGGTTACTGATTTTGCCAGATTCCTCGGCTTATCCACATCACAGCCCTTTCCAACTGCTACATAGTAGCTGAACAGCTGTAATGGAATAATTGCCAGTGAATTGGCAAAATATGCATTGGTCTGTGGAATATAGATGACATAATCTGCTGTCTTTTCAATCTCTGTATTGCCTTCATTGGTGACTGCCATGACAAATGCGCCTCTGGTCTTCACTTCTACAATATTGCTGATGGTCTTTTTCAGCAGTGCATCCTGTGTTGCCACTGCAACGACCGGTGTACCATCTTCAATCAGGGAAATGGTTCCATGCTTTAACTCACCTGCTGCATATGCCTCAGAATGAATATAGGAAATCTCCTTTAATTTTAAAGAACCTTCCATGGAAATCGCATAATCAATTCCTCTTCCGATAAAGAAAATATCCTTAGCTGCAATGAAACGGTTGGCAAATTTCTGGATCTTCTCTTTATGGCTCAGTAACATTTCTACCTGATCCGGCAGCTTCTTAAGGTCACGAAGCATTTCTCCTACTTCTGCTTCTGTAACTTTACCACGAACCTGTGCAAATTTAATTGCCAGAAGATATTGTGCCACAAGCTGTGCACTGTATGCCTTTGTAGTTGCAACTGCAATTTCCGGTCCAGCCCAGGTATACATTACTTTATCTGCCTCTCTTGCAATGGAGCTTCCAACTACGTTTACAATACCAAGGGTCTTAACGCCACGCTCTTTTGCCATACGGAGTGCCGCCAGGGAATCTGCTGTCTCTCCGGACTGACTGATAATAATGACAAGGGCTCCATCCTCTAAAATCGGATTCCGGTAGCGGAACTCGGATGCCACATCTACATCTACCGGAATTCTTGCCATTCCCTCGAAAATATACTTACTGGTAAATCCGGTATGATAAGCAGAACCGCAGGCAACAATGTGAATTCTGCTGATAGTTCTGATTTCTTCGTCACTCATTCCAAGCTCATCGATGATAATTCTGCCATCCTTGATACGTGGACTGATGGTATCTCTTATGGTCTTTGGCTGTTCATTCATTTCTTTTAACATGAAATGCTCATAGCCGCCTTTTTCTGCTGCATGAATATCCCACTCGATATGTTTGCATTCTTTTTCGATAGATTCCCCGTCTACATTAAAGAATTCTATTTTTTTCTCGGAGAGGCGGGCAATTTCTTCATTTTCAATAAAATATACATCTCTGGTATATTTTAAAATTGCCGGGACATCGGATGCAATCAGATTCTCCCCTCACCTCTTCCTACAATCAGAGGACTGTCCTTACGAACTGCATAGATAACATCCGGATTCTCTGCAAAAATAATTCCCAGTGCATAAGAACCTTCCCCACGATGCATGCCCTTCGTAATGGTCTCCAATGGATTCCCGGTATAGTAATAATCCAGCAGCTGGGCAACAACCTCAGTGTCCGTGTCTGACCGAAACTTATAGCCTTTTTCTGATAACTTTTTCTTTAATTTCATATAGTTTTCAATGATACCATTGTGTACCACAGCAATCGTACCGGCTTCATTGAAATGTGGATGCGCATTGATATCACTCGGTGCACCATGGGTTGCCCAGCGTGTGTGACCGATTCCAACCGTTCCCGGCAAGGTAGCACCCTCATGGGTCAGCTCAGATAATACCTTTAATCTTCCGGTCGCCTTAGCCATGTTAATCTTCTTCCCATCAAAGATTGCCATACCTGCCGAATCATAACCACGGTACTCCAGTTTTGAAAGTCCATCCAACAAAATTGGTGCAGCCTGTTTCTTCCCTATATATCCAACAATTCCGCACATAATTCTTCCTCCTGCTTTTCTTTTACATTCTATTCCAATTGCTGTTGTTTCATCCTATCTTTTATAGAACTGTCTTTATCGTCCTTTTGACATTATATAAGAAAAACCGGGGATTATCCAGTCCTTTTTTGAAATCTATATCAGCGCATGAACATAATAAAAACTTGCTGCAGATATCAATATGAAAAACATATAAATTCCACCGTATAACATACGATTTACTTTTTTGTGGTATCTTTTCAAGTACCAAAGTCAGTCCTGTCGTGACAAAATAAAGAAGCGGAATCAGCATCGGCATCAGATACCGCCCCTGTGGCTGATAGTCACTATAAAAAGAATAATAAATACTCAATCCGCATGGAATTACCATGCATATCAGAAATGTGATATGCAGCAGTCTGTCTGACGAAAATATTTTTCTTTTCCACCCGCCTGCCAGATAGCCAATGATTCCAGCAAGAAAAAGTATTCCAATCCCCAGATAGCCCCTGCCCATCAGATTCCAGTCGCAGGTCCTTAATATTCCAATAAAGCTGATCAGTGATGTTCTCAGCCAGCCGGAAGTAAATAACATCTGATGCCATGACCAACCCTGATGATATGGCGTCGGTACTGTTCTGACGGACGGAATCCCGGCTGTGCATACATTTCCCCATATTTATCCGTTGTTCGAAGTCCAAGGAAATCACCATCATATAATATTGCACTCCGGATAAACCACCAGCCAGCTAAAAGTATTGCTACAATAGCAATTACTGCTGCCATCCTGAACATCCGATGCATGTCAGTTCTTTTTCCTTCACCTTCTATTTGCCTTTCCTTCCAGTAGGAAATAAAGAAAAACGGTATACTCATCAAAAGATAACCGTAGGCATTATAATAAGATAATGCACATAACCCTATTCCAGTTCCTAATAGGATACAGCTTTTCCAGTCCCAGTGTCTGTCCCTGCCCCTAAGCAAGGCATAAATAAACCATGCAATTGTAAATAATGAAAAGGAATCATTATTCAGATAACTTCCAAGATACATTACCTGGGGCAGCAGGGTTCCAGACATTACGAACAAAAATCTGCTTCTATTGGTTTGAAATAAGTACTCTCCTATCTGAAACATCAAATATGCCATTCCGGTTATGGAAAGTACACTGGTGAATCTGACTGCCACATACAGCCAATACACATTTGTGGTAAATAAAAAGCTATTTTCAAAAAAAACTCCGCTTATCATATATGACAGAATCGGAGTAAATCCATATGATATTCCCCAGATTGGATTTCTTAGCGCCGGGTCCGTTCCATCAGGAAGCTTTCCATGGGACGCTATATAATTACAGATATCATATTTCATTGCTTCATCCGGCCCGCTTCCGGAAGTAGTTGCCATACTCCAAATTGTCAATGCCAGAAATAAACATATTAAATACCCTCTTTTCAGAGTCTGATTTGTCTTTTCCATTCTCATTTCCTTTTCATTATTAATTTCTTCTTCATGATGAATCGTTGGTATTATACTCCTGAAAACTTATCCAGACAACTAAGAGTTCTCTTACTATTTTCTTAAGACTTTCTTTACCCTATTGATTTTACAAAAACATACGTTATCATAATAAAGAATCAAGAAGTAATACTTTATGAAAGGAGCCAATGTTATGAAACTATCCATTGTAATACCAGTGTATTTTAACCATGATAACCTTCTTCCACTTTACAATGATCTGCGGGAAAAGGTTTTATATAAACTAGATTGTGACTATGAAATTCTCATGGTTGATGATGGTTCCAAAGATAAATCCTATGATGTCATCTGCGAGCTTGCCCGCCTGGATACACATATTATCCCATTGAAATTATCCCGTAATTTTGGTGAACATGCTGCCATTCTTGCAGGACTCTCCCGCTGCAGTGGCGATTGTGCTGTCCGCAAAGCTGCAGACTTACAGGAACCCTCCGAATTAATCTTAAGTATGTTAGAAAAATACAGGGATGGTAATAAGGTAGTACTTGCTACCCGTGCTGACCGTGAGGAACCTCTTACACAGAAAGCTATTTCTTCCCTTTATGCCTATATTATGAAGGAGGTTGCACTTCCCACCATGCCCAAAGGTGGATTTGACAGTTTTCTGATTGACCGCCAAATCATTGACCTGCTGGTCGCAATGAAGGAAAAAAATACCTCTCTTATGGGACAGGTCCTGTGGAGTGGCTTTCAGACTGCAACTGTTCCTTATATCCGGAAAAAAAGAACCATCGGACATTCCCGATGGACTCTTCACAAAAAAATAAAACTTGCCACGGATTCCCTGATAGGATTCTCCAGCTTTCCGATTACCATGGTCACTGCAGCCGGTGCCGGAGTATTTCTCTTTGCACTCATTCTGTTCTTTATTACAATTTACCGGAAAATGACCGGAATTATAACTGCAGAAGGCTATACCTCATTATTAATCGTACTTTTAATGGGTATGGGAATTATTATGCTTTCCATCGGTATTATTGGTTCCTACATCTGGCGTATTTATGATGCCACCAGAAACCGTCCACCATTCATTATTGATGAACCGATGACACCAAAGACCTCCATGGCAGACACACAAACTGCCTTACCTAAAACTGAAAATAAATAAACGGACTGCCCTTCACATAAGCCAGACCAAGGATAAGTCCTATCTCAACAAAGAAAATCACAAGAGACCAGAAATGATTTAAATCCATAACCGGATAAAAACCATTGACGGTCTTTTTTTCTTTTTTCTTTGCTGCCCTGAGATATGCAGCCACTGTTGCAATGCAAAGAATAATAATTGCTGCAATGGCAAAACTGTACGGATGTGTAATGCCCGCCTGGAAGCCAAATAACTGTTTTAATACCAGCCATGCCTTCGGCACATTTTCTGCCCGGAAGAATATCCAGCAGATGCAGACAAAAATGTCCGTTCCGAGGATGGATAAGGTATCCACCAGAACATTTTTCTTTCTCTCCTGCCCTTTCTGATACCCAGCCAGTTTCCGGAAGCCCTTATGGATACAAAGAGCCAGTCCATGGAGACCACCCCACAATACAAAGCTCCATTCTGCACCGTGCCAGAGTCCCCCTAAAAGCATCGTTATCATCAGGTTTACATAAGTACGAATACGTCCCTTGCGGTTACCACCCAGCGGAATATAAAGATACTGCATCAGCCAGCTTGAAAGGCTGATATGCCACCGTTTCCAGAACTCACTGACATTATGGGATATATATGGAAGGTTAAAGTTCACCGGTAATTCATAGCCCATACATTTTGCACAGCCGATTGCCATATCCGAATAACCGGAAAAATCCATATAAATCTGAATGGCATAGGCTGCTACTGCCAGTGCAACCGTTCCGGAACCAAATATCTGAGGACTACGATATACTTCATCCACAAATACAGAAATATTGTCCGCCAGTACCACTTTCTTAAACATACCAAATACAAATATCTGTATTCCACTTTCCAGTCCCGCAAGTGTAACCTTCCGGTTCTCCTTAAGCTGTGGCAGAAACTCCGATGCTTTTACAATCGGTCCCGCTACAAGCTGTGGGAAAAAACTTAAGTACAACGCAAACTGCAAAAAGCTTTTTTCTTTTTCTATCTTCCCGGTATAGACATCAATGGTATAGCTCAATGCCTGAAAGGTATAAAAGGAAATTCCTACCGGAAGAATCAGATTCAGCACTCCCGGTGTCAGATGAAACACATCACAAAAGGAAGTCACAAAGAAATCATAATATTTAAAAATTCCAAGGACCGCCAAAGGCGTGCCTACTCAATCAGAAGAGAAATCCGGCTCTGCAGCAGATGCTTTTCATCTTTTTTTACCGCGGTAAAAAAGGAAATCCATGTAATTCCCATTAAAAGCAGGCAAAGCCGCATATTCCACCAGCCATAAAAAACATAACTGGCTATCAGAAGGATTCCCTGGCATATGATGCGGCGCTTTATTTCCGCAAGAGGCAGCACCCTCTGTACAAGAAGTAAAAAGAAGAAGCACTACAAGAAAAAACAGTAAAAAGCTTACACTTGCAAAACTCATCTCTGCTCCTCCTCTCCGATTGCATCATAAATGCACTGTGCCAGAAGCTCATGTCCATATGCATTAAGATGCCCATAGCCAACTGTTGTATTATCAAATCCACTGGCTACGATATGCTCTTTCACATAGGCTTCCCCTACGGAATCTGTCATGTCCGCAAAAATAATATTATATTCTCCACATAATTCTGCAAAAGTATCTCTGGTGTCCACACTTGCAGAGCATTCATAACTACCATCCTCTGTCAATGTCATATCCGGAATATAATAAATCACCGCCTGAACATCTGCTTCTTCCGCTGTCCTGCTGATATAGGCAAGCAGTTCCTCCGTGGCGCATAGGTGTCATCACCAAATACATCATATCCGGCATTTTCCGTAATCGTGACATCTGCTTCGCCATTGTTCTGGCTCTGCAGATTCTTATACTGCTGATACAGCAGCTTGATATAAGGATTCTTTTCTAATACTTCCAGTGCCGGTATTCCGCTTCCCGCTGTCAGCTCAGGCATTTCATGGTTCAATGCCTGCGCAGCTTCTACCGGATTCATTGCCAGTGTTCCGGTCTCTAACGCAACATATTCAGCAGGCCGATAAACCTTAAGGGCATTTTCCAAATTACTGATATTACGGTAAATGGTATGGGCTGACATTCCCACGTTGTATACATACCGGTTGCTTCCATCTTCGGCGTATTTCTCATTTAGCAAATAAGATACACAATCATCCTCGTTGACATACAGTCCTTCCGTCTGGGAAGAACCCATCATTAAAATAGCAGTCTTTCTTCCATCCGCCGGATAACTGTTGTTATAACCACTGTCATCGGTAGTTCCCATGGCAAAACCTTCCGTTCCTCTAGCCCAGAACGTATCTGCCTGTCTTACATAGCTGGTCACTCCATTTCCACATGGTTCATGTACCGGAGGGTTGTAATAAAATACGCAAAAAAGCGCCAGAATTGCAAATGCTGTAATTCCAGCTCCTATTACCTTTCCGATAAAGCAGAATATTGTTTTTCCTGTTGTATTCCCTTTTTCCGATGTTCTTCCCGCCATGGAGAACCTCCTGTCATGATATAAGAAACAACTTTTCTGAATTCGTTTTCCGTCTCTTTTCGTCTCTTCCTTATTTCCTGCGAAAGAAAAGCTGTCCTATTCCAGACAGCTTTTCCTATGAATATTTTTATTTATCTTTCTTTACTGTGTCTGGGTATCCGCCTCTGTGTCCTCTGCCGTAAACGGATTTGTATCTCTTACTGTATCCGAAGCAGTCTTTCCAGACTCATTGATTACGGATTTACTGATATTCTTTACAGTCTGTGTTGTCTCATAATCTTCTACATCAAATAAATACTGATGCAGTAAATTCACATTGGTTTCCAGATCTGTAGGAACTACTACATCGCCAAGCTTTCCTCCCATACGCTCTGTGGTAAGCTGGAATGCCAGCCCTGTGTATCTGCCAGTTCGTAGTCTTTGATGCCTGCTGCCAGTCCCAATATTTCAGAACTGCTAAGACTTGTGGCAATATCCGGGAATAATTTATCAATCACCTTATTTAATGTAGGAAGACTGGCTGCTTTTGCCTTCTCGACTATTTTACTGATAACGGTTCTCTGACGCTCGGTACGGTAGTAGTCATCACCACCGCTGTAACGGTCACGGCAATAAGCCAATGCCTGGATTCCGTTCACTGTCTGAAGTCCAGGTCCGGAAACTGCTGTTCCATTGGTTCCCATTACCTCATTCATCTCATTGATATATATTTTCATGGTTTCTGCTTCTTTGGAACTAATATCAAGTTCAATTCCACCCAGTGCATCTACCACTTCCATAACTGCATTAAAGTCCACAGCTACATACTCTTTAATATCCAGATCAAGATTCTTATTCAATGCTGCAACTGCACCGGTCGGACCACCTTTTGCATATGCTGCATTGAGTTTTCTTAAATCGTCATCATCATCTACTGCCAGGAAAGAATCACGGTAAACCGATATCAGTCTTACTTCCTTCGTATCATTATTAATACTTGCAATCATGATACAGTCACTGTTTCCGGACTCATATTTGCCGGTACTGCGGTTATCAATACCAAATAATGCAATGTTCGTATAACCATCTAACAATTCCTGGGTTTTGGCATCAATATTAATATTCAGCTTATCTTCATCCAAATCACCGGTATTATTGAGTTTATTTAATTTAATAATTACAAATAATGCTGCCAGAAGAATTAAGATAACCATTACTTCCACTATAAAAAGAATCAATTTTCTCTTTCTTCTCTGACGTCTGGTCATTTTCTTTCTTTTACGGTTTCTATTATTACTACTTGTACTCATAAGTCATCTCCATTATCTTATTTTCCTGATATTAAACAGTTTCTATTCATTTTTTCAAAACAATTGAAACTAATATATAACAAAACACTTTTTGTGTCAATATTATCCATGATAGCTTAATATCCGTTTTAGAAAAATTAATCGATTCTTAATCATTACACCTACGCTGTTATGGGAAAAATCAGATACATTTTTTCATGCCTCCGGTAAAGAATCAATGGTTCCTTTAAAAATACCGTGCGGTGATATTTCAAATCACATTTCACACCAATCCACTGATCATGCATGGTAACATCCTTCGGAATCGGAAGTACTGCATCCAATACCTCTTTCCGAAATGCCATGCAGCAGCCCATATAGGTATTCTTAATAATATTTTTAATCGCACCTCTTCCACTGTGGCGGTAAACAAAAAGGACGGCATCAGTGTCTCTTTGCATGCAGCATCTGTCACTCTGGCATCATGAACCACAACCATGGCTTTCTTCCTCCGGAATACTTCCATGACTTTCTCTACTTTATCCGGCATCCAGACATCATCCTGGTCTGCAAGAAAAATATAATCGCCCCGGCACGCCCTAAGTCCTGCTTCCACATTGGCAATAACGCCTTCACCCGGTCCTTCCATAACACGGATTCTTGCATCCTGTTCCTGATAGGACTTAAGGATTTCCCTCGTAGTATCCAGTGAACCATCATCCGATACCACCAGTTCATCACCCAGTCCGATATTTTTAAGTATGCTGTCTATCTGTTCTCTGATATAGGTTTCTCCGTTATAGGTTACTACTAAGACCGATATCATTCTCTCTCTTCCTCTCCTGTAAGAAACAGTGTTTCATACTGCTGTACAATTGCTTCCCAGCTATACCATTTCTTCATTCTGTCCTTCGCTTTCCGGTAAAGCTCTTCCCTCTCTGCTTCATCCATAGTATCCGCCTTCTGAATCAGTGTGGCAAGATTTCCGTTTTTCTTATTCCAGTACAGTGCGGCATCTTCCCCCACTTCTTTATTAAAGCCCACATCTAAAAGCAGGTTCAGTTTTGTGGTACTGAGTGCCTCAAGAAGGGATGGATTGGTTCCTCCCACCTCATGTCCATGGAAATATCCATAAGCAAAGTAGCGGATTTCTGCCAGCAATGCAGCATCATACACGGTTCCTGCAAATTTAATCCGCTTATCATTTAAAAAGCCGGTTTTCTCTTTTAAACTTTCATAAAAAGCATTTTCTTCCACATTTGTGATGATTACAAGATCTTTTGTGGAATCAGATGCCATAAATTCCCGAATCATTGTCTCGTAATTATTTTCCGGGACAAATCTTCCGACAATAAGATAATAATTTTCTTTTCTGATATCAAACTTCTGATACCATGCCAGCAAATCCTCTGTTGGTTCACCTGCTTTATAAGATAGTGTTCCATATGCGATAAATGTGGTCTTCGGCTGATATTTATGATATTCATCCCTGATATACTGTTCAATATTCTTTGAATCACAGACTAATAAATCTGCGTGCTTTACCATTCCCTTTTCCGAATATTTCCAGTATTTACGAATCCATTTATTCCATTTTGCCCGCATAAATTCATGTCCATCCGGGTTTACATAAAGTGTACCAGACAACCGGTACAGCTGCCTTTTAAAGTGCCCCACAAATGGTCCGATTCTGCATGCCAGCACATAGACAATGGCATCCTCTATCTTTTCTTTTTTAATTTTCTGAATGCAGTAACGAAATGCTGCCAAATCATAATACACGGCTCTCGCTGGTCCGATATCCGGCACCTTCACCCGGAAGCATTTCGCATTATGATAAGTAAATTCTTCATTATGGTCAGACATGCACGCCACATGGTACTGAATGTCTTCACTGACTGCCTGTCCGGTCAGATTCTCTACAAATGTCTCGAACCCGCCGTAAGCCGCCGGAATTCCTTTACTGCCTATAATAAATACATGTTTCATTTTCTATCCCTTATAAACTGCTGTAAGTTTTGCATCCAGCATAATCTGATATCCCGCTTTTTGCAGACGTCCGGCAAAATCTATTGCTCTCTCTAACGGTTCTTTATCCAGATCAATTCCGCCAGCCTTAAGATATGCTTCTTTCTTTATGATACACTGTTCCAGCGGAACGGCGCTGACATTCTGCGGAAGCACTGCCCGGTTGAAATATCCCTTGAAGCAGACCGGAAGTTTTTCAAAAAGATATCCCATCTTTCCATCCGGTAATACGCCAATGCCTGCCGAAACTAACTTCCGGTGCTTTTAAATCGGACACCTGTCAGTCCCACTTTATTTAAGCAGGCATATTGTGCCAGTTCTTTTCGTTCTCTCTCCCCAAGCAATCTGGTGCGACGGCTGTCATAAATGAAAAGAGATTCCCTTGTGCTGTTTTCTACCAGTTCATTTAAAGCACCTTTTTCCTTTATTTCCGCAAGATTAATAAGCTCCGGCTCCGGAACTTCCTGTTCATAAATCACTTCATAAGAATTATGCCCCTGGGCTTCTTTAATCTCTGCCGGAATTTTCCGCCTCTGCACGTAAGCTTCCAATGCCCGCTTTCCCGCATCATAGGCATAATCCTTGGACAGGGAACTGCCTGCCGTGGAACCACTGTGTATTCTCCAATGATAAAGAATCTTTCGAATATGATAAATGGCATCCGTCTGCTCCGTCAGGCGGAGCACCAGTTCATAGTCCTGGGCACCATCATAGCAGGGATTGAAATCCCCCACTTTCTCTAACATGGTCTTCTTTACCACCAGGAAATGGCAGATATAATTATAATGCATCAGCAATTCCGGATTATAATCCGTCTTAAAATGTGGCGGCTGTGTATCCCGGATTCTGCATCAATTTTATCTTCATCGGAATAAATCACCTGTGCATCCGGATGGGCATTTAACATCCGCACCACTTCATAAAGGGCATTGGCAGCCAGCACATCATCATGGTCCAATAATCCGATATATTCACCCATTGCCATCGCAACTGCCTCATTGGTATTCTCTGAAATCCCACCATTTTCCAACAGTCTGCGGTAACGTATTCTTGCATCCTCTTTATAATTTTCTGCAAGAAAACGTTCGATTTTATCGGTAGGGCTTCCATCTGCAAGACACAGTTCCCAGTTTTCATAGGACTGTCCCAGCATGCCCTCTATCAGTTCCCGTAAGAAGCATTCCGGTGTCTCATATAATGGTACTACAACAGAAACCAGCGGCATATGTTCAAACAATGTATTCCGCTGCACCTTCCATTCCTCTTTTGTCACCATATAATTCTGCCAGTTTTTCGTATATTCATGGTCTATGGGCTCATATTTTGTTTCCATTACTTTAATCGCCAGTCCCCGGAGTCCATGCTTGCGTATCATTCCAACTGCATATGCAGCCTTTTTCGTTAATCCCATTGCTTACTTCGATCCTTTTCCTGTTATAACAACCTGAATGGTCTTAAACAAGATTTTAATATCCAATGCCAGTGACCAGTTTGTAATATAGTAGGTATCCAGCTGTACCACTTCTTCAAAATCCGTAATGTTGCTTCTTCCACTGACCTGCCACATTCCGGTAAGTCCCGGCTTAATTCCGAGTCTTGCCCGGTGCCTTGCCTCATATCCGGCAAATTCTTCCTCCGTCGGCGGTCTTGTGCCTACCAGACTCATATCCCCTTTTAAAATATTCCAGAACTGTGGCAGTTCATCAATGGAAAACTTCCGCATGAACCTGCCAACCGGAAATACTCTCGGATCATCTTCCATCTTAAACATCAGCCCTGACATCTCATTCTGCCCCATCAGCTCTTTTTTCTGTTCTTCTGCATTTACATTCATGGAACGGAATTTATAAAAGCGGAATTTCCTGCCATTTTTTCCCACACGAATCTGGGAAAAGAAAATCGGTCCCGGTGACTGCTTCTTAATAATCGGTGCAAAAATAATGGTAGCAATACCGGCAATCACCAATCCCACAAAACCGCCTACAATGTCCATCAGACGTTTAAAAACAACTGACGTGGTGTTGCAATACACATACTGGAAGTTAAAACCATATAATTTCCACACTGCTCGATTACTTTATTCGGCATCAGCTTGGAAGCATGTACCAGATTAAAATGTACCGTAACGCCCATTTCCAGTAGATCATCTGCCAGTGCCTGGCTGCTGGCTATAGTATTGCCATTGATAAATACTTCATCTACCACATTATTTTTTACATATTCAAAGAAATCATCTGCATTTGCTACCACCGGAATGCCCCGGATAATTTCTCCCTTACGCATTGCATCCACTACAACAACTCCGTGCACGGCAAATTCCCGATATGGCAGATTTTCAAATTCCTTAAGACAGCTTTCCACCAGTTCATCTGTCGTTACCACTATCATGGCAGACAGATTTCTGTCATTCATCATCTTTTTCTTAATAAAATTCTTAAGCCCGGAACTACCGACAAATTCAAAAATCATAGACAGTCCCCAGAACATCAGGAAAATCTGTCTGGAAAAGTCAGACTGTCTGGTCCAGTATCCATATACCATCATTCCGGCAACAATGATTGTTGCATGAACAACAACATGCTTAAATTCCTGCGTATTCTTTCTCCGCAGAATGCTCTTATAGGATTCGCCGAAAAATACCACGCAGATATCAATCAAAATAAGGACTACCGCTAATCGCTGATATTCCTCATTTAAAAACTCATTTTTTCTTCCAAAACGCATAAAATAGGATAAGGCATATGCAAGTTCCAGACAGATAATATCCAGAATCGTAAAGTCAAGATGCTTCATCCAGCTTTTTCGTTCTTTTTTATACATAATCTATTCCCTCTTATGCAATACAAGCCATCTTTTTAGGAATATTATACCAGTCCTACCCTGTCAGGTACAACCGAATTCTTTCTTAATTTTCTGTGAAAAAAGTATGTTCTTCTTCTGTCAAATGCTGTTTCTGTGAATATACAGCCAGCTTTCCGAATAGTCTTTCCGTTCTTTCTCACTCATCTTCCCATATTTCTCATAAGGAATCTTTGCCAGAACCATCTTTTCATTTCCACATTTAAAACATTCCACTTCATTTCTTCTTGAAACTGTCCGTATCCAGCCACATTTCGGACAAATATAAACTTTCATCATGTGTAACTCTACCTCCCTGTTACTTGTTTTTCTCTATACTCAGTTACAAAGTTACCACTTTCTTACAAATTCTGCAATGCCTTAGTGCTTTTGTCCCAGGGAATAATCTGTCCGGTAACGGGTCAGTCCGGGATGATAATAGGGATCTCCCTGCTTTAAAATATCAATCCAGCGGGTTCTCATATATTCAATCTCTTCCTGAAAACGGCGTACTTTCTCCTCTGTATCCTCCTGTCCTCTGGACTTTGATTCATAATGGTACGCTTCTACGGATGGTTCATATATAATAAGATAACCCTTCTTCCGGATTTTAAGACACAAATCCACATCATTAAATGCTACTGATAAAGCTTCGCAGAATCCGTCCACCTCACGAAACACCTTCGCCGGCACCATAAGAAATGCTGCTGTTGCTGCACTTAAATTCTGCCGCAGGCTGCCCTATACATATACCCACTATCGCTGCGTACCTGTCCTACACACATATTGGCTGCAATTCCTCTGGCGTGTCCACCGATGCCTATGACAATTCCGGCATGCTGTATCGTATCATCCGGGTAATAAAGCTTTGCTCCCACTGCTCCGGTATTTTCTTTTCCGCACAGGGTAAGCATCCGTTCCATGTAATCCTTTGTTATAATCTCAATATCATTGTTTAAGAACAAAAGATATTCACCCTTTGCATAGGATGCTCCATAGTTATTAATGGCTGAATAATTAAAAGTACCCGGTATTTCAGGTTTCCATTCTACCACACGGATATCCGGATACTGCATCTGCAGCTCTTTATAATAATCAAAGATTTCTTCGCTTTTACTGTTATTTTCTATAATGATAATCTCATAATTCCGGTAGCTGCCCTGCCGAATGGATGTGATGCATTTTTCCAAAGAAGCTTTTTCGTCTTTATTCGGTATCAGAATGGATACCAGTGGCTGCTTCTTTTCGTGACTGCCTGCTGCCATAGATGCATGCTCTACTGTCGGTGCATGCTCTGCCTTTGTATGATAAAGCACTTTGGGAATATGGATGATACTATCGGACTGCTTTGCCGCCCGGCAGATCAGTTCTTCTGTTGCAGGATTTCCGTCATTTTCTTTCAACGCCTGCAGGAATACCGTTTTTCTGATGCAGCATAAATGTCTGATATAACAGTAGTTTTCCAGATAATCTGGGCTGAAGTCCGGCTTTAAAAGAGGCTCTGCTGTCTCCGTTGTCTTTGATTCATCCGGACATCTGACATCTTCATCCGTATAAATCAAATCCGGCTTTCCGATTTCTTCCCAGTGAATTCCTGACTGCTTTGTCTCTTTTGGGAAAGCAATAGCATGGGCAAGCTCGTATAAAGCATCCGGTTCTATGGTGTCACCCTCCTCAATAAGCGCTGCATATTCCCCGGAAAGTTCTATTTCTTTTCCGGTACAAAGCTTATCGATACAGGTTAGATTCCAGTTGGTATAGCTCTGCTGTTCTAACATAGCCAACGCATCTTCTCTATTTTCTCCCATATAAACACAACTGATAAGCGGTCGATAGGACCACTTATCAGATTCTTTTGTCTGTATCTTAAGTTGTGCTTCTGTCACCTTATGGCCTGCTGCATATTCCGCATAGGAAATCTGCTTCGGTTCTCCTTTTTCTTTCAGGCGGATAAAGAATTCCTTTAAACCATAATTTTTTAAATATCGGAAACCTTTTCTGAGGTTATAAAGGCTCAGTTTCATCTTGTCTCCTTTTTTCACTGCTCTAATCTCACTGCGCTAATCTCGTCGTTCTAATCAGGCAGCTTTATTTTCTAAAATTAATCTCTGTCATAAATATCTCTGGTATATACCTTGTCCTGCACATCCTCTAAGTCTGCACTGTTACGGTTGGATACAATAACATCGGACATCTTCTTGAACTCGTCTAAGTCATGGATTACTTTGGAATTATAGAAGCTGTCGTCCTTTAAGGTTGGCTCATAAATCACTACTTCAATGCCCTTTGCTTTCAGACGTTTCATAACGCCCTGAATAGAAGACTGGCGGAAGTTATCGGAATTGGTCTTCATGGTCAGACGATAAATACCTACTACAGAAGGATTTCTATCTAAAATCTGCTGTGCAATGAAATCTTTTCTTGTCGTATTGGCTGCAACGATTGCTCCGATAATATCATTTGGAACATCCGCATAATTTGCCAGTAACTGCTTGGTATCCTTTGGCAGGCAGTATCCGCCATATCCGAAGGATGGATTGTTATAATAGTTACCGATTCGCGGGTCTAAGCCTACGCCTTCGATAATCTGTCTGGTATTTAATCCTCTTACCTCTGCATAGGTATCCAGCTCATTAAAATAGGAAACACGCAGTGCAAGATAAGTATTTGCAAATAATTTGATTGCTTCTGCCTCGGTGAGGTGTGCTAATAATACCGGAATATCCTCTTTGATAGCACCCTGTTTTAATAAGCCGGCGAACTCTTCTGCCTTTGCCCTTAAGCTTTCATCCTCTTTCGGATATCCCACTACGATACGGGATGGATAGAGGTTATCATATAATGCTCTTCCTTCTCTTAAGAATTCCGGAGAGAAGATGATATTTTTGCTGCCAAACTGCGCTCTTACTTTTTCGGTATAGCCAACCGGAACTGTAGATTTGATAACCATAATTGCATCCGGTGCATATTCCATAACCAGCTTGATTACGGCTTCTACGGATGATGTATCAAAGTAATTCTTCTTCTCATCATAGTTGGTCGGAGTGGAAATGATAATAAAATCTGCTCCTTCATATGCTGCCTTTGCATCTGTGGTAGCCCGCAGATTCAATGGTTTCTCTGCTAAATATTCTTCAATCTCCTTTATCGACGATTGGAGATTTCTTATGATTAATCAGATCGACCTTCTCTTCAACAATGTCGACTGCCCATACCTCATTATTCTGTGCTAATAAAATGGAATTTGACAATCCCACATAACCGTTTCCTGCTACTGCAATTTTCATGTGTATCCTCCTTATTTTTCATTGTGTTTTAATTTTCCAAATATCATGCGTACTTCTTCACGCACCAGTTCATCCCCTAAGATTAAAAGCATAATGCCATAGGTTACTACTCCAATTATAATCATCAGTAACATATAAATCAAATAACTGTTGAAAGTTACCTTCTGAAACAGCACATATGCAATGACCATCGGAACGGATGCGATGACATATTTCCAGACACCCTGCATCATTCCCTTAAACGGTATCATCTTATGTCCTAAGATAATGCAGATTAACATTACCATTGCCTCTGCCAGTACGGTAGCAATTGCTGCTCCATCGTAGCTTAATACCGGAATCAGCAGGTAGTTAATGATAAGGTTACTGATTGCGCCACCCAAGGTTGCCCAGAAAATAATCTTCTCTTTCTTCTTTGGCATAAATATCTGATATGCAATAAAGCCGTTAATCGGCGAGAAGAACAAATTGATGGCAAGAATTCTCGATGTTGTAACACTCGGGAAAAACTCGCTGTAATTCTTACCGGATATCAGATGAATGACTTCCGGCGAAATCAAAAGCATACCCACCATACATGGTACAATTAACATCATCATAAAACGGAATGCCTGTTTTAACAACCGGTCAAAGTTATCCTTCTGGTCATTTTCAAGATAATATGCCATCCGGGGCATGATAACCGTACTCAGAGATTTAATCAGCGTACACAAAACCTGATTCATCTTCGATGCCGTTGTATAGATTCCCGCATCCTTATCTCCCTTCATCCATCCCAACATTGTAATATCGGAATTGAGATAAATAACAGATGCAATCGAAACGCCAAACATATATACCATCGGTTTCATATGAACCTTGATATCAGCCCAATGGACTCTTGTTTCAAATAAATGGATGTAATGTCTGCTGTGAATAAAATTCAGCACACCGGAGCCAACGGTAGATACCGCAGTCAATGCCACATACCATGCCACATCACCTTCATTCCGTACCAGCACAAATAGCATTACAAGTGCTACTACCTGGAAAATGACAGAACGAATCGTAATATACTCATACTCTTCCAACAGTTCATAGAGCCATTCCATACCAAGGGTGGTAAATAGAACCGTAGAACTGCTGATTAACAGCAGCATTTCATAGCCATCAAACTTCGGCAGGAACAACGCACCTGCAAATCCGATATAAGCAAGCACCGTAAATACCAGATTGATGAAAAACATCTCCGAAGCAAATTTATTTAATTTTGCCTTATCGTCACGGATTTTTGCACCCTCTGTAATGGCATAATTATTAACACCAAAGGATGCTACCAGCTGAAAATAGCTGACAATGGATGCTACATAGGCAGCCCGTCCCACTCCGGCAGAATTCAGTACCCGCGTTGCATATGGATAGGTAATCAGCGGGAATACTATCGTCATCAAAACCCGAATCAGATTCATTATAAAGTTAAATTTGATTGATTTTACTTCTTTCACAATATGTCCTCGCTGTTACTTCTGCATTGCCTCTAAATGTTCCAAGAGAATTCCAAGCGATTTAACCTGATTCTCCAGATTAAAGATTTCTTTTTGCGCTCGGTCTTATAAATATAATCCGTAGAGATATCCTCAAGATGAAGAATTCTTACCTCCGGACAGTATACCATCGGTATTCCTGCTTCTTTACATCTTAAATATAAAGTTCCTCTTCCCGGAACATAAAGGTATCCGGTACGAATGCATCTTTATATTTTATAAGATAAATCGGTGAGAAAATCAGACAGCAGCCATGCAGTACCAGCTCATCCTGATATTCCAAGGAGCCTTCTGTGCAGTCTTCATGTTTCTTTAATTCCGGCATGACATGAATCTTTCCAAGGAAGATGCGAAGCAGCAGCTTTGCTCTGTCCCAAAGATTCCAAAGCGGATAAATAGAAGAGGTAATGTGCTTTAATCTCACCTCATATACATGGCGTTCTTTTTTTCAAACCCTCAATGGATGCAATTTCATAATACATGGCATTTTCCCTGCCATCCTTTAATTCAATATGCGGTCCCATTACTGCAAACTGATGTGCTTCATAGGCTGCCTCCACCAGCTGTGCAAAGTTATCCTGCAATAAAATCACATCATTATTCATCACGCAGATAAAATCACAGTGCAGATCTTCTCTTGCATATACATAGCCAAGATTGTTGCCTTTGGCAAAGCCGAGATTTTCCTTACTCAAAAAAGAACACTTACATGCTCTGTGTCTTTATAGCACTCTGCTAAATCTTTACCAGTCCCGTTGCCGGACGCATTATCTACTACCACAATTTCATAATCAGCCTGTGCCATTTTCTCCTGAATTGCCGCAATACACTTCTTTGTCATATCAAGAGTGCAATAATGCAATACCACAAAGCCAAATTTTTTCTTCTCACTCATCTTTGATTCCATCCATTCCAGATATCCTAATTGTGTAATAATAAACTGTCAATGAGCAGCCATTTTACATGGCATACAAAATACCAAAGCATTGCCTTCCGGTATAATTTTAATGCCTTTTTATCAGACATCTTTCCGGTCTTGCAATATTCTAACCACGCCTCGGATACTGTAAGTCCGTCTTTTTTATCTTTTCCTCATAGAAAGCCACCTTTTCTCCGGCTGGCTTTTCCTTACATTTATGCATGAAACTCATATCTGCCCAGTGACGTACGAGACTGTAGCGGATAAATTCCGGTGCAATCTTCTGCTCCAAGTCATAGTCCATCAAATTTCTAAGATAGTTGATAAACCGGGAATTTCCCGTCCAGATGCCGTCTCCTGTCTGACGATAGCTCGCCATAATATCCGGCATATAATATACATCCCCATGCTTGATAAAACAGAACGTAATGGTATTATCATTAAAATAATCTGCTACCACATCCATCGGAATATCCTTGATATAGGCACTTCGCATCAGAATAGAATCCGGATGGAAATAGAAACGTCCCCAGTAGGTTGTTCCCTTTAATTTCATCGTATGATTGCAGTTTAAAAATGGTGTATTTTCTTTCGTCTTCTCATCATAGGCATAGACATTGTGGGCACAGACTGCATATTTTGCATTTTCCGGCTGATCCATAATCTCTACCTGCTTCTGCAGTTTATGGTCATCGATATAGAAATCATCCCCATCGAGATAAGCAAAATACTCTCCCTTTACATACTGCAAAAGATTCAGACGGTTTCTTGATGCCCGCTGGCTGCTGTTATATTTCACACCAGGTTCCCGGTCCATCACATAAATTTCCATTCTGTCCGGATATTTCTGCTTCCATTTCTGTAATTTTGTCATGGTGCCATCGGTAGAACCATCATCACCAATCAGCACCTCAAAATCAAAATCACATTTCTGGTCAAAGACACTCTGCAATGCCTCATCCACATAATCTTCCTGATTATAAAAAGTCACAAGGACACTTACTTTCATACTATCCTCCAGTGCCTACAATGTAATGGAGTAGGTCAGATTATTACAATAGGAGCTTCCGAAGTCTTCTTTGCTGGTAATCAGTCCCATATTCAGATAATTACCTAAATCTTCGGTTGCTGTTCCCCAGGAAATCCGTTTATAGCCACGATTCTTCATTTCCACAATCATGGAATAATACATAAAGGTCATCGGGCTTAATTTATTAAACGCCTGTCTTGCAGCAAGATACTGTGTATGAGCACAGCCTACTTTATCGAAATAAAACATCATGGAGCCAGCTAACATTTCATCCTCTTTGAAGATGCCAAAGAAGCCGCATTCCTCCGGGAAACGGTCATTCTTGAAATCTAAAAGCTCTGCTAAAGTATGTACCGGTTTGGTATCATACTTGGAAAGGTTCTCACAGAGAATATCATAGAATTCTTTAATCTCATCATCTGTCGTCAGCGGTCTGCATTCCAGACCTTCCTTCTCACAGTTGTGGACATTGGTACGTTTTCCCTGTGCAAAGTTAGATAGAATTGCCTCTTTATAGGTAGCATAGTTTACATAAGTGCTCAGTTCCTTATGCTCCGTATAGCCTGCATGCTGGAATGCATACTGGAATAAATCACTTTCTACTTCTGAGAAAATATCGGAAGTCATCTTAAGATAAGCCTCATCATAGCACTGCTCCTTAAGATAATCCTTTAATTCTTCTACTAATACCACTACATGTTTGGCATTGTGATGCTTCTTGTCGATAATGATACCGCCAAAGGTGGTTCCTTTGTGGGAGAAAAATACCTTTTTCCCATCCTGCTCTAATTCACATGCCGGAATCAGTGCTGCAATATTATTTTTCTCATTATATACTACCAAAGATACATCTTTAAATCTGCCTGCCGGATGATAATTGAAGAACCGGCGGCTCTGTAAAAGGTTCCGTTTATGGATTTTTCTGCGATAAATTTATCCCACTGTTCCTCTAAACTGTCCTCATATTTTTCAAATCGAAACATAGTCTCTCCTCTTCTATTTGAATGCATTGATTGCATCAATGACATATCCGGTTTCTTCCTCTGTCATTCCATAATACATCGGAATGCTAAGCTCTGTTGCAGAAATCTCTTCTGCCAGTGGAAGCTCTCCCTTTTTGATGCCAAGGCTTTCATATGCGCCCTGCAGATGCATTGGAATCGGATAATGTTTATTGGTTCCAATTCCCTTTTCATTTAAGAACTTCTCTAATTCATCCCTGCGTGCACAGCGGATTGCAAAGATGTGGAATACATGCTTCGTATCCGGCATTATAGTTGGCAGAGCGATTTCCGGATTCTTAATTCCGGCAAGATATTTCTCTGCTGTCTCAATACGGTTTGCATTCCAGCGGTCTAAGTTCTTTAATTTAATTCTTAAGAAAGCTGCCTGCATCTCATCCAGTCTGGAGTTATTTCCCTGATAGATATGATGATATTTATAATCAGAACCGTAGTTGCCAAGGGCACGTACTTTATCTGCCAGCTCTTTATCATTGGTTACAAAAGCTCCGGCATCTCCTAATGCACCTAAGTTCTTGCCCGGATAAAAGCTGAATCCGGCTCCGTCTCCAAGACTTCCCACATGTTTTCCCTTATAGAGTGCGCCATGTGCCTGTGCAGAATCTTCGATTACTTTCAGATTGTGACGTTTTGCAATCTCCATGATTTCATCCATTGGTGCCGGCTGTCCATAAAGATGTACTGCCATAATTGCTTTGGTCTTATCGGTAATCTTCTCTTCGATTCTTGCCGGGTCAATGTCAAAGGACTCTAAAGTCGGCTCTACAAATACCGGAGTTGCACCTGTATAAGAAACTGCCAGTGCAGTTGCAATAAAGGTATTGGATGGAACAATGACTTCATCGCCTGTTCCGATTCCATATGCTTTCAGTGGAAGGAACAGTGCATCCAGTCCGTTACCTACACCTACACAGTATTTCACGCCACAATATGCGGCATACTCTTCTTCAAACTTTGCTAATTCTTCTCCCTGGATAAACCAGTTTTTTGCTAAAACCTGTTGAAATTTTCCGGTAAGTTCGTCCTTGATTTCATCATGCATTTTCTCAAATGACACAAATGGTATTTTCATGGCAATTCTCCTTTACTTATCCTTATTTTCCTCTTTTACAAATGCAAGGAATTTATCGTAATCCCTGATATAATCATTTTCATCATAATATTCTGATGCCAGTACCATCAGCACTGCATCCTCGGAGAAATCGTACATTTCCCGCCACATATTATTTGCAATATATAAGCCTTCATATGGCTTGTCCAATAAGACCTCTGCCGTCTCACTGCCGTTATCCAGATGAATCTTACAGGTTCCATGAATCGGAATCAGAATCTGTTCTAAACACCGGTGTGCATGATAGCCTCTTCGTACACCACCTACGGTATCATACATATAGTAAACACGCTTAATTTCAAATGGAATATCACGCATCTCTTCCAATGCTACCAGCTGACCGCGTTCATCCCCATGCTGCTGAAATCTGTACTTAATCACTTCCATGGACATTCTCCTTCTTCCACATTGCTGTGCTTCACTTTCTATTTTAATTCTTTTCTTACTCTTACTCTGCTTTTTCTTTGCTGAATTCCGGATTATCTAAAAATCCCTTCTGCTGATGTGATGGTAGTGGTATGCACCTTTTCGTACCTGCAGCATATGGCTTACAAGATAACGGATGGCATCCGGATTACGGAACAGCCGTAACAAAGTACGAAGATAAAGATTTCTGATTTTATATAATCCCAATACCTTTTTCTGCTTCTTCACATATGGATTATCGCTGTACTGCACCTGAATCATGGCATAGAAACGGTCTACATCCTGTGCAAGAAGCTCCGAGAAGCTGCTTTTCTTCTTAGTAGATACTCCGGTATCGGCTTCATACCATACCAGATAATCCGGGAAGAAATGCATCGGTCTGCCATCTAAGCCTGCCATCATCTGAAAAATATCTTCTGCATAAATGACCGTTCCTCTATCTTCTTAAGATAAGTCATATAATAGTCTACGGTATAACAGGTACATGCACCGGAAGCATTGTCCCGATACAGCACTAGATTCTTTACAATCTTATCCTCATTCCAGTTCTTATATGGAGATAAATCAAAGGGATGCGGAAATTCCACATAATCTACACCGCCATCTTCCCTGCGGCAATAACCCCGCATCAGTCCAAAGCAGGACTCATACTGATTCTCTTCCATAAAGTCATACACCTGCTGCAGGGTATGTTCATTATAGAATGCATCCCCCGGTCCAAAGTCCCGGACATATTTACCCTTTGCTTTTGCCAGACCATCTATGAGGTTCTTTACTGTTCCCTGATTCTTCTCATGAGGAATAAGGGTATAAGTTGCAAACTGGTGTGCCGTAAAATATGCTTCTATCTTATCAAAACAGTTTTCTTCTGAACCATCATCTGAGACTACGATTTCATAATCCTTAAAGGTTTGTGCCATGACAGAATCCAGTGTAACTAATAATTTCTTCCAGTCCGGATGATAGGTTACGATTAAAACAGTAAATTTCATCGTTGCTCCTTCTTGTTAACTTATACAGTTTACTATGTTTTCTTAAAATTTGCAACTTATAGCCTTCCGATGAGGAACAGTACTCTGACAAAGATTTCATCAATCATTCCCTGACGCAATTTATGCGGATAAAACACTTTTTTCAATGCTACTATTGGATGAAATCCCTCTTGTGTAAACAGATAAAGAGTCTTTCTATCTTCTTCACTCAGCTTATCTTTATATAATTCCGCATATTCACGAATCTGACGTCTGATATACTTAAAATAGTGATTCAGGAAAAACTTTTTAAACCTCCAAACTTGTGCTTTCCAAAAGCTATCCCCGCTGTTACTAACATTGCTCCCTGTTCTACGGTATTTTACGGTTGCACGTTCATCATATATAACCTTTCCCATGCCAACACACACCATATACATCCACCAGTCGTGTCCGGTAGAATATTTTGGCATCTGTTCTGTTACCATGTCCTTAGCTTTACGGTTAAATACACTGTTAAAGCCCAATGAAACACAGTCTACCATTGAATTTGCAAAAGATATATTAGGATGTTTACAGTCCCTATGTGCCACAAAATTTAACTCGCCATCATAATAATCATAATTTGAGAAATACAAAACAGGAACATCCGATGGGCTTTTATCCAGCAATTCCAATGCCATTTTTATCTTATCCGGAAACCAAAAATCATCCTGATCACTAAAGGCATAATAATCTGCTTCACCGCCATTTGCAATCAGCCACTCAAAACTTTTCACAAAACCAACATTTTTTCCTGCTTCAAGATGAATTAGGTATCGTTCTTCATACTCCTTTAAAATAGTCAGTGTTCCGTCTTTTGAACCATCATCTCTTACATATATTTCAATATTTTTATAAGACTGTTCCAATATACTTTCTATCTGTTCACGAATATACTTCTCTCCATTATAAGCCGATAATAATACATTTACTTTCTTATCCATATGAATCATTCCTTACTTTTCATTTAACTTACCTACAAAGCCGATTTCCGTATCATATATCCTTTCCAGTGAATCAAAATATGCCTGTTCATCCTGATAAATCTGGCTGTCTTTTAATACCAGTATATACTCTGCTCCAGAATCATTCAAATGATTAAAATAATCTGTGTGATTCGGATCACTCTGTCCCCAGCCATAATATCTTTGATTCGTAATTGCCTGATACCACAAATCATCCTCCCAGTATCCTGCCATCGGAACAAGTTCCTCTCCTTGTTCTAAAAGTTCATTGTAAACCCAATGATATAATTCCTCTTTCTCTTTCGAATATCCTGGCATCCAAAACGTTATGTAATTATAATGCAATAAATCATTATATGCTTCTGCCTTATATGACGAAACCATAAGACTATTATGTATCTGGATACGTTCCTCTACTTTTCCCAGATACATTCCAACCAAAAACCCAGGTAATAAAGCATCCTGTTATCAGGACTCTGGTCTGCTTTTTGTGCATAAACGACTCCATAAAATACTAATACAAAAGCTATTAACCACAACAAAAAATATATTTTATAGAAGTAATATGTAGATGCCTTACCTGTAACCGTTTTCCAAAGCAGTAACAATGTAAATACAAATGTGTAAGGTGCCAAAAACAATACAAGATTATTATCCCCTTTCTTACACATTGCATAGAATCCAAATAAAATCAGCGGTATATATATAACAAAATTAGAAAAAAAGATCCCTGTAGCATGCCCCTTCATTCACAATTGCACTGGATACCGTTACCCCATCTTTAAATACACCGGCATATGTATATACAAATCCAAGAATACACGGAATCAGGAACACTGCCAGACAGGTTACCACGGTGTCTCGTGATACTAACTTATGCATTTTCCATTGTTTTACAAAAATGCAGGTAATTAGTGCAAAAAGGTCACCGGCATAAACATCACATAGCATTCAAAAATAGCAAGGCACCCCAGCATCAGGAAAATGATGTTCATCCATTTTCCCATATTCTCTTTTAAATACATATCAGTTAAAATAATCAACATACCTACAACGGTAACACCCATTCCAAGATATGTAAAACCATAAATCATGGAACACATAGGATATCCAATCATATATACAAAGGAAAGAATGTACGCTGCAACCCTGCCGAAACGGTCTTTACTATACTTTCTTGCTATTCCATAGAAAACAAATGCAGAAAGGCACACCTGAATCAGTTCACTCAAAACATAAAAGCGGTAGTAATAGTCCACTGTTGCCAGTGGTGCCAGCATCTCTATAAATAATCCATTCCAAACAGTTTCATAAAACATACTTGTAACTGTTCCGTCATTCACAAGGTCCATTGCTGCCCGGAAATGATTCGCTGGATCAATTGTAAGGAAATTAAGATTAAGAGCTGTTCCACGATATCTTGTTTTTGCAAAAATAATTAAAACAACTACGGCTGTTACGACAAACATCAAATCACTTACCGCAAACTCATATTTCTGATATTTCTTCTTTTTCCAATTAAAAAACCATACGATACCTCCTGTTATCATATCAATGATTCCAATTGATATAATATTTATCGGGATATGTACTAAATCAAAAACCGCCGCCCAAAATGTGTGATAACAGTTTAATAAAATAAGCAACATTACTATCCATGTCACTCCGGTCTGTTTTTCTTCACTTTTATACAAGCCAAAAATACTGCTCCAAACTATTATCACTGCTGCCACAAAAAAAGCTGTACTACCAATGTTCCATCCCATTCCTCTATTCGCCCTTTCTCCTTAATAACAGGTCTTAATCAGAATAAACAATGCATAAAGAAGCATTATTCCCATGATTGCAGATACCTTTATTGTAAAATGATTTATGTTATGTTTTATTTTATCACTGACTAATGCGATAAATGGAAGAACTATAAGAATAATAAAATATCTTCCCTGTACTCCTCTCACAACAGCAGCCCCTACCGGGTTTGCATAACCATCAGCAATATACAGTCCGAGCATCACTGCCACTGCTGTAATTATAAAAGTAACGATTAGTAATACCCTCTGTCTTACTTTTTATTTTTCCATCCATACTCTGACCATCCAGCATTCCAACTGTAGTCAGAAAACACGGTACAATAATCATAAGCATACTAAGCGGATAATTCAGGCTTCCCAGTATATTAAGCTGTTGCAAATATTCATTTGTTTGTACCAAAACAGTAGAGAATATTACCTTTACACCCGCCAGCGGATTAGCCATCAGATACTGTAACTGTGTCATATCACTGGATGCTCCACCAACTGCCTGAAGCCCACTAATTCCCGTTGAAACCCGAGACATGATATAAATGCATAAAATAGCAAATGGTATCAAGGTTATTGCAAATGCTTTCCAATACTTTCGGTTACTTTCAAATTTATTCTTTGGAATCAAAAATACCAACAATCCCATACATGCATAAACATATTTACACAAGAACATTCCAAGTAACAAAAAGCCCAGCAGTAACGTATGTTTCCATGACAACTTGACATTTTCATCAAAAGCATAATATAAACATAACGCAATAAATAAGAACCCAAATCCATTCAGTACCGCATCCTGTGAAAGCGAAGCTGCCTGATATATACTTAAAGGCATTACTGCCAGCATTGCAAGTAAATTCTTATAGCAGGGAATAAAACGAATTGCAAAAAATCCAAGCATAACATAAGTTAACAGGTTAAACAGTCTTCCCATCAAAATGACACCATAGATACTTAAATTCAATGCTCTTCCAATGAAAATTCCAAGTCCCTGTGGCAATATACAATCGACGTCACACTTTCATAATATGTCATTTCAACCTTAACATTTGAAAATTTATGAGTTTTTAAATAATTTACATATTCACTTCCTTCACTTCCATTCGGTGTTATCTGCCGATATGAAATATCACTCACATTCTCAGGAACATTTATCACACCATCCCCATGGGAAAAATTACCAAAAAGAGCCCAGTATATTTCCATAAGAAACATCCATTGCCTTATAAAAATGCGATGGACCATCACATTCCTGAAACGGCGGATTAATTACCGCCATTGCAATTCCCATTACTGTTGCTAAAATAACAAATATATACTCCGGACGTTCTAACCGTTTCGGCAACACACAAATACCAACAACTACAGCTGCTCCTAATCCGAATAAAACAAAAAATGCTAGATTTAATCCTCCGCCGTAAATAACAGACATCCGAAGACTTGTTCCTGACTCCTGATTATTTACTGTCATATCGGATTCATAATCCCCTTTCAGTACACAGTAATTCACCTCATCAACAGGAGTTTCTTCCTGCAGCATAAGATATACTTTCTGTTTTCCACTCACCTCACCAGATGAAAATGAAAAACTTATCACCGACTCTTCCCCCTGGAATCCGGTAAATCGGTCTGTGCGCTAGCTAGTAATTCATTTGTATCTGCATTATAAAGTCCTGCATCTATAACAACATTCTGACCTGAATCATTTGTCATTAAAAGTGCAATTGACTGCACACTCTCTTTTATTTCAAAATACTGCGTAACAATCGTCTCTTCAGCTGGAATTACATCATTCTCTCCGCTTCTATCATTATAATTATCCTGTCTTGATTCATAAAATACGTTTCTATGTTTTACCATCAAAACTGAAATTATTAAAAATACACCAATTGCGATCCAATATTTAACCGGAATTTTTTTTATTTTCTCCTTCATTTCTGCTTACCCACACCTCGTTTTCTATCTTTTAAATGCAATATCAGACATACCCCAGCTAAACCAATGATTCCAAGTGCACTTCCTATAATGCCTTCCTTTAACCTTGGAATATGATATACCGCCTGCACATTATGAACTCCAGGTTTCAGTCTTACTGCAGTAAATCCATAATCACCATTTATGATTGTTTCTTTTTCCTCATCTACATAGATTTCCCAGCCTTCCTGATCCGGAATAGTCAAAAGCAGAAATCCTTCCTTCTCATTCGAAACAGTACCTTCAAGTGAAGAACCGTCTACTTTAAAATCTCCAATGTCCGTCTGTCCAGGTTCTTCCTTTGATAACATATCCTGTCTGTCCCTGACAATCAAGGTATCCCCTAAAAGTTTTCTGCGACTTCCTTCATCCATTTTTTCACATTCTTCCTGTGAAATAGTTTTTCATAAAAAGAAGCAACTGAATCTGCATATATATTTTGATATATATATACTTCCCCTATTTTATGTACATATTGGCACCAGGAATAATCAATTTCAGATGTACTTAAAATATATTTTAAATTAATCAACCGCATCGGATAAATCTCTGTTTCATCTGTCACAATAAATGCCCTTTGAGCATCTGTCACCTTCTGGCTACTGTACAGATTTGTATAAAAAGATGACAAATTGCGATTTATGGTACTATTATAATCAGTTAGAGCAGAATATCCGGCTATCAACGAATCTCCATACGTTGAAGAAAATGAGTATGTCTTCTCCACGCGGTAAAAAAGAATCATCTTTCTCCTTTAAATATTTCAATGCATCTATCGTATCATTTCCCATCCCTTTATCAGAATAAATTATTTTTTCTCCCGAAGCATAAGCCGTTACCCGCTCATTATTGGTAATATAATTTTCCCTTCCCACAGAAATAATCAGACATATTCCAAGGAAAACTTCTACTATCCCCCATATCTTTTTTGTTCTGCAAAATATCCAATTCAAGCAATCCTGCAAAGATCAGGCACAAAACAATAAGCTGTCCATCATATTTTATCACTTCACCAGACGCTCTCTGACCGGTCTGTAACAGCACTCCAACACTTGCCGCCAGCCCCAATGCCAATCCAAAAATACTGATTTTTTTCTTACAATCAGACTTTCCCATTCTGTTGCTACCAGCAATGCTGCTACCGGCATGATTACAAAAGTATATCTTGCCTGCACATATGCAAATCCATTAAACGCAATAGCAAATCCCGGATTATACAAAATAAATACGCCTACCATTGTCACAAAGATTCCATATACCAGCTGTTTTGTATTTTTGCACTCTCTTATTTTACGTACAAGAAATTGTCCCAGAAATATAAAAATAAATACAGTAAGGCAGACATTTGGCATCTCATAATAATTTCCCCAACCCGTTGCATGCTCTAACTGGTTAATGCAAAAAGTATTATTTGATATAAGACGACCCGTTGTTTCTATATTGGCATCCATTGTATAAGTAGAAAACAGACCACTTAAAAACTTTGTAATTGCAGACTCACTGGAATCCAGCCTTGTCGAACTGGAAGTCAGGTAAGATGCTGCCGGCAATAATGTCACCGCATCCATAAATACACCACATATAATTGTTCCAAAGACTGTTGCCGCACGTTTTAATCTGTCTTTCCATTGCCAGTCCAGCTCCGGATTAATCAGCCTGAGTACACAGTATATTGCAGCAAATGCAAGTGCCATATATGTATTATAATAACTGTATAATGTCGATGCTGCGACTGCGACTCCCAATCCCGCAATATATTTTACTTTGACTTCCCGTAACAGTTTCTCCAGGAAAATCAAAATTATTATCTGGTATACACAAATTGTTCCCAGCAAATAATGTTGTCCCCATAACATCAGATAACCATTAAATGCATAAAGATATCCGCCAACACATGCTGCTTTTTCTGGAACATCAAACATTTTCAAAAAATAACGGCATAAAAGTGCCGATAAAACAATCTTCAATATCTGCGCTACTACAAGCAGTCTTCTTACCTTTGAGATTCCACCGATTACTCCACCTAATATTACAAACAATCCAAATGGATCCAACGTCTGTGAAATATTGTTCATCAGACTTGTTCCCAAACCATAATCCCAGTTCCAGATACCAAATGTTCCTTCCTGTATTCTTCTTACACAGTTCATGTAATATGGATAATACTGCTGGATGGTATCTGATCCAATATCTGCAAAGATAAAAAGTCTGTCACCAAATATATAATCATGAAAAATATATAATACGGTGATGCCAACCACAAAAAGAAATACTGTAATGGAAGCAGTTTTTTTTAGTTTTGTTCTATCTTCCGAAATATATTCCACACCTTTTACCAGTACTCCAACCAGCAATAATACAATTGCTATTTTAAAAATAGCCTTCTTATGAATTCGCACATACACTTCAAATGGATTTCGATAAGAGATTTGGTTAATATTATAATGCAGTCCCTGTACATCTGAAATCAATAGTTTAATATACTTTGTTCCTTTTTCTACCTGAATTGGATTATGCCCCAGCTGATAAGTATATGTTGCTGGATCACTATTAAATTCTTTTGTTTCTGACTGCCAGATAAAACCTGTAATTTTCTGATTCAGTTGATTCATTTCAACATCCAAGAGTTTATCTGCATTTACCGGAATAATAAAGAAACTGTCTTCTCCCGTAATATATCCATCCTCATCCTGGATTAAATCATTAGCAGAGCTTTTTATTTCTTCAAGATTTTGTTTTTCCTGCTGGAAAGTAAAATATATTTTCCAGTTGTCAAATCCCCGTTCTCCAACCGTTCCCACCAAAACCAGCCCTGCAAGAATCAGAACCAGTTCTGCAAGCAATACTGCTGCATTTTTTAACCATTTCTTCCTATCGACTTGAATCTGCATCTTCCTTCTCCTCATTCAGCATCTGGCGCACCACATATAATGGTCTTTGTTTTGACTGCATAAAGATATTTCCTACATAAATGCCTACCAGACCGACTACCATAATAATAATTCCTCCGATGAGACAGTTAGTTGCTACGATACTAGTCCAGCCTGCTGCCACATGACCGGTAAAATAATAGATAATCAGTCCGATAATTATCATTGCTGAAATGATGGACATCAGGAATCCAAAGCCCATGGTGAATTTCAAAAGTTTATCTGACTGGGAAGTTAAAATCTCTCCCACCATCTTAAAACGCTTCTTCATGTTATAAGAGGATTTTCCCTCAAAACGCTGATCATGCTCTACATCAATGGCTGTCTGTTTAAAGCCAAGCCATTTTACATAGATAACAAAGGCACGGTGCATTTCCCGCATTTTACAATAATTATCGATTACCACACGTTTGCTGATACTGAAATTACAGATTGCCGGATCATAGTGTCCATCCGATGCAAAGGAATAAATCTTATAGAATATTTTAGATACCAATACCTTTAAGAAAGAATCTTTTCTATGTGCTCGTCTGGCAAAGACCACATCATAACCTTCCTGAGCCTTGCGATAAAGATTCGGGATTTCTTCCGGTCGGTCCTGTAAATCACAGTCCATCACCACTACCCAGTCTCCCTTTGAGGCATCCAGTCCTGCAGTAATTGCCATAATCTGTCCAAAATTCGGGATAATTCAATCCCTTTTACGCGGCTGTCCTCCTTACAGATTTCTTCGATTACTTCGCAGGAATTCTGCGGGCAGGCATCATTTACCAGAACAATTTCAAAATCATCGGTGATGGTGCTTACTGATTCCACCAGACGTCTATGCAATTCATGCAGTGCTGCCCGGCATCCATAGACCGGAACTACAACTGATATATCCATTTTCATACCCTCCTATAAGTAAAACACGATAATGCCAAGCAGTATCAGTGCATTTCCAAATACTTTACGTTTTGTAATTGGCTCTTTAAAAAGAAAAAGCTTAAAATCATAATTAAGATATAGCCCAGGGATTCAATGACCGTACCATTCTTATATTCAATTCCATGATATGCCAGAATCGTCAATACGGTAGTTCCTACCATCATGGCATATCCGATGATGACATATGGATTTAAGTATTCCTTTATTACATTATCATATTTTTTTGCAGCACTTTTCTTTAACAAAATCTGCGAAAAGGAAGCTACTACTACGGATGCCACCAGAAAAAGCCAGTATATCATCTTCTACCCCTCCTTATTCACAATCATGGTGCCGGCAATTACCAGAAGGACACCAATAATATTCTGTACCGAAATATGTTCTCCAAAAATCAGTGCTGCCCAGATCATAGACCACAAAATCGCAATGCTCCGGTTTGCATATGCTACCGACAAATCAACCCTTTTGATAATCTGCTGCCAGAAAATGGCATACAATCCAAGGATGAAGATTTCCACTCCGTAACACAGAATAAATCCCATGGATAAAAACTCATATCCTGCTGCAAACTTCGCTGCCACACCGGATAATGTGTATATCATAATTACCAGCTGCAGTAAAATCAGCAGTAGCCACTTTTTCTTTCCTTCTACTTTACTCATCGTTCCAACCAATCCTTAATCTCTGCCTGATTTTTTCCAGCCAGAATGTAATAACCAAAACGGCTTCCACTGTCTACTACCTGATGTTCTCCTACCGGCTCCATTTCACTGACCATCTGAAGCAGTTCCGGACTTTTTACTCTCAATCTCTTTCAAAACATCCAGATCCTTCTTTGTAAACACAAAGCGGATTCCCGCACACATCGGCTCATGTTCCGGTGTCAGTTCCGGTTCCTGTCCCAAAGCAGTCTCAATTACCATACGGACAAAGTCATATCCGGAAGATAAATATACCAGATGGGAGCCAATACAGTCGCCACCCATACGGGAACCGATTTCAATGATTCGTACATTACCATCGGCATCCAGTTTAAATTCCGAATGAGAAGCACCATTCTCAATCTCAAGGGCTGTCAGTGCCTTCGGAATAAATTCCTTCACCCGGTTCATTTCGATTTCAGAAAGCTCCGGTGGCTCCATATGTCCGGTCTCAATAAAATGAGGATATCCTGTGGTATATTTCTTTGTCACCGCCAGTACATGATGTCTGCCCTGATAAGAAATACATTCACAGCTATATTCATTGCCTTCGATATATTCCTCAATAATTGCCTTCTTTTCAAAGGAATTACGCACTGCCTCTTCTACTGCCGGAGCAATCTCCTCAAGGCTCTCCACCCTCATAATACCGCGGCTTCCGGAACGGTCGGTCGGTTTTACAATCATTGAAACCGCATAGATGCTACAGCCACCGCATAATCGTCTCCTTCACATACACTGGCAAAGCCCGGTGTAGGCACACCATGCTTTGCGAAAGCTTCCCGCATGGCAAATTTATTGGTAGATATATAGATACAATTGTCAGAATTATGTGGCAATCCAAGCTGCTCTGCCAGATACTGCACGGTAATATTGGCAAGGTCAGATGCTATTGTTGCAACTGCATCCGGCTGAATCTTCCGGCATTCTTCTAAGATTGCTTCCTTTTCCACAATGCTGATAGGATAAAAATAATCTGCTGTCCTCTCTCCGATAGAGCCATCTTCCCATGCAAATACATGTGTCTCATATCCCATCTCTTTTCCTTTAAAATGAGCGGATTCTGAAAAGAATTCGCTCCTATAATTACAATTTTCTTCATATTGCCATCCTCCCGGCACTTATTTATCCTTGCGGCGGCTTGCGATGAACTTATCCCATCTTCCGCTTTCTAATTCTTTTTTATAATCTTCCATTATTGCACGATAAGAAAGATATTCCGGTACAAAGCCGAAATCTTCCTTCGCCTTTGTCATGTCAAACAAAAAGGATGGTGTATTATTTGGCTTGTCCGGGCGATAGACAATCTTAGAACCCTTACCCGGTCCAAATACATCAATAACGGTCTGCACCTGCTCCTCTAAAGTAAGTTCTGTACCGGATGTCATATTATAAAGACCATAGGTCTTATCACTGCGTAATGCCAGCACAAATGCTCTTGCAACATCCTTTACATAAATAATGTCTCTGGAAATCTGTGGGTCACCCCAGATTTCAATATCTTTTCCGGCTTCTGCATTCTCAATAAAGGTCTGGATTCCGGTCTTATAATATTTACCATTCACATAAATCTCAGAATGAGGTCCTACTCCGTATACCGGTGGCAGGCGGAAAGATGCACACTGCATGCCATGCTGCTCATTATAATATTCCATCACATCATTGGCGGCATTTTTGGAAATCACATATACCGCATGGTCTCCGGTATACATGAAATCTCTCGGCTCTGTCTCTTTTAAGGCAACGCCTTTTTTCCATGCATTTCTTACATCTGCATAGCTGCTGGTGGAAATCACTTTCTTAATGCCGTTCTTCCTGCAATACTCTAATACATTAACGGTTCCTTCCACATTAATGCGGATATAGTCTGCGGCATTCTCATCTGCACTGATATCCACCGGTGCATTTGCCGGAAGCAGACCTGCCAATAAAATGACACCCTCTACACCTTCTGTCGGTAATTTATCAAAATCTTCTTTTTTCGAAATATCCAATGACACACAGGTAACGCCTTTTGCTTCCAGTTCCTGCTTCATGATTGCATTTCTTCCAGTTGCCAGCACCTCATAACCTTCTTCCAAGAAGCGGTCTACGGTATACATTCCAATAAATCCTGTTGCCCCAATAACAATAACCATTTACTCTGTCCTCTTTCCTGTATTTTCATTTATCTCTCTTTGTAAAATGCATTAACCTTATCTATCACATAGTCTGCCTGTTCCAATGACAGATTATAATATAACGGCAGGCGGACCAGCCTCTCGCTTTCCCTCGTTGTATAACGGTCTTCTCCAGCAAATACACCATAGCGCCGGCCTGCCGGTGCTGTATGTAATGGAATATAATGAAATACTGCCTGTACCCCCTGTTCCTTTAAATAACTGATTAAAGCTGTTCTTTCCTCTAAATCCCTTGCTTTCAGATAAAACATATGTGCATTATGTACGCAGTCCTCCGGTATCGTTGGACGGATAATTTTACCCTCATCAGATAATTTTTCCAATCCAGCCCAATAGCGATTCCAGATAGACAGACGTTTTTCATTAATCTTATCCGCTGCTTCAAGCTGTGCATAAAGATACGCTGCATTCAATTCACTTGGCAGATAAGAAGAACCTGCTTCTACCCAGGTATACTTATCAATCTGTCCCCGGAAGAATTTACTACGGTTTGTTCCTTTCTCCCGGACAATTTCTGCATTCTCTACATTTTTCTCATCCCGGATCAAAAGTGCTCCGCCTTCTCCCATACTGTAATTCTTTGTCTCATGGAAACTGTAGCATCCGTAATCTCCCATGGTTCCAAGTGCCTTTCCCTTATAAGAAGACATCACACCCTGGGCCGCATCTTCAATCACCAGAAGATTATATTTCTTTGCAATTGCAAGAATAGTATCCATTTCGCAGGATACCCCGGCATAATGTACCGGAACAATTGCTCTTGTCTTATCCGTAATTGCATGTTCAATCAGTTTTTCATCAATATTCATGGTATCCGGCCGGATATCTACAAATACCACCTTTGCCCCTCTCAACACAAAAGCATCTGCTGTTGATACAAAGGTATAAGCCGGCATAATTACTTCGTCTCCCGGCTTGATTTCGACAGAATTGCCGCAAGCTCTGTTGCATGGGTACAGGATGTTGTCAGCAATGCCTTTTTTGTTCCTGTATGTTCTTCTAACCAGGTATTGCACTTCTTTGTGTATTCTCCATCCCCACATATTTTCTTATTTTCTACCGCCTTACGGATATAGTCAATGCTTTTTTTCCATATAAGGTGGTTCGTTGAAATTAATCATTTTCAAACCTCCATACGTATCTATTCTTTCAAGGAAAAATCTGCTTTATCAAGTGTTAAATTCGGATTATAATACGGATCCCCATGTTCTAAAATGTCTTCCCAATGAGAACCAAATAATGCTATTTCCTGTTGAAATCTCGCCACTTTATCTGCAGAATCTTCCAGTCCCCTGGACTTTGATTCATAATGATAAAACTGTGCATATGGATTATATACCACAAGATAGCCCGCTTTTCTTACCTTCAGGCAGAAATCAATGTCATTAAACGCTACCCGGTAATCTTCATCCAGTCCTTTTACCTCATCATATACACTTTTTCTAACCATAAGACATGCCGCTGTCACTGCGGATAAATCCTGCACACATAAAATGCGTGAAAAATATCCATTATCTTCTTTATCCTGTCCGATAAATGCATGTCCTGCTATTCCGCCAAAGCCAATAATAACCCCTGCATGCTGTATCGTATTATCCTCATATAATAACTTTGCTCAACAATACCTACATCCGGGCGCATACATACATCTAACATTTCCTTAATGCTTTCCGGTTCAATCATCTCTGTATCATTATTTAATAGCAGAATATATTCTCCCTTCGCCTGAGCCACCCCAAAATTATTGATTCTGGAATAGTTAAATTTCCCTTTGTAATACAATACCGTTACATTATCTCTTTTTTCAAGTTCTTTATAATAAGCAAATGTTTCTTCCTCTATACTGTTATTTTCCACAATAACAAATTCAAAATTACGGTATACTGACCTGTTTTCCACAGACTCAATGCACTTTTTCAGATCATCCACATGATCCTTATTTGGTATAATAATAGAAAGCAATGGTTCTTCTTTCCATTGATATTTTGTGTGATACATGCCATAGAATGGTCCCCGTTCCACTTCTGCTGGAATTCCGATTCTGTCATAATGTGCTTTTACTGCTTTACAACCATTGGTAAAGGCATAAAGTTTGCTTTCCGGATTCTCCGATGTAGATTGTGGGTGACATCTCCAATGATATAATACCTTCGGAATGTGGACAATATGCTTTGCTTCTTCTGTACATCTCAAAATAAAATCATAATCCTGTGCCCCGTCATATTCCTGTCTAAAATAACCAGCCTTCGCTAAAATATTTTTGTGAAATACAAACAAATGGCAAATATAATTCATTGTGCAAAGTAAATCAATATTAAAATCAGATTTAAAGTGTGGTTCAAAATAATGTTTTCCACCCATATCCACTTTATCTTCATCCGAATAAAAGACATCTGTTTGTGGTTCTTCCTGAATCACCTTGGCGCATTGATACAGTGCCTCCGGCGAAAGCAGGTCATCATGATCGGTTAATACGATAAAGTCACCTGTTGCCATTTTTAATGCTTCATTGGTATTTCCTGCTATTCCTTCATTACTCTTTAAAAGAGCATATCTTATACGTGCATCATCTTTTCTATACGCATCTACAATCTCTTTCAGGTTCTTTTTACTTCCACTGCCATCCGCCAGGCACAATTCCCATTTTCCATATGTCTGTGCCTGTACAGACTCAATCATTTCACGCAGGAACTTCTCTCTTGTGCAATACAATGGAACAACAATAGAAAAAAGCGGTCCATCCGTCAGATTTTCCTGTCTCTGTCGTTCCAGTTCCTTTTCACTTACTCCATATTTTTTTAAGAACTCTTCATAATTCATAGAGTCCTTTTCGCCTTTTAACTTATAAATGACCTTCCGCACGGTTTTCTTAAAACCGTAATGTTTCCAATATGCAATTGCTTTTCCAACATATCCGGAACTTGTCTGTTTTTCCTGACCTTGGCGCACTTTTTCCAATAATATTTCATACTGCTTGCTCTTCTCCCCAGCACTTAATATAAGCTCAAGCTTTTTTTCCGCCCTGCTCCGGCACAAAAATCTCATAACCACAATTAGCATCGTCCGAAAGTTCTTTGAACACATCCACTACATCTTTACGATATTTCCACCGGACTTCAACCGGAACTTTCTTTTTATCTACCAATACTTCACATTTCGTAATATTTCCTGCTGCACTCCATCCGGTAAGTACTATTTTATCTTCTTCCAAACGTTCCATTTCAAGGTTACTTTCTAATGAACGGCACATTTTTTCATACAATTTTCCATCTGCCCGAAAAGACAATGCTTCTTCGCCATTGCTACAACTACAGACTTTTATCTCTGTAATCGTTTCTTCCGGAATTATAAACTGCCCCGTAATCTCTTCGCCTACATTCATCTGATAATGTAGATATCTTCTCCTGATGTCTACGCTTTTTTCAACGGATAATTCTACCGGGACTTCTTCTTTATTCACATATACTTTAAGTATTCTTTTTTCCGGATTATCTTCCGGGAAAAAACCACGAAAAACCATTCTGTTCTGTTCCGTCAGATGCAATCTCATGCTCTCTGTCACGAAATCATAGTTCATCATACCTTTTTGTGTTCCTCCTTAGAAAACATAATTATTTATATTGTATCAAAAAGAAACCAGATGGTCAAATATGCCATCTGGTTTCTTTTTTTTCTTCAACTTTCAGTTTCTACTGGAAACTTCCAAGATAATGTCCGTCTGTTTCATCCATATTATAATAATAGACTCCATCAGTAATTAATCCACGGGCTACCATTCCATTCCAATGATAAAATACAACTCTTCCCCATGCATCATAAGAGAATTGATTTGTCTTTAATGTTCCATCTGAATTAGCATAACCATAGTCCCTTCCATTTGCGAACCGGAACCAGCCGCTATTCTCCATCTTACCATCACCATTCAGATAATATGTCTTATTACCCACAAATGTAATCTGATCCTTATAAATATAACCCAGTGAATCAAAGTAACAGGTATATCCTACTTTTGAGCAATAGTAGAAATCCATAAATACCTCATGTCCTTTATTATCAAAGCAGATAATATGTGTTCCGTCCGGATGATACGTCAGATTATCTTTCATTGCTGTTCCATCAGCCTGAATATAATAAGTAAAATATCCATCAAATATAAATTGATTCCTAATCGGAGTTCCATCCGGATAATATGCATGCACGTTTCCATCGGCATCTGTCTGAAAACGATTGCCGGTATAGTTACAATTGGTTACTGCCGTATTACCACCTGATATTCCACCAATCTGATCCGAGCAGTAATTTACACTGCTATCTACATATCCTTTATTAAAACAGCTTTCTATATAAATATAACTATTTGCAGTGCCATCCGCACACCCTACATTCTCCAGTGAAGCTCCAATTCCACCAAGAACGTCAACATTTCTGTCACTCTTACCATTTTCACTATAAATACTGCCGGAATTACCACAATCCTTGATATATACGGTTCCATTTTTTGAGATATTAACTTTGCCAAATACTCCTCCAGCCCAGGAAGATGTTCCATCTGCACCTTTTTTACTGTAATTGTTCCACTATTTCCACAGCCTTCTACCAGAAAATTATCACCATTTGATACAATTTCTTCTCCATTCAAGGTATAAATGTGTCCATGATTAACCGCTCCAATAACACCTCCGATTTCTCCCGTTCCATAAAGATTTCCAGCATTGGTACAATTTTTTATAGTAGAACTGCTGTTATCTCCTTTTCTTGTAGTCTCTCCAATAACTCCACCTATGGTTGCAACACCATTTCCTGCGTCCCCATATATATCCCCGGTATTTTTACAATCCTCTATTGTAAACTGTGAACCTGATGAAGCACGGTATTCATTTCCAACAATTCCACCGGCGTATACATGACAGTCACTGGTCTGAAAACTGATAGTTCCGCTATTCTCACAGCCAACGATGTTGGTGCCACCGTTCAACGCTGTTATTCCTGCCTGCTCGCTTGCTTTACCGGAAATAGTTCCCTCATTTTTACAACGATAAATATCCCCATCATTGTAAGCAGTAATTCCTTACCATGCGGACATTCACTCCATACGAATTCATATTTACCCGGCTTATGCAGTCTTCTATTACTCCACCATTGTACTCTGCAATTCCTGCAACATTCCGGAATTCACTGCTATTTATCTGCATATCCCCCTCTACGGTAAGGTTACTGATTCTGCCATAGTTATTCCTAAATAATGCATTTTCTCCCTGCATTCCATAAATGATATGCCCATTTCCATTAAAGGAACCAAATACAGTTATTCCGGAAACACCGCCTGCATATGCACTTAAATCAATGTCATTCATCAGTACATAATTTCCCCGCATCTCTCCCCGGAGTACGCAGCCAGATCAGCTACTGTATAAATTGCAACAGATGCATCCTGATAACTCTCTGCAGTAAATGTTTCTCCATCCACATCCTGCGCCAGAACAGTCTGCCCCTCTCCTGTTGTAAATGCCGATATAGTCAATGCGGTTACTAAAAACAAAGCTATTTTTTCTTTTCATCTGCCTCTTCCTCCTGTCTCTTATTTATTGAAAACTTCCAAGATAATGTCCATCCGTCATATCCATACTGTAATAATAAACGCCATCCGTAATCAAGCCACGGGCTACCATTCCATTCCAATGATAAAATACAACACGTCCCTGATTGTCCTTTGCAAACTTATTATTTCTTAATTCTCCATCAGACTCAGCATATCCATAATCCATTCCATTGGCAAAGCGGAACCACCCATTTTGTTCCAATGCCCCATTGGCATTTAAATAATACGGATTTCCATCTATGTAAGTAATCTGATCTTTATACAAATAACCCTGAGAATCAAAATAGCAATTATATCCTACACTTGAACAATATTGAAATGCATTAAAAACCTCATGTCCATTTTTATCAAAGTAAATAATATGCACCCCATCTGGATGATAGGTCAGTCGATTTGTCATCGGTGTTCCATCTGCCTGAGCATAGTAAGTATAGACTCCATCAAATACAAAATCATTGATTACTTTCTGTCCATTTGAATATAAATAACGCTGCCCATTTATATATGTAATATCTCCTGTTGTGAAAGCCTTTGCATCTATTTTATTGATACAACATATTCCAAGTACCACAACAAAAAAAGTAATTATCTTTTGTACCGTCCGCTTCATTTCTCTCCTCCTTTTTTGCTTCTAATATCTAAACAGTTTTGCTATATACAGATTCACAATATTATAGCCATAGTTCTTAGCTGTCGCCCAGCCCTTTCCGTATGGATTTTCCTGTATGCCAAGCCACTCCACATAAGGTGCTGTTCCTCTTTTCACATACTGGAAGCGTGAATCTACACACGGATTATTCAGCCCGGCAGTAGATGCATAAGCTTTTAAATGCTGAACCTGCGCCCTTACTCCTTCTCTTACACTACCAAATGAATTTCCAGGTGCTCCATTTCCGGTTGCTCCAAGTCCTGCAAAATTATACTGATTAATCTGTACATCTCCACCATATCTTAAAAATCCTGTTTCCAGCATTGCCTGGCAAAATGCCACTTCTGCCTTCAATCCCTCTGCCTGACACTCCTCCAGATATATCTGGCAGAATGCCTCTATGCTCGGTGCATCGGATGATGCATAAAATTCAGGATACACATTATTTGCATTATAATATGCAACCATCTGTGCAAGGCTGGTATTGGTATTTCCCATAATCTCATATCTTGCCGTCACCTGATATGCAATACAATAGTTTTCTACCGTTCCATCACTTGTTTTAGCTTCTAGATATACCCAGTAATTGCCAGAGCCAGGATACCAGGATACCCAGTTACTTCCAGTCCAGTCTGTCAGTGTAGACCATGTGCTTGTACTCAAATCATATATCTACCAACGAAAAGCCGGAGATGTGTCATTTGTATTATAAGATACTCCAAGATTAATTGCTGCTTTATCATTCACGCTACAAATTCCATTAATGGATATGTATTTATGATTATAATTTCTTGCTGCATTAAAGCAAATCGTATAGTCTTTTGTCACTCCATCTGATGTCTTTGCAGTAACATGCATCCAATAATTACCCTTATCTGGATACCACGATACCCAATTACTTCCGGTCCAGTCTGCTACCAGATTCCACTGCTGTGTATCGAGATTATATGCTTCCCATTTAAAGGATACATTTGAATCATCACTGTCATATGCAATTCCAACATCAATTCTGTCCTCATAAATATTGTAACACATTCCGTTCAGATTTAATGTATGATGTGCATAATCCTTTTGCGAAGCAAAACACATAATCGTATTCTTCGTCTCTCCATCCGGAGTCATTGCTTCCACATACAACCAGAAATTTCCCTGTTCCGGTTTCCATGTTACCCAGTTACTTCCGGTCCAATCTGCTACCAGACTCCATTCCTGCTTATCCAAATTATACGCCTGCCATTTAAATTTCACATCGGATGCATTACTGTCATAGGCTACACCTACATCAATGCCCTTATCCCGCATGATATAACACATCCCATTCAGATCAAGATAATAGCCGGTATAATTATGTGTTGCTGCATAGGAAACTGTCTTCGTCGTACCATTTCCATTGCTGTCAATTGCTGCTACCTGTACCCAGTAATTACCAGCTTTTTTGGCTGCCATTCCACTTTAGATTCTGTGGTCCATTCTGATATAACACCCCAGCTCTGTGCAGCCAGGTCATAATACAGATAACGATACTTTATGCCCTTCATATCAGAACACTTTGCTGATACTTCCACGGAACTGTTTTTATCCTGAAAATCTATTTCATTAATCTGAAATCCCTGTTTCAAATTATAATACTGGGCAATTCCTGTTGCATCTGCCACACCCAGTTTCTTTAATTGTTCATCGGTCGATAAATAATTGGATACATCCGATGGATTGGTAACAAATGCATGTTCTACGATAATTGCCGGAATTCCTTCTTTCTTGCAATTACGGATTACAGCATAGTAATCTGCCTGGGAACCATCCGGATACTGATATTCCGGAACAGTATCTTTACATGTTCTGATCTTTGTTCCACGATTCTTTAGTCCCAGCGCAGTCAGCTGTCTTAAAATCTGAGAAGCCAGCTCTTCACCTGTCTGGCTGACAGACGGATTATAATTCGTATTTGGATAGTAAATTTCTACTCCAGAAACACTTTCCGAAGATGCCGAATTATTATGTAATGAGACATATATATTGGCTCCTACACTCTTAGCAAATGCAACCCTACCTTCATTACACGTTTTCGCTCCTACACTGCTTCCACCATATGGACAAGTCTGTGAATCCCTTGTCATATACACCGTAACTCCACTATACTTCTGCAATTCTTCTTTACAATACTGTGCAATCTTAAGATTAACCTCAGATTCTGCCACACCATTTCCGCTAGTTCCGCCATGACTACCATCATGTCCTGGATCCAGTACTACAACGATATTTCCGTTGCTGCCATAAGTAGAACGGGTAATTCCATCCTCAGACTGCTTTTGCTGCTGATTCTCAATTGCTGACGCAATGGAGTCTTCTGAAGTCTGATTTCCATCCTCGTCAAAAGATACAACATCCATGTCAGTTTCTGCTGCACTTTCATCTACCAGCTGTGCATCCGGCTTGGATTCCACATCACAGTTTACTCCATAAGATACATCCACTCCTGTTTCTGAAAGCACCTGTGTATAAACGATACCATCTACTGTAATTTCATAGCTATAAAGTGTATACACACCTGTCTGGTTTTCATCCTGATAATTTTCTGCAAACAGTATTGCATTTCCTTCTATTTCAGATGCTTCTAAAGTATACTGTTCACCATCCTTATTCTGAACATACAGCTTAGCAGACTCTATTACTGTTGTATCGTCACCCACACTCAGTGCAATATTCTGCGTGTCGCCTATTTCTACCCTGTTTTTATCTACATATACATAATTAAGCAGTGGTACTTCTACCTGAATACCAGTTGTTTCTTCTGGCTGTCCAGTGCCCAGCTGAACATCATTTGCATCTTCCGGCTGCTCAGTATCTAACTGAACATCATTTGCATCTTCCGGCTGCTCAGTATCTAACTGAACATCATTTGCTTCTTCCGGCTGCTCAGTATCTAACTGAACATCGGTTTTATCCTGCTGTTCCTGCTCCGTCTCAGCCTGTTGTACCGCAGTCTGTTGTTCTGTTTCTTTCGTTACATTTTCCTGCTGTTCTGTCTGGCTTTCTACTTCTGCTGCCAGGACTTTCTGCATCGGTGCTTCCCCTGCCAGCATCAGGACTGCCAGTAAACATGCTATTGCTCTTTTAAAATTCTCTTCATTTTGTACATCTCTTCCTTACTCGTATCTATAATATTCCTTAAACCATGTTACAAATTTACCTAAACCTTCATCAATTGATGTACTCGGTTTAAAATTAAAATCATGCATCAAATCACTTACATCTGCATATGTCTGATAAACATCTCCCGGCTGCATTGGTAAAAATTCTTTCTTCGCCTCTCTGCCCAAATGCTTTTCCAGTGTCTGAATATAATCCATTAACTTTTCCGGTTTATTATTTCCAATGTTATATACTTTGTACTTTGCCCCTGTCTCTATTTCTTCTGGTGGATTTGGAAGAATATTGGCAATTCCTTTTACAATATCATCAATATATGTAAAATCACGCATCATATCGCCATTATTGTAAATCTGGATGGTTTCACCTGCCATAATCTTCTTTGCAAATTTAAAATATGCCATATCTGGTCTTCCAAATGGTCCATATACCGTAAAGAAACGAAGTCCGGTTGCCGGTATTCCATATAACTTGCTATAACAATGTGCCATCAATTCATTGGACTTCTTGGTTGCCGCATAAAGACTTACCGGATAATCCACTTTATCTTCCACCGAAAACGGTACTTTTTATTTGCTCCATAAACCGAGCCGGAAGATGCATATACTAAATGTTCTACTGGATAATGTCTGCAACACTCCAATATATTATAAAAACCAACCATATTAGATGACATATATGCATCCGGATTATCAATGCTATATCTTACACCAGCCTGTGCTCCGAGATTTACTACGATATCAAAAGAATACTCCTGAAATAATTTTCCCAATGTTTCTTTATCTGCAAGATCACCCTTAATAAATGTATATCCTTCTCTTCCTTCCAAATCCTTTAATCTGTCATACTTTAACTGGACTTCATAATAATCATTCAGATTATCATATCCAATAACTGTACAATCATATTCTAATAATTGTTTACTCAGATGATAACCGATAAAGCCAGCTCCACCAGTAACAAGAATTATTTTTCCTTTTAATTCTTCTGTTCCTCTGCTCATTACACTTCCTCCATTAATTTATGCTTGTATTTCCAATCTTTTTCATTTTAACGCAAAATTTTCCATCTAACAAGAGCAGATGCAAAAACAGGCAGTAACAAAAGTTACCGCCTGCGCCATTATCTTCCAATTGAATAATACTCTACGCCGCACCTTTTCATTTCATCTGTACCATATAGATTTCTTCCTTCATCTCTTTCATAATTATAAACTTATAGTACTCTTCTACTGTGCATTTGTAAACCCATAACACTGTTGATCAACCAGATTACCTGATGCATCATATAAATTAAACAGTGTCCAATAGTATCCCGGTACCGGCTGCCAGGTCGTCCACAAGGTATTTCCCTGGGTTCCACACTTACCGGTAGTATAAATCCAGGCGTCCTTTCCCTGCACATACAGATTGCAGTCTAATATCTGCATTTCATAATAATAACCTAGGTTATTAAAGCTCTGGATACCAATTAAATATCCATTTCCTGCCGGGTCAGGCATCTGGCAGATTGCTTCTATTGCATGGCGGTAATTAACTCCTACTGTGGTATTTACCACAGTTCCCTGTGCATCTTTTACCTCACAATAGACAAGGTAATCTCCACTTGATGACGGACTATAATGGATTCCATAGTCTGCAGACCAATCACCTGCCTGAATCCACTGATTATTTTTCACATCATATACCAGCCAGCGGTAAGAAAGCTGTGATTTATCTGTGCCATCATTTACTACCGCCCCACCTTCAATCAGCCCATTTTCATACTGCCAGAGATAGCTTCCAACAGAGGACAGTCCTGAAACAGCCGGTGCAGATTCAGGTGGATTAATGGCATTTCCATACTGGTAACCAGTAGTTGCAGTTTTTACGGAATTCGTATTTCCTGCAACCCGCACTTCCCCTGTACCAGATAATTTCCAGCATTTTCCGGATACCAGTTCAATATATTCTGATTCAGCTGCCAGCCACTGACCACTTTCCAGACTGCAGTACTCTGATCGTATACCAGCCAGCGATACTCCAAATCCGCAGATGCAGATGTCGTTGCACTCATTGCCATCTGCACACATGGGGTACCAGACTGATTATCTGGAATATAAAGCTGAGCTGAAGTAATAGTTGCTAATGTTGGTGCCGCTTTCCATATAATATCATCTGTCCAACTGCTGATTGGTGTTCCTGTATCATTTGGTTTTATATATTTCAAATACTGTTCTACAACAGTTGAAGCATATGGTGCCATCCCTATATTTAAATACATTATATGCCTGACTAGCCTGTCCCATCAGCATTCACAAGTCCCTGATAAAGACCTGCTCCTGTAGCACCAAGATTATCTTTAAATTGTACATAAATCATGGCATCTACCATATCATTTCTAGCTGCTGCATAATAAAGGTAAGCAAGACTTGCCGCCTGTGCTTCTTCCCCAGGGTCTTAGCATCAAACCCCTGCTCTGACAAAATAATCCGATGCTTGGAACCATATGTATTCTTAATATAATCCGTCAGCACTTCCAAATTTGCCGCACATACAAAATTAGAAGTAATATCATGGGATAAATCTGCCGCTGCATCTGTGCTCCACATCGTCTTATCCATTTTGCGTGGATAAGCATGATATGCTATGTTCCAATTACGGCTCTGCTCTTTTGCTGCAAAACGGTCAATAAACGTTTTGGTTGGAATTCCTGTTCCAGCCAGATTATCATACCAGTTATGTGTCGGGCATACATACACTCTTGCATATGGACTGTTATCTTTCACTGCATCATAAAATAAATCAAAAGACTTTACAGCAATATCAACATTTGTATTGATATCATACGAACCACAGTAATTATAATGCTGAGGTGCTGTTATCTCATTTCAAGAATCCAGTTCTGTATGAAACAATCTGACTGTCCAAATACATCTGCCAAATAATGGAAAGTTGCAGCCAGTGTTGCTACAGCGTCCGCATCCTGTACATTCAATGCATAATAGAAATGTCCATTTTCTCTTCCTGCCGGATAAATCAGTTTCTGTATTTCCGGATTATCCGACCAACCTAATAATATTTCTGCTGTAATAATCTTACCAGCCGCCCGGAGTTCCCTGATTCTCCATTCAAAAACCTTTATATAATTTTCATAATTAAAATAATAGGTGTTTCCATTATAAACATATGGTGTTCCCGTTCCATCCGTGTTAATAATATTATTTAGTTCCAGATTCACATAAACATGGTGGACAGAATTCTTCATTTCTGTATCAGAGCTGTCTGTCCAAAATTCTACTCCCTGAATACCTTTTTTATTTTCCGCTGTTGCTTCCACCACGTCAGACGCTGATGCTCTTTTTCCCATCAAGGTTGTTGCTGCTTTCGCCTGTGCCGGTACCATCATAGGAAATACCAGCAATACAACCAGTAAAAAAGCTACCAACTTTTGTCCTGTTCTTCGTATCCCTGCTCTTCTCATAATTATCTCCTTATCTGAATTGTCCTAAATAATGTCCATCCGCTCCATCCATATTATAATAAATATTACCATCCGAAATCAATCCCCTTGCTATCATTCCATTCCAATGAAAAAAAACTATTCTTCCATATGGGTCGTATGAAAACCCGGAATGCATCAGGGTTCCATCGGCATTTGCATACCCTAAATCCCTTCCATTGGCGAAGCGAAGAAAAGGCCCTGTTGCTCCATGGCTCCATTTGCATCCAGATAAATAATATGTTCTCCATCTGGATGATAAGTAAGCCTGTTCTTCATCGGTGTGCCATCACTTTTGAAATAGTACATACTTCCTTCATATTCTATCCAGCTGTTACGCACCATTCTGCCATTCTCATCATAGAAATAATAGCCGCCTCCTTTTCCGTATCTTCCAAAAGTACCGGCAATGCAGCCGAGTAGATTGTATGATATGGAATCATACATACAACTTCAGCATCTGGATAATCATTTCTGATTCTCTGCAACATCGTGTAGTATGCATCTGCAAAATCATCTGTTTTACCATAAATGTATTCTTCTTCATTTTCCTCTTTACTCCATCGTTCTAATTTTCTCATAACAGCCGGCTCAAAATTCATCCCCGGCTTTTTTTTTCTTAAGCAATAGTATATATCCTGCCAAAAGAATAATACCCACGATGGAAATGTATACCGGAATTGCATTACTATCCGGTACATAGTCAAGTTTTATAGCATGGTTTCCTGCTGCAATTCTGCTTCCCATAAATCCATAATCTACCTGTTGTAATTGTGCCTCTTTTCCATCTACATACAATTCCCAGTTCTTATCAAAAGGTATCATAAACAATAAGAATGAATCTTTTTCTGTTTCTATTGTTCCTGTAATCAAATTATTTTCATATGTGTCCATCTGCAAAAACGATTTTTCACTTATGCCCGATTGATATACCTCATCAATCGCATCTTCACTACTGCTTTCATAATGCAGATTTCCAATCTGATAAGTTCCTTTCTGAAAATACATGCATAAAGTATCTGTATTTTTTTATAATCTATGGTAAAGTTAACATTATTCATTCCTTCTGTAACTGAAATAATTTTCTGTTTCCAGACATCTCCCTCGTTCCACTGTATAAAAATTGAATTTTCTGTAGGAGAATAGATCTTGAAAGATACAATATATTCATTACCCTCCGTCCACTGCATATCCTTTGTCTGAAGGCAAATACGATTAAAATCCTCTGATTCACATTGTATTTCATACATATCATTTTTCCCAGCTAACGTTATACCTTCTAAATACATCTCCTCCAGGGTAATTTCCTCTGACTCGACATTCAGCTCATTCTGATACTGAGTCAAATTACTCTCCTGTATGTCATCTGAAACAATACAATTCAGTAGTGCAACGTCTTTTTTGACGGATAGATAACTTTTCAAAATCTTCAATGGATATCGTCTGGTCTATTACCACACCCAACGGCATACTATAATTATTACGATAAATATTATAGTTTTCATTCTCACCAATCTTTTCAAATCCTCTTGGTGGAGTTTCTGTCTTATCTAATACTGCATACTTCACACTCGCCAAGGAATCTATCATATATCTGGACAAAAAGCCATTACTTCTTTTCCAGACAGGTCTGTAAGTTGGTTCTGCCTCTATAGCCTCCAGAAAATCAACATACCCGCTTTTTACACTTTGTTCTCCATATCCCATGCTATTAAAATTATACAAAACAGATTCTGTATTATAATCTGCCATACGCTGGTCCCGAAAATATATTCTGTAAAAATCTTCCTGTTCATTTTCCTTTATTCCATCAATCATCCTCTGATTTTCTCCGGTATCTACAACATATTTTAATCCATCTGCCAAATCTTCTGCAACTGTCATTGTCGGATGAATAAAGAAATATATTTCAGTGCATACAATTATCATAAATATGTAATTCACTATGACTTTATTTTTTATTTTGTTAAACATCAATAGAAACAGCAGCCAAAGACTTAAATAAATAATTACTTTTCCAAACATAATCATATTGAGCCGGCTTTTAAAATCATCAATTCCCAGATTCACCCCCATAAAAGCCACCATAATCACCGCATATGTTATACAAAGTAATTTTCCGTCTATACATTGTACCCCGCGTACTACCTTATCCAATACATAGACTGTCGAAAAAATCAGGAAGGCAAGCATCCACATTGTGCTTAACTTAAAATAGTCCTCATCTGCACCTAGATTACATAAATAAGAAACTGCCGGAATCACACAATATGCTACAATAAATGCAAATAATCCGAGCCATACCTTTTTTCCCTTTTTATTCAGGAATTTTACACATTGTGGCAGCAACAATAATACCAATAGTCCCACATAAAACAATGGTCCATCCAACGCATTCGGGCAAAAGGCAGTATTTCCAATTGCCCCTTCCAATGAAATTGCAAAACAGCTATTGAATGATGCTATAAGACGATCCGGTTCAGCAAATGCCAGCAAATTTATCCACTTTGCAGAACTTCCAACCTGTGTACTAACATTTGCTACACGACCAGACGAAAATGTTGACATAATTTCCGGAATAAGACGATATGCCAATATAATAACAGAAACGATCATAATCAATGCACAGTTTCCAATATACTTCCAAAACTTTTTCCCACGATAATTTGTCACAAGATAATTACGAATTAACGTATAGCATAACATTGCAACTGAATACACCACTAAATGATATAATTGCAATTGTGTCCCCAATAAAACAATTGCAACCACCAACAGGAGCCAGTTGTTATCCTGAAAATAACATTCCAATGCATAAAGCAACAATGCAAAAAGGACAAATTCAATGCATAGCTTGCCCAAAAACTTCTTACAATAAATGTAGCAGAATAAACATAACATAATGCACCATATACTGCCACTTTTTGCTTTATTCCAAGCTTTGTCAACGCACAATAGAACAACACTGCAGCCAAATACATTTTAATCAGATGATACCAGATAAATGTATATTTAAGATTTTCTTTTCCAAAAGGAGGAGAAATATATTTAAAGAAAACGTCTGTCCACTAAAATCATAACTATTTCCCATACCCTCCGAAAAAGACCACCCCTTTATGCCGTCTCCTATATGATTTAGCCAGTTCACCAGGCTTGAATATTGTTGGATAGCCATATCTTTTGATACTAAAAAAACTCTTTTCCAATAATAAATTTCCAATAAAAAAGCAGATTAAGAATTGTCATCAAGACAACCAACCAAATCCAACTGTATTTTTTCTTTTAAAATGCTACCCTTCATATCCAACCTCAAATAAATCATTTCTGCCACTTTATATAAAACTAATCACAAAAATACACTATCGCAATCTAGCCTATCATTTGATCTGTTTTCTATATTCTATTCTTCAATTAAGTCAATCCACTGTTTAATAATACTCTGTGGTTCATATTGTTCTACACATAGATGCGCATTTTTTTTGTACTTATCTCTCAATTCCTTATTATTAATGATTTCCGTCATAGCCCTGTACATTATCATTTCATTTTTGTTAACTTTTCTTCTGCTCCAAAATATTTTCCCTCGCATACTGGAACCAAAATTCCATATTTCGCATATTCAATTTCATCCATAACATGAAAATCTATATTTGTTCCTGGTGCAAGAATTTCCCTTGCGCCCGACTTAAAATCAGAAGAAATAACCGGCAAATCACATGCTAATGCTTCAATCAATGCATTCCCAAAACCTTCAAATAAAGATGGAAATACGAAACATGTTGCCTTTTTCAGATATACAAATGGATTATCCGCAAATCCAACTATATCAACTGATTTTTCTATATTATATTCTTCAACCAATTTCTCATAATATTCCTTTAACTCCCCCGTTCCCAGAAGAACTAGCTTACATTTATAACCATCGTGGACTAATTTGGCAAATGCTCTTATTAGATGCCAGCCTCTTTTTGGTATGTGAATCTCCCCATTGATATAAAACATACCTCATTCTCTCCCAAATCATTTAACACATTATCTTCACTATTGCCAACATTTTCATTTTTTGCAAGTTGTAACAGTTATATATAGTACAATTTTTCTGTGGTTCCAAGCCAAAATTGCTAACTAAATCTTTTTCTACTCCCTTTGATAATGAAACCACCTTATCCGCTTTATTGTATAAATGTTTTACCATTGGAGTTAATATATATCTATATGAAAATGAGTTATCCTGTGACAGCTCGCACCTTACAGACACTATTGTTTTGGTTTTCGCCGTTTTAGTTAAAATATTTACAATATTTGCACTATCTAAAAAACTTATACATGCATCATATTTTCTTTTCCGTTTCAGACTTTTTATTCTACGAAATCTTTTTAAAAAAACCTTTAGTTGATACCATATACTTTTCCTATTCTTTGGTTCTTTTATTTTTAAATCAATAATATTCCCCTTATATGGATATTTAATTATTGCTGCATTATTTAATATAATATCTATTTCCCAATCATCTGGCCAATTTGTCACTATATTAGAAACCGCCCTTTGTGCTCCTCCAGTATCTAGTGATGAAACTATAAATGCTATTTTCCTCATCTAATTTTTCCTTCCTAATTTTTAACCCTCACTATTATCAGTAATATATCTCTGTTAATGTGTCTTCATTCGTATTATATATCCCCATATTAGGTTGTAAAACAGCCCCATCAAAATACGGTTCAGCAAGTTTTAACTTATAACAAACTACCTCACCAGGTCTTACATCATCTGGAATATCTAATTGCCACATTTTCTTTTCACCATTTGAATTCAAGAACTGTATTAATAGTAAATCAGCATTAATGTCTTCTCTAATTCTTATTCCAAAAAAAACAGTATTGGCATCTATTACTTCCGCCTTATAGTTCTCTGTGTCATTTAGATTTACTTCTACAGATTTATCCTCTTCTTCAAAACGATATCGATAAATATTAACATTAGTATCATCAATATTCTGACCGCTAATCTGTTCCAGCCATGTATCTCGAAAGTCCGCATAAACTGGTGTTACCATATGCGCTTTATCAGCTTCAAATACTATAACTCCATCATTATACTCCTTTCCCATCCTAATAAAGTCTTTCATGCCACTATCCTGTAAGTAATCTGAATCCAGCATTTTTATATAATTACTCTCTGAATAATCAGTCAGGTATTCGCTATGATAGTGAAAAGAGCAAAAAGCAAATGGTTTACTTGTATCAATAGTACTATCTATTTTTGAATATGCTTCTTGTAATTTTGTTCTACTTAAATCCGGATTATATTCTGACACTGCAATCGTCAATAAACTTAAAGCCAACCCCATCACCAAGAAGGCTCTTAAGACTTCTTTTGCCAAATCGCTCCATTATTTCAAATAATTGCTTAAACGAAACAGCTAAAATACAAGCTAATAATGGTTCTACAAAAAGGAGATATCTTATTCTGAACATATGGCTTGTACAGAATACAAATATAAATGTACATGATAAATAGCAAAATACAATTGCAATTAATTGTTCATTTTCATGCCATTTTCTACATAATATATATATAAATGATACCATCAAAACGCTTCCCATAATTATTCCAAAAGGATGACTGATAAAACTTGTTATGTAACTCATTTCTGGATAATTAAAATGAAAAGTCAAATGTAATTTCAATGCTTCAATAACTTCTTTATAGTACCCCCATGTTATGTTTTCAAAATTCCAGCCAATTACAACAAAGGAATATTAATATTCCCCTACACTAAATAATATAAAATGCTTCTTCTCTCCCTTAATTATCATCAAAAAATCAAATATAAAAAAAGTCCAATACAAAAAAACCAAGGATTTTGAAATACCAAATAATATGTATTAATTACCAATAGCAAAAAAAACAAAGCTACATATTTCAAATTATAGTCAAAGTACTTTTTTTTTATAAAAAGTGTAAATCTATTTTCCTTCTTAAAATTATTTTTGCAATCAATAACCTTTAATCCAAAATAAAACAACCAAATTCCGGCTAATGGTGACAACGTATGCATCCTTATCAATCTCGCCTGTTCAACAAATCCTGGAAATAACAGCATGATTACAGAAGCCAAAAATGCCGTTTCCGTAGATTTCAATAAATTCAGCCCTATGTAATACAATGATATAATAAAGAGTATTGCAAAAATTACTGATAACATTCTACCACTAACAACTGATAATCCTGTTATTTTATAAACAATTGCTAAGCATAAATTATATAACATAGCCCCATTATAATTTTCTGTTGTTGTGTTATGTACAAAATCCCACAAAGCAAACTGATGTTCATTAATCAAACCATATGCAGTTTTTATCATATAATGTTCATCATTGTAAAATTCTGGGTTTACAGCTATTTTATATGAATAAATCAACCAGGCAGAAACTATAAGTATTGCCACATTCACTAAATGAATATAATTTGATGTATTAAGTCGTACAGTGTCACCTTGTTTTGATGCATGAACAGCAATTACAGTTAATGCCAATACTATAATTGTTACTCCTACAGAAATAATAATGCTCAAAACATTTCTGTAGACCAAATTTCTAAATCTTAAGAAAAGAATCATGTATGAACACAATAATAGAAAGCCTTGCAACAAAAAAACAGCAAACCAGCCGATTGTTCATTCTTTTCAAATACATTTTCTGTTTTACTTCTTTTCCAATATAAATCAAAAATTAATAAAATTAATGTAATAAATCCTATCAATTCCAGTATATGATTGGTTGATATAAAAGAAAACACTGATGTCATTTTTTGACCCATTAAGCGCTTACCTCCTATGCCTCTAATTATCTGCTCCAAGTAATTTTATCTAAATATTCTATTCTTTTTCCTTAAATACCTTATAGCTTAAAAAAATCAGCCCCACCAAATATGGCAACAGACTAAAATCGGTTGCGATTGCAGCTCCAATAGCCCCATAACGAGGAATAAATAACATGTTTAATATAAAATTCAACAATATCATAGCAAAATAAATTGGTACTCTTTGCTTTGCTTTTTCTTGGTAATCAATAAAGCAGACATAAATATTGTAATAGCATAACCACAATAGTAAGGTATCAGATAAATTATCACAATTCCAGATTTGCTATATTCTACCCCATATAATATTCTAATCACATAAGGGCCAAATAAGAGTACTGCTACGCAAATTAGCAACATAACCGCAACATTTCCAAGCATAATTTTATGAAATGTTTTCCTCATCCTATTTACATTTTCTTTGGTTAAAACAGCAAAGACAGTCATTGTACTTGTACATATTGCCAGATTAACATGTGTGAGTTTTCCCATTAAGCTTTTTGCAATAGAATATGCCCCTATTTCTCCGGTTTCACTCATCACTCCCAACATCAATGAGTCCATTTCTGTCAAAAGAAGTGAGCCAATACTAACAACAAAAATTGGCATAGCATATTTAAAAATACTCCACCTTATAGTTTTCTCATATTCACTATCCGCGTATTGGCATTTCGATTCTCTTAAATATTTTTTAACAAAATGCTTCCTATTAAAGCAGCATTCCAAATAGCAATTATATATCCGATTCCTAATCCAATGATATTTTTTGATATAACCAGACATCCTACACCAAAGATAAAATAACCACCAAATTCCGCCAATGTCAATATGAAAATATTCTTGAATTTAACAAGACCTATAAAAACAGCCTTAAAATACTCTAACAAAGAATTAGCAAAGCACAAAAAGGCTTCCGCATACAAACAGTTCTTTTAAATGCGGATATCTTAAATTTTACTAGGCTCTACAAAGATAAATACTATGCTTGCAATAGTAAATAATAATAAAAATAATCCACTGATTAGTAAACGTAATTTCATTCCTATACGAATATTGCTATTCTGTCTTTTGATATTTTTTCTTTCTTTGGCGACAAAAACTCTGACTGACTCATTTATTCCAAACCAGACTAACCAATAACACATAGTAATAATCGCATAAAAGAAACTCCATTCATCATAAGATTCAGTCGAAAGAAACCTCGCAATCATTATATCCGTTGCCATAAAGAGAATCATTCCTACCGCTTTTGATCCTAAACTCAATATGGTGTCATTCAATATATTGATTTGTTTTTTCATATATTCCTCCACTACTACAATATATTTATGGTTTGTTGTTTAAACTGTATAATATATTTGAAAATTACGTAATCAGTTTAAGGACATAAATCATCAGTTTAATTCTTTCAAGTTAGCCCTAGCTTTCTATTTACAGACTTTTATCAATCATATTTGACAAATGGTATAAATTCGTTTTCCCGATTTCGATACTGGAATGTCATCAACAATCTTGAAGTCTACTTTTGTTTCTTCTCCCATGGCTTTTTTATTTCATTTTCTTTTTCAAAATAAAAACCTTTATTATCAACATCTTTATCGAAAGAAACCAATTTTACCAAAATATGATCTATTGCATCCTGAATAACTTGAAACTGTTTTACATTAGTGCAGGGATAAAAAAGGTGTGTAAAATAATCTCCATATACTATACGCCCATCCATAGTTTTAAAAAGTCAATTATTCTTCCAGTAACACATTTCAGCATAGGCAATCCCCTACCACATGTACAAGTCTTTGAGCTTAATGCTCCTCTGTCTCCTATTGCATAACGAATTATAGGCATTGAATAATCACTCAACAATGATACTATCAGTTGTCCTTCCTCATCTAAATTACATGATTCATAATTACCATCCAGCACCTCTATATAAGAAACAAACGTATTTATATGCAGACCTTCATTCTTATTACAACTACATGCCATGTCTCCCATTTCCCTTGAGCCATAACGATTTAAGACAGGACACTTAAATACTTTTTGAATTTCCTCTAGCATCTGTTCGTCCAATGTTCCAGCAGATGTCATAATTCCTCGAGGTGAATACATTTCAATATGGTTTAAGTTTGCATATTTCACAATTTCCATAATGGACTGTACATACGCTAAAATCATTTTGGGCTTTGTCTCATTTATCACATTTATGTATTTTTTTATTACATCTTCAGACATTACAAAAGTATTTAAAAAGACTTCATTTCTCATCCAACGATAAATTTTGTTCATCCAGTCTTTTTTTCCTGATACAATATCTCTTTCACTTCCCCATAAGCGAATTTGATAATCACCTATTTTTCGTCCAGACCATTCATCAAACAACAATTTTGCTCCTTGATCGGTTTCAAAAAAATTTCCCACTATGCCTAAATTTAACCGGCTCTCCTGTTGTTCCTCCTGAAACATTTTCGAATGTCCAATCCCTTTATTGGTATATCAGGATACATTTTTTTCCCTTCGCGTCGAATTATATCTTTTGTCAGTATAGGAAATTTCTTTATATCGTCAAATATTGTCGCCTTCGAAAAATCTTCTTTTTTGAATCCTAGTTCTCTATAATACGGAACATGTTCTATGGAGAATATCACAATATCATATAATTTTCTTTTCTGTATATTGATATTCTCCATTACATTCCATTGCATTTTTTTAAGTAATTATATGTTTTTAATTGACCCGAATATCTAAGTCCTTTCGCTCCTCTATTTCCTGTAAAATGTAAAACAAACCAACTTAATACCTTATGCAACATTTAATTAATCTCTCTTTCCTTGATAAGTATTATGTTTTAAAAATTATCTTTCCAACCACAAGACAGCATAAAATTCTCTGCCATATACCCTATTTTTATCTCAAATAAACATTTCCGTCCAGCCTTTAGACGGAACAAATTTCCATTTCAACTCATTTGATACACTTTTAATATCCTTGTTGTTCAGTTTTTCATCATTTGAAACATATATCAACTCATCATCTTGATAATTACACAATGGAAGACTTTCATTTGCATTTTTGCAATCCTCTGCAAATGGAAAATTTGTTGCATCTGCCCCCATCATAATGCCTACACCCATATCAAAAATATAGGCATTCAATGCAATTATAATTGCTCCAATCTGCTTTGGACTAGGTGCTACAGGGCCTTCCTTCTCGCCACTAATAATCATATCTCCAATATTCAATGTTTTTCTTTGAATCTCATCATGTATATGTCCATTTTTGTCTGCATAAAATAGTATTTTATTCAAATCCACTATTGTTTTGCTTATAGTTTTGTTTCCATACCAATTTCCCTCTGCCTCGTCATGATGTACCTTGTTTCCGAGAAGCTTTAAACCACCCGCAATATACCAGACAACTTTAGCTGCTTTATAACGTTCTTTTCCTTCTAATGTATTCTTTATGTCATATAACTTATCATCTATATTTCGTAATAGACTCTTCTTTTTATATTCATCTCCTCCTTCTGCCACACTTCCAATCGTATGATGTGGTAAATACTCTTTTCTAACATTCATCCCTACCATATTCTTCATCGCCGCCGTATAGCCAGCTTTTCTATGAGTCTTCGGCTTTGGCATATTAATCACAACATCCGCATTCAAAATATAATTGGACACAAAATATTCATGTCTGCCAGGACAATGATGTTCTTTCAAACGGTCTGGAGAATAGTTTGTGATTCGCATCTTTTCTAAATGTTCTTTATCATATTTGGCAAACTGGCTCATGTCTGCTAAATCAATAACTGTTCCATCCTGATTGTCGCTAATTGTCTGTTTGCGAACACCTATTCTTTTTTTTACTATCAACCTGTGTTGTCAAGCCACGAAAATCTACAATCTTTATTTCTACGCCAACGTTTCTATACCACTCCATCATTTCATTATATCCGCTTTCTTCAAGCAGTTTTTCTAAGTTGCATTCCTGCATAGGTGCATCCCCAATTATGATTCCACCTTCTCCCTTTAAGGCAATTAAAATATAATCAATAATTGGTGCAACAACTTCTGGCTGTGTAAAAAGACACTCTGTTCCTTCATTTGACTGATTATAATCCATAACTAAATTAGGCTTAATAATAACATTATCTCCTGGTTTAATTAATTCGCCTAACGGATTCCATCTATCGGTTCCATAATTGTCATTATCCATCTGATATATATGTAGTGCCTCCCTAACTGCTTCATACACTTGATTGTGTTCTGAGCAATCATCAAACATCATTTCAGGATATTGTGTATCTGGACGAAACCAATTTTTTTCTTTCTATCTGTATATTTTTTTTCAGTACTATATGCAATTCCAACATAATTACTATTTAACATCAATCCAATCTCCCATTATCTTCTCAAATTCTGGTGGTGTAGCTATCATCCCCTCTGGATATTCTCTAGCAACATTCATAAACCTTTCATAATTATACATTTTACAATCATTTCCTTCATTTTTCTAGTTCTCTATATATCTTGCAAACCACATTTGAAAAACATAAAATGCCCATAAAATTTTAGGATATGGTTTTTTATCCGATTTATCAACTTTAGATATTAATTCCTGTACCGCCTCATAATTAAATATCCCTTGTTTGTCTAAATAATCTTTTTGAGAGACACGATTAATCTCGTCCTTCAAAAAGGTTCTTAACCATTTACCAAGCGGAACTCCAGAACCATTCTTAGGTCTATCCATCATTTTCTTTGGGACATAATCATACAATATATCCTTTAATATGTACTTTTTATTTCTTGCCTTATACTTATACTCATGTGGGACTCTAAAAGAATACTCCATAACATTCGTATCTAACAGTGGGCATCTCATCTCCAAAGAGTATTTCATCGATGCTCTATCTGCTTTTGTCAATACATCTTCCGGCAAGTAGGTGTACATATCTAAGAGCATTCTTCTTTCTTGCCAATTTTCTGTATCAATCAATCTTTCTTTATTAAATTTTATTCCCACATCGTTGTTCTTCATCATTTTTGAGACAAACATCTCTGGCAAATCTGAAAACAACTGAACCTTATAGTTAGGATTTCTATTACTAAGAAGTGCAACGACTTCTGCTGGTAATTTTTTCTTTATTGATTTGGGAATAAACTTATTTCCTACTCCAGACAATTTATCAAGCATTTGTGAATAGTAAACATAATCATACATTGAATACCCGCAAAAAAAATTCATCACCACCATCTCCTGATAATGCAACTGTAACCTTCTCTTTTGCCACTTTTGAAACTAACATTGTTGGCAATTCAGATGGGTCAGCAAACGGCTCATCGAAATAAAAACACATGTCATCCAGCAAATTTAGCATATCCCTTTCAGTAACATATACTTCATAATGATCCGTTCCCAGATACTGTGATGACTCCTTTGCAAATTGTGCCTCATTTCTTTTCTTATCCTCAAACCCAATTGTAAAAGTTTTGATTTTTTCCTTCACAATATCATTTGCAATAGCTGTTACAAGCGTTGAATCTATTCCACCACTCAAAAAAAGAGCCAACCGGCACATCAGCTACCAATCTCTTTTTAACTGCATGATAAATGTTATTCTTTAATTCTTCCTTACATTCTTTATAATCTAAAATAACATTTTTTTACCATCAATATACTTTTCATATATATCCCAATATTTCTTAATTTCTATTTGACCATTCTTAAATACCATATAATGTCCTGCGGGTAATTTGTATGTATCACAATAGATTGTATTTGGTTCATTAATATATTGATAACACAAGAACTGCTTAATAACATTTTCATTAAGATTTTTCTTGAAATTTGGATGTTTTACAATAGCCTTTAATTCTGACCCAAAAATCAATTCACCATCTTTCCAATAATAATATAGAGGTTTCTTACCTATTCTATCTCGTGCAAATACGGTTCTTCCTGTTTTTAAATTCAAAATGGCAAAAGCAAACATCCCATCCAACTTTTCAATTGCTGCATCCCCCATTCCATATATGCTGCAAGAATTACTTCTGTATCACAATCAGATTTAAATATATGTCCCTTTTCGATTAATTCTTCTCTTAAATCTCTGTAATTATAAACCTCCCCATTAAAAACAATCACATACTCATTGGTTTCTGAAAACATTGGTTGGTGCCCCAATACAGATAAATCCATAATTGATAATCTTCTTTGAGCAAATCCAAAATATTTATCTTCCACTTCTACCTGATAAATCCCCGAATCATTTGGTCCTCTATGATACATCGTGTCATTCATTGCTTCTAATGCATCATCACCAATCTTTCTTTTTTGAAATATATCCACAAATTCCACACATGAACTTTACTTTCTCCTACACATACCGTTAAGTTTTTTTCTCATAGGCGTCCACCACTTGTTGCCATGAAAACAGCTCTTGGCATCTCACTATACTAACTTTCGAACAGGCTCTCTCTCTTTTCTTCATTCCGAATTAATTCAATTATTCTTTTCTCAAATCCCTCAACCGACACAATATCTCCATTACCATCAATTAACTCCTTACTACCCTCACACGGAGTCATAATAATCGGTAGTCCACATGCCATAGCCTCCAACACAACATTGGGCATTCCTTCTTTTTGCTGATGGCAATATAAATAAATCTGCATTTTGATAAAAGGCACAATCTCTTCTTTTCCCTTTTGTCCTACGAATTCTACCATATCTGAAACATGGTTTTCCTCCGCAATTCGTTCCAATGTTTCTCGATATGGACCATCTCCAACTACAATTAGTTTTACACTTTTCTCCGTACTATCCTGTATTTTTTTTAACTGTGGAATAATAAATTGTAACCCTTTTCGTTCAATCAACCTTGAAACAAAAAGAATTTTAAATTCATCACTTTCCTCTTTTACGATCGGATAAAAAACTTCTGTATCAACACCATTCGGTATAACATCAAATGGTTTCTTATTATAAAAATCAAGTGCCATATCCTTTAGCCCCTGGCTATTTGCAATTAATGCATCAGCTTTTTTTTCCAGATAAGTTTTATCGCCGGTGCAATTATCTTATATACTTTCGTGAAACGTTCCTGAAATCCCGGAACATCCCCACCACCAAATCGTATCACGTATGGAAGTTTATACTTCTTTTTTAGCATATACCCTATTGGTCCACTTGGTATCCCAAAGAATACCAGGCACACATCAAAATTTTTTTTTTTTGCAATTTATTCGCAACAGGGTATGCCTTCAGCAGATAACTCAACATTTCTTTGAAGCTGCAATGTTCCTTATGTGCCCTCTTCGAATTCACTCGAATAACACGCACACCATTTACAATTTCACTCTCAGGCATTCCCTGATAATTTGCAGTTACAAGTGTTACCTCATGACCTTTTTCCACAAATCCCTTGGTCAAAAAATAGCACGCGTTGGCGCCTCCGCCTCCAATTGGTGGGAACTCATGGGATATAGCAAGTATTTTCATTTTTATTCTTCCGTTTCTTTATTTTCTATTGTTTCTTTTATACTATATGATTTATCAATTCCAGAACCATAGTATGTCTTACTCATCATGTCGCTCATCAATCCAAAAATAAACATTAGTAATCCAACTATAATAAAGAATACTGTTAATAATGGTGGCATAATATTATTAGACATCTTATAACCAAGTGCAAATAATACGATTGACCATATTGCGCATACTACTCCAAGGAATATAGATACCATACCGCCTGCTCCCAATATATGTAATGGTAGCCTTTACAGCATACTTACTCCAGAACCATAATGAAATCATATCTACAAACCCCTTGATAGTTCTCTTCCAATTATATTTTGTCACACCGGCTGTCCGAGGTCTGTGATTTACCACAACTTCTCCAACTTCAAAGCCTTTAATTCTTAAAAGTGCTGGAATAAAACGATGCATTTCACCATATAAATTAATATGGTCAAAGCACTCCTTCTTATAGATTTTTAGTGAACAGCCACTATCATGAATATTATCTTTGACAATAATTCCTCTTAAGAAATTTGCAACTCTGGATGTAAATTTTTTTCATTACTGTATCTTTTCGGTTCTTTCTCCATCCTGATACAATATCAAGGTCATTCTCTTCCAAATAATTTACAAGCTTTGGAATGTCGGCTGGGTCATTCTGTCTATCCCCATCCATTGTCACAATATAGTCATACTGCGCCAGCTTGATTCCTGCATCCATTGCCGCTGTCTGTCCAAAGTTTTTACGCATACGAATATACTTTAAAGGCTTTAATTCTTTGCAAATCTCCGGTGTCTTATCCTTTGAACCATCATCTACAAAGATGATTTCGAATTTATAATTTTCTTTTTTACATACTTCAAGTATTTCCTTGTGTAACTCTCTTACATTTCCTTCTTCATTAAATACTGGTACTACTACTGATATTCCTTGCATTCTCATTTGCCTCCTGCTATTTTATAAAATATCTTCTCATTTGCTCATATATTTCAATATCATTCTAGCCAAAATAGGTCCTGATACGCCTACTAATGTGATGTCAAAAAAGCTGTTTAAGAAAAACTCTTTCCCTACATAAAAGAAAACCTACGGCAGAACATAACGTACAACATACAAAGCTAAAAATACATTCGCCTGGCTCACTTAACCTTAACTTATATATTACCAAATATATTACACCATATAACAAGGTTGCCCAAAAGAATGGAAACATAAACCATAATGCACCTGCAAATGGTTCTGCGTTTAATTTCAAATAATTTACTAGAGCATCCATCCCTGTACATATGTCATACGGCTGATATACATCGGGAAGAAACTATGCAGCCTTGCCGCAATTAATCTTGATACATTATTAGCATACTTTTCTTTATTATATGTAAGTCCAATTATACCTATCCCCTTCAGGTATGAAATCTCCGTATGTTTCTTCATGCTTTCTTCCTTATTATTCTATTTTTCATTTTTCTTAATTTAGTTATTATTCTCCAACTACGACTATTTTTTATCTGTGTAAGTTCTAATTCTAGTTTTTCATTTTTTTCAAGTTCATTTGCTATTCTAAGCTCTAATTCTATCTTTTCTTTTTCCCGTTTTTGAGCACTCATCTCTAGTTTTCCATATGCATTTGTTAAATGCTGCACGGCTTTAACCAGTTCTTCTTTCTCTTCAAATATACGATCCATATCTTCTTTCAGTCCATTTTCAGACCAAAAAATAGATAGATTTTCTACCCTTATTTCTAATTCTTTTATATCAGAAAAGTCACCGCTTAATATATACTGTGGATCTTTTGTTAAGAATAAATCCTCATTTCCAAAATGAATTCCATTCAAATTATTAACTTCAATATGTATGTCATTAACAGATATTCCAGAACACACACACATAAATTTCTCACATGGATCAAAGCGAATATATTTTATATTTTGAGGAACTTTAATTTTAAAAGAAAGCTCCTCTTTCTTTCCAATTTTTAAAATATATTCTATCTTTTTAACCTTCGATACTTCAAAGCCATCTCCGAAGTCATAATAGATTTCACTCTCAAGCTGCATAATTGGTGGAAAACACTGTAATTTGTTTTCATTAAACGCTTCATATCCATACTGATTATTAATTAGCAAATCCTCTTTCATTATATATGCTGGCAAAAAACCATTATTTTGCATATATATAGACATCAGATAAAATATTCCCTGTGCATCGAGGTCCCCGCACCTTACTGTTTCTATTCCACGAATTGCCTCTGTTTTTATAATTGCAAAGCCATCTTCTGATATTACAGGCGATTTGTCCTTGGATAAAACTATTCGAATGTCATTTTTATCCGCTATTTCCTTTATATCGTAATAATAGTCCTGCCAATTATCATAATGCCCCATATTATGAGCTTTTATATAATCCACATATGGAACAAGCATCCCCTCTATTCTGGAGTTTTCCAACAATTTTAATGACTTTTCAAGTTGTTCCCTACTACCAAGAATATTCTGTAAATAATACAACTGGCGCTGTAACAATACGCTTTTTAATTCTGTAGTACTTTTTTTCAATGGATTTATTATAACAATATAATCAAAGTCATCGTAATTTGCCTTCACATTCATTCCTAAATGCAACAAGGAATTTGACTTTTCATTGCATTGAAATACTTCCAAATCATCTTCAAACTCGTTGCATATTTTCCATATTATTTCTTTATATATTAAATTTTCTATATTAATAAATAATGCAACCTTTTTCCCAAGTATTGCCATGATTGTCCCCTTTCTATATCACATGAAACAATTGGAAACTCTCCACTAAATCTTTTTGATGACATGTTCTAATTAAATTAGAATATATTAAAGCTGTATCATATGAAGTTTCTTTTTCCAAAAAATCTAGAAACTCTTTTTGCAACTGGTAGGGTTTGACTATAATCAGTCTTGATAGAAAAAATGTTCTTCTTTTAAAGAAAGGTGACTTTCTATTTTTATAACCTCCAATGGTGCTACAATCAAAGGACAACATGTATATATCTCTTCATCCATATCATCATAATTAGTATAACAATCCCATCTATAACCATTATCGCTAAAGTATTTTGTTATATACTGTTCATGACTCCCTCCCGATTCATAATAACTTTTTATCATAGGCATTTCATCCCAATATTTCTGAAAAATAGTGGATGAAACAATACTTCTTCTAAAAGCCATAAAGCTAGACTGAATATGTTCTGGAATATATCCATAAGGGCACTGCCAGATTTGTTGTGCCACTGGAGAATTTTCTTGAAAACACTTTGTAATCCCCCAAAATCCAGTTCCAAGCGCTTATCCATTATGTCAAACATCTCCTTTAATGGATACACCGGTCCCATAATAGTATAATTCATTAAAATAATTTCATCATACTCTATAAGCTTATTCCAGCCTTCACTGTCTATAGCTGTCTTATATGCCCATACATCAAATCCCTTATTTTCACGGACAATAATATTACCTGTAAACTTTTCAAATGTTTTTCGCCCTCGCTCATTTAACTGTCCATTGCATACTACAATTAATTTATCAACATGTTTTGTCAAATCCTCCAATACATAGTCAACATACTTATCCACTATGCCATCTTTGTCAAAGAAAAAGTATATACCCAGTCTCTTCATTCTTCATCTCCACTTTTGTATCTGATTATTTCTTAATACTAATGTTTTTTTATTTTACTCTTCAATTCAAGAAGTTCTATTTTTCTTTCATCAAGTTCTGACAACACATTTTTATATAATTCCATATAACGTTGTATCTCTGCTTCCGCATGATTCACTCTCTCTTCAGCAAATTGAATCGTTTCATTATGTTCATTATAAAAACTTTTGTATTTTTTCAATTCATTATCAAGATTCGTTGCATGTTTCTGCAGATTTTCTATATAATGACTAGATGAATTTAAATTTTCGCTCAAACTTAATGTCGTTACCTCTTTTTGTTTCAATTCGGTCTGTAATATTTCTATCTGACGTTTTAATTCACTAACAAGTTTTTGATACTCCTCCTCAGAATTCATTGACATTTCTTTTCTATTTTGTTCAACCAAAACAGACTTTCTATTTTCTGTTGCCACATGTATAACGCTTGCATATGCATACTTGATTACAATCCCTCTACACGTTCATTATTCTCTTTAAACACAAAAGAAAGCCAATTTTCAAATTTCTCATTTCTATAAACTTCCATCATAACAAAACGCTTTCCTTTTGCATCTAAATTTTTATCATAATCCTGCATTATTTCATCCGGAACAACCACAACATTCTTATTTTCATATTCAAGAAATGTTGCATATTCACTTGTAGTTAATATTGTACAATTCTGTTTGCTTTTTTCCAAAAACTCATCCCTATAAATTGGTATTCCACTATCATCTATTTCAGTAAGCATATATATATATTCCATGATTCAAATTCTCTCCTCTATTTCTCTTTGTTTACAATTTTCCCAAATAACCACATAAATTTATCATTCAAGAAATATAATACTAAAGATGTAACTAAAATAATTCCTACACAAATTCCAAATACACCATAGCTTTCTGCAGTTGATATTTTATAAAAATCAACCATATCTGTCACTTTATAAATAATAAAATGATGAATCAAAAAAAATTGCATATGCATACTTTGAAAGGAAACTACAGATAGCTTTCACAACACCACATTCCATATATTTTGCAATAAATGTTAATACCAGAAATGCTGCTATACCAACATAAGTCGTCTGAATGTTACTATTGAAAGCAGGTGACAGAATGGTATTCGCAATCAACACCGCCAAGGCTCCCAAAGCAACTTTCCAGTTTGTCTTTTTAAAATATTTCATATAAAGCATTCCAAAAAATACTTCCGGAAGTCTCACCGTCACCAGTTCTGCTTTGCTCAATCCTGTCTGATAACACACAATTGACAACAGATATACTAAAATAATTGCTGCACTAAATGTTCCCGGGTGCTTATTTGCCCCCCAACGCAGTAACGGAAATAGTATATAAACTAAAATAATACATCCTAAAAACCATTCACCAATTATGAAGAAAGTCGGCTTTACAGCAGCATAATAACTATCAAATCCAAATATCGTATACAAAATATTTTGTTTTGGTATTCCAGAATAATCCGCATGATATACCAGCTTCTGTATTACAAACGCAATTATATAAGTAATCCAGAACATTGGATAAATTGCAACAAATCTTTTCTTGTAGAATTTTGCCAGATTGCAGCTGTTTTCATATACGTACATCAATGCGGCGCCTGATATAATAAAGAACAATGACACGCCAAAATCACCGATATACAAATTGCATATTTTATATGTGATTACTACCTTATCCAAAGGTTGTGGATCCATATATAGAAATAATGCATTGTAATGTGTAAGCAAAATAAGTATTACCGCCAATGCCCGAATAAAATCCAGATAAAATATTCTTTCTCTTTTCATTGTTTTCACTTTCCAACTTTTTTTATTTTTCTATACACTTTTTTCAGGAATTTAAACGGCTTTTTACCACCGATTTTATCGTAAATTTTCTGTGCACATTGTGTAGAAACACTATTCATGAAATCGCACTGTACTACTATTTTTTAATAATTCCTGTAGTCCTTAATCTGAAATACAATTGTGGATCCGGAGCAATGAACACTAGACCATCATCAACCATTACTCCGTTGCTCACCGCATCACTTAGCGTATATTCCTCAATGTGGTTGTTTTGAAACAATACTTTAATATGAATATCTCTTACTACAATTCCGCCAACTTCACCCGGATCCCAACGTAATTCTTCAATCACACCAAGTTTGTCCAAATCTGTATACAAAAATTCATGATTATCCAGATGGCTGACTTCATCCACTGAGTTCTCTGCCAGGAATGAATTTTCTTCCGAAAATCCACTTTCATTTTTAAAATACATTCTGCCCGCACAATATTTCCTTCCAAATAGCCTAAAGCCGAGCGGCACATTCTCCATTCCCCAAATGCACGTTTTGTTGTAATCAGAACATCCTCATAATTTCCCGCACCCGGTCCCATATGAAATACTGCATTATTTAATCCACGCACCATATAGTTTAAGTTAGTCACTTCAATCTGAGCACCTTTTTCCGAAAAAATCCATGCCGGATAGTAGCCTTCCTGCTGTACTACATAGCTATAAATCCGTTCCACAGCATGCAATAGCGTTCCATCAATTTTATTTGGTTCTGCCGGGAAATCCTTATACTCCCAATCCTGGTCAAACAATAATTTCAAAGGCCTTCGGTCTGAACCAGAACATTGTTCCCAGTGGAGCAATCGGCTCTTTCTTTTTTATCAATCGGAACTGTTATGCCTAATTTTTCTGCAAGTTCTACTGTAATATCATAATTCTTGCCCCATTCAAGTCCCAAAGTAATATAATAATCACCATGATTTGGCGGTGGCGGTGTCAACAATCCAGCTCTTGGATTCTCTTCAAATGTCCGAATTACATTCTGAACAAATTCCTTTGTCGGCAATAAATTTTCAAAACATTTGTATGAAAAACCAGCCCCAACCGTTTGTGGCGATAATTGAGTTACCTTTTATCATGAACAAAGCAAACATAATCATAATCCATGATAAAATCCTTTGTTCCAACTAAAAGAGCGCTAACATCTCTTCCCCGGTTTTCAATCAAAATCACTTTCACATTGTTTTCTAATACCGAGAAAGTCTCTTCAATAATTTTTTTTTTTTTCTGAACCAACCGTCACGTAAATATCTGCTTCTTTTGGCATTGACTGTACATAATGAAGACAGTATTCTGCTAAATCCTCAAAATAGAAATGTAGCACAAGTGCTACTCTTTTTTTTCTTTAACACTTCTGATATATCTGTACCATGTTTACTGTCCAGTATGTAATTAAGCTGCATATTTTTCTTAATATCTGCCTGATTCTCCAGACGTAAAATATTATCCCAAATCAGATTCACATCATAATCTGTATGCTTATCTATGAAATCATATGCTTCGATAGCTTCCTGTCCTACTGTATCATGAATAATGTTGGAGTAGTCCTGCATAAATGATCTTCTTTTTAAAAATAGGGCAGCGTTTTTCTTCCAGCATTTCTCTTGTTGCACACAAAATCGGATGATTATTATAACCATCTCCCATATCTGCATAAACATCCCATTTAAACCCCTTTTCCGAGAAGCGTTTTGTAAACATCGCCTCGTGACATCCTACTGCATCACGATAATCCTTAATTTCCTGCATATTATTCCAATAACTTTGGAATTCAATGCTTTTTAACATAGGTGTTCGTACTGCAATAAAATGAGACTGAATATGGTCTGGAATGTAGCCACATTCAATAGTTCCAAATGGATCACCCTTCTCATATTTATGATACATTGTAATTCCCCAGAAATCTAAATCTCTGGCACTCATGGATTCAAACATTTCACTCAATGGATACACCGGTCCCATTATCGTAAAATTCATCATGATAACTTCATCATATGTAACTAGTTTATCCCATCCATAATAATCGAGAACTGTTTTGTATGCCCATACATCAAGTCCTTTATTCTCTCTCACCATCACTACAGGTGTCACCTGATTTAACTTTTCCCTGCTTTCCGATGTTAATTTTCCATTTACAACAACGGCTATTTCACTGGAATGCTCTTTTAATGCACACAGCATGTAAATGATATAATCATCTACAATTCCCTGTTTATCATAAATAAAATAAGCTATTAAACGTTTTACTTTCTTTTCATCAATTATCATAATTTAACTCCTATAGTCTTGTATACATATCACACACTTCATCCACGTCACCATGTAAGAGCATATTTCCGTGATTTATAAGCACAGCTTTATCGCAGATTCGTCGTACCTGCTCTGTACTATGTGATACTAATAGCAATGTGGTTCCACTCTCTAACATAGAGCCAATTCTTTCCTCACATTTTGCCTGAAACCTAAAATCGCCTACAGACAAAATTTCGTCTACGATTAAAATATCCGGTTTATATATTGTTGCAATAGAGAAACCCAGACGTGTTACCATACCAGAGGAAAAATTCTTCACCGGAACATCTGCAAACTTTTCCAATTCCGCAAACTCTATAATTTCATGCTCCATTTCACGAAGCATCTCCTTAGGATACCCCAAAATAGCTCCGTTCAAATAAATATTTTCTCTTGCAGTCAAATCAAAATCAAAGCCTGCACCAAGTTCAATCATTGGTGCAACTGAGCCTTGTTTTCTCACCTCACCAAATGTAGGTTTTATGACTCCCGCAATTACTTTCAACATTGTACTCTTTCCAGAGCCATTTTTTCCGACAAGACCTACTGCCTCACCTTTTTTTTTTACATCAAAGCTGATATCTTTCAGTGCCCAGAAATTTTCATATTCCAATTCTCTTTTTGCTCTTTTTAGCACATACTCTTTTATGCTATCAACTTTTTCTTTATATAAACGGAATTGAAGTGAAACATTTTCAACTTCAATCACATTTTCTTCGTGTTTCAAACCAATTCCTCCTATAATTTCAATATGAAGGTATCTTGCTGTTTTTTAAACATCCACAAGCCCAATATCATAGCTACAGCACAATAAATCAATGTTTTTAATACCAATAGAACGGAGCTACCTGATGGTACAATACATTATATCTTAAAATTTCAACAATTAATGTCAACGGATTATTTCTAACTATTACTGCAACTGAATCAGGTAGCATACTAATTGGGTAGAATACTGGTGTCAAGTATAGCCATGCCGTTGTAATAACACTATATAAGTGTTTCATGTCCCGAAATGTCACCACAACCACAGACAATATAAGTCCTATTCCAAGGGAAAACAATGTTGCAAAACAAATTGGAAATACTGACAAAAAAAATAGTCCATGTAATTGGTGTTCTTGTAATTAATATAACAATCATTAACGCAACAAATGATGTCAACATATTTACCAAAGATGAACACACCCTTGATAATGGAAATAAATATTTTGGCACATATACTTTTTTAATCAAAGGTGCATTATCCAGCACAGAGGTCATTGCCATATTGCTCGCCTCATTAAAAAAGTTAAATGTTAATTGTCCACACATTAAATAAACCGGGAAATTTGGATTGCCTGCTGAAACACTGTAGAAAATACAATAGTCAATACAACCATCATTCCCAATGGGTTCAGCACCGACCACATAAATCCCAATGCAGATCTTCTGTATTTAGTTTTAAGGTCTCTGCTGACCAGTTCTGTCAGCAAAGACCGATATCTCATGAATGTATCTATATACTGTCGCATATTAACCTCTATTTCTTAAATGTGCTAATACCGCCCCAAACCTTATCTTTATCCGATAAAGTAAGATCCGCCTCAGTCATTCCTTCCGGCATCGGTACCATTCCACACCGATCTCCGGGTCTTTCCACAACAGTCCGCCCTCATCATTTGGATGATAAAAATCTGTTACCTTATAACAGAATTCTGCATAATCACTCAAAACAATAAATCCGTGAGCAAAATTTTTCGGAATAAAGAACTGTTTCTTATTCTCTGCGGATAAAGTCACACCAAACCATTTACCAAATGTCTCTGACCCTTCGCGCAGATCGACGGCCACGTCAAACACCTCTCCATTTACCACACGTACCAGCTTGTCCTGTGGATAATTAATCTGGAAATGCAATCCTCTTAATACGCCTTTTTTGGATGCAGACTGATTATCCTGTACAAATTCGCAGTCAATTCCTGCCTCTTTAAAATCGTTGTAATTATATGTCTCCATAAAATAACCTCTGGCATCTCCATATACTGCAGGCTCAATTACTTTTAATCCTTTGATACCATTGCAATCATCTGTTACTTTAATTTTTTTCCCATTTTGTTTTCCTCTTTTCTATTTATAATCCCTCTGCAATTTCCATCAGATATTTTCCATAATCTGTTTTCAACAAAGGTTGTGCAAGTTTCACAAGCTGTTCCTTATCTATAAAGCCTCTCTTATAAGCAATTTCTTCAATACATGAAATATATAATCCCTGACGTTTCTGGAATGCTGATACAAAATCAGCTGCTGCCAAGAGCATATCATGATTTCCTGTATCAAGCCATGCAAAGCCTCGTCCTAAAGTCTCTACACTTAAAGTTTCCCTGTTCAAATATTCATTATTAACACTTGTAATTTCAATTTCTCCTCTGGCTGACGGTTTCACAGTTTTGGCAATTTCAACTACATTATTGTCATAGAAATACAAACCCGGAACCGCATAATTAGACTTTGGTTCTGCTGGTTTTTCTTCAATAGATAAAGCTTTTCCATTTTCATCAAATTCTACTACGCCGTATTCTCTTGGATCTCTTACATAATAACCAAAGATTGTAGCTCCGCCTTCATTTTCTGTACGCTCTGCAGCACTTCTTAATACCTTGGAAAAACTCTGTCCATAGAAGATATTATCTCCTAATACCAATGCAACAGCATCTTTACCAATAAATTTTTCTCCAATAATAAATGCATCTGCAAGTCCTCTTGGGCTTTCCTGAATTGCATATTCGATGTGCATACCCAATTGACTTCCATCCTCTAACAATTCCTCAAATACCGGAAGGTCTCTCGGAGTAGAAATAATCAGTACTTCTCTGATTCCAGCAAGCATTAAAGTTGATAAAGGATAGTAAATCATTGGTTTATCATAAACCGGCATGATCTGCTTTGAAATTGCTTTTGTCAATGGATAAAGTCTTGTGCCGGAACCTCCAGCAAGTATAATTCCTTTCATCAAACATACCTCCAACATTTTCGTCATAATATAATCGATTTATTTTAACACTTTTGTAAAGAAAAAGCAAATTACGGGTCTTTTGTATTTCACAATATACATTCTTTGCAATGACTTGATTTTGTTGCAAAAGGGCTGTCCGATTTAAAATCGGGCAGCCCTTCCATTTCTTATTTATTTCTTATTTTTATTTATTACTATACATATCTTCATAATATTTCTGATAATCACCACTGGTAACGTTGTTCATCCAGTCTTCATGTTCTAAATACCAGGCGATGGTCTTCTTAATTCCATCCTTGAACATCGTCTCCGGTTCCCAGCCTATCTCAGCTTTTATCTTGTCAGGTGCGATTGCATAACGTCTGTCATGTCCCTTACGATCTTCTACATAAGTAATCAGATCTTTGCTTACATTTGCTTTTCTTGGATCAGTATCAGGAAGAATTTCCTGTAGAGTCTCAATGATAATATTGATAATCTCAATATTACGCTTTTCATTATGTCCGCCAATATTGTAAGACTCACCAAGCTTTCCATGTTCCTGAACCATGTCGATTCCCTTTGCATGATCATCTACATATAACCAGTCACGGATATTCAATCCATCTCCGTACACCGGTAATTTCTTTCCGTGCAAAGCATTGTTGATAATTAATGGAATCAACTTCTCCGGGAACTGATATGGTCCATAATTATTAGAACAGTTAGTAATATTGGCAGGGAAATGATAGGTATCAATATATGCTTTTACCAGAAAATCTGATGATGCCTTACTTGCAGAATATGGGCTGTGTGGCGGAATATGGTGTTGTCTCATAAAAATAACTCTTTCCATCGTCTTGAAGTGAACCATATACTTCATCTGTAGATACATGTAAGAATTTCTTTCCCTCTTTGAAAGTACCATCCGGCAATTCCCATGCTGCTTCTTTGCACAGTTCAGCATAACAGCTGTTCCAAGTACATTTGTCTTTACAAAAACTTCCGGATTTTTAATACTTCTGTCAACATGACTTTCTGCCGCAAAATGAACTACACGATCAATATCATTTTCTGAAAAAATCTTACTGATAGCCTCACTATCTGTAATATCAGCTTTGATAAAAGTATAATTATCTCTGTTTTCGATATCTTTCAAATTTTCAAGATTTCCCGCATAAGTTAATGCATCCACATTAATAATGCGAATTTCATTGTCATATTTACGGAACATATAATGAATATAATTAGATCCAATAAATCCTGCTCCACCTGTCACCAAATAAGTTCTCATTTTGAGTATCCTCCTAATTTACATTGTTGTGTTATTATATCATCTATTCTTTTACTTTTCAACTTTGCTCATTATCTGCTGAATTTTCTTTGCATCTCCCCATACTCCCGGTGAATCATATGCACGATCCGGATATGCTCCATATTCCAGACGAATTTTAAAATTATGTTCTTTAATAAATGATTCTACCTGTTCTGCAAGTGATACCGGTTTTCCTGTACAACAGTTAATAATACCATTCACTTCTGTCTGTAAGCTTACACATGCAATTTCCTTTGCAAGTTCTTCCAAAGAGATAAAATCATACAAATTTTTTCCTGTAGTAAATGGGAATTTTTTATTACCTGCCTGCTCAGCCTGTACAATTTTGGAGAAGATTGAATTACTCTTAATGTCATCTCCTATAATATAGTAACCTCTAGTCCACTGAAAGCAAACTTCGCTTTTCTTGGCAAGAAGCTCCACCATTTGTCTTAATGCATTTTTAGCAATTCCATAAAGCGATAATGGGTTGGTTGGAGTATTTTCGTCAATTGCCCCCTCCCAATATCCTACTTCGTGCATTGTTCCCATTACAACAACATGTTTCAATCCGCCTTCTATCATATTCTTTAAGAAAGTATAATGGTTCGGAAGATCTTCAATATGAGAATCTGCATTATGAACAAATCCGTTTCTCCATGCAAGATGAATGCATACATCCGGTTTTCCCATCTGTTCATAAATATCTTCTAAGCCGCTAAAAATCGGTGTTTCCACTCTCTGTGCTCTCTCATCAACTCCATCAAAACTGAAATCCGCTGCAAGAACATCAGCCCCCATATTAAGTAATTGTTCTACAACATGTCTGCCAATATAACCATTCGCACCTGTAACCAATACCTTTGTTTTGCTCATTTACTTTTCCTCTCTTTTCTTTATCTTATCATCAACTGTTTTATTCATTAAAGCTTCTTCCTGTGTCAGTTTTTTACCTTCTCCGACAAATTGGAAATGGCAACTGTCTGCATAAACAATATTGCCAGTGCCAAACATACGCCCAAAAAGAATAACATATTTATCGGAAGTTCAAATCCCAACAGAGTTGCCATTTTACCCAGCAACTGCGGGAACACATCCAAAACAAGCATAATGCATCCCATTATAATCCACGGCAACGCGTACCGCAAATCTACTTTTTTTCTTCCGTATCATATTACCAAGACATAATAACGCCAAAATAATTATCACTAATATAATAATCTGTACTTTAATGCCCATTGATTACCTCTACTTTCGTATTGCAGCAATTAAGACTGCTATGCTTACTTTTACCATATAATAAATGGATTTAGACGGAGAAATTGACGATACACCTTCCTCCCTTGCATTCATCTTTACCGGTATTTCTTCTACTTTAGCCCCTTCTTTTAGAATTGTCACTCTGCTCTCCGGTTCCGGATAATCTTTTGGATATTCTTCTGAAAACTGTTTCATTATTTTCCGCTTTATCATACGCATACCAGAAGTCGGATCAGTAATTTTCTTTCCGGTCAGCAGCTTTATCAAACCAGTAAAATATTTAATTCCCATGCGGCGCATTCCGGAAGACTGAAATCCTTCTTTCTCTATATATCTGGAACCAATTACCATATCTAAATTTTCTTCAACAAGTTTCTTCGACATGCTGTCCAAATAACTGGCATTATGTTGTCCATCACCATCAAACTGTACTGCTATATCATATCCATTACGATACGCATACATATAACCCGTCTGAACTCCACCACCAATTCCCATATTAACAGGAAGATTTACAACATTAAAATTATGTTCATGGCATATTTCTAATGTATTATCTTTGGAGCAGTCATTGATTACCACATAATCAAAATCCTTTGCATTTTCCATTACATCTGTAACAGTTTTTACAATTCCACCTTCTTCATTGTACGCTGGAATTATTACTATTTTCTTCATCTGATTACCCCTACTTCGAGAATAATTTTAAGTATATTCCAATTAACACATTTCTCACTTTACGGAACCATACACTAAATCCAATATCAAATTTAGATAATTTAATAACCCCGTTTGAAGCATGTTTTTCTACCAACCGCTTATGCTCGTCCACATAAACATCACGATTTGCTCCAATCAAATTCCCAGTATTGGAATCATTTCGTATTCTAAAACTGTTCAGCTGCTGATGAATAATATAGATATCACCACTGCAGGCTAATCTGACCCACATATCAAAATCCAATATATATGTAAAAGATTCATCAAAATATCCCACTTTTTCCAGCGCGGACTTACGGATCATGTTATTAACAGGTGCACCAAAAAATTCTGTATCAGTAACGATTTCTTAGCAACTTTTTTCCCATTAACCTCTCCAGATTTATGATATCTGTGAAATACACCTGTTTTCTTTCCATTAATATCAACCAGACGGGTATCGCTTTCCACCAGATTCACTGTTGGATGCTGCTGCATCGCACGTGCTTCTATCTCTATTGCATTCTGATCCAACATATCATCTGCGCATATCAATTTAATATATTCCCCACTGGTAAGGCTTAAACACTTGTTCCAGTTCCCAACCATACCAAGATTCTCTTCGTTATGATAAACCTTTACTCTGGAATCCTTCACACTTCGAATGACATCCAGTGTATTATCTTTCGAATTATCATCTACAACCACAAGTTCAATGTTATGATAGGTCTGATTTAAAATTGAATCAATTGTTTCTCTAATATACCCGGCATTATTATAAGCCGGAATACACACGCTTACTAAAGGCTCCATTCTTTCACCTATTATCCCAACAGTTCTTTCATATAAACATCCAGTGCATCATGCCAGTCAGCCATTCTATAGTCACTGGTGAGTTTCAACATATAATTTTCAAGAATGGAATATGCCGGGCTATTTGCAGATGCCGGATTCATTTTCTTATATTCTTCCGATGTCACATGTTTTATTCTGGTCGTCTTTCCTGCACGCTTCATTATTTCGTCCGCAAACTCTGCCCAGTTAGTATCTCCCTCACAGGTAGCATGAAAAATGCCATAATTATCTGTTTTCTCTAAGAAGTGAATCATTTTAGCAAGTTCAACTGCACTGGTTGGTGAACCAAGCTGATCACAGACAACGCTCAATTCATCATGTGTCTCCGCCAAAGAGAGCATTGTTTTGACAAAATTTCTTCCATCTCCATAAAGCCATGCTGTACGGAGCATAAAGAACCTGTCAGCAAATTGTTTGACAAAATTTTCTCCCTCAAGTTTTGTTCTTCCATATGCGCTAATCGGATTTGGCTTGTCAAATTCGATATATGGTCTTGTTCCATTTCCCTCAAAGACATAATCTGTTGAAATATGAATCATCTTTGCTCCAATTTCAGAAGATGCAATACTTAAATTTCTTGGACCAATTGCATTAATTTTATATGCAAGATCCTGCTGTTCTTCACACTTATCTACATTTATATGTGCAGCGCAGTTAATGATAATATCAGGTTTTGTATCCTTTACCATCTCCATTACCGCATCGATATTTGTAATGTCCAAAGAAACAATTCCATTCCCTGCAACAACATCTGTATTGATAAATTCCACATCACTTGCTGCATATTCCTTGCGAATTGCTCTTCCTAACTGTCCATTACATCCAGTTACCAGTATTTTTTTCATCTTTTATTCTCCTAATCCACTTTCTACGGCTTCTACCATTGCCTTTAATGCTTCGTCCTCATCATCACCTTCGCAGACAAATTCGATTTCATCTCCAAATTTGATGCACGCACCCAGTACGCTTAAAACACTTTTGGCATTAGCGGTATTTCCGCGATAATGAAATGTTACTAACGATTTATACTGCATTGCTTCCTTGCAGAGTATTCCTGCCGGACGCAAATGTAATCCTGTTGGATTCTTTATTTTAACTTTCTGACTTACCATTTCTATTTCCCTCCTGATTACAGCATTGTGTTGGTAATTAATTCAGCCAGCTTCTGTGCTTCTTCTTCAATCTCGCTCTGGTTCTTTCCCTCAATCATAACTCTTACCAGCGGCTCGGTTCCGGATGGACGAATCAGTACCCTTCCTTCCCCATTGAATTTCTCTTCCAATGCCTTGATTGCCTCTGCAATCTCAGTATATTCCATGAATTTTTCTTTCTTGTGATTCGGCACTTTGGCATTCACAAGTGCCTGCGGCAATACTTCCATCACCTCTGTCAGCTCAGACAATTTCCTGCCGGTTTCCTTCATTACCTGTAATAAATGAAGTCCGGAAAGAAGTCCGTCACCGGTTGTATTATCGTCTAAGAAGATAACATGACCGGACTGCTCTCCTCCGATGTTATAGCCATTCTCCAGCATATTTTCAAGGACATATCTGTCTCCGACCTTGGTTTTCTCTACATGGATGCCTTCCCGCTCTCCCATCAGACTGAAGCCAAGATTGGTCATAACGGTTACTACAATGGTATTTTTCTTTAAAGTTCCTTTTTTTCTTCATATGGCATCCACAGATTGCCATAAGCTGGTCGCCATCCACCAGGTTACCTTTTTCATCCACCGCAAGCATACGGTCTGCATCGCCATCAAATGCAAAGGCCAACGTCTGCTTTTTTTTTTCATAAACAACCCTTGCCTGAAGTTCTTCCATATGGGTGGAACCGCAGTTGGCATTGATATTGGTTCCATCGGGCTTCGTATGGATAGCAACCAGATTTGCACCCAGGTCTTTTAATGTCTTAACCGATGTATAGTAGGATGCACCCTCTGCACAGTCTATCACAATCTTCATACCGGTCAAATCAACCGGCACACATTTCTTCATAAATTTCACATATTCATCACGCAAATCAAAACGATAGTCAATTCTTCCCACACCGGATCCAATCGGCAGTACAACATCTTTCATATTATTGTGGATCAGCTCTTCGATTTCATCCTCCAACGCATCAGAAAGCTTATATCCGTCTCCATTAAAGAATTTGATTCCGTTAAACTCCATCGGATTATGGGATGCGGAAATCACAACGCCTGCATCTACTTTATGCTTTCTTGTCAGATAGGCAATCGCCGGCGTCGGCATAACCCCTACATAGATTGCATTGGCTCCTACAGAACAGATTCCTGCCATCAGTGCATTGGCAAGCATTCCACCTGAAATTCTTGTATCACATCCTACAATTAATGTCGGCTGATGTTCCTGCTCTTTCGTAAGCACATAGGCACCTGCCTGCCCAAGCTTTGTTGCCAGTTCAATGGTCAGCTCCGCTCCTGCAACACCTCTTACACCATCTGTTCCAAACATTCTGCTCATTTTCTAATCTTCCTCCGAATTTCCATTATTCGTATTATTTCCATTGGTACTGCCCGTTCCCGTTTCTGTACCACCATTCGAACCCGTATGGGTTCCATTGTCATTCCGGTATTCGTGGTATCTGATGTATCTTCTGTTTTCTTTGTTATGGTTATCACTGCAGACTGTGTTCCATTTACGGAATATAAGCTGTCATCCAGCTCCAGGGTAACTGTTACGGTATGATTACCTTCTGCCAGTCCTGCTGCATTTACATTTCCCTTAATGCTGTCTGCCATAAGTTTATCCAGATCATTCCGCAGTCCCTTTAAGGTTATTGTAACTGTACTCTCTGCGAAGACTGCTTCATAACCCTCTTTCAGATTCTGAATTGCAATGTTTTCAACCGGTATGCTATAAGATTCTGATACAATCTGCTCCACCACTGCGGTTACTTCAACATTCAGATTGTCAGCATCGACCACCTCTACATCATCCGGCAGATAAGAAGAAATGTTAATTGTCTTCACTACATTGCCAGTTGCATCGCTGATATCCAGCAGGTCTGACGGAATCACAATACTTCCGGCTGCGTTCAGTGCTTCCGGTGTTCCCTTTATCGCTATCTTATTCGGATTAATCGTCACTCCGGTGCATACAAATCCATCTGCAACCGTTCCACTCGGTTCAATTTCTACTGAAAGGTTACGGATATTAAGTATCGTAGCCGAAATTGTCACTTTATCAATATTAAAATTCAGCTTTGAGGTGTCTACCGCCTCACCGTTTGCATTATATACAACCGGGACTACACTATCCGTCAAGTCTGCGGATGCACCTGTTACATCAATGGTTGCTTCTACATGATCAATCTGATTCACCACCGATTCCGGTCCGGTTACTTTTAAGATGTTCGGAGATACCCGCACATCTCCCACCGCATAATTCTCAGCTGCATCTCCTACCGTTTTTGCCTTAATAGAAAACTGTGACAGCATCAGATCTTCTACATTTACTTCCATATACTGTGTTTTGCCCTGGAAGTTCACCGCAGACGCATATCGTGTTGCAGTTATCTCAATCGGTACCCGGTATACACCGTCTACCTGCTCAACATTTTCCATATCTGCTACTGCCCGGAAATCAGTATTGCTCAAGTTCTTCATAACAGAACGCACAGTAGAAACCTTAAAGGTTACCTGCAGATTACTGTCCTTTGCTTCAAAGTATTTGCCCTGCTGTGTCATATAATCCGAATTGGTTATCGTAATAGACGTGGTAAAGTTCTTCGCCTGTGTCGGATCATCAATGTTGACAACAACAAGCCACAGCACAACAGAGAAGAATAATGCTGCAACCTTCAGTCCAAAATTATTCGTCACCAGTTTTGTCAGCTTTTTTAACATTGCGTAACCTCCTCTTCAGTAATTGGAAGCGCTTTGGTTCGATATTGCTGCTCTGGAGAAATTTCAGTTTGCTGCGCAGAAACTCCGCATCCACATTACGGTACAGCTGTCCACCCATCGCAATAGAAACCTTTCCGGTTTCCTCTGATACCACAATTGTAAGAGAATCACTCACTTCACTAATTCCAACTGCTGCACGATGTCTGGTTCCCAGATCCTTGCTCAGTTCCAGGCTGTCAGACAGTGGCAGATAACAGGTTGCAGAGACAACCCTGTCCCCACGAACAATAATAGCTCCGTCATGTAACGGAGTGTTCTTTTTCAAATATATTAATCAGAAGCTGGCTTGATACCAGGGAATCCAGTGCAATACCGGTTCTTTCGTATTCTGTCAGCATAATTTCATTTTCCACTACAATCAGGGCTCCGGTCTTCACCTTACCCATCTCATAGCTTGCCTTTACCAGTTCTCCAATCGTATGGTCATTGAAACGTTCCACTCCGTTTTTTCCAAAATCAAAAGAAAAGAGGGATGAAATAAATTTTTTTCGTCCCAATTCTTCCAGTGCTTTCCGGAGCTCCGGCTGGAAGATAACAACGATTGCAATAATCGCTACATTAATCGTCTTCTCTGCTATCCAGAGAATTGTATTCATCTGGAAGATTGCTGCCACAAGTACAAACGCTAAAATCACAAGAATTCCTTTTAACAGCATCCATGCCCGTGTATCCTTAATCCATTTCAGGACGTGATAAAACAGGAATGCAATAATAAGCATTTCTACAATATCAGTCTTTGATACCGTAATGTTCAAAACGCTTACTCACGCCAGATAATTTTCTTTAAAATTTTCCAACACTGTCAAAAATGACTGCACCTGTTCCACTTCCTCTCTGTCTTATTTCAGCAAATCTTCGTCTATATCCATTTCCTCTGCCAATGCTTTGCGGGAAATACGTTCTTTTTCCTCATCCTTGGCTGCGATACGTTTTACCCTTTTCTCCTTGGTTGTAACATAAATCTTCGGTACCGCTTTTTACATAATAGTAATATTCATCATCCTCAAACTGTACCCGTTCTGTCCTGCTATAATCCAGGTTAAAGAACAGGAACTGCTGTATCAATGCAATCACCGTAGAAATTACGCCTCCTACAATAATCCAGACGATTCGTCCCTTGATTCCAAGCATTACAAAACCGCTGGTCAGCACAGTAAGTCCAATCAGAATACCAGCCAGTGATGCCACTGTCCATGCATGATCTATAGACAGGCGGCGCACTACATAAACCACCAGTAAAATCACAATAAAAGTTGCCAGCACCAGATACATTTCCTTATTTCCCAGCAGCTGGTTGATTGCTACCACCATCTTAGAAGCCGCATTGCTGTCCTCTTCCACTGCACTTAATACTGCCTCATTTTCCTTTATTCCCTTCAGGAAATAAAACATCACAGTTCCGCTCACAATAGATGCAGCAGATGCCGGTGTCCGTAACAGTCCTGCTGAAATCGGCATGATATATGGGGTATGTAATGCAAATGTTATCGGTGTCAGCACTGCATAATAACCATCTTTTGGTGAAAACCGTAAATACAGCAGTGCGATAACCAGCATAAGAATCAGTCCTACCACGCATACATCCATAGACAGTGCAAATAAATGTGCAGCAATCAGAATGAACGCAAACAACAGGATAGCATTGACCGGAAGAACCGCACATAACAGTGCCAGTACCAGTGTTACCGGAAGTCCGGCCAGTCTGGTCATATAGCCAATATTTTGATTGATCAGCAGAAATACCACTGTTGCCAGAATAAACTTAAGTACCGGCACCACATATATTTCATTTTTTCCAAAAAAGCGGATTAACCGCTCCTTCAGTTCGAGTAAACCCGTCATCCTAAACCTCCCAGTCATCCGTATTAGATATATTTTCTTCCTCACGATACAGACTGCTCACTCTCTTCAGTCTGTTATAATACTCCTTTACCTTTTTTCTCCCCTTTGTATATCTACGATTATAAATAATATAAGTAATCATAAGATAAGCAGCCAGAAATACCAGATACACCATTACAATCCGGATGCCAAATCCAATCATATCCATATCATTAATTTTCTTTACCAGATTCTCCATGTCGTAAAAAAGCCACAGCACAAAAAGAAGTCCGAACGCAATGGTTCCGGCAAAAAGCTTTTTATCAACTCCATGGCAACATAATCTCTTCTAAAATACTGTGTTGCTTTCTGGCAGGCTTTACTTTCTTCATTTTCGAATTCTGACAGCTTTGTCATATGTCTGACGCGTTCTTTACTAATCATACTCTGCTCCTAAACAAACTCTCTTTAGTATAACATAGATATTATCTTCTGAAAAAAAAACTGCCACCAGTCACTGCGGCAGTTCTTAATCTACAGTTACAGATATCTCATCTTATCTCTTTCCTTCGGTCTCTTATCCAACTGAGGCTCCACCGGGTTTTTTTTCTTTATTACACTCTGGAAGTCCGTTTCCATTTTACGTTTGCATTTTTCACAGAAACGCCCTGTTTTGATAATTGTTCCACAGCCTTCACATTCCAGACCAAGTGGTGAATCTTCTGAAAAGACAAGTCTTTCTTCACGCACCCACTGTTTAATCTGTTTTACAGAAACATTATTATCTTCCGATACAACCTGTATCGGAGTATTCGGGTTCTGCCGCAAATATTCTTTTACCTCCTGGAACTTCTCTTCCAGTTTATCTTTGCAGGCTTTACATAACGGTACGCCCCCATAATAATTAAATAATCTTCCGCATCCTTTGCAGTTTCTTACGTCCATTCTTTCTCCTCCTAATGTCCCCTGCCAATGCTAATGCAAAGTACATAAACCTCTCGTATTCCTGATACCTTCAAACATTCTGCTGCTGCATCCACGGTACTTCCAGTTGTGTAAATGTCATCTACAAGCAGAACTTTTCTTAATTGTACTATATTTTGTGCGATTGTAAAAGCCTTTTTCAGATTTTTCTTGCGTTCCTGGTCATTAAGTTCCTTCTGGGGTCTGGTATTTATACACCGATATAGCAATTTCGTTTCTACCGGAATTCCGGTACGTTTTCCTATTTCCTTTGCAAAGAGTTCTGCCTGATTATACCCTCTCTCCCTCCTGCGTTTCCGATGCAGCGGAACCGGTATGATTGCATCTATCCCCAGTCTTGAAATCCACCGGGCATACTGTATACATGCCATTTTTCCATAAAAAGCTGCATATTCACGCCGATTGGCATATTTAAAACGATACAGCGAGTGTTGCACTGCCCCTGATAGACAAATACTGCCTTTCCCGAATCAAAAAATGTTTTTTCCGGTCACAGTCACCACAATATTCCTTCCTGGCATTCCCAATGGGTTTTCCGCACCGTTTACAGACCGGTTCCTTCACCAGTTCTGCCTTTCCGATGCACTCCGGGCAGATTTTTCCATCCGGCGGTATCACCTCATCACACAGTGGGCATCTTCTTGGGAATATAATATCAAGTATATTCATTATTTCCTTTCCAAAACTCTCTTTGCACATATTAGCACAGTCCCTTTTGCAAAAACATTAACATTCTCTTAATTTTTCCTGATAAAAATAGGATTTAATTTATTGACTTATTTTTCTCTACTTATTATAATTAGTCTATTCGAATTAACGCTTTAATGCATAAACGCACAGACGCACGAACGCGTTAAATCAAAAAAAAATATTACATATTTCAGGAGGAAATTATTATGAAAAAATGAAGAAATTTCTCTCTCTTTCAGTTGCAGCAGTTCTTGCACTCAGCATGACCGCCTGTGGCTCCAAAGCAGGAGATACCCAAAACGCTGACGCTACAGAGAAAAGTTCATCCAACGCAAAGTACACCGTTGGCATCTGTCAGCTCGTACAGCATGAGGCATTAGATGCTGCAACAAAAGGATTCAAAGACTATCTTACCGAGAAATTAGGTGATGACGTTGTTTTTGACGAGCAGAACGCCCAGGGTGATTCTGCCACATGTGCAACTATCGTCAACTCCTTCGTTTCCAAAAACGAAGACCTGATTCTTGCAAATGCAACTGCTCCTCTTCAGTCTGCAGCTGCTGCAACTACAGATATTCCTATTCTTGGAACTTCCGTAACAGATTACGCAACCGCTCTTGACATTTCTGACTGGTCAGGCACAACAGGACGTAACATTTCTGGAACTTCTGACTTAGCTCCTCTGTCCGAGCAGGCAGCTATGTTAAATGAATTATTCCCGGATGCTAAAAATGTCGGACTGCTTTACTGCTCCGCAGAAGCAAACTCACAGTATCAGATTGATGTTATCAAAGAAGAATTAGAAAATTAAATTACACCTGTACTGCATATTCTTTCGTTGATTCCAACGATATTGCAAGTGTTGTCCAGAGTGCTGTAAATGATAACGATGTTCTTTACGTTCCTACCGACAACACTGCAGCTTCCAATACAGAAGTTATCAATAACATTGCAGGGGAAGCCGGTGTTCCAATTATTGCAGGTGAAGCCGGTATCTGCAAAGGATGTGGTGTTGCTACCTTATCCATCAGCTACTATGACCTTGGATATCAGACAGGTAAAATGGCATACGAAATCTTAGTAAATGGTGCAGACCCATCCACTATGGAAGTTGAATTTGCTCCAGCAGTTACCAAACAGTACAACCCTGACATCTGTGAGAAGCTTGGCATCACTGTCCCAGACGATTACAAAGCTTTAGACATGTCTGAGTAATTTTTACTTTTGAATTATTTATTTAGAAACCGGAGGAACTTATTGTGGAATTGCAAATTGCTGATTTATTAAACGCTATGCCCGGTGCTGTAGCCCAGGGATTAATCTGGGGTATTATGGCAATCGGTGTATACATCACTTTTTAAAATACAGGATGTGGCAGACTTAACCGTGGATGGAACCATGAGTCTTGGCGGTGCTGTCTGTGTTACTCTGATTGCTTCTGGACAGAATATCTGGGTAGCAATCCTTGCCGCTACCATATCCGGTATGCTGGCAGGATTAATTACCGGAATCTTCCATACAAAAATGGGAATCCCGGTAATCCTTGCAGGTATTTTAACCCAGCTTGGATTATACTCCATTAACTTAAAGATTCTTGGCGGCAAATCCAACCAGGCAATCAGCGCTGACAAATACGATTTAATTGTATCTTTACGATATGTAAAAAATGTGGCTTTTTATAAAAACACCATATTTATCGTTGCTATCTTTGTCATCGCCATTATAGCTATCCTGTACTGGTTCTTCGGAACTGCAAGAGGCTGTTCTATCCGTGCTACCGGATGCAACCCGAATATGAGCCGTGCCCAGGGTATCAACACAAATTTCAATACCGTAATCGGTTTAATGATTTCCAACGGTCTTGTTGGTCTTGCCAGTGCTCTTTACTCACAGTATCAGGGATTTGCTGATGTCAATGCAGGACGTGGTGCTATCGTAATCGGTCTTGCTGCCGTTATTATCGGTACTGTATTGTTCGAAAAGATTTTCCACAACTTTGCGTTGAAGCTTTTTTATCTGTCGCTATCGGTGCTGTTATTTACTACGCTGTACTTCAGATTGTTATCTGGCTTGGTCTTGATACTAACTACTTAAAGCTGTTATCTGCGCTTGTGGTTGCTTTCTTCCTTGCAGTTCCTTACTGGAAGAAGAAATATTTTACAAAACCAGTAAAGAAAGGAGCCAAAACCAATGCTTAAAGTTGATCATATTTACAAAACATTTAATCCGGGAACCATTAACGAAAAAACCGCTCTTAACGGCACTACCCTTACTTTAAACGAAGGTGATTTCGTTACTGTCATCGGTGGAAATGGTGCCGGAAAATCCACTTTATTAAATGCCATTGCAGGAGTCTTTCTTGTAGATGAAGGTTCCATTTCTATTGATGACGTAGATGTTACAAGAATGTCCGAGCACAGACGTGCCAGTTTCTTAGGACGCGTATTCCAGGATCCTATGATGGGAACTGCTGCTACCATGGGAATCGATGAGAATCTTGCCCTCGCTGCCCGTCGTGGCAAAAGCAGAGGTCTTGGAAGCGGTATTACCAAGGCAGAAAGAGCACATTACAAAGAATTGTTAAAAGAGCTGGATTTAGGACTTGAGAACCGTCTTACCTCTAAAGTCGGACTGCTTTCCGGTGGTCAGCGTCAGGCACTGACTCTTCTTATGGCTACTTTAAACCGTCCAAAACTGCTTCTCTTAGATGAGCACACCGCTGCTTTGGATCCAAAGACTGCTGCAAAGGTTCTTACTCTTTCGGATAAAATAGTTGCAGAGCAGAACCTTACCACTCTGATGGTAACACACAACATGCGTGATGCAATTGTTCATGGCAACCGTCTGATTATGATGAATGAAGGTCAGGTTATCTTAGATATTTCCGGAGAAGAGAAAAAGAATCTTACCGTAGAAGATTTATTAGAGAAATTTGAAGAAATCAGTGGCGAAGAATTTGCCAATGACAAAGCTTTATTATCCAAGTAATTGGTATCTGCCGGTTTTTAAACGAAAATTGACAAATGATTTGCTTTGCAAGTTGTCAGAGACACGCAAAAACCAGCCGGAATTCTGCAAAATACAGCATTTCGGCTGGTTTTTCTTTCCAGGCACCCGCAAGAAGCGGTCGGAGGAAGGTTCTACATGTCTGTACAGTCAACCACCTCTACACATTTTCTTCCAGTCTTGCCCGCAGACCGCTGTATCTGGTCTGTTCTGTAATATTCTGTTCCATCTCATAGAAGCACATTTCATTTCCCACAAGTGTTACACACTTTCTTGCACGGGTTACCGCTGTATACAAAAGGTTCCTGTTCATTAGCATTCTCGGTCCCCCAAGAAGCGGAATGACTACTGCCGGATATTCACTACCTTGTGACTTATGTATCGTAATTGCATAAGCAAGTTCAAGTTCATCTAATATTCTAAAGGAGTACTCTACCACCTTGTCTTCATCATAGACCACGGTCATTGTCTCTTTATAATCATTGATTTCACGGATAATTCCCGTATCCCCATTAAACACACCGGTTCCACGGTCAATGGCAAATCCATATTTACTCAAGACCTCCCACTCCAGCTGATAATTATTTTTTATCTGCATGACCTTGTCCCCTTCGCGGAACACTTTATCGCCATACTCTTTTTTCTTTCTTATCCGGGCGGGAGGATTTAAGTATCGCTGCAGGATGGCATTCAATCGTTCTACGCCCAGATTTCCTTTTTTCATCGGAGTCAGCACCTGTATATCATAAGGCTGTGCATTTACAAATTTAGGCAGTTTCTGCATAATCAGCTGCAGTACCACATTGATAATCACATCCGCGTCATACCGCTTCAGGAAAAAGAAATCCATGCTTTTGTTGTCCAACGTCACTTCTTCGCCCTGATTGATCTTGTGCGCATTCACAATGATGTCGCTCGTGGATGCCTGTCGGAAAATCTTGGTAAGCTGTACCACATGGAACTGTCCGCTGTCGATAATATCCTTTAATACGCTTCCCGGTCCTACGCTCGGAAGCTGGTTTACGTCTCCTACCAGAATCAGTCTTGTTCCGGCTACCATTGCCTTCAGAAGGGACTGCATCAGGCTGATATCCACCATAGACATCTCATCGATAATTACAACATCCGTTTCCAGTGGATTACTTTCATTTCGTTCGAATCCTACCGCTCCTTCCATTCCACCGTTTAATTCCAGCATCCGGTGTATGGTTTTAGCTTCATATCCGGTCATTTCGCTCATTCGCTTTGCAGCTCTTCCGGTAGGTGCTGCCAGGAAAATGTCCAGGCCTTCCAGTTCAAAATATTTGATAATACTGTTAATTGTCGTCGTCTTACCAGTTCCGGGTCCACCGGTGATTACCAAAAGTCCGTTTCTTACTGCCTCCGAAACAGCCTCTTTCTGGTGTTCATCCAGTTCCATGCCGGTCTGCTTCTCAATCTTATGGATTCGCTGGGTAATCTCTGCATCTGCCACATCATAGGCAATATCCAGATTCTTAAGCATCATGGCTGTATTTACTTCCGTATAATAGAGTGGTGCACCATAAATCTGAACCTGTTCGCCCTCCTGTTTCATAATGATTTTCCGCTCTATCAACAAATCCATATACTGCTTTTCGATTGCTTCTTCTGTTACACCCAGAAGCTCTCCTGCACGCTTTGTCAGTTCTTCCTCCGGCAGAAAGGTATGTCCCTCTCCGGATGCCTGCAAAAGTGTATACAATATACCGCTTCGGATTCGAAAATCAGAATCTGTATGAATACCGACTTTCTTAGCAATTTCATCTGCAATCCGAAATCCCACACCACTGATATCATCCGCCAGACGATATGGATTCTCCTGAATGATGCCGTATACTTCCTGTCCATATTCTTTATAGATTTTCACCGCAAGATTCAGTGTAATGCCATACTGCTGCAAAAATATCATTGCCTGACGCAAATCTCGTTTTTCAGAAACCTGGTCTGATATTTCCATTGCTTTCCGTTCACTGACTCTTTTCACTTCCGCTAACCGCTCCGGTTCTTCTTCGATAATCCGGAAGGTATCGCCTTTAAATCTTCTTACAATTCTTGCTGCAAGTGCCGCACCAATCCCTTTAATTGCTCCGGAGCCAAGATAACGCTCAATGGACAGTTCATCGGTTGGTTCTTTCTCCACATAACTTTCAGCTTTAAACTGCTTTCCATAGGTCGGATGTGCCGTATATTCACCGGTCACTTCGATATTCTCTCCCTCACTGATTCCCGAAAAGATTCCCACGCAGGTAATCTCTTCTTCTTCGCAAACCAGCACCAGTACCGTATAGCCATTGTCAGCATTTCGATATATGATATGATCTACATAACCGGTTATCGTCTCCATCGTCTTTCCTTTCCAATAGAACAAAAAATGTGCCTGTGGTGGTCGCTTGCGACATCTACCTTATACGCCGCAGTGTGCATCCTCGCGGAGCGTTTTTTACTTTACAGAAAAGCAATTTCCTGTAAAGTAAGAGAAGGCTGTCATATAATGACAGCCCCTTTTATCGTCTTTCCTAAATTCTATTCCATATTATAATTACGCTTCATCTGCTCATACAGCTGCTGCGCCAGACTGTTACTTCCGCCACTCTGTTCTACTGACTGGCTTGCCAGCTTCTGAATCATCTCGTCTTCAAAATAATCCGTCATCTGACTCATACTGGCATCCTGGTCTTCGTTCTCCGGAATGGTTTTCTTCATTTCCTTATAAACCTGTTCCAAAAAATAAGCTTCAAATTCCTTGCAGACATCCATCAGTTCATCATCCGTTGCACCTGATAAATCTGAATTCAATGTCTTCTCCAGTCCATTGGAACTGTTACTTGCCTGTGATGCAGTTGTATTCAGTAATGTCGAAATATTATCCATCGATATACTCATATTTTACCCTGCCTTTAGAACTATCTTCTTAATGAATTTGCCTGTCCAAGCATCTCATCTGCTGCCTGAATCGCCTTAGAGTTTAATTCATATGCACGCTGTGCAATAATCATATTAACCATCTCGTCTGCTACCTGGACATTGGATGCTTCCAGATAATTCTGGCATACCTTGCTTCTGGTCAGTCCCGGAGTAGTCAGCTCATTCATCGGATTACCGGATGCTGCTGTTGCAACCAAAAGACTTCCGGAATCCTTTTCCAGTCCAGCCGGATTGGTAAACTGATATACGCCAATCTGTCTGTTCATATCTATGGTATTGCCTGCCGCATCTTTATAATAGAACTTTCCATCATTTGATACTTCGATAGATGATGCCGTCACACCATCCGGCAGAACAATTTCATTTCCATTACTATCTAATACCGGAAGGCATCGGCTTCATTGCAAAGTGTCGTTCCATTAGTTCCGATTGCCCAGCCAAATTTACCATTTCTGGTATAGTATGTCTGTCCATCTTCTCCACGCACCGTGAAAAATCCTTTTCCTTCCAACGCAAATGCCGTATTGCTGGAATTGGCAATTAATGCTCCATTGGTAAAATCAGATGTAATAGAGGCTACTCTGGTTCCCAGTCCTACCTGAACCGGAACCGGCTTTTCATCACCATTTGCAGAAGTTGTCTTAGACTGCAGTGTCTGATACAGCAGCGATTTAAATTCTGCCTGTTCGGATTTGTAACCTGTTGTATTTACATTCGATAAGTTATTAGAAATCGAATCAATATTTGTCTGCTGTGCAATCATTCCTGATGCAGCAGTCCACAATGCTCTCATCATAAGCCCTGCGCTCCTTATCTCTCTTGCACCATCCGTGCCAGTCTTTTATGAAACGTACCTGTTTCCTACTTATTTATATCGGCTTCTTTCGCACTTTTCTTTAGTTCTTTTTATACTTTACCTACATTATTTACGGCTTTGTCCAGTGTTGAATCCATCGTCTGGATAATCTTCTGTCCAGCCTCGTAAGCTCTGGTGATTGTAATCATATCTACCATTTCGGATACTACATTAATGTTGGAAGCTTCCAATGCACCCTGCTCTACTCTCGCATTCGATGCCACAAGCTGTCCGCCATTTACTACATCATAGAGATTCTCACCATATTTGCTGATATAGTCATAATTATCTACATCTACCACACCAAGTCTTGCAACCACCTGATTATTCTGCATAATACTTCCATCGGAAAGCACTTCAAAATCCAGATTCGGATTAATCCGGATATAATTCTCTGCACCAGGATTGCCAGTGGAAGCTCCATTCTGGTTCAGCACATAATCACCGTCTTTGGTCACCAGATAGCCTTCTCTGGTCAGTGTAAATGCTCCATCCCGGGTAAGCTTCATAGATGTTTCACCATTCTTATTGGTAAATGATACCGCAAAAAAACCATTTCCATCCAATGCCATATCGGTACTTCTGTCTGTCACTTTAAAGCTGCCCTGGCTGAAATCGGTATATACTTCGCCAATATGCACCCCCATACTGATATTTCCCAGTACCCGCGGCTGCCCATAATCAGAAGTATCCTTAATCTTAATTGCCAGTGTATCAGCAAATGTATGATTTGTGGTACCTTCCTTCTTATATCCGGTTGTGTCGGCATTTGCCAGATTATTTGTCAGAATATCCAGACGGTTCTGTTCGTCTAACATTCCGGTCCATGCGGTATATAATCCTTTTACCATCTACAGTCCTCCCGAAATCTTAATCGTCGTCTCTTTTACCAGCTAAGAATTCTACGAATTTACCTGTACCAATTGCTACACAAGTCATTGGTTCTTCTGCTGTCATTGTATTAATTCCTGTCTTATCTTCAATCAGCTCTTCCAGTCCTCTAAGTAATGAACCGCCACCTGTCAGCACAATTCCTCTGTCTGCAACATCTGCTGCCAGCTCTGGTGGTGTTTTTTCCAGAACACTGTGTACCGCTTCTACAATCTGTAAAGTCGGTTCTCTTAATGCTTCCTCAGTCTCTTCAGAAGAAACAGTTACTGTCTTAGGAAGTCCTGTTACCAGATTACGTCCACGGACATCCATCGTTTCCGGCTGTGCCAGTGGGAAACAGGTTCCAATTTTAATCTTGATATCTTCTGCCGTTCTTTCTCCAATCAGAAGATTGTGTTTCTTTCTCATATAGCGGACGATTGCCTCGTCAAAATCATCTCCGGCAATTTTAATTGATGTACTTACTACCGAACCGCCCAGTGAAATAACTGCAATATCTGCTGTACCGCCACCGATATCAACAATCATATTTCCACAAGGTCTTGCAATATCAATTCCGGCTCCGATAGCTGCTGCGATCGGCTCCTCAATAATAGAAACCTCTCTTGCTCCTGCCTGATAGGTCGCATCCTCAACGGCTTTCTTCTCAACCTCTGTTACACCACTTGGTACACAGACACTGATTCTTGGCTTACGGAATGTTTTCTTTCCCAGTGCCTTCTGGATAAAATGCTTCAGCATCTTTTCCGTAACTGTATAATCCGAGATAACGCCCTGGCGGAGTGGTCTTACAGCAACAATATTACCCGGTGTTCTGCCGAGCATTAATCTCGCCTCTTCCCCAATGGCTTTAATTTTGTTTGTATCTCTGTCAAACGCTACTACGGACGGCTCTTTTAAAACTACGCCTTTTCCTTTAATATAAACCAATATGCTGGCTGTTCCTAAATCAATTCCAATATCTGTTGAAACCATGTCAATGTTTCCCCTTTCATCTGTTTCATTATATGTGGAGTAATCTACCAAAAAAAGGCAGACTACGCATTCAATCATATTCTTACATATATAATCACATTATATACAATAAATGGCATTTTTCAAAGGTTTTTTTCTGTGTTTACTTATTTTTAATGAAATCGCAACATCTTCTTAACTTTCTTTTGCTTTCTAATTGTCTTAACTTTTTTGTTCACATAATAGTCACAGGTCTTCTATAGTATCATCTATGTACTAGCTATTAAGCTAATATAATTTTTCATAACTCAGCCCTTCGGATGTCCCTCGGGATGTCCGGAGGGTACTCCCCTAAGATTGTAACTGCTGAATGTTTCAGCAGTTTTTTTTGTACACATAACAAGAACAAAGAATGTGCCTATAGAAAATAGCACCTGCCGAACCCGCCACTGACAGTTTCTTGCAGATGCCATTTTTCATTGTCTTATACTTATCCGGTATTACTGTTCCAGATATTTCTTTACATACTGTCCGGTATAGGACTCCGGTATCTGCGCCACCTCTTCCGGCGTTCCCTGGGCAACCACAGTTCCGCCACCGTCTCCGCCTTCCGGTCCCATATCGATGATGTAATCCGCCGTCTTGATTACATCCAGATTATGTTCAATTACAACTACTGTATTGCCACCATCAGACAATCTCCTCAGAATTTCAATTAATTTATGCACATCGGCGAAATGAAGGCCTGTAGTTGGCTCATCCAAGATGTAAATGGTCTTACCGGTGCTGCGCTTGCTGAGTTCTGTTGCAAGTTTGATACGCTGTGCTTCACCACCGGAAAGTTCCGTAGATGGCTGGCCCAGACGGATATAAGATAAGCCCACATCATAAAGGGTCTGTATCTTTCTTGCAATAGAAGGCACATTCTGAAAGAATTCCAGTGCCTCTTCCACTGTCATATTCAGCACATCATAGATACTCTTGCCCTTATATTTTACTTCCAGTGTTTCACGGTTATATCGTTTGCCCCCTGACACACTTCACACGGAACATATACATCCGGCAGGAAATGCATTTCTATCTTAAGAATACCATCGCCGGAGCAGGCTTCACACCGGCCACCCTTCACATTAAAGCTGAATCTTCCCTTCTGGTATCCTCTTGCCTTGGCATCCGGAGTGGATGCAAACAAATCTCTTATCATATCAAACACACCGGTATAAGTAGCCGGATTGGAACGGGGTGTTCTTCCGATTGGAGACTGGTCAATATCAATTACCTTATCTAACTGTTCCAGACCTTCAATATCATCATGGGCACCTGGAATACACCTTGGCCCGGTTTAAATTTGCCAGACGTTTATAGAGTATTTCATTGGTCAGTGAGCTCTTTCCGGAGCCGGACACGCCGGTGATACAGGTCATAATGCCAAGTGGAATCTTCACATCGATATTCTTAAGGTTATTCTCTCTTGCTCCTTTTATCGTAATGAATCCGGTTGGTTTACGCCTTCCTTTGGTACCGGTATCTTTATTTTTCCGCTCAGATATGCTCCTGTGATGATTTCTTGCATTTTTATGATGTCCTTTAACTGTTCCTGCTGCCACTATCTTCCCGCCATGTTCGAGCCGGCTCCCGGTCCGATATCCACAATATAATCCGCAGCCAGCATTGTATCCTCATCATGTTCCACAACAATGAGCGTATTTCCCAAGATTCTTAAGATTCATAAGTGCACCAAAAGTTTGTCGTTATCCCTCTGATGCAGTCCGATACTTGGCTCATCCAGAATATATGCCACACCTACAAGTCCTGAGCCTATCTGCGTGGCAAGCCTGATTCGCTGGGCTTCCCCGCCTGAAAGGCTTGCCGTGCCACGGGTAAGGGTGAGGTAATCAAGACCAACCTGCTGCAAAAAGCCAACTCTCGCACGGATTTCCTTCAGTATCTGGTCTCCTATATAGTGCTGCTGCTCTGTAAGCTCTATATCAGCAAGGAACTTCACAAGCTCCTTCACAGACATGGAGGTCATCTCATATATGTTCTTGTCCGCAACCGTAACGGCAAGTGACGACGGCTTAAGCCTCTGTCCCTTACAGCTCGTACACGGAGTAATGCGCATAAACTGCTCATACTCTGCCTTTGCCGTATCAGAAAAGGTCTCCTTGTATCGGCGCTCAACATTGTCCACAAGGCCGTTCCATACAAGGTCATAGACGCCTTCGCCTCTCTGACCCTTGTATCTGACCTTGAGCACCCTGCCATCTCCACCGTAAAAAAGCAGTTTTTTCATATCTGCAGATAAATCATCAATCGGTATGTCGAGAGGAAGCCCATAGCCCTCATGCAGCGCACGAAGTGTCGCATAGGTATAGCTCTTTGGGTCTGTACATGACTGCCAGCCCATCACCTGTATGGCGCCCTCTGATATGGAAAGCGATGCATCCGGCACCATAAGCTGCGGATCAAACTCCATCTTGTAGCCGAGTCCGTAGCAGGTCGGACATGCTCCGAACGGATTGTTGAAGGAGAAGCTTCTCGGCTCAACCTCATCTATGCTTATGCCACAGTCAGGACACGCAAAATTCTGGGAAAAGGTCATCTGTTCGCCATCCACAATATCAACTATGGCATTGCCCTCTGTCAGTTCAAATACATTTTCAAGTGAATCAGTAAGCCTCTTCTCTATGCCCGGCTTTACAACCAAACGGTCTACAACAATATCAATATTGTGCTTTATATTTTTCTCCATTGGGATATCCTCGGAGAGCTCATACATGCTGCCATCTACAATCACACGCACGTATCCGCTCTTTTTGGCTCTCTCGAACAGCTTCTGGTGCTCACCCTTGCGGCCTCTGACCACCGGTGCAAGAAGCTGGATACGGGTGCGCTCAGGCAGCGCCATAACAGTATCCACCATCTGGTCTATCGTCTGCTTTGTAATGGCACGCCCGCACTTCGGACAGTGTGGTATTCCAATTCGGCATAAAGCAGTCTGAAGTAATCATATATCTCTGTGACCGTTCCGACAGTTGAACGTGGGTTCTTGTTGGTGGATTTCTGGTCAATGGAAATGGCAGGCGGAAGTCCCTCTATAGACTCCACATTCGGCTTCTCCATCTGTCCTAAAAACTGACGCGCATACGATGAAAGTGACTCCATGTACCTGCGCTGCCCCTCAGCATATATGGTATCAAATGCCAGTGATGACTTGCCGGAGCCTGAAAGCCCTGTAAAAACAACAAACTCATCTCTCGGGATGTCAAGACTGACGCACTTTAGATTGTGTTCGCTGGCACCTCGTATTTTGATGTATTTTCTTTCTTTTTTTGCCATAATTTGTGTTCCTCCAAATTGCTTCCGGATGTTATAAGCTTTTATTTTACGTCTCTCAATGTGTTTTTAAGCATAATAAGCTTATCCCTGTACTCAGCAGCCGCCTCGAAATTGAGCTCTGCCGCTGCTTTTTTCATCTTTTTCTCTATATCTGCAATATGCTTCTCAAGCTCTTTTTTGCTCATTGACTCCGGATCTTTGTCAAGAGCATTCTCATCGGCCGCTACCTTCTTTGAGATAGCTATGAGATCACGCACGGATTTCTGTATAGTCTGTGGCGTAATGCCGTGAGCCTCATTGTACTCTTCCTGTACCTTTCTACGACGCTTTGTCTCGTCAATTGCGACACGCATGGAGTCTGTAATCTTGTCAGCATACATGATAACATGGCCCTCACTGTTACGTGCGGCACGTCCTATCGTCTGTATAAGTGAGGTCTCTGAACGAAGGAAGCCTTCCTTATCCGCATCGAGTATGGCAACAAGTGTAATCTCCGGGATATCAAGACCCTCCCTGAGCAGATTGATGCCGACGAGCACGTCAAATACGTCAAGACGCAGGTCTCGTATTATCTCCGCTCTCTCAAGTGTATCTATATCTGAATGCAGGTACTTTACCCTGATGCCAAGCTCTGCCATATAATTTGTGAGATCCTCAGCCATACGCTTTGTGAGTGTGGTGATAAGCACCTTGTGATGGTTTGCAGTCTCCTTATTGACCTCTGACACAAGGTCATCAATCTGTCCCTCGACAGGGCGCACTGATATCTCAGGATCCAAAAGTCCTGTCGGTCTGATAATCTGCTCCGCACGTAGCAGCTCATGCTCATTCTCATACTTATTCGGAGTGGCTGAGACAAAGAGCATCTGGTCTATTTTACCCTCGAACTCCTCGAAATTGAGAGGTCTGTTGTCAAGGGCCGAGGGCAGTCTGAATCCATAGTCAACAAGAGTGGTCTTTCTGGAGCGGTCACCCGCATACATACCGCCTATCTGCGGAATCGTGATATGCGACTCATCCACGATTATGAGAAAATCATCCGGGAAGAAATCTATGAGTGTCATAGGAGGCTCCCCCGGCTTTGCAAAGTTCAGATGCCTCGTATAATTCTCAATTCCTGAACAGAAGCCTGTCTCCCTCATCATCTCTATGTCAAAATTGGTCCTCTCTGCTATTCGCTGAGCCTCTATGAGCTTGTCCTCGCCTTTAAAATACTTCACACGCTCATCAAGCTCTTTCTCTATATTGAGGCAGGCCTCATTTATCTTCTCCTGCGAAACTACATAGTGGGATGCAGGGAAAATCATCGTATGCTCAAGCGAGCACTTTACCTCGCCGGTCAGCACATCAACCTCCACTATCCGATCTATCTCATCACCGAAAAACTCAACCCTGATTGCCGTATCATCGGCATTTGCCGGAAATATATCAAGCACATCACCATGCACTCTGAAGGTGCCTCGGTGAAAATCCATATCATTCCTGGTGTACTGTAAATCTATGAGAGCCCTCGCGAGATCATCCCTGTCCCTCTCCTGCCCCGGGCGCAGCGAAATACTCATGCCTGTCCACTCATCAGGACTTCCAAGTCCGTATATGCAGGAAACAGATGCCACGACAATGACATCCTTTCGCTCCGTGAGTGCTGCCGTGGCTGAAAGCCTGAGCTTATCTATCTCATCATTTACAGAGGAATCCTTGGCTATGTACGTATCCTGCTGCCTTCTTCAAGGTTGTCTGAACCGGTCCGCCGTATTTTCCAACAATATTTGTGTAATAACGTCTTGCATCGTCCAGCCAGTCACGGTCGAAATCAATTTCATCATTAAAAATATTTCCGTTCAATGCACCGAAGGTTCCGAATGCATCTGCTGAAAATAATACTTTGTCCGTTTCATCATATGTTACCATTACTTCCGGCCAGTGTACCATCGGTGCCATCACAAAGTGAAGGGTATGTTTTCCGGTATTTAATGTCTCGCCTTCTTTCACAGTAACGGAACGTTCTGCAATATCAAAGGTATAGAACTGCTGTATCATGCCAAAGGTCTTGGCATTTCCCACAACCTTTACTTCCGGATATTGTCTTACGATTTCTTCGATTAAAGCACAGTGATCCGGTTCCATATGGTTTACAATCATGTAATCCAGATTTCTTCCATCCAGTGCAAATGCCAGATTTTCTAAAAACTGTCCTGCAATGGAACGGTCTACGGTATCTAACAATACTGTTTTTTCATCCTTTAAAAGATAGGAATTATAGGATACCCCTCTTGGAATCGGGAATATGTTTTCAAATAAAGCAAGTCTTCTGTCACTTCCACCAATCCAGATGATATCTTCTGTTACTTTTCTTGTGCAATGCATCTATTTTCCTCCTTTTGCCATATTTGCTGTTATAATGTAATGCAATTTAATTATTATAAGTCGATTTAATTTTTGTGTTTTTATTCTTAAGCTTTTCTTCCGCAGCACTGTTTGTATTTCTTACCACTTCCGCATAGGCACGGATCATTCGGGTAAACCTTTGCTGCCGCACGTTTCTTCGGCACGCCCTGTGCTGTTTCATCCTTATTGGTTCCGGTTACTTTTGCAACCTGCTCTCTTTCTACCTTCTGCTCTACTCTGACATGGAATAACAGACGTACGGTATCTTCCTGAATACTGTTAATCATCTCTTCGAACATGTCATAACCGCTCATCTTATACTCCACCAGCGGGTCTCTGTCCATAAGCCTGTAAACCGATACCCTGACGTAACTGATCCATATCATCAATATGATCCATCCACTTACGGTCAATGACTTTCAGTAAGATAACGCGCTCTAATTCACGGACAGCCTCCGGCTCTGGGAACTCAGCTTCCTTCTCCTCATAGAGTTTTACAGCCTGTTCTTTTTAAAGCATGTTTTAATTTCTTCTGATCCTTATATTCTTTTGCCTGTTCCGGTGTCACCTGCTGAAGTGGAATAATTGGGATCAGCAACTGGTTCAGTTCATTAATATCCCATTCTTCCGCTGGTAAATCCGGTGAAATACAGGTATCTACTGTATTTTCCACTCTGTCGGTAATCATCTTATAGATAACATCACGCATACTCTCGCCATTCAATACACGGAGACGCTCTGCATATATAATCTCTCTCTGGTCATTCATAACCTGATCATACTCCAACAGATTCTTACGAATTCCAAAGTTATTTCCCTCAATCTTCTTCTGTGCCTTTTCAATTGCACTGGTCAGCATCTTATGCTGAATCTGCTCACCTTCCGGCACACCCAAAGCATTAAACATGCCAAGCAGCTTCTCTGAACCAAACAGACGCATCAAATCATCTTCCAGTGAAATGAAGAACTGGGATTCTCCCGGGTCTCCCTGACGACCGGAACGTCCTCGCAGCTGGTTATCAATACGTCTGGATTCATGACGCTCAGTACCGATGATTTTCAGACCGCCGGCTTCCTTTGCTTCATCATCCAGCTTAATATCAGTACCACGACCAGCCATGTTGGTTGCGATGGTAACCGCACCATGTACACCGCCTGTGCTACAATTTCAGCCTCTAACTCATGGAATTTTGCATTCAAGACTTTGTGTGGTATACCACGCTTATTCAACATGGAGCTTACCAGCTCAGAAGTATCGATATTGATGGTACCAACCAGAACCGGCTGTCCTTTCTTGTATGCTTCTTCTACTTCATCCACAACAGCATGGAATTTTTCTTTCTTGGTCTTATAAACAGCATCCTCTTTATCCACACGGATAACCGGTCTGTTGGTAGGAATCTCGATAACGTCCATTCCATAGATGTCACGGAACTCTTTTTCCTCTGTCAAAGCGGTACCGGTCATACCTGCTTTCTTATCATACTTATTGAAGAAGTTCTGGAATGTAATATTGGCAAGGGTCTTGCTCTCACGTTTTACTTTTACATGCTCTTTTGCTTCAATTGCCTGATGTAATCCATCAGAATAACGCCTGGCCCGGCATAATACGTCCGGTAAATTCATCTACGATTAATACCTGATCATCTTTTACCACATAATCCTGATCACGGAACATCAGATTGTGTGCACGCAGTGCTAAAATGATATTATGCTGAATCTCAAGATTATCCGGATCTGCAAGGTTATCAATGTGGAAAAACTGTTCTACCTTCTTTACACCTTCTAATGTCAGATTGACTACTTTATCCTTTTCATTTACCACGAAGTCTCCATCTTCTTCGATTTCCACTCCCATGATAGCATCCATCTTGGTGTATTCCTTCTGATCTTCACCACGTTTCATCTGTCTTGCCAGAATATCGCATGCCTCATAAATGCTGGTGGATTTGCCACTCTGTCCTGAAATGATAAGTGGTGTTCTTGCCTCGTCAATCAACACAGAATCGACCTCATCGATAATCGCAAAATGAAGCCCACGCTGTACTAACTGTTCCTTGTAAATAACCATGTTGTCGCGCAGGTAATCGAACCCTAATTCATTATTGGTAATATAAGTAATGTCACAGTTATATGCATCCTGACGTTCCTTAGTGTCCATGCCGTTAAACACAACTCCAACAGTCAGTCCTAGGAATTCATGAACTTTTCCCATCCACTCTGCATCACGGTGTGCCAGATAGTCATTGACTGTTACGATGTGGACACCTTTTCCCTCCAGTGCATTTAAGTAAGCCGGAAGGGTAGATACCAATGTTTTACCTTCACCGGTCTTCATCTCAGCGATACGTCCCTGATGCAGGATAATACCACCAATCAGCTGAACACGGTAATGTTCCATTCCAAGCACTCTCTTTGCTGCCTCACGAACGGTTGCATATGCTTCCGGAAGCAGATCGTCCAGTGTCTCACCATCGGCAAGTCTCTTTTTGAACTCTTTTGTCTTATCCTTTAACTGCTCATCAGTCAGTTCCTGCATGGCATACTGATAAGACTCTATCTTATCTATAAGCGGATAAATTCTTTTTAATTCTCTTTCGCTATGTGTTCCAAAGATTTTTTCTATTGCTTTCATATAATGCTCCTATCCATAATTTTGCTTACGCAACTATGAAATATTGTACCACTATCTGCCTTTCTTCACAATATCTAATCCAATGAACGTTTTATAAACTTTTTGTTAAATCAGTGGACTTTTTACAAACAGATGCTATAATAGGCAAAGATTGAACAGGCGATTGCAAAATGGAAAAACAGAATAAGATATTTTTATAGGTGAAAGACTTCACTTCTTTTTAATGGATATGAAATATCCCGTAATTCTTAGCACTTTATTTTTCTTGATTGCAGACTGTCTTTCCGGTTGCTTTGACATAGGATTCCAGAACTGTCCGCCGGTTGCGGATGCGACGTCAAAACCGCAAGGGGCACTAGGAATTTCGATAAACTCATGATTACGTCCGGCAACCGGTGTATATTCACATCCATGTTCAGATACACCTCACTGGCACATCCCTGTGCCAGTGTTGCCGGTTGCCAGTGAAATTCCAAGTGCCCCTAGCAGCTTTGCCAAGGTATCCGCACTCCGGCGGACAATTCTGGAATCATTGTCAAACATTGGAAAGGCAGTCGATATAACAGAAAGAAAAATAAAGTGCTTAGAGTTACAATATTTCATATCTGAAAAGAAGAGGAGCCTTTCACCTCATAAAAAATATGTCATACACTATTTTTCATTTTGCAATCGCCTGGCAACAAGTCCAGGTATAGAAAGGAGTTTCTTATGCATTACACATACAAAACCAAAGGAACCTGTTCCACCCAGATCGATTTGGATTTAGAGGGAAATGTTTTAAAACATGTTACCTTTACCAACGGATGTAACGGCAACTTAAAGGCTATCTCTTCTTTGGTAGAAGGATTAACGGTAGAAGAAGTAGAAGAAAAATTAAAGGGCATCACCTGTGGATTCAAATCCACTTCCTGTGGTGACCAGCTTGCCCAGGCATGCTTAGCAGCCCTTGAAGCGCAGAAAAAAGAATCATAACATGTAAAGGGCATCATCTAAATCTTCTTAAGATGATGCCCTTTCATACTATTTCGTCCATTGGACTTTTACCTCATTTCGTATATTTCGTCTTCAATCCCTGAACCCTTCCTCCTGAATCCGTTCGCTTCTGAGTCCTGTTGGACTGGAACCATATCTTTACGTTGCCATTCTGATTCTCCATCCACTTTTCTTTTGTATTTACCTCAGGTTTTCCTTCCGATTCTGAATCCATGAACTGAATCTGATTTTATTATTTATTATGTTAGGTTTCATAATATCTGTCAGCTCTGCATTGGACCGTACCTTCCTTTCTTACTATTGCGTTTCTCTTCATCTAAACGCTTGTCCGATTCTGATTTAATATCCTGGTGGTATCGACCTCCTCTTACATTATTATGAGTTTGTTCCTTCTCTTTCTGGTGGAATCTCCTCCTTACTTTGTTTCCGTTCATTTGTTTCTTTTGATGATTTGATTATATCTAACTATAGTTCATTTGTCAACACTATTTTTAGAATTTTCTTAATTATTTTTCGTATTTACTTTATTATATTGCATATATTGTGTAAATTATCTGAATTTTCAGTTTTATTTAAATTGTTAAAACAACTACAAGAAACATATGTAATTACAATCTGTCTGCGATGCCATTTCCTATTCGCTGATTTTCCACTCTACCTGGGCACTTTCTTCCTTCTGAAGAGAAAGCAGAAGAGTAAATAACTGATGAATGGTCTCCATCAATTTCTGGCTTGGAAGAATTGCATACTGGGCCAGCCGGTCCAAATCAAAATAGCGGACATTCGGATCCGGCAGGAATACCATGTTGGTGCTCCGCACTTCTTCTCCACAAGTCTCAATATTTTCATAAGTAATCATTACAAATTCATTTCCATGCTCTTCGCAGGAATAGGCTGTATAACACTCATCTACTACCCACTGCTTTCCGTCGGCTTCTACAACCGGCTTTTCGGATTCCTCTTTATATTCGCTGGTCTTCATCTCAACATTCCAGTGCTGCTTTCCTTCTTTGGTTCTCTCATATAAATGCTCTAATGTGCTGTTTAAAAATTCTGGTGTCATTTTTTGCTGTCTCCTTCTATTTACTATTGTTTTTGTTCTGTACTTTTATGTTGTGGCTGTCCGCAGTTGCATTCGGACAGCCTCGGTTATTTTTGTCCTTTTTTCTATTATAACACAGCCGCTTCTGCTGTGAAACCATAAGAAACAATACTTTTTAATGCCTTTTCTTTAACGAAGCCCGGATTCCTTTGCCTCTGTTTCCAGTCCGTTGGCAAAATAATCCGCCATGGCAATAATCTGCCGCTGGATATTCCAGAATGTCTGTAAATCTTTTTCATAATTGCCGGCAAGCCGCTCATTGATTTCCTGTCCGGTCAGGTCTACGTGCATACGGAACATTTCTTTTAATACACTTTCTTCATATTCCGGTGTTGCAGATGCCAAAAGCTCTGCGATGCGGTCTGCATTTTCGTTTAACCGTCGTACCTGCTCCTCCGTATCCTTCGCTCTTCCTTCTTTTTTTCTGGGTGATCAGTCCACCGGTAAGCTCTACCTGGCGCACCAGTAAATCTCTGAGGCTGTTCACCGTATTTTCCGGATAATATCTTCCAAAAAGGTCTGCTATTTCCTCTGCATTGTCAATTAATGCAGTAACCAGTTCCTGCTGATCCGGCAAATCCGCTGCCATGCTGACCAAAAGCATCCGGAGCAGGTAGGTATGATTCAGCCATGCCATCCGCATCAGTTCTTTTAAATTTCCTTTTCCATTGTTATTGGAAATCCCGGAATCTCCTGTGTTTCCAGGCATTTCCGGTCTTGTGTATTCTCTGCCCGGGCATATTTCTATCTTCATTCCAATCTGTAAATTGTAAGGATTTATCCTTGGATTGCTTAAAATAATAGAGGATACCGTCGTCTTATACTGCCGGGAAAGTTTGTATAATGTATCCCCCGCTTCCACGGTATGTTCGATTGAATTGCTGCAGTTCACGCTGACCTCTTCCCATTCTTTCTTACTTTCGTATTAGTTTATGTCAAAAATGTTGATTGGTTCCCTGATTTGCTCTTGTCAAGGAATGCGATTGCGTATACAGTAAGGGAAAAGCATGTTTTTGCGAGGTGTATTATGTCCATTAAAATATTCGTTATGACCCACAAACAATTTGAAGCTCCCACCGATTCCATGTATGTTCCTCTGCAGGTCGGACATGCAATTTCTCCGGAATTGGGCTATCTTGCAGATGATACCGGAGATAATATTTCCCGGAAAAACAAAAGTTTCTGCGAGCTGACCGGCATTTACTGGCTCTGGAAAAATTACCATACCTGCGATTATATCGGCATCTGTCATTACCGCCGCTATCTCATAAATAGGCAGGGGCTTATTTTCACGGAAAAAGAGCTGATGCGGCTGCTTCAGAATCATGACATGATCACACCAAAGCTTCTGACTTTAAATACTTCGTATTTTAATGGTTTCAGCCAGAACCATCACCAGAAGGATCTGCTGATTACTGAGCAGGTCATTTCTGAAAAATACCCGGACTATGTGCCTGTTTTTCACCATATGGTTCATGATGTACATACTTATTTTGGGAATATTTTCATTACTTCAAAAGAACGATTTGATGCCTACTGTGAATGGCTGTTTGACATTCTCTTTGAAGTGGAGTGCCGGGTCGATATCAGCAGCTATGATAATTACTGTAAGCGGTTGTTTGGATTCCTGTCGGAGTTTCTACTGACCGTCTACATTGCGAAGCAGAATCTCTCCACCTATGAATGTATGGTGGGGATGTCCGGTGAAAAGCATGAAACAAGAATGCTCCGGGAATCTCTGGCAAAATGTTTTGCGAATGGCGACTACCAGAAAGCCCAGTCCATTTTCATGGAAAGCTATGCGAAACGCCCGGACATTCTGATGGAAGCTTCTGATATTACCGGTGAACTGCACCTTTGCATGCAGGTAATTTCTACCTGTTCCTTTGAACAGGAACTTTATGGGCACAACCTTTTAGATATGATTCATGATTATCATTCCCTGATGGAATTCTTCCACCGGTTAAATGAAATTGTAAATCATTTTCTTACAGGGACAGAGTCTGCCGCTGATATTTCATGGCTCAAAAAATCCACTGCTCTCTCTCCGAAAGCAGTGGATATAGCGATTCAAATGTTCTGTTCTGATGAGGACTTAAAAGAGAAAGTATTTTCAAAAATCTGTTCCCATCTCAAAGATTTTTGAATTCCGGCTTCTTCCTTCTAATCTGCTCACCTTTCCGGTCTCACCTGTTTCTACTGGCAGGCTGCCATAGAAACGGTCCGGCATCCCGGTGAAATAATTTCGCAATGGTCAGAGAATGTTACGGTCATTCCCTCTTTTTCAAAAAATGCTTCAATTGCCGCTTTGAGCATACCCTCTTTACCATCACATGCACAAAATCCTAACGGTTCTACAACGGCTGTCTCCGCATCATGAAAGCTAATACGGTATGGCAGGCGTTGTTCATGTAACGCTGCATTCAGGTGTGCAATCTGGTTATAAGTAAATTCCTGTCTCATGAGCACCCCTCCTCTACGGTCGTATGACAACTCTCTCGTATTACTTCTAGTCATATATATTATAACTCAATTTTCTGAAAATAGGAAGTAAAATGTATTTACTTTCTGTTATATTTCCATTACCATATTAGTATATTACATTAGGTCATTGTCAACGAGATAAGTTGATACTGGAAAACTTTGGTATCGAAGAACCTTTTGTTTTTTATAATATGAAATACCTGCATTTCTTATGTGTGTGTTTCGCTTGATGGTAAACTGTCTTTCCGTTGCTTTGACGGAATCGCTGCACTGTCCGTCGATTGTAGATGCCACCTAACGGCTGCAAGGGGCACCGGAAATTTCGGACAATATATCACTTTATCCGGCAACCGGTGCAAATTCACATCCGTGCTCATATGCACCTCTCTGGCACATCCCTGTGCCAGTGTTGCCGGTTTTCAGGTGAAATTCCAAGTGCCCCTAGCAGTCGTTATAAGGCATCTGCATTTCGACGAACCGTACAGCGATTTTGTCAAACATTGGAAAGATAGTTTTTATAACCAAAAGTGAAACACACACATTAGAAATTCGGTATTTTTATATCTAAAACAAAGGTCTTCGATACCAGAAGTTTTCCGGGGACAACGTATCCTTGTGCGGTCAATACCTGAGTATATTAAATCAAAAGAGGAGAATGTTATGTATGAATGTCCCAATTGTGGAGGAAATCTGAGGTTTGATATTCCAACACAATCACTTTTCTGTGACTACTGTCACACACAGCTGAATCCTTACAGCTATCAGAAGGATCACGATGCTGTGGAGACATCTACTTATGATGTCAACATTTTCACCTGTCCGCAATGCGGCGGTGAAATCTTAAGTACTGAGAATGCTGCAACCGGATTCTGCAGTTTCTGTGGTGCTTCTACGATTCTTGACAGCCGGATTGCCAGGGAAAAACGTCCGGACTACATTGTTCCTTTCCAGATTACCAAGGAGGACTGCAAGAAGGCTTATGGCAAAATGATGCGCCATGCCATTTTTGCCCCTAAGGAACTGAAAGACCCGCGCAATGTAGACAATTTCCGTGGGATTTATATGCCTTACTGGGTATATAACATTACCCACGAAGGTACGGTACAGCTGCCGGCTGAAAAAAGCCACCGGGAAGGTAACTATATTGTAACCGACCACTATAATCTGCTCTGCCAGACGGATGCCTATTACAAAGGGCTCTCTTATGATGCGTCTTCTTCTTTTTCGGATGTTATCAGCGAGAATATTGCTCCCTTTGATGTGCGCGGCATGAAAAGTTTTACTCCGTCCATTCTGTGTGGTTTCTATGCTGATACTGCCGATGTGGACAGTGATATTTATCTGGAGGACGCAAAAGCCATTGCCAATGAGCAGACTTATTCCAAAGTCAAAAAAATACCTGCCTTCCAGGAATTTAATTTTATTTATCCGGAAACAGAACATTATATGAGTTATGCATTAAATACGGAATGCAAGGAAGCTGCCAGCGCCATGCTTCCGGTATGGTTCTTATCCTACCGTAACAAAGACCGCGTTGCCTACGCTACGGTCAATGGACAGACCGGAAAGGTTGCTGCTGATATCCCGGTAGATAGACGTAAATTTTTACTCGGTTCCTTTCTACTGGCTATCCCGGTTTTTCTGCTTTTAAATCTTTTCTTTACCATACTGGCCTGCTTCAACCCTGATACTTTCTGCGGCACTGGCACTTTTTGCCTCCATTATTTATTTTGTGGAGCTGAGCGAAATCCATAGTCAGGAAACCTATGAGAATGACAGGGGATACCAGTCCAAACAGGGAAATGTCAAGAAAGAAGCCAAAGTAAAAGTAAACTTAAAGCCCCATAAAAGCATGAAATCTAAATTCGAAAACATAATTCCTTATCTGTTTTTAGGTGTATTTGCAATTCAGGTTCTAATGGGAATCTTTAGTTCCGGCGGTTTTTCATTTTCTAAAATTGTCATGCTTATTGTTATCGGCGGTGGGGTTCTGACTTCGCTGTTTGGATTTTCCCAGTTCAGCGAAACAACCACCCGTGGAAAAATTCCGGGATTCCTAGGAGCTTTAATTTCCATTGCTGCTGCTGGAATGATTACTTTCCTGCATCCGGTTTCCGACCTTTATTACTATGGTGGTGCAATTGTATCTTTTGCCGGTATTATTTTTACGCTTCTTAGCATTTTAAAGGAATACAATATGCTTACCATGCGGAAACTGCCGCAGTTTAACCGACAGGGAGGTGATGACCATGCCTGATACATATAAGAAGAAATACAGCTCTTTTTCTGCAAAAATAATTCTTGGCTGCCTGCTTGCATGTTTCTTCCTCTTACTTAACGGAAGTATTAACTGCAAAGCCGAAACCAAGACCTATACCAATAAAAGCACCGGTTATCAGGTTATCGTTGAGGACGATGCCAACCTTTTAACAGACGAGGAAGAAACCATCCTTGGAAAAGAGATGGCTCCGATTACCACTTACGGAAGTGTTGCTTTTAAATCCATCGATTACAATCCTTACTATTCTACTGAGGATTATATCCGAAGCTACTACCGCGACACCTTCGGTTCCACCAGTGCAACCGTATTTCTCATTGATATGGACAATCGTAACATCTGGATTCACAGCAACGGAACCATTTATGAAACCATTACGAAAAGTTATGCCAACACTATCACCGATAATGTATACAAATATGCCTCTGATGGTGATTATTACACCTGTGCATTTACCGCTTTTGGTCAGATTAATACATTACTCGAAGGTCGAAAAATTGCGCAGCCGATGAAATATATCAGTAATGCCTTTTTAGCAGTTATCATTGCTTTGTTGTTAAACTATTTTCTGGTACGTTCCTTCTCCCGTGCGAAGAGACCATCGAAAACAGATCTTTTAGGAAAGGTATTTACACAGTGCAATATTGCCAATCCAAATGTCCGCTTTATCCGGCAATCCCGTGTCTACAGTCCGCCTTCCAGCAGCGGCAGCGGTGGCAGCAGCGGTGGCGGCGGTGGCAGCAGCAGTGGTGGCGGCGGCGGTGGAGGCGGTGGCGGCGGCCACAGCTTCTAATCCCAAAGACCTGCCTTTTGCCGTTTCATACCGCTATTTCATAACCTGTAGGACCTGCCACCGGCAAATTCCTGCATATGTCCGGAAATAGCAAAAATCCCATGGAGAATATTTCTGTTTTCCATGGGATTCTTTTTGACGTTTTTTATATTGATATTTTTATACTGCTTTCTTTTCTAAATTTTTCATGATATTTAATTCACGCAGTGCATAGAAAATGGCAACGACAGCTGCAGCTGCATCTGCGATTGGTCCTGCATACATTACTCCGTCGATTCCCATAAACAAAGGGAAAATAAGAATCAGCGGCAGTAAAAACAGCACCTGCCTGGTCAGTGATACAACAATACCAAGTCTGGCTTTTCCAATGGATGTAAAGAAACCAGAAGACATTGGCTGGATTCCATTGATAAATGTCATAAACATAAAAATTCTGAAATACCGCTCTGCGAACTGGAAATATTCTGTACTTCCATCACCAAATACCACCACCAGCTGATGTGGAAATATCTGAAATACAATAAAAAATACAACACCCACCAGCACGGATATCTCAAAGGCACGCCAAAATGTTTTTCTTACTCTCCCAAAACTTCCCGCTCCATAATTAAAGCCCCAGATTGGCTGGCAGCCCTGGGAAATTCCAATACAGATTGCCATAAAGACCATATTTACTTTTGAGATAATTCCAACGCAGGCAAGGGGGATATCTGTTCCATATACAGACATTTCTCCGTAATGACGCAACGTATTATTCATGGTAATCTGCACGATTGCCATGGCTATCTGGTTGATGCAGGAAGCCATTCCCAATGCTGCATTCGCTTTCATATATTTTACTCTTGGACGAAGCATGGAAAACCGAAGTTCCATTTTTCGGAATTTTACAAAATATATAATAACAAGCAGACCTGATACAAACTGTCCGATTACAGTCGCCCATGCGGCTCCTTTGATTCCCCAGTTAAATGTAAAAATAAATAACGGATCTAAAATCGTGTTGATAATTGCGCCCACAAGCATGCAGGTCATGGAATAGGTCGGGCTTCTGTCCGCACGAATCAGATGCGTTCCACCGGTTGTAGATACCAGAAACGGGATTCCAAAGGCTGTAATAAATGTATAATCCTGTGCATATGGCAGCACATCCGGTGTTACACCAAATAAATACAGCAGCGGATTTAAAAACAGCAATACGATTACTGCAATTATCACTCCACAGATAAACAGAAGACCCAGTCCTGTTCCGGCAATCTTATTTGATTCTTCTACATTTCCTTTTACGGTCTCCAGATTATAATTGGATGCACTTCCGATTCCAAGTAACAATGCCGTTGCCGTGCAGATAATAGATACCGGAAATGCAATATTTGTTGCGGCATTTCCAAGCATGCCAACGCCCTGTCCGATAAATATCTGATCTACTATATTATAAAGGGAACTTACCAGCATGCTGATGATTGCCGGTATTGCAAAGCGGGCAATCAGTTTCCCGATTTTTTCTTCCGCCAGCGGATTCTTCGTAGTTTCTACTGTGTGTTCCATCACGGTCTCCTTTCTTTCTCCGGCGAAGGGAAAGCTTAAAACTTAATATATATAATCAATTGGTTATTCAGCAATTAACTGTTTTTTAACGGAAAATGCCAACAGTTCTTAGGTGCATGTTTTTCTTGATTGTAAACTGTCTTTTGCCTGCTTTGACTGGAATACTGTACTGTCCGCTGGATACGGATGCCACATAAGTCCTGCAAGGGGCACTAGGGAATTTCGATTTGCAATCTGCCCAGTCTGGCAACCGGCACAAATTCACATCCATGTTCATCTGTGCCTCGCTGGTACATCCCTGTACCAGCGTTGCCTGTTGCCAGACGAAATTCCAAGTGCCCCTAACAGTCCTTAAAATGCATCCGTATTTCAGCGAACGGTGCAGTATTACTGTCAAACATGGAAAAGACTGTTTTCATAGCAAAAAGAAAAACATGTACTTTAGAACTGTGGGATTTTCCAGTCCCAAACAGGCAATTGCTGAATAACCAATGATTTTGTATTATCTTATAAGCTTTCCCCATCGCCTGCATAAAGCATTTCATACCGAACGATTGTAACACCCATTTTCTCCGAAGTCAAACCAGCAGCGGAAGAGATTTCACATGAAAAATATGTCTTTTACAACCATACCCAAAGAATGGTATACTTAGCATAGATATGGAGGTCGTATGATACAGACAGATAAATTGGTACAATTCTATTGTGCCCAGTATAAAACCTTTGCAAAAAAGAAGCATAAAAAAACGATACCGGAAACAGGTCCTTATCCGAAGCGGATGCAGCGGCTTTCCAAGGAACTGCTGGCTATCCATTCTCCGAAGATAAAACAGCCGCAGCTGGAGAATTATCACCGTCAGCTCCGTAATCTTGCCTATTTTGTTTATCGGGATGCCAATCCCATTTATATTATGCAGTTTGAGACTTATCTTATTGCTGAGCTGGTTCGTCTTGATATCAGTTCCCTGCGGGACGAGGAACCGGAATTAATTACAGAGCGTTTCTTAAACTTTTTATATCAGGAAATGCCCCTTGCAATCTGCCGGCGCACCTTAAAGGATTTGTGCCATCAGTATGGACAATTTGGAATGCGTCATCAGATTGTCGGGATGGTTCCGTTGAAACCGGAAACAGAATTTCCACAGACCAGAGGCATGCAGCGGCATTTTATCCTGCATGTTGGTCCTACCAACTGTGGCAAAACTTATCACGCATTAGAGCGTTTAAAAGAGGCTTCGTGCGGAGTCTATCTTGGTCCTTTGCGTCTTCTGGCGCTGGAAATCCATGAGAAAATGAAAGATGCCGGCATTGCCTGTACGATGCTTACCGGAGAAGAATGCATTCCGGAGGAAAACAGCCGGATTACTTCTTCTACCATTGAAATGTTAGACATGGAACAGCACTATGATATTGCCGTTATTGATGAAGCACAGATGATTGCAGACCGTGACCGTGGGCACTCCTGGACCCGCGCTATTCTGGGGGTAAAAGCAGATGAAATCCATATCTGCATGAGTCCTGCTGCCGAGGAAGTTGTTACCCACCTCATAGCCCTTTGCGATGATACCTTTGAGGTTCGCCACTATGAACGGAAAACTGCACTGGTCTGTGAACAAGAGGCATTTGTTTTCCCGGATGATGTCACAGAAGGTGATGCACTAATCACTTTTACCAAGCGTGCTGTCTTAGACATTGCCGGACGATTAGAACGTGAGGGAATTCGTGCCAGTGTCATCTACGGCAGTCTTCCACCGGAAATCCGCAGAAGACAGATTCGTCTTTTCTTAAGCCACGAAACCAAAGTAGTGGTTTCCACCGATGCCATCGGTATGGGACTGAATCTTCCGGTACGAAGAATTGTTTTTATCCAGACAGAAAAGTATGACGGCATTTCCACCCGCCCCTTAATATTCCGGAGATACGGCAGATTGCCGGACGTGCCGGACGGTTTGGCATGTATGACACCGGTTATGTCAATGCCATGGGCGAGGATGCCAGAAATTATATTGCCAAACGTTTTGACCAGCCGGAACCGGTTATTAAGAAGGTAAGCCTTGGTTTCCCACATGTCCTTTTAGATATGGACGAGCCATTAAATGCCATTTTAAAAATATGGAAATCCGTAGAGCCCTCTGCTCCTTTTGAGAAAATCAGCATTGACGAAATTCTCTTTCTATATGATAAGGCATATAAAGCCCGTAAAGAAATCGATGGGTTTGAGGATAAACATACCCTCTACCGGATGCTGACCTGCTCCATTGATATCAAAAACCGGGATATCGTTGATTTGTGGCTCTATTACTGTAAAACCTATACTGCTGATGTCTCCCTTCATTTTCCATCACTGATTATGTGTAATGACAAGGGACTGATGCGTTACGAAACTTTTTATAAAATGCTGGACTTGTACCATCAGTTTTCTACCAGAATGGGAAAAATTTCTGATAGCGAGCGATTAAACCGGGAACGGGAAAAGACAGAAGATACAATTATGAAGCTTCTTGCCAAAGATAAGAAGGATTATATCCGCACCTGTAAATACTGCGGCGTAACGCTGCCGGTAGGTTATCCGTTCCGGGTCTGTGAGAAATGTTATGGACACAGTCCCTATAAAAAAATCTGATAACAGGAGGTAATCATTATGTTTCTTTCCATTGAGTCCAAACACCCAAAATTTTATCAGGTCTTCCGGATTTTCATCGTATTTTTTGCATCGATTCTGTATGCATGGAACCTGCGTTGTTTTGCGAAAACTGCCGGATTATTTCCGGGCGGTTTTTCCGGAGTGTCCCTGCTCTTACAGAAAATCGGGCTGACCTTTTTCCATATTGATATTCCATATACCTTTTTCAACGTGGTTTTAAATATTTTCCCAATCTATATCGGTTTCCGGTTCCTTGGAAAAAAATTTACCTGGTACTCGATTCTTACGATTTTCTTATCCAGTATTTTCGTAGACCTGCTGCCGGCTTATGTATTTACACAGGATGTTCTTTTAATCAGTGTGTTCGGTGGTCTTTTAAACGGATTTGCCATCTGCCTGTGCTTAAACGTTGGAACTACTACCGGTGGAACCGATTTTATCAGTATTTATCTTTCCTCCCAGAAGGGAATTGATGCATGGAATTATATTCTCCTTGGCAATGTCATTATCCTTGCCATTGCAGGTGCTCTCTTTGGCTGGTCTATTGCACTTTATTCCATTATTTACCAGTTCTGCAGCACCCAGGTAATTCAGATGCTTTATAAGCGTTACAAGAAAGAGACTCTGTTTATTATTTCCGATAAATCCAATGAAATTTATCATGCGATCCGGGAAACCACCAACCATGATGCCACCCTCTTTCAGGGCATTGGCTGTTATGAAGAAAAAGAAAAGACGCTTATCTACTCCGTCATTAATACGGAGGCTAAGCGCCAGTTAATTCCTATGATACGTTCCATCGACCCACACGCATTTATCAATATTGTAAAGACGGAGGAATTGGAAGGCCGGTTTCACAATACTCCAAATGATTAATGCATCATCTGGTATACAAAACTACTTTTTCTGATACCGGTCATAAATTTTCTCCGGTGTCATCAACGAAACTTCATCGATGAAAACATTTCGGAATGTCATGGTACCGCCCTGACATTCCTTTGTTTTTTCTGCAGCTGCCTCGCCGCACAATCCGATAAAACTGCAGCAGGCTGCTGCCGCTTCTATGGTTGCTTCTGTTCCAAGAAATGCGCCCAGCATAACCGATGACATACAACCGCTTCCGGTAATATGTGCCATCATTTCATGGCCTCTTCTGCATTCAAAGACTTCTCCGCCATCCGTAATCACATCCACTGCACCGGATGCAATCAGTATGGTCTTCTGTGCTTTCGCATACTGTTTCATGCTTTCCACATCAACAGACTTATCCGATGCATCCACACCGGTTACGGTATTGCAGTCCTTTAACAGTGCACGAATCTCAGAATAATTTCCCCGAATGCAGGTCGGGTGAATTTCTTTATCAAAGTCTGGCATTGCATCCGCCGGTAAGTAGAACCGGAAATTCCTACCGGGTCTAATACAATGGCATGTCCCATTTCATCCGCTTTCTTTCCGGCTTTTTCCATGGCTTCAAAATCCGCAATGGCTCCAAGATTACAGACTAATGCGGCTGCCCCTTCTGTTATCTCTTCCACTTCCAGCGGATGATGTGCCATGGTCGGCGATGCGCCTGCTGCCAGCAGAATATTGGCACAGTCATTGACGGTCACCGCATTGGTTATACAGTGAATGACCGGACGTTTCTTTTTTATCTCATGATGCAGTTCTACAATTTTTCCGGCTTCTAATTCCATATTCTAGTTCTCCAGACTGTCTTTCATTTTTGCTAACATTCCTGATTTCTTTAAAGGAATGGTAATAATCATTGCAATAATGGTTCCTCCACAGGTACTGATTAAGAATGGTACTACAAAAGTAAATAATGCAGCTGCTGTATTTCCCATTACCAGATAAGCAACCGGATAAGAAAGCATTCCACCGATAATTCCGGTTCCTACTACCTCACCGATATATGCAAATGGGAGTTTCTTTCCATATTTATAAAGGAGTCCGCCAAGAAGTGCTCCACACATACTTCCCGGAAATGCCAGTGGACTTCCCAATGCTAAAAGGTTACGGATTAAGGATGCAATAAATGCCTGGGCAAGTCCCCACCAAGGTCCTACCAGAACAGCACACAGTACGTTTACAAGATGCTGTACCGGGGCACACTTTGAGCCGAATACCGGAAATGAAAACAGGCTTCCTACGACTGCGATTGCTGCAAAAATTGCGGTTACGGTTAATTTCTTTAAGTTTGATTTGTGATTCATTTTGTCCTCTCTTCTGTTCCCATCCGAGAGGACGGGAACCTCTTAGTTTTTTTCTTTACTGCTTCTGCAACTTTTTCCACAATCACGCAGAGAATGACGGTAACCACCATATCCGGAAGTGTATTTCCAACCGGAGTATCAATGTGCATCAGCACACGGTAAAGCACAAATCCGATAAAGCCAGACACCAAGATTACGCCACTGAAATGCCATGTCTTTTGCATTGGCTTTCTTTAAAATAAAGTAATCTGCAATCTGTACGGCAATCATCGGAGCAAAGACAGAACCGATAAGATATAAGAAATTTGTAATGTTATCCATTGGATATACAATTGCTGCAACAGTTCCGATTACCGTTACAATAATTGCTGCCCATTTCTCATTGATTTTCTCAGAAATGGATACACTGGAAACACCTGCAGAATAAGCATCCAAGAAAGTCGTTGTTACTGTTGAGAAAATGATAATCACAAGTCCTACGATACCAAATCCGGTCTTTAACATAATCTGTGCAATATCATATTCACCGGTAATAAGTGCTGCACCCATACCAATGACATACATGAAAATACTGACCAGACTGTATACAACAACGCTGACTGCGGTTGCTGCAAATGGTTTTTCTGCTTCTCTTGTATAAACTGATTAATGGCAACCAGGAAAGTGGCATTGCTACCGCAAGCTCTACGGCTGCGCCAAAGGTAAGGCTTCCATCATCCACGATTGCCGGAATGGCTCCATTTCCAATAAAAATCACTTTAAACAATACCAGTGACAGGATAAATAATGCGGTCATTGCAATGGTATTGAGCTTTCCAAGATTGGTAAGTCCAATCAGAATCCAAAGGATAATGAGGACTCCGATAATAGCTGCCCAGAACCAGTTTGCTACCGGAATGACACCATTGGCTGCCAGTGCGCCATCATAAATCATTATGGCTGTCCATCCTACCAGCTGCAATACATTCAACGCTGCAAAAAGAAGGCTTCCCTTCTCTCCAAAGCTCATTTTTACGGTTTCCATAGCACTTCTTCGTTCTCTTGCACCAATCATCCCTGCTGCAAACATCATCAGTCCACCGATTAAGTGTCCTAATAAGATAGCTGCCATGGCTTTTCCAAATCCAAGCGGTGCAAAATAAGTTCCGGTTAAAATTTCAGCAATGGATACACCGGCTCCAAACCAGATTAATCCATTACTGAATACAGATGTCTTCTTCTCATTCATTGGTATATTCTCCTTCTATTGCAAATGCGTGATTCATCGGGTACTTCCCTTTCCCAGATTCAACATGGCTGCCAGTGCGCCGGATATGTAATTCTTTGCGTACTGCACGGATGTTTCCAGGCTGCGTCCCTTGGCAAGATTAGATGCTATGGCAGATGATAAGGTACAACCGGTTCCGTGGGTGTTTGGATTGTCAATTCTCTTTCCGTGGAACCATACCGGCTCTTTGTCCTTCTGCCAGAGCAAATCATTGGCATCATTTAACTGATGTCCGCCTTTTAACAGCACGGCACAACCGAAGGTTTTACAAATGATTTCTGCTGCTTTTTCCATATCTGCTTCTGTCTTTATCTCCATACCGGAAAGCACTTCCGCTTCCGGGATATTTGGGGTTATAACAGTTGCCAGAGGCAATAATTTAGTTTTCAATGTACCGATAGCGTCATCGCTGATGAGCTTTGCTCCGCTGGTCGCTACCATAACAGGATCCACGACTATATTTTTTGCGTGGTACGCTGTCAGTTTGTCCGCAATTGTCTCTATCAGAGCACTGGAAGAGACCATTCCGGTCTTCACTGCATCCGGATATATATCCGTAAAAATACGATCCAGCTCCTCTGCCAAAAATTCTGGAGTTACCTCCATAATGTCTGTTACGCCGGTTGTATTCTGGGCAGTAAGTGCCGTGATCGCACTCATGGCGTATACTCCATTGGCAATCATCGTCTTAATATCTGCCTGGATGCCGGCGCCTCCACTGGAATCACTTCCAGCGATTGTTAATGCTGTGTTCATACATTTGTCTCCTTTGCATTAATTTTGTATAGCGACCTAAGGTGGTGCCCCCAATCTGCCGCTGTGGTTTGTTATTACATTGCAGGCGATGATATATCTTACTATATTTCCAATGAGCAATCCCGCTGCCCTTGCATACCTTCTTTGTCTTTCAGGGTCACTAGAATTTCCCGTAAGTATATCTTTTTTCCGGCAAACGGCGAAAAGTCGCATCCATGCTCCATTCCGCCTCGCCGGCACATCCATGATGCCGGCGTTGCCTGTTGAATAGGGGAAATCCAAGTGTCCCAGGAAAGACAAAGAAATGGTATTCCAAGGACAGCGTGTTTCCTCATTCAAAATAAGACTCATCTTATCATCATCTGCACTTTATATAAGTAAGACTTTTTTATGCCCTATCTTATTCATGATTTTTTACTACCATATTCACTTTTTTGCAACAGTTCTTTCGTTCCCTCTTCGATGTCCTCACATGCGAAGATTCCACTTACAACTGCTGCTCCTGCAATTTCGCATCCTTTTAATTTCAGGATGTTATCGTGGTTGATGCCGCCAATTGCGACTACGGGGATGGTGACGCTCTGGCAGATTTCCTGCAGGAGGGTTAGTTCCATCGGCTTTGCATCAGTCTTGGTGCTGCTGCCAAATACGGCTCCGCTTCCTAAGTAATCTGCACCGGCTTTTTTCTGCTGCCTGTGCCTGTTCTATTGTTTTCGCAGTCACTCCGATGATTTTATCTGTTCCAAGAATTTCTCTTGCACGGGTCAGCTCCATATCGGACTGTCCCACATGCACGCCATCGGCTCCTATCCTTTCTGCCAGTTCCACATTATCATTGATGATCAATGGTACCCTATAACGGTGGCAGAGTTCCAAAAGGCTTCTGCCTTCCGCTTCAAATTCCGGCTCAGATAATTCTTTTTCCCGAAGCTGCACTAAAGTAACTCCGCCCTTCAATGCTTTTTCTACCTGCTCATATAAGGTCTCTCCCTTAAGCCAGCTACGGTCGGTAATGGCATAAAGAAGAAGCTGTTCTCTTGTAATATTCATATGTGATTTCTCCTCACTACCTGCAAAAACAAAAGTGCAGGACCTCTGTAAAAAAAGATTCCTGCACACTAAGTAATCGCACCTGCGTTTCGTTATCTCCCTACGTTGGCATTATCCAAATCAGGTTCTGGGTTAAAGCTTCTGCTTACTCTCAGCCCGCCTGTGCGAGCACCCCGTTTTTCAACGATTTTCATTATACACATTCCCCACAAAAAAGCAAGCTATGTTTTCCATAAAATACCTTGAAAACCACAAAAAATGGCTTAGAATTAAATCAGCTTATTATATCATTGTGCGAAAGAGAAGGATTAAGAATATCTATGAATTATGATGAAAATGTTTTTTTAAAGCCAATGGCCAATATCAAAGCCCGCAGAATCTGGCTGATATTTTCCCTGCTGCTGACCGCTAACTATGGTGCCGATATGTCCAACGGTCTCTATCCATCGAAGCAGTATCTCTATTTTGTTCTGCTCTGCTGGATTCCATTTTTTATTGGAGAATTATTTCTAAAAATCAAAGGCAAAACTACTGACATCTATCGCTATATACTGGTGCTTGGTTACGGTATCTTTTATACTTATCTTTTATGTACCACAGCATCCCCAATTGCATTTACCTACATTCTGCCGGTAACCAGTCTTTTAATTATTTTTAAAGACCGGAAATTCATGCTGCAGTGCGGTATTGCAAATACTATCAGCGTAGTGATCAGTATTATTTACCGCTATATGGTATTAAGCTGCACCACTGCTACTGATGTAAAGAATTATCAGCTGCAGATATCCTGCCTGATTCTGTGCTATATCTGTTATATCATGTCCATCCGCCATTTAAATGAGGCTGACGGTGCACTGACAGACAGTATCAAGGATGATTTACATCGTGTGGTAAATACCGTAGAAAAGGTGAAAACTGCCAGCAATAACGTTATGGACGGTATCACAGTTGTCCGGGAACTGGCTAATGAAAATAAACACGGTTCTGACGTTGTCTTAAAAGGAATGAACAATCTGACCAACAACAATCAGGAATTACAGAACCGTACGACTTCTTCCCTTGATATGACAACTGACATCAATTCCCAGGTTGAGCATGTTGTATCCATGATTCACGAAATGGTATCTTTGACGGATGAATCCATTCACCATGCACAGATTAGTTCTGCCGACTTAGAGGGTCTGGTTACAACTGCCGGCACTATGTCAAAGCTTTCCAGCGAAGTAGAACAGGTTCTTACGGAATTTACTTCTGAATTTGAAAAAGTAAAATCTGAAACCGGAACCATTGATAATATTTCCGGTCAGACAAACCTTTTGGCATTAAATGCTTCCATCGAAGCTGCAAGAGCCGGAGAAGCAGGAAAAGGATTTGCTGTTGTTGCTGAAGAAATCCGTACCTTGAGCACTGAAACCAAGGCTTCATCCAAACAGATCCAGGATGCGCTGATGCGTTTGGATGAAATCTCCGGCAAGATGACAAAATCCATTGAAGAGACCTTAAAACTTATTCAGCTTACTCTTGAGAAAGTCACACTGACCGGCGAAAACGTAAATAAAATTACCGCTGACTCATCTCAGATGGGTGAGCATATACAGGTCATTGACAATGCAATCAAAGAAGTGGAAACATCAAACCGACAGTTAGTAGAAAACATGAAGTATATTTCTGAAATTGTCGATACCATGACACTCTGCATTCATGATTCCGATGATATCAGTCAGCGTATGGTAAGTAAATATGATGAAAGTGCTAACAATATTAACAGCATAGAAAATGAAATCCAGGCATTGATGTGCAAGCTTGGAATCGGCGGCTTCATGGGTATTGAGGATATCAACCCTGGTATGAAAGTAACCATCCGCCTGACGGAGAACCCTGACCATGTTTTCCATGGTGAAGTTCTGAAACAGTATTCCAACCAGATTATACTTTCTCTGGGAGAAAAGATTTCTCTTCGTAACAGCGAATCCTGTTCCATCCAGATTACTGTTGGAAATGTACTATACTGCTGGGATAATGCTTCCATCCATGTAGATAAAATAACCTCTGATTTCGTCGTAGAAATCACCGGCAGTCCAAATATTTTAAACAGACGGAAATATCCTCGTGCCGACCTTTCCAATTTCTGTAATATTACAGTTAAGAACACCGGAGAAACCTTCCAGGGACGTATGGAAAATATCAGTGCCAACGGATTTGCTTTCCTTTGCGATGCACCGTTCTTTGCAGATAGCAAAGGGACTGATATTCTCTTAAATATCCTTTCCTTTGATTTACCGGATCAGGCTGCTTTGGAAGGTCATATTATCCGAAGTTCCGACGACGAAGGCATGTATATCGTCGGCTGCCAGATGCCGGAAGACAATATGGCAATTAAAGATTATGTAGAACAGTTGCTAGGATAAAAGAAAACTCATAGCAGATTCCCAGTCGGAATTTACTATGAGTTTTTTTCTATAAGTTTTCTTTTCTGTCTGTATTTTATATTGCTGACCTCTGCCCTGACTTTCCATAATCTTCTTTCAACGACTCTGAATAAATGTCTCAATTTCCGATAAGTCCTTTGAAAACAGTACCCGGTTAAAATCTTCTTTTGCTGCAAAGCCTGAGGTCTGCATTTCTTCGAAAAATGCTTTCAGTGGCTGATAGAAGCCATCAATATCATAAAGAATACATGGATTCTCATTGATGTGAAGACGCTGCAGGGATATGATATCCGATAACTCGTCTAAGGTTCCCGGACCACCCGGCAGTGCGATGTAAACATCTGCTAACTCTATCATTTTCGCTTTCCGCTCCGCCATATCTTTCGTATCTATGTACTCTGTCAAAAACTGGTGTCTGCGGTTTTGAATGGATTCCACCTGTGGCAGTACACCGATTACTTTTCCACCATTGGATAATACGGAATTGGCTATGGTTCCCATCAATCCGCCCCGGGTTCCACCGTATACCAGTGTGTGTCCGTTCTCTGCAATCCACATGCCAAGGGCTACTGCACCGATGGTATATGCTTCCTTACTTCCTGCGGATGAACCGCAATATACTGCTATATTCATATGCTCTCCTCTGCTACTTTTCCTGACGTTCTACTTCCATATTTTTAGGCAATACAAGATTCAAAATAATGGCAGTAAGGAATACAACTGCTACACAGTTTTCTGCAAAGATAGAACGGATAATGCCTGGGAAGATTGCAAATAAATCCGGCAGCTGGGTAAAGCCTAATCCGATACTTAAGGACAGTGCCGATATGGTAATATTTCTCTGGGAAAATCCACATTTTCCAATCATCTGCAGTCCACTGATTACAATAGTTCCGAACATCATAATTGTACATCCGCCCAGAACTGCACTTGGCAGTGTGGCAAGTACTGCACCTACTACCGGGAAAATTCCTGCCAGAATCATAATTATGGCCCCCGTTGCAATGACAAAACGGTTTACAACCTTGGTCATGGCAACCAGACCTACATTCTGGCTGAAGGATGTAATCGGCATACAGCCAAATACCGAAGATAATGCACTGACAAATCCGTCACAGGCAAGTGAACCCGCAGTCTCTTTCTGGGTGACATCACGGTTTAAGCCGGATGATGCCAGTGCCGAGGTATCTCCAATTGTCTCGGTTGCTGACACTAAGAATATCAAAACAAATGCGACAATAGCATCTGCATGAAATTCCATTTTAAATGGCATCAGATGCGGCAGTGCCAGAAGGCTTGTATCGGAAAGTGCTGAAAAATCTACCACACCCATACACAATGCCACAATATAACCTACAATCAGTCCAAACAGTACGGATAACTGTTTGAAATAGGATTTTGCTACAATATTAAATACGATACAGCATACCAGTGTCACAGTTCCAAGTATCCAGTTGGTTGCAGATCCGAAATCTGCACTGCTGCTGCCACCACCAAAGGAATCTGCGCCTACTTCAAGCAGGGAAAATCCAATTGCTGTTACAACGGTAGCTGCTACAATCGGTGTTACCAGTTTCATCCAGTATTTGGATAAAAGTCCAAGGACACCTTCTACGATACCTCCAACAAGAACCGCTCCCATGATTGCTCCATAGCCATACTGTCCGCCAATGACACAGGCAATGGATACAAAGGTAAAGGAAATTCCCATGACAATCGGAAGTCTCGAACCGATTCTCCAGATTGGGAATAACTGAATCAGTGTTCCGATTCCGGCAATCATCATTGCACTCTGAATAATCATTGCCGTATTCTTTGCATCCATTCCGCAGGCCCCCTGCCACAATCAGAATCGGTGCAATATTGGCTACAAACATAGCTAAAATATGCTGCAAGCCAAATGGAATTGCATTTAAAACCGGCACTTTGCCATCCAGCGCATAAATATTATCTACGCTGGCTTTCTGACCTGCTGCCATACCATCTTTTGTGTTTTTCTTTCTAAAAAACTCATTTTCTTTTTTCCTTCGTTATCTGTTTCCGCAATAGCATGCTCACTATCTTTTTTATCTTATGACGGAATAAAGGGGAGGTCAACTGCTTTTTACAATTTCCAGCCTGCTGCCTGAAGCTGTGTCTTTGCCATATGCCGATAAACACCATCCTTTGCTGTAAGTTCTTCCGGCGCACCCTTTAAAAATGCTCTTGCAATAGACGGAATCGTATTAGGCTCTCCAGTCTATTATGCGGGAGCAAGTGGACAGATTACATCATTTCTTGACCGAGCATTTTTTGCATGGATTCATTTAAAACTCTTCCCCGCAGGATTCAATCACTTTTTGTACCAGTAAAAAGAATCTTTGCGGATTCTGGAAAAGTCTCCGGTCCCGTCATCATTTTTATTTACATAGATAAGACCATAACGCTTCTTGAATTCTCCGGTGGAGGCACTGACAAGATCTGTACAGCCCCAGCAGGTGTAGCCGATCAGATCTACTCCGTCATGGATTGCTTCCTTCATCTGCTCTATATGGCGGCGCATATATTCAATACGGTAATCATCGTGAATCTTTCCATCCTCTGTCAGCTGATCCACCGCCCCAAGACCATTTTCCACGATCATGATTGGAATCTGATAGCGGTCATAGATCTGGTTCAGAACATAGCGAAGACCAGTTGCATCGATCTGCCAGCCCCAGTCGGAAGCTTTCAGATATGGATTTTTCAGATTGTCACTTCCATTTCCGGCCGTTTTCTCTCCGTCCTTTGTCACGCTGACACAGCTACTGGAATAATAGCTGATAGTGAAAAAGTCCACCGTACCCTTCTTGAGGATCTCTTTATCCTCCTGAAGAACCTCCAGCTGGATTCCGTGCTCCTCAAAGTATCTCGCTGCAAATCCCGGATAATATCCTCTTACATGAACATCACCGGCAATGGAATTGTGGATCTGCCCAAACTGCTGTGCATATAAGACATCATCCGGATGGCAGGTATATGGATAACCATTGTGATAAGCAAGCATACAGCCAAGCATAAACTCCGGATTGATCTCATGAGCCATGGAAACTGCAAGTGCACTTGCTACCAGCTGGTGATGCATTGCCTGATAACGGCTCTGCTCACATACATCCTTCGGGTCCAGCATTCCTGCACAGAATACCGCACCAAAGTCCTGCGTCAGCATATTGATTTCATTAAAAGTCAGCCAATATTTTACCTTACCTTTATACCTCTCAAATAAAACCTTTGCAAATCGAAGATAGAAATCGATCATCTTACGGCTTTTCCATCCGCCATACTCCAGAGAAAGATGAAGGGGATTCTCATAATGAGAGATCGTTATCAGCGGCTCAATGTTATATTTTCTCAACTCATCGATCACATTGTCGTAGAACTTAAGGCCTTTCTCATTTGGAGTTTCCTCATCCCCATTTGGGAACACTCTGGACCAAGAAATAGAAAAACGATATACCTTAAATCCCATCTCTGCAAAAAGAGCAATATCCTCTTTCCAGTGATGATAAAAATCAGTTGCCTGGTGATTGGGATAAAATTCTTCCGGTAACGGTGCCGGCGGTGTAAGACGACGTTCCTTATCCACACTTCCTCCTGTCAGGACATCTGCAATGGACGGGCCTCTGCCATCCTCATCCCAACCGCCTTCATACTGGTTTGCAGCAGTTGCTCCGCCCCAGAGAAAGTTTTCCGGCATACGGTTATAATTTTTCATTTTTAATTTTCTCCTTTTTACAAACATCAGGCGGATCTGTTATCTCCGCCTGATGTTTCGTTGTTATTCTTATACAATAGTCAGGAATTTATCTCCTGCATTTACAGCTGCATCTTCTTTTTCCATGCATACTGCTTTGATATAATCAGAAATATTGGTCACAACAACCGGTGTGATCAGATCATATCCTTCTTTCTTAATGGCATCCATATCGAATTCCACAAGAAGCTTTCCTTTTTTTACCTTATCTCCATCAGAAACATGGGATTTAAAATATTTACCATTTAAATTTACAGTATCAAGTCCGATGTGGATCAGAATTTCTGCTCCACTTTCTGTCACAAACATGATTCCATGTTTGCTGTCCATGATATTTGCCACCGTACCATCTGCCGGTGCATAAACCTTTCCTTCTGATGGAACGATCGCTGCTCCGTCACCTAAAACCTTATCCGCAAAAGTTTTATCCGGAACATCGGAAAGTGCTTTTACAGTTCCTGCTACCGGTGCACAAAGCTCGATCTTCTCTACAAGCGGAGCGTTCTGCTGTGCCGGCTGTTTTTCTGTATCTGTGTTCTGTACTTCATCCTCTGTCTCAGCCTTTACATCCTCAAATCCGAAGATAAGCGTAAGAACAAAAGCAGCTACAAAAGATACCACGATCATAATGATTCCATAAATCAGATTGCTTAATCCCTTCTCGCCAATAAACGCCGGGATCGCCATGATACAATTCTGTGCAATGTAAAGAGAAACCTGAAGAAGTCCTCCTACGATACCACCGATTCCGGCTGCGATGGAAGCTGCTACAACCGGTCTTTTCAGTTTCAGTGTAACACCATACAGAGCAGGCTCTGTGATACCCATAAGAGCGGAAACACCGGCTGCACTTGCCAGCTGTTTCATGTTGCTGTCCTTGGATCTTACAGCTACTGCAAGAGAAGCTCCGGACTGTGCAAGGTTAGAGCATACCTGAGATACAAAGATCAGTGTATCGCTACCACCGGTTGCAATGGCATTCAGTCCGATCGGTGTCAGCGCATGGTGCATACCGGTCATAACAATGAACGGGAAGGTTGCTGCAAGGATACCTACAATAATGAAACCAAGTTTTACGGACAGGAAGTTGATGGCTACCGCAAGTCCGTTACCAATAATTGTTCCGATCGGTCCAACTACGATCAGGGCGATCGGTGCACTGATCAGAATTACCAGTGTCGGGTTCAGGATCAGTTTTACCATTTTCGGTGTGATCTTATCAACCAGAATCTCAATATAATGTGTGATCCATACCATCAGGATAACCGGAATAACGGAATAAGAATAAGTTGCTTTTGTGATCGGCAGACCAAACAGTGTGATGGCCGCATCACCAGCTGCCATGGTTACAAAGGTAGGGCTTAAGTAAACACCGGCAATAAACAGCGCCAGTGACTGGTTCACGCGGAAAACCTTGGCAGCATTTGCTGCGATCAGGAACGGCATGAAGTAGAAAGTAACATCTCCGATAAAACTGATCACCTGGTAGGTACTGCTTGTTTCTGATACCAGATGAAAAGTTGTCAGCAGAGTAAGTACAACTTTGATCATACCGGCTGCAGTCAGGGCAGGGATCATCGGGGTCATACATCCGGTGATGGCATCGATAACTTTTGAAACAACACTCTTTGAGCTGTCAGAGTTCGCTGCCGGTGCATCATCGGTAGGAACGCCTTTGTCTTCCAATGCCTTGTAAACAGCGTTTACTTCGTTTCCTGCGATAACCTGGAACTGATCTTCATGCCAGTTAACGCCGGAGATCTCAGAAAGCTTTAAGATCTCTTTCTCGTTGATCTTCGATCTGTCTTTCACATAGAAACGAAGCCTTGTCATGCAGTGGAACAGACGGGTGATATTATCTTTTCCGCCCAGCGCTGCAATCAGTGTGTCTGCAGTTTTGCATAGTCCTTTTTCATTTGGGGACCTCCTTTAATAATAAATATTGAAATTTATATTAAAGGTCTTGCCTGAAAAGATACGCACATGGCACGTATTTCAGTAACAATCCATTAACACCTAATTTATAAAACAATCTCTTTTCACAGATTTTTCAGACGTTTATGGTCTTCTGTGATCTTCTGGATATGAATCGTCAGATACAGCATTTCGTCCTCAGTCATAGCGTATTTATATTCCTCTTCCATCATAAGATAGATCATTTTTACACAGCCGTAAGCTTCTCTGTACTGCTCCTTGATGATCTTGAAAAGCTCCTGATTCTCATCATAGTGAAGCTCTTTATGAAGGAATCTCTGGGCAAAATATTTCAGATGCGTGAGAAACCGCTGATAATACAGATTATCCTCCTGAAATTCCATATTGTCATAATACTTCTCCACGATGTCCAGGATCTGATGTACGATAATGGAAATCTGATAGCTGTCCGTCTTGCCGCCATCTTCCGCATTCACAAAATGCAATGCAAAAAATCCTGCTTCATCTGCAGAAAGATCTACCTCGAACATCTCATTTACCTTTTTCAGTAGTTCCAAGCCGATCTCATATTCCTTATGATAAAGCTGCTTGATATCCAGAAGCAGCATATTCTGAAGGCGGATCCCGTTTTCAAGTCTGGAGATCGCACCCATGATATGGTCGCTAAGGGAAAAATAAATACTGTCATTTAATTTCATCCCCTCTTTTTCCTTCACTTCATTTACAAAAGCTTCCACAAAGTCCAGATATTTTTCCGGAATAGCAGTCAGATAACCCTGTATCTCCTTGCTGATCTGGGCATTTTCCGCAGTAAAGATCTTCTCGATCCTGGACTCCTCCACTTGCTGTCCTTTCTTTTTCTGAAAGGCAATTCCGCAGCCCTTTACAATAACTTCATGTCCCTGTCCATCCCTGGACAGTATCAGATTATTATTCAAAATCTTATAGATAACCATATTCCTGTTCCCCCGATGCCAGACAAATAAAAAAAAGACCATTACAGTATATAGAAAACCTATTCCTATACTACTATAAGGTCTTGCCTGACGATAAATAAATATTTCAGTAACAATCCTTCTGATTCGTAACTATTTAATAACTGTGCATAATAATATCAGAAAAAATATATGTTGTCTATCTGGAATATTTAATAAAATATTTATAATATTTTTGTGAACTTTGACAAAATCCCCTGATGATCCTGCCATACGGATGATATGTACCCTCTTTCTCCATTAAAAAGAGCCCAAAACATACAAAAAAATATGTTTAGAACTCTACCTATGACGGGATAATGAAGTTTACTAATTTCAGGATAATAGAGTTTGCTAATTTACAGTTTACTACTCAAACTCTTCCCAAGGGAAGTATCATCAAATCAAAAATGCTGATTTTATGCGGCATTCCACCGCATCTGTTTCATCTTATGTTACTCTTTTCATATCGTTTTCAAAAACTTTAGTAGCAAATTAGTTGCAATTATTCAATATTACTTCCACGAAATCCATGGCAGATATAATCTACTTTTACTACTAAAACGAACAATATCCCATATTACCTCTGATTTTTTCAGTTCCACGACAACTCCCGGATGACGTTTATCTTCTTTTATCCGTTTTTCTAGTTCCCAGAATCTCTCTGATGCAGGCTTTTTATCATCATTCAGAAAATTTGCATACTCTTTAACAAGACCTTCCATATAATTTACCTGCAAATCCCGGTTTTATCGCGTTTTGCTATATCATAGAGTCTCACTCAGTCTCAAATCTCGTGAGACTTCGTTGAGACTAACTTTGAAATATTCGTTTTTCAGAAAGCTCTTTAATCGTCTCTCTTTAGAAAGCTTTTTTCTTAGAATATTCTGATTTTAACCACCTGATTTTTTTAAAATTTCTATGACATTTTCTATGACATTTCTACGACATTTTCTGTGACATTTCCCATCTTCATTATAAGCGTTATATTCATGCTGCGCTGGAACAGGGCGCATATTTCTTTGATCACGCGGATATCTACGGTGGCGGTATGAGTGAGAGCGTATTCGGCGAAGCAATTGCAGACGATCCATCCATAAAGCGTGAAGATATTTACCTGCAGTCAAAATGTGGCATCCGCCAAGGCTTCTATGATCTCTCAAAGGAGCATATTCTGAAATCTGTCGATGGTATTTTACAACGGCTTCATACAGATTATCTTGATCTTCTGCTGCTTCACCGTCCGGATGCACTCGTAGAACCGGAAGAGGTTGCTGCTGCATTTGATGTTCTTTTTGAAAGCGGAAAGGTTCGCCATTTTGGTGTTTCAAACCATAAGCCGATGCAGATTGAACTGCTGCAGAAATATGTCCGCCAACCACTCGTTGTCAATCAGGTTCAGTTCAGCATTCCTGTTTCCAATCTTGTTGCAAATGGCATGGAAGTCAATATGGAAACCCCCGGTTCAATTGATCACGATGGAAGTCTGCTCGACTACTGCCGACTCCACAATATCACTCTCCAGGCATGGTCTCCGTTTCAGATGCCGGCATGGAAAGGCTGCTTTCTCGGAAGCGACGAATACCCGGAACTGAATAAAAAACTTCATGTGATAGCCGAAAAATATAATGTCAGCGATACTACTATTGCGGCTGCGTGGATTTTACGCCATCCGGCAAATATGCAGATTGTTACCGGAACTGCAAGTGAAAGCCGCCTGAAAGAAATTATCGCGGCATCAGCAATCGTGTTATAGGCTATAGGGTTATGCGCATTTTTATCAAACGATATGGCTATGAGTTAAGCAATATCACAATGCATAAATATATGAACAAGGGATTGAATCTTTGTGCAGTAATTATGCATTCTAAGCCAGGTTACAAGACTGGCAAAAGAATAAAATCTTTGACAATCTCTTAAGCCAAAATTTTATTGTGGACTGCAAAAATAAAGTATGGTGCACTGATTTTACATATATGCGTCAGCCAAATGGAAAATTCAGATACAACTGTTCAATTATTGATTTGTATGACAGGTCTGCTGTCGCTTCGTTAAACAGTGATTATATCAACACTGATTTGGCAATAAGCACTCTCAAGACAGCCCTTGAAAAGGAAAACTATCCTAAAGTGATTCTGCATTCAAATCAGGGAGTACAGTTTACCTCATGGGATTTTGTAAATTATTGCAAAGAGAATAATATAACACAAAGTATGAGTAAGGCTGGCTGTCCTTATGATAATGCTCCCATGGAAAGATTTTATAACACTTTCAAAAGCAACTTTTATAACATAACTTCATTTTCAAATGTAGAGATGATGGATGAACTAACTATGAAATACATAAATTGGTATAATTATGTTCGCCCTCATTCATACAATAATTATTTAACACCAATGGAGGCTCGTTACAGGTAGGTATTTATCGAACAAAGTGTTACAAAAAGCTTGACCACAACATATCAAAGTCCGCTTTTTGCGTAATAAGGAAATTTCGAAGCCATTCCTCCGCCTCTCTTTTGGTCGCAAAACCTCTTTTGGTAGATTTCCGACGTTTTCCTTGCCAATCCGTATAACGATACTGAATCAACCATTTTCCTGTTTTCTTGTCTTTTTCCGCTTTCATTCGACCACCTCCCACACACTGAAACCATACCAGCGTTTTTCAAAATAGCGTCTGGGAACTTTGCCCGCAATCACCAGAAATCCTTCTTTTTCCAGTTCCTGATTCAGCTTGTAAGCATGACCTACAGAAACACCCAGCATTTCTGCGAGTTCATTTGCAGTAATATAAATCTTTTTGTTTTCTGCCATGTATGCATCCTCCTTTTATGTAGCGTTATCGCTACATTTTTATAATCTCATTATATGTAGCGACTTCGCTATTGTTAAGTATTTTGAAATGCCAGTAGAAAAAATTTTTTAAACATGCTATAATGTAGCCATCTCGATACATGGAGGACGATGAAAATGACCATAGGAGAAAAAATCAAATACTGCCGAAAGCAAATTGGCATTACGCAAGATAAACTGGCTGAGCTGACCGGCATCCATCCGGTTTCTATCCGAAAATACGAAACAAATAAAATGCAGCCACAACCTCCTCAGTTAGAGAAAATTGCAGCTGCACTCGGTGTCAGTTATAATGCTTTGAATGGCAGTGATACCGCCGGACTTCGTCTGGAAACAGTCGGTGATCTGATGGGCGTACTTATGGTGCTTTGTAATTCCGGCATCCTCCAGATCAGCGGAGAGCGTGGAGAAGACAAGATGTTAAAAGATAATACTGTATCCATCCATCTGAATCTGGTGCTCTCTTCTTATCTCGAAATCGGATATAACAGCAGAGGGAAAGCACATACGCTTGCTTTACAGGATGTTTTACTCAATATCAGAAGTTATAAAGTATTCAATGACCTGTTAAAATGGGAAAAAATGAATTACATCTACCAGAGTGTTTTGGAATCTGCTGGTGATAATCCAAATGAAGCAACACAGGCAGCTATAGATGAGATAACCGAGACAAAAGAAAAAGTGGAATTGGAATCGCAAAGGAGTCAGCTGTTGCTTGATACTTCTGATGAGGTTAAAGTAAAAGTAAATTCAGACTACTTTAATAACTAAATCTATAAACACAGATTCAGAAAGAAGATTTTCTATGGGAAACAGAACCGACAAACCAAAACAAACAGCTCAGCAACTAATTACAAAGATGAAAAACGAAAAAGGTATTAGTTTTAAATATACCTCTGAAAGCGATGCAGAAAACTACTTGGCAAATATTAATAATTATCTCCGAACAGCCGCATACAGAAAAAACTATCAAAAACATAAAAAGGTATCAATAACGGCAAATACATCTGTTTAGACTTTGCATATTTGCAAGAATTATCTACTATTGATATGCATTTTCGTTTTATTGTTTCGAAAATGTGCTTGGACATTGAACACGACTTGAAAGTTAAAATGTTAAAAGACATTGAAAGCGATCCGTCTACAGACGGTTATGATATTGTAAAAAAGCTTTTTAGCTCAAAACACTTATATTATTGGAAAACTCGAAGCCACCAGTTCTTCCCCTTTACAAGTGATTTGATTCATAAATATTTTACTATTCAACGCATATATAATACAGCAAAGCAGAAAAAGGAAAATAAAATTGTTGCATATGATGATTGTCCTGCATGGGTTTTACTAGAGATGCTTACATTTGGAGACTTTATCAAATTTTATGAATTTTATTATTCTTCCAGAAGTTATCCGAAGTTATCTACACCTGTAATAAATTTGGTTAAAAGCCTTAGAAATGGAGCTGCACACAATAATTGTATTTTAGCTGATTTGGCACACGGAACTTCAAGAGCTCCTCAAGAGATAAGCCAAGAGATTTCTAAAATTATCTCTATAAATTCAAATCAGCGACAGAAGAAATTGTCCTGTAGACCTATGTTGGAATTTACTTGCCTTCTTTATGTATACAAATTAGTAGTATCCGATAAGGTGAAGCATCATAGAATAAAAGAACTGAAATATTTGTTCTTTAATCGAATGCCAGAGAAAAAAACTTCTTTAAAAGTAATGAATTAATCAAAAGCAATTACGAATTTGCATGCAAAGTTATCTCTGCATTTTTTAATAAACACAAATGGAACAATTTGTCAAGAGTTTTTTCATTAGATTATTGACAAATCGATACAAGGCGCATATAATAGTACCAGAATCATAAAAACCTATGTGTTTTGTAAGGACGGCGTTGCGACGGCGTTCTATTTTTTTTACCCAATTGAGGAGCTAAAAATGAGTTTTATTAAAAAATATTTCCATAAAATCCTGTTATTAAGTTGCATTATTTTGTCATTGCTCAACTTAATAAATTGTTGGATATTCAAAATTGAATACGTTTTCTTAAGCGAAAATCAAATTCTTTATATATACTCATCTTTAGCCCAGGTAATAGGAGCCCTTCTTGGATTGACAATTGCTGGTTACAGTATGGTAGATTCCAAACTGAAAACACTTTCAGAAACAGACACTACCATTACTGAATATGTGGAAGATACAAGACATGACTACTATATCTCTTTAATGTATATTATTATCCTAAGTACTATTAATATTATTCTTTGTTTAATTGTTCTAGCTGTATATGACAATGTATTCAACCTATTAGCACCTTTTTCCATGACAGAGACAGTCATCATTTTTGTCTATATTATGATTGAACTAATACGATTTGTTTGCTATTTAAACCGAATACAATAAAAGAAAAAGGCAGCCTTGACAAAGATTCTATTGATGCCGAATATAAAACCAAAACAGTGGAAAGTGAGCCTTCTGAAAATTTCAGTCCTTTTATAACAGATTATAATTTACTTGAAAAACTTTTAAAAGATTTTGCTTGCTTTTTAATAGAATCCCCAAATTCCACATATAAAATACAAATTTTCGAGGCACTAGATGTTCTGCTTCGCAATGAAATCATCAATCGCGAAACCTACAGCATCATAGATGAATTTCGTCGCTACAGAAATGCACTGGTACATAGTTTAGATACTGATAAATCTGTAAACACTTCAATTTATAGAAAGCTTAACGATGTATATATATTATTAAAATCTATATATAATGCACGAATTTCTGGGAATGATGATGAATTCAAGCAAAAGCAACACGAACTAATGTCCTATAGTAAAACACATGGGTACAATGAAATTGACAGAAAAATTATAGACTTTATTTTAACACACCCTAATACTTCATTACGTGAAATTTCGGAATACACAAACTATACGTCTGAATCTATTCGCCGTAGAATATCTAATCTCCAAAAGATTGGAGCTATTAGCAAAATAGGCGAAGGCAAACAAACCAGATGGCAAGTTAATTCTAATATTTTATAATTTTGTACTCAATCTGTACTCAAACCACATAGCAAGAGCCCGGAAATCCGCATAAATGGTATGCTCCCCATATGGTAGACAATGGAAATATCCAAAAATCTATCATATGAGGAGCATATTTATGTCTAGGAAAAAATTTAGCAAGGAATTCAAATTAAAATTATTAAAAGAACATGACGAAAATGGGATTTCATATTGGAAGTTAGGCAAAGAGTACGGAATTGAGGCTAGTATCATCCGTAGATGGGGATATGCATATGCTACATTTGGTGAAGCAGGTCTTGAAAAACACAACAGTGACCAATGCAATTATTCAGCGGAATTTAAACAAATGGTTGTAACAGAATATTTAGAAGGCAAAATTTCAATTCAGGATTTGGCTTATAAACACAAAATATTAGCACCCAGTACTGTACGGACATGGATTAAGCAGTATAATAACCATGAAGAGTTGACAAATTCAAGAAAAGAAGGTGTTCACCACATGGTTAAGAATAACAGTCGAAAAAAATACAACATTTGAAGAACGAGTTAGAATTGTTGAGGAATGTATAAGCACTGGCTGTGATTACACTTCTATCGCTATAAAGTACGAATGTTCATATGGGCAGGTGTATTCTTGGGTTAAGAAATATCAAGCTAAAGGTATTGACGGATTATATGATCGTCGTGGCAAGAATAAGATTGTTGAAGAATTATCTGAAATCGAAAAATTAAAGATTGAGAATCGGTTGCTTAAGGCACAAACAAAAAGCAACAGATGGAGATTGATTTCCTAAAAAAACTCGACGAAATAGAGAGGAGGTGACATTCACACGAACACGTAATATAACAAACTATGTAGCAATTAAAGAATTATCCGAATCAAATACAGTATACTCAATATCAGCATTATGTAATTTTGCCAGTATTACAAGAGCAGCCTATTATAAATGGCTTAATCATGTAAATAGTGATAATGATAATCTTAACGAAAAGATAGCTGATACTATTTCGCAAATACATGATGAACATCCAGATATGGGATATCGTCGAATTAGAGATACTTTAGCTCATGATTATCATATCGATGTCAATGACAAACGGGTTCTACGTGTATGCCGTAAGAAAAAGATACAATCTTATGTAAAACATAGATACAACTGTTGCACTAAGCCAGCATCTGATCCAGCATATGTTGCGGAAAATATTTTAAACAGAGAATTTAAGGCAGATTCAATAAATGAAAAGTGGGTTACCGATGTGTCTGAATTCAAGTATGGAACTGGCGAGGATGATAAAAAAGGGCAAAATATATCTGAGTGTGATTTTAGATTTATGTGACAGAATACCTGTTGCATTTGTATACAGTAGTAATAATGATAATTCGCTTGTATTTGACACTTTTGATAAAGCTGTTGTAGAGAACCCTGAAGCCACACCGATATTTCATAGCGACAGAGGATACCAATATACTTCAAGAGCATTTAGACAGCGTATTTTGGATGCCGGCATGACACAAAGTATGTCGCGTGTTGGAAGATGCATTGACAATGGCCCTATGGAAGGATTTTGGGGCTTAATGAAGAGAGAAATGTATTATGGAAAAAATACAAAACAAAAGAAGAACTAGTTAAAGCTATAGAACAATATCTAGATTATTATGCTAACAAACGGGTTCAGCGAAACTTAGGTATCCTGACACCAATGGAGTATCACACAATGAAACTTCAAAATGTAGCATAAAGAAACCCGGTACATAAAGTACCGGGAAAGAAAAATTTTCGTTATTTAATTTGTCTACTTGACGGGTAGCATACCAAAACACTGGATTTCCGAGCTCCATTTTTTTACTCAAACTCGCAAATTTGAAATTGATTCTATACAGTTTTGTATAGGTGTTTTGGTTCTATTTTGTTTTATTTTTGTCCAACTATTCCGACCTTATGGTCTGTACCGAATGGTTTTATCAATTTGTTATCATTTTTATCAACGTCACTTCCCAAATCTTTAATTAACTCTTTCAAACTGTCATAACCTCTTATTTTGATTAGATGTTTCATGTTTTCTGAATAAAAATTTTCAATATCCTTTTTTTCTATTGACAAGGCGAAAGAAAAAATACCTTTTAAATGTTCAATTTTTGTATAATCTTTTACTTTCTGATCATACATATTAATAGCATCCCAAAAATCTGATTCTTCAATTTTTTTCCAACACTAATATGCCTATAATTATTTTCATCTTTTGTAATACTAATTCCTGTGATTCTTACATGATTTGATTTATTCAAGGTATAGCTTTTCGTTTTTTTCTCATTCAAAGTTAAATGTACTTTCTTCAGCAAACTCTGAACTTCCGCTTTAATATTGTCTATCTTTTCGAAGTCATCCTTACCCGTTTTAAACGAAATAACGATATCATCTGCATAACGAGTGTAAATAGGGTTGTTTAATTCCATCTTTTAAGCTTACCATACAATAATCCGTCAAATTCTTTCATATAAAGATTCGCCAATGCTGGAGATGAAACAAGCCCCAAAGGAAGACCCTTCTCACCAACACTACATTTACGCACAATATCGTAACATTCCTTCCTGCTTATCTGCGTATTCTTATTCAGTTCAAAAAATAAACATTCTGCCAAGTACTTATGATTTATATTCGGAAAAAATTTTTTATATCCATTTTAACAAAAATATCATTATACATATGCGCTTTCGCATTTTTGTAAATAGATGATCTTGGTACATATGCTTTTGCAAAAATAGAATTTGTTGTATATTTCTCAAGATATTTTACAACTTCTTCATGGTATCGTCTTAATTCTCCATTTTCAGTATACGTTACAATTTTTCTTACCTTGTTTTTTGTTTTAATGTATTTTACTACTAGCTGTTCCTTCATCCTATCCCTCATACTATCTGCGTATCAATTGCGCATTCTATGCACCCCGAATATTTTTCATAGAAAAAATGTTTTGTTCCATCATGATAAGTGACCATCTTTCTAGTAATTCCAACTTTATTACTTTCCACATAATCTTCTGCCTTAACGATATCAATAAACCCCGCCGCTTGAAATAAATACAGGCACATTCCTATTATCCCAGAAATATATACACGCTTAATATTCATTTTTGCATGAATAGAACACCGTTCGAAATTCTCCCCGTTTTTTTCTCCAATAGTTTGAATAAACACTTCAAATAAACAGTCTTTTATATCCTCTATATATTCTTTCATTTCTTTTTTTCTTCAGCGCTAAAAATCTTTTTTGACAATTCACTAATATTTAATATGGCAGCAATACAATTTAAAAGTACCCTTGGCAATAAAGTTATTTCTAAAGTAGTATTTTTCTTTTTATAATGAATAAGCCCCTCTTTCACTTTTTTCCATACTTTTTGTAAATTCAATCTTATAAATCAAATTTTCTCTTTCTAAAAACTCAAGAATTTGATTACCTAAATTTCTTCCTATCTTGTCATCTACAAAATAAGAATGCCAATACTTCACATCATTTGAAAGTATATTTTTTCAATTCTAGGATAAAACTTTATTACTTCTGCCGAATTTGGCTCTTGTAAAAAAGCCAAACGAATAAACTGTCCTAACTTACTTTCTTCAATTGCCGTTTCATCTGGAAGTAATAAGCACGTTTTACTTAATGCACTCTGTTCACTCAAAAACAACCCTGTTTCAGCACCTGTAGAAATGCTTTCATGAATAATTATATTATTATCAGATAAATAATTTGTCACCATTTCTACCTGATATAAATCTTTCATATAAATATCGTCATATAGCAAAAAAAGCGAGATGTTTTATTTCTAAACATGAAATTATCTTCCAAAATAATTGGACAATAATTTGCATTTTCCTTTTTCAAAAATTCACGCAATACATTTCTTTTATCCTTTTTATTACTTCTTACGTAATGTGAACCACATAAGAAAATATATCGATATTCATTAGAAAATTCCTGTTCTTTAAAAATATATCGTTTCATTTTTTCTCCACAAAAAAGGATCCTACTTAAATTTGGTAACAGTTCTTTGTAACCAAGTTGATTTATTCTGGGGTTCTACTAATGGCGGCAAGCTTGCCGACATTCGTAGGTTCTCAGAATAAATTGACTTGTCACAAAACATCGACGCAGTCGAACAAATTTAACCAAATTTTAATTACCTTATCCTCAAACGCTGAGGGAGCAAAAAGCTGTACTAGGATCCAAGATAATTGTATCACAATACTCCTGACTTTTCAAATACTTCAAAATCAGAAAAGAATCCTCTTTTTTCATCTCGTTTATCAAGCGTATTATAATTAGAATAAATGTCCTCATCTACATTATATCCCATGTTTAATAAATACTTTCTTGCTTTCATATCTCCATAATAATAATATTTTATTAGAGTAATGTATTTTGATGTTGTATGTTTAAAAAAATTTGGTCTACTTGGCATAATGGAGTAGACGCTTGATCTTTTGATAAAACTAGGTTTATCAAAACAAATAATTCATTAAACGAGATATCAACATCTTGTGGATTCATAAGAATCTGCTCATCTTCTATCTGAGGTATACCCTCTATTTCATACTTTTTCTTACCAATCCATATATAATATTTTTCAACACAACTTTTATATGCTATCTCCAAATTTTCAATAAGAGAAGTCATTGTATCCTTATTTTGAATTTGAAGTAACATGGTCAAAATATCAGCATCTGTAAAATGCACTCTACAACCATTCTTTATATACAAAAATCTCGTAAGTTTTCCCTTCCTAATTATGTAGTTCTCGTTTATACTTCCATACAATTTCACTCTAAGGGGAATATTACATACAAAAGTCTTATCTTCTTTCTTAATCCTGTTTTTCTTACGTTCTCTCCGATATCTTTCATCTAAGTCTTCTATAAAATTACTCATCCTTTTTCCTTCAGTGAATTTTGAATCCACAATAACTATTCAAATAATTTTGTAATGTCCCGATACCGATTTACCACCCGGTAAATCTCTACATACTCTTCTCCCACTTTATAAACAATCACATAATTCTCCCAAACTGCATACTTGTAATCTGTTCGGAAACTGACTCTTTTGGAGAGATCTGCACCTATCCCCGGAAACATCTGAATATTCTCGAATTTACCGTAGATTTCTTTAATCGTCTTTGCCGCATATTCTGCATTATCCTCAGCGATATAATCACGAATTTCTTTTAAATCCGTTGCAACTAATGGGTTAATTCGTAATTTCAGCATAATTTACTCCCCCACAAGGGCTTTTAGTTCGTCCAAGCTAAGCCAGCCTTCGCCATCTTTGACTGCCTCCTCTGCCTCCTGTAGCTTCATTAATAGCTTTTTCTCTGCACGATCACGCTCATAATCTTCTATATCAAGCACTACAAAACGCCCTCTGCCATTTTTCGTCAAAAACACCGGCTCTCCAGTCCGGCAATTTTTTAAAACTTCATTATAATTTCTCAAATCAGATACTGGTAAAATATTCGCCATATAGACCGGTCTCCTTTCTTGATGCACTGTTTTTCTATATTTATTATATGCGAAAAAGCTGTAAAATTCAACTTAAAATTTTACAGCTTTCTTATTTTTCAAATAGTAACCATCAATTCTTCAATAATATCCCGACAAGGAATTCACCAATTATTATCAATCAAAACATCAACGATTCATTCTTGATTATATTTATCTAGATAAAACATTGCTATTTACATCTTTTTACACAAATAACGATATATAATCGTAGCTAATATATACTCTGCAACTGCAACACCGGCAAGAATACATACAATTAATGTACCTGCACGAAATAGTGCAGCAATAAACGAAGCAATAAACACGCCACCATAGTAACTGCCCATGATATATATCCCGCACGATTACGAAGCTGTACCTTTCTTTCATCCTTTAAATTAATTTCCTGTTGGCGTACTTTTTTACGATATGCTTCTACATTTTCTGGTCTTGTATTGTGATAATATCTCACTAACTGCAAAATACTACTAAAAATCAATGCGAATCCCATGGCAAAAATCATTGAGGAATAATAATCTACTTGAATAGTAACTCCAATAATTACTAAAGCTATACCAATAACGATATAAATTGCTAACATGATTTTATTACTTTTCTTCATGTTTCTCCTCCTCATAAATAAATATTTCTTCGATACTCATACCAAAATACCTGGCAAGTTTAAAGGCTAACAAAATGGACGGATTGTATCTTCCATTTTCTAAGGAGACAATGGTCTGTCTTGAAACCTCCATGGCAGACGCTAATTCTTCTTGCTTAATTCCTCTTTCCTTTCTTAATTCTTCTAATCTGTTTTTCATTGATTCTTTTCTCATCCCCTTTTCATTCGCGGAAAGTTAACTTTCCATATTTTGATTATACATGATTATGCAGAAATGTTAAGTTAGCTTTCCATAAAAGGAAATAAAATGAACTCCTTATTTGATAATGACAAAAACAATGATATTCTTTCTTTTTCACTTCTTACCCATATATAATCTCTGTAAACACTATTGCCTCTGCTGCAGTCCTTATTCCATTCATCCTTTGTACCCACAGCATCGGCTGTTATGCTTTAAACTGTTCTGTAACTCCCTGTTTTTCTGCTATCTGTGCTACCAGAATTTCCATCCACTCATGCGCTTTGCGATCCACTCTGTTCAGATGTTTATTAAGCTTCCCTTGCAACATCAACATCTGATAGTACGGTTTTCTATGCTCCATCAGATAAGTTTTCCGCAGCATTCCATACTTTCCGTAACATGCTTCTTCATCCTCCATCAACTCCAGATCTGGCAGATAATAATCCCCATACAACGTGTAGCCCAGACCATTCTTTTCATCGTAAATATGCTTATCCATAACGTCAATCCTCCTTATCTTGCGTCTCGGTCATGCGACTGCTTATTTTCTTTTCTTCTGTTTTTCTCAGCCATCTCTCTGCTTTTTTCGTTTTGAATGAGATATTTGGAACGTTCTTCTCCAACTGCACGTTTTAATCGTCGATAATCCTTATTTTCTTCCCACAGAACGGAATTTTCATTCAACAATTCCTGTTTCTGCTCCGCTAATATATGATTAGATTTTTTCAACCTGTCATACTTATAAACGACCTGATCTAACTGCTCTTTTATTTGAATATATTTCAGATACAAACCATACAGTAGCTCTTTCAGTTCACTGATTACCGGATATGCCTTTTTATCCCGGTAACTCTTGGCACTTTCCAGCATCCCAGCCTCTGAAAGTACCTCATCAACCGGTTTCGAGAATTCACCGGCATATTTCTGGAGCTCTTTTGCAATAGTTTTTGCTTTGTTCAGACTTTTCTCATATTTATCGGCAGCTGCTTTTGCCTGTTCTGCTTCCTTTTCTGCCTGGGCACGCTCTGCTTTCTTTTTCTGTAGCTCATCCCCAGTCTGCTTCAATTCCTCATGAAGATTACCCGCCAGTTCATGGCATGCAGCCGTTTCCTTCTGTAGCTGTGCTTTCTGCTCTTCCAGAGCTGCCACTTCCTGCTCACGCTGTTCCTTTTTGAAATTTAAGACATCCAGATGCTCCCGGTGTGTACCTTTTTGCTCCCAGATCATCCCATATCTTTCTGCGATCTTCGCCAGCTCTTGTTTCTCCGATTCCATCCACTGATTATATTCTGTATTTTCCCTGCCCTTTCCGACAAAGCCTCTGGATGCCAGTGCCTGTTTCATGGATACTCTGGTATCCGGCCCTCGTTTACTTCCAGTTACATACGGCACAAAATCAATATGAAGATGTGGTGTTGCCTCATCCATATGTAGATATATACCGAATACCCGGAACTGTGGGTTCCTCTTTTGAAAATATTTTGCAAAATCCAGTAATGCCAGTCTGGCAATCTGCCCTTCTCTACTTAAGCACCCGGTATCGTCTTTATTCCCAATTTGAAAAAATTGCTTCGTGGAAAACTTTCTCCTGTTTCCCAGTTCGGATGTGCTCATAATAATCTTCAATTTTCCTGTCTTTCCGTTTTTGTTTTGCGTTGTACCGTTCAATTGCTTCATCAAATAATTCATGATAGACGTCCTTCACATTCTCTGACTGCAATACCACGTTTCGGATTGTCCGGGCAGCATCTACGTTTTCTGCAATAAACTTTCTCTCATTGTGGGCGATAGAACCTTTTCCAATCATACCGCTGATCGTCCTTTTCATTTCCACTATTCTCACCTCCCTCGCTTATAAAAATGCCGGATACGGCAAAAAGAAATATGCGCCGGATACGGCGGTTTTGTTACTTTTTGTCAAAAGTAACGCAAAAAGCACTTTCGACAGCCGTACCGTCCATCAAAAGTACCCTTGCGCCCTGCCGGGGCAAGACGTCCGAGGACGTCTGTTCTGCACGGACCGAAGCGGAGCGAAGACCTTTTCCTCCCTTCGGTCAGTGTGGCTGTGCCCGGTTATATCCTTGCCCGGATATATTCCAGATCACCACGGTAAGGTGTCCCCACCAGATACCAGTTCCGGGCAACATCCATTTCCATCCGGGTCTATACCCATTTGCCATCCATTAAAATCTGCAGGCATTCCCCACAGTGCAATCCGGTATCAATCCATAAGTCCGATGACAAGATACCGTATCTTCCGTTGCTACTGTTGTAACCAAGCCTTCCTTCTCTCATTTTCCAGTCCCCTTTCCAATCGGATTAAACTCAAAATCACTCGCGAAGGATGCCCTGAAACAGGGCTCCCTTTCCGCAATGCCAAAAACTTCCGTCCTCACATCTGCTGCTTTTCCTTGTCCGCCAACGATACAGGAGCGTGCCACGCGCCTGTCCTATCGTATCAGGAAAGAACTACCAACGGAAATCCTCCGGTATTCCACGCCTGTCCAGATACTCCTGCCGGGCTTTTTCCCGTTCCTCCTCCGTCGGGGCAGTTTTGGATCTCGTATATAATTCCCGTTCCACCATAGCATTCATTTTCTGCTCCAATCCGTTTTTCACTTCTTCCGTGCAGCTATCATCGTCAAGCAGATGATACCGAAGAAGTTTCATAAATAATTCCTGTGGAATCTGTACATTTTTCATTGCTTGCTCCTTTCAAGGTGGCAAGATGCCCTGTTCTTAAGAAATAGTCATCTTGCCATCTTCCTTTTATTCTGACAACATCCAGAACCATTGATTGCCACGTTTTACAGAATCAATCTCCAGTTCCAGTTTTGCATTTCGCAGTGTTTTCTTCTTAATCCCACGCTTTTCAGCTTCTTCTTCAATCTTTCTCTGAGCCATACCACCGTTAGCCAGTATCTCCAGCAAGAACTCTTTCTCTTTCCGGCTTTTTTGCCCTCTGCTGTCACCACTGAGCAGATCATCTGCGCTGATGTCATATTCCCCGATCCATTCAAAACCCGTCTCCTTATCCAGACGGAATGCTATAGACTTTCCTTCCGGTGCAAGGGAGCTTTTCACGTGACATACCACACGGATTTCCGGTTCATCCTTAATTCGCCCCACGATTAGCACGCTTCTGGCTGCAGCCTGAAAATCAATAGAACCTAAGCCACGATAAGAAGACTTTCCATTGCTGTTTTTGTTCATATGCCCGATCAAAATGATTGCACAGTGATATTTCTCTGCAAGCACCGCTACACGTTTCATTAACGGGCGGATTTCATTTGCCCGGTGCATATCCACCTCTGCACCAAGGAAGCCTTGTATTGGGTCTAATACCACCAGACGGGCTTTTGTCTGTACAATAGCTTCCTCCAGCCGGATATCCAGCATAGTAAGTGGCTGCTCCCGGTCATCAATGACCAATACTCTGGAACAGTCTGCACCAGCCGCCAGAAGCCTCGGCTTAATCGTATCGCCCAGTCCATCCTCTGCAGTCTGGTAAATGACATTCACAGGCTCTATTGGACTTTCCGATAATTTCATATCAGAATCAGCAGCCGTTTCTACTCCATCCTTTGCCTCTGCTGTATTTTCCTGCCTCGGAAGAATCTCCTCACCCTTGGTCAGCTTTGCAATGATCTGAAGTACCATCGTGGTCTTGCCTTCACCGGGATCTCCCTGAATAATCGTTACCTTCCCATAAGGGATAAACGGGTAAAACAGCCATTCAATCTGTTCCACCTCCACCGTTTCCATATTGATCAACTTCATATCCGGCTCCATCCTTTTTTGTTTCTGTTTTCTTTATCTCTACTCTGTTTGTTTCCATCCGTTCCTCCTTATTTTCCCGTTGAAAGAAACAGGAGATTTTGATAGAATACCCATAGAAAGTTTTGGTCTGAGTATTCTACCAAATTCCTGCCTTTAGGTGTTTGCCGACACTTAAAGGCTTTTTACTGTCCATCTTTCATCCCTTTCATCATTACCGTAATCTGTTTAATCACATCCAATAAATCTTTTGGTACTTCCTCACCTCCTTTGATGCGCTGAAGCTCCTCCAGAACTTTTGCCAGTTCCATTTTCAGTGCTTTATACACTCTTGGATTCCCTACTACGACAATTTCTTTTTCCTGCAGGCGCCGGACAATGTATTCCTGCTTCGTAAGACCGGATAATCTGACCAGCGTTTCAATCAATTCATCCTCTTCCGGTGATACCCGGAAAGCTACGGTCTTATTTCTCCAACGTCCCTGACTGTCCATGTTTTTTGCTGACATCTGTTTTCCTCCTCTACTTCGCAATTTCTTCAGTCTCAAACATTACATCCATCCGTTCCTGATCCAATCGGTCTACCATCTCCGTCTGCACGGATGGGAATAAATGTGCATACCGGTAAGTGATCTTTTCTGCAGAATGCCCTACACGTTTTCCGATTGCAAGAGCTGTAAATCCCATATTAATCAGCAGGGAAACATGGCTGTGACGGAGATCATGTACCCGGATTCTTTTTACCCCGCTTTCTTTACAGCCACGGTCCATCTCGTGGGAGAGATAATATTTCGTTACCGGGAAAATCCGGTCATCCGGCTGCAGGCTGTAATACTGTTTGAAAAAGTCCTGCATCTCATCACATAAAAACTGGGGCATCTTTACAATCCGGTTGCTGTTCTTGGTCTTTGGGGTAGAGATCACATCCTCCCCCCCTCCAGGCGTTGATAAGACTTATTGATCCGCAGGGTTCTCTTCTCAAAATTGAAGTCCGAAGGAGAAAGGGCGAGAAGTTCGCCTTCACGGACTCCGCACCAGTAGAGCAGTTCAAATGCATAATAGGAAATCGGTTTGTCCATCATTGCCTCGGAAAATTTTAGATACTCTTCTTTCGTCCAGAATTCCATTTCCTTACTTTCCTCTGCACCCATTGTTCCTGCTTTCTGCGCCGGATTGGCTGCCAGATCATAGAATTTCATTGCATGGTTGAAAATCGCACTTAATTGTCCGTGAATAGTTTTCAAATACGTTGGGGCAATCGGTTTCCCCGACTTATTTTTCAATTTCCGCATGGCATTCTGCCAATCAATCACATCCTTGGCGGTAATCTCAGATACTTTCCTCTGACCCAGATAAGGGATGATTTTACTACGGATAATACTTTCCTTTGTCAGCCAGGTACTTCTCTTCATACCTGGCTTTACATCCTCCTCATATAATTTGCAGAAGCTTTCCATCGTCATATTGACACTTGCTCTTTTCTGAAGTTGGAACTGATTCTCCCATTCCATTGCCTCCCGCTTCGTTTTAAAGCCACGCTTGCATTTCTGCTTGCGCTCTCCTGTCCAGTCCTGATACCTTGTCATAACGTACCATGTGTTATTGCTTTCATTCTTGTAAACTGCCATTCTTAGCCCCTCCCATCATATGATTTAGTTCCATAGAACTGCTGGTAAAAATACTTGCGGTCAACTCGACCGGGGATAGTCTGGCATCCCATCGCTTCCAGCTCCCTGTTCAGCCTTTTAATCAGCTTGTACGCATAGGATTCGGAAACCTCCAATGCCTCCATCACTTCATCCACTCTCATAAACATTTTTTCCATTGATAAATCCTCCTTTGTTTTTACTATACATTTCTGTATTGGTTATATGTTACTATACTTTTTGTATTGGTCAAGCATCCGTAAATAAAAATTCTATACTTTTTTGTATCAGTTCTCCTTGTCGGCACTATACTTTTATGCTATACTTTTTCTATCAACAACAGATAGGAGCGATAGTTATGGCGATTGGTGAAAGAATCCATCATTTCAGACTTCTGCATGGGTTCACGCAGAAGTACCTTGGACAGCAGCTTGGCTTCAGCGATATGCAGGCAGATGTCCGTATTGCACAGTACGAAAAAGGGGCACGCAGCCCGAAAGAAAAATATCTCAATGCACTGGCTGATATTTTCGAGGTATCTCCCCATGCACTGGCTGTCCCGGATATTGACAGCTATGTAGGACTCATGCACACGCTGTTTGCACTAGAAGACCTCTACGGTCTGCATATCGGCGAGATTGATGGGGAACTCTGCCTGCGGCTTGATAAAACCAAGGGTACCACCTACCTTTCTATGTTTGATATGTTCCACGAATGGCAGGAACAATCTGCAAAACTGGAATCCGGGGAGATCACGAAAGAAGAATACGACCAATGGCGGTATAACTATCCCAACGTGAAAAAATAAAAAACCAGCAAAAAAAAGGCCTTACCAAACTGATTTCACTCAATTCGGTAAGACCTTTTTATGTTGGTCAAAAATAATATTTACCTGATAACCTCCGGCTCACGCAAGAATAAATGCATGGTTTCCAGTGTTATCATTTTGTTATCAAATAGAACCTTGATGTCTCTCAAACGCCCTGTTTATGCGGGTTCTCAGATTTTTTCATTACTCAAACTCTTCCCCAAGGAAGTATCATCAAATCAAAAATGCTGATTTTATGCGGCATTTCACCTCATCTGTTTCATCTAATGTTACTCTTTTCATATCGTTTTCAAAAACTTTAGTAGCAAATTAGTTGCAATTATTCAATATTGCATCTACGAAATCCATGGCAGATATAATCTACTTTTACTACTAAAAACGTATGGTGCCTAATTCTTCTGCTTTATATTTACTCAAATTGAATGAAACAATGTTTCTATGAACTTCTGTTCTCGGATTATATATGATAACATCTTCTATCTTTGACAAGCCATTCACTAACCGATTCACCAATTTTTGTTCTTCTTTCAGATTATCTGTACCTATTTCTTTGAGTGCCTGACTAAGTCCGGATATCGCAACTATATTTGTACTAGCAAATTCATATTTTCCCGGACTTTCAGTCGGCATATCAAGTATCAAGGAGCTGCTACCAGTTCCTCCTGCCATTATTTCTTTAAGTTTAATCTGCTCACTGTCTATGAATCCGCCTATTCCTAATGGTCCATACAACGATTTATGTCCTGCAAAAGCTAAAAATGATATATTCATCATGGACATATCAACACTTTCTACTCCCAAGGACTGTGCTGTATCTAAAACTGTTATTGCATCATATCGCTTTGCACATTCAAAAATTTTATCAATCGGCAGCACATATCCAGTAACATTGCTAATATGTATGGAACATACACACCGAGGAGGATTAATTGAAAACACATATTTTAATTTTTCAACATCTATTTCTAAAGTATTCTCATCTATTGGCATTTCAATAAGATTGACATCTACTTTTTTCTGAATAAGATGGAGCGTTCTTGCTACAGCATTATGCTCATACGGAGAATAATAAATATTGTCCCCATTTCTAAAATCTATGCCTTGCAGAATTTGATTTATTGCAATAGTAATTGACGGTGTAAAAAATCACACTACTATTTTCAGCAGCATGACACAACTCCTTTATTTGTTTCTTCGTTGTATCAATTATTTCAGTAGCAATACGAGCTTTTTCATAAGAACCTCTTCCCGCATTAAATGCATACTCTCTATTTGCATAATCTAATGCCTTATACACACTCTCCGACTTCGGATATGTCGTTGCTGCATTATCCAAATAAATCATATCTTTCCTCCTAGCTTAATTGCTTTTCAATCATTTCAAGCAGAATGGCAACCTTATCATTCACCGACAAATCAGAAAAATCTTCCAAGTTGTCAGAAAGCATATTTTTCAATATTGTTCCTGTACCTTCATTGACATGCTCATAATACCTGACAATCTTCTCTCCATTTTTACCAACAAACGAAAGTTCAAGTTTTCCAGTTGAAGAATTTTCATCATTGATTCCCTCAATTTCTTCTTTAACTGATCTCAATGCTTCTAAATACCTCTCCATAGAACTATCATTCCATGAATCCAAATATACTTCCGTCACAGAATGAACCACTTTTTTCACTAGTTCTAACTCGTCAAATGTCTTCATATCTGCAATAACATTCATAAGTCCCGTCACTGAACCTGAATGTAATCCCTGTTTTGCTAATGTACTTTGTTCCTCATACCATTCTTGCAAAGTATGTACAAGATCATTCTTTTTCTTCTTATCAAAGATTTCTATTGTAGATTCAACTGCATTTTGTGCAACCCACTCATAATATTTATTAAGTTTTGATTTCAATTCGGTCAATAACTCAATGAGCTTTTCAAAGTCATTTTCACATGTAAATGCCTTTGGCATGTCCACCAGCAATACTTCATATGGATTTGCCTCAACGTTTTGAAGCAGCCCCTTTACCTTAGGAAACGCTTTACTGATTATACTATTGCCAAAATATCTATCTTGTTTCTTAATATTTTTTTGTAACCTGCGGCAATGCTCTAAACCAACGTTGCATACTTAAGAGAATATTCTGCAAACGAGATTCTGACTTGTTTTTACTCTCGCTTACCCCAAACAAATCGCACAGTCCTGTTAAATATTGTTCTTTTTCATATCTTCCATAGATATGAAGATATAATAATCATCTGGACTTTCACACATATTCAAAACGATATCAGAGTTAAGCTCCATTTCCTTGGTATCAAAGTAAATTACAATATCTTCCTTACGCAAACTAAGCGCATATGCAAGGTATATTGGAATAATACCCTTTCTCATACCTATAGGTGCTTCTGATAACTGTTCAAGTAGGTTTGACAAAGGTTGTTTGTTATCGCATGCACTCTCAATAAACGAATTAAAAACATTCATTACTGTCTCTGCATTATTTTGGTATTCCTTAGAGATAATACCTGTACCTACAAAAAGAGCTCTGTATATAGTTGATTCCGCACTAGTTCCTGTATAGTAATCAGTACAATCTTCTCCGTGAATCAAACGATCAATAATTGTTTTTCTAGCTTTTTTATTGGAACAGTTGTAATATTTTCTTTATTTATCAGTTCATTATTTACTGACAAAGTTCCTGAATATACCTGACTACAAACAGCATCAACAACATCTGATATTCTTTTTTTATTATCCACTTCAACATGATCTGTCAATGCATAAAAAATTGTTCTTTCGTCCCTATCTTCAAATGCTGTATCAAGATAAAGATATATTTCTCTATACAAATCATCTTCGATAATTGGTATCTCTTTTAATAAAACCTTGTTTTCCTCAGAAGTAAAAAAACAATGTATCGCCTTTAATTTCTTGAAGCACCTCATATTCAAGCAACTTGTCCTGTAAGCTCATCTGCTTTCTGCTGTATATGACAACTATTTTCTTATTCATACAGAAATTGAGCTTTTCAGATATTTGTTCTGTGTAGTCAATATCATCAATTGAATATAAAGCTAATACTTTTCCATCACATACTTGTTTATCATCCAAAACAAACATCGGTGTACAAGGGGTACAAACAAGATAAAATAGAAATGAGGGGCGATAGAGCGGAAATGTCAGATTTTCCACTCTATCTGAACACGGTCGCTGGTGGTACCTTGATCGTAGAGATCAAACCATCGGCGGCTTTTCTTTTGTCGTCAAAATCTATGCTGTCCCAGTTGTCGAGATAATAGGACAACTTCTTTATCTGTTGGGGCGATATGGTTTCAACACTCAATTCGGCGATTGCCTTTGAAATGGTCTGGCGTCGGGTGTCCAGTTCTTCAATTTTTTTGTTAGCGTAGGCAAGCAAGGTCGCATTGGCTCCGGTCAGCGTATCCAGCAGCTTTTCAATTTCTGACTCCACCTGTGCCAGCTCCACTTGATAGGCGGTCAGCTTCGGATTGACTTTTTCCTCTCTGCCGTGGAGTATCTGAAAGTCTTTGAACTTCTCCTGCATGGCCGAGAAAATGAATTGCTCAAATTCTTCTTTGCGGATTTTCCCGCAGCCCGGACAGCCTTTGTTTTCCGTCCGTTTGGTACAGCGGAAATACCCGGTGCTGTTTGGCACATGGGTGGCTTTCAGCGCATACCCACAATGACCGCATTTGATTTTCCTACCAGCCAAGTGTTTTTCGGTTTCCGTCCCTGCTGGAAGGTGGTATTTGCCATAAGTTTTTTCCGGCATTTCAGCCATGTGTCAGAGGGGATCAATGCTTCATGGGGAGCAATAACAAGTATCTGGTCTTTTAGGCACCTGTCCTTGTCCTCCTTAACATCCCGCCCCTGATAGAGATAGCAGCCGTTTGTTCCGGCAAAGTCAGAAGCGTCATTGACAATCGCTGCACCCTGACTCTTGAAAAATTCGTACAGCTCCAAGTCGGCCTACCTGTGCATAAACGGGGTTTCGCAAAAGCTGGGAAAGAAAACTCCGAACCATTGACTTCTCGTAAATCTTGATACCCTGTTCCTCGAAGTATCGGGTAATATCTCCGAAGGAGGTTTCCGGTTCAGCGTACATTTCAAACATCAGCCGTACATGGTCGGCGGCTATGGGGTCGGCAACCATTTTCTTTGTACGGATACCCTCTACCACAGTAGGCTCTAACTGATAACCGTATGGTGCCTGTCCGCTCATGTGGAAACCTTTCAGACACCGGGAATAGTAGGCGTCTGTGACACGCTTCTGAATTGTCTCACGTTCAAGCTGGGCGAATACAATGCAGATATTCAGCATGGCCCGGCCCATCGGGGTCGAAGTATCAAACTTTTCCGTGGAGGATACAAACTCCACATCGTACTCTTGAAACAGCTCCATCATCGTTGCAAAGTCCAGAATAGAGCGGCTTATACGGTCCAGCTTGTACACGATGACCCGCCGGGCCTTTCCCTTGCGGATTTCGCCCAGCAGTTTTTGAAATTCCGGCCTGTCCGTGTTCTTGCCGGAATAACCTTTGTCCTTGAATACCCGGCAGCTCCCACCTTTCAATTCATACTTGCAAAAGTCGATCTGACTTTCAATGCTGATACTGTCCTTGCGGTCTACTGACTGTCTTGCGTAAATACAATCTTCTCTGATAAATTCCATATTGGGCTCCTTTCCTTGCTGGAATGGAGCTACCAACCTTACAACTATATTATACCATCAGCAGCCCCGGACAACAATGTTGCGAATGATTAGGGAAATCTGTCTCCATATTTGCTGAACACCTCGTAAAGACAACACTCAATTTCTTTTCTGCGCTGTTCTTTCTCCTTCGGGGAAGTACCGGCGTGAGGCTTTCCAGCACAATGATCTTCCCTTGAAATGCGACAGACTTTGTTTCTCGTTCATAAGCGACAGTTTGCGTCATTGAAAACCTCCTTTGCGAAAGTGCGTGTATATGCCAGCCTTTCCCACTTGTCCCGTGGGGAAATGTCAAAAGACGGCACCCAGCAGGTGCCGCCCTTTGAGCTTTCTCCACTTCGGGTCGATGGCCCGAGGTCAGTAAGGACTGGAATGGTACTTTTCTTTGGCGTCCTCCACGCTATTGAGGTCAAATACTTCATAAAGCTGCCCCACAACACGCTGTATATCCTTCTTTGAAAATCCGCAGTCCTCCATTGCCATAATGACATAACCGCGGCAGGCGTCATTGCTCCATTCGTCAGGTTCCAAGCCGGGGATCATTCCAAACGCATTTCCCATAAAGTGCTCCTTTTTTTGAAAAGATGGGGAGCCACGCCGGATCGGTTGGCCTATCATCAGACAGCATTGCCGGGGGCTCCCCATAGGTTTTCACTTCATTTCAGACACATCGGACGGACATAGGCTTCATGCCCCATAGTATTGCAACTCTCCCCATTCTGATGGCAAGGCGTTCTCATTGCCTGCGACGGCTCACGGCTTGCAAGCCGCTTCAACGCTCGGACTGTGACTAAACGCAAGTATCCGGGTTCTGCGCCTGTTCCGGTGGAGCCAGCCTTGCCCCACCTATGGCATGGACCTGTTCGCTCGCTCAGTTTTACAAAGACTGTATTCTCTGAAATCCGAGGTCATGGCGGATCTGTCACACAGCGCGTTCCCCTTCGTATCCGGGTGTCTTTTTTATTCAATTTTCAATCTGCATGAGGCTTGGCGGCAATCCTCCTATATGCCGCCGTGGATTTACACGGTGTTAGGTCGTCGTTGGTTTAGGATAGACGAAAAGAAACGGCGGCTCTGAAAATCAAAGCCGCCGCTTCATAGGCGCGTGGAAATGTGTCTGCTTTACGACGGCTTTTTTTCTTTTGCCGTCGTCCGGCAGAATGTTATTCAATATTCAATTCAATGTTTCCAGTAAAGTCCTCACACTCAATGCCGATATAATTTCCACCATCAGGAAGTGTAATTGTGTCACTATAAGTTCCGGTTGTTTCAATCAAAGTGACTGCTTCATCCGATCCAGAAATCCAAAATACTTTTGCAGTACCTTCCGTAATCTCCAAAGTGCAATCAATAGACAATTCCTTACCGGCTTCTCTCTTTATGGAAGTTCCTCCGAACAAATACTCTATATCTGAAAAATTCTCATAATCAGCCGTATAAGTTCCCGTATAATCATCAATCCCTTTTTCTTTTGTTCCTTCCAAAGATAACTTTCCTGTAAGTTCTATGGCTCCAGCCGACTGAACGATATTATTATAATGATCGAGAATTTCATCTTTTGAACAGCCAGCAAGCACAAAGCTTCCCAAAAGGACGAATGTTAATGCTGAAGCTATTTTCTTCATAAAATCATCACCAGCCTTTCTTTGGTACTGCCTTTTTGGCCTTTTTCTTTGTTTGAGTTGCTTCCCGCTCTTTCATGCACAAAATCAGGATGGCAGAAATAACGACAGCAAGCGCAAGACTACAAAAACAGGTTCCTATATTCCAGTTGACTGCGGTATCATAGCTGCGGTAGCCTACCATTCCGAGACTTGCGGTAATCGGATAAAGGTTTGCCAATGTCATATTTCCTGCGGCAAACATCCCTCCATATCCATAGACAAAAGCAATGATTACACCAACTAAAAAGCTGCCTGCCCTCCGACAAGTAAGGGCGATAATCGGCAGAACCGCAAGATATAAAAAGAAATTAACCGCGGTAATCTGCAAAATCGCTTTTAGAGCTAAGGAAACCTTAAAGCCGGGAAATCCCACAATCATTTCTGCAATGATTGTAAACAGGCTGCATATCAGTCCAAAAATAATAGACAATACGCCGCACACAATCAATTTTCCGGTCAGCAGTTTCTTAAAAGAGATCGGCACAGTTAGAATATTTTTCAATGTGTCATCCGTCTGCTCACGAGAAATCATATATCCAGCAATTAGGCTGATACACATCGGAAAAATCATGGACATATTGTTTTTGATGACCTGTTCTGTAAGATAGGCGAAATCCCAAACAGAACCATCATTCGCCATAGAGGTAAACAAAGTCAGCAGGACGGATAGGAGCATGAGCGCAACACCCGCCCAAAGAATATGATACCTTTTCAATTTATAAAATTCTGTTTTTACAATGCGAACCATGTTTATTCCCCCCTCTGCTTATATAATCTGTCAATCAGTAAGAACGAAACGATTGCCATGATCCCAAGAATGAATACAACTTGAAAGGTTGAAGGAATTAGCCCTGTCATTTGCTCCAAGTTCATTTTTATTCCATGAGCCGCCATATCTCCTGCACTCCAAAATGTAGTCAGTGGCGTGGGCAGAAGCCATAACATAGTTTTAGGAAGTGTGTCAAACAAAGCCGTAGCACTCATGTTCAGGACGCTGTAAAAGACACACAGCAAAATGGAAAATACATAGGTCTTACTGAAAAAGACAACAAGGACAATCAACGGGAGTGTTCCCGCCGTAATGAAAATTCCTGTTTCAACCGCTAAAAACAATTTATAGCCTATTCCATAAACTTCTAATGTTCCAAATCCGCAAAGAATTGTCGCAATGGTGGAAGCCACACAAAAAACAATTCCAAAAAGAAAGAGGACAATAATCTTTGCAAGCACCATTTGCGTGCTGGTTACGGGAATTGTACGCAGATTTTTGAATGTATCGTTGTCGCGTTCCATAAAGAACAGGATAGCGGCAATCACTCCGATAATGCAGGGCAGTAAAAACTGGATACCATATCCCAACACCATGTTAAATAGTCCGTCAAAAGCATCTGCCCGATCTGTATATCGCTCCATCATAGAGGGCGTTGTCATCAGATAAGTCAGCGGGATTGGGAACAGGAAAGCAGCCAGAATAATAAGCGGAATAAATTTCTTCCGTTTCAATTTCAAAAATTCGCATTTGATTAGTTTAAGCAATTCCTTCGCCCCCTGTCACACGCTTGAAGTAATCTTCAAGACTTTCTTCACAAGTATGCGCCTCCGATACCTCCAATCCGTTTTCTACAAAGGCAGTTACAATTCTCCCCACAGGCAGATCCAGGTTGTGCAGGCGCAGATTGTGGTCGTCCTGTATGGAGAAATGGTTTTCATGGAAATTGCGTTCCAAAATTCTTGCCGCCTGTGCAGTATCAGAGAGCGTAAAACGGATATGCTTACTGCTTTTTTGTTCCAGCTCAACAAGGCTTTCTTCTTCCAGCAATGCGCCGTGGTCGATAATTCCAATATCGTCAGCCAGCAAGGAAATCTCCGAAAGAATGTGACTGGAAATCAAAATGGTTTTTCCTCTTGCGTCGCAAAGCTCCCGAATAAAGGAGCGTACTTCTGCAATACCGATGGGATCGAGACCGTTGATCGGCTCATCCAAAATCAAAAGCTCCGGATCGTGCATAACGGCAAGGGCGATGGCAAGCCGCTGCTTCATACCAAGAGAATACTGTGAAAAGAGCTTTTTATCTTTGTAGGGCAGTCCTACCAGATCCAGAGCGTCTTTGATAGCATGATTGTTTGGTACGCCCCGCAAAGTAGCAAAAATACGCAGGTTTTCTGTGCCGGTCAGATTTGGATAAAAACCGGGGGACTCAATCAAGCTACCGATACGGGGCAACAACTTCTTTTCATTCCCCTGTAAAGATTTTCCCCAGATTTTGACCTCTCCAGAAGTTGGCTTCGTTAAGCCCAACAGCATTTTCATGGTAGTGGTTTTTCCGGCTCCGTTTCTGCCCAGCAGACCATAAATTCTCCCACGCTTCACATGGATATTTAAGTCAGCAACACTCTTTTGTGAGCCGTATTGCTTCGTCAGATTTTTTGTTTCAATGATGTAATTTGTATCCATATTCAAAACCTCCTGTTCTGTAAGGTATTCTATCACGCCAACCTTGCATTAACCTTGCCGCAACCTTGCATTAACCTTGCAATTTGAAATCTGTCAAAATGACAAAGGTTCCCGCCATAAAGACGGGAACCCGCTTAAATCTCCAAAGGAAAAAGCAACATAAATTCAGTTCCCTTCTCCCGGAAAGCTTTCAACTGTTATGCTTCCACCCATCTTTTCTACAAGCTGATGGACAATAGAAAGACCAAGTCCGCTGCCTTTTTCGGAGCGTCCTTTATCACACTTATAAAGCCGTTCAAATATGTGTTTCAAATCGTCTTTCTCAATTCCTACTCCATTATCCGCCAGCAGCAGCTCCATGTTATTTTCCTTCTTTGACAGGACAATTTTGATTTTGTCTGCATGGCTGTGAGCGATTACATTTTGAATGAGATTATTGACGATCCTCATATAGCTGTCCATATCCAATCTTACCCGGACAGGCTGTTCGGGAATATCAATGTCATACTCAACCTGTTTATCCTCAAAAATCGGTATCCAGTCAATGAGGATATTTCTTGTCAGCTCTGCGGCCTCAACGCTCTGGATCTCCAAAGCAAACTCGTTAGAATTTAACTTGAACCAGTCAAAGAGTACATCAATATATTCTTTCAGATCATGGGCTTTCCGGCGGGCGGTTTCAATATAATCATCCCGGTCTTTTCCTGTGACCAGTCCTTTGTGTGCAGCGTCAAGATACCCAATCAGAGTGGTAAGGGGTGTCCGAACATCATGGGAAAGGCTCGTCATAAGCTGGCGGTTGGTTTCTTCTGTCTGCCGTACAGTTGAAAGTCTGCTTTCATAGGACACAACAATCTCATTGATTTCATAGGCAAGAGGTGCTGTCAGTTCATTTGTTGCAGATAGAATACGCCGGTTGCCATTTCCGTTTTTCACATCAACCAGCACATCGGTCATTTCTGCGATTTGTTTTTTTTACACGCCGAACGAGAACGATGGAAGTCAATACAGCCACAACAGCAATCACAATGGACAAGAATACGATGATTTCCATGCTGGCTACACCTCCTTATTAAAGCGGTAGCCAATCCCTTTGACCGTTTGTATATACTTTGGGCTGGAAGGATTGACTTCTAACTTTTTACGAAGCCGGCTGATAATCGCCATAATGTTACTGTCGTCATAGAAATATTCCTCGCCCCATACTTCCTCATAAATCTGCTGTTTGGTCAAAATTTTCCCTTGATGTTTTGCACAGTACAGGAGCAGATCAAATTCCTTTGGTGGAAGTTCAAAAGTGCCGTTTTCCGTAGTAACAGAACGATTTTCAAGGTCAATCTGCAATCCGTCAAAATCCAGTTTTTGCATAGTTCCGGCTTGCTGATTAAAGCGAGTGTAGCGACGAATGAGGGAAACAATACGGGCAATCAGTTCGTCCATATCAAACGGTTTTGTCAGATAATCGTCCGCCCCGGCCCGTAAGCCCCGCACTTTAGAAATGCTGTCATTTTTGGATGTAAACATCAAAATCGGCAGGCTGTTCTCTTTGCGGATTTCTTCCAGCGTTTCAAAGCCATCCATACCGGGCATCATCACATCCAGCACCACAAGCTGATACTCCTGCTCTTTTAATTTCTGCAAGCCCTCTTTTCCGGTATTACAAAAATCGGCTTCTATATGTTCCGATTGTACGCTGCGTTTAATCAAAGCGCACAGTTCTCTGTCATCATCTATAATCAAAATTCTATTCATGGCGCAGCTCCTTCCCTTGTTTTGTCCGGCCATCAAGCGGCTTCTCCGCAGTTTTAGGGAGCAGCCAAACACCGGCCATTTTCACAGCGCCGTGGATACGCCCACCAGCACAATAATAATTTACCCTACGAGGTGTCACGCCCCACTTTTCGGCAGCCTCTTTCAATGTCATATAGTCCATTTTGCACCTCCACAGGATATATTATAGTTCTCTGCCTCGAATAATACAAGTTAGAGACTACATGGACACGAAATAAAATACTACTTAATGTAAAATTTCATTACATTCTCATGATCCAACCAGAAATGTAGAATGATATAGGGTGATATGAGAATGAACCAAAATGAAAGAAGGTTTGACTTTCACGGCCTCGGGGCGGCACTCAAACGAGCCAGAGAAGAAAAGGGCTGGACACAAGCCTATGTTGCGGAATTAGTAGACCGTGACTCCCGTACCATTATGAATATTGAGAATAAAGGTCAATATCCCAGCTTCGACCTTTTTGTTAAACTCATTACTATGTTTGACATTTCAGTAGACCAGTTTATTCATGCGGACGGAGGGGCGCAGACAAGTTCTTGCAGAAAACACATTGATGTGCTCCTAAATTCTATGAATGAAAGAGAGCTTGTCGGTTTTTCTTTGCCCTCAATGGCGGTCAGAATATCTTGCAAGTCGTAGCCGTCCCCCAGCGTGGAGGCACGCAGACGGGTGAAGCGTTCCTGCCCTTGCCCGGTCAGCCGGAAACTGATACCGCCGCCCCGAACCTTCTTGACTTCATATCCGGCCCGTTTCATCAGGGCAAGAAATTCATCCAGATCGGCGGGGCGCTCCGCCAGCGCAGTATCAATGGCGAGGCGCAGCCTGTCCTGATAGGAAAGCGGTCCTTTTCGTTCTTTCTGCCATTCTCCATAATTCCGATACTTACCCTTGCTCCGGGGCTTCGGGTTCTCTACAATAGACAGCCCGTTTTCAAGGCACAGTCTGTCGGAGAGCCGACGGAGAGCGAAGCTGGAACCCCAAAAGTTTTGGAATTTCCGGGTACAGTCAAGGGTGGTAGAGTTGTAATAGATGTGACAATGGATGTGCTGCTTGTCGGTATGTGTGGTAACGATAAAAGCGTGCCGCCCCTTCGTCCAGCTCATAGCCAGCTCATAGCCGATACGGTTCGCCTCCCTCGGGGTGATTTCTCCCGGATAAAAGGATTGCCGTATCTGATAGCACAGCACATCATTGGTACTTTTTTCTGTTCCCGGCCCGTCATGGCGGCATAGCTGGCCTTCGTCAGAAGAAACTCGTCCGCCACGGTGACGGGGTCGCACTCATAAGCGGAGATATACTTTCCGCTTTCTGTTTTTTCCGGATTTTTGCCATAGTCCAGACAATCCCGGATGGCCTCGGCAATCGTTTCGCCTTCGCCCGCATGGCGCTGCAACAAAGTTGTGGTAGCCAGAAATCAGCCCTCCCTTCTATGAAAAAAGGGCGGTATGTCCAGACCGCCCCGACTTTCAAGTAACATACTGAGGCTGCTTAACTTGCCAGAAACCGATACAGAGCAGACTTGCCTCCGTCCAGAGACCAAAGCAGAGAACCAGCCGCCGCTTGCAGCCCATACGGCGAAAGGAGGAAGGCGAGGAACAGAAATACAATCCCTCCTATGGGCGTCGGCGTGAAAAAAAGAGCGACACCCAGCACCGCCAGGATCACAGAGGCAATCGTCAGCAGGACGGCACAAATATCAAACAGGAACACCAGCAGAGCCGCCAGAAGGGACAACGCTAAAGCAAAGGGAGCAACCAATATTTTCAGCAGTATCTTCATCATCAAAACCTCCTTTATTCTTTCTATCTCTATTTTATCATGCCTACCCGGGGACATAAATGTTGCGAAAGATTAGTGAATCCTGTCCTCAATTAACAAACAGGGAGAGTACAAATTGTACTCTCCCTGTTTGTTAGTTGTTTCTAGCCTTCAATTGCACGATTCTTAATTTCTATCAGTTTTTCATGTTCAAGATCATAAATGCTTGCAAAAAGATTTGATTGTCGCATAGTTCGGTGCTTACTAAGTTTTCAATTAGCTTCATATTGTCATCATCTAACTCTTTTCCCTTGGGAGAATCCAATACGATAAACAATTTTGTGTCCATGCTTTCTTCTATAACCTTTAAAAAGCCACTTTGAAAGCAAATACCATTTTTTGCAGAACTGCACCCGAAAGCGATTTTAAGTCTGATGTAAAGATGAAATCCTCTTTGGCTACCATTTTATCATCAACATTAAGCTGGGTTGCATATTCTAAAACATATTTATAAATTTTCGATATGTAAGAATTTTGATTTTTAATCGTTCGTTTTATTTCGGCTTTAACATGCTTCAAATCGCTCTTTGTTTCATCTAAAAGCTGTTCAACTACGGTCTGATCAATATTAAAATTGGCAAGTTGCTTATTAACAAGGGTATCTTTTGATTCAGCAGAAAACATGCTTATTTGTGCATTTTTGGCATGATATTCACTTAGTTTTACGTCATAAGAGGAACGTTCACGTTTTAACTTTTCTATGTTGGTCACTATAATGCTTCTGTGCGCTCGTAAATATTCATAATTTGCTGTCGAATTCAGCAATGTAGTCCTGTTTACCGGAATTATAACATCATCCTGTTTCACAGATAAATTCATTGAATCAATATAGTCGAAGAATTGCTTTTCTTTAAGAAGAACAGAGTTAATTTCTTTTAAAGCATTTTTTTCATTTTCAAGTTTGATGTTACAATACGCTATTTTTTCGTTGAGTTCTTTTTCTATGTCTGAAATGAATATTTCTCCGTTTTGCTCATAAACTTGCTCACTCAATTCTTGTATATTCAGCATTGCCAAATATTTGTCTCTGTTTAGTTCGAGTGTGGTTTTCTTTTCGATCAAATCATCTATATCAATTCCATTTAAGCCCGCAAGTAATTCCTCAATGCTAAATTTTATCTTTCCAATGACGGTTCCACGATTTAGAAGTGTCCATCCTTTGTCTTGATCAACATACATAAACCCCAATAAATTTTTTAAAACTTTGATGTTTTCATATTTAAAAACAAACGACAAAAAACTCATATGTTGACTGGGAAGTGTGAACTCAATGCGACTGTTTTCGGAGAAAAGTGTAAGCAAATTATTTTCCCGAGTGGCAGTATATTTTTGCCCTTTTTCAGAAAATGTTATCTCCGTAATAATATCTTCATATTTAATTCCACGCATATTAGGAATTGGATACCCCAACGCATAAAATAGAAGTCTAACAAATGTAGATTTTCCTTTTGTGTTGGTCTTAGAATAAATCAGATTTCTCTTTTCTGAAAAAGTGTCTAAATTTTCTATCATACCTTCTCGTAATAGAAGTTTCTCTATAATCATGCTTTCACCCCGACTGCGCTACATACCTTTTGGACTACTCTGTTGCTTGTAAGTATTCTATATAAAAATACTTTTGTTAGATATTCTGTTAGTTCATTATCGCCATTACTCAACATTACAAATTCGTCTCTAAATTCATCGCCGTGTTCTTTAATAAATTCAAGTTCTGGTTTTTTAATTGCTTTCCCTATTGATTGATTTTTAAATTGCGCATAGCGTTGCAAGACTTTGTTGGTAAATTCGTAACGTGCATGATAGAAACTTTTCGGATCATTCATGACGCGTTCAACCTCTTTTTTATAGACTGGTCCGGCAAAAACGATAAACAATCATCAATATCCGGAAAATTCCCATCAACCAGAAAAGCTACAATTGGCCAAGTAAAATCTTCTTTCAAAATCTTCTTGTTTTTATTCTCATCTTTTATGGTAGAGTTGTGTTCAAAATTCAGTTGCCAGTGCTCCAATAACTTTTGTTTTATGGAAATGGCATCATCTCTTGTTAATCCGATGGTATCTGTCAAAAAACTTAAAACGGAATCGCCAATAATGGTATATCTGTTTTTTCTCGTTACCGTAATACGGATATATTGTTGATATATATAAATTCTCTTTGTGGAAATTCTCAACTTTTTCTTTTATTTGTTCCAATTTTCTGATTTTCAGAGGATCTTTTTCTTTTTTTATTTTTTTGCAATGTTTTTGAGATTGAAAGGATGGTATCGTCAATCTCTTTCTGTATTCCCGCTAAGCAATCATTGTACGGGATAATACTATTGTTAAAAAAATTTGGAGCCGACTTAAATGTATCAGGTATATTAGAAATGTACACCAATTGGTTGTCTTTATACGGATTACGTGCTAACGATATTATGGCATCTTTAAATTTTTCCTTTTGGTCTTTGATGGTTGTGCTATCTTGTGCAGATTTCGCCTGTGCAAAAACCTTTCGTTCATCAATCAAAGTAATTTCAATATCTTGAGATATGGATTCAATTTTAATATCTGCTGCATCTGGCATATACTTTAAAAAAGAAAAATGCCTGCATTTGCTTGAAAATTCCAACCAAAAAGAAGATGCAGAAGCATCATTACTAAACTGGCATATATCCTCATTTAAATATTCACTCATCAAATCTCACCAACTTTCGATAGATATTTTCATTTTACCATATTGCGGTAAATTTTTCTATCATACAATACAGTGAGAATAAAAAGACGAGGGCGGCAAGCCCCACAACGGAAGCCTGCCGCCCTCGTCTCACTTTGCCACCAGCTCGGAAAGCTCCCGCAGCACCTTTGACACCTCGCCCCACAGCTTTTCATAGTCCCGCTTCAATCCGTCGATTTCCTCCGGGTACACGCCATAGGTATGTGCGTGTATGGCAACCTGATTGAGATTGTTAGAACAGTGCCGTTGCAGAGAGATCAGCTCTTTTACGGGCGCAAGGTCGATGTGCAGGATATACCCATTCAGAGCCATTTTCCGTACATAAGCCCCGGCGTTGAAAATGCCCGCCTCGGCCATCCGCTCATGGATGGCCGCCAGCTCGTCCGGTGTTACCATGACGTGCAGATGGACATTCCGCTTGCGGTTCTCCATCAGCGTTCCAGTTCCCGGCCTTTCCGGCGCTCTTTGGGTTCCTTTACCTTATCAAGCGGTTTTGCGTCCAGCTCCGGGGGCGTGGGTGGGATGGGCGTGTTGTTGGGTACGCCGTCGATCATGTTGCAGTTCTGCTCTGTGGAGAGCTCGGCGGTTTTCAGATAGTTGTCTTTTTTCGTGCATGGCGATCCTCCTTTATCGTTCCTCATGGTTTTTATGGCTCCGCTTCTGGACCGGGCTCCTTTTGGGGTTCCTGCCCTCTGGCTCCTTCTTTGAGCCGGGCGGTAATGGATGGGCGCACCCGGTCAGGATTGCCCGGTGCTGGTTTCAGTTCATAATCCTCCATCTGCTTTTCGGTCAGCGGCTTTGCGTAGGTCAGTTCGCCCCATGCCATCAGCCTGCCATCCGCCACAGGACGCCGCCTGTCGTCATCGTAGTTGACGATGGAAAGAGGCTGGTTATCCGGCGGCTTCGGGTAAGTTCCTATGTCCACGGGGCGCTGGGTGGAATAATAGCGGTAAACGCCCTCCGGTCCCAGCTCGGTATGCTTGACCGCCGCATGGTAAAGCTGCTGATAGTCGTCCATCCGGCGGTCAAAGTCCCGCTGCGCCCACGCCTGACTGGTTCCATAGCGGCCCCAGTAGTAATCCCGATGGCCGTTTTCCCCTCGGTAAACTGCCAGGTCACAAAGGGGCTCGGCGCTCCCGGATTATGCCCCAACGCAAAGCCGTGTCCGGTTTCAAAGGTGGCAGCTTTCAAAATCACATATCCTTGTACTGTCTCCAAGAGATCCCTCCTTTCTGTGCCTCGGGCCAACATGACCCGAAGTGCTGGATGTTACGAAATAAGAGGGCAGACCGGGGAGGAATGTAATAAGATATTCCCACCCCGGAAACACCCTCAAAAAAGCCCGGAATGTCAAGCCTTTGAGGCGGCAAATCGTAACAGCCGCCCGGCCTTCTCTCCCGCATTTTCCTCATGCGTTCCCGGCGTTTCCGGCGGTTTCCTTCGGCCTTGCAAGCGTCGGAACAGTAGGCTTGACGCCCCTCGGGCAAAAACGCCTTTCCGCAGACCGCACAGGCCCGCAGCTCCGGGGAGATGCCTTCCGTTGTCAGCGACGCTTGAAGCTCCGGGTTAAGAGGCAGGACAGCCTCACGGAAATAACGGCAGTACGCCCCTGTCCAGCACTTGTGCAGCATATAGCAGGCACAGTCAAGAGGAAGGCACAGGCCGCTTTCCCGGTCATAGTTGGCGCACATCCCCGTGACCAGAGTGCGGATTTTCTTCTTCTCGTCACGGGTCAGCTCCCGGGCGTCCATTTAGGACTTCGGGCCACGATGGCCCGAAGGGCGGGGCTCCACGATCAGCGCCCGGAACTTCTTCCGGCACTGTTTTTTCTTTCCTTTGCACTCCTTGTAGTAACGGCATCCCTTACAAGGATCGTCATTGTCCCAGCCGGGGTGCGGTACTTCCTTCATCATTCGTTCAAAAGGGCTGCTTGTAAAATTCATTCTCATTCCTCCGTATCTTCCTCCCACGGCGGGGTATCTTCGTCCTCGGGTTCCTCTGCGATCTCCTCCAGCTCCCCGTCCTCATATTCGCAGTAATCATCTTCCAAGTCCGGGGCTTCATGCTTCGGCTTGTAAATCTTGAAATAGTAACCAATCCCACCGCCGGCCAGCACCACCGCGCCGATCAGAAGCAGAGAGAGAAGGGGGCTGTCCTTTTTCTCCGGCTCGGGTTCCGGTACTTCCTCCACAGGTTCGGTGGGCTTTGGCTCTGGCTCCGGGGTCACTTCTTGGGGCGGTTCCTTACCCTGTTCGGCAAGAGGCAGAAGGTCGTCTGTGGTAACGGTATTGAGGAAATAGACGTTCTCGCTGGTTTTCTGTTTGTCGATCACCAGATAAAACACGCTCTCGTCTGCGGTGGTGATGGTGTAGAACTCTTTACCGTCCTCGTCGGTGGCGTTGTCCACCACGGTTCCCGTCCCGTCCGGGGTAAAGGGGTTCTGGGTTTCCGGCTCCGCTTCGGTTTCCACCGGGGCGGGCGTTGTCTCCGGCTGCGGCTCGCTGCTCTGTGCATAAGCCGGGACTGTAAAGATCAGGCAACACAAAAGGCTGGCAGCTATCGCCGCCAGCCTGCGGTATTTAATTTTCTTCATGGGCTGTGTCCTCCTTTTCGGTGCCTCCGGCTTCGGGTCAGTATGGCCCGAAGTGGTAAGGCTGTTTTTGGGGTCGTTCAGAAAAGCCATCAGCTGGGCGGGGGTCAGTTTGAGCGAGCGCACCGCCTGCACGATCTGGCTGTTTTCTTCCTCCTGTTTCTGCTTTTCCAGCTCCCGGATTTTGGCCTGCCATTCGGCAGCCTTCTCCCGGGCTTTTTCCAGTTCCTTATCGAGCTTGTCGATCTTGTTCATGCAAGGACTCCTTTCCTCTGGCTCACAGACGCCCGAAGGCATAGAAATGTGTCTGCCAGTAGCTTGAATTGATGTTTGCGTATTGGATGGGCGACCCACAATGGAGCATCATCCCGCCGCCCACATAAATCCCCACATGGGACACAGGACCGGGACTGTCATAGGTTCCTGTGAAAAAGATAATATCGCCGGGCTTTGCCTCGGAGGGGGAAATGATAGCGCACTGGTTATAAATGCCCTGCGCCGTGGTACGGGGCAGGTTGTGGACGCCGCTGGCCGTGTACACCCAGCAGACAAAGCCCGAACAGTCAAAGGAGGTGGACGGGCTGGAGCCGCCCCACACATAGGGCCAGCCGATGTACTTTGTGGCTTCTTCCATGAGCGCCGCAAAAGCCGGGTCATCCAGCGCCTCGCCGGGTATCTCATAGCTGGGGCCGGTATCTTCGCCGCCGTTGTAAATCCCTTCCCACAGATAGGGTTTGTTGCCTTTGAGCTGCTGCATAACGGTGTAGATTTCCCGCTGCTGTTCGTTAAGCCTCGGCAGGATCACGGCGGGCAGCGTCTTGTTTGTGAGGGTCACATTGAGAATGTAATACTCATAGGGGACTTCCTCGGTGGTGGTTTCCCCGGTCTCCGGGTCGGTGCTGGTTTCGGTGCGGTAGCGTATCTCGACTTCCTCCGTCAAGGTCAGCTCATACTGTGCCTCGAAGATCTCCCGCAGTTCGTCCTGCACCTGTTCCCGGAAATACACATGGTACTTTGCCGAGAGATAGGATGCCAGCTCATAGGGGTTATGGCCGATCTCGTCCACGGAATAGCGGTACTCGTCATAGCCGGGATGGGTGCTTTCGATGTTCGCTACCGTCTGCGCCAGCTCGTTTTCCAGCGCCGTGTAGTCCTCGTCTACGCCCAGCAGGTCCATATCCTCCGAGGCGTAGGAGGTGCCGGATAACGCATTGGCAAGGCCGCTGCCAAGCGTGGGAAAGATAGAGCTTACCGCCGACACAAGAAAACAGAGCAGCAACAGCAGGAGCAGGACCAGCACCGCCACGGGATGACGGGTCACAAACTGCGCCGCCCGACGGGTCGCAGTTCCCGAAGCGGCAGCGGTTTTCTTTGCGGCCTTTGCGCCCTGTTTTGCAGCCGCCTTTGCCTCTTTGGAATACCGGCGTTTCAGTTTCCATTTCTGCTGCACACGGGAAAGCGGATTGCTGGCAAGTTCCGGGTGCTCGGAGGCCATCTTTTGAAAATCCACATTGGCCCGGGCTTTTATGTCCTTCCGTTCCCACTTTGCCACCTTCCGGGCTGGGTGTTCCCGCCAGCGGCGTTTGGCATAGCGGGTCAGTTTCCGGGCTCCGGCCTCTGCGGCCAGCTCGGATTTATGGGCTCCTTCCACACCCACATTTTCATGCTCAACCTCGTGTATCTTGTTGTGGACATAGAACCACGCTTCTGTACGGGCTCCCCGGACTGCCTTTTTTGCAAGCCCCGGCGGCTTCTTCGCTGCCCGTTTTGCCTCGGTCTTGTCCAGTTTCTCCCGGGCCTTTCCCAGCTTTTCCCCGGCGTGTTCCGCTTTTGCCTGTGCTTTCTGGTACTTGTCCTTTTTGCTCCCGGCCTTCTCGGCGGAGCCCTCCGGCTCCTGTGCCTTGCCGGTATCCTGCGGCCTGTCCGCTTCATCTTCCTGCCTCATGCGGTCAGAGGGACGGCTTTTCCGGCTGTCCTCTTGAAACTTACCGCTTTTGGACTTCGGGCCATCATGGCCCGAAGGGCTGTCCTGTCCGGTATCCTCGTCCTCAAACCGCAGACGCCGGGATGGTGCGGGGGAAGGTCCTTCCCGTTCAGCCGGTCCGGGGCGATTGCCCCCGGTATCCTCCGTCGGCCCCGTCCTTTGAAAATTCCGTTTGTCAGGTTTCTTTCCGATGATGTATCCCTCCTTTCCAAACCTCGGGCCAGCATGGCCCGAAGTGTGTTATGCCCGGTTCATTTCCTGTTTTTTGTCCTCCGGGCGGGTGGTCATAATGGCGTACAGCTCCGTGTTCTGCGGGAAGCGGTCAACAAACGGGATGGTGGTGTTCCCGAAGAACAGCAGCCCCTCGCCGGAATTGGTATGGGTCACATAGGAAAGCTGGTGGGGCTGATCCCAAGCTGTTTGGCTAAAATCTGCCGGTCCCCCTGTGCCTGCGAGAGCAGCACAAGGAAGTCCGAGTTTTCAAATGTTCTCGATCTCCGGGCTTGCCAGAAAATCCTTCACGTTCTGAGTTAAAGCACTGGGAACGCACCCCTTTTTTTCGCAGCATTTTCCAGATCGCCACACAATAGCTTGCCGTCAGACGGTCACGGAGCAGCACATGAAATTCGTCGAAGTAGCACCATGTAGCGATACCGCGCAGGAAATTCATGGACACCTGCGAGTTTACCAAGTCCTGCATAATGAGCATGGCAATCGTCCGAAGCCCGGCCCCCAGCTTTTTTAAGTCAAGGCATACCAGACGGCGGTTCAAGTCCACATTGGTTTCATGGTTGAATACGTTAAGGGAACCTGACACATAGATTTCAAGGGCAGTTGCCAGCCGTACCGCCTCGCCCTCCGGCTGGGAACAGAGCAGGTCATACAGGGTTTGGAGGGTCGGCATTTTGCTTGTTTCCGGGTCCTGCAAGTGTTCCCGGTACATCTGGCGTACACAGCGGTCAATGACGGTACGCTCCACAGGCTGCAAGCCATCCTTGCCGCCAACGATCAGCTCCATCAGTGACAGGATAAAGTCGGCTTTCAGCGCCATCGGGTTTTCCTCGTCAAAACTCAGGTCAATGTCCATCGGATTGATGTGGTGGGGGCTGTCCGGGGCGATCTCGATGACCTGACCACCCAGCCGCTTGATAAGGGGCGAGTATTCGCCCATCGGGTCCACCACAATGATCCGGTCACGGGTGGCAAGGAACACGTTCACAAGCTCCCGCTTTGCGGCAAAGGATTTGCCGGAGCCCGGCACGCCGAGGAACAGGCCGTTGGGGTTTTTGAGCTTTTTCCGGTTTGCCATGATGACGTTATGGGAAAGTGCGTTGAGCCCGTAATAGACGGCTTCGCCATCCATGCGGAGCTCCTGCGTCATAAAGGGAACGAAAATGGCCGTGGAGCTGGTCGTCATGCCACGCTTGATCTCAATGCCGTTATGACCCAGCGGAAGGCTGGAAAGAAAACCGTCCTCCTGCTGGAAGTCCAGCCGCTTCAAGGTGCAGTTGTATTTCTGGACGATACCGGACACCGTGAACAGGTCATTGTCCAGTTCCCGGCGGGTCGGGGCCATGTTTACCACAAGGAAGGTCAGAAGGAACATTCTTTCATTCCGGCTCTGTAAATCTTCCAGGAGGGTCTTTGCGTCGTTGCTGTACGTCACAAGGTCGGGCGGAAGTATGTCCATGTCGTACCCTGACCGGGCTGCCTTCTTTTGTTCCTCCACCTTCATCTTGTCAATGTCGGAGACTTTGGCCTTGATGGATTTTACGGCGGCGGCCTGATCGACGGTCTGGATATGGAGGGTAATGGTCATTTCCGCATCCATTTCCAAAAGCTCCGCCAGCAGCTTGTCCGAGAGCTCCGAGGCCAAAATCTGCAAGTAGGAGGCAGCGCCCCAAGTCGTCCCCACCCGGAACAGTCGGCTGAAACGGAAGTCGAAGCTGTCCGGGGCGATAAAGTCTTTGGTGGAAAGCCCGGTTTTGGGGATCATATCCCATGAAAACCGGAAGGGGGAGCCGCTGCCGGGATGAAGCTGCCCGTGAAGAAGCTCCAGCCGTTCCAGCCCCGAAAGGGAACGGCACTTGACGCCCAGCTTTTTGAAGTTCCCGCAAATGTCCGCCTCTACACGTTCCAGCCTTGCCCTGGCGGTGGAAAGGTCGTCCACATTCACGCCGAAGGTCAGGAGCTTTGTGCGGACAATGCCGTTGTTGCTTTTGGCGATCTGGTTTTCCAGCATTTCCACATACTCACACCGGACGCTGTTGTAATCGTCGTCCTGCATGGGGATGTTCACGCTGTACCGGCTGCCCGGGCGGCTCCGGTGGTTGAGGAAGGAAAGCTGGAACGGAAGGCTGCTGTCAAAGTAGTTGAGGCAGGCGCTCCACCCGTCAAAGATGGCTGCCTGATCTTCGGACTGTGCGAGCTGGTAGTTGATGTCCTCGTATTCAATGGTTTTGGTGTAATAGCGGTCCGCTACCCGGCACACCCCGTCCCGGTACATTTCCCGGTAAGGGAGGGTCTGCTGGGCGGTGGTGGGAATGTCCTTTCCCTTTGTGAACAGGCCGAGAAGGCCCGTTTTGTCAGGCTTTCTGCCTGCGGGCTTTCCGGCCCTTCTGTTGTTTCGCAATCGGCTGCGCCTCCTTTCTGGCGCTAAGCAGCGCATAGAAGTTTTCGGTTTTGTAAGGCCGCACACGGGGATAGAGGAACCGGGTGCGGATGATGTTTTTCAGCACTTTTTCCAGCGGCAGGCCGTCTCGTTCATACATAGCCAGAAAGAAGAACGGGAGCATGAGGCCGATCATCAGGAACATGGCGGCACTGTTCCCGATACTGCCACGGGAAAACAGGTAAGCCGGGAGGCCCACCGCCGCCGCGCTGGAAAAACAAACAAGCTGGCGCTTCGTTAGGTTGAAGGCCAGCTTTGTCTTGATTTTGGAAAGGTCTTTTGGTACTGGCACATAGGCCATTTTGGTACACCTCCTTTACTGCTTCGGGCCAGCATGGCCCGAGGTTATCTTGCGGCTTCTTTGGCCGGGGCTGTGCTGCGGGCAGCTTCGACGGCTTCTCGTCCGCTCTGCCTTGCCCGCCAGTATTCGGGGTTATACTGCCGGATGGACTGATTGAGCTTTTCTTCAAACTGTCCTTTGTCCTTAATGCGGTCAGGGATGTTCCACAGTTTTTTGTCCAGCAGCTCCCGGAGCACCACACTTTCCTGTGCGTCCTCCTCATAGCAGATATAGCCCTTATCCTTGAAGCCGCACTTTTTCGCCGCTGGGGAGAGGACGGCGGCTACCTCGTTTGCCACCATCGTTCCGCCGTGGCTGGCGGTAGATACCAGAAACACCCCCGGACAGAGGGTTTCACAGCTCTGCACCTCGCCCCACGGGGAACTTTTCGGCCCATGGAACATTCCGCCCGTCCGGCTCCGGTCCGCCTGCATGAGCGCCGCCTTTTCCAAGATGGCTTTCAGTTCCGGGGAAAAATAGGCATATTCCCGCAGAACACGGGCAGCCTCCCCGCCGCAGGCGTTCATCAACAGGATATAGGCGTCGCTGTCCGCTTTGGTACAGCGGCCCAGCAGTTTTCCGTCGTAATAGCAGGCCGCGTCATAGCCCGTCCGTTTGCGTGGCATGGTTCCCGCCTCCTTTCTGCTTCGGGCCAGCATGGCCCGAGGTCAACGCTCTGCGCTGCGGCTGGGCTTTTCCTTCGGAGGCCGTTCCGCCTTTGCCCGTTCGGCAGCCGCTTTCCCGGCTTTGAGCTGGTCGCTGATGGACGCACGACCGGCAGAGCCGCGCTCCGCCATCTGTTCCAGCTTTGCCTCATAGGCTTGCAGAACAGCGGTATTGAGCTGTTCTCGGAACTCCTTTGTGACAGGGTAGGCCATATCCCGATAGCCGCCTTTGCCGTCCGGCTGGCTGGGCATCCCAAGAAAGAGGCCCTTGCTGCCCTGGACGATTTTCAGATTTTCCACCACAAAGCAGTCATTGAATTTCACGCTGGCAAAGCCCATGAGGTTTTTCACAGGTTCGATGACCCGCACGCTTACATCCAGCTTTATAGGGGCGGCTGGTGTTCCGCCCGCAGTTTTTTCCTGCATGGATTTCTCCTTTCCGCTTCGGGTCAGCATGGCCCGAAGCTGTTACAAGTTTACAGTGCTTTCAACTTCGTTTCCCCACACGTCCCATCCGGGCTTTTTTTCTCTGGCGAACAATTCCACTCGTGGTATATCGCCCATCAGTTCTACAATTTTCCGCCTGGCCTCGTCCGGCTTTTTACTGTGACGCTCTATCGGGGAAACAATAAGCTGGTGAACACCGGTAGACTTACGCTTCGGATGTCCTTTTACTGCTAAAAGACAAATTTCTGCATTGCCTCTGGTCCAATACCCCAGACCGTAAAACCATGAGTAGGAGCGCCGGTTCCTCTTTATCCATACAAAAGCCACAGAACGATAAGAAAAGCCCCATGCTTTAATGACCTTTAAGGCTTCCGGCAGTTGTGGGAATGTTGCCCACAGAAACAAAACGCTGTCTTTTGCAGCCAAGTCGGCCACTGGAAGGGAACAAATTTCTTCAATACTCATAGTGGGATAATGAAGCTCTGCTGATCCCTGCCTGTTTTTCTGCTCATACCGCCACGGTGGATCTGCATAGATTATCGAAAATTTTTCTTTCGGCATGATCCTCCTTTCCGCTTCGGGTCATCATGGCCCGAAGTCTCTTAATGGCAGCCGAAGATGGATTTTGCAAGACTGCCTGTTTTGAATAAGGTAAAACACAGCAGCACCGTATATCCCACACAGCCCCAGATCGCCCCGATGGGGTCGCCGTCGGTGGCGATACTCTGGATCAGCACCGCATAGATGGCGACACAGACTAAGATCAACAGACCTTGAAAGCCCACCGCAAAGAGGGAGCGGAAATAGTTCTGCCCCATGTGTCCGGTTTCCCTGTTGGGGACGGTGGCAAACGGGATAGGCGCTAAACTTGTGAGTAAATAAATTTCAATCATACGGCCATATACGATAACGAAGATCACGATGTTTAAGGCAATCATGGTAAGCTGGATCAGGAAGGATTGTAGCCAGAGTCCGAACAGAGGGCCTAACTCCATCGCTTCAAGTTCTGTCCGCAGACTGTCCAGCACATCCGGCGTGATCTCTGTCCCATTCTGGATAATGCCCGCTGACTGCTGTATCACATGCTGGCTCACATCAAAGACCGCCAGCACGATATTGAAGGTATTCGTCAGGATCATCACAGCCACAAAGGTTTTGAACACCCACTTAAAAAACATCCATGTGTCAACTTCATGGAGGTTGTTGCGTTCTATGAGCATCTGTATCAGTTCATAGGTCATAACAAAAGTGAGGATGACCCCGGCGATTGGCAGAATGGCAGTTTCGGAGATCTGTCGTATCATGGAAAAGACCCCGGCGTTCCAGTCCGCCGGGGTCGTGCCTACCTGTGTGGCGATTTCGCCAACGCTCTGATTGACGTTATCGAAAAGGCCGTCCAGATTTCCCATGATACCATCGACGAGCAGACCTTTCAGCCATTCAACGATTGCGTCGATGATAAAGTCCATACATCAGCTCCTTTTCTGGAAAAAGGGACAACGGGTGACATTTAGCTGAACAGCCCGGACAGCAGAGGGATAAGCTGAAGGCCGATCAGAACGACACCGCCGCCCGCCATGAGCTGTTTTATCCCCAAATAGGAGTAAAACCTTGCTCGATGGCAGGCGGCGGCGTGTCAAAAAATATATGGAATTGTTTTAGAACCGCCCCGGAGGGGACAGGTCAGCCCTTGACCTGTTCCACCTCCGGGATGGGTTTGAGATTGAAGTGAATTTCGATAGAAATGTGTCGTGTCTTATCGCTGTCGATGTGTTCATGGACAACGATTTCTTTAATCAGGCGGTTGAGGGTGGCGGCGTCCAACTCCGTGATGTCGGCATATTCCTGAATGGCGTCCACCCATTGTTTGGCGTCCATCGCCAGCCGCATTTCATCAGCCAGCTTCTTGCGCCCCTGTGCAACCCGTTCTTTCAACTCGGCCTGTTCCTTCTGCGTCTTGTCCAGCATGAGATTGAAGTTGGCTTCGCTGATACGTCCGGCAACCATGTCCTCATAGAGCCGCAGCACCATCTTTTCCAGAACCTCAATCCGTTCCTCGTCTTTCGTCAGGGAACGCTCCAACGCTTCCCGCTGGCCTTTCTGCTCGGCTTCACAGGTGTTGGTAAGCCGTCCGGCAACAGCTTCCCCGTCCATCAGGGCGGCCTTCGCACATTCCCGGATTTTGTTCAGCACAAGGCGGTAAAGGGTTTCGTACTCCACACGGTGCTGGGTACAGTGCTGTTTCCCATAGGCATTATAGGTCTTACAGGAATAAATCTGCTTCGGGTGCTTGTCGTTGGTGTAGCGGATAGTCAGTGATTTCCCACACTCGCCACATTTGAGAAGCCCCGCAAACAGGCTGGTTTCCCCGTCCTGCCGGGGGCGCTGGCGGGATTTCAGCTTGTCCTGCACGATGGCAAAACTTTTGCGGTCAACCAACGGCTCATGCCGTTCCTCCACCACAATCCAGTCCTGCGGCTTTTTTTCCCCGATGGTGCCGATTTTGAAGCGGTAGTCCTTCTTCTGGGAAGCGATAGCCCCGGTATAGACGGGATTCATCAGCATGTCCTTGAGTACCCAGAAATCCCACATATACCGCCCGTTTACCGGGTCTTTCTTTTCCCATTTAGTGCCGACATTGCGGAAGCCCCGTTCCCGGTTCCACCATGTAGGGCAAGGCACCTTCTGTTCTTCCAGCCTGCGCCGGATGAAGTTGGGGCCGTGTCCTTCCAGCGCCCAAAGGAAGATTTGCCGGACAATGGGGGCGGTTTCCTCGTCCACCAGCAGGTGGTTTTTGTCCTCTGGGTCTTTCCGATACCCAAAGGGAGCCACACAGCCGGTAAACTGGCCTTGCTGGGCTTTCAGAAGATACGAGGAATGTACCTTCTTGGAAATATCCTTGCTGTACATCTCATTCAGGATGTTCTTGAACGGCGCAATGTCGTTGTTGTCCCGCATGGTGTCGATACCGTCATTCATGGCGATATAGCGGACGCCGTGACGGGGGAAGAAGTCCTCGATCAGTGTGCCGGTCTGCAAATAATTTCTGCCCAACCTCGATAAATCTTTCGTTATGACAAGGTTTATCTGCCTGCGCTCGATGGCTTTGAGCATCCGTTTCAGGTCGGGGCGCTCCATGTTCAGCCCCGTGTAGCCATCGTCCTGATAGACTGCCACAACCTCCCATCCCTGCTTTTCGCAGTAGCTTTCCAGCATATCCCGCTGGTTGGCAATACTGGCGCTCTCCCCGTCAAGGTCATCGTCTTTGGAAAGCCTGCAATAGATGGCCGCCCGGAAGCTGCCCGCCAGTATTGCGTCCATGCCTGCATATTCAAATCCGTTCATCATAACCGTTTACCCGCACAATCCAGACGGAACACGGTCACTCTGAACCTCGTCTTTATTATACTCTAAATCTTGCTTTTTCGCAAGATTTTCTTTGCTGGTATTCTGCCCATATTTTTTGGGCAATCAGGCTCACAAAGACATCCGCTGCGTCCAGCTCGCCGTCAAATACTGTGGTAACATGAATCTCTGTTTTCGTTTTTGCCATAGGCAGTTATCCTCCATAATAGAATAGCCAGACAAGGAGAAGGTCGGCAACGAAGTCCGGCAACGGGCTTCAAAAAACCTGAAAACTATCTCTGTCTGGCAGTTTGGCTACGATTTATATTTTCTTTTATTTTTCTGTTGCTTTGGTTGCTGATAAGGGGAAAAGCCCGCAGTTACGGGGCTTTCCCCGGCAACCAGCCCGGCAACGGGAGTGCAACAAAGTCGGCAACGGGGTGGGATTTTCAGAAAGGAAGCTCCATCTGCTCTGTGACTTCCACAAATCCCTCCAGGATTTTTTCAGCTCCGTTGCTGATGTCCGTTGCTTTCGTTTCACGCTCCCAGCCCTTTTGCCTGCCGTATTCCGGGAACACACGGGGTTGGAAAAGTAATTCCAGCCCGTCACGCAATGGTTCATGATGTCATTGACTTCCCGGATTTCCCATTGCTTCGGCTCGTCAAAGGGGTGGTTCAGGGCTTCTTTGAAAAGCTGCTTGGAACACACCATGCCGCCGGTATAGCGGTCAAGGTATGCCTGTATCATCCCGGCCTTGGTGTCCTCCGGCATGAAATCCCGCTGGTGTTCTTTGAGATAGCGCACCATTTCCGGGCTGAAAGACAGCTTAAAATCCCCGCTGCGGTAAACCGTCATGGCTTCTGCCCAGACCTGTGCAAGATAGGCTCTGGAAGCGGCTTCGTCCTCCAAAATGTGAACCTCGGCCTGTTCCGGGTACACCATGACCGGCAGGAAGCGCCGGTTGCCGGAACGGTCAAGGGGCAGGAAGTCAAGGGCATTGGAAGTGCCGCCGAACACACATTGCCGCAGCCTGTCCTCCGGGTGGGTTTCGTATGGGATTTTATAGACCTCCTTCTGTCGGCTTAAAAATGACTTGATTTCCTCAATGCTCTTGGCATTGGCGGTGGCAATCATCTCCGACATCTCAATAATCCAGTGGCCTTGCAGCTTGCGGTACACGTTGTCATCGTCCAGCTTCCGAAGATCATCGGAAAACCACTCGTCTTTCACGGCCAGCAGCCGGAAAAAGGTGGATTTCCCGGCTCCCCTGACCGCCCACCAGACAGAGCATGACTTCAAATTTACAGCCGGGGCAAAATGCCCGGTGGATGGCTCCCAGCAGGAACAGCCGCAGGGCTTCATAGGTGTACTGGTCGGTGTCGGCTCCCAGAAAGTGGCGCAGGCAATAGCGGATACGCTCCTGCCCATCCCATGAAAGGCCGTTCAGGTAGTCCCGGACGGGGTGGTAGCCGTTTTCATTGGCAACAATCCCGATGGCGGCGGTAATCTTTTTCTCACTGGTAAGCCCATAGGTTTCTTCCAGATACAGGAGCAGATAGTTCATATCCGTGTCCGTGATGGCGGTGCCGATGCGGTGGTAGCCGATGGGCTTTACAATGTCCACTCGCTCGGTCAGCAGATTTTTTGCGATTGCCCCGGAAAGCAGCGGGTCATTCTGAAAGACGGTCAGGCAGTTGCGGATACTGTTGCGGACGCTGCCTTTCTCGGTGCTTTCCAGCATGGCTTTGACTTCCTCAACGCTCCGGGGCGGCGGTGCTTCTTGCATGGTCTGTTCTGCGGCCTGCCGTATCTCCGGCGGCAAGCTCTGCCATTCGTCTTTCAAGATTGCTCACTTCCTTTCCATAGTCAATGATAAGGGCTGCCCGTTCCTCCATGTCCGGGGAGAGCAGCACATCCAGCAGATAGTCCACATAGGCTTGCTTTTGCAGGGCTTCCACAAAGAGCGGGTGCCATGCTTCTTCCGGCATCTTAGGGGCATAGTCCCGTTTCCAGCGGCGCAGAAGATGGTAATAATCGGACAGCACCCGGAAGCAGTAACGCTCCATGCGGCAAAACCGCTGTTCCGGGGTTTCCTGCCGGGGTTTGGGTTTTCTCCTGCCGGGTGGTTCCCTGTCCTCATAGGGGACAGAAAACGCCTGTGCCAGTATGAGGGCGGCTTCCTTGGGGCTGACAGCTTCCAGACGGGAAACAAAGTCGATCACATCCCCGTCTGCCTGACAGCCGAAACAGTGAAAGCGCCGGTCAACCTTCATGCTTGGGTTTTTGTCTGCATGGAAGGGACAGACGCACATCCCGTTTCGTCCCACCCGGATTCCGAAATGCTCGGCAGCCTGCCGGGTGGTAACAGACTGCTTGACAGCTTTAAATACATTCAAATAAATCCTCCTGAAAATAAGAAAAGCGCCTGTCATTCTCGAAAAAGAAAATGGCAAGCGCCTGTTAAAGTTCCATATCCTGTTTTTTCTCTGTGCGGGGCTGCTGGCGTTTCTCGCCCTGTTCCCGGATACGCTGCGCCCTGCCTTTGACTGCCTGCTGGATGGACGGTTTCTTTCCCGGCTCGGCGGTCTGGCGGTACTGTTCAGACGGAAGAACCTGATTGAGCCAGTGACGCACATCCCGGAGAATCTTCACATCCTCCTGTAATGCGGACAACCGTTCCTTATATCCGGCAACTTCTCCGGCAAGCTGTGTCTGTTCCTCATTCAGCTTTTTAATGCTGTACTTCTTCTCCTTCAAATGCACCTTGAAATAACGGATAGCGGCATTATAGGCGTCCAGCTCGTCCCGATGGGCGGCGGCAAACTGTTCCCGTGGCTTTAAACCGGATGGCAGCATACTCCACATGAACCGGATTATGGGCTTCAAAGTTGGCGATATGGGAAAGCAGGGTGGCGATCTCCTTCATACGCTTTTCCTTCGGCTTCATCTCTGCCCGGATGGAAACGGCCTGCCCGCTGACGGTATCCAGATAAGCGTCCAAACTCTGCACAGTGGACAGCTCCTTTTCCCGCAGATAGCGGATAGCTTCCATAACCTTGTTGAAATCGGCAACGCTGCCTGTAAGCTGGCCTTTGCTTGTCCAGCCTGTACGTTCCTCCCGGCGCAAATCCAGATATTTCCCCAGCAGCTCCGGCAGGGTGGGTTCCTTCGATTCCTGCAAGGCTTCCAGCAGGGCGGCTTTTTTCTCCTTCAGGTCTGCGATCCAGCCTTTCAGGTGCCGCACCATCTGACGGATAGATTGCATAAGGGAATTGGCGGCTTTGATGTCCCGGTTCAAGTTGCCGATGTTGGTCTGTATCCCTCGTTTCTCCATCTGGCTGACTGCTGGCCCCATATGGACGGTGGGGATTTTATCAAGCCCCTGCCGTTCATAGGAACGAAGGTCAAGGCGCTCCGGGCGTCCGTTGGCTTCCAGATAGCGGTTAGCGGTAGCCGCCCAGCCCTGCCGCCAGATCTCTCCGTACTTCTGGTCGTTCCAGTCCACGGTATCCTCCTTGTGGCTTTTCCAGCTCCCGGACGGGAGCCGGATACGCTCGCCGTTCTCATCAAGGTCATAAACCTTCCGGCTCTTGGGAAGCCATTTCCCGTTTTCGTCCATTGCCCGCATGGTCAGCAGGATGTGGGCGTGGGGATTCCCATTCCCTTTGTCGTGGATGGCAAAATCGGCAATCATGCCTTTAGAAACAAAAAACTCCCGGCAGTAGTCCCGGATCAGGTCGGCGTGTTGCTCTGGGGGATTCCCTCGGTATGGCAAGCACGATCCTGCGGGCAAGCTGGGAGTTCCATTGCTTCTCGATAGCTTCGGCGGCGTTCCACAAAGTATTGCGGTCTGCATACGCTGGTGGGGCGTGGGGCGGCAGCATGATTTCTGTATGGACAATCTCGCTTTTATGGGAATAGTATTTCTGCTTCTGGTCGTACTCGGAAAACAGCCGTTCCCCACTCTGGTAGGCGGCAGACGCAACGGCTGACTGGTGGTTGCTGCGCTGGATTATTTTTATATCATGGTGTGGACAGGGCATAGCGTTCCTCCTTCCTGTGGTTGATTTTGGGCAAAAGCAAAAAAAAGCAGGAAACCGTTTCTGATTTCCTGCTTAGTGGTGTCGCTGGTAGGCGATTAGTATTCAGTTTTGAAGGTTCGGGTCAGGTTGGCTCGATGATGGAAAGCTGTCTAATAGCTTAAAAGTTTTTGTTCGCAAATTTACTTGTAATTCCAGTTTCTGTTTTATAAAATCCAAAAATCAGAAAAATAATTCCAACAACTACTCCTGCAAATACGGTAGTCTGTGTAGAAATATTAAGAAGAAGTAAGGATATACACAAAACGATTTCTACCAAACCTAATGTTTTGCCAATACCAATAAAAATATTAGGTGCT